>Ga0131853_10000001_pt1 | contig 406305 bp, 373 predicted proteins | sample TergutLab28metaG_FD_92764 | JGI IMG/M metagenome (GOLD analysis project Ga0131853, IMG submission 92764) | Labiotermes labralis P1 segment gut microbial communities from Petit-Saut dam, French Guiana - Lab288 P1 (version 2) (version 2) | ecosystem: Host-associated > Arthropoda: Insects >... | reverse complement strand
TAACTACCTCGTTCCCCAGGGCTTCGCGACCCCGTGGACCCGCGGTGGCGAGAAGCAGGTCGAGGCCATCAAGGCCGCCCGCGTCGCCCGCGAGCACGCGAGCATCGAAGAGGCCCAGGACCTGGCCGCCAAGCTCAAGGCGAACCCCGTCACGCTGACCGTCAAGGCCGGCGCCGAGGGGCGTCTGTTCGGCTCGGTCAAGCCCGCCGACATCGCCGCCGCTGTCGAGGCCGCCGGCCTCGGTGCGGTCGACAAGCGTCGCGTCGAGCTGACCGACCCGATCAAGGTCACCGGCACCCACACCGCGATCGTGAAGCTGCGCGACGACATCGTCGCCACCATCACGCTGAAGGTGGTTGCGGCCAAGTAACCGCAAGGTGCACACTTGCCGATGACGGTGGGACTCGCTCCCACCGTCATCGGTATTTAACAGGGCAGTTATCTACAGCTTTGTACACAGGATCGGTCGATTGGTCGCAACCTTCGACCACAGGTTCAAACAAGTTTTTACACACAGGGTGGGGAAATAGAAATCCCTGATCAAGGATGATTTATCCGTCATCTTCCCCAAAGATTCCACAGTTTTCCACAGCCGTACTCCACATGTGAGACGGCGTTTCGCACGGTTCTTCCCCAGGTTTATCCACAGGCCGTGTTGAGTTCCGGGATGCTCTCTCCCTAGGGTGGCCGGAGCCCCTTCGATCGACGGCGCCCCAAGGGTGCGGCGCCGGTGGTCGTGTCCCCGATGTCGGTGGTCCGTGATGGTCTACGCAGTGTTGGTGCCGGGTGAAGCCGTGTGCCCGTGTTCTCGGAAGAAGGAGTGAGTGTGTCGATCGCGAACCTGGACGACCGTAGGGACGACCGGCGCGACGACCGTGGGGGCCAGCGGCCCGAGGCATCCTCGTACCCGGGCGGCCGCACGCCGCCCTATGACGAGCTGGCCGAGCAGAGCACGCTCGGCGGCATGCTGCTCAGCAAGGACGCGATGGCGGATGTCATCGAGGTGGTCCGCAGCAAGGACTTCTACCTGCCGAAGCACGAGGTCATCTTCGAGGCGGTGCTGCGGCTGTATTCGCACGGCGAGCCGACGGATGTCATCGCCGTCACCGACGAGCTGATCAAGTCCGGCGAGCTGCAGCGCGCCGGCGGCGTCGAGTACCTGCACACGCTCACGAGCGTGGTGCCCACGGCGGCGAACGCCGGCTTCTACGCCGAGATCGTCGCCGAGAAGGCAGTGCTGCGCGGGCTCGTCACAGCGGGCGAGCGCATCGCGCACCTCGGCTACACCGCCGAGGGCGAGGTCACCGACCTCGTGAACCGGGCGCAGGCCGAGGTCTACGACCTCACCAACACCAACGACAGCGAAGACTACGTGCCCCTCGCCGTCGCGATCGACGCCGCCAGCGAAGAGATCGACGCCGCGAGCCACAAGGACGGCACGATGACCGGCGTGCCGACGGGCTTCGCCGACCTCGACGAGCTCACCAACGGCCTGCACCCCGGTCAGATGATCGTCGTCGCCGCGCGCCCCGCCATGGGCAAGTCGACGCTCGCGCTCGACTTCGCGCGCAGCGCCGCTGTGAAGAACGACATGCCGACCGTGTTCTTCAGTCTCGAGATGGGCCGAGCCGAGATCGCCATGCGTCTGCTTTCCGCGGAGGGCACGCTGCCGCTGCACGTGCTGCGCAAGGGCCGGCTCGAGCAGAGCGACTGGACGAAGCTGGCATCCACCCGCGGCCGCATCAACGACGCGCCGCTCTACATCGACGACAGCCCGAACATGACGCTCGTCGAGATCCGCGCGAAGTGCCGCCGCCTCAAGCAGCGCATCGGGCTGAAGATGGTGGTCATCGACTACCTGCAGCTCATGACGAGCGGCAAGCGCGTCGAGTCGCGTCAGCAGGAGGTCTCGGAGTTCTCGCGTGCGCTCAAGCTGCTCGCGAAGGAACTGCAGGTTCCGGTCATCGCGCTCTCGCAGCTCAACCGTGGCCCCGAACAGCGCACCGACAAGCGCCCGGCGCTCTCCGACCTGCGCGAATCAGGTTCGATCGAGCAGGACGCCGACATGGTGATCCTGCTGCACCGCGAAGACGTCTACGACAAAGAGAGCCCGCGTGCGGGCGAGGCCGACCTCATCGTCGCGAAGCACCGCAACGGGCCCACCCGCGACGTGGCCGTCGCCTTCCAGGGTGCGTACTCGCGCTTCGCCGACATGGCGGCGATGTAGTCAGTCGTTGTAGACGCCACGCCGAGGTGGCATTTTCCATGCGAGATGTCATGGACTTGGCACTCATCCCAAGTGCTGTGGAATTCCTGGCGCGCGGCTCATCGTGCCCGCGCGGGTGGTCCGGTGCCCAGCCGCGGCCGTACGACGGCTGCAGCAGACTGCGTACGGAAAGATCAACGCAAGGGGGACGCGGATGCCCCCCCGTCGCCCAGAAGATCGGAGCATGACAGCATCCATGCCCTCGGGCAGCCCGACCGCCCCGCCGCGACGTACCCGCTTCATCGCGGTCGCGGTCGCGGTTTTCGTGGTCGCGGCGTGGGTTCTCGTGGCGCGCCTCGGCGGCCCGACATTCGGCACGATCGGGGCGATCGAGAACGACGACCAGGCCTCCTACCTGCCCGCGTCGGCGGAGGCGACCAAGGTGCAGTCGCTGCAGTCGTCGTTCTTCGGGGGCGACACGATTCCCGCGGACATTCTGTTCGTCCGCAGCGGCGGCATCACGACCGCGGATCGCGGTGCGGTCACGGCGATTGCGAGTCGCGTCGGCGAGATCCGCGGCGTTGAATCCGTCAGCCCGCCGATTCCCTCGAAGGACGGCGCGGCCTTTCAGCTGATCGTCTCGGTGGATTCCTCAGCCAACGGCGGCACCGTGGTGGCATCCATGCGTTCCCTGCTGACCGAGCATGAGCCGAGCGGGCTGCGCAGCTGGGTGACGGGGCCGGTCGCGCTCGGTGCGGACTTCGGCGCCGGATTCAGCGGCATCGACGGCGTGCTGCTGGTGGTCGCGCTCGCCGCCGTGTTCCTGATCCTGCTCATCGTCTACCGCTCGGTGCTGCTGCCGATCGTGGTCCTCGCCGCGTCCGGCTTCGCGCTGACCGGCAGCATCCTTGTCGTCTACGCGATCGGGAAGGCCGGGTGGGTGACGGTGACGGGCCAGAGCCGCGGCATCCTGGCGATCCTCGCGATCGGCGCGGCGACGGACTACGCGTTGCTATTGGTGTCGCGCTATCGCGAAGCACTGCTGCGGGAGCAGAGCACGTTGGCGGCGTTGAGCCACGCGTGGCGGCGCACCATCGCGCCGATCGGCGCTTCCGCCGCGACGGTGATCCTCGCCGTGCTCTGCCTCGGCTTCTCCGACCTCAACTCGAACAAAGGGCTCGGGCCGGTCGCGGCGATCGCGATCGCCTTCGCCTTCCTTGCGGCCGTCTCGGCGCTCCCTGCGATGCTGGCGCTGCTCGGCCGCGCCGTGTTCTGGCCGCTCGTGCCGCGAGTGCGTCGCGATGACGAGGGCGCAGCTGTTCGGCGCTCACGGTTCTGGGATGCGGTCACGACGCTGCTCGGCCGCCGGCCGCGCGCCGTGTGGATCATCACCGCGGTCATCCTCGGAGCGCTGGCGACCGGGGTGCTCGGGCTGCAGGCTAGCGGCGTGCCGCAGAGCAAGCTGCTGCTCACGCCCTCGGAGTCCGTCGCGGGTCAGACCGAGCTCGCCAAGCACTTCGATGCGGGCAGCGGCAGCCCCGTCCTCGTCATTGCGCCCGAGACGAAGTACGAGCGGGTGCTCACAGCTCTGCGGGACGTGCCGCACATCGCGTCGGCGACGGTGCTCACGGATGCCGGGACACCGGGTCAGGGCGCGGCGAAGGTGGTCGACGGGCGCGTGCTCATTGAAGGAACGCTCTCCGTGGCATCCGATTCGACGACCGCGCAGACTGCCGTCGCAACGCTGCGGACCCGGCTCGATCGCATCGATCCGAAGATCCTCGTCGGCGGCACCTCGGCCCTCGACCTCGACTCGAACACCGCGGCCCAGCGCGACCTGCGGGTCATCATCCCGATCGTGCTCGCGGTGATCCTGGTGATCCTCGCCCTGCTGCTGCAGTCGCTCGTCGCACCCGTGCTGCTGATCGCGAGCGTGGTGTTGTCCTACGGAGCCACCCTCGGCGTCGCCGCCCTCGCGTTCAACAACGTCTTCCGCTTCGCCGGGGCAGACCCCTCCGTGCCGCTGTTCGGCTTCGTCTTCCTCGTTGCGCTCGGGGTCGACTACAACATCTTCCTCATGACCCGCGTCCGTGAGGAGGTGGCGGTGCGCGGCCACCGCGACGGAGTTCTCGCGGGGTTGCGCGCCACCGGCGGCATGATCACCTCGGCGGGCATCGTGCTCGCCGCCACGTTCGCGGCGCTCACCACCATCCCGATCCTGTTCCTGGTGCAGATCGCCTTCGTTGTCGCATTCGGCGTGCTGCTGGACACTTTCGTGGTGCGCAGCATTCTGGTTCCGGCGCTCGCGATCGACGTCGGTCGCGCCTTCTGGTGGCCGTCCCGGCTCTCGCGCGTCAGGGTGCCGCGGTGACGCCTGCCGTGCGAGCGGCGGTGCTCCGCTGGGGGCTGCCGGTCGGCACGCTGGTCGTCAACATCATCGCCGTGGCCTCCGAGCTGGCCGCGGCCGGGACGGCGATGCCGCGCGCGCTGGGTGCCTACGCGGCAGCTGTGGTGACCGCGGCGCTGCTGATCTGGGGGCGCTCGCGGCCCTTCACCGTCTGCCTCGCGATCCTTGCGGTGTCCCTCGCCCACCACCTGGCCGGCTACCCCGGGCAGGGTCCGGCGTTCGCGCTCTTCCCGGCCGTCTTCCTGCTCGGCAGCGAACCGCGGCCGGCACGCTCGCTGCCGCTCGCGGTCGCGGTGGCGACTGCCTGGGCGGTCATCCCGACACTGCCCCCGCACCCCGTCGCCTGGACCGACTGGGGAGTGCTCGGGCCCGCGCTCGGCATGTGCATCGTCGCGGTCTCCGCCGTGGCGATCGGCGCCTCGGCGCGGCAGGTGCGCGCCGAGCATGCGGCCGAGACCGCGGAGTTGCGCGCCGCCGTCGCCCGTGACATCCACGATGTGCTCGCCCACACGGTCGCTGCCATCGGGATCCAGACCACTCTTGCGCTCGACGCGATCGACGACGACCCCGATCTCGCCAAGGAGTCGATGCGCCGGGCCCGCGAACTCGCGCGCGGCGCGGCACCGCAGCTGCGCACCGCGCTCCTGCAGCTGCGTGAGGACGAGCGGCCCGAGCAGCCCCAGCCGACACTCGCCCTGCTGGACGCCGTGCTCGACGAGGCCCGAGCTGCAGGCTTCGAGGTCGAGCGCAGGATCCGGCTCGAAACGGGCATGATCGACCCCGTGACCGAATTGACGTTCGCACGCGTGGGGCAGGAAGCGGTCACCAATGCGATCCGACACTCCGGAGGGCGCCGCCTGCGCTGCGTGCTCGAGGCGCGCGGCGGCGAGGCCGTGCTCGAGGTCGCCGACGACGGATCCCGACTCCCGGGCCCCGAAGGCCTCGGGATCGCCGGCATGCGCGAGCGCGCCGCCGCGATCGGGGGCCGACTCGAGACTGGACCGGGCCCGACGGGCGGATTCCTGGTGCGCGCCACGATCCCGCTCCGCGCGCGGAGAGGCGGCTGATGGGCATCCGGGTCGGCATCGCCGACGATCAGCCGCTCGTCCGCGCCGGGCTGCGTGCGCTGCTCGAGCGCGGCGGCATCGACGTGGTCGGCGAAGCTGCCGACGGCGAGGAGGCCGTGCGGCTCGCGCGCCGCGAACGGCCCGATGTGCTGCTCATGGACGTGCGGATGCCTGGGCTCGACGGCATTGAGGCGACGGCTCGCATCACCGCCGATGAGACCCTTTCCGCCGTGCATGTCCTCGTCATCACGACCTTCGACCCTGGTGACTACGTGTTCGGCGCCCTGCGCGCCGGAGCGAGCGGGTTCATCGGCAAGGACGCCGATGCGTCCGAACTGCGTCGCGCGGTCGAGGTCGTCGCGGCCGGGCAGGCTCTGCTCGACCCGAACGCTACGCGCCATCTGATCGACCGCGCGCTCAGCGGTCCGACGCCGAGTGTCGCGGCGCAGCGCCGACTCGACGGGCTGACCGCCCGCGAGCTCGACGTCGTCCGACTCGTCGCAGCGGGGCTCTCCAACGACGAGATCGCCGCCCGGCTCGTCATCTCCCCCGCCACCGCACGCACCCACGTCGCGCGGGCGATGATCAAGTCGGGTGCTCGCGATCGGGCGCAACTCGTGATCGCCGCCTTCGAGGGCGGAGTCGCCTGAGCAGGCGGTTTCCCTACTGCGAAGGTGTCCGAGCAGAGGCCGCCGCGGGCGCCCGGTGGTCGGGCAGCCCGTCGAGACGTTGACCCTGACATTCCCGACCGGGGCTGGAGTGAGGACATCCGGCGGAAATCGTTGCAATGACCGCGCCGAAGCCGCACACGTCGCTCAGGAGACGACGACCCGCGTGAACGCCACGGCGTGATCGCTCAGATTGGCGTAGGCGTAGGGCTGCGCACTCGAGTAGATCGCGTGCCGGCCCTCGTCGATCACGATCGTGGCGTCGCCGAACTCGACGGTGAGCCGGCCCGAGGTCACGAAGAGCATCTCGTGCCAGCCGGCGGGGTCGGGTTCCGCGGTGTACCGCTCGCCGGGCCCGAGAACCCAGGCCCAGAGCTGGGCTTCGCTGGTGGCGGGGGCGACGCCGAGCAGCATCGCGGTGCTGGACGAGTCCTGGCCGCGCCACATGACCTCACCGATGGCGGTCGGCGCGGCGGCCGGGCCCGAGACCAGGGCGCTGAAGCTCGTGTCCAACGCCAGGGCGAGTCGGTCCACGGCGGTGAGGCCGATGTTTGCCTCGCCCGCCTCGATGCTGATGATCGTCCGCCTGCTGAGCCCGGATTCCTCGGCGAGCCGCGCCTGGCTGAGGCCGAGCTCCGCACGTCGCCTGCGCACGTTCCCGGCAAGATGCGCGAGCGCGGTGGATGTCGGCCCCTCGACTTGCTGGTGCATAATTCTGCACTTTACTATGTGCATCATGTTGCACATTCGCCGCGCGGGGCGCGCTCTGGGTTTCAGCAGACCGGAGTGGGCGCTGATCGGCATCACCGCCCTCTGGGGCGCGACCTTCCTCATCGTCCATCGGGCGATGGCGACCAGCGGGCCGTGGTTCTTCATCGGGGTGAGGTTCCTGAGCGCCGGCCTGTTCTCCGCCGTGCTGTTCCGGCGCCGCCTGCACGGCGTGACGTGGGTCGAGATCGGGGCCGGGGCCTCGATCGGCGCGGCGATCTATCTCGGCTACGGGCTGCAGACCGCCGGCCTTCAAACGGTCAGCCCCAGTGAGTCCGCGTTCGTGACGGCCTTCTATGTGCCGCTCGTGCCCCTGCTGCAGCTGATCGTGCTCAGGAAGCCGCCGAGCCGTGGGGCCGTCTTCGGCGTGCTGCTCGCGTTCGCCGGGCTCCTGCTGCTCGCCGGCCCGGGGGCGGCCACCATCGGGCTGCGCCCCGGCGAGGTCATGACGCTGCTCAGCACGATCCCCATCGCCGGCGAGGTCATCCTGATCAGCCTGTTCACGGGAACGGTCCGCCTGGCCCAGGTGACGGTCGTGCAGCTTCTGACCGCCGGGCTGCTCGGGCTGGCGACGATGCCCGTCGTGCACGAGGGCGTGCCGCGGCTCTCGTGGGCGTGGGCGCTGCCGGGCGTCGGCCTGGGGCTGGCCAGTGCCGTCATCCAGCTGACCATGAACTGGGCCCAGCGCTCGGTGACGCCCACCCGCGCGACCGCCATCTATGCGGGGGAACCCGTGTGGGGAGGCCTCATCGGCGCACTTGCGGGCGACCGGCTGCCGGCGAGCGCCCTGATCGGCGGCGCCCTGGTGGTCGCGGGTGTGCTCGTGAGCGAGCTGCCGTTCCGACGGAGATCGGTGCAGCCGCCGGCCATCAACGCTCCAGCGACAGCTCCATGAGGGTGTCGGCGCGGAAAAACGGTCGTTGACTCTCCCCTCGGGGGAGGGCCGAACCTCGTTCTTGTCGGGCACGACAGGCACCCGGGCAGAGGGCCCGGTGGCCCGCCCGACATCCACGAACACGAGGAGAAACCATCATGAGCACCACCGCTGCACCCACCTGGGCCGCCGTCAACATCGAGACCACCGACTCCGCCCGACTCGGCGCCTTCTGGGCCGAGGTCCTGCACCGCCCCAGCGTGCCCGGCATCAGCGCCGGCACCGTCGTCCTCGAAGTCCCCGAGGGCGAGGCCGGCATTCAGATGCTGTTCCACGAGGTCGAGGTGAAGCCGGTCGGCAACGCCGGGTACCGCGCCACCCTGCAGACCGAGAGCCACGACGAGGAGATCGACCGGATCACGGGCCTTGGCGCGACCGTCGTCGAGAGCGAGGTCTACGGGCCGCTGCAGGTGACCGTGCTGGCCGACCCCGACGGCAACCCGTTCAACCTCGTCACCGTTCACGCCGAGTGAGGTGTGCCGTCGGCGGTTCCGGGTGCGGTAATCGTGCCCGGAACCGCCGACGCGGTCACCGTGTGTCGGCGTGGGCGGATGTCGCGCGCCGCGTCGACCCGAATCAGCTCTTCAGCGAGCCGGTCGGCTGAACAGGTTGACGAGGTTCCCGTCCGGGTCGCGGAAGAGGACGGAGCGATTGCCCCACGGCATCGTGGTCGGCTCGAGCACGACTTCCGTGAGCTCGTCGCGCAGCCGGGCGAACTCGGCATCGACGTCGTCGACGAGGAACTCCAGGATGACGCTCGCGTTCGCACCCGGGCGCGGCGCGTGCTCACCGAGCATCGCGACCGTGGCCGCCCCGCCGATCGCCAGGGTTCCGGAAGCCGTGCGCAGCTCGGCGAAGACGGGCGCCGACCGTGACGCCGTCGCGCCCGTGACGAGTTCGTAGAAGGCGGCGAGCCGGTCGACGTCGGCGGTGATGATGCGGACGGATGCGAATTCCATGGGGCCCCTCTCTGTTGGCGTTTCCGCCGTGACTTGCCTGACATCCCCAGGGTGACGGGGGCTCGCGACAGCGTGCTGTCGGGGTTTCCCGAATCGGCCGACCATCGGCGGCTGTCAGTCGAAGCGGATCGGGCGCAGCTCGCCGTAGGGGATGTCGAGCTCGTCGGCGGTGATCGCCCGCCGCGGCGGGCGTTCCCCCGTCGCGACCGCTTCGAGCACCCGGTCGCCGCGGAACGAGCGGACGGCCCGGCGCCGGCGGCACCAGGCGACCAGGTACCAGTCCTGGCCCTTGCCGACGTAGCCGAGCGGCTCGACCTCGCGCGTGCTGAGCTTCCCGGCGGCGTCGCGATAGCGCAGGCGCAGGACGCTGTTCTCGCGCAACGCGCGGGCGAGCACCGTCGGCGCGACGTCGCGCTCGTCCTCGAGCAGATGCACGCGAGCGGCGAGCGAGGCGGTGTGCCGGGCATCCTCATCGCTCATCACGGCCGTCAGCTTGCGCGACGCGCTGAGCGCGGCCTCGCGGAACGGGCTGCGCGCGAGCATGCCGAGGCCGATCGACACGGCCAAGGCCTCATCGAGGGTGAGACCGAGCGGTGCAAGGGTGTGCGCGGCGTCGATCGAGTAGCCGCCGGTGCGCCCGGCATCCGCCCAGATCGGAACGCCTGCCGCCTGCAGCGCCGAGATGTCCCGCTCAATCGTGCGCGTCGAGACCTCGAATCGCGCCGCGAGCCGTGCCGCGCTGCGCCGACCGGGGGCCGCGGCGCGCAGTTCCTCGACGAGGGCGTACAGCCGGTCGGTGCGGTTCACCCAGCGACTCTAGCCACGGTGTTCAGCTCACCGGTTCGGCCTTGGTGCGGAACACCGGCCAGCAGACCTCGGTGAAGTGGGTCGGGGCGCCTGCGGCATCCGCCCCGACGACGTAGTTCTCGCGGATCGGACCCTGCACGCCGATCTCGCGCTCGGCCACGAAGGTGCCGAGGGCGCCGTAGGTGCGGTCGAGCTCGCCGATCTCGCCGTGGTGCTCGGTGACCGCCAGCTCGACCCCGGGGATCTCGGTCAGCCTGACCCGTCCGCCGACGGCAGGGCGGCCGCTGACAGGGATGAACGCGGTGACCTCGCCGAGCTCGTCTTCGAAGAACTGGTTCGTGTAGAGGGCGCCGTCGTCGCCGGCGCGGCTGCCCGGGGCCGCCACGATCACCCGCTGCAGCTCCTCGAAAGCGGCGCCCCACCACGCGCCGATGTCTTCCCGGCGCACCCGCTCGATGATCGCGATCGCCGTCATCGTCGGCACCGAGCGGTACGCGACGGCGATGGGGGTCTGCTTCCGCTCGAGCAGGGCGCGCAGCGAGGCGACCGTCTGCTGGGTCTGCCGCAGAGCGGATTCCATGTGCTCCAGGTGCGCGAGGATCAGTCGGTTGCGGCTGTCGGCGTCCGGGGTGTTGACCACTTCCTTGAGCTGCTCGAGCGGCATCTCGAGGTCACGGAAACGGCGGATCGCCTGGCCGACCGGCACCTGGGAGGTCTCGTAGTAGCGATACCCGGTGTACTCGTCGATGAAGGCCGGCTCGAGCAGGCCCATGTCGTGGTAGCGGCGCAGCGCCTTCACGCTCAGATAGGTCATGCGCGAGAAGTCGCCGATGCTCAGCCGCGTGGTCACGCCGCCAGTGTGCTCCCCCCAGGGGGTCGAGCGTGAGAGCAGATCGAACATTGCGGGTCCTTTCATCTGGCCGGATGCCGGCAGCGGCACTCACCCTGCGGCGAGCGGCGCTGCCGGCATCCGTGCCGACCTGGTTACGCCGCGTCGCCGAACGGCAGGATGACCTGCTTGACGCCGCGGGCGCCGTTCATCACGGTGTCGTAGGCCCGGGCGGCGTCCGAGAGCGGCCAGGTCTTCGTGGCCGGCGGGGTGAGCAGGCCGCGCTCGAAGAGCGGTGCCAGCTGGTCGAAGACGCGCGCGCCCTCGGCGCCGTCGATGAACAGGCTGGCCAGACCCGTGACGTGCCGGTCGTGGCTGTAGATCTCCGTCGGGTCGAACTCGACGCGCGAATTGTTCAGCAGGCCGACCATGCGGCCGCCGAAACGCAGGCTCTTGATGGTGGGCTCGAAGAGCTCGCCGCCGATCGCGTCGAGCGCCGCGTCGACGCCCTTCCCGTCCGTGAGCGCCAGGACGGCCTCGGTGAGGTCGCCCGCGGTGGTGTCGATGACATCCTGGGCTCCCTCGACCGGGCGTCGGCCCGCGACGATCGGGCGAGCGCCGCGCCAGCGCGCGATGTCCGCCGCGGCCTGCCCGACGAGGCCGGCGCCGCCGTTGAGCAGGATCGTCTCGCCGGGCTGCAGATCCATGATCTTGATGAGTGCCTGCCAGGCCGTGATGTACGGGCGGCCGACGGCCCCGGCCTCGACCATGCTGAGGTTCTTCGGCTTCCGTGAGAGCCACGTGCTGGGCAGCGCCACGTACTGCGCGTGCGCGCCCGGGCGCTTCCAGCTGAGGTAGGCCTGGCTGCCCCAGACCTCCTGGCCGTAGAGCTCGCCCTCCGAGACGACGACGCCGGCGAAGTCGATGCCGGGGACGATGGGCAGGGGCGAGCCGAGGAAGCCCGCGGCGACGGCGACGTCGATCGGGTTCACGCCGGAGGCCTGTACCTGCACGAGCACCTCCCCTGCGGCGAGCACGGGCAGGGGCTCGGGGCGCACGACGATCGCCTCGGCGGGCGAACCGGCGGCGTGCAGGACGGCGGCGTCCATCTGCTGGTCGGTGATGGCGTTCATTGTTGACTCTCTTTCGCTTCAGTGGGTTGGCCGCTCGTCTGCTGATCTGCGGCGATGAGCCCACGCTCAGCCCTCCCCCGGCGGGAGAGTCAAGCGGTGCTTTTCGAGAGCCTCGTCGGGCACAGATTCTGTTGTGGGGCATATCGGATGCCGGCATCCGATATGCCCCACAGTCGAAAATGTGCCCCTCAGCCGGCGAGCGCGTCGTGCGCCGCGCGCGCCGCGAAGACGTCGTCCATGTGCTGCTCGGCCCAGAGCTTGATGCCGCGCACGAGCCCGTGCAGCGAGAGGCCGAGATCGGTGAGCTCGTAGCTCACGGTGACCGGCACGGTCGGCGTGACGGTGCGGGTGATGAGTCCGTCGCGCTCGAGCGAGCGCAGGGTCTGGGTGAGCATCTTCTGGCTCACGCCGGCGAGCACGCGCGAGAGCTCGGAGAAGCGCATCGGACGGGGCTCGCCCGTGCAGTCCGGGCCGCTGCCGAGCGCCGCGATGACGAGCGTGACCCATTTGTCGGCGATGCGGTCGAGAAGCTTGCGGCTGGGGCAGACGTCGAGGAACGCGTTGTACTCCGCCTTCGCCGCCGCGCGCTGCTGGTCTGCCGTCATGGTCGCCATCGTTCTGCTCCTGTCCGCTCGGGTGACATAGGCACCCGGAAGTGTGTACTTCCCAGTGGGAAGTTACCTATCAATAGTGGAGGAAAGGTGTTCCGAACACCAGACCACTCACCCACGACGAAAGGCAGACATGAGCGCACCCTCCACGACACTCCCCGGCGGCACCTGGGCCCTGGGCGACCTCGAGGTCGCCCGGTTCGGCTACGGAGCCATGCAGCTCGCCGGGCCCTGGGTGATGGGGCCGCCGGCCGACCGCGATGCGGCGCTCGCCGTGCTGCGCGAAGCGGTCGCGCTCGGCGTCACCCACATCGACACGAGTGAGGCATACGGCCCGCGCTTCACCAACGAGGTGATCCGCGAGGCGCTGCACCCCTACCCGGCCGACGTGCGCATCGCGACCAAGGTCGGCGGCGCACGCGACGCTCAGGGTGGTTGGCCCACGGCGCGCGAGCCCGATCAGCTGCGCCGCCAGATCGAGGACAACCTCGAGACCCTCGGCGTCGACCGGCTCGACCTCGTCTACCTGCGCCTCGGCGACGCGCAGGGCCCGGTCGCGGAGCCCGTCGGCCCGGCCTTCGAGACCCTGGTCGGGCTGCAGCGACAGGGCGTCATCCGCCACCTCGGGTTGAGCAACGCGCTGCCCGAGCAGATCGCCGAGGCGCGGGCCATCGCGCCGATCGTCGCCGTGCAGAACATGTACAACCTGGCATCCCGTCACGATGACGCGCTCATCGACGATCTTGCGCGCGACGGCATCGCGTACGTGCCGTTCTTCCCGCTCGGCGGCTTCACGCCGCTGCAATCGGATGCCCTGTCCGCGGTCGCCGCACGGCTCGGCTCGACGCCGATGTCGGTCGCTCTGGCGTGGCTGCTGCGGCGTTCGCCGAACATTCTGCTGATCCCCGGCACGTCGTCGGTCGCGCACCTGCGTGAGAACACCGCCGGTGCGGGGTTCGTGCTCTCGGCCGACGACCTCGCTGAGCTCGACCGCCTCGGCGGCTGAGCGGCCTCGTCGGGCACAGATTCTGCTGTGGGGCATACCGGATGCCGGCATCCGGTATGCCCCACAGTCGGAAATGTGCCGCTCAGGGGTGCGTGTCGGTGATCGCGATGATGCGGTCGAGGCGCGCGAGCGCGGCCCGGAGCTGTTCGAGCTTCTCGCTGATCCGGGTGCGCTCGGCCCGCAGCATCCGCCGCTGCTCCGCATCGGTGTGGCCGGTCTCGATGCAGGGCAGCAGCTGCGCGACATCCGCGCTCGTCAGCCCCGCCGCGTACATGTCCTGGAAGAAGCGCACGCGCTCGACGTCGCCGAGCGGGAAGAGGCGTTGGCCCGACGGGCTGCGCTCGGGCTCGAGCAGGCCCTGCTCCTCGTAATAGCGCAGCGCGCGCACGCTGACGCCGGCGCGCTCGGCCAATTCGCCTATGCGGATGGCCTCGGTCGCGGTCTCCATATTTGCCTCTCACGTCAACGTCAGGTTTTACGGTACCCGACATGGACATCCTCAACACCACCGCCCTCGTCACCGGAGCCAATCGAGGCATCGGCCTCGCCTTCGTCCGCGAGCTGCTCGATCGCGGCGCGACCCGCGTCTATGCCGGCGTGCGCCGCCCCGAATCCCTGGACGGCCTCGGCCTCGACCCTGCGCGGGTCACCCCGCTGCGCCTCGACATCACCGACCCCGAGCAGATCGCGGCCGCGGCGGATGTCGCGCGCGACGTCACCCTGCTGATCAACAACGCGGGCATCTCGACCTATCAGGGCCTGATCACGGGCGATCTCGACAAGGTCCGGCTCGAGATGGACACCCACTACTTCGGCACCCTCGCGATGGTGCGCGCCTTCGCGCCCGTGCTCGCGGCGAACGGCGGCGGGGCGATCCTGAACATGCTCTCGGCGCTGTCGTGGCGCACCTTCCCCGGGGCGACCGCCTACGGCGCCGCGAAGGCGGCGGCGTGGAGCATGACCGACGGCATCCGTCTCGAGCTCGCCGGGCAGGGCACGCTCGTCACGGGCCTGCACGTCGGGGCGGTCGACACCGACATGATGGCCGGCTGGGACATCCCCAAGGTCGACCCCGCCGCGCTCGTGCGCGCCGGGCTGGACGCGATCGAGGCGGGTGCCGCAGAGGTCCTCGCCGATGAGACGGCCGCCGAGGCGAAGGCCGCGCTCGCCGTGGACCCCGACACGCGGTACCGCGAGCTGCTCGCGTCGATCGGCGCGTAGTCGGGCACTTTTTCCACTGTGGGGCATATCGGATGCCGGCATCCGATATGCCCCACAGTCGGAAATGTGCCGCACGGAACTGAAAAGCACGGGTGCCCCGTTCGGGGCAAGGTGGGTACGCTCGAACCGTGGCCCAGGATCAGCTGTTCGCCGACGTGCACGCCGTCCTCTTCGACCTGGACGGGGTGCTGACCCCCACCGCCGAGGTGCACAGGCGGGCGTGGGCCCGGTTGTTCGGCGACTACTTCGCGAAGGTCGGCGCGGCGCCGTACCAGGAGGCCGATTACTTCGCCCACATCGACGGCAAGCCGCGCTACGACGGCGTGCGCGACGAGCTCGTGGCCCACGGCATCACGCTGCCCGAGGGCGACCCGAGCGACGCGCCCGACGCCCTGACCGTGTGCGGGCTCGGCAACCGCAAGAACGCCGAGTTCAACCGCGAGCTCGCGGAGCACGGCGTGAGCGCCTACCCCGGTTCGCTCGCCTTCCTCGACGCGGTCGACGAGTCGGGCATCCCCTCGGCCGTCGTCTCCAGCTCGGTGAACGCGCCGGCCGTGCTCGCGGCCGCCGGCATCGCCGACCGGTTCGTCACCGTCGTCGACGGCGCCGTCGCACGAGAGAACGGCCTCGCCGGCAAGCCCGACCCCGCGACCTACGCCTACGGCGCGCAGCTGCTGGGCGCGGATGCCGCGCGCTCGGTCGTCGTCGAAGACGCCACTTCGGGCGTCGCCGCAGGCCGTGCCGGCGGCTTCATCGTGATCGGCGTCGACCGCGGCACGGGCCGCGAGGCGCTGCTCGCCGAGGGCGCCGACATCGTGGTCGAAGACCTCGCCGAGCTGGTGGAGACCTGGCGCGGCACCGTCGTCACGCCCCGCAAGTAGCCGAGAGACCAAGGAGAGCAATGCGACGTTCGGCGACCGACCCCCTGGACCGCGACCGCTTCCCGATCGACGAGTGGGCCCTCGTCGAGAGCGAGTTCTCGGGCTTCGACCTCGGCAACACCGAGACGCTGTTCGCTGTCGGCAACGGCTACATCGGCCTGCGCGGCAACTACGAGGAGGCGCGCGAGGGCGTCACCCAGGGCACCTTCGTGAACGGCTTCCACGAGACCTGGCCGATCAGGCACGCCGAGGACGCGTACGGCTTCGCGCACGTCGGGCAGACGATCGTGAACGCGCCGGATGCCAAGGTCATCCGCCTCTACGTCGACGACGTCCCCTTCAAGATCTCGGAGGCCGAGCTGCTGTCGTACGAGCGGCGGCTCGACTTCGTCGAGGGCGTGCTCGTGCGCGAGCTCGAGTGGCGCACGCCGAGCGGGCGCCGGGTGCAGATCACCTCGCGGCGCCTGGCATCCTTCAGCGACCGCCACCTGGCGATGATCGACTACGAGGTGACCGTCCTCGATGCGGACGCCTCGGTCGTGCTCTCGAGCCAGATCATCAACCGGCAGGACCGACAGGACGATTACGGCATCGGCGGCCCGAGCCTCGGGGACGAGGGCTTCGACCCCCGCAAGGCCGAGTCGTTCACGGGGCGGGTGCTGCAGCCGCGGCTCAAGCGGAACTCGGGCGGCCGCAGCCTGCTCGGCTACCGCTGCACGAACTCGCACATGACGATCGCGATCGCCGCCGACCACGTGATCGACACGGCGAACGAGGTGACGCAGTCGTACGCCCTCGAAGACGACCTGGCGAAGCAGGAGTACCGCATCCACGCCCGTGCCGGCGTGCCGATCCGGCTGACGAAGCTGCTGAGCTACCACACGAGCCACGCGGTGCCCGTGCGCGAGCTCGCCGACCGCTGCGACCGCACCCTCGACCGGGTGCGCGAGCGGGGCATCCGCCAGATCTACGAAGACCAGCGCGTGTGGCTCGACGACTTCTGGCAGCGATCGGATGTCGAGATCCTCGGTCGCCCGAGCGAGCAGCAGGCCGTGCGCTGGAACGTCTTCCAGCTCGCGCAGGCCACGGCCCGCGCCGACGGCCTCGGGGTGCCGGCGAAGGGCGTCACGGGCTCGGGCTACGGTGGCCACTACTTCTGGGACATGGAGATCTACGTCCTCCCGTTCCTGACGTACACGAACCCGACGGCGGCCCGGAACGCACTGCGCTTCCGGCACAGCCTGCTCGACGCGGCGCGTCAGCGGGCGAACGAGCTGAGCCAGCACGGGGCGCTCTTCCCGTGGCGCACGATCAACGGGCAGGAGTCGTCGGCGTACTACGCCGCGGGCACCGCGCAGTACCACATCGACGCCGACATCTCGTATGCGCTCGGGCAGTACATCAACGCGTCGGGCGACGAGGCGTTCCTGTATTCCGAGGGCATCGACATCCTCATCGAGACCGCGCGCATGTGGGCCGACCTCGGCTTCTGGCGCATCAACGGCGGCGAGGTGTTCCACATCCACGGTGTGACGGGCCCCGACGAGTACACGACCGTCGTCAACGACAACCTGTTCACGAACGTCATGGCGCGCTGGAACCTGCGCGCCGCCGTGAGCGCGGTGCGCACCGTGCAGGAACGGGACCCGAGCGCCTACCGCCGGGTCGTCACCCGCCTCGGCCTGGGCGACGACGAGGTGGTCGAGTGGTCGCGTGCCGCCGAGGCCATGCACATCCCGTACGACGAGAACCTCGGCATCAACCCGCAGGACGCGCAGTTCCTCGAGAAGGAGCTGTGGGACCTGCCGAACACCCCGCCCGAGAAGCTGCCGCTGCTGCTGCACTACCACCCGCTCGTCATCTACCGCTTCCAGGTGTTGAAGCAGGCGGATGTCGTGCTCGCGCTCGTGCTGCAGGGCAACCAGTTCTCGGCCGAGCAGAAGCTCGCCGACTTCAAGTACTACGACCCGCTGACCACGGGCGACTCGACGCTCTCGGCCGTCGCGCAGTCGATCATCGCGGCCGAGGTCGGCTACAGCCAGCTCGCGGTCGACTACTTCCTCGACGCCGCCTACGTCGACCTCGCCGACCTGCACAACAACGTGGTCGACGGGGTGCACGTCGCGTCGGCCGGCGGCATCTGGGGTGCGCTCGTGTGGGGCTTCGGCGGTGTGCGCGACTACGAGGGCGTGCTCACGATGGACCCGCGCCTGCCGGCCGGGTGGGAGGGCATCCGCTATCGCCTCAACATCAAGGGCGCTCGCCTGCGCGTCGAGCTGCGCCGCGAGAGCGTGCAGCTGCGCGTCGAGGAGGGCGAGAGCGTCGAGGTGACGATCCGCGGCGAGCGGATGACGGTGACCGCCGGCCAGCCGGTGCTGGTCTCGCTCGACGGCCAGGGCCCGATCCGCCACGGCTCGCCGAGCGCGAGCGCCATCCGCGGCGAGCTGCGCCCCGACGGCTCGGTGATGACCGCGTCGATCCCGACCCTGGCCGCCGACGACCCGGCGCCGACGACCGGGACGATGCCCGTGGTGGTGCCGCCGCAGGGCGGCTGAGACCGGCGGCGCGGCATCCCGCTGCGCTCAGGCAAGCCACAACAGCGCGCGAACTAGACTGGCCTCGACCCCCCAACACGTCGAGAAAGGGTGCGCGTGGCCGCTCGCTACTGGCTCTTCCAGCTGGTTCGCGCCATCGTCGCAGCCGCCGCGGGCATCGCGATCACCCTCGATCAGGACCACACCGCCGCCTACGGCATCGGCATGTTCGCGGCGTTCGCGATCGTCGCCGGCCTCGTGGTCGCCGCATTCTGGTTCGTGGCGGGTGTCGCCGACCGCGCGCTCTGGCTCGTGCAGGGCCTGCTCGGCGTCGCCGCGGGCGTCGTGACGCTCGTGCTGCACACGGGCGGCATCGGCGCGCTGCTCTACGGCGTGAGCGTCTGGGCACTGCTGACCGGCGCGGCCGAGCTCGTCGGCGGCTGGCGGGCGCGGCGCGGGGCATCCGAGTTCACGATCTCCGCCGCGCGCGACCGCATGGTCGTCGGCGCCGCCACGGTCGTGCTCGCGATCGTCTACCTGGTCATCCCCGCCGAGCACCGACTCGTCGTCGGACTGTTCGGCGCATACGCCATCGTCCTCGGCGTCTATCTCGCGATCGGCGCGTTCTCGCTCAGGTGGGCGAGGCCGGTCGGGGCGGCAGAGCAGAACACGGAGTCCCACGCATGAGCGCCAAGAAGAACGCCCCCGCAGCAGGCCGCACGCCGTCCGCGCGCGAGGTGCTGCGCCCCGCCGAGCTCGTCGGCGGCTCGGCCGGGCTCGCGCTCTTCGGCGGCCTGATCATGTGGGTGTCGACGCGCACGCTGCTCGTCGGCGCGATCGGGTTCGGCGTGATCTTCATCGTCGCGCTGGTCGTCATCGCGCTGTTCGTGCAGTCGATCAAGCCGGATGCCAGCGAGCAGGCCGACCTCGCCGAGCAGGACGCCCGGCACGGCGGCACCCGCCCGGTGCTCGCCGACAAGCCCGAGCCCGAGCAGCACGAAGGGCACTAGTCGGGGCCAGCCGTACTGCCCCGGCAGGTTGTCGTCGGGTCGGGCTTCCTCGGTCGTCGAAAAGTCGTCCTCTGGCGGGCTGGTCGGCGATCTATCGACGACTGCTGGGGTCGTCGCCCCGGCCAGTCGTCGGAAAGTCGGCTTATCGAGGCGGATAAGTCGACTTTCTGACGACCGCGGGTGCGGCTCGGCTCAGCCGAGGTGGCCGAGCAGCGCGGGTGCGACGCCGATGTAGGTGGCCGGCGTGAGGGCGAGCAGGCGGGCCTTCGCCTCGTCGCCGATCTCGAGGCCCGAGACGAACTCGGCGAGCTCGGGGGCGCCGACGCGGTGGCCGCGGGTCAAGTCCTTGAGGACGGCGTAGGGGTCGGCGATCGTCGAGCGGCCGGCGACGACCTCGGCGCGGATGACGGTCTGGATGGCCTCGGCGAGGACCTCCCAGTTGCCGTCGAGGTCGGCCGCGAGCGCGTTCTCGTCGAGCGCGATCTCGCCGAGGCCGCGCTCGAGGTTGTCGAGCGCCAGCAGCGAGTGGCCGAAGGCGACGCCGATGTTGCGCTGCGTCGTCGAGTCGGTGAGGTCGCGCTGCAGGCGCGTCGTGACGAGCGTCGCGGCGAGCGAGTCGAGCAGCGCGGACGAGATCTCGAGGTTCGCCTCGGCGTTCTCGAAGCGGATCGGGTTGATCTTGTGCGGCATCGTCGACGAGCCCGTCGCGCCGGCGACCGGGATCTGGCGGAAGTAGCCGAGCGAGATGTAGGTCCAGACATCCGTCGCGAGGTTGTGCAGGATCCGGTTCGCGTGCGCGACCTTGCCGTAGACCTCGGCCTGCCAGTCGTGCGACTCGATCTGAGTGGTCAGCGGGTTCCAGGTCAGGCCGAGGCCCTCGACGAACTCGCGGCTGATCGCTGCCCAGTCGGCGGACGGCTCGGCGACGAGGTGCGCGGCGAAGGTGCCGGTCGCGCCGCTGAACTTGCCCAGGTACTCGGATGCCTCGAGCTGAGCGAGCACGCGCTGCAGGCGGTACACGAACACCGCGAGCTCCTTGCCCATGGTGGTGGGCGTCGCGGGCTGACCGTGGGTGCGCGAGAGCATCGCGGCATCCTTGTGCCGCTCGGCGAGCCCCGCGAGTTTGGCCGTGACGACCTGCGCCTTGGGAAGCCAGACCTCTTCGAGCGCCGCCTTCACGGTGAGCGCGTAGGAGAGGTTGTTGATGTCCTCGCTCGTGCACGCGAAGTGGGTGAGCTCGGCGATCGCGTTCAGGCCCAGGCGGTCGAGCTCGGCGCGGATCAGGTACTCGACGGCCTTCACGTCGTGGCGGGTCTTCGCCTCGATCTCGGCGAGCGTGTCGATCTGCTCCTGGCCGAAGCCCACCGCGAACGCCCGCAGAGCCTCCGTCTGCTCGTCCGTGAGCGGGGCCGCGCCGAACATCCCGTGGGAGGTCAGGTAGATCAGCCACTCGACCTCGACGTGCACGCGGGCGCGGTTGAGGCCTGCCTCGGAGAGGTGGTCGCCCAGCGCTGCGACGGCGGCGCGGTAGCGGCCGTCGAGCGGGCTGATCGGCTGAGGCGGCAGGGCGGGCAGCTGGTTCATCGGCTTCGGTTCCTTGCTTAGCGGCGGGGGTCGTGCTTGAGGGCGGGCTCGAGCTGGTGCACGAGGCCGGCGCACGCCTGCTCGACCTGGTCGAGCACGGCGTCGAACATGGCGTCGTCCGAGTAATAGGGGTCGGGGACGTCGAGGTTGTCGCCGTGGTGCGGCGCGAAATCCATGAGGAAGGCGATCTTCGACTGGTCCTCGGGCGTGGCCGCCCAGTGGTCGAGGATGCGCCGATGGCTGCGATCGAGGGCGATGACGAGGTCGAGCTGGTCGAACCAGTCGGGGTCGAACTGGCGCGCCCGATGGGTGGCGCCGTCGTAGCCGCGACGCTGCAGGGCCTCGACCGTGCGGTGGTCGGCCGGCTCGCCGACGTGCCAGTCGCCGGTGCCGGCGGAGCTCGACGCGATGCGATGGCCGATGCCGGCCTTGGCGGCGAGGTCGCGGAAGACGACTTCGGCCATGGGTGAGCGGCAGATGTTGCCGCTGCACACGAAGCACACCCGGAACAGGTCGGGGGCGGCCTCGTCATCGGTGGGCGAGGCGAACGTCACACCCTCATTCTGCCGTACTGCCTGGGGGAACTCCCCCTCCACAGTCCTCGCCGGGCGGTGCTTGTGCACGGATGCCACGAGCCGCCGCCTCGAGGTCGGCGGGTGCTGGCATCCTGGCTCGCACCCACCCCGCGCCGGAGTGGACGAGATGACCGAGCTCAACGACGCCGATCGCGAGGTGCGACGCGCCGAGTTGCGCGCCCGGGTGCGCGCCCTCGAAGACGAGTGCCGCGTGCTGCGCGCGGGCCTGCCCGGCGTCGACCGGTGGCACGGTCTCGCCGGGGCGACCTATCGCCTGCGGGTCGCGCGGCTGCGAGCGGGGGTCGAGACGGTGCTCGCCTGGCTCGACGAGGGCCGGGGTGCCCTGTGAGCATCCAGGTCTCGGGCGGCGACCGGCTCGTCGTCGCCGCGGAAGAGCTGCTCGGGGCGCGCGACGACCTCGTCCTGTTCGCGGAGCGCGCCCGCGCCGCCGGGGCCGAGACCCGTGCCGTGTCGGCGGCCGCGCGGGCGCTCGCGCCCGGCGCGGTGTGGCGGCTCGAGCCCGCACAGGACAGGCTGGTCTGGCTCGCGGTCGAGGCGCGGGCCCTCGCGGCCGAGCTGCGGCTCGCCGCCGAGGCCTATGCCGTGGCGGAACGGGCCGCGCTCGCCCGGCAGCACGCGCTTGAGCTGGCGCTGCTGCGTGCCCTGCAGCTGCTTCCCGGCGGCGCGCTCGACGAGGGCGCGGTCACGGTGGCGCAGTCGGGCGCGGCGTTCCGGGCATCCGCCCCCGCCGGGTTCGCCGACCTCGCCGCGCGCATCCCGGACGCGGGGCCCGATGCGCCGCAGGTGCGGGTCGAGCGCTATGCGTTGGACGACGGATCGGTGCACTGGGTCGTGTACTCGGCGGGCACGTCGTCGTGGTCGCCGTTCCCCGGGGCCGACCCCTGGGACCTCACGTCGAACGTCGTCGGGGTCGCGGCGGGCGGCGCCGAAGCCGGCTCGAGCGCGGCGACGCTGTCCGCACTGCGCGAGGCCGGATGGGTGCCGGGCGAGTCGGTGCTGCCGGTGGGGCATTCGCAGGGCGGCATCGTCGCGACGGCGCTCGCGACGAGCGGGGCCGCGGCGTCGCCGCTGCTCGTGACGTTCGGCTCGCCGACGCGCGAGGTGCGCGCGCCGGCGGGCACGCTCGACGTGGCGGTCGAGCACACCGAAGACCCCGTGCCGGGGCTCGGCGGCAGCCTCGGGGTCCCGGGTGACAGGCGTGTCGTCGTGCGGGAGGCCGGGCCGCCGGTTCCCGGCACGGGCCCGCTGCCCGCGCACGCGATGGCCGGGTACCTGCAGACGGCGCAGGCGATGGACGCCTCCGCCAATGAGCGGCTGCTCACCGCACGCGGGGTGCTCGAGGGCTTCACCGGCGGGAAGGACGCGCAGGTGACGCTCTGGCTGGGCGAGCGGGTGCCGCCCGTGCCGGGCGGCGCCGACGGCCGCGGAGCGATCGGTCGCGGGGCACCGGCTAGCGGGTCTGGCGCTTGGTGAGCGGGCGGAAGAAGAGGCCGACGATCCAGCTGATGATGCCGAGCACGAGAGCGCCGAGCACACCCCACCAGAACCCGTCCACCTGCAGGCCGAAGTGCAGCCAGTGCTCGCTGATCAGGTCGACGATCAGGAACAGGATGCCGTTCACGATGAGCGAGAAGAGGCCCAGCGTGAGGATGTAGAGCGGGAACGCCACGATGCGCAGCACGGTGCCGACGATGCCGTTCACGATGCCGAAGACGAGCGACAGCACGATGAAGGTCCAGAACAGGGCCCAGTTCGACGAGCGGTCCCAGGCGTGCACATGAACACCGGCGACGATGAGCGTCGTGAGCCACAGCGCGAACGCGTTGATCAGGAGTTTCACGAGGAAGCGCATGGGGGCAGTCTGGCAGTTGCGCCGCTACGTTTGAAGAGTGTCCGAGAACGTGAGGCTCCGCCCCGAGATCGCCGCGCTCACCGCGTATTCGCAAGGGCGCTCGCCCTCGCCCGACGGATTCAAGCTGTCGAGCAACGAGAGCCCGTTCCCGGCGTTGCCCGGGGTGCTCGACGCCGCGACGGCGCACGTCGACCTCAATCGCTACCCCGACGGTGCCGCGATCGCCCTGCGCACGCGCCTGGCCGACCGCTTCGGCGTCGAGTTCGGCGAGGTCATCGTCGGCTCGGGCTCGTCGTCGCTGCTGCAGCAGCTCTTCCTCGCCGCGGCGGCGCCCGGGGACGAGATCGTCTATGCCTGGCGCTCCTTCGAGGCCTACCCGGGCTTCGTCACCGTCACCGGCGCGACGAGCATCCAGGTGCCGCTCACCGAGGCGCTCGAGCACGATCTCGACGCGCTCGCCGCAGCGGTGAACGACCGCACGCGCGTCGTCGTCGTGTGCTCGCCGAACAACCCGACCGGCCCTGCCGTAGAGGGCGCCGCCTTCGAGGCGTTCATGGCGAAGGTGCCCGCCGAGGTGCTCGTCGTGCTCGACGAGGCCTATCGCGAGTTCGTCACCGACCCGGCCGCCGTGGACGGCGAGCAGCTCATCGGCCGCTATCCGAACCTCGTCATCACACGCACCTTCTCCAAGGCATACGGACTCGCCGGCTTGCGCATCGGCTACGCGATCGGCCCGGCGCGCCTGCTCGCGGCCGCACGCGCGACGGCGATCCCGTTCGCGGTGACCGAGTTCGGCTTCGCGGCGGCGCTCGCGAGCCTCGACCGCCAGCCGCTGCTCGACGCGCGTGTGGCCGAGATCACGCGGCGGCGCGACGCGCTGCGCGCAGCGCTGCTCGAGCAGGGGTGGGACGTGCCACAGGCGCAGGGCAACTTCGTCTGGCTGCCGACGGGCGAGCGGACGGCGGCTGCGGCGGACGCCTTCTTCGACGCCGACATCGCGGTGCGCCCGTTCGGCGTCGAGGGCATCCGCATCTCGATCGGCGAGGAGGCGTCCCTCGAGCGCATCGTCGCCGTCGCGGCGGCGCTGATCGCCGGTTGACCGAACAGGACGCCTCCGCCGCGGGCAATTGATAATCGTTTTGACAATCATTATCAATAAGGCGTAACGTCGAAGCGTGAACCGCTCTCGACTCGTCGCACCCATCGCCGCACTCTCGGCGGCCGCCCTGGTCGCTTTGGCGCTCGCCGGTTGTTCGGCCCAGGTCGCCGGCCCGAGCGATGCGACGAAGACCGGAACGATCTCGGTCGTGGCATCGACCGATGTCTGGGGCTCGGTCGTGAGCGCTGTCGGCGGCGATCACGTCGTGGTGACCTCGATCATCGATGACCCCTCCAAGGACCCGCACGAGTACCAGGCGGACGCGCGCAACCAGCTCGCCATCGCCCGTGCGAATGTCGTGGTCGCGAACGGCGGCGGCTACGACGATTTCGTGACGACCATGGTGAAGGCCGCCAACCGGCACCCCACGGTGCTGACGGCCGCCGACATCTCGGGCTACGACCAGCACCCGAGCACGGGCTCCTTCAATGAGCACGTCTGGTACGACTTCCCGACCGTGCAGAAGGTGGCGGACCAGCTGGCGACGACCTTCGCGCAGGCCGATCCGAAGTACGCCGCGGACTTCCGCGCCAACGCGATGGCCTTCGACGCCAAGCTCGCGGACCTCGAGGCCACCGAGGCGCAGCTCAAGAACGCGCACGCCGGCGACGAGGTGACGATCACCGAGCCCGTCCCGCTCTATATGCTCGACGCGATCGGGCTGAAGAACGTCACGCCCGTCAAGTTCAGTGAGGCGATCGAGAACGGCACGGATGTCGCGCCGATGGTGCTGCAGCAGACCCTCGCCCTCTACCGCAGCGGCCACGTGAAGCTGCTCGCCTACAACGAGCAGACCACCGGAGCCCAGACTCAGGTCGTGCTCAATGCGGCGAAGAAGAACGGTGTCGCGGTCATCCCGGTCACAGAGACGCTGCCCGCGGGCGAGAATTACATTCAGTGGATGACCGCGAACCTCGACGCGATCGGGAAGGCGCTCGGTGACTGAGCCGATGATCGATCTCCAGAGCCGTGAGGGCGCGGGCGGTGCGCCCGCCCTCGAGCTGCGCGGTGCCACGTTGCGCTTCGATCGGCGCACGCTGTGGAACGGGCTCGACCTCGAGGTGAAGCCCGGCGAGTTCATCGCGGTGCTCGGGGCGAACGGCTCGGGCAAGACGAGCCTGCTGCGTGTCATCCTCGGCCGTCAGAAGCTCAGCGCCGGCGAGGTGCGCGTCGGCGGCGAGCCCGTCACGGCGGGCAACCCGCGCATCGGCTACGTGCCGCAGCAGAAACTCGCCGACGAGGGCACGCCGCTGCGCGCCCGCGACCTCGTCGGCCTCGGCATCGACGGCCGCACCTGGGGCTTCCTGCCGAGCCGCGCCAAGCGGGCCAAGGTCGACCGGCTGCTGGCGGATGTCGGCGCCACCGCCTATGCCGACGTGCCGGTCGCCACGCTCTCCGGCGGCGAGCAGCAGCGCCTGCGGATCGGCCAGGCGCTGGCATCCGACCCCGATCTGCTCCTCGCCGACGAGCCGCTCGCGTCGCTCGACCTCGCCAATCAGCGCGCGGTCAGCGAGCTCATCGACCGGCACCGCCGGCAGCGCGGCTTCGGGGTGCTGTTCGTGACGCACGACGTGAACCCGGTGCTCGGCATGGTCGACCGCGTCCTCTACCTCGCGGGCGGCCGCTTCAAGGTCGGCACGCCCGACGAGGTGCTGCGCAGCGAGGTGCTGAGCGACCTGTACGGCTCCCCCGTCGACGTGCTCCGCGCGCGCGGTCGCATCATCGTGGTCGGCACGCCCGACGGCGGCCACGCCCCGCACGACGAGCACCACGATGCCGGCCATCAAGAGGTCTGCGACCACGACCCCGAGGCCGAGACCCAGGCGGTCGCGCTGTGATGCACCTCACCGACCTCTGGAACCAGATCTTCGACTTCACCGACTACGGCCAGCTGCTCGTGCTGCTGCGCAACTCGGTCATCGCGGGCGCCGTGCTGGGCCTCCTCGGCGGCCTCATCGGCGTCTTCGTGATGAGCCGCGACATGGCCTTCGCGGTGCACGGCATCAGCGAGCTCTCGTTCGCCGGCGCCTCGGCGGGCCTGCTGCTCGGGGTGGGCGTCGTGCAGGGCTCGATCATCGGCTCGCTCGTCGCGGCCCTGTTGATCGGCGTGCTCGGGTCGCGGGCGCGCGACCGGAACAGCGTCACGGCCGTGCTCATGCCGTTCGGCCTCGGCCTCGGCATCCTGTGCCTCGCGCTCTACCCCGGCCGCAGCGCCAACAAGTTCGGCTTGCTCACCGGCCAGATCGTGGCGATCGACGACCCGCAGATCGGCTGGCTGATCGCGATCGCGGTGGTCGTCCTGATCGGTCTCGCGATCGTCTGGCGCCCGCTGACCTTCGCGTCGATCGATGCGGATGTCGCAGCCGCCCGCGGCGTGCCCGTCCGCGCCCTCTCGATCGTCTTCATGCTGCTGCTCGGCCTCACGGTCGCCGTCTCGGTGCAGATCGTGGGCGCGCTGCTCGTGCTGTCGATCCTCGTGACGCCCGCGGCCGCCGCCCTCAAGCTCTCGTCGTCACCGCTCGTGGTCCCGCTGCTGAGCGTGGCGTTCGGCGTCACGTCGATGGTCGGCGGCATCCTGCTCGCCCTCGGCGGCTCGGTGCCCATCAGCCCCTACGTGACCACGATCTCGTTCGCGATCTACGTGGTCTGCCGCATCATCGCGGGTGCCCGCCGGCGTCGCGGCGTGTCCGGGCGGCGGATGCCGGTCGCCGCCGTTCCCCGTGAGGAGGTCGCCGCGTGAACGCCGCGAAGAGCGCCCCGAAGCGCAACACCTGGCAGCGCGAGGCCGTGCGCGAGGCGCTCGGCGAGTCCGACGGCTTCATCAGCGCGCAGTCGCTGTTCTCCACCCTGCGCGACGGCGGCTCGCCCATCGGGCTGGCGACGGTCTACCGCGCGCTCTCCTCTCTCGCGGTCGAGGGCGAGGCCGACTCGCTGCAGTCCCCCGACGGCGAGTCGCTGTACCGCGCCTGCAGCTCGACCAGCCATCATCACCACCTGATCTGCCGCAATTGCGGGCTCACCGTCGAGATCGAGGCCGACCCCGTCGAGGAATGGGCGCAGAAGGTGGCGAGCGCCAACGGCTTCACCCAGCCGCAGCACGTCGTCGACGTGTTCGGGCTGTGTCGTGATTGCTCCGCCACCGACCGTGTGGTAAAAGCCGCGGACTAGATCTGGTAAGCTGGATCTTTGTCTGGCTCGGACTCCTCGAGCCGGTTCGCACATGACAATCCCCCTGTGAGAACAGCAGGGCTTGGCGTGTGCCGACAAGAGATCTTGGGATGCCCCATCGAGGGCATCGGTAGTGATGGAGGAATCACATGGCAGCAGTGTGCCAGGTGACCGGCGCCACCCCCGGCTTCGGTCACACCATTTCGCACTCGCACCGACGCACCAAGCGTCGTTTCGACCCGAACATCCAGAAGAAGACGTACTACGTCCCTTCGCTCCGCCGCAATGTCACGCTGACGCTGTCGGCTAAGGGCATCAAGGTCATCGACGCCCGCGGCATCGAGTCCGTCGTCAAGGACCTCCTGGCCCGTGGGGAGAAGATCTAATGGCCAAGCAGCAGGACATCCGCCCGATCATCAAGCTCCGCTCGACGGCCGGCACCGGTTACACCTACGTGACCAAGAAGAACCGCCGCAACGACCCCGACCGCCTCGTGCTCAAGAAGTACGACCCGATCATCCGCAAGCACGTCGAGTTCCGTGAGGAGCGCTAAGAACTATGGCTAAGAAGAGCAAGATCGCCCGCAACAAGCAGCGCGAGGTCGTCGTCGCCCGCTACGCCGCCAAGCGCCTCGAGCTGAAGAAGCAGCTCGTGAACCCGAACGCGACCGACGAGGAGCGCGAAGCCGCTCGTCTCGGCCTGCAGAAGCTGCCGCGCAACGCGTCGCCGGTCCGCCTCCGCAGCCGCGACCAGATCGACGGCCGCCCCCGTGGTGTCCTCTCGAAGTTCGGCATCTCGCGTGTCCGCTTCCGTGACATGGCCCACAACGGCGAGCTTCCCGGCATCACCAAGTCGAGCTGGTAAGCCACGCACGATCCACACGAAGGGCCCCTCGGTTTCGAGGGGCCCTTCGTCGTACCCGCCATCGTGGGGGAGCAACCCATATTCCGCGAACGGCATGGGCGTGACCCAAGCGTTGTGGAATGTGCCGATTCGTTATCGGATGTCTGAGCCGCGGCATCCTGATCGCCCACTAGCGTGCTGTCATGCACCGCACCGTCGCACGCATCGCGGCCTTCTCGACCGCGCTCCTCGCCTCCATCGCGCTCACGGCATGTACTGCGCACGGCTCGTTGTCGCAGGTCGCGCCCACGAACTCGGCCGTGGCGGCCACTTCGTCCACGCCCGACCCCACCTTGTCCGTGGCGGCTGCCGCGCCGGTGGTCCGCATCGGGGTCGCCTGCGACGACCTCACGGCGGCGATGGGCTTCGCGACGGCGATGGTGTCTGTGCCGGCTCCGGCGCTCGAAGCGACGACGCCGGAGGGCGCAGCGTCGCGCCAGGCCGGCATCCTCACCTGTGCCTGGGCGACCGGCCCCGCGAATGCGCAGGGCGTCTTCCCGACCCCGAACGCCGAACTCTCGGTCTCGGCGGATGTCGCGGCGGGGGCGCAGGCGCTGGGCGCCAGTGCCTCCGCGACGCCGCTCGGTGTCGGCACGGCTTCGTCGGAGCAGTGCGACGCGGCATCCGCGCAGTCCCCCGCGACGTGCAGCGGCTCGGCCGTCACCGACACCGCCTGGTTCTGGCTGCGGTACACCGGCGGCGCCGGCGACGCGCCGAAGACGCGGATCGAGGCGGCGGCACGCGGCATCGCCGAAGTGCTGCGCAGCGCGCCGGTGCAGGCGGTGTATGCCGGGGCCACGGGGTCGTGGAGCACCAGCGGCGACTGCGCCGCGCTCGGCACGAGCACCGACTTCGCGAAGGCGGTCGGCGCGACATCCCCGGGCTCATGGGGTGACTGGAACAAGGACGGCATCGAGGACCCGGTGCGGCTCAATGCGGCCTACGCGGGGATGTACAACTGCGTGTGGCAGGCGGCTCAGGCGAGATCGGATGGATCTAAAAGTCTGATCACGGCGCAGATCGTACCCGGCGCCGACTGGGTGTGGCCGACGCTTGCCGGTCGCGCCGGCATCACCAGCACGGCGCTCGCCGTCCCTGGAAGCGACGGCGCGTTCTATCGCTGCGAGACCATGTCGGGTGCCCAGCACTGCTGGGGCGACGCTCTGATCGACCACGCCTGGGTGCAGGTCACCGACATCTCCGGCACCGATCAGAGCGAGGCGACGGCGTTGCTCGCGGCCGTCGCGGCCGGGCACACGGCCTCGTAGAAGGCTTCGGGAACGCGGCAACACGCCGGAATTCCGCGTGTTTCCGCGGATCTCTGTTACTTTGGCCCTGGCCGGAGGGGGTCTGGTTGATAGGCCTCCCCATTGGCCGACCGTTTCACTTTCTGAACACGCTGCCGATGCAGCAGTAGGTCCGAGGAGGACACCCCATGGCAGACAAGTCGCTGAACAAGACCGAGCTGGTCGCCGCGGTTGCCGGTGAGACCGGGCAGAGCCAGACCGCCGTCGGCAGCGTCATCGACGCTTTCTTCGCCACGATCGCCAAGACCGTCGCCGATGGTGGCAAGGTCACGATCCCCGGCTGGCTCGCCGCCGAGAGCACCGCGACCGCTGCCCGCACCGGCCGCAACCCGCAGACCGGCGCTGAGATCAAGATCCCGGCCGGCAAGCGCGTCAAGCTGACCGCCGGCTCGAAGCTCAAGGCCGCCGTCAAGTAAGACAGCCTCACACGAGAGGGCGCCCACCTGTCGGTGGGCGCCCTCTCTGTGTCGGACCGAACTGCCACGAGGGTGCACTTCGGGTCGTCGACGCCGCGAGGGGGCAGCCCGAACTCACACTTCGGGGCAGTGGCGAGGGCGGCGGGGCGGATGCCGGGGCCGCGCCCCCGAAGAACGCACAGATTCCGCGCAATAACCTTGCTTCGTGAATCGAGTGCAGCGTGTCGCAGGGCCGGTCGTGCTCGTGGTCGCGGCGCTCGTGGCATCCCTCGCCGCACTCGCCTTCGGCGGCGGCAGCGCCCCCCTCGCTCTGAGCGACCCCGGGCCCATCGTGCGCTGGGGCCTGCCGCTCGTGAAGCTCTTCGTCGACCTCTCCGCGGCGGGGGCGATCGGCGCGCTGCTGCTCGCACTGTTCGCACTGAGCCCGAAGAAGCCGGAGTTCGGGAAGGCGCTGGATGTCGCCGCGGCATCGGCGGCCGTCATGACGGTCGCCTCGGCCGCCGCCACGGTGCTCTCGTTCAGCGACGCGACGGGCACCCCCCTCGCCGGAACGCAGGACTTCAGCGACCAGTTCCTGCAGTTCGTCACGCAGATCTCCCTCGGCCAGGCGTGGGGCGTCACGACACTGCTCGCCGCGCTCGTGACCGTGCTCGCCTTCGCGGTGCGCGGCCAGGCGTGGCTCGTCGCGGTGTTCGTGCTCGCCCTCGGCTCGCTCGTGCCGATCGCGCTGCAGGGACACGCCGCCGGGACATCCGGCCACAATCTCGCGATCACATCGCTCGGCCTGCACATCGTCGGCGCCGCCGTGTGGATCGGCGGTCTGCTCACGCTCGTGCTGATCCGCAACACCCTCGAGGGCGACCGGCTGCCGATCGTGCTCGGCCGCTATTCGAGCCTCGCGCTCATCTGCTTCGTCGTCGTCGCCTTCAGCGGCTACCTGAGTGCCGAGCTGCGCGTCGGGACATGGGCGGCGCTGCTGACCCCGTACGGCGTGCTCGTGATCGGCAAGGCGACGGTGCTCGTCGTGCTGGGGCTGTTCGGTGTGCTGCAGCGCCGCTGGCTCACCGGGCGGCTGCGCACGGCATCCGGCCGCGGCCCGTTCTGGGTGCTCGTGACCGCCGAGCTCGCCTTCATGGGTCTCGCGTCGGGCATCGCCGTGGCGCTCGCGCGCACCGCGACGCCCGTCAAGCAGGTCGCCGGGGGCACCTCGCCCGCCGAGATCCTCACGGGCCAGCCGCTGCCGCCCGCCGAGACCCTCACGACGCTGGTGTTCGGGGCGAACGTCGACCCGGTCTGGCTGCTCGCCTGCGTCTTCGGCGTCTTCTTCTACGTCGCGGGCGTCGTGCGCCTGCGCCGCCGCGGCGACGCCTGGCCGCTCGGGCGCACGATCAGCTGGATCGCCGGCATGCTCGTGCTGGCATACATCACCAACGGCGGCATCGCCGTCTACGTCGACTACCTGTTCTCGGCGCACATGGCGATGCACATGGTGCTCACGATGCTCGTGCCGCTGCTGCTCGTGCCCGGCGCCCCCGTCACGCTCGCGGCGCGCGCGATCAAGAAGCGCGCGGACGGCTCGCGCGGCGGTCGCGAGTGGATCCTGCTCGCGGTGCACAGCCGCTACGCCGGCGTGCTCGCCAACCCCTTCGTCGCGGCCGTGCTCTTCGCCGGCAGCCTGTGGGTGTTCTACTACTCGCCGCTGTTCCGCTGGGCGACCGAGAACCACATCGGCCACGAGTGGATGATCGCTCATTTCCTGGTCACCGGATATCTCTTCGTGCAGTCGCTCATCGGCATCGACCCGGTGCCGTTCCGGCTCGCATGGCCGTTCCGTCTCGTGCTGCTGCTCGGCACGATGGTGCTGCACGCGTTCTTCGGCCTGACGATCATGACCGCGGACGGCCTGTTCCTCGCCGACTGGTTCGGGGCGATGGGGCGCACCTGGGGTGCGTCGCCGATGCAGGACCAGTACCTCGCCGGCGGCATCGCGTGGAGCATCGGCGAGATCCCGACGCTCGCGCTGGCGATCATCGTGGCGATCCAGTGGAGCCACAGCGACGCCCGCGAGACGAAGCGCACGGACCGTGCATCCGATCGCAGCGGCAACGCCGACATCGAGCAGTACAACGCGATGCTCGCGCGGATGGCGGAGCGGGACGCTTCCCGCCGCTGAGCCCCGAGCCTATGATGCGGGCATGATCGCGACGATCCTCGCCTGGGTGTTCGGCCTCGCAGTGCTCGCCCTGCTCGTGGGCGGGCTGATCCAGTCCCGGCGCCGGAAGGTGCCCAAGACCGCGCTGTTCCGCTCCCCCGCCCCGGATGAGGACGAGCAGCGTCGCGTCAATGACCAGCTCGTCGAGATGAAGACGTATCAGCGGGTGCGGAACCAGGGGCCGGGCGGGTTCTGAGAACGGCATGCCGTGCCCTGTGGATGAGCCGGGCGTGAGGCATCCCGCGAACTAATCTGTTCCGGTGGCTCAGAAGCTCTCTCGTGAACAACAGGCCGTCTACGACCTGATCGAGAAGACGCGCGAGCACGTCTTCGTCACCGGCCGCGCCGGCACGGGCAAGTCGACGCTGCTGAACCACCTCGCGTGGAACACGGACAAGCAGATCGTGATCTGTGCGCCCACGGGCGTCGCCGCGCTCAACGTCGGCGGCCAGACGATCCACTCGCTGTTCCGGCTGCCGATCGGCGTCATCGCCGATCACGCGATCGACCAGTCCGACGAGCTGAAGAAGTTGCTCAACACGATCGACACCCTCGTGATCGACGAGGTGTCGATGGTCAATGCCGATCTGATGGATGCCGTCGACCGCAGCCTGCGCCAGGCGCGCAAGCGCGCGCAGCCGTTCGGCGGCGTGCAGGTCGTGCTCTTCGGGGACCCGTACCAGCTCGCGCCGGTGCCGGGCAGCCCCGAGGAACGTCAGTACTTCGCCGACACCTACCGCTCGCTGTGGTTCTTCGACGCGAAGGTGTGGCTCGAGGCCGACCTCAAGATCGTCGAGCTCGTCGAGGTGCACCGGCAGCACGAGTCGGAGTTCAAGTACATGCTCAACGCCGTGCGGCACGGCATGGTCACCAAGCAGATCGCCGACCGGCTCAACGACGTCGGCGCGCGCCCCGCCCCGACCGACGGGCCGATCACGCTCGCGAGCCGCAACGACGCGGTCAACCGCATCAACGAGGCGCGGATCAAGCGGCTGCCGGGGCGCCTGCAGACTGCGAAGGCCGAGATCAGCGGCGACTTCGGGGGGCGCAACTACCCCGCGGACGAGGCGCTCGAGCTCAAGGTCGGCGCGCAGGTCATGTTCCTGCGCAACGACACCCAGGGGCAGGGCGAGGTGCGGTGGGTGAACGGGTCGATCGGCACCGTCATCCGCATCAAGGAGAACGTGCACGTCGAGGTCGACGGCGTGACCTATGAGGTCGAGCCCACCACGTGGGAACGGCACAAGTACAACTACGACCCCGTGCAGAAGAAGCTGACGAAGGACGTCGTCGCCGAGTTCACGCAGTTCCCGCTGCGGCTCGCGTGGGCGGTGACGATCCACAAGTCGCAGGGCAAGACCTACGACCAGGCGATCGTCGACCTGGGGTCGCGTGCGTTCAGCCCGGGCCAGACCTATGTGGCCCTGAGCCGCATCACCGCGCTCGAGGGGCTCTATCTGACGCGGCCGCTGCGGCCCGCCGACGTGTGGGTCGACAAGGACGTCGAGCGATTCATGGCGGATGCCGGACGCGCGCCGCGCGTGGCCCCGGCCGACGCGTAGCAATCGGCAGCGCAGGTCGTCTTCGCGTTCCCGACGCGGGTATAACGATCGGTTCACGTGACCGGACCCGGCCCGGGAGCCGCACTTCCCCGTCCCATAGACTCACGAGAACGAGGGTGGTCGGCACGAGGGGTGGTGCGTATGGCGACGGCGGGAGCCGTGGGGCGTGGAATGCGTCGGGGGCTGGCGGTGGTGGCGCTCGGGGTGAGCGTCGTGCTGCTGGCGGCCTGCAGCGCCGGCTCCGGTGGCGGCGCCACCGTCGAGGCGATCGGTTCGCACACCGACCCGCGGATGCCTGCTGCCGTGGCCACGCAGCTGCAGGCCGTGCTGGCCAACGCCGTGAAGCTCTCGGGCGCCACCGGCGGCGTCGCGGGCGTCTGGGCCCCGTGGGCCGGCACCTGGACCACGGCCACCGGCACCGTCTCGAATGAGAAGGGCGCCCCCGCGGTGGTCGCCGACGCGTCGTTCCGCATCGGCTCGCTGACCAAGCCGCTCAGCTGCACCGTGCTGCTCGACCTGGCGGCCGCCCACAAGGTGGGGCTCGAGGACGAGGTCTCGAAGTACCTGCCGCGCATGGTCGGCATCAACGGCCTGCGACTCGGCGACCTCTGCCGCAACACGTCGGGGCTCGGCGACTACTGGGCCTCGCTCACGCCGCAGCTGGTCACCAACCCGACGCGCCCGTGGGAGGCGCTCGAGCTCGTGAACAGCGCGATGGGGTCGTCGGGCGCCACGAGCGCCGCGGCGAAGTGGGAGTACTCGAACGCGGGCTTCGTGCTGCTGGGCATGGCGCTGCAGGCGGCCACGAACACGAGCTGGTCGCAGCTGTACGCGACCTATGTGACCGCGCCGCTCGGCATCGCCGACACCACCACCTACCCGAGCTCGGGCAAGCTGCCGTCACCCACCATGTCGACCTATGCACCCGATCGCAATGTCGTGACGGGCGCGCTCGACTGCAAGGTCACGGACGACGAGAGCAGGCTGTCGCCGTCGGCCCTGCAGCAGGCGGGCGGCATCGTGAGCAACCTCGACGACACGGCGTCGCTCGCGCATGCGGTCGCCGCCGGAACCCTGCTGCGCTCGAAGACCGACGCGGCGGAGCAGCAGAAGGCCGCGCCGATGTCGGCCTCGATGCCGTCATGGGCCGGCTACGGGCTCGGCGTCGAGAAGATGGGCCCGCTCATCGGCCATGCGAGTGCCGTGCCCGGCACGCTGACCGCCGCCTACAGCGACCCCGCCTCAGGGCTGACCGTGGTGATCATGGTCAACGACTCGGGCCCCGGGGCGAACTTCGCGCGGCTTGCGGCCCTGCAGCTCGCGTCGATCGGGTCGAAGGCCCCCGCACGTGCCGGGCAGAAGGCACCGAACATCTCGCTGCCGTGGTCGGCGAGCCAGCTCGCGCAGGTGCTGCCGCACGAGGCCGGCTGCAACGCCGCGAAGGGTGCGCTGACGAACGCGGGGCTCAAGGCGATCGCGGCGATCCAGCCGTCGTACTGAGCCGGCGCCGCGCGGGTGGACTGAGCGCAGAGGGCGCGGTGGCGGGGCATCCGTTGCCATACTGGGCGCATGCCCATCACGCCGGATGACAAGGACTGGACCTGGGTGCTCGAGCGCCCCTGCCCCGAGTGCGGCTTCGACCCTGCGGCGGTCTCGTTCCGGGACGTTCCCGAGGCCGTGCGCGAGAACCTCGCCGGGTGGCGCTCGGTGCTCGCGGGCGACGGGGTCGACACGCGCCCCGATGACGCGACCTGGTCGCCGCTGGAGTACGCGGCGCACGTCCGGGACGTATTCCGCATCATGCATGCGCGCCTCAACCTGATGCTCGTGCTCGACGACCCGGAGTTCGCGAACTGGGATCAGGACGCGACGCAGGTCGAGCAGGACTACAACGGCCAGGACCCCAAGCACGTCGCGATCGAGATGGTCGACGCCGGGCTCGGCATCGCCTCGGCCTTCGAGCTCGTGCCGGATGCCGCGCTGGCGCGCACGGGCCGACGCAGCAACGGCTCCACCTTCACCGTCGAGACCCTCGCGGCGTACTTCCTGCACGACGTGGTGCACCACCTGCACGATGTCGGCGGTGTCGCCGGCGGCGGAGTCGTGGGCGTCAGCGGCGAAGCGAGCGCGGCGAGCTGATCAGCCCGATCGCGAGCACGATCGCGATCAGCCCGAGGCCGACCGACCAGGTCAGCTCGGGTTCCACGAGCGCGACGGCGGGCACCGGCAGTTTCACGGGCGCCGTGACGGGGCGATCGGATGCCGCGCGCGGCGTCGCCGTGACGGTGGCCGACGCGATGCTGCGCCCCATTCCGTTCACGGCATACACGCGGTACGCCTGCTCGCGGTCGTTGCGCAGGCCGCTGTCGGTCCACGAGACGGGGCTCTGGCCGGGCACGAGGGGCGTGAACGCCGTGAGCAGGCGGCCCGAGGCATCCGCCACGGCATAGAACTCGGCGCCCGTGGTGTCGGGCCACGTGACGGTCACCGCGCCGTCGCCCGCGATGGCCTGCACATCGGTCGGCTGCGCGGGTGCGCTGGTCGGCGCGGGCGTGATCGTGATGCTCGCGGTGGCGGTGCCCTTCTCGCCCGACGCCGTGAGGGTCTCGAGGCGGACGACGTGCGTACCCGGGTTCAGGAACGACGTCGTGAACAGCGGGTCGGCCGTCGAGACGACATGGCTGCCGACGGTACCCGGGTCGGTCGTCCAGCGGTAGGTCACGATCGGGTCGACCGGGTCGCTCAGCGTGCCGCCCGCGTTGATCGTGAACTCGGTGCCCGCGACCTGCGAGTGCGGGCTCGTCAGGGCGGGTCTCGGCGCCCCGCCCGACGGCGCCAGCGGCAGGCCGAGCAGCTGGCGCAGCTGCTGCGCGGCATTGGCGGTGTCGCCGCGCAGGTATGTCGTGTGGTCGGTGAGGATGTTCGGCTCGGCACCGTCGATCGAGCTCGCCGCGACGATGTGGGCGAAGTCGCGCACGGGGAAGGAGCGGTCGTCGACGGTGCGCTCGTCGACGAGGCCGCAGATCGGGTCGCCGTCGTGGCAGTAGTCGAAGATCGCGGCGCCGCCGAAGGCCTTCGTCCAGTCGGTGCCGGATGCGGCGCCCGCGCCCTGCCCGCTCGGCAGCACGCCTGCGTGGGCGAGGTAGCCGTCGAGGTCGGGGTCGTAGCTGCCGTAGTCGTCGCGCGGGTTCGAGGCGGTGAAGTAGGTGTTGCCGAAGAACACGGCGGCGACGACGTGGGCCCGCGCGCCCGGCGTCAGCGACTGCACGGCGTCGACCAACGCCTGGGCGCCCTGCGAGTAGCCCGCCACGATGACCTGGGTGCTCGCGCATGAACGGGCGACCCGCTCGATCTCGGCCGCGGCGGCGTGCGCGCCGAGCTCGACCGACTTGGTGTAGACGCCCAGCGAGCCCGTCGACAGCGTGGCGCCGCTGACGACGTCGATGCCGACGGCGGGGTACGGCACCCCGAAGGGCACGAGCTGGACGCCCGCCGCCTGCGCGGTCTCGGCGACGCGGCGGTAGACGTCGGCGACCTCGCCGCCCATGCCGTAGGTGGGGTTCTTCGCGGTGTAGCGCTTCGACTCGGCGATGCCGTTGTCCTCGCCGGACCCGCGTGCCCCGACGAACTCATAGGCGGGGCACGTTCGGGCGGCGGAGGCCCGGGCGGCTGCGCCGCCGGGGGTCGCTGCCGCCGCGGGCTGCGGCGTGTGCGGGGCCGGCGTCGCACCGAAGGCGGCGACCGGTGCGGCAGAGAGGGCGAGCGCCAGCAGGGCCGCCGCCGCTGACATCCACCTCGCTCGCACTTCCTCAACGGTACCGGCGGTGTCTGGGCGCGGGCTTTCTCACGGCAGGTAGGCAGCGGATGTCCAGAGATGCAGCGCCGCGTACCCGCGCCACGGCGACCAGGCCGCGGCGATCGCGGCGGCCTGGCGGGCGGTCTTCACCGCGAGCGCCTTCTTGAGCACGAGGTCGTCGGGCACGAAGGCGTCGGGGTCGCCGAGGGCCCTGAGGGTGATGTAGTCGGCCGTCCACGGCCCGATGCCGGGCAGCGCGACGAGTGCTGCGCGAGCTTCGGCGCGGTCGGCGCCCGGGCTGAGGTCGAGCCCGCCGGCGAGCGTCTCGGCGACCCGGTGCAGTGCGGCGGCCCGACCGCCCGTGAGCCCGATCCCGCGCAGCGCCTCGGGGCCGGCCTCCGCCACCCGCCTCGGGGCCGGGAAGGCACGCAGGCCGCCGTCGCCCACCGGCTCGCCGAGTGCCTCGACGAGTCGGCCGGCGAAGGTGCGTGCCGCGCCGAGCGACACCGCCTGGCCGATCACGGTGAGCAGTGCGGTCGTCGCACCGTCGAGGGACCCGGGCACGCGCAGGCCGGCCCGTCGCGCGATCAGCGGGCCGATGACCGGGTCGGGGCCGAGCGCCTCGGCGATCAGCTGCGGGTCGGCGTCGAGGTCGAGCCAGCGCCGCAGCTTCGAGACGATCGCCATCAGGTCGGAGATGTCGGCGGGCCGGATGCGCACCGTCACGTGATCAGCGGCGGACGCCGCCCAGTCCACGGTCGCGACTGCCGGGCCGTGCGCCGCGGGCACGGTGGTGGTGAAGCCGCCGTCGGCCTCGACGACGTCCATGCCGGGAACGGCATGTGCCCGCTGGAAGGCCCGCATGGCCTCGGCGTCGTAGGGGGCACGGTGCCGCAGGCGCAGCACGACGGTGGGTGCGGCGTCCGAGCTCGGGGCGCCCTCGGTCTCGACGACGTTCGTCGGGGTTCGGTTCGGCCGGCCTGCGGCACCCGCGGCCGGGCGGCGGAACGCCGACGGCGGCGCGCCGAACTCGGCGAGCATGACGTCGTTGAACTGCCGCACACTGCCGAAGCCGGCGGCGAAGGCGATGTCGATGAGCGGCAGGTCGGTCTGCTCGACGAGGGTGCGCGCGGTGTGCGCGCGGCGCGTGCGGTTGAGCTGCACCGGGGATGCCCCGACCTCGGTCACGAGCACGCGGTGCAGGTGCCGCTCCGACACGGACAGGCGCTGGGCGAGCCCCGCGACCCCGAGCTCGTCGACGGCCCCGTCGCGGATCGCCCGCACGGCGCGCGCCGCGAGATCGCCGCCGGCATCCCAGTGCCGCGAGCCCGGCAGCGCGTCGGGGCGGCACCGCTTGCACGCGCGGAAGCCCGCGGCGACGGCGGCCGCGGCGCTCGGGAAGAACACCGCGTTGCGGCGCAGCGGCTTGCGGGCGGGGCACGACGGGCGGCAGTAGATGCCCGTGGTCGTCACGCCGAGGAAGAACCGCCCGTCGAAGCGCGGGTCGCGGCCGGAAGCGGCGCGGTAGGCGACGTCGGGGTCGATCTGCTCGGTGCTCACGTCTCCATCATGAGCCGACCGGCCGACATCGGGTGGCGGGAATCGGACATCCGGCTCGAACTCACCCGAGGTGGCAGTTCGGGCTGTCGGCTGCGCGAGGGGGCAGCCCGAACTCACACTTGGGGTGCAGAGACCGAGGAGGGGGCCGCAGCGCAGGCGGCCTACTCCGAAGCGGCGCGCGGCGACGACCGCAGCGCGGGGTCGACCAGCGCGAGCACCGCCGCCGCGCCGACGACGCAGGCGATCACGACGCCGAGCACGTGCAGGCCGGCATCGGTCGGGGCGGTCGGGAACGCGAGACCGATCGCCGCCGAGGACAGGATCGAGCCGAGGTACACCGCGGTGCGCGAGAGTCCCGAGGCGGTGCCGAGCTGATCGCCGGGCGCCTGACGGTAGAGCGCCTGCTGGTTGCTGACCGAGGCGAGGCCCTGCGGCACGCCGAAGACCGCCGCGACGAGCAGCAGCAGCCACAGGGCGCTGTTCGCGTGCAGGAAGATCAGCAGCAGGCCGCCGAAGAACGGGATCGCGCCGGAGAGCACGAGCGGCAGCCGCAGCCGCCGGTTCTTCGCCACCGCGGTCGAGGTCAGCGCCGCGAGCACGGCCGTCGGCAGCTGGATGAAGCCCGCCTGATCGGCCGAGAACCCGGCGGAGCCCTGCACCCACTGGCTGAAGCCGTACATCATCGTGTAGGCGCCGAGGTAGACGAGCAGCATGCGCAGGTAGGTGCGGGTCAGCGGGCCGTTGCGGCGCAGCATCCGCACATCGATGAACGGCGTCCGCGAGCGCAGCGACCACCACAGCAGCGCGCCGAGCAGCACCGCGCTCACGGCGACGAGCCACAGGGTGTCGATGCGCAGGTCGAGCAGGAACACGAGCAGCGAGGCGAGCGTGCCCGCGAACAGCACGATGCCGACGGGGTCGATGTCGCGCAGGCGCGGCTTCGGGCCGGTGCGGTCGGGGCGGGTCGCGTCGCCGGGGATCCACAGCAGGCTCGTCACGAGCGCGATGCCCGCGAGCGGGATGTTGACGAGGAAGATCGACTGCCACCCGAAGACGGCGATGAGGATGCCGCCGAGCACCGGCCCCACGGCGGCGGTGGTCTGCGACGCGATCGAGAGCCCCGACAGCAGCGCGGCGGGCGTCTGCCGCTCGAGCCGCAGGCTCTGGTCGCGGATCAGCGCCATTGCCGACGGGTACGCCGCCGAGGTGCCGATGCCGATCAGCACGCGGGCGATGAGCACGGCCGCGAAATCGTGCCAGATGTTGGGCAGGATGCCGGCGACCAGCACCACCACGAGGCCGACGAGGTACACGCGCTTCGGTCCGAAGACATCCGCCAGCTTGCCCATCGTGGGCTGGGCGATCGCGCTCGCGAGGTACAGACCGGCGACGAGCCAGACGACGACCGCGGTCGTGACGTGCAGGTCGCGGCTGATCGGCACGAGCGCGACGGCGATCATGCTCGTGTTGATCGGGTTCAGCACGGGCCCGATCAGCACGGGCGTCACGAAGCGCCAGGTGAAGCGGCCGGTGCTCGCCGGGGCGGTGGCGGGGGTCGGTGTCGTCACTTCTGCTCCGTCTCGATGCGCATGAGGACCTCGAGGCCGCGGGCGACGAGCTCGCGGTCGTCGTCGCTGAGGCGGGTGGCGAGCAGGTTCACGAGGTCGGCGTGCCGCTCGGCATCGGTCTGCGCGACGGTCGCGGCGCCGGCATCCGTCAGCGCGAGCAGCTCGCGGCGCCCGTCGTCCGGGTCCTTCGATTTCACGGCCCAGCCGCGTTCGACGAGCTCCGCGACGACCACGCCCATCGACTGCGGCGTGATCTGCTCGAAGCGGGCGAGCTGAGCGGTGGTGAGGCGACCCTTGCGGCGCAGCCAGGCCAGTGCGGCCTCGTGACGCGGCGCGAGATCGCCGATCTGTCGGCCGCTGCGCATCTCGCGCCGCAGCGCGGCCATCATCTCGCCGATGCGGTCGGCGAGCTCTTCCGGTTCGATTGCAGTGTCCACGATGAATATCGTAAGCGTAACTTGCAAGGTTTACTGACGAATGAGGGTCGTGGATGCCCGGGTTCGCCAGCCGCATCGGCACGGCCGTGCGGAATCGCCGCGCCGCGACGGCATGCGCTAGCGGTTCTGAGCTGATTTACGGCACCGAGTGCCAGAATTTCCTCATCACCATCGCGGGTTCGAGGAAGAGGTAGCGAAGTGGCTGCAGATCGTTTCACCGGCAAGACCGTCATCGTCACGGGCGCGGGTTCGGGCATCGGGAAGGCGACCGCCGTGCGGGTCGCCTCGGAGGGCGGCCGCGTGATCGCGGCGGATGTCGTGGCGACGCGCCTCGACGAGCTCACCGCCGAGAACCCCGGGCTCGACATCGTCACCGTGGCCGGCGACATCACGAAGGACGAGGACATCGCTCGCATCGTCGAGGCAGCCGGTGGAACCGTCTGGGGCCTCGCCAACGTCGCCGGCGTCATGGACTCGTTCCAGCCCGCGCACGAGATCGACTGGAAGCAGTGGGACTTCGTGTTCGCCGTCAACCTGACCGCGACCGCCAAGCTCATGGCCGCCGTCATCCCCGGCATGCTCGAGGCGGGCGCCGGCTCGATCGTCAACGTCTCGTCCGAAGCGGGTCTGCGCGGCTCGGCCGCCGGCGCCGCCTACACCTCGTCGAAGCACGCGGTCATCGGCCTGACCAAGAACTCGGCCGTCATGTACGGCAAGAAGGGCATCCGCGTGAACTCGGTCGCACCGGGCGCGGTGCAGACCAACATCCAGGCGGAGTTCAAGTCGCAGCTCGCCGGCGAGGCGATCGGCGCGTTCATGCAGGTCGTCGTGCCGGGCCTCGCGCAGCCCGAGCAGCTCGCGTCGTCGATCGCCTGGCTGCTTTCCGAGGACGCGTCGAACGTCAACGGCGCCGTGCTCGCCAACGACACGGGCTGGTCGGCGATCTAGTTCCGGGTGCTGTCGGCCCGGGCTCACCCCCCCCAGCCGAAGCTCAACCCAAGTGTGAGTTCGGGCCGACACCTCGCGAAACGAGCAACCCGAACTCACACTTGGGGTGAATTCGGGCCGGGGTGAGTTCGGCGTGAGGCGGATGCCTCAGGAGCCGAGGCGGGCCAGGCGCTCGAACGCCGCTTCGAGGGTCGCCTGCGGCGTGGCATCCGCCGTCTCGATCGCCCAGAAGAGATAGGCGTCGAACACCGCCGCGGTGACGGCGCTCGAGAAGGTGCGCGCCGCGAGCGGGTCGAGGCCGCGCTCGCCGAGGTGTGCGACGAGCAGCTGCGAGCTCGCGAACATGCGGCCCGAGCCGAACGCGATGAGCTCAGGGTGCGTGCCCATGATGCGCAGGCGCGTGCGGGTCGCCTCGGGGTCGGGCAGCGCGGCCGCGCCGGCGAGCGTTGCGAGGCGCAGCGCCTCGAACGGGGTGGCGGATGCCGCCGCGGCCAGCGCCTGCGCGCGAGCCTCCTCGACCGGGGTGAGGCCGTCCCAGATCAGCTCGGCCTTCGACGCGAAGTGGCGGAACAGGCCGCGGCGGCTGACGCCCGCGGCATCCGCGATGTCGCTCATGCTGACGGCGTCGTAGCCGCGCTCGGCGAACAGGGCGATGGCCGTCGCCGACACCGCATCGCGGTCGAACGCGCTCGGGCGCCCGCGGGCGGGGCGCGAGTCGGTCATGCGTCGATTATCGCGGGGCGGGTTGCGGGTCAGACGGCGGTTCCGAGCACGTAGGTCTGGATCGCGATGACGGCGGCGCCCCGGCACCATTCGAGATCGTCACCCGGTGTGGTGACGAGGTCGATGTCGGCGGCGCGCGGGTCGCGGTCGCGGCGGATGCCGGCGTGCACGGCATCCGCCGCGACGTCGAACAGCTGGACGCCTTCGCCGCCGAGCACGATGCGCTGCGGCATGGTCAGGTTCGCGATCGCGGCGAGAAGCCGTCCGAGGCCCAGGCCGGCATCGTCGACGACGCGCCGTGCGACCGGATCGCCGGCCTCCGCGAGGCTCATCGCCTCGGCGTAGTCGACTTCGCGTCCGATCCCCGAAGAGACGGCGGAGACGATCGCCGACTGCGTGAGCACGCTGTGCGCGCAACCGCGGTGGCCGGCGGGGCAGAGCGGCCCGAGCGGGTCGAGCGGCCAGTGCCCGACGAGACCGATGCCGGCGTCGTCGTTCGAGACGATCGCGTCGTGCTCGACGAGGCCGTACCCGGCCCCGGCCCCGAGGGTCACCACGGCGAAGCGTTCGAGGCCGCGGCCGGCACCGAACCAGTGCTCGGCTTCGGTGAACGCGATGACGTCGTTCTGGACCACGGTGGGCAGGTTGCAGCGCGACTCGACCATGTGCCGCAGGGGGACGTCCGCCCAGTCCAGGAAGGGGGCGCTGCGCACCGTTCCGTCCTCTGCGATGCGGCCACCGAGCCCGATTCCCAGCGCCGTGGCATCCGGGGCGACCTCGAGCAACTCGCTCACGAGAGCGGCGATCGCATCGGCGACGTCGTCCGGCGCGCGCGAGGGCAGCGCCTGGGAAATCGAGTGCAGGACCGTGGCGCGGAGGTCGGTGACGACGCCCTGGAGGCTCTCACCGGTGAGCTTCATGCCGAGGAAGTGCCGCGAGTCGGGCTTGATGTCCAGGGGGCGCGACGGACGCCCCGCTCGCCCGTCCTGGTATTCGCCCGTCTCGACGAGGAGGCCGTCCTCGATGAGGGGCGTGCTCAACCGGGTCAGCGAGCCTGCCGAGAGCTTGAGCCTCCGAGCGATCTCACTGCGTGATATCGGACCATGGAGGAGGACCTCGAGTGCGACGTCGCGCGCCGCGGCGGGTCCCGCGGTCCAGGTGGCCGATTCGATGGTCACGCGTTCACTTTCTTCGGTGGGCTTTCAGGCTAACGCCAGCTTCGAGCGTCGTATTCATTTCGTTACAAAAATAATTATGCCGTAGAACTTGCATCCACGGCATCTGTTCGCTAATTATTACTTCTGCCGCGGAAATAATTGTTCCGCGGTGGAGGACATCGGCCCCGCGCCGCCATCCGGCTGAGCTCGGTCCCACCCACCACGCATGCCTGCGCATGCCGAACAACGCCGTTCGAGAAAGGCAACACCACAGTGAAGAAGGTCACGATCGCCGCAGCCGCGGCCCTTGCCGCGGGAGCACTCGTGCTCACCGGTTGTTCCTCGGGGGCGAGCAGCGCCTCGAGCGCACCGCTGGCGTCGGCCGGCGCCAAGAAGATCTCGGGGACGGTCACGTTCTGGGACGCCTACAGCTCGGACTCGCCGGAGGTGTCGACCCTCGAGAAGGTCATCATCCCGGGGTTCGAGAAGCTGCACCCCGGCGTCACCGTCAAGGACGTCGCCGTTCCGTACAACGACCTGCATCAGAAGCTCGTGACGGCCGTCGCAGGTGACCAGCTGCCCGACCTGGTGCGTGCGGACATCATCTGGGTGCCCGAGCTCGCCAACCTCGGCGTGCTCGAGCCCCTCGACACGGACATGCCCGACTTCAAGACGCTGGCTGCCGAGACCTACCCGGGCAGCCTCGCCACCAACGAGTGGAAGGGCCACTACTACGGCCTGCCGCTCGACACGAACACCCGCGTGACGCTCTACAACCAGCAGACGCTGCAGAAGGCCGGCATCACCGCGGCCCCGACCACCCTCGACCAGATGATGGCCGACGGCGCCGCGCTCAAGGCCAAGGGCGACTACATCTACGCCGACGGCGGCACGAGCGGGTGGAACATCCTCCCCTTCATCTGGAGCGCCGGCGGCGACATCACGAACGCCGACTACACCAAGGCCACCGGTTACATGAACAGCCCGACCACGGTGAAGGCCGTGCAGGACTTCGTCGACATGTACAAGAAGGGCTACATCCCGAACATCGTGCTGGGCGCGCCCGGCGGCCTCGGCACCGAGGACGGCCTCGCCAAGGGCACCTACGCGAGCATCCTCGACGGCCCGTGGGCGTTCCCGATCCTGCAGTCGCAGTACCCCAAGTTCCAGGCCCAGACGGCGCCGGTTCCGTCGGGCGCGGCGGGCAGCATCAGCGTCGTCGGCGGTGAGGATGTCGTGCTGACCAAGTCCTCGCAGAACAAGGACGCCGCGGCCGAGTTCATGCGCTACCTGCTCTCGCCCGCCGCGCAGCTCGCGATGGCGAAGGTCGGTCAGATGCCCGTGCTCTCGAACCTCGGCAGCCAGCTGACGTCGATCCAGCCGTACTACGCGCCGTTCCAGCAGCAGCTCAAGAACGCCAAGCCCCGCCCGGTGACGCCGGCCGAGACGCAGATCGACACGATCCTGCAGAACGAGATCACGTCCGCCCTCAAGGGTCAGATCACGGTTCAGAAGGCGATGGACAGCGCAGCGAGCCAGACCGACGTGCTCCTCGCCAAGTACTCCAACTAACGGAAAGCCCGCTCGTGACCACCATGACTCCGGAGCGGTCGGTCGTGGAGCGGCCCGAGGGCGCCCGGCAGAGGACCTCTTCTGCCGGGCGCCGCCGGCGCCGCGTCTCCTACGTCGCCTACGCCTTCGTCCTTCCCGGGTTCGGCCTCTACGCGCTGATCGTGCTCTACCCGGCCGTGCAGACCTTCCTGCTCAGCATGCGCAACTGGAATATCGTTCCCGGCCAGCCCAGCCCGTGGGTGGGGTTCGCCAACTACCTCCAGCTCATCCACGACCCCGTGTTCCTCGACTCGGTCGTGAACTCGGTCTTCTACACCGCCGCCACGGTCCCGCTCCAGATCGTGATCGGCCTGGGTCTCGCGGTGCTGCTCGACAGCAAGCTGCCCGGGCGCGTGGTGTTCCGGGTGATCTTCTACCTGCCGGTCGTGACCAGCTGGGTCGTGGTCTCGCTGCTGTTCCAGTACATCTTCGGCTCCGACGACAGCCTCGCGAACGCCGTCTTCGTGAACATGCTGCACCTCGCGCCGCACAACGTCGACTGGCTGGGCAACCGCTGGACGGGTCTGGTGTCGATCGCGGCCCTGGGCGTCTGGAAGGGCGTCGGCTGGTCGATGCTCATCTTCCTCGCTGCGCTGACGGCGGTCCCCCGCGAGCTCCATGAGGCGGCGGCGATCGACGGCGCAGGGGCGTGGGCCCGGTTCCGGAACGTGTCCCTCCCCGCCATCCGCCCGGCGACCCTCGTCGTCGTCCTGCTGCTCATCATGGGCGGGTTCCAGGTCTTCATCTCGGTCCTGCTGATGACGGGCGGCGGCCCGAACAACGCGACCCAGGTGCCGCTGACCTACATGTATACGCAGGCCTTCGCCAACTACAACTTCAGCTACGGATCGGCGATCTCGTTCGCGCTCACGATCCTGGTGCTCGTCCTGTCCGCGGCGCAGTACGCCTGGACGCGCAGCCGCACGAAGGGAGCATGATGGTCGTCCAACGCTGGCGGCGCATCACCGACTACGTCATCCGCTACGCGATCCTCGCGGTCGTCGGCACGGTGATGATCTATCCGTTCCTCTACATGCTGTCGACGTCGTTCAAGTCGCGCTCATGGATCCTGAACGACCCGCTGCAGCTCATCCCGAAGGATCCGACCTTCGCCAACTACGTGACGGCGCTCGGCGCGAACCACTTCGGCCTGTTCTTCCTGAACTCGGCCATGGTGTCGATCGCGAGCACGTTCCTGATCGTCTTCGCGTCGTCGATGATGGCCTACGGCTTCAGCAGGTTCGACTTCCCGGGGAAGCGCTTCTTCTTCATCGCGATCGTCGTCGGCCTGACGATCCCGACGATGATGCTCATCATCCCGCAGTTCCTGCTGGCGCGAGATCTGCACCTGCTGAACACGCTGCAGGGCCTCGTGCCCTTCTACGTGGGCTCGTCGCTCGGGTTCAACACCTTCCTGCTCTCGGGCTTCTTCGAGTCGATTCCCCGTGAGCTCGACGAGGCGATGCTCGTCGACGGGGCGAGTGCCTGGCGTCGCTACTGGAACCTCGTCATACCGCTGGCGAAGCCCGCACTCGCCACGTGCACGATCTTCGCCTTCCTCGGCACCTGGGATGAATACGCCTGGGCGCTCACCACCTTGAACGACCCCAATGTGCGCACCCTGCCGATCGCGATCGCGCTGTTCCAGGGCGAGCACTCCACCAGCTGGGGCCTGGTCTTCGCGGCATCCATGATCGCGATGGTCCCGGTCTTCATCGTCTACATCGTCTTCCAGCGGCACTTCGTCGCCGGCCTCGCAGCAGGAGCAGTAAAGAGTTGAGCCAGACCCAGACCGCCCAGACCACCGACGTGAGCGAGGTCAGCCGCACGGTGCTGCTCGACGGCCAGGCCCCGTCGGGCGCCTACGTCGCCTGCCCGACGTTCTCGCAGTACGGCTTCGGCTGGCTGCGCGACGGCGCCTACTGCGCCCTCGCGCTCGAGTCCGTCGGCGAGCGCGAGTCCGTCGTGCGCTTCCACGCGTTCGCCGCGCGCATCATCGAGGCCCGCGCGGCGCGGGTGGAGAAGATCATCGCCGCACTGGATGCCGGCGCCCCGGTCGCCTCCGCCGAGTGGCTGCCGACGCGCTACCGCCTCGACGGCACGGAGGAGGGCGACCACGAGAACGGCTGGCCGAACTTCCAGCTGGACGGCTACGGCACCTGGCTGTTCGCTCTGCACTCGCTCTACGGCACCGACGTGCCGGCGGAGCTGGTCCCGGGCGCACGCCTCGCCGCCCGCTACGTCGCCGCCGCCTGGCGCACCCCCTGCTACGACTACTGGGAGGAGTTCGGCGACCGCGTGCACACCTCCACGCTCGCGGCGATCGCCGCAGGTCTGCGCGGTGCCGCGCGGATGCTGGGCGACGCCGGCTTCGATGCGACGGCCGACGAGATCGTCGAGTTCATCGTCGCGCGCTGCGTCTCCGACGGCGTGTTCGTGAAGGGGCCCGAGGACGATCGCGTCGACGCCAGCCTCGTCTCGCTCGCGACCCCGTTCGCGCTCTTCCCGGCCGACGAGCCGGTGATGGCGGCGACGATCGAGCGCATCCGATCCGAACTCGCCTCGCCGAGCGGCGGCATCCGCCGCTATCTCGGCGACGACTACTACGGTGGCAGCCCCTGGGTGCTGCTGACGGCGTGGCTCGGTTGGCACGACCGTGTGAACGGCGACGAGGCCGGCTACCGTCGCGCGGTCGAGTGGGTCGAAGGCGCCGTCTCGCCGCTCGGCACCCTGCCCGAACAGATCGTCTCCGAGCCGCAGCTGCCCGAGTTCGTCCCGCAGTGGGAGGAGCGTTGGGGGCCCGTCGCCGACCCGCTGCTGTGGTCGCACGCGAAGCACCTGCTGCTGCTGAACGGGGCGGTCGAACCGTGGAGCTGATCCCGAGCAAGGCCGCGTACGGCCCTGACGAGCCCGTCGTCATCGAGCTGGCGGGCGCGGCATCCTCGACCGCCCTGCCCGCCGGGGGGACGCTCGTCGTGACCCGACTGCTCGACGAGGTCGCACGCATCGCCGTGGCGACGGATGCCACGAGCGTGGCACTGCCCGGGCTGGGCCTCGGCGGCTTCGGCGTCGCTCTGGAACTCGGGGGCCGCATCGTCGCCCGCACCGCGTTCGACGTTCTCGGCGACCCGTTCGAGCGCCCGCGCTACGGCTTCGTCGCACAGCTCGACGGGCATGCGGACTCCGCGGCCGACGCCGCCTTCTTCCGTCGCATGCACCTGAACCTGGCGCAGTTCTATGACTGGGGCTGGAAGCACTCCGAGCTGCTGCCGCCCGAGCGCGAGTACCTCGACCCGCTCGGTCAGCCGCGCGATCTGGCGGTCGTGAACGCGGTGGCCGAGGCGTTCGACGCGGCGGGCGTCGTGCCGCTCGGCTACTCGGCGGTCTATGCGGTCGGGAACGCCGAGGTCGAGGCCTGGCAAGACGAGCTGCTCGTCCGCGCCGACGGGGTGCCCTATCGCCTCGGCGACGACTTCCTCACCCTCGTCGACCCGGCCGGCCCGCGCTGGCTCGCGCACTACCGCGAGATGCTCTCGCAGGCGCTCGAGGGCACCTCATTGCGCGGCTTCCACCTCGACCAGTACGGCTGGCCGAAGCGCGCGCTGCGCGGCGACGGGGCGCGCGTCGATCTCGCCGCGTCGTACGCGACGATGATCGCCGCCGTGCGGGAGGCCGTGCCCGCCGCGCGCCTGATCTTCAACAACGTCAACGACTTCGGCACCGCGCAGACGGCGGGCGAGGCGCAGGACGGCAGCTACATCGAGGTCTGGCCACCGCACTCGACCTACGCCGACCTGGGTGCGCTGGCCTTGCGCACCCGGGCCCTGCGCCCCGACCACCCGCCGATCCTGTCCGCCTACCTCTCGTGCTATTCGCGAGAGCCTGCTGAGCGGGCGGATGCCGCGGCCAGGCTCGCGATGGCGACGGTGTTCAGCCACGGCGCAACCCATCTCCTGCTGGGCGAGCAGGGCCGCGTGCTGACGGACCCCTATTACCCGCGGAACCATGCCCTGTCGCCCGCGAGCGTCACGATGTTCGCCGAGTGGTACGACATGCTCGTGCGGTGGGGCGACCTCCTGACCGCTCCGGGCCAGACCGACGTCACCGAGTTCATGACCGGCGGCATCAACACGGATCTGGTGTTCATCAGCGACCACGGGGTGAGGTTCTCGACGAGGCCCGAGCCGGGCACCGTGTGGACACGCGTCGTGCGCACCGCGCGCGGCCTCGTGGTGCACCTGATCAACCTGACTGCGCAGAGCGAGATCACCTGGGACGCCGGCAAGTCGCCCGCGTCGGTCGTGGCGGGCATCTCGCTGCGTTTCGCACCCGTTGACGGCGATGAGGTCCTGCACTGGATCGAGCCCGGAGCGGATCCGAGACCGTTGACGGCGGACCCGGCCGATGAGGTCGTCGCCACCGATGCCCTCTCCGCCTCGCAGTCGATGCTCGAGTACCGACTGCCCGAGCTCGGCGACTGGGCCGTCCTGTTCCTGCCCGACCCCGATGCTGAGGGAGACGTCCATGTCCGTTGAGTCCGGAGCCCTGCATCTGATCCAGGTCGGCCTGGGTGGCTGGGGTCGATCCTGGGCTGCCGAGCTGCTGAAGCACCCCGAGCTGGTCCGCACCGAGGCCTATGTCGACATGGCGCCGGCGATGCTTGCGGCGCTGCGCGAGGACACCGCGATCGCGGAGTCGTTGTGCTTCGACTCGTTCTCGGAGGCGTTGCGCGCGACGGATGCCGACACCGTCTTGGTCACGACCGCGCTTCCACACCATGCCTCGGTCGCGATCGAGGCGCTCGAGGCGGGCAAGGACGTGATCGTCGAGAAGCCGCTGGCGCCGACTCTGGCCGAGGCGCGCCGCATGATCGACGCTGCGGACGCTGCCGGGCGCCAACTCGTCGTGAGCCAGAACTACCGCTTCTACCCCGCTGCACAGAAGGCGGCGGAGCTGGTGCGAACGAAGGCTCTCGGGGAGGTCGGATCCGTCTCGGTGTCCTTCCGCAAGTACGCGAACACCGCGGAACCCGAGGGCTGGAGCCACTACGTCCTTCCCGATCCGCTCCTCATGGACATGTCGGTGCACCACTTCGACCTGATGCGGTTCGTTCTGGGGCGCGAGCCGCGCTCGGTCGCAGCGACCGCGTGGAATCCCGGCTGGAGCCGGTTCCACGACCCGGCCTCGGCCGTGGCGCAGGTGGTCTTCGGCGACGATGTCGTCGTCGACTACCGCGGCAGTTGGGCGAGCACGGGGCGACCCACCCTGTGGTCCGGCGAGTGGGTGCTCGAGTGCGAGGGCGGGACGATCGAGTGGGCGGGCCGCGACGACAGCGGAACCGCCGCGGACGAGCTGGTCATCCGTCACCGCGACGGTGACGTCGAGAACGTCGTGCTGCCGCCGCGACCCCACTTCGACCGGGTCGGGACGATCGCCGAGTTCGCGGCCGCGCGGCGTGAGGCGCGGATGCCTCAGACCCATGCCCGCGACAACATCAACACCCTCGCGCTCACGCTCGGCACGATCGCAGCGTCGCGCGCGGGGACCGTCGTCCGACTCGATGCCGTCGATGCGGCATCCGGCGACACCACCGACAAGTCCGACACGAAAGAAGCACGATGAGCCTGCGCGTCACCGTCTGGAACGAGTTCCGCCACGAGAAGAACGACCCCGAGGTCGCCGCGATCTATCCGGACGGCATCCACGCCGCCCTGGCCTCGGCGCTCCGCGCGCACGGCATCGACGAGGTTCGCACGGCGACCCTGGACGAGCCCGAGCACGGCCTCGACGTCGAGACTCTGGCCTCGACCGACGTGCTGATCTGGTGGGGCCACCTGCACCACGAGGACGTCGCGGACGAGGTCGTCGATCGGGTGCAGCAGCGCGTGCTCGAGGGCATGGGGCTTGTCGTGCTTCACTCGGGGCACGGGTCGCGGGTCTTCCGGCGCCTCATGGGCACTACGTGCAACCTCATCTGGCGCGAGGCCGACGACACCGAGGTGCTCTGGAACGTCGCGCCCGGTCACCCGATCACCGAGGGCATCGGTCAGCGCTTCATCATCGAGCGCGAGGAGATGTACGGCGAGCACTTCGAGGTCCCGACCCCGGATGAGCTCGTCTTCATCAGCTGGTTCAGCGGCGGCGAGGTCTTCCGCAGCGGCGCCTGCTACCGCCGCGGCGCCGGGAAGATCTTCTACTTCCGCCCCGGGCACGAGACCTACCCGACCTATCACAACCCGCAGGTCCAGCGGGTGATCGCCAACGGCGTGCGCTGGGCCGCGCCCCAGGTGGCATGGTCGTCGAACTTCGGGAACCCGGCCCCCGTCATCGCCCGATGACGACAGAAGCGCCCTGCCGGCACGGGCCCGGCAGGGCGCTTCTCGTTCGCAGCGAGTGGCGCGGCGCTTACGCCTGCAGCGCCGCCTCGAGCTCGATGGTGATGGTCACCTCGGAGCCGATCAGGACGCCGCCGCCCTCGAGGGCCGCGTTGTAGGTGAGGCCCCACTCTTCGCGCTTGATCTTCGTGGTGGCGGTGGCGCCGGCTTTGTAGTTGCCCCACGGGTCGGTCTGGAAGCCCTCGAACTCGAAGTCGAAGGTGACCTGCTTGGTGGTGCCCTTGATGGTCAGGTCGCCGTCGACCTTGAAGTCGTCGCCGTCGACGCGCACACCGGTCGAGACGAACTCGATGTAGGGGAACTGCTCGGCCTCGAAGAAGTCGCCGGTGCGCAGGTGGCCGTCGCGGTTCGGCTCGTTCGTGTTGATCGACGCGACCTCGGCCTTGGCGGTGACCGTCGACTCGAGCGGGTTCTCGGCGGTGACGAACGTCGCCTCGAACTTCTCGAACTTGCCGCGGACCTTGGCGATCATGAGGTGGCGCACGCTGAAGCCGACCTCGCTGTGCGTGGGGTCGACGACCCAGGTGCCTGCCTTGTAACCGGGGATGGTGACGGTGTCGGTCATGGTTCTCGTACTCCTAGAGACTCAGGTTGTGCGAGGCGCGTGCCCCGACGTTTCCATGCAACCGTATCCAATTCGTCTGAATTCCAGAAGATCTGGAACTCTTACGATTTCTTACGAATCGGCGACGGGGGGATGACGGGCGCTACCGCGTCGCCTCGGCGCGGGCCACCAGTTCCGCGCGCCGGGCGTAGAAGCCCACGGCCGGCGTCGCCTCCATCGGCCGGCTGTAGGTCTCTTCGGCGGCGACCTCGTGCCCCGACTCGTCGACATAGGCGACGTGCACGGGCGCGTCGTCCCCCCGGCGCATGCGGCGCGAGATCGGCCCGAACTCGCCGGGCGCCCAGACATCCCCCCAGTCGCGCAACGCCGAGATGACGACGTTGAGCTCGCGGCCCGCCTGCGTCAGCAGGTACTCGTCGCGGCCGCGCTCGCCCGGCGCGTGGTACTTGCGCCGTTCGAGCACGCCCGCGTCGACGAGTGCGCTGAGCCGCGCGCTCAGCACGTCGGGCGAGACGCCGAGCATCTCGCGGAAGTCGGCGAAGCGCGTCACGCCCGCGAGCGCCTCGCGCAGGATCTGGAAGTTCCAGCGCGGCCCGAGGATGTCGACCGCGCGCGAGATCGAGCACAGCGCGTTGTACTCGCGGGCGTCGACCGGGTCGATCTCTTCCGTCGGCTGTGCGGGCATGGGCGTCACTCCTCGAATGCGGTGATGGCGGGTCGGGATGCCCTGGCCCGGGCATCCTCACCCACACCGGCATTCTGCCGCGCCCGCAGCGCCTGCGCGGTCACGAGGGCTCCGAGGGCGAAGACGCCCACGCCGGCCGCGCCCACGTCGAGCGCGCTGCGCAGGCCGGCACCGGTCGCGATCAGCCCGAGCACGACGGCCGTGAGGCCCTGCATGACGTAGGCCACGAGGTAGACCGCCGAGATGGTGCCCGCGCGGTGGTGCGCCGGCGCGTTCTGGCCGATGAGCCCGAGGCTGCCCGAGAACATCAGCGCGTAGCCGGCGCCGGCGACCAGCGTCGTGGTGATGAACACCGCGAGCGAGCCGGTGTAGGCGGCATCCAGCAGCAGCGCGAACGCGATCAGCACCACGATCGCGCCGACCGCGATCGAGCTGCGCGGCCGCACCGAGCGGGTCGCGAGCGCCGTCACGCCGATGACCACCGACATGGCGGCCATGATCGCGCCCACCTCGAGCACGTTGGCGGCGTGCGTGATCTGCTCGGCGATCTGCGCGCCGAGGCTCAGGAAGATCGCGCCGAACATGTAGGCGGTGCTCATCGAGAGCGCGGCCACGACGTAGATGAGGCGGATGCCGGGCGCCACGGCGATGCCGCGCGGCCGCCAGGCCCCGCGTGCCTCGTCGCGCGTGTGGCGCGGCATGAACCAGACCGTCGCGCCGACGGCGGCGATGACGGCCACGAGCACCCAGAAGTCGAGGTGCAGCGGGAACGGCGCGTACTGGATGAGCGCGCCGCCGACGAGCGTCGCGAGGGCGAGGCCGAGCGCGGTGGCCGCGGTGGTCACGGCGCCCGCGGCGCGTTCGCGGCCGGGCCGGCTGAACTCGAGCACGGCGGCGGAGGCCGGGCTGAGCGCGAGCCCCACTCCGACGCCCATGAACACGCGGCCGGCGAACACGATGCCGATGCCCGGCGCGACCGCGAACAGCAGCGTGCCGACGAGCATGCCGGCCAGGCCGAGCAGGATCGCGGCGCGGCGCCCGATGTGGTCGGCGAGGTCGCCGAAAACCAGAAGCACGATGACGAGCGCCGCCGGGTAGACGGCGAAGACCGCGTTCGTGACGGCGGCGGTGACGTGCCAGTGCGCTTCGTAGAGCGGGTAGGTGGTGCTCGGGGCGCCGCTCGTCCAGAGGGCGATGGCGGCGACGGCTGCGGCGGTCCAATAGGACGCGGCGCGGGGCAGCGTGCGGGCGATGCGGTTCATCGGGGGTCCTGTCGGCTGGGGAACCAGCCGCGTGCGGGCTGGATACAGTTAGCCAACTCAGACATCTGGATTGTTATTCCCAAGTCAGATCGAGGATGCCCCGCCGCCGCTCCGACGCGGCAGAATCGAGCCATGACCGAGCCCATTCCCTCCGCTGAGCCCGCCGAGCCGACCGCCGCCGAGGTGGCCCGCTACATCGACTTCACGCTGCTCAAGCCCGAGGCGACCCACGCCGACGTGGCCGCGCTGATCGCCGAGGCCGCCCTGCTCGGCACCTACTCGGTGTGCGTCTCGCCGTCGATGCTGCCGGTGTCGATCCCCGAGGGCAGCGACCTCAAGGTCGCCGTCGTCACGGGCTTCCCGAGCGGCAAGCACTCGACCACCGTCAAGGCCGTCGAGGCCGCCGAAGCGGTGCGCAACGGCGCCGACGAGATCGACATGGTGATCGACGTGGGCGCGGCCGTCGAGGGCGACTTCGGCCGCGTCGAGGCCGACATCGCGGGCGTGCGCGCCGCGGCGCCCGAGCCGACCGTGCTCAAGGTGATCATCGAGTCGTCGGCGCTGACCGACGCGCAGATCGTCGCCGCCTGCCGCGCCGCGGTGAACGCGGGGGCCGACTTCGTGAAGACGTCCACCGGGTTCCACCCGAGCGGCGGGGCGACCGAGCACGCGGTGGCGCTGATGCGTCAGACCGTGGGCGACGCCGCCGGCGTCAAGGCTTCGGGCGGCGTGCGCACGCTCGCCCAGGCGCGGGCCATGATCGCCGCGGGCGCGACGCGGCTCGGCGTCTCGGGCGCGCGGGCGCTTCTCGCCGGGGACGGCCCGGCCCCGACATCCCCCGCTCAGACCTCCGCCTACTGAATCGAGCGGACCCTCATGTCAGAACTCGTCCTCGTCACCGGCGGCACCGGCTATCTCGGGCTGCACGTCATCACGGCCGCGCTCGACGCGGGGTACCGCGTGCGCACGACCGTCAGATCGGCGGGGCGGGCGGATGCCGTGCGCGCCGCCGTCGGCGCGGGCCCCGACACCCCGCTCGAGTTCGCCGTCGCCGACCTGCTCGCCGACGACGGCTGGGCCGAGGCGGCCGCGGGCGCGACCTACGTGCTGCACGTCGCGAGCCCGTTCCCGGCGGGCCAGCCGAAGGACCCCGACGAGCTCATCACCCCCGCCCGCGAGGGCACGCTGCGGGTGCTGCGCGCCGCGCTCGCCGCGGGCGTGAAGCGCGTCGTCGTGACCTCGTCGTTCGCGGCGATCGGCTACGGGCATGAGCGCGACCGCACCGCGCCGTACACCGAGGACGACTGGACGAACCTCGACGACCCGACCGTGCCCGCCTACCAGCGCTCGAAGACGCTCGCCGAGCGGGCTGCGTGGGATTTCGGCGCCGAGCACGCGGGCGAGATCGAGATCGCCGCGGTCAACCCCGTCGGCATCTTCGGGCCGCCGCTCGGCGCCCCCGAGGGCACCTCGGTCTTCATCCTGCGCACTGCGATGCGCTCGCCGATCGTGCCCGACATGCGCTTCGGCATCGTCGACGTGCGCGATGTCGCGGCGCTCGAGCTCGCGGCGATGACGAGCGCGGATGCCGCGGGCCGGCGCTACCTCGCCGTCGCCGGCTTCGCCTCGCTGCGGCACGTCGCCCGGGTGCTCGGCAAGCGCCCGCTGCTGCTGCCGAACTGGGTCGTGCGGGCTGCCGCGCCGGTCTCGGCGATGGCGCGCTCGCTCGCGAGCGAGATCGGCGTGCAGAAGAGCGCCACGTCGGCGCGGGCGCGGGCCGAGCTCGGGTGGGCGCCGCGGCACCCCGATGTGACGATCCGAGACATGGGCGAGGAGCTCACGCGGCAAGATAGTTAGCGTGAGTGAAGAATTTCGGTGGCGATCGATCCTCGTCCCGGCCTACGGGCCTGCGACGCTGTTCGGTCTCGCCGAAGGGGCCATCTTCCCCGTCATCGCGCTGAGCGCCATCGACCGCGGTGCGACCGCGTCGGTGGCAGCGCTCGTCGCGGCGCTGATCGGCGTGGCATCCCTGCTCACGAACATCCCCGCCGGCGTTCTCGCGACCCGCATCGGCGAGCGGCGCTCGATGCTCGTGGCCTCCGTCATCACCGTGGCCGGCCTGGCGTTCTGCCTCGTGGATGTCGGCGACAGCGCGCTCTCGCTCGGCGTCTTCTCCTTCGGCGTGCTGCTGATCGGCGTCGCGGGCTCGGTCTATGCGCTCGCCCGGCAGTCGTACCTGACCGAGATGGTGCCCGTGCACATGCGCGCCCGGGCGCTCTCGACGCTCGGCGGCACGATGCGCATCGGCGTGTTCGTCGGCCCGTTCATCGGTGCGGGCGCGATGCACTTCTGGGGGCTGTCGGGGGCGTACGTCGTGGCGCTCGCGGGCATCATCGCGGCGGGCGTGATCGTGTACGTCTCCCCCGACCTCGAGCTGTCGGAATCGCACCGCGCCGCCGCGGCCTCGGTGACGACGACCGGGATCCTGAAGCAGTACTGGCGCACCTTCGCGACGCTCGGCATGGGCATCCTGCTGCTGTCGGCCATCCGGCAGACCCGGCAGATCGTGATCCCGCTGTGGGCCGCGCACCTCGGCCTGTCGCCCACCACGACGTCGATCATCTACGGCGTCGCGGGGGCGCTGGATGCCGCGACGTTCTACCCGGCCGGCAAGGTCATGGACCACTTCGGTCGCCGCTGGGTCGCCGTGCCCTCGACGATCGTGCTCGGCATCTCGTTCGCGCTGCTGCCGCTGACACACGGCATCGGCACGCTCGCGCTCGTCGCGATGATCATGGGCTTCGGCAACGGGATCGGCTCGGGCATCGTCATGACGCTCGGCGCCGACACCTCACCCTCGATCGGGCGGCCGACCTTCCTCGGCCTGTGGCGTGAGCTGGGGGATGCCGGCGGAGCCGTCGGCCCGATCATCCTGTCCTTCGTGACCGCCCTCGCCGGCCTCGCGTTCGGCATCGAGGTGAGCGCGGCAGTCGGCTTCGCCGCCGCCGCGGCGCTCTGGGCCTGGATCCCGAAGCGCTCCGGCCATCTGCGCGCCGAGCCCGCGCGATCGGCGGATGCCGCGCCGCCCGCCCCCGCGTCGTCCGCCGAGTAGCGCTCATCGCCGCTGCGCTACCCACTTGGTCCTCTCCACCGTCCTCGTGCTGCCGAGTCCTGGCGCGGCAGGCTGGCGAACGTCCCTGTGGACAGCGGCCGCACGTCGGGCCGGATGCCCGTTAGCGTGACGCGGCATGAGGAGCGTGCCTGCCGCCTATGTCCGCGACCACTGGGCCGAGATCGTGGATGACGCCGTGCGCGAGCCGATCATGGTGACCTCGCGCGGGCGGCCGCGAGTCTTCATCGCCAACGCGGGGCTGGCTGCTCAGCTGGACCCGACGGCGTCCGTCGACATGGCCGCGGCGTCCCGAGCGATCGGGCGCCCGGTCACGCCGCCGAAGTACCCATGGCTCGACCGCCCGCTGTCGCGCGAGGAACGGCTCGTCGCTCTCGAGCGCAGGCAGACGCAGATCTACCACGTGCCGTTCGACGAGTGGAACGACGAGGAGTGGAAGATCCTGGATGTGAAGCCGTCGGACCTGCTCTTCGACGACTGACGCGTGCCGCGCGGCGGGTGCCGCGTGACGTCGGCGTGCCCGACTCGGTCGAGCCGCGCTCGGGGGTGCGTTGCTGTCTCGAAATCCAAATTGTCCAAAATGGTCAATTCGCCGCGAGTTGCACAATTCGGATTTTGGATAAGCAAGGCCCTTCTCGTCGCTCGTCGCTCGTCGCTCGTCGCTCGTCGCGCCTGGCGGCGCGGAGCGGCGGCCGGTAGCTTCGGCGCATGAGCTCACCCGTCACCGACGAGCAGATGCTGGCGAACCTCGGGCTGGCGCGCGAGTACGCGATCGTCCTGCTGCGGAAGAATCCGGACGCCCCGATCGCCGGCGACGAGGCGCGCGCGATCGTCTGGGAGCACGGGCGCAGGAACTTCGAGCTCCGCGATGCGGGGCTGCTCGACATCGTGCTGCCGATCAGGGACGAATCCGACCTCGCGGGCATCGGCGTCTTCAACACGACGGGCGACGAGGCATCCGCGCTCATGGCCGCCGACCCCGGCGTCCAGGCCGGCCTGTTCACCTTCGAAGTGCACGCGTGCCGCGGCTTCCCGGGCGATGCGCTCGGCGCGAACGACCGGGCCGGCACGCCGCCGACCCGCTAGCTCGCGGCGGCCACCGGCGGGCGGCCCGCGTTCCAGAGCGAGGCGTTGTTCCAGCAGCCGACGATCACGGCGTCCGGATTCTGGCCGCGTCGGCGCGCGAAGTGCGCGGCCAGCTGCTGCAGCCGCACCGTCGGCGCGAACTGGGCGTAGAACGGGTCCGTCACCGCCCGGGTCTCTTCGAGCGACACGACGTGCACGCCCTCGGCGTGCGCGGCGGCGGCGAGACCGTCGATCAGCCCGTCGCGATCGGCCGACGGCTCGAGCGCGAGCAGGGTGTCGGCCCCCGTGAGCGGCACCGCCGAGCCGTGCAGCAGCGTCTCGGTGTCGTAGCCCTCCGCGAGCACGCGCCCCGCCTCGCGCAGCTTGAGCGCGCCCTCGGCCGCCGTGATCGCCCACGGCCCCGCCCCGACGATCACCATCGCGCGCTCGGGCACGTTGATGTGGGCGATGTCGGGGTCCTCGATCGCGGCGGCGACACGTTCCGCTGCCGAGCGCAGCTCCGACGACCCGGCGGCGACTGGCGCCCCCGCCCGCACGGCGACGATGCCGTCGAGCAGCCGTGCCAGCGCGCCGAGCGTCGCGACATAGCTCACCGTGTAGGTGTCGCAGACCTCGGCCGGCCCGGCGACGATGGCCTCGGGCCAGCCCGAGCCCGGGCCGGTGATCGACACCAGCGGCACGCCGGCGGCCACGGCATCCTCACGCGCCCGCGCCGAATACGCCGAGCGGCCGGTGTGGCTGATCACGACCACGGCGTCGCCGGGGCGGGCAGGCGGCTCCCATCGGCCCTGATCGGCCGACGAGATCGCGACGGCCTCGACGCCGCGGCGCCGGAACTGCCAGGCCGCCAGGCGGGCCGCGTTGTAGCTCGAGCCCGTGCCGACCAGAACGATGCGCCGCGCAGCGGCGAGAACGGAAGCCTCAGCGGGGAACGACGACTCGGCGAGGTCGAACAGCACGCTGCTCTGCGCGCCGATCGATCGGTCAAGTTGGGTCTCCATGGTCATGAGGAAAACCCATGCAGGCGAACGGGATGTCCGGCGCTGCGGTCCCGGGTGATGAAGAGGGTTAGAACGCTGACTGAACGCGCACGCGGCGGTAGGGATCCGTTCCGACCCGGCCTCTAGAACTCGGTGAGGTTCGCGCGCAGATTCCCGTCGCCGTACTCGGTGCGCAGCAGGCCGCGCCGCCGCAGCTCGGGCACGAGCCGGTCGAGGAAGCGGTGCACGGTCGTCGGGTGCAGGTCGCCCGAGAAGATGAAGCCGTCGTTGCCGGCGACCTCGCCGAACTCCTCGATGTAGTCCGCGATGTCCTCGGCGGTGCCCACCCAGCCGGCGCGGTCGGCGGCGCGGCCCTTGCGCGCGTGGCGACGCAGCAGCTCGCGCAGCGTGAACTCCTCGAACGACGCGGCGCCCGCGAGCAGCCCCTTGATCGAGCCGCGCGAGACATGCTGCCCGAACACGGCGTCGGGGTCGATGTGCTGGTCCCAGTCGAGCACCGTGAGGTCGGTCTCGAGGTCGGACGACTGGCCGAGCAGGATCGCGTGCAGCTCGGCATCCGTCGGGTCCTCGCTCGCGGCGACCACGCGGTCGACCTCGTCGCGGCTCGAGACGATCTCGGGCTTGAAGACGAAGAGCGTCTTGATCGAGGAGGCCGCGCGACCGGCATCCGCCGCCGCCGCGATCACGCGCTCGCGATAGCCCGCGACCGACGACACGTCCAGCGGGGCGAGCGCGAGCTGCACCTCCGAGTTCGAGCCCGCGAACGCGATGCCCCGCGGGGAACCGCCGGGCGAGACGATCACGGGGTCGCCGTCGTCGAACGGGATCGCGTTGAGCGGCCCCGTGACGTCGTAGTACTCGCCCTGGTGGCGGAACGCGTCGATCTTCGAGCCGTCGGCGAACCGGTGGGTCTCGGGGTCGTTCACATAGGCGCCCTCGCCCCAGCTGTGCCACAGCTTGCGCACGACCGACAGCCACTCGGCCGCCCGGTCGTAGGCGTGGTCGTGGTCGAGCGGCGGCACGCCGAAATGGCGGCTGGATGCGACATCCGTCACGACGTTCATGCCGTACCGGCCGCCGCTCAGGTGGTGCAGCGTCGCGGCCTGGCGCGCCGCGAGGTACGGCGGCGTCGCGACCGGGTTGATCGTCGGGGTGAAGCCGAGGTGCCGCGTCGCGTTGAGCAGGTACGGCACGAGCAGCAGCGGGTCGTGCTTCGGGCCGCCGTAGGCCTGGCGGGTGCGCAGGTCGATGGTCGAGGGGCTGCCGATCGAGAGCGCGTCCTCGAGGATGACGAGGTCGAGGCCGGCCTGTTCGAGCTGCTGCACGGCCTGCACGTAGAGCTCGGGCCGGTGCCACTCGTAGCCCCAGCGGTAGTCTTCGCGGCCCCACGCCTGCGGCCCGAAGCCGCGTGAGAAGAACCAGCCGAAGTGCTGCAACCGAGCCACGTGTGCCTCCCTGTTAGTGCGCGAATGTGTGCAGATTACGCGTCGTGTCTGCCCGCGAGCGCCTGATCGAGGTCGGCGAGCAGGTCCGCGACATCCTCGACGCCGACCGACAGCCGGATCATGCCCGGGCCGACCCCGAACGCCTCGAGCTCGGCCGGCGTGAGGTGCGTGTGCGTCGTGCTGCGCGGGTGCAGGATCAGCGAGCGCACGTCGCCGAGGTGGGTCATCCGCGACCACAGCACCACCCGGTCGATCAGGCCGCGCGCGGCCGCCTCGCCGCCGCGCAGCGTGAACGCGAACACCGCGCCCGCGCCGTTCTCGAGGTAGCGCTCGGCGAGCGCGCGGTGCGGGCTCGAGGCGAGGCCGGCGTAGTCGACGGATGCCACCTCCGGCCGGCCCTCGAGCCACTGCGCCACCGCGAGGGCGCCGGCCGATTGGCGCGCCATGCGCAGCGAGAGCGTCTCGATGCCCTGCTGCAGCAGGAACGCGTTGAGCGGCGAGAGCGTGGGGCCGAAGCGGCCCGCGAGGGCGCGGGCGCGCTGCGCGAAGCCGGTGCCCGCGGCATCCGCCGCCCACTCGCTCTCGCTCGAGACGATGACCCCGCCGATCGCCGAGCCGTGCCCCGAGAGGAACTTGCTCGCCGAGTGCACCACGATGTCGGCGCCGTGCTCGATGGGCCGCGCGTGGTACGGCGTCGCGAGCGTGTTGTCGATGACGACCGGGATGCCGTGCGCGTGCGCGACCTCGGCGACGAGCGCGATGTCGGGCACGTCGTTCAACGGGTTCGGGATCGTCTCAATGAAGATCGCGCGCGTGTTCGGCCGGATCGCCGCCTCGAGCGCCGCGCGGTCGCCGGGGTCGGCGACGAAGTCGGCGGTGATGCCGAAGCGTGGGAAGTCCTCACGGAGCAGCCCGCGCGTGCCCTCGTAGATCGACCGCGCCGACACGACGTGGTCGCCCTGGTTCAGCAGGGCGAGGAAGGTGATCGTCAGCGCCGCCTGGCCGCTCGCCACGGCGATCGCCTCGACGCCGCGCTCGAGGCGGGCGAGCTTGCGCTCGACCCCGGTGATCGTCGGGTTGCCGTAGCGGGTGTAGATGTAGCCCGCGTCATCGCCGGCGAAACGGTCGCGCGCCTGGTCGAAGTCGTCGAAGAGGAAGCCGTTGCTCAGGTAGACGGGCGTGATGCGCGCGCCGTGCCCCTCGTCGGGCTCGACGCCGGCGTGCACCTGCTCGGTGGAGAATCCCCATTCGCTTGCCATGGTGCACACAGGATGCACCCTGGCCCGCCGGGGCCGCACCTGCGTGAAGCGCGGTTACGGCGCGAGTCCCGCGGTTACGTCACGACGAGGCTGATCGAGCCGAGCTCGGCGCTGTGCATGCTGAACACGCCGGGTGCCATCGGCACGGGCGGGGTCACCATGCCGGTGATCACGACATCCCCGGCGCGCAGCGTCTCGCCGCACGCCGCGAGCGCGTCGGCGAGATGGCGGACGACCGCCACATATCCCCCGACGGCGTCGGCCGGGTCGGCGGCTGCCGCGATCTCGGTGCCGGTGCCTTCTCCGCCGATCGGCTGAGTGCCTCTTCCGCCGGTCGACTGAGTGCCTTCTCCGCCGGTCGACTGAGCGAAGCGAATGGAGACCCCGCCCGGGTGCAGATCCACGGGCATCCGCTCGCCGAGCACGACGCCGCGCTGGAACACGTTCGCCCGGATCGCCGCGATCGCGTCGTCGAGCGGCGCCGTGATGTCGACCAGCTCGAAGGCGAGCGAGACGGCGGCGAGGGCGTCGAGGATGTCGGCGTCGGAGGCCCCGGCCGGGACATCCGCCCCGAGATGCACGGCGATCTCGGGCTCGAGAACGGGCCGCTGCCAGCCGCTCACGTCGATCGCACCGCCGCTCGGGGTCACGCCCTCGGCGAGCAGGTACCCGACGAGAGGCGCATCGATGCCCGCGCCGGCCTGCGCCGCGGCCGAGCCGAAGCCGAGCTTCCAGCCGAGGCCGGCACGGCCGGACTCCACCTGCGCGGCGCGCTGCGCGAGCAGGTGCGCGAACTCGCCACGGACGTCGTCTCTGACCCACATGCCCATGCGCTCACGCTATTCCCGCGCAGCGCCGGGCGCACCGCCTCAGAGCGCGAGCGTGAAGTAGACGCTGTTCGGGTCGTCGGTGTAGTCGGCGAAGGGCGGGCACTGGGTGAAGCCGTGGCGGGCGTAGAGCGCGCGGGCCGGCGCGAAGTACGGCTCGACCCCCGTCTCGAGGTTGAGCGTGCGGATGCCCCGCGCGCGGGCCTCGGCCACGATCGCCCCGAGCACCGCGCTCGCGACCCCGCGCCCGCGTGCGGCGGCCGTGGTGCGCATCGACTTGAGCTCGGCCATGGCCTCGTCGTGCTGCTTGAGGGCGCCGATGCCGAGCAGGGCGCCGGCTGCGGCATCCCGCGCCGACCAGAAGGTGATCGCGGGGTGCTGCAGCGCCTCGGGGTCGAGCGCGTGGACGCTCTCGGCCGGCGAGGTCGCGTGCATGTCGCTCAGGTGCTCGTCGAGCAGGGCGAGCACGTCGGGCGCCATCGGGTCGTCGATCGCGATGAGCATGACTCGACGCTAGCGCGCCGCGCGGCGCGGGCGTTGCACGGCGAACCACCAGGCCGCGAAGGCTCCGACGACGAGCACCGCGGCGAACCAGCCGACCGCCGAGGTCACGCCGACGGCCGCGCCCAGCACGCCGAGGGTGACCCCGCCACCGGTGCGCAGCCCCGAGGCGAACATGCCGAACACGCCGAGGGTGCGCCCGCGCTCGCCCGCAGGGGCCTCGAGCTGCACCACGCTCTGCGTGATCGACAGGGACGCGATCTCGCCGAAGCCGGCGACGACGAGGGCGACGAGGGCGAGGGCGTAGTTCGCGGTCACGGCGAACGCCAGGATTGCGGCCCCGAACACGACGGTCGAGACCACGGCCGTGCGCAGCGTCGGCTTGATCACGGCGACGGCCTCGAGCAGGAAGCCGCCGGCGACCCCGCCGAAGCCCATCGCGAACAGCAGCGAGCCGTAGGTCAGATCGCCCGTCGACCCCGCGCCGAGTCGTGCGGCGAAGGCCGGCATCGACGACTGCAGGGCGTTGCCGATCGTGACCGCGGTGAGGCCGGAGATGACGATCATCGCGATGATCAGGTGATTCGAGCGGATGCCGCGCAGCACGCGCAGGGTGTCGCGGAAGCGCACGGGCTCTTTGTCCCCGAGATCCGCGTCACGCACATGCCCGGTGAAGCGCGTGCGCATCATCAGCACGGTCATCGGCAGGTAGAGCAGCACGTTCACGAAGATGCCGCCCGTGGGACCGAGCCAGAGCAGCAGCGCCGAGCCGACGACCGGGCCGAAGAGGATGCCGAGGCTCTGGAACGTCGCGTTCAGGCGCACGGCGCTCGGCAGCTCGCTGCGGTCGACGAAGTCGTGCAGCATGAGCTGCTCGGCGGGGCCCCAGAGCGAGCCGGCGGTGCCGTGCAGCACGAGCAGGACGCAGGCGGCCCACACGGTGAGGCTGTGCGTCAGGAACAGGACGCCCCACACCGCCGACACGAGCATGAACAGCCCCTGCGCCGCCTGGATCAGCCGGCGGCAGTCGTACTTCTCGGCGAGGGTGCCCGTCCAGACCGACAGCAGCAGGAAGGGCAGCCAGTGGCTGATGATCTGGAAGCCGACCAGGGCCGGCGAGTGGAACGTCTGCCACAGCACCCAGTAGGTGATGACGTGCTCGGTGTTGTCGGCCATCATCGACAGCCCGGATGTGAAGAGGTACGGGCGCGAGTCGCGGTTCCTCAGCGCGGCGAAGCGCCGTGGCGAAGCGGAGGGCACGGCGGAACTCGTCATGAAGCCACGCTAATTCCCCGGCGGCGCAACCCATTGCGGAACCCCGTGGCAGCGGTTGAGATGGTGGTCATGAGCGACTGGACCGCCGAAGAACTGGATCTCGTCAGCAAGATCGAGGAAGTCGAGGTGACGCCCGCGGGCGCGGACGGGGCCCCGCTGCAGAGCGTCGTCATCTGGGCCGTCACCGACGGCAGCGATGTGTTCGTGCGATCGGTGCACGGGCAGCGCGCGCGGTGGTGGAAGCAGGCCGAGGCCAGCGGCCGCGCGACGTTCACCGCCGACGGCGTGGTGAGGGATGTCACGCTCGAGCACGTCAGCGACATCCGCAATCAGGCCGTCTCGGACGCCTACAACCACAAGTACGCGGCGCAGCCGGCGGAGTTCCTGCGGCCCATGGTCGAGGGCGAGTCGCTGACGGCCACGTTCCGGGTCGTGCCGGTGGCCTAGAAGCAAGAGAGCCGATGACGGGAATCGAACCCGCGCTACCTGCTTGGGAAGCAAGGGAAACTCGCGTGTTTTCGTCTCTGACCAGCCTATTTTCTAGAAACAAACGGCACTCGCTTGACTTCACAGTAGTTGATTTCTGCAGCGCGTTAGGCACGCTCAAGGCACGAAGGCCGACACCCCAAGAGCGGCAGCGACGCCACGTCCTTATTGCTCGAGGTTGAAGGCGTCGGGGAAGTGGTCTCGCGCCTGGTCCTCGCTGATTTCATCGAAGTTGGGGTCGGCTTGGAAGAGCTTGTCGTGCGCGTAGTCCCCGACTCCGACCCAGCGTCCCGAGGTCGAGTCCCATCGCTCGTTCTCCCACCGCCGGTCGCTCCGATAGCGGAAGAGTCGGGTGAAATTGTTAGTGACGTAGATCATCTGCGACGCCTTCACCGGCCGCATCGGGGTCCCTTCTTCCGGCGCCTCCGCGTCGTCTTGGTGCGCGTACCGCCAAAGATCATCGAACAGGCCGAGACGCACGTACGTCGCAAACTCTGATGGGTCCTTCCCCAGCGGGATCGCGATCGACAAAGGCGGAACGCCGTCAGACATGACGGGCACGTCTCCGTACTTCTTCTGGTCAAGAGGACCGCCGAGCAGTTGGACTGCGACGAACCCGCTCTCACCGGTCGTGAATTTTTCGGTGTTGCGTTCGGGACGGGCGAGCTCTGGGCTCGGAAGACGGTTCGCCGCAGCAGTCTTGATAAGCAGAAAGCCAACGACCGGATTGATGTCCCGCTCGACGTTGTCGTAGGCCTCCATGAGGTCGACTGGGCTCGTTCGCGGGAGATGAGCCACTCCGGCTTCGTCAAGGACAGCAACCGGCTCCATGTCCCGCAGCAAGGTCCACAACGGCTCATGCCAGTACGTCACCCCATCGTCGGCAGCTTCGGCGAGCGCGCTCGCCGCTTCCAGATAGCGGTCCCCGACGGGTTGAAGTGATGGGAACAGCTCTCGAAGACTCCACACGGTGGCGAAGTCGTCATCGGAGACGAGCACTGGCGCCGGCACTACGTGCCAGGTGTGCCTGTCATCGATCCCGATGGCGAGGAGCTTCGCAATGACGCGATAGACAAGCGTGCGTTGAGTGGTCGCGGGGGTGATCGGGGGAATCCCCCAGCCCGTCTCTTGCTCGAGGCGTTTCAGCACCGCGTGGGCATTGTGCGCTGCAACGACCTCAGGCCATTCGAGTTGCTTGATCATGCCTGCGGTTTCGTACTTGATTCCGCCGGTCAATCCGAATTGAACTCGTGTTCCGGTCGGCCCGTCGTGTACGAGAAGCAGTTGGTTGAATGCAGAGTCCTGAACTCGAGAGATCAGCAGTTCTGGATGCCGGCGGCACAGTTCGCTCGCCAGCCACCAGGACTGCTGTAGAGCGAAGCGATCCGCCAGTTCGGTGTTCTCGAGCTCGCTGTTCATTTGCTCCTTAGGCCCGCGCCAGAAGGTATGCGGTCACTGTCGTCCAATCGGGGAAGTCATCCGACCCGAAGGCGATCACCTCGCCGGTGAAGCGGTCTGCGCCGTTCTTCGTCGGGCGGTCGTCAACGAGGAAGTCCCCGATGCTGAGGTCCTTGCGGTGGGTCAGCGTCAGCCGCTTGTACGCGGGGCTGTCGGCAGTGAAGCCGAAATGCAGCTGGACCCATTCGACCTTGTGCTGCCAAGCGCTGGGGTTTCCCCATGGCGCCGTGGACAAGATGAAGATCTCGAAGTGCTCGGCCAGGGTCGTGAAGGCATTGATCGCGCCGACGACCGGCGGCATCACGGCGAAGATGCCGGGGATCTCGTCGTACCGGCCGTCGTAGTGGTCGAGCACGCCCGGATCGATGCCCTCGAGTCGCGCGCCGAAGTCGACGAGCGTGTTGTCGAGATCGACGTGAAGAATCTTCTTTGCGGAAGAAGATTTGATGGCTTCTGAGACGCCGCAGACTGCAGCCCCCTTCGCCGCGAGCAACTCATCGATCTCCGGCCGCGAGACGACGTAGGTGTTCTGCGAACCCACACGACGTGCGCTCTTCCACCCGCCGGACTTTCCGGCCGCGGCGAGCGCCAGCTTCTTGTAGGCGTGCTGGCGGGTGATACCGAGCAATTCGGCCGCTTCAGTCAGGTTCACCCACCCGTCGAGCACTGGTAGCCCGGGGTACTTGATCGGCTTCTCGTCAACGGTCACGGAAGCAAGTCCCCCATCAATCCCGAGACGACCCGCAGCATCCGCCGCCCGCTCGTCTTGTACTCGGCGGCAAGGTCGTAGTCCCGGTCTTGGCGGTAGACGCGGCCGTCGATGGAAACCAGCGCGACCGGCTCCTCGCCGCGTAGGAACGCCCAGTAGTGGAATTCGCGCATCTGGTTGAACTCCCATCCTTCGAGGCGCAGCGACGCGTACGTGGCCTGCGCAAGCGGAAATAGTGGAAGGTAGCCGCGCCGGTGAACACCCCAGTCGCTGTCTGCAGCTTCGCTGCGGCAATCCCACGGCTCCCGGTCATTGATCGCCGCTGCGAGGACGGCAGCGATGAAGCGAAAGGCGAGAGTGCGAGCCGAACTTGGCGGCGTCTTCGTTGGCGCAGGAATGCCGGCAGCGATTTCGATCTGCTTGACGACGTCGTGGCGGTCATCTGCGGCGAGCGCATCGTCCCATTCACTGACGATGGTGTTTGGCCCCGCTGGCTTATGGACCTGAAGCGTTCCGGTGCGGTTGAGCAGGATGTCCAGCGGTGACTGCCTGGGGTCTCGGGCAACCGAGAGTAGGTCGTACATGTCGTGCGGGTGCAGTTCAAGAATCACCGCTTGCGGATGCCGTCGCACTAGTTCGCTGGCGAGCCACCACGACTCCGCGATGATGCGCCGTCTCGCGGGGATCAGAACAACCCCGAACCGATGGCGACCAGAATCTCTTCGTCGGTCGTGGAATCCGGCAGGCCCCACTCGAGAATGAAGCGGACGCGATCCTCTTGAGAAAGTGTTCCGCTCGACAAGTCAGTTGCGTTGTCCTGTCTCACGACGCCTCCTCCAAAGAGCCAGCCAGCAGTGCTAGAAGCCGCCCTAAAGCGCGTAATTCCGCACTTAGTGCACTAATCCGCATCATAGGGTGCTAACGCTCACTGTGTGCGGTGCCGTCTGGTTGCTGGGGTGGAGCGTGCCCTCCCATCCCGCTCGCAAACCCGACTTTGAGGAGCTGCGGTTCTATCTCGCCCGTCTCAGGCGCACTAGAAAGTGGACGCTCGACGAACTGGCAGCGCGTTCGGGTGTCGCACGCCGCAGTCTCTCGGAGCTGGAGAGCGGCGACTCACGCGGCTCCCTCGAGACCTGGTTCAGGCTCGCCGAGGCGCTGGACATGGAGATCGGCGACATCGTCAATGCGCTCTATGGTCCGAGTCGCTCACGGAGATAGGGCAAGAATCTTCTTCGGTGCGTTGTTCCGCACTGCTGCGCGAACAAGATTTGTAACCGCAACACGGGTCAGCGCCTCGCATTGGGGCATCCTCTGATGTCGGGCCTGCTCGCTACGGTGAGGTTGTAGTCCGCACGTTCCACGGGAAAGTCAGGTCCATGCCCGCCGCCACGATCCACGACATCCTCGACCAGCTGCGTTCGTTTGCATACGACGAGCGGGACAAAGGCGACCGGTTTGAGCGGCTGATGCAGGCGTACCTGAGCACCGAGCCTCAGTACGAGCAGTTGTACTCGGACGTGTGGATGTGGACGGACTACCCCGGCCGCAACGGCCGCAGGGACACTGGCATCGACTTGGTCGCAAAGGCACGCGACACCGGCGAACTCACCGCGATTCAATGCAAGTTCTTCGCGCCCGAGCACTACCTCAACAAGCCCGACATCGACTCGTTCCTCGCTGCCAGCAGCAAAGCCGAGTTTGCGGCCCGCATGATCATCTCCACCACCGATCTGTGGGGCAAGAACGCGGAAGAGGCGGTCGAAGGACAGAACCCGCCTGTCCAGCGCCTTCGGGTTGGGGATCTGGATGAGTCGTCTATCGACTGGGCGCGGTTCTCAATCGAGTACCCGAGCACCCTGACGAAGAAGGCTTCTAAGTCGCCGTTCCCGCATCAGCGGAAGGCAATCGAGAAGGTCATCGCCGGCTTCCAGAATGCCGACCGCGGCAAGCTGATCATGGCCTGCGGCACCGGCAAGACCTTCACCAGCCTCAAGCTGGTTGAGCAGATGGTTCCGGCCGGCGGCACGGTGCTGTTTCTTGTTCCTTCCATCTCGCTGCTCTCGCAGACGCTCAAGGAATGGACCATCGAAGCATCCGCTCCGCTCCGATCCTTCGCGGTCTGTTCCGACGTGTCGGTGGGAAAGCGCAAGACTGACGAGGACATCCCGGTCACGGACCTCGCATACCCGGCAACGACCAACACCACGAAGCTCGTGGAGAAGTTCTCCGAGATCCCGATCGACAATGAGGGGATCACGGTTGTGTTCTCCACTTACCAGTCGATCGACGTAGTTGCGCAGGCGCAGAAGCAGGGCATCCCCGAATTCGATCTGATCGTGTGCGACGAGGCTCACCGCACCACGGGTGTCACACTCGCGGGGCAAGATGAGTCGGCCTTCGTGCGCGTACACGACCAGGGGTATCTCCAGGCCAAGAAGCGGCTTTACATGACTGCAACACCGCGCATCTACGCCGACTCCAGCCGCGCCAAGGCGGAAGAAGTCGGTGCGGTGCTCGCCGACATGAGCAACACGGAGCTCTATGGCGAGGAATTCCATCGGCTCGGCTTCGGCGAAGCCGTCTCCATCGGCCGCCTGACCGACTACAAGGTCCTCGTGCTCGCCGTTGACGAGAGCTATGTCTCCAAGCGCTTCCAGCGGCTTCTGACGGACGAGAACAGCGAACTGACTCTCGATGACGCTGCGAAGATCGTGGGTTGCTGGAACGGTCTCTCCAAGCGTTCTCTGACCGCCGATGAGTTCAGGCTCGACCCGGAGCCGATGAAACGCGCTGTCGCCTTCGCGAGCAACATCGCCGCGTCGAAGAAGATCGCGGGACTGTTCCAGAAGGTCGTCGAGGCAGAGATCGAAGCCATCGACCAGGAGACCGAAGAGAGCGCTGCCGATCTTCTCGATGTCGAGGTGCGTCACGTCGATGGCACGTTCAATGTGCTGCAGCGCAACATGGAGCTGGACTGGCTCAAACAGGAACCAGGCGCAGGAAACGCTCGCATCCTCACCAACGCCAAGTGCCTCTCCGAAGGCGTGGACGTGCCAGCCCTTGATGCGGTCATGTTCCTGAACCCTCGCGACTCGGTTGTCGATGTTGTCCAGTCCGTGGGCCGCGTCATGCGCAAGCTGGAGGGCAAGCAGTACGGCTACGTCATCCTTCCCATTGGCGTGCCTGCCGACATGGACCCGGCGACGGCGCTGAACGACAACAAGAAATACAAGGTCGTCTGGCAGGTCCTCCAGGCGCTGCGTGCGCACGACGAGCGGTTCGACGCCGAGGTCAACAAGATCGACCTCACGAAGAAGACGGACCGGCTCCAGGTCGGCATCGTCGGTAAAGGCGGGACGAAGCAGGACCGCGAAAGCGATGTTGACTACGGCTCGGTTGAGCTCGACATTCCAGAGCTTGATCAGTGGCGCGACGCGATCCTCGCGAAGATCGTCGAGAAAGTCGGTGAACGCCGCTATTGGGAGAACTGGGCCAAGGACGTCGCAGGTATCGCCTCGGCCCACATGACTCGCATCAAGACCCTTGTGGACGGTGCCGACGCGATCCTGCACGACGAGTTCGCTCGGTTCCTGAAGGGCCTGCAGGACAACCTGAACCCGTACATCACCGAGAGCGACGCGATCGAGATGCTCTCCCAGCACCTGATCACCAAGCCTGTGTTTGACGCGCTATTCGAGGGCTACGCCTTCAGCGAGCACAATCCGGTCTCGCAGGTCATGCAGCACATGATCGACGCACTGGAAGGCCAAAACCTCGACGCAGAGACAGAGAAGCTCGACAAGTTCTACGAGTCGGTGCGCACCAGGGCTGCAGGCATCACGGATGCCGCCGCCAAACAGTCGATCGTCAAGGAGTTGTACGAGAAGTTCTTCCGGACTGCCTTCTCTGGTACCAGCGATCGGCTCGGCATCGTCTACACCCCCAACGAGATCGTGGATTTCATCATCCACTCCGTGGACGACGCGCTGAAGACCGAGTTCGGAGCCAGCCTCTCCGACCGTGGCGTGCACATCCTCGATCCGTTCACCGGCACCGGGACCTTCATCGTCCGGCTTCTGCAGTCTGGGCTGATCAAGCCCGAGGACCTCGCCTATAAGTACCGCTACGAGCTGCACGCCAACGAGATCGTGCTGCTGGCCTACTACGTCGCCGCCATCAACATCGAAGAGACCTACCATGACTTGAGCGGCGGCGACTATGAGCCATTCACCGGCATTGTTCTCACTGACACCTTCCAGATGAACGAGGCAGACGACCAGATGGACGGCCTCGGGGTCTTTCCCGAGAACAACGAGCGCGTTGAGACACAAAAAGCACTCGACATCCGGGTCGTAGTTGGGAACCCTCCCTGGTCAGCCCGGCAAGAGTCCGAGAACAATGACGCTCAGAACCTAAGCTACCCAACCCTTGACGGTCGGATAGGCGCAACTTATGCCGCGCTCGCTGCTACGCCGAATATCAACAATCTCTACGATTCCTACATCAGAGCCATTCGGTGGGCATCCGACCGAATCGGAGATCGAGGCATTGTCGCCTTTGTGTCGAATGGGGCTTTCGTCGATGGAGCAACAACAGCGGGGCTCCGTAAGTCCTTCGCGCTTGAGTTCAGCCACGTCTACGTGCTCAACCTCAGAGGAAATCAGCGAACTGCTGGCGAGCAGTCGCGACGGGAAGGCGGCAAGGTCTTCGGTGGCGGGAGCCGGGCAAGCGTAGCCCTGTACCTTCTCGTCAAGAACCCCGACAGCGCGACGGAATCCAAGATCTCGTACTTCGCTGTCGACGACTACCTCACGCGCGAACAGAAGCTTGCGATCCTGTCGAACGCTGAGTCCATCCCTGCGATTGCATGGGATCAGGTGGTGCCAAATGACGCAGGCGACTGGATCAATCAACGCAATGCGAACTTCGCAACATTCGATCCGATTGGGTCCAAGGACAAGGCTGCTGCCGGTCGCCGACGGTTCTTCACCACATACTCACTGGGCCTGAACACGGCACGTGACGCGTGGACCTACAACGCATCCAAGGTCAGGCTGGAGGAGAACATCACCGCTGCGATCACCTTCTACAACTCCGAGCTTGCGCGCCTTCAGGCGGACCCCTCGGCGGCGCTCAACATGGATTCGAAGCGCTTTAGCTGGGACCGCGGTAGCCGAACGAGTCTTGATCGCGGCAAGGTCATCAGCTTTCGGCCCGAGAGCATTCGACCAGGGGTCTACCGGCCCTTCTCGCGGCAGTGGACGTACTTCGACTCCGAGCTGAACTCAATGCTCTATCAACTCCCTCGGCTCTTCCGACCGAATCTCGACAACTTCGGAATCGCCGTCCTTGGTCCAACCGATCGAACACAGTTCGCCGTACTCGCTATCGACGCGCTCCCGAATCTCGGGGTGTTCACGGACCCGACGCAGTTCTTCCCTCGCTATGTCTTCGAGCAGCACGCGGACGATGCCGGCCAGTTCGACATCTTTGGCGAAGCCGATGGTTCCTATCGCCGCATTGACAACGTCACCGACGAGATCCTCGCGGACTACCAGAAGACCTTCGGCCACGAGGTCACGAAGGACGACATCTTCTTTTTCGTCTACGGCATCCTCCATAGCGCTGAGTACCGAGACCAGTTTGCGGCGGACCTTAAGAAGATGCTCCCCCGCATTCCAAAGGTGGCCAGCTTCGCGGCATTCGCTGAAGCTGGACGAAAGCTCGTCGGGCTGCACTTGAACTACGAAGCCGTGGAACCCTATCCGGTCAACGTGGCGCGGACTGCTGGAGCTTCGGAGCGCGTCGAAAAAATGCGGTACGCAAAGCGAGGCAAGGAGACCGACAAGTCGGCTGTCATCTACAACTCGGGCATAACGGTCTCAGGCATCCCGCTTGAGGCGCAGGAGTACAAGCTCGGCTCGCGCTCGGCACTCGACTGGGTCGTTGAGCGCTACCAAGTGAAGACGGACAAAGCCTCAGGCATTGTGAATGACCCAAACGACTGGGCGGAAGAGCACGGCAACCCCAGCTACATCCTCGACTTGCTCGCTCGAGTCGTTACGGTCAGCGTCGAAACGATGAAGATCGTGAACGCGCTCCCGAAGCTTGATGTGATCGAGTGAGGGCAGGCAATGCTTCGCAGCTTCACGACTGACAGGCCCTTCCGCGCGTTGTCGACGCGGCCGTTTGGTGGTGGAGCGGATTCGTGCGTGCTTGGCAAGCGCACCGTCATTTATGGCAGGAACGGCAGCGGGAAGACAACGTTGTCCGAGTTGCTCCGCCTGTCGCTCCAGGGACCCGATGCCTGCGAAGGCGTGACGATGACCGCGGCAGTGCGCGACGGAGTGACCAACGCCTCGGTACGGGTCGAACCGAGAAGCTTCTCATCGAGCATCTTCGTATACAACCGCTACTACGTGCTCGACTCCTTGCGGCTGTTTCTCGACGGTGACGGCCAATCCCCCTCAATCCTGAAGTTGGGTGCGCTGAACGTAGAGGCCGCGGAGCAACTCGCATCGGTTAGGCAGTCGATGTCGACCTTGCAGCAGCGCGAGGATGCCGTCATCTCCACACAAAGGCGGCTCGAGAAATCTCAAGACAGCCTTGAGAAAGACACCAAGAGCGAGATCATCTCGGCTCTGTCGGCAAGCGACGCGGGAAAGTACAACTCCGCCTCCTTCCGCATTGACCGCGTTCGGAGACTATTGGCGGGCGGCGACCATGCACAGCTCGATGATCAGTCGCTTGCACGGGAGATCAAAGCCGCGAGCGCTGCGACGCTGGAGGCAATCCCGTTGCCGGCTCTTTGGACTTCCCCAAGTGCGGACCTGCGTCGAATGGTCAATGAAGAACTCCTTGGGCTGCCCGTCGAGTCCGTTCCGATCCAACGCCTCGCGGATAGCAAGGCACTCTCCGACTGGGTCGAGTCTGGTTTGAGTCTGCATGAGGTCGGGGACACGTGCGCGTTCTGCCTCCAGGGAACCGTGACTGCGCCCCTGCTCGACGGCTACCGGAAGCATTTCAGCGATGCGCTCAATAGCCTCCGAGAACGTCTGCGAAAGGCGATCGATTATTTCGAGAACTTGCAGCAACGAATTGACGACCTCCTGCTGGCGATCCCGACAGCTGGGCTGGTTCTAGTGGACTATCGGGAAGATGCCCAGAAGGAAGGCGACGAGCTCCGAGAGGCCGCTACGCGATTGCGCTCGGAGGCAGACGAAGCTCTCTTGCTGATCCGAGAACGGCTGGCTGATCCGCTGGAGCCGCTCGGAGAAAATCACCGCCTTGAGCACGACTTCAGCAAGGTCGACCTGACCGAGTTGCTGAAAGTTCTGAAGAGCAACAACGATGCGTGCGACTCGCAGCTCGGCCGCAAGAAGACCGCTCAGGAAAAGGTCGAGGGCCACTATGCGGCTGCTTGCCACGATGAATACACCCAGGTGCTGCAGCGCATCGAGGCTGCGAAGCGCGCGACCACGACCATTCGACGACGAGCTGGGAAACTCACAGAGCGTGCGCGCGAACTCGAAGAGTCGCAAGAAGATACTGGGCGGATGGCATCCGCCATTGACTCGGATCTTCGCGAGCAATTTGGACTCGGCCACCTAAACCTGACCGTCTCGGACGACGGCAAGGGCTATGTCGTGCGGCGGAACGGTGCGACCGCAAGGCGACTCAGCGAAGGCGAGCGAAACGCCATCGCATTCGCCTACTTTCTAAGGTCGCTGGAAGCCGAAGGGATCGTGCCCGAAGAAGCGATCGTAGTAATTGATGACCCGGTGAGCAGTATGGACAAGGAGGCGCTCTTCGCGGGCTTCGCGTTGGCAGAGGAGCGGACCAAAGGATTCGCGCAAACCATTTTCCTCACGCATGACTATGAGTATTTCCGCCTCCAGCTCGGTCACTTGAAGAGCCGAAGAGAGAATTCCGAGAAGAAGATCCGCGAAGGAGACAAGAGCGAGGAGTCCTATCCAGCGGTCTCCGTACTTGAAGTGTTTGCGACCGTTGATCCCGCCACAAGGCTCCGGACCAGTTCTCTGCGGCAGCTACCGCGCGGGCTCCTGCAGCACCCGAGTGAGTACCACTATCTCTTCCGAAAGGTGGCGGAGGCGGTCGTTGAGGAACACCCTGACACTCTTCCGCTGCTTGGGAATGCTGCTCGGCGGTTGCTCGACGGGTTCATTTCCTTCAGAGCCCCCAACGGAAATGACTTCCAGGCGAGGGTCGATTCCATCGCACGGGAAAGCGGTATCGACCCGGTCCTTTCGCGACGAGTAGTCAAGTTTCTTCACGGGCAGTCGCATCGCGAAGAGCCGCGCCCGACTTCTGCGCTCGACTTCCCGTCTACAGTTTCCGAGTTGCAAGCCGCGCTCGACTTCATACGACGAGCCGATCCCAATCACTTCAGCGCGATGTGCAAGGCGGTTGAAATCGACGCGTCGGCACTGAATCTCCAGGCCAGCACCAACGTCTCAGTGGCATGACCGGGTGCGAGAGTGTCCCGACCCCAGCGGTGTCTCACGGCTCACTACTGGGACAAGATTTGCGACCGATTCAAGAAGATTCCCTGATCCGAGCTGCTGAGTCGGACGGCGCTCCGATGTCAGATCCCGTAGGTACGCTCGCGCCGTGACGAACTTCTGGGTCTCGATTGTCGCCTCGGTCATTGGTGGTCTCATAGGTGCTGCTACAGCCTTCGGAGTCTTCGCGGTTGGAGAGAGCCGTCGAGTGGTCGCTGCGCGTCACGAGACCAAGCGTCTGGTTGTGTCGCGAATGCTTGATGTGTTGGACCGGGCTATCCGAGCGCAGGCCTTACCGCCACTGATACGTCGCTTCCGCAACCCGGACATTGAACTGTCGCTCTCATTGCAGAGGTTGATGCTCGATCTCCCGAAAGAAGATTTGCCCGTCGCCGCATGGGCAGGCGGGCAAGTCCAGCGGATGGTCGAGGAGGGGACAGGGCGGCGGTACCTGAACCGTGCGACGCATCTTCAGGCCCAACTCGTCAGCTGGTACCGAGGTGACAAAAGTACTCAATGGTTCGTCGAAGCTCTGCGGACTGAACCGCTCCGAGAAAACTGGAAATGGTCGCGCTGGTCAAAGGTGAAGGCAGGTGCGCGAGATGCAGGTACGGACATCACCTACATTGCCGTCGGAAGTTTCGCGTACGCCGGGGTGAGAGATGTCATCCTGCCCGCAGCGTCGCGCATCGCCCGCCGCATAGCAAGTGCTGCCGCTGGATCGAAGTAGCCGGCGCACTCGGCAGCACGCATCAGGCGAGCGCGAGGTATCGATACACGGTGGGCACCGACACCCCGAGCGTTGAGGCTATGTCCTTTGCCTTCTCCCCCTCATCGGAGAGTCGAATGGCGAGCTTGATCTTCTTGTCGTCGAGCTTTCGGGGCCGTCCCCCGACCCGCCCCTGGGCCTTCGCCTCGGCTAGTCCGGACTTCGTTCGGCGCTGGATGAATCGGCGTTCCATCTGAGCCATGATCGCGAGGAAGCCCATCATGGCTTCGCCCATGTCGGTGGTGGAGTCGACTCCGTCGGCAACGCTCTTCACGTGGATGCCGCGCTCTCGCAGATCAGCGATCGTCGTGATGACGTGTCCGGAGTTGCGACCGAATCTGTCGAGCTCCGCAACGACGACAAGATCCCCGGGCTCGAGGTTCGAAAGCATCTTGTCGAAAGCTGGCCGCGACGTCTTAGCTCCACTCTGGGCGTGGTCAACATAGAGCGCGTGTTTCGAGATGCCGGCCTCGTGCAGGATCGTCAGCTGGCGCGCCTCATCCTGCTTATCGGTCGAGCATCTGGCGTACCCAACTAGCGTTCCCGATGGGGCAATCGACGAGACCTTCTTCATGCCTTCAGATTATCGAAACTCGTTTCTCAAAACTAGATGTGTAAGGAGAATTTTGAGAACGGGTTTCGAGAAGGGAGTTTTGGCTCCGTGGCGTCGAAATGCCGGGGATGCGGGATTCTCGAGAACTGATCGTTTTTGAGAACGTCCCGAGCGGCAGGCTCCTATCGGGTGATGAGCCACTCGCGAGACTGAGGCCGCGGGTCTGTGATTTAGTCGGAGGCCGAGCCGCTGGCCGGAAGCGGGGTCAACGTCTCGAGGAAGTACCTGGTGCCGGTGTCGCCGAGCTCGGAGGCAAAGGGGATCTCGGCCCGGATTCTTGCCGACACAAACGCAGATTCACCAACGGTCAGGCCTGTGAGTCGGACATCGCCTTGGACTTCACTCGACATATGTCCGCGATAAGTCGTCCCTGCAGCCAGATCGATGATCTCGAAGCTGCCGGTGCGAACGTTCAGCCCAAGCAGAAGACCGCGATCCACATCAATGAACGCAGGGTCCTCGAAGGCGGCCTCGATGGCTTCGTATGCAGTCTTGACTTCTGATGCAGAAGCTCGAGTTTTCACGACGCTACCGCTCGAAGCGATCGACGAGACAAGGGTGAGACCACTTCCGTTGCTGACCAACGGCTGCAGCATCTCCTTGAATCGATTCCGAACGCGGTTGGTGTGCTTTCGCATCTCGGAGAGCACTTCTGCGTTTTCTCCGGAAGAGGCCGCCGCGATCAAGTCGGCGAGGCGCCTGAATACGGATTCAGTCAAGTCCGTCGGCTCGAATACCTGATCACTCTCGATCGCCCAGAGCATCACGAATGAGGCGGCGCGTACCCCGGCGAACATCGGTACGAGACCGCGTACGTTCGGTTCTCCACTCACCTCGGCCGCGAGTGCATCGAACTCTCGCGATACAGCGATCTGGAGTTCACCTGAAGCTCGTCCGGGGAACTGTGTGATGTTGCCAGCGCCCCCAACTTCGATAGCGAACACCGTGCGCTGTTGGGCTCGTGCGAGATTCACGACCTCGACTTCATCGAAGTTGAGCTCCGTCGTGGTGCTTAGGTCGAGACGCGCGAATTGTCCGGGGAGCCAACTGTCAGGCAACGTGCCAGGAACAATCTCTTCGACAGTGGCGACTGGAACATCAGCATCGTCTGGCCAGGACCATGTCGCCGAATAGAGTCCGTGGCTCGGAACGTCAGTGAAAGCGGAGCGGAACGGCACAAGACCGGATCGAACGGCTCGGAAACGTGCCGGGTCGGCCGCCGCCAGGACGGTCGTGAGCGTACCCGCTGACTCGTCTTCGTCGACGGTGTTGACGAAATAGTAAAGGTCGAGCGTCCGCGAGCGCATCGCGAAGGTTCGGCGCCCCTGGTAGTACACGTAGGTTTCGACGTGCTCGAGTGGTGCTCCGAAGATGTCGAGAGACTCAAAGTCCATCGTCATTCCATCGCTTCCTCGATCACCAGGGCGGACGCGGGGACCAGGTCATATGGATTGGTCCACCAATTGTGATGGCTTTTGCCTTCGCTCGTGGGCGAGTTCTTCAGCCAGCCGTCGGAGGACGTGATCGTAACTTCGGCCACCGACTTTTTACGAAGCCAAGGGGTGAACTCGCGTGCCGAACGTACGTCAGCAATGTCGGAGAACACGGAGAGAGCGTGCGCTTCGATCAGGTCTGTCCGCCCGAAGAATTCCCCGCGCCGCTTCTCGTACGGCCGCTGCCAAGTCATGCGGCCGGGAACGGCGTCAATCTTCAGGTCCCGCTCCGCGTAGACGTAGAACGTGCCATCCATCGACTCCGCGTCGCCCGGCGGGCAACCATCGGGGAACGGCAAGATCACAGGCGGATTCAACCAGTTCAGATGTGGTCAGCGCTATGCCCTCAGATCGGGGGCACCCCGCATGGGAATGCACGATGCCCGTCCGGGCTATCCGAGAGCTCGTTTCAGATCCCCAGATCGTCAATCAGATCATCGATTGATGAGTTGCCGGCACCCGGCCTCCCCTCGGCTATCAGCCGCTTCCACTCACGCCGCCGGGTCGCCATCCGATTGCGAGTCGCGAACGCTTCAGGAAAGTACTCGCCATTCGACTCCAGGTCGCCGGGCTGAGGGCTGAGGATGTCTTCCACCCGCCCAAGATCGTCGAGAAGATCGAGCAGCAGCTGCTCGATTCCCTCCGTGCTCCAGACGCGCTCGGCGTCATAATCCTCAGCGCTGGTATGTGGTGCGCGGCTGTGGGGCGACACGACCTCCGCGGCCGCCGTGTAGTGATCGTGGCTGCCTTCAAAGGGTTCGAATGTCAGAAGGATACGGAGTGGGCGCCTGCTGTCACGCATTGACGGCCTCGACATTCTCGCTGTGGGCGTCTTCATGGACACCCTGCAGGAGGGTAAGCGCCTCTTCTGCCAGCGTCTGCAGTTCGAGCAGGCCGGCCTCGGACTTGACGAGGTTGCCGAGCGTGGCGGCGAAGACGTGGTCCTCAGTGCACCCGTCGTCGAAGTGCACGACGAGCGACCAGCAGTTCGATGCTCCCCACCGTCCGTACTCCAGGATGGGCCGGTCGCGGGTGAGTTCCAGTGCCTGGTCCCACGGGAAGCTATCGTCCTCGGAGCGCCAGATGACGAACTCGCCATTGGGTGTCTCGGTGATCATGTTGTTCATTGGTTCCTCCTCCGTTGTCGAAGCCCTTACTGTGAGAACTTCGTTCGTACTTCCTGTTACGGAGGAGCGGATGACTTCTCCAAGGTGGCGCAGAAGAATCTTCACGATGCGCGCTCCTGAAGAGCGAGGGCGCTCTGTTGCGCGTGATCGATGAGCGCGTTCGCAAGCGTGGCAGCCCCGCCCTGCTGGACGAGTTGCCTCGCGACCTTGAGTCCGACCCGTGGGTCCTCGCTGGTTGCTGTGCCGAGAGCGTGCGCGAGCTGCTGGCCCTCCTCCAGTGCGGTCGCGATGCTCAACTCGTCGACACCGAGGTCGGCCATCAACTGCCTGATCACGCCGCGTTCGATCCCCACGAGGCGAGCGGCTGCGCCGAGGTCCCCGGATGATGCGGCAGCCCGACGAAGTCGCGTTGTGGCCTCCAGCAGGTCCACCAGGCGTGATAGCAAGTCCTGTGGCGCGAACTCGTCGGTGAGTTGCGTATCCACCAGAACCACCTGCTGGCGATGAGCACGCGAGTGGCGATAGGTGCTCGATAGCGACACTTGGAAGATATCGGCGACAGTGCTTGCCGCGACTTGTTCCTGAAGCATCTTGTCCAGCTCGCGTCTGCGTGGATGCTCGCAGCAACTGCACTTTCGTCCCATCGGGGCTCCCCTCCACTGTCGCTATTCGCGATTCCACTGAGGAGTATCGACAAACGGAGTGTCGGCCTCGTTCCAACCGAGGATCTCGAAGTTCGGGGTGACCTGAGCTTCGACTTGGAGCGCCAGGGCGTCCGCGCGAAGGCGATCAACTGTCCGCAGGCTCACCTGGAGTTGGTCAGCCTGTTCCTGCCGGGTCGCGCTGACAAGATCGCCGAAAGCTATGCGCACGAGCATCTCCAGGGTGCGCTTCGAGTGGAGACCGCCTTTGCGGCCTTCGTCTCTTCGTTTCTCGATCCAGGCAGGAGTCCAGTCCCTGAGGATCGCCTGCGCAGCGCGCTCGATCTGGCGATCAGCCTGCGAAGACGAAAGCCCGCGGGCCTTGCCGCCCCAGCCGACGTCATAGTCGTTCGTCACTTCGCCGAAGTAGTAGACGACGACATCGAGAACGGCCTGCAGCGTCGCAACCTCCGGCAGAGGCAGTCCAGCAAGGTGCCGGTCGTTCAGCACTCGAAATCCGAGTCTGTTCAAGAAGTCGAAGACATCGTTCTCGTACGACTCGCGGAACTCCCACTTGGTCCCGTCGTCAAGCGTCTGGTGATACCTGACGTAGGACCGCTCGACTTCAGGGAACACCAGTTCATAACGCGGCAGGACGTGGACGCTTCCCTTTGCTGTTTCTCCCTTCGTCAACGACTTCCCGTAGTGCGTGTTGAAGTGCGTGAGTTTCTTCTTCTGCGTCTTTGGTTCCATTGCTTTGACTACCCAGTGCAGGAGTTCTCTCTCTTCAGTCGAGAGGTGAGCGTCTGGAAGAGGGTGCCCCCCGAGGGGAGCTTGTGGCGAAGTGTCTGACATAGCTTCTGGCGAACTCGAGGCGGTCGGGTCGGTGGGGAACGGCGCCGAGGAGATGAGTTCGCGAGACAGGGCCCGGCTGGTCTGTCCGGGCCCCGATCCCGTGTTCGTCACTTGTCGCTGGTCTTGCTCGTGTGCTGGTCCCGGAGGGCCTTGCTGACCTTGCGAGCGAGCTTCTTATGACGCTGCTTGTCGGTGTGCTGATAACGCATCACGCCTCCGATCGAGCGGTGGCCGCCACGCTCCATCAGGTCCTTCAACGGAGCGTTGCTGGCCGCGACGAGCGAGAGGCCGATGTGGCGGAGGTCGTGCAGATGGAAGTTCTCATATCCGGTTTCCGCGACGGCGGCGTTCCACCGCTTGCGCAGCGTGATGCGGTTCAAGCGTTCACCACGCTCGCCGGCGAACAGGGGGGTCGCCCCGATGCGCCTCGGCGCCGCCGCGAGCGCCTCGATCCCGTTGTCGAGAAGCACGATCGTCTTACTCAGGCCGGTCTTGGTCTCCGTGGTCTGCCCGAGGGAATTCTTCTGCTTCGTGACCGTGAGCTCACCGGTTTCGTAGTCGTAGTCATCCGCGTTCAACGCGATCAACTCGCCGAGGCGCAGATGCCCGGCGAACATCACGTGAAGGGGCGCGTGCAGGTGAGCGGGCACCTTCTCGAGCACTTCGTAGAACTGCTCGACCGACCAGGTCGGACGTGCTGGGCCGACGGCCTTCGACGGCTCCTCGACCATGCACGGGTTGGTCCGGATGTACCCCCACCGCAAGGCGTACTTCATCGCATGCCGGAGGAACCCGTAGCAGACGCGTCTGATCTCGCGCGGCGGCTGGGAGCTCCACCAGGCGTCGACCTTCTCGCTCGTGATCTGATCCATGCGCAGATTCCCGAAGGCGGGATTGAGGTGGACCTTGAGGTACGACTCGTTGTTGCGCCGCTCCGTCTCGCGCACCTGCGTGGCGCGGAACTCCATGTACTTCTTCATGAACTCACGGAAGGTGATCCGGGCCTTCCTGTTGTCCCAGTAGTCACCGCGACGGATGTCGACCTCGATCTCATGGAGCCTGTTGCGCGCCGTGATCTGGTCAGGAAAGGTCCCGCGGACGGTCAGCTGCTCGCCGGCCGGGGATGTGTATCTCGCCTGGTAGCGCCCGCTCGGAAGCTGCCGCACCGTGCCGAACAGCTTGAACTTGGACTTGGAACTCTTCTGAACTGCCATGCTCACCTCGATGTAGTGATCGATGAGCAGGTGGTCACCCGCTCAATATCCATACGCGGGAGCGGGTCGGAAATGCAGGGTCGTGCCTAAATCGTCTCGATTCTCGAAACAAGTCCAAGGCATATTTAGGCACGCGGCTCCGACCGGCTCCGGGCGAGCAACCGGACGGTTCAGGAAAAGACCTGGTCGGAGGAGGAAAAATCTGAGCCGATGACGGGAATCGAACCCGCGCTACCTGCTTGGGAAGCAGGAGTTCTGCCATTGAACTACATCGGCGAAGCCCGGCCGCGAGCGGTCGGACAGGAACAGCGTAGCCGACTCTAGGCGAAGGTCACCTCGACGAGCGGGCTGTGCTCGAGCCACTTCTCGATCGGAGGGTTCGGCGCCGTGGTCAGACCCGGGGTGCGGGCGATGAGCCCCTCGAAGACCGAGCGGCGCTCGTCCGGCGCGGTGATCGGGCGGGCCGTGGCGGCGAGGTCGGCGCTCGCGGACTCCTTGAGGTGGAAGGTGAAGTCGGGGTTCGCGACGAGGTTCGCGTACCAGCCGCGCGGCTTCGGCGGCAGGCCCGTGATGAAGATGCGGCCGTCGACGTTGTGGAACCAGATCTCGATGCGGCGGGGCTCGCCGCTCTTCGCGCCGGTCGTGGTGATGTCGATGACGCGGTCGGCGTCGAGGGCGGCGCGTGCGGCGTCGGTGAGTTCGCTCATGGGGACATCCTCGCCGAACGCACGGTTCGCGTCAGTTCGGGCTACGGGATGCGTCGGAACGGGGCCCGAACGCACCGTTCGCGGTGGTTAGGGTCGCGTGGCATCCGCACGCACACTGTTCAGACCCTGAACCAAAGCGTATGGTTCAGGGTGTGAACGATGAGCTTTTCGCGGCGGCTGACTCGGTGGCGCGCCTCGCGCGCATTCTCGAGCGCGCCGCGGCGCCCCTGAGCCTCGCCGACTTCCGCGTGCTGAGCGCGGTCGAGCAGGGTGAGGATCGGGCATCCCGCCTCGCCCAGCGCCTCGCCGTCGGCAAGCCGGCCATCAGCGCGACCGTCGAGTCGCTCGCCAAGCGCGGGCTGATCGAGCGCGCGAAGGTCGCGGGCGACCAGCGCGCGATGGCGCTCGCGCTCACCCCGCAGGGCGCGGTCGAGTTCGCGCAGGCGAAGCGGAGGCTGACCGAACGGGTGAGCGAGGTGGCGGATGCCACGGCCGACCCCGCCGCGACGATCGGCGCCCTCGCGCAGCTCGGCCCCGCCGTCGAGCGGTGGCGCGCAGGGGTCGAGGCCGCGGCAGCCGAGCGCGCCGAGGTGCGCGCATGACCGCGGCGAAGCGGGGCACCGCGGCGTCGGCATCCGCGCGCCCCTCCGCCCCCGCCGCCGACGGCCAGATCAACTGGATCGCGCGCCTGTGGGCCTACGTGCTGCGGCACCGCACGGGCCTCTACATCGCGCTCGGCGCCGCCCTGCTCGGCAGCGGCAGCCAGGTGCTGACGCCGCTCGTCGCGCGGCAGATCGTCGACACCGTCATCGGCCACCACCAGGGCAACCTGTGGGTGTGGCTCGGCGTGCTGGTCGTGCTCGCCGCGGCGAGCTTCGGCTTCGGCTACCTGCGGCGCTATCGCGGCGGCAAGGTCGCGCTCGAGGTGCAGAACGACCTGCGCAACGACATGCACGACCACCTGCAGTCGATGGACTTCACGAACCTCGACCGCATGCCGACCGGCCAGCTCGTCGCGCGCGCCAGCTCGGACTCGGCGCTCGTGATGATGCTGCTCAACTTCCTGCCGATCGTGACCGGCAACCTGCTGATGCTCGCGCTGTCGCTCGTCGTCATGTTCATCCTGTCGCCGCTGCTCGCGCTCGTGGGGCTCGCGATCATCCCGGCCCTCGTGTTCGTGAGCTATCGGATGCGCTCCAAGGTCTTCCCCGCCACGTGGGACAGCCAGCAGAAGGAGGGCGAGCTCGTCCAGATCGTCGACGAGGACACCGGCGGCGTGCGCGTCGTGAAGGCCTTCGGGCAGGAACGCCGCGAGCTCGAGCGCCTCGCCGGCTCGGCCACGAAGCTGTACGGGGCGCAGATGCGCGCGACGCGCATCCAGGCGCGGTTCCAGCCGCTGCTCGAGTCGATCCCGGCGTTCGGGCAGGTGGGCGTGCTGGCGCTCGGCGGCATCCTCGCGCTGCACGGCCAGATCACGCTCGGCACGTTCCTCGCCTTCTCGACGTATGTCGCGCAGATGCTCGCACCGGCCCGCCAGCTCGCGGGCATGCTCGCGATCGCGCAGCAGGCGCGCGCGGGCGTCGAGCGCATCGCGCAGCTGCTCGACACCCCGCCCGCGATCGCCGACGCGCCGGATGCCGCCCAGCTCGGCACCACGCGCGGCGAGATCGAGTTCGACGACGTGCACTTCGCCTACGAGGGCGACGCAGGCCATGAGATCCTGACCGGCTTCTCGCTGCGGGTCGCGGCCGGCGAGCGGGTCGCGATCGTCGGCGCGAGCGGCTCGGGCAAGTCGACCGCGGCGATGCTCGTCCCCCGCTTCTACGACCCGGCGCGCGGCGCCGTGCGCATCGACGGCATCGACGTGCGCCGCCTGCAGCTGCACTCGCTGCGCTCGCAGATCGGCGTCGTCTTCGAGGAGTCGTTCCTGTTCAGCGACTCCGTGCGCACCAACATCGCGTACGGCCGGCCGGATGCCACGCAGGAGCAGATCGAGGCGGCGGCGCGCATCGCCCAGGCCGAGTCGTTCATCGAGAGACTGCCCCGCGGCTACGACACCGTCGTCGGCGAGCGCGGCCTCTCGCTCTCGGGCGGCCAGCGCCAGCGCATCGCGCTCGCCCGCGCGATCCTCGCCGACCCGCGCATCCTGATCCTCGACGACGCCACGAGCGCGATCGACGCGCGCACCGAGGAGGCGATCCACGACGGCCTGCGCACGGTGCTGGCCGACCGCACGGTGCTGCTCGTCGCGCACCGCCAGTCGACGCTGCACCTCGCCGACCGCGTCGTGCTGGTCGCCGGCGGCCAGGTCGTCGACGAGGGGACGCACGAGGAGCTGATGGCGCGCAACGCCGAGTACCGCGTGCTGCTCGCCGGCATGGAGGACGGCGCGGCGGCCGATGCCGCGGCATCCGGCGACATCGACTCGGTCGCGGCCTTCGCCGACAAGGTGACGACCGCCGCCTGGCGCAAGCCCGTCGAGGATGCCGCGCCCGCCGGCGCCCGCGTGCAGGCGACCCGTGCGCCGAGCCTCGGCCCCGGTCTCGGCGGCGGCGGTGGCGGCCGGGGCGGTGCGATGCGCGGCGCGCTCGCCGCGACCCCGCAGCTCATGGCGCGTGTCGCCAAGCTGCCGCCGGTGAAGGACGTCCCGACCGTGGACCTCGACCGCGAGGGCGCCCCCCGCGGCGACTTCTCGCTCGCGAGCCTCATCGCCGAGTTCAAGTGGCCCCTGCTCTTCGGGCTGCTCTTCGTCGTGATCGACGCCGCCGCCGGGCTCGTGGGGCCGGTGCTCGTGAAGCAGGGCATCGACCAGGGCATCGTGACCGGCTCGGTGGACGCCGTGCTCGGGGCATCCGCGCTGTTCCTGCTCGTCACGCTCGTCGACCTGTTCGACCAGATGGCCGAGACCTTCGTGATGGGCCGCACCGCCCAGCGCGTGATGCTGAACCTGCGCGTGCGCGTGTTCGCGCAGCTGCAGCGGCTGTCGCTCGACTACTACGAGCGCGAGATGGCCGGCCGCATCATGACGCGCATGACGACCGACATCGACCAGTTCGAGCAGCTCGTCGAGAACGGTCTGCTGGCCGCCCTGGTCGCGTTCGTGACCTTCGTCGGCGTCGGCGTCGCGATCCTGATCGTCAACCCGCTGCTCGGCGGCGCGGTGCTGCTCGTGATCATCCCGCTCGCGTTCGCGACGGTCGCGTTCCGGCGCCGCTCGGCCAAGCTCTACGAGCAGGCGCGCGACCGCATCGCGATCGTCAACGCCGACTTCCAGGAGAGCCTGTCGGGCGTGCACGAGGCCCAGGCCTTCGTGCACGAGGACGCCACGCGGGCCCACTTCCACCACCTCGGCGCGCGCTACCTCGAGGCGCGCGTTGCGGCGCAGCGGCTGGTCGGCACCTATTTCCCGTTCGTGCAGTTCCTCTCGTCGGTGGCGGATGCCATCGTGCTCGGCCTCGGCGCCTGGCTGATCCTGCACGGCCAGCTCACGCTCGGCGCCCTGATCGCGTTCCTGCTCTACGTCGACATGTTCTTCTCGCCGATCCAGCAGTTGTCGCAGGTGTTCGACGCGTGGCAACAGACGACCGTGTCGGTGCGGCGCATCGCCGAGCTGATGAAGCTCGAGAGCCTGACGCCCGCGGCATCCGCGCCCGTCGCCATCGGCCGCCTGTCGGGGGCGCTCGAACTCGACGACGTGCACTTCGCGTACCCCGCCGTGCCCGCGCGCCCGGGTGCAGAGGGCGAGAAGCGCGGCCCGGCGGATGCCCGGCCGCTGCAGGTCGAGGTGAAGCCGACCAAGCCGCCGGAGGCGCTGCGCGGCATCCGCCTGTCGATCGCCGCAGGCGAGAGCGTGGCCCTCGTCGGCGAGACCGGCGCGGGCAAGTCGACCGTCATGAAGCTGCTCGCGCGCTTCTACGACGCCGATCGCGGCGCCGTGCGGGTCGACGGGCACGATGTGCGCACCCTGGATCTCGCCGCGTTCCGCGCACAGCTCGGGTACGTCCCGCAGGAGGCGTTCCTGTTCACCGGCACGGTGCGCGACAACATCGCGTACGGCCGGCCGGCCGCTTCGGACGCCGAGGTCGAGGCCGCCGCGCGCGCCGTCGGGGCGCACGACTTCATCGCGACCCTGCCGAACGGCTACCTGCAGCCGATCTCGGAGCGCGGCCGCTCGCTCTCGGCCGGCCAGCGCCAGCTCATCGCGCTCGCGCGGGCGCAGCTCGTCGATCCGGCGATCCTGCTGCTCGACGAGGCGACCTCGAACCTCGACCTCGCGGCCGAGGCGCGCGTCGCCGCGGCGATGAACCAGGTGTCGGCGGGGCGCACGACCGTGCTCATCGCGCACCGCCTGCAGACCGCCCGCGCCGCCGACCGGATCGTGGTGCTCGCGCAGGGCGGCATCGCCGAGGTCGGCTCGCACGACGAGCTGCTCGCCGCCGACGGCCAGTACGCGTCGATGTGGCGCGCGTTCGAGCTCGCGACGGCGCGCGCGTAGGCGCGGCGGCCGGGTGGCACCGTTTCGCGCGTTGCGGATTCGTTCGCGCGCTGCGGCGCCGGATAACGCGCGAAGAACTCCGCATCGCGCGATGAAGCGTGCGAGAGCGGTGAGCGGTGAGCGGTGAGCTAGGCAGAGCCGACCCGTAAGGAACGCGTTAGGGATGTCCTAACGGGTGCGCGGGTTCCGTTAGGGGCTGGTCGGAGGCGTCGGGACGGGTCTTCACTCTGATCCGTGGACATTCTGTGGATCCTGGGCGTCATCGCCCTGGCCGTCGTCGTGACGCTGGCCGCCAAGGGGGCGGAGAAGCTGTGATCTTCTTCGACGTCCTCGCGGCCGTGCTGGCCCTCGCGGCTCTCGTGTACCTCGTGTACGCCCTCGCGAAGCCGGAGAAGTTCTAGGTGACGAACCTCTGGCTCTTCCTCGCGCAGTTCGGCACGCTCGCCGGCATCCTCGCGCTCGCCTACCGCCCGCTCGGCGACTACATGGCGATCACCTTCACGACCAAGCGCGACCTCGCCCCCGAGCGCGGCTTCTACCGCCTGATCGGGGTGCGGCCCGGCGCCGAGCAGAGCTGGCAGCAGTACCTGCGCGCCGTGCTCGCGTTCTCGGTCGTGGGCGTGCTCTTCGTCTACGCCCTGCAGCGCTTCCAGCAGTGGCTGCCCTACTCGCTCGGTCTGCCGAACGTGCACCCGGGCCTCGCCTTCAACACGGCGATCTCGTTCATGGCCAACACGAACTGGCAGTCCTACTCGCCCGAGCAGACCGTCGGCTACACCGTGCAGATGGCGGGCCTCGCGGTGCAGAACTTCGTGTCGGCCGCCGTCGGCATCGCGGTCGCGGTCGCGCTGGTGCGCGGCTTCACGCTGCGGCGCTCGGGCACGATCGGCAACTTCTGGGTCGACCTGACCCGCGCCGTGCTCCGCATCCTGCTGCCCATCGCGGCGATCGGCGCGATCATCCTGATCGCGGGCGGCGTCATCCAGAACTTCAACCCGGTCGAGACCGTGCACACGATCGCGGGCGGCGTGCAGCACCTGCCGGGAGGCCCCGCCGCCTCGCAAGAGGCGATCAAGCTGCTCGGCACCAACGGCGGCGGCTTCTTCAACGCCAACTCGGCGCACCCGTTCGAGAACCCGACGGCGTGGACCAACCTCGTCGAGGTCGTCCTCATGCTCGTCATCCCGTTCTCGCTGCCGCGCACGTTCGGCCGCATGGTCGGCGACGACCGCCAGGGCTACGCGATCCTCGCCGCGATGGGTGTGCTGTTCACCGCGTGCCTCGTGGCGGGAACGATCTTCGAGCTGCACGGGGGCGGCGACTCGGCCATCGCGGCGGCGGGCGGTGCCATGGAGGGCAAGGAGCAGCGGCTCGGCATCCTCGGCACCATGCTCTTCGACACCACGGGCACCTCGACCTCGACGGGCGCCGTGACATCCGCCCACGACAGCATGACGTCGTTCGGCGGCATGATGATGCTCGTCAACATGATGCTCGGCGAGGTCTCGCCCGGCGGTGTCGGCACGGGCCTCTACGGCATCCTCGTGATGGCCGTCGTCGCGGTCTTCCTCGCGGGCCTCATGGTGGGCCGCACGCCCGAGTACCTCGGCAAGAAGATCGGCGGCCGCGAGATGAAGTTCGCGAGCCTCTACTTCCTGACGACGCCGACCCTCGTGCTGGTCGGCACCGGCCTGAGCTTCGCGGTGCCGGCGCTCAGAGGCTCGATCGTGCACACCAGCATCCTCAACCCCGGCCAGCACGGCTTCAGCGAGGTGCTCTACGCCTTCACGAGCGCCGCGAACAACAACGGCTCGGCGTTCGCGGGGCTCACCGCGGACACCCCGTGGCTCAACGCCTCGCTCGGCGCCGCGATGTTCCTCGGCCGGCTGCTGCCGATCGCCTTCGCGCTCGCCCTCGCCGGCTCGCTCGCCGCGCAGGACAGGGCGCCCGTCACGGCCGCGACCCTGCCGACGCACCGCCCCCAGTTCGTCGGGCTGCTCATCGGCACGATCCTGCTCGTCTCGGCACTCACCTACTTCCCCGTGCTCGCGCTCGGGCCCATCGCAGAAGGACTGCACTCATGACCGCGCTCACCGACCAGACGGCCGAGCACCAGACAGACGCGGGGCACCACGCCCCGCACCGCGCGCAGGCCGGGGCGTTCAGCCCCAAGCAGCTCTGGAAGTCGACCCCCGAGGCGCTGCGCAAGCTCAACCCGAGGGACATGTGGCACAACCCCGTCATGTTCATCGTCGAGGTCGGCGCGGCGCTCACGACCGTGCTCGCGATAGCACTCCCCTTCCTCGCGAAGACCGACGCCACGACCCTCACCTTCACCTGGTGGATCGCGATCTGGCTGTGGCTCACGGTCATCTTCGCGACGCTCGCCGAGGCGACCGCCGAGGGCCGTGGCAAGGCGCAGGCGCAGACCCTGCGCAAGACGCGCACGACGACGCTCGCGAACCGCGTGCTGGGCTATGACGAGCGGGCGGATGCCTCGGCCGAGGCCGCCCGCACCGAGCAGGTCGCCTCGGCCGACCTCACGCTCGGCGACGTGGTGGTCGTGGTCGCCGGCGAGCTGATCCCCGGCGACGGCGACATCATCTGGGGCATCGCCTCGGTCGACGAGTCGGCCATCACGGGCGAGTCGGCCCCGGTCGTGCGCGAGTCGGGCGGCGACCGCTCGGCCGTCACGGGCGGCACGCGCGTGCTCTCCGACCGCATCGTCGTGAAGATCACCTCGAAACCGGGCGAGACCTTCGTCGACCGCATGATCGCGCTCGTCGAGGGCGCGGCCCGCCAGAAGACGCCGAACGAGATCGCGTTGAACATCCTGCTCGCGAGCCTCACGATCATCTTCGTGGTCGTCGTGCTCGTGCTCGGCCCGACGGCCGGCTTCGCGAACGCGGCGCCGACGGTCACCGTGCTCATCGCCCTGCTCGTCTGCCTGATCCCGACGACGATCGGCGCGCTGCTGTCGGCGATCGGCATCGCGGGCATGGACAGGCTCGTGCAGCACAACGTGCTCGCCATGTCGGGCCGGGCGGTGGAGGCGGCGGGGGATGTCAGCACACTGCTGCTCGACAAGACCGGCACCATCACCTACGGCAACCGTCAGGCCGCCGAGTTCCGCGCGGTCACGGGCGCCACGGACGACGAGCTCATCGAGGCCGCGGCGCAGGCATCCGTCGCCGACCCCACGCCCGAAGGGCAGTCGGTCGTGGCGCTCGCCGCAACGTTGCGCCCCTCGGTCTGGTCTCCATCGGAGTCGACCCAGCGCATTCGGCCGCAAACGGCCTCAGTCGACCAGCGGGGCCTGGGCGAGGTCGTGCCCTTCACGGCGCAGACCCGCATGAGCGGCGTCGACTACGCGGACGGCCGCCAGGTGCGCAAGGGCGCGCCGAGCGCGGTGCTCAAGTGGGTCGCCGAGTCGGGGCAGCTGACGGATGCCGCGCAGGCCGACCTCGACCGCGAGGTCGCCGACATCTCCGGCCTGGGCGGCACGCCGCTCGCGGTCGCGGTGAAGTCGGCCGACGGCGCCGCGCGCGTGCTCGGCACCATCTACCTCAAGGACATCGTGAAGACCGGGCTCAAGGAACGCTTCGCCGACCTGCGGCGCATGGGCATCCGCACCGTCATGGTCACGGGCGACAACCCCGTCACCGCGCGCGTCATCGCGGAGGAGGCCGGCGTCGACGACGTGCTCGCCGAGGCCACGCCCGAGGACAAGCTCGCGCTCATCCGGCGCGAGCAGGAGGGCGGCCACCTCGTCGCGATGACGGGCGACGGCACCAACGACGCCCCCGCGCTCGCGCAGGCCGACGTCGGCGTCGCGATGAACACGGGCACGTCGGCCGCGAAGGAGGCCGGCAACATGGTCGACCTCGACAGCGACCCGACCAAGCTCATCGACATCGTGACGATCGGCAAGCAGCTGCTCATCACGCGCGGCGCGCTGACGACCTTCTCGATCGCGAACGACGTCGCGAAGTACTTCGCGATCATCCCCGCGATGTTCGTCACGGCCTTCCCGGGCATGCACGTGCTCAACATCATGGGCCTGCACTCGCCGAACTCGGCGATCCTCTCGGCGGTCATCTTCAACGCGCTCGTCATCGTCGCGCTGATCCCCCTCGCACTGCGCGGCGTGCAGTACCGCCCCTCGACGGTCGCCTCGCTGCTCTCGCGCAACCTGCTGATCTACGGCCTCGGCGGCCTGATCGCACCCTTCATCGGCATCAAGCTGATCGACCTGCTCGTCAGCCTGATCCCCGGGTTCTAGGAGGTACCACCATGGCAACTTCACCCCGCGCCACCGTGCGGCAGTACTGGGTCGCGATCCGCGCCATGATCGTGCTCACCGTGGCCCTCGGCATCCTCTACCCCCTCGTCATCACCGGCATCGGGCAGCTCGCGTTCCGCGGCCAGGCGAACGGCTCGACGATCACGGGCGCGAGCGGCCGCGACGTCGGCTCGTCGCTCATCGCGCAGTCGTTCTCGGGCAAGGACGGCGCCCCGCTCACGCAGTGGTTCCAGCCGCGCCCCTCGGCGGTCGACTTCGACGCCAACGGCTCGGGCGGCTCGAACCTCGGCCCCAACAACCCCGACCTGGTGAAGGCGATCGACGCGCGCAAGAAGGTCATCGAGCAGACCTACGGCGTGACGGCGGCACAGATCCCGGCGGATGCCGTCACCGCGTCGTTCTCGGGCCTCGACCCCGATGTGTCGATCGCCTACGCCGACCTGCAGGTCGCGAAGGTCGCGCAGACGCGCGGGCTGCCCGTCGCACAGGTGCAGAAGCTCGTCGCCGAGAACACCCACGGCCGCGACCTCGGCTATCTCGGCGATGCGTACGTGAATGTGGTCACGTTGAACGCCGCGCTCGCCAAGATGGACCCGAGCGGGAACGGCGAGTAGGAGCGCGATGGCCAGAGGCAAGCTGCGGGTGATGCTCGGCGCCGCGCCCGGCGTCGGCAAGACCTACGCGATGCTCGAAGAGGGCCGCCGCCTGCGCGACGAGGGCAAGGACGTCGTCGTCGCGGTCGTCGAGACCCACGATCGCGCGGCGACGGCCGCCATGCTGCAGGGGCTCGAGCTGCTGCCGCGCCGCACCGTCGACCACCGCGGGGTGGCGCTCAGCGAGCTCGATCTGCCGGCCGTGCTGGCGCGGCATCCCCAGATCGCCCTCGTCGACGAGCTCGCGCACACGAACGCCCCCGGAACGGAGCATGAGAAGCGCTGGCAGGATGTCGCCGACATGCTCGACGCGGGCATCACGGTCTTCACCACGGTCAACATCCAGCACATCGAGTCGCTCAACGACGTCGTCGAGCAGATCACGGGCATCGTGCAGCGCGAGACGATCCCCGACGCGGTGCTGCGCGCCGCCGACCAGATCGAGGTCGTCGACCTCGCCCCGCAGGCGCTGCGCGATCGGCTGTCCGAGGGCCTCGTCTACCCGGCCGCGCGCATCGACGCGGCGCTCTCCAACTACTTCCGGCTCGGCAACCTGACGGCGCTGCGCGAGCTCGCGCTGCTGTGGCTCGCCGACGAGGTCGACACGGCGCTCAACCAGTACCGCGAAGAGCACGGCATCGACTCCAAGTGGGAGGCGCGCGAGCGCGTCGTCGTCGCCCTCACCGGCGGCCTCGAGGGCGAGACGCTGCTGCGCCGCGGGGCGCGCATCGCCGCCCGTTCGGCCGGCGGCGAGCTGCGCGCGGTGCACGTCGTGAGCGACGACGGCCTGCGCGAGCCGCACCCCGCCGCCCTCGCCGCGCAGCAGGCGCTCGTCGAGAAGCTCGGCGGCACGTACCACCAGATCGTCGGCGAGGACGTGCCGCGCGCGCTCGTCGACTTCGCCCGCGCATCCAACGCCACCCAGCTCGTCATCGGCGTCTCGCGCCGCAGCCGCCTCTCGGCGTTCCTCACCGGCCAGGGCGTCGGCGCGACCGTCATCCGCGAGTCGGGCGACATCGACGTGCACATCGTGACCCACTCGGCGGCGGGCGGCCATCAGATCGCGCTGCCGCGCGTGCGCGGCGCGCTGTCGTGGAAGCGGCTCGTGGTCGGCTTCGCGTTCGCGCTGCTGTCGGGGCCGCTGCTGACGTGGTTCCTGTGGTCGTTCCGCTCGCCCGACGCGCTGACGGCCGAGGTGCTCGCGTTCCAGCTCATCACGGTCATCGCGGCGCTCATCGGCGGCATCTGGCCGGCCCTGTTCGCGGCGCTGCTGTCGGGCGTGACGCTCGACTACGTCTTCGTCGAGCCGTACTACACGATCACGATCGCCCGGCCGCTGCACCTGTTCGCGCTGCTGCTCTACGTCGTCATCGGCGCGCTCGTGAGCCTCGTCGTCGACCAGGCGGCGCGGCGCACGCGGGCGGCGCGGCGGTCGTCGGCCGAGTCCGAGGTGCTCGCGACGGTCGCGGGCGGGGTCATCCGCGGCGACGACGCCGTCGAGTCGCTCGTCGTGCGGGCGCGCGAGGCCTTCGGGCTGGACGCGGTGCGGCTGCTCGACACCGACGGCGGCGTGCTCTTCGCGAGCGGACTGATGCCCGAGGACGCCCCGGCCGGGGCATCCGTCGAATCCATCGGCACCCGCGGCACGCTCGAGCTCTACGGCGCCCAGCTGGAGGGCTCGGACCGCCGCATTCTCGCTGCCATCGTGACCCAGCTCGACGCGACGCTCGAGCACCGCGAGCTCGCGGTCGAGGCCGAGGCGCTGGGCCCCCTGGCCGAGACCGACCGCGTGCGCTCGGCCCTGCTCGCCGCGGTCGGGCACGATCTGCGCCGCCCGCTCGCGGCGGCGACGGCCGCGGTCACGAGCCTGAGCTCGCCCGGCATCACGCTCACCGCGGCCGATCGCGACGAGCTGCTGCGCACCGCGCGCGCGGGCCTCGAGAGCCTCGACTCGCTCGTCACCAACCTGCTCGACGTGAGCCGCGTGCAAGCGGGCGTGCTCGCCGTTCATCTCACGGCGGTCGATGTCGACGATGTGCTGCCCTCGGCGCTCGAAGAGCTCGGCATCGCACCGGGCGGCGTCGTGCTCGACGTCATGGAGGCCGTGCCGCCCGTGAGCGCCGACCCCGTGCTGCTGCAGCGCGTGGTCGTCAACCTGCTCGCGAACGCGCTGCGCTATTCGAGCGACGGCGCGCCGCCGCGGCTCTCGGTGAGCGCCTTCGGCGACCTCGTGCAGCTGCGGGTCGTCGACACCGGGCCGGGCGTGCCCGACGACCGCAAGGACGAGATCTTCCAGCCGTTCCAGCGCGAGGGCGACACCGACAACTCGACCGGCATCGGCCTCGGTCTCGCCCTGTCGCGCGGCTTCGTCGAGGGCATGGGCGGCACGCTCGAAGCCGAGGACACGCCCGGCGGCGGCCTGACAATGGTCGTGACGCTCACGCCGGCGCGGCCGAACCTGTTCACGACGGGTCACGCGGCCGGCGCCGCGACCGGCCCCATCACCAGCCCCATGACCGGCCCCGCCGCCGAGGGAGGAGCCCGATGAAGATCATCGTGGCCGACGACGACCGGCAGATCCTCGGAGCCCTGCGGATCATCCTGACCGCCCGCGGCTACGACGTCGTGCTCGCCCGCGACGGCAAGGAGGCGCTCGACAAGGTCGTGAACGACCACCCCGACGTCGTCGTGCTCGATCTGGGGATGCCGGGCCTCGACGGCCTCGCCGTCATCCAGGCGATCCGCGGCTGGTCGACCGTGCCGATCCTCGTGATCTCGGGCCGCGGCGACTCGGCCGACAAGGTCGAGGCGCTCGACCTCGGCGCCGACGACTACGTCACGAAGCCGTTCGCGACCGACGAGCTGCTCGCCCGCATCCGTGCGCTCGGCCGCCGCACGAGCGGCGGCGAGGACACGCCCGTGGTGCGGTTCGGCGACGTGATGGTCGACCTCGGGGCACGGCGGGTGGCGCGCGGGACGCCGGGGGCCGAGGCATCCGTGCGGCTCACCCCCACCGAGTGGCAGCTGCTGGAGCTGCTCGTGCGCAACCCCGGTCGCCTCGTGACGCGCGACACGATCCTCACCGAGATCTGGGGCCCGAACCACACGGCCGACACGGGCTACCTGCGCCTGTACCTGTCGCAGCTGCGCAAGAAGCTCGAGCCCGAGCCCTCGGCGCCGCGCTACCTGCTGACCGAGGCGGGCATGGGCTACCGCTTCGCGCCGGAGCAGTAGTCTCGCCCGTGTGACCCCGCACATCGTCATCACCCTCGCGGTGATCGTCGTGGCGATGGTGCTGTTCGCATGGAACGCGGTGCCGCCCGTGGTCGTGGGGGTGTGCGCGACGCTCGTCCTCTACTTCACGGGCGTGCTGACCGTGAACGAGACGCTGAGCGGCTTCGGCGACCCGGTCGTCGTGATGCTGGTGGGGCTGTTCTCGATCGCGATCGCCCTGGACCGGGCCGGTGTCGCGGCGTGGGCGGGGCAGGTGCTGCTGCGGTGGACGGCGAGGCATCCGCGCCGCCGCCTCATCGCGATCATGCTCGTCGCCGCGCTGTTCTCGGGTCTGATCGGCATGAACGGCGCCGTCGCCGCGATGCTGCCGGTCGTCGTGGTGCTCGCGGCGCGCACGCGCACGGCCCCGTCGAAGCTCATGATCCCGCTCGCGTTCGCGTGCCTCAGCGGTGCGCAGCTGAGCATGCTCGGCAGCCCGGTGAACGTCATCGCGTCGACGAAGATCGACGAGGCGGGGCTGAGCCACATCCCGTTCTTCGCCTGGTCGCTCATCGGCATCCCGCAGCTCGCGGGCGTCGTCGCCCTCGTCGTGCTGCTCGGCCCGCGGCTGCTGCCCGACCGCCCGGCGCCCGAGCTGCCCGTCGACACGCAGAACATCGTGCTGCTGCGCCCCGAGGAGTCGCCGCAGCGCGCGGTGCTCGATCGCAATGCGTACGTCGCGCTCGGCATCCTCGCCCTGCTCGTCGCCCTGCTCGCCTTCGGCGTCGTCTCGCCCGCCATCGCCGCGATCCTGTGCGCCTCGCTCATGGTGCTGTTCCGCGTCGTGACGGTGCCGCAGCTCGGCCGGCGCATGGACTGGCCGACGGTCATCCTCGTCGCCGCGATGATCCCGCCCGCGATCGCGATGACCAAGACCGGCGCCGCGAAGCTGCTCGGCGACCTCGTCGTGGGCGGCCTCGGCGAGTTCGGGCCGATCGCCGTGCTGGCGGGCCTGTTCCTCGTCACGATGGTGATCAGCCAGTTCATCTCGAACACGTCGTCGGCGCTCGTGATGCTGCCGATCGGGCTCGCGACGGCCGTCGACATGCACGTCTCGCCCGTGCCGATGATGCTCGGCGTCGCGATGGGCGCCGCCGCGTCCTACCTCACGCCGTTCGCCAACGCCGTGAGCCTCATGGTCTACGGGCCGGGCGGCTACAAGTTCCAGGACTTCTGGCGCCTCGGCCTCGTCGTGACCGGTTGGAGCCTCGTCGTCACGCTCGCCGTCGTGCCGCTGGTCTGGCGCTTCTAGCAGGGGATGTCGAGGCCGATGTGCCCATTCGTCGCGGCACTGTGCCCACCTGTCGCGGATGTGCCCGGACGTCCGGGCACATCCGCGACGAGTGGGCACATCTGCTCGGCCGTCGGCCCGGGCCGCCTCCGTTAGTCTTTCCGCATGCTGCTCAGCGACCGCGACATCAAGTCTGAACTCGACAGCGGCCGGATCGCGCTCGAGCCCTACGAGCCCGCGATGATCCAGCCCTCGAGCATCGACGTGCGCCTCGACCGCTTCTTCCGCCTGTTCTCGAACCACAAGTACCCCTTCATCGACCCCGCCGAGGACCAGTCCGACCTCACGCACCTCGTCGAGGTCGCGGGCGACGAGCCGTTCATCCTGCACCCGGGCGAGTTCGTGCTGGGCTCGACCTACGAGCGGGTCTCGCTGCCGGATGACGTGGCCGCCCGCCTCGAGGGCAAGAGCTCGCTCGGCCGCCTCGGCCTGCTCACGCACTCCACCGCCGGCTTCATCGACCCCGGCTTCACGGGCCACGTCACGCTCGAGCTGAGCAACGTCGCGACGCTGCCGATCAAGCTGTGGCCGGGCATGAAGATCGGCCAGATGTGCTTCTTCCGCCTGACCTCGCCGGCCGAGAAGCCCTACGGCTCGGCCGACTACAGCTCGCGTTACCAGGGTCAGCGCGGCCCGACGGCATCCCGCAGCCATCTCAACTTCCACCGCACGGACGTGAGCGACACCGAGACCGGCCGCCCGGTCTGAGGCGCCGTTCCGGCACCGCGGAAACGGGTCGATCGGGCGGAAATACCGGGCCGCGCCGTGCGCTGAAGCGACCCATCTCCGCACAATCGACCCGCCCAATGGGAGGCACCCCGGTCAGTAGGCCGCGCGCAGCATCTCGAGCAGCGCCAGCGCGGCGTCACCCGGCGCGTTTCGGGTGATGGCGCTGAACTCCCACTCGATGCGCTCGGCGAGCGGCACGACGGCGACGCCCTCGGCCGCGGGCGGCACGAGCAGCTCGGGCAGCAGCGCGACGCCCAGGCCGGCAGCGACGAGGGCCGGGATCGCCGCCGTCTCGGTGACCGCGGCCGTGACATCCCGCACGATGCCATGCGTGCCGAGCGCGGCGTCGAGCACGTCCCGGTTGCCGAAGCCCATGGGCGCGTCGACGAACCGCTCGGCCGCGAGGTCGGCGAGCCGCACCCGCCGATGCGCTGCGAGCCGGTGGCCCGCGGGCAGCACCGCGACGAACGGCGTCGTCGTGAGGCGGTGCACGGCGAGACCGGGCGCGGCGGTCGCCGGCAGCCCGAACAGGCTGAGGTCGAGCCGCCCGCGGCGCACGGCCTCGGCCAGGTCGAGCGACCCGGCCGGCGAGGGGCTGAGGCGGATGTCGACGAGCGGGTGCGCGCGATGGAACGCCCCGATCACCCCGGGAATCGCCAGGTAGCTCACGCTCGAGAAGACCCCCACCCGCAGCTCGCCCCGCAGCTCGCCGCGGGGGTCGGCGACGGTGCGCACGCGGGCCTCGGCCTCGGCGAGCGCGCGCAGCGCCGGCAGCACCGCCTCGCCCGCGGCGGTGATGCGCACGCCGCGCTGGTCGCGTTCGAAGAGCGTGACGCCGAGATCGCCTTCGAGGGCGCGGATGCCGGCCGACACGGTCGACTGCACCGCGAACACGCGCTGCGCGGCGCGGGTGAAGCTCAGCTCATCGGCGACCGCGATCGCGTACTCGACCTGCCGGGTGTCCACGCGGCAATTCTACGATCGGCCTGAGCGATGACATCCATCGTTCATATTCGTTGGACACGATGATGCGGGCGGCCGACGCTGGAGGGATGACACGCACCGCTCCCCTGCAGGCCGCCCGGCGCCTCCCCCACGGCGCCGGCTTCTGGATCATCGCGCTCGCCTTCCTCACCGAGATGGCGTTCTGCGCCGTTCCGACCCCGCTCTACGCCATCTACCAGCAGCGCGAGGGCTTCCCGACCTTCGTGCTGACGATGATCTTCGCGGCCTACGCCGTCGGCGTCATGCTGAGCCTCTACCTCGCCGGCCACGTCTCGGACTGGCTGGGGCGGCGGCGGGTCATCCTCGCCTCGCTGCTGATCACGCTGCTCGCGTCGGTGCTCTTCCTCGTCTGGAACGACGTCGCCGGGCTCATGGTCGCCCGGTTCATCAGCGGGCTCGGCATCGGCATCCTGACCGCGACGGCCACCGCGCACCTCTCCGAGCTCGGCAGCGCGGCGAACCGCGCCGCGGGCCGCGCGGCGACCGTCTCGACCCTCGCGAACCTCGGCGGCATCGGGCTCGGGCCGCTCGTCGGCGGCGTCATCGCGACCTGGGCCGCGCGGCCGCTGGTCTTCCCCTACGTGCTCTTCGCGATCGTGTTCGCGATCGAGGGCGTCCTCGTCGCCTTCGTGCCCGAGACGGTCGAGCGCCGTGAGGAACGCCCCGCCTACCGCCCGCAGCGCATCGCGGTGCCGGCGGCACGGCGAGGGACGTTCTGGGCCGCCGCCGCGGCCGCCTTCGGCTCGTTCGCGGTGTTCGGCACGTTCATGGGCCTGTCGCCGACGTTCCTCGTGGGCGTGCTCGGCCGCCACTCGCACCTGCTCGCCGGCCTCGCGCCGTTCCTCGTGTTCGCCGCCGCCGCGATCGCCCAGGTCGTCACCGCGCGGGTGCCGGTGCGCACGCAGCTCGGGCTGGCCATCGCGCTCGCGGTGCTCGGCCTTGCGACGGTGGCCGTCGGCGCCGGGCTCGCCTCGCTCGCGCTCTTCCTCATCGGCGGCGGGGTCGCGGGGGCGGGTGTCGGCATCCTGTTCCGCGCCTCGCTCGCGACGGCCGCCGCGGCCGCCGAGCCCGAGCGGCGCGGCGAGGCGCTCGCGGGCGTGTTCCTCATCGCCTACGCGGGCATGACCGTGCCCCCGCTGCTCACGGCGGCTGCGCTCAGCGTCTGGCCCACCGTCACGGTGCTGGTCGTGGTGATGGCCGGCGCCGCCGTGCTGGTGGCGCTCGCGGGCTCGCGCATGCTGGGGCGCGGGGCGGTGCGCACGGTCACGTCGCCGGCGGCGGCACGGGGCTGAATGCGGAAACGGGTCGATTCGGCGGAGGCGGTGGGCTGCACCGCACGCCGAATCGACCCGTTTCCGCGCTATCGACCCGCGGCTAGTCCTCCGCGGGCCGCAGCCGCAGCGACTCGAGGCCGCCGTCGACCGTGACGCTCTGCCCGGTCGTGGAACGCGAGCGCGGGCTGGCGAGGTAGGCCACGGCATCCGCCACCTCGTCGGCCGACACGAGCCGCCCGTGCGGCTGCCGCGCCTCGAGGGCGGCGCGCTCGGCGGCCGGGTCGGCCGCGGCCGACAGCAGCCGGCCGACCCACGGCGTGTCGGCGGTGCCGGGGTTGACGCAGTTGACGCGGATGCCCTCGCGCAGGTGGTCGGCCGCCATGGCGCGCGTGAGCGCCAGCACGGCGCCCTTCGTCGCCGAGTACAGCGCGCGCTGCGGCAGGCCGACGTTCGCGGCGACCGAGCACGTGTTGACGATCGCGGCGGCCGGCGACTCGCGCAGGGCCGGCAGCGCGGCGCGCGTGACGCGCACCAGGCCGAGCACGTTCACGTCGTAGACGCGGTGCCACTCGTCGTCCGAGTTGTCGGCGACGGTGCCCGCCGCGCCGATCCCGGCGTTGTTGATGAGGATGTCGAGCCGCCCGTGCTCGAGCAGCACCGCGTTCACGGCGGCGCGCACGGACGCGTCGTCCGTCACATCGGCCACGACGCCGAGGTGCTCGGCGGGCACGTTGGAGATGTCGCGGTCGAACACGGCGACCGTGGCGCCGCGCTCCGCGAGCACGGCCGCGATCGCGGCCCCGATGCCGGAGCCGCCGCCGGTGACGACGGCGACCAGTCCTTCGAATTCGGCGGCCATCAGGCATCCACCCCCACGTATTCCTGGCGCTGCGCGCCGAGCCCGTCGATCTCGAGCTCGACCACGTCGCCGGCCGCGAGGTACGGGAAGCGGCCCGACAGCGCGACGCCCTCGGGCGTGCCGGTCAGAATCAGGTCGCCCGGCTCGAGCGTCAGGTACTGGCTGAGCGTGTAGACGATCGTCGCGACGTCGAACACCATGTCGGCGGTCGTCGAGTCCTGTCGCGGCTCGCCGTTGACGCGGCTGCGCAGGCGCAGATCGGTGTGGTCGATCGAGCCTGCGGTCACGAGCCACGGCCCCGTCGGGCAGAAGCCCGGCGCGCTCTTGCCCTTGCCCCACTGGCCGCCCGAGATCTCGAGCTGCCACTCGCGCTCGGACAGGTCGTTGGCGAGCACGAAGCCCGCGACGTGGTCGAGGGCGTCGGCCGGGGATGCCAGATACGACGCGCGCTTCCCGATCACGACCCCGAGCTCGACCTCCCAGTCGGTCTTCGTGCTGCCGCGCGGAATGGCGACGGCGTCGTTCGGCCCGACCACGGTGTTGGGGGTCTTGAGGAACACGATCGGCACGGCCGGCGGCAGCGAGCCCGACTCGGCGGCGTGCGCCGCGTAGTTCATGCCGATGCAGAGCACGGCGGAGGGGCGCGCGATCGGCGCGCCGATGCGCAGGCCGGCCGCCCCGTCGAGCGGCGCCAGCTCGCCCGCGGCGAGGGCCGCGGCCGCGCGCGCGATGCCGCCGCCGGAGAGGAACGGCCCGTCGATGTCGGCCGTGACGGGCCGGAGGTCATAGCTGGTGTCGCCGTCGATGAGCACCGGGGTTTCCCGGCCGAGGGGGCCGAGGCGCGCGAACTTCACGTTGTCCTGCTTCCTTGCATGAAACATCAGATCGATGGTCATTCAACACCATCGGCGCAACGCGGTGGCAAACGTTGACGGTCGAAACATCGGATGTCTAGGCTGCTACGAGCGAACCCCGATGAAGAGGAGCCTGCCGGCGTGAGCGTGATCACCGATTTCGAGACGCATGACGTCCGTTTCCCCACCTCCCTGCTGCTCGACGGCTCGGACGCGATGAACCCCGACCCCGACTACTCGGCGGCGTACGTGCGCATCGGCACCGACGCGGGCGACGGCCTCGAGGGGCACGCCTTCGTGTTCACGATCGGCCGCGGCAACGACGTTCAGGTGGCGGCGGTGCAGGCGCTCGCTCCGTATCTGCTCGGTCGGGACGCCGAGGAGCTGCTCGCCGACATGGGCGGCGTGTGGCGCATGCTGCAGCACGATTCCCAGCTGCGCTGGCTCGGCCCCGAGAAGGGCGTCATGCACATGGCGATCGGCGCCGTCGTCAATGCCCTGTGGGACCTCAAGGCCAAGCGCGAGGGCAAGCCGCTCTGGCGTCTGCTCGCCGAGCTCAGCCCCGAGCAGCTCGTCGACCTCGTCGACTTCCGCTACCTGAGCGATGCGCTCACCCGTGAGGACGCGCTCTCGATCCTGCGAGCGGCCGAGCCGGGGCGCGCCGAGCGCATCGCCCAGCTCGAGGCCGAGGGCTACCCGGCCTACACGACCGGGCCCGGCTGGCTCGGCTACAGCGACGAGAAGCTCGAGCGGCTGTGCCGCGAGGCGGTCGCCGAGGGCTACACCCAGGTGAAGCTGAAGGTCGGGGCATCCCTCGAGGACGACAAGCGGCGGCTCGCGATCGCGCGCGCGGCCGTCGGGCCCGACATCCGCATCGCCGTCGACGCCAACCAGCGCTGGGACGTCGCCGACGCGATCGCCTGGATGCGCGAGCTCGCACCCTTCGACATCGCCTGGATCGAGGAGCCGACGAGCCCCGACGACGTGCTCGGCCACGCCGCGATCGCCCGCGGCATCGCGCCGATGCGCGTCGCGACCGGCGAGCACGCCGCCAACCGCGTGATGTTCAAGCAGTTCCTGCAGGCGGGCGCGCTGCACGTGCTGCAGATCGACTACACGCGCGTCGCGGGCGTCAACGAGAACGTGGCGAACCTGCTGCTCGCGGCGAAGTTCGGCGTGCCCGTGTGCCCGCACGCGGGCGGCGTCGGCTTGTGCGAGGCCGTGCAGCACCTCGCGATGTTCGACTTCGTCGCGGTGTCGGGCACGATGGACGGCCGCATGATCGAGCACGTCGACAACCTGCACGAGCACTTCGCGACGCCCGTCGAGATGCGGGGCGCGCGCTACCTCGCGCCGCGCACACCGGGCGCGGGCACCGAGATGCGGGCCGAGTCGATCGCGCAGTACGAGTTCCGGGTGTATGCCTGATCCCGCGGTGCTCGCGCCGGCCGCCGGCACCGCCGTCGGCCCGCTCGGCTTCGGCACCGCGCCGCTCGGCAACATGTTCGTCGAGCTGTCGGACGACGACGCGTTCGCGGTGCTCGAGGAGGCCTGGGCCGCCGGCATCCGTACCTTCGACACCGCGCCGCACTACGGTGTGGGCCTCGCGGAGCGCCGCCTCGGCGCGTTCCTGCGCACCAAGCCGCGCGACCAGTTCGTCGTGTCGACCAAGGTCGGCCGGCGCCTCGTCGCCGACCCGGGCGGCGCCGGGCGGCTCGACGGTGAGGGCTTCGTGGTGCCGGCGACGACGGCCCGCGTGTGGGACTTCACGGCCGACGGCGTGCGCCGCAGCCTCGACGAGTCGCTTGAGCGGCTGGGGCTCGACCGGGTCGACATCCTCTATCTGCACGACCCCGAGCGCTCCGACGTCGGGCTCGCCGCCGCGCTCGAGACGGGCGCGCCCGCGCTCGCCGCGCTGCGCGGCGAGGGGGCTGTGGGCCGTATCGGCATCGGCTCGATGGTCAACGAGGCCGTCACAGCAGCGGTGCGCACGGGCCTGCTCGACCTCGCGATGATCGCGAACCGGGTCACGCTCGCCGACCACTCGGCGCTCGCCGTGGCGGTGCCCGCGTGCCGCGCGGCGGGCGTCGCCGTGGTCGCGGCGGCCGTCTTCAACTCGGGGCTGTTGGCGCGCGTCGAGCCCGACGCGGCGGCGCATTTCGACTATCAGGATGTCCCGCCCGAGGTCCTCGAGCGCGTCCGGCGCATCGCGGCCGTCTGCGCGAACCACGGCGTCGACCTGCCCACGGCCGCCCTGCACTTCCCGCTGCGCCGCGGGGCCTCGTCCGTCGTGATCGGCGGCAACGCGCCCGGCCAGATCGGCGAGAACCGCGCGCGCTTCGACGCGCCCGTTCCGTCGGCGCTGTGGTTCGAGCTCGGCGTCGAGGGGCTGATCTCGGCGTGAGCGCGCCGCGCGTGATCGACAGCCACGTCCACCTGTGGGACCCGGCCGACGGCTACGCGTGGCTCGCCGCCCGGCCTGAGCTGCGCCGGCCGGTCACGGCGGCCGAGGCGCGGGCCGAGCTCGATGCCGCCGGCGTCGCCGAGGCGATCCTGGTGCAGGCCGACGACACGCTGCTCGACACCGAGCGCATGCTCGCCGTCGCCGCGGAGCACCCCTGGGTCGCCGCCGTCGTCGGCTGGGTGCCGCTCGACGACCCGGCCCGGGCGGCGGCCGAGCTCGAGCGGCTCGGCGCGCACCCGAAGCTGCGCGGCATCCGCCACCTCGTCCACGACGACCCGCGCCGCGACTTCCTCGAGCTGCCCGCGGTGCGCGCGTCGCTGGCGCTGCTCGCCGAGCGCGGGCTGGCGTTCGAGGTGCCGGATGCCTGGCCGGCCCACCTCGGGCAGGCATCCGCCCTCGCCGCCGCCCTCCCCGGGCTCACGATCGTGATCGACCACCTCGCGAAGCCGCCGTTCGGCGGGCCCGACTGGGATGCCTGGGCCGCCGCACTGCGCGAGGCCGCCGCGCACCCGAACACGGTCGCGAAGGTCTCGGGCCTGCACGCCCGCGGCGTGGCCCACCCGGCGCGGGTGGTGCGGCCCGCGTGGGACGCCGCGCTCGAGGCGTTCGGCCCGGGTCGCCTGATGTACGGCAGCGACTGGCCGATGACCGCGGCCGAGGGCGGGTACGCGTCGACGCACGCGCAGCTCGCGCCGCTCATCGACGAGCTCGCGCCGGCCGAGCGCTCGGCGATCTACGCGGGCACCGCGTGCAGGGTCTACGCGCTCGGGTGAGAGGCGGGCGGTGGCCCCCGAAGGGAGGTCGGTGACGCCGGAAGTGTCCCCTGAACAGGGGAAAACACCTGAATGAGATCTGCGAATCCGACGCAAATTGAGGATTAGTTACCTAATTTCCTAGCGGTGTACCGACCGGTCGGGTTAGGTTCGGCAGCAGTCGCTGCGCCCTTCCCGTGTCGGTGTCCCCCGGGGGTCGAGAACCCGAACAACTCGCACCCCTGCCGACTCCGGGCGCGTCGTCGCCACACGCATCTGGAGTCCACCCATGTCGCGCCTTCCCAGGCGGCAGTGGGGCGCTGAAACGCGCCGCGAGCCGCTGAGCATCGTCCACGACCGTCCGAGCGACGGCAAGATCGCCCGCAGCCGCATCGCCGTCGTGCTGACCGTCGTCCTCTGGGCGGCCTACGTCGTGACCACGATCCTCCGTCAGTTCCTCGACAACGGCACCCAGAGCTTCCGCTTCACGATGGAGGCGGTCGCGTACCTCGCGATCGTCACGCTGCTGTGCCTCTCCGCCTGGATGTACCTCGTCGCGCGCGCGGGCGCCCTGCAGCGCTTCAAGCACCACGAGCGCGTTCCGCGCGCCGAGCTCGAGCGGCACTTCAGCGAGAACCCCGCGGACATCACGGTGCTCGTGCCCTCGTACGCCGAAGAGCCGGGCGTCGTCCGCGCGACCCTGCTGTCCGCGGCGCTCCAGGAGTTCCCCGGCAAGCGGGTCGTGCTGCTGCTGGACGACAGCCCGACGGCGACCGGCCTGGACGGCGAGCGGCGCGACCTCACGATCGCGCTCGTGGACGGCATCCGCACGCTGCTCGCCGAGCCGGCCGCGTACGCCCGCACGGCGCTGGACGCCTTCGCCGAGCGTCGGAACGAGACGAGGCTGCGCGGCGGCGACGCGGTGCCCGCGGAGGAACTGCATGACGCGGCCCGCGCCTATTCCTGGGCGGCCGCGTGGCTGCGCGGCATGGCGGCGACCGAGTCGGTGGACGACCACGTCGACCAGTTCTTCGTCGAGCAGGTGCTCGGGAAGCTCGCGGAGGAGCTGGAGGTCACGTCCGCTGCGCTCGTCGCGGCGGCGCTGTCGGACGAGGGCGCCGTGCCGGTCTCGCGCGTGGCCGAGCTCTACCGGCGTCTGGTCTGGACCTTCAGCGCCGAGGTCGACGTCTTCCAGCGCAAGGCCTGGTCGTCGCTGTCGCACGAGGCCAACAAGGCGATGAACCTCAACTCGTATCTGGGCCTGATGGGGCGCAGCTTCCGCATCGAGGAGACGCCCGAAGGGCGGGCTCTCGTCCCCGCGAGCCCCGATGAGGCCGAGCTCAGCTTCCCCGACACCGAGTTCGTGCTGACGCTCGACGCCGACTCGCTGCTGCTGCGCGAGTACTGCCTGCGCCTCGTGCACTTCATGCGCCAGCCGGGCAACGAGCGCGTCGCCGTCACGCAGACCCCGTACTCGTCGTTCCGCGGCGCGGGCACCCGCATCGAGCGCCTCGCCGGCGCGACGACCGACGTGCAGCACGTGCTGCACCAGGGCATGACCTATCACGGTGCGACGTTCTGGGTCGGCGCGAACGCCGTCATCCGGAAGTCCGCCTTGAACGACATCCTCGAGACCGAGTATGTCGGCGGCTTCGAGGTGCGGCGCTACATCCAGGACCGCACGGTCATCGAGGACACCGAGTCGAGCATCGACATCGCCGCGCACGGCTGGACCCTCGTGAACTACCCCGAGCGGCTCAGCTACTCGGCGACGCCGCCCGACTTCGGCTCGCTCGTCGTGCAGCGCCGCCGCTGGGCGAACGGCGGCCTGCTGATCATGCCGAAGCTGTTCGCGCAGGCGCGCGAGCGCCGCCGCACCCCGCTGCGGATGCGCCCGACGGAGTTCATGCTGCGCCTCAACTACACGGGCTCGATCGCGTGGTCGAGCTTCGCGCTGCTGTTCCTGCTCGGCTACCCCTTCGACGGCAAGCTGCTCAGCCCGCTGGTGGTCGCGGCCGCACTGCCGTACTTCCTCTCGATGGCCTCGGACCTGCGCTACAACGGCTACAAGCGCCTCGACGTCGTGCGCATCTACGGCTTCAACCTGATCATGCTGCCGGTGAACCTCGCGGGCGTGCTCAAGTCGATGCAGCAGGCGGTCACGGCCAAGAAGATCCCGTTCGCCCGCACCCCGAAGGTCAAGGACCGCACAGCGACGCCGCTGCTGTACCTGCTCGCCCCGCTCGTGATCATCCTGTTCTCCCTGTTCACGCTGTGGCGGGCCTGGGTGCTCGGCAACTGGGGCAACGCGGCCTTCGCGGCGCTGAACGCAGCGCTGTCGATCTGGGCGATGCTCTCGCTGATCGGCGTCGGGCCGTTCCTCGTGGACGCCTGGATGGGCGCGACCGGCTGGCTGTACGTCGCCGAGCGGCCCAAGGCGACCCGGGTCGCCGACGACAGCGCCCCCGACTGGCGCACCGTGCTGTATCGCGGCGCCGGCGACAGCGCCCACGCGGTCGGCGACCGGCCGCACACCGAGCTGCCGGCCGCCCGGCCGTCGGAGCAGGCGCCCGAGTCGTCGGCCGCCAGGCCCGCGGAGCAGGTCGTCTGATGGCGCGCCCGGGCAGGATCTCCCCGTTCCGTGTCGTCGTCGCCGTGCTCGTCCCCCTGGTGGTGATCGCCGGCGGCGCGTTCGGCTACGTGCAGTGGCAGGCGAACGCGGACAGCCGCGACGTCGTGCCCTGGTTCGCGCCGTACGTCGACGTGACGGCGACGCCGCAGTACGCCTTCGAGAACCTCGCGTCCACGCACACCGAGGACAGCGTCCTCAGCTTCGTGGTGGCGGCGTCGGCGACCGACTGCACGCCGTCGTGGGGCGGCGTCGAGACCCTCGGCGCGGCCAGCGGCGACCTCGACCTGGACAGGCGCATCGCCCGCACGCGGCAGCAGGGCGGCGACATCGCCGTGTCCTTCGGCGGCCAGGCGAACACCGAGCTTGCCCTCGCGTGCACGAGCGCCGACGCGCTGCAGCGGGCCTACGCCGCCGTGCTCGACCGCTATGACGCGAGCACCGCCGACTTCGACATCGAGGGCGACGCCATCTCCGACACGGCGTCGGTCGATCGTCGCGCCGAGGCCGTCGCGCGGCTGCAGCAGCAGCGGCGGGATGCCGGCGACGAGCTCGCCGTGTGGCTGACGCTGCCCGCCACCCCGGACGGCCTGACCCCCGACGGGCAGGCGGTCGTCACCGCGATGCTCTCGGCCGGGGTCGACCTCGCGGGTGTGAACGTGATGACCATGAACTACGGCGAGAGCCTCCCCGCCGGCACCTCGATGCTCGAGGGCTCGGAGCAGGCGCTCACCCAGACGCACCGTCAGCTCGGCATCCTCTATCAGCGCCATCACACGCCGCTGACCTCGGCGACCCTGTGGCGCAAGATCGGCGCGACGCCCATGATCGGCCAGAACGACGTGGCGGGCGAGACGTTCACGCTCGGCGACGCCGTGAAGCTGAACGCCTTCGCGCGGCAGCAGGGCATCGGGCGGATGTCGATGTGGTCGGCGAACCGCGACCGCAGCTGCAGCGCGAACTACGTCGACGTGACGATCGTGTCGGACGCGTGCAGCGGCGTCGCCCAGGGCTCCGCCACCTTCGCCGCGACCCTCGGCAAGGGTTTCAGCCAGCGGATCGCGCTGTCCTCGCGCGCCCGGACGACGGCCGAGCCGGTCGCGACCCAGCAGCCCACCGACGACCCGGCGACGAGCCCGTACCAGATCTGGAGCCCGACCGGCGCCTACCCGGCGGGCACGAAGGTCGTGTGGCGCCGCAATGTCTACCAGGCCAAGTGGTGGACGCAGGGCGACGCCCCCGACAACCCCGTGCTGAACACCTGGGAGACGCCGTGGACCCTCATCGGCCCGGTGCTGCCCGGCGAGACGCCGATCCCGCAGCCGACGGTCCCGGCCGGGCTCGTGCCCGCGTGGAACCCGGCGACGGCCTACAAGGCCGGAACGGTCGTCGAGCTCGACGGCGTGCCCTACCAGGCGAAGTGGTGGACGCAGGGCGACAGCCCGGACGCCTCGCAGGCGTCGCCGGATTCGTCGCCCTGGGTGGCGCTGACGAGCACGCAGATCCAGCAGCTCATCGCGGACGCGAAGGGCGGCGCGTAGCGCTCAGACGACGACCGCGGTGCGCAGCCAGTCCTCGACGCCGGCGATGTGCACCGTGACGCGCGCGCGCACGAGCTCGGCATCCCCCGCGGCCAGCGCGTCGACGATCGCGGCGTGTTCCGAGAGGGTGCGCGACACGACGTTCTCCTCGGTGAGCCCGCGCCACACGCGGGCGCGCTGCGTGCCGCTCGACAGGCCCGAGAGCAGGCTCGTGAGATAGCCGTTGCCCGACAGCTCGGCGATGCCGTGGTGGAACGCGAGATCGTGGGCGACGAGGTCCTCGATCGTGGCGCTGTGGTCGACGGCGGCCATCAGCCGGCGCAGCCGCTCGACGTCGTCGGCCGTCACCCGCCCGGCCGCCATCGCGGCGGCCGCCGGCTCGAGGATGCGCCGCACGGCGAACAGCTCGAGCACCGAGGCGTCCTCGTGCAGGTCGACGACGAACGACATCGCCTCGAGCAGCAGGCCCGGCTCGAGGCTGGTGACGTAGGTGCCGTCGCCGCGGCGCACGTCGAGCACGCGGATGATCTCGAGCGCCTTCACCGCCTCGCGCAGCGAACTGCGGGACAGGCCGAGCGAATCGCTCAGCTCCTTCTCGGGCGGCAGCCGGTCGCCGGGGCGCAGCCGCCCGTCGAGGATCATCTGCTTGATCTTGAGGATCGCCTCGTCGGTGACGGCCATGGTCACGAGCCTAGGGGCGACTCAGATCGCGTGCGGGCCGCCGCGCACCTCGCGCAGGTCGGCGGTGTTCAGCTGGTCGGGGTGCGCGCGGCGGACCTCGTCGTGCAGATCCTCAGTTCTTATCGTGTCGGGCTTCGCCCGACGCACTTCGTCGTGCAGGCCTTCCATCTTCACGTCGAGGTCGGATGCGACATCCGCCGCCTCCTTGAGCCCGCGCAGCATCTCCGCCGGCACCGCGCGGTCGTACTTGTAGTAGATCTTGTGCTCGAGGCTGGCCCAGAAGTCCATCGCGACGGTGCGCAGCTGCACCTCGACGATCACGGGAACGGGCCCGTCGGAGAGGAACACGGGGATCTCGATGATCGCGTGCAGGCTCTTGTAGCCGTTCGGCTTGGGGTTGGCGATGTAGTCCTTGACGGCGAGCAGGCGCACGTCCGACTGCTTCGTGAGCGCGTTGAACACCTTGTAGACGTCGCTCGTGAACGAGCAGACGACGCGGATGCCCGCGATGTCGGTGATGTTCTGGCGGATCGCCGCGTACGAGGGCTCGATGCCCCGCCGAGCGACCTTCTGCAGCACCGACTCGGTCGACTTGAGCCGCGAGTTGACGTGCTCGATGGGGTTCTCGGCGTGCAGCTGGGCGAACTCCTCGCGCAGGATCGAGATCTTCGTCATGACCTCGTCCATCGCGAACTTGTACGGCATCATGAACCGCGCGAAGTCGTCGCGCATCGCGTAGATCTCGTTGAGCGCCGCGTCGTCGAGCTGCTCGAGTGCCGATTCCGTCTGCTCGGTCACGATGCGCTTATCGGGGCCCTCGAAGGGGGCGGGATTGAGCGGGACGACCTCGGACACGTCTCGAAGCTAACCCGAATTGGCTGAGCGGATGACGGAAACCGGGTTTGTGTTGCAGAAAGGGCGTTCGCTGCCCGCGTAGGTGCGCTCGGCGCAACGGTGTGACCGCCGTGGCGGCGCTCGCGGATGTGCCCACCTGTCGCGGATGTGCCCGGACGTCCGGGCACATCCGCGACAGGTGGGCACCTTGTGCCGACGGATGGGCGCACTTCAGCGCTCAGGCGCGGCGCCGCTCGCGGAGCGTGAGCGCCACGGCCGCCGCGCCGAGCGCGAGACCGCCCGCGATGCGGAACAGGAGCGCGAAACCTCCGGTCAGCGCGACCTCGGGGCTCGCGCCGGCCGCGGTCATGACATCCGTGTGCGCCGCCGCGATCGCCGCGAGGACGGCGACCCCCGCCGCGCCGCCGAGCTGCTGGGCGGTGTTGAGCAGCCCGCTCGCGAAGCCCGAGTCGTGCTCGGGCACCCCGTCGACGGCGAGCTGGGTGGTGGTGATGAACGCCCCGCCGAGCCCGGCGCCGATGAGCAGCGTCGGCCCGAGCAGGCCGCCGACGAACGACGCCGAGGCGGATGCCAGAGACAGCCAGGCCAACCCGCCGGCGAACACGATGAGCGATGCCGCGAGCGTGCCGCGCACGCCGAGCTGCGCCGACACCGCGGGCACGGCCCCGGCGGCGAGCACGAGCGCCGCGGCGAGCGGCAGCTGGCTGAGGCCGGCGGCGAGCGCTCCGTAGCCGAGCACCTGCTGCAGGAACACCGACAGGGCGAAGAACATGGCGACCATCGCGCCGCCGATGAGCAGCATCACGAGGTCGCCGGCGACGATGGCGCGGTTGCGCAGCAGTGCAACGGGCAGGATCGGGGTGCGGATGCCCGGGCGCGGGCCCGGGTCGCGCCTGATCAGCCGCGCCGCCCCGATCACCGCGATCGCGGCGATCGGCAGGTTCACGTAGAACACCGCGGGCCAGCCGAAGCCGGCCGTGAGCAGGCCGCCGAACAGCACGCCGGCCGCCGAGCCGCTGCCCGCGACGGCGCCCCAGATGCCGAGCGCCGTGCCGCGCTCGCGCGGCTCGGGGAACAGCTGGGTGAGCAGCGCGAGCGCCGCCGGGGCGAGCAGCGCGGCCGAGGCGCCCTGCACGATGCGCGCCGCGATCAGCATCGCGCCGCTCGTGGCGAGGCCGGCGGCTGCGGAGGCGAGGGCGAAGCCGACGACCCCGGTGAGCAGCATCCGGCGATGGCCCAGCCGGTCGGCGAGCCGGCCGCCCGGCAGCAGCAGGACGCCGAAGGTCAGCACGTACGCCGTGATCACCCACGACAGTGCGGTCGTGCCCATGCCGAGGTCCCGGCCCGCGGCGGGCAGGGCGATGTTGACGATGCTCGCGTCCAGCACCACGAGGAACTGGGCGAGCGTGAGCATCGTGAGTGCGGCCCAGCGGCGGGTGCTGCGGGGCTGCGTGGGGGTCGTGGCGGCGGTGTCGAGCGTGGTGGAAGTCATGTTCTGCTCCTGGAGCGAGGCGGTGAGTGATTGATCATTCACTTTGAAAGGCAAGGAAGGACGCGGATGACGAGGGTGTCTCGTCAGCCGCGCGGGTGGCGGATGCCGGCGTTGAGCACGCCGGCCCAGCCGTCGTCGAGGTCGGCGATGCCGGCTGTGACGATGAGGTGGCAGAGCTGCCCGAAGGCGATGAAGCGCTGCACGTCGGCGTCCGCCGCGCCGGAGCGCGCCTGGGCGAACCGCGTGATGCGCTCGAGGCCGCGGCGCAGGGCTGCGCCGATCTCGGGGACATCCGCCACGGACTGCGCGTGCACCTGCAGCAGGAGCAGGGCGCGGTCGGAGATGAGCTCGGCGTACGCGTCGCCCATCGCATCGAGGATGCCGGCGGCCGAGACATCCTGCGCCGCCTGCGCCCCGGCCTCGAGCGCCGCCTCGATCTGCTCGAAGCAGTAGTCGAGCGCGGCGACGAAGAGCTGCTCCTTGCCGGGGAACAGCTTGAACACGTAGGCGGTCGAGATGCCCGCCTCGGCGCCCACCGCGGCGATGGTCGTGCCGTGGTAGCCGCCGCGCGCGAACGCCCGCACCGCGGCGGCGGCGACGACGGGTCGCCGTGCGTCTGCGGTGGAGAGGGTGTTCGCGCGTTGCGTCATGTAAGTGAATGTACATTCACTCACGCTCGCCGTCAACCCGTTGAGGGGTGTGATCGCCGCCGACATCCTCGACCACCACCGCGATCGGAAGTGTCGGGCGCGGTCGGAGTTGTGCCCGTCTGTCGTGGATGTGCCCGGACGTCCGGGCACATCCACGACGGACGGGCACCCTGCGCCGACGGATGGGCGCATCGGCCGGGGCTCAGCGCGCCTTCGCCGCCAGCTTCTCCTGGCTGGCCTTGACGGGCAGCATGACGAGCAGGCCGATGAGCAGCACGATGACGATGCCGATGATGCCGTAGATCTGGTGCCCGAACAGAGTGACGAACAGGCCGAAGGCGGTCGGCGCGAGGAAGGTCGCGGCGCGGCCGGTCGTGGCATACAGCCCGAACACCTCGCCCTCGCGGCCCTCGGGGATGACGCGCGCGAGGAACGTGCGCGAGCACGACTGGGCCGGCCCGACGAACAGGCAGAGGATCAGGGCGAAGACCCAGAACACGGTCTGGCCGCCCGAGTGGAACACGAACACGAGCGAGCCTGCGATGACGAGCCCGATCAGCGACGTGATGATGACGGGCTTCGGGCCGACGCGGTCGTCGAGCGGCCCGCTCGCGATGGTCGAGACGCCGGCGACGATGTTCGCCGCGATGGCGAAGATGATGACCTCGCCGCTCGAGAAGCCGAAGCTGCCCGCGGCGAGCACGCCGCCGAAGGTGAAGACGCCGGTGAGCCCGTCGCGGAAGATCGCGGACGCGAGCAGGAACCAGATGGTGTTGCGGCTGACCCGCCACAGCTCGACGAGCGTGTGCCACAGCTCGACGTACGCGCTGAAGAACGAGCGGCGCTGCCGTGCGAGGTCGGTGGGGGCGCGGTTCTCCTTCACGGCGACGAGCACGGGGATCGCGAAGACCGCGAACCAGATCGTCGCGATGAGCATGGAGAGGCGGATGTTCCAGCCGCCGGCCGTCGAGACGTGCAGCGCCCCGCCGTCGCCCGAGATGAAGAGCACGTAGACGATGAGCAGCAGCACGATGCCGCCGACGTAGCCGAGGCCCCAGCCGAGCCCCGAGACCTTGCCGATCGTCTTCGGGGTCGACACCTGCGTGAGCATCGCGTTGTAATTCACGGCCGCGAGCTCGTAGAACACGGTGCCGAGCGCGATCACGACGATGCCGAACCACAGGAACGCGGGGTCGGCCTTGACGAACACCGTGGCGAGGAGCGACAGGGCCACGAGCCCCGAGAAGATGCCGAGCCACAGCTTGCGCTTGCCCGCGGCATCCGTCAGCTCGCCCGTCGCCGGCGCGGTCAGCGCGACGAGCACGCCCGCGACGCCGAGCGCGAAGCCGAGGGCCGCCGAGTTGTGCGTGACGTCGCCGAAGCTCTTGCCCGTCAGATAGACGGTGAAGACGAAGGTCGTCGCGACGGCGTTGAAGGCGCTCGAGCCCCAGTCCCACGCACCCCACGCGAGGATCTTGCGGGTCGGGATCTTGAGGTCGACGGATGCCGCGTCGGCGGGGCTCGGGGCGGTGCTCACGCGCAAAACATAGTGTGAGCGGGTGGCCACCGGGGAATGGGCGGGCGTCGCCGCGCCGTGCGGGGCGACCGGCATCCGCTCGCAGCCCACAGATAGTTAGCAAAGCTAAACTATTCCGTGATGACGACCGCAGCCGCCCCCGCCGAGCTCTCCCCGCTGCGCCGCAACCTCGCCGTCGTGTCGATCCTGCTCTCGACCCTCATGGCGACGATCGACACGTCGATCGTGAACGTGGCGCTGCCCAAGCTGTCGCGCGAGCTGCACGTCGCGCCCGCCGAGACGGTGTGGGTCGCGACGGCCTTCCTGCTCGCCGTCGCGTGCGCGGTGCCCGCGACGAGCGCCCTCGGCGATCAGGTCGGGCGCCGCCGCCTCTACCTGATCGGCGTGCCGGTCTTCACGCTCGCGTCGCTCGGCTGCGCGCTCTCGGGCTCGCTCACCGCGCTCGTGATGTTCCGCGTCGTGCAGGGGCTCGGCTCGGCGGTCATCCTCGCCGTCGCGCTGCCGCTGTTCCGCAACATCTTCCCGCCCGACAAGCTCGGCCAGATCTTCGGCATCAACGCCATGACGGTGGCGCTCGGCACCTCGATCGGCCCGACGCTCGGCGGCGTCATCCTGCAGACCCTCAGCTGGCCGTGGCTGTTCCTCATCAACGTGCCGGTCGGCGTCATCGCGTTCGCGATCGCCGTGTTCTTCGTGCCGAGCCGCGTCTCGCAGCGCGGCGACTACGACTGGCGCGGCGCCGTGCTGATCGCCGCCGCGATCGGCTGCTTCCTGATCGGCATGCGGCAGCTCGCCGCGGTCGGCACGCTGTGGATCGCGGCCGTGCTGCTCGTGGCGTGCGCGGTGCTCATCGCGCTGTTCATCCGGCAGGAGCGCCGCGCGCCCCGGCCCCTCATCCCGCTCGGCCTCTTCACCGGGGTGTTCAGCATCACGGTCGGCACCGCCTGGGCCTCGTTCCTGGGCCAGGGCATCGCGTTCGTGGCGTTGCCGTTCCTCTTCCAGAGCGCGTACGGCGCGACGCCGCTGGAGTCCGCGCTGCTGTTCACGCCGTGGCCGCTCGTGATCGTGTTCGTGGCGCCGCTCTCGGGCCGCCTCGCCGACCGCATCCGACCGGCCTACCTCGCGATCGCCGGCCTGACGATCCTGACCGTTGGTCTCGCGCTGTGCGCGCTGCTCGGCGACCACCCGCCCGTGTGGCTCGTGCTCGTCGCCACGGCCGTGTGCGGCCTCGGCTTCGGCACCTTCCAGAGTCCCAACAACCGCGACATGATGGCGGCGGCGCCGTTGCAGTATGCCGCGAGCGCCTCGGCCGTGCTGAACACGAACCGCACCGTCGGCCAGTCCGCCGGCGCCGCCGCGGTGTCGATGGCGCTCGTGCTGTCGGGCGCGGCCACGGGGTCGTTGGCGGCGCAGGCCTCGGCGGCCGAGGCGGTGCTCTGGGTCGCCGTGGCGGCCGCCGCGCTCGCCGCGGTGCAGGTCGCCGTCAAGCTGCGGACGCTCTGAGCTCGCCAGTCGTGTGCGGCGTCACGTGATGCCGGAATGCGGCCGCGATTCCAGCATCACGCGACGCCGGGCCTCACCCCCCGATTCGTGCGGCGTCAGATGATGCATGATTGCCACGCGGATTGCGACATCAAGTGACGCCGCAGGGGCACGGACCGGGGCACGGGCACAGGTCAGGCGAAGCGGCCCAGCTCGATGCCCGCCAGGGCCAGCGCCGCGATCGTCTCGTTGTCGGTGATGCGGCCGTCGCCGATCATGGCCACCGCCTCGCCGAACGGCACGAAGCGCACCGCCGAGATCCCCTCCTCGGCCTGCGTGTGCCCGGCATCCTCTGCGGCCCGCAATCCGCGCGCGAGGAAGACGTGCTCGCGCGCGTGCGCGGCGCCGTTGAGCGCGAAGACGTCGCCGAGGCGGGCCCATGCGGATGCCACGAGCCCGGTCTCCTCGAGCAGTTCGCGCTGAGCGGCCGCGAGCGGGTCCTCGCCGTCGCCGCCCCCGCCAGGCACCTCGAGCGACGTGCCGACGGTGTACCGCTCGATCTCGATCAGCGCCACGCGGTCGGAATCGTCGAGCGCCACCACGAACACCGCCGGCCGCAGCTCGACGACGCCGTAGAGGCCTTCCTGCCCATCGGGGTGGATGACGGTGTCCTCCCGCACCCGGATCCACGGGTTCTCGTAGCCGGTGCGGGTGGTGAGCGTCTTCCAGGCCATGCTCCGAGCCTACGGACGCCCGCTGTGCCGAGGCCGCCCGGCCCGGCATCGTGCCAAGCTGAGGCGATGAACGGCGGCGATCCCACCGAGGTGCTCTTCATCGGCGGTCGTGCCGGTGTCGGCAAGTCGACGGTGGCGCTCGAGGTCTCGCAGCTGCTCGCGCGGGCGGATGTCCGGCATGCGGTCATCGAAGGCGACAACCTCGACCAGGCCCACCCGATGCCCTGGCGGCAGGGCATCGACCTGGCCGAGCGCAATCTCGCCGCGATGTGGCGCAACTATCGCGAGATCGGCTGGCGCAGGCTCGTCTACACGAACACCGTGAGCGTGCTCGAGGCGGATGTCCTCGCCGCGGCGCTCGGCGGCGAGGTCCGCGCGACCCGGGTTCTGCTCACGGCGGCCGACGAGACGGCGCGTGCGCGGCTGGCGGGGCGCGAGATCGGCTCGGCCTTCGCCGAGCACGTCGAGCGCAGCATCGCGGCGGCGCGCGAGCTCGAGGCGCGGGCGGATGCCTCCGTCCACCGTGTCGCCACCGACGGCCGCTCCGTCGCCGAGATCGCGGCCGAGATCATCGCGCTCACGGGCTGGTGCGGCTGAACGCAGGGCCGTCGCCCGCTGACCCGCGGGCCTGATCGGCCGCCGCGGGCAGCGCACCCCGTGTGTGGCGGAAAGTCACCGATTCGGTCGAAGGGGCCGCAGCGCGCGGCATCCTCGACCCGTTTTCACCGGATCGGTGTCTGACGGCGCGCGCCCCCAACCGGCCCAGAAAAAACCCCAAAAAAGTTCTGCGACCCGCGTCACGATCCCGCGACCCCCGGGTCTTTTCATTGCGAAGGGCGAATAAGGGGCGCCCGATCGACCTGGCTTGCCAGGTCTCCGAGACCGGCCGACAAGGGGGTGCCCAGCGCGCACAGCGCGCGGGCTAGGGCCGAGAGGGGCTGCCGTGTGGGGCGGCGGCCCCTCGTGTCTCCCCGTGGCACGCAGTGCGCGGCACGGTTCCAGAGGTCCAGAAGTTCCGCACCGCGGCCCGCACCATCAGAGAGGCAGACATGAGCAACGTCATCGAGCTCGACGACCTGCGCGTCGCACACGCGCTCGCCGCAGAGAAGGCCCCCGGCGAGTGGCGCCGCTTCGTGCGGGCCGTCGCGCGGGATGTCGTCGAGCACCTGCCCGAGACGCTGCCGTGGAAGACCGCTGCCGGGCTGCTGCACCTGCCGGCGGCCACCCTCTCGGCCGCCGCGCTCAGCGGCGGCCTCACCGTCTCGCGCGTCGACGGCGTGCTGCACCTCATGGTCCGCGAGAGCGAGGACTGCCTCATCGCGCTGCTGTCCGTGAGGCTCGCCGTGCCGCGGCCGCTCGCGCTGGTGCCGGCGAACTGACCGGTACGCCCTCCCCGCTCTCAGCGATCAGCTAGGTGACGTAGAGTCGCCACTACCCGCCTGAGACACGACATCCCTGACGAGAACTCCCCATGTCTGCTGTCACTGAAACCTCCGCAGCGCCCGTCCTGAGCGACGCGGCGCTGCTCGACCGCGTCCGGGCGGGCGACAAGCAGGCGTACGGGGTGCTCTGGGACCGCCACCACAGCGCCGGCCTCGCCGCCGCGCGCGCGGTGACCTCGGCGTTCGACGCCGAAGACCTCGTCTCCGAGTCGTTCGTGCGCGTCATGCGCGCGATCCAGAGCGGCAACGGCCCGACGGTCGCCTTCCGGCCGTATCTCGTGGCGACCGTCCGTTCGGTGGCCGCGCGCTGGGGCGCGAAGCCCGCCGAGATCACGCCGGACGAGTTCGAGGCCGTCGACCCCTCCACGAGCGACGAGGCCTTCTCCGAGAAGTTCGACCAGGGCCTCACCGTGCAGGCCTTCAACACGCTGCCGACGCGCTGGCAGGAGGTGCTCTGGTACACCGAGGCCGAGCAGCGCCCGCCGCGCGAGGTCGCCGCCCTGCTCGGCATCAAGCCGAACGCCGTGTCGGCGCTCGCCAAGCGCGCCCGCGAGGGGCTGCGGCACGCGTGGGTGCAGGCGCACGTGGCATCCGTGCCCGAAGGCTCCGAGTGCCGCTGGACGATCGATCGCCTCGCCGCCCAGACGCGCAAGTCGCTGCCCGCCCGCGATCAGGACCGCCTCGACGCGCACCTCGACGAGTGCGACCGCTGCCCGCTTGCCGCCGCCGAGATGACGGAGGCGAAGAGCCGCCTCGGCGTGCTCATCCTCATCGGCTTCCTCGGCGCGGGCGCGGCGACGGCCTACGGCGCGGCCGTCCACCCCGCCGTCGCGAGCGCGGCGACCGTCGGCGCAGGCGCCGCGGGCGGTGCGGCCGCGACCAAGGGCGGCGCGGCTGCCAAGATCGGCGCGCTGCTGGCGAAGCCCGGCTGGGCGCGCAACGCGGCGATCGGCGGCGGATCGGCCGTCGCGGTCGGCGCGGTGGCGGCCGGCATCGCGTTCGCCGCGAGTGCGGGCGGGCCGACGCCCGTGAAGACGGAAGCCCCGGCCGCGGTCTCCGCCCCGGTGGCCGCCACGACGCCCGCCGCCGCCCCAGCGCCGGTGCCCCCGGTCCCGAAGCCTGCTGCGCCGAAACCGGCTGCCACGCCCGCCGCCCCTCCGCCGAAACCGGCCGCCCCGGTCGTGGCCCCGCAGCCGGTGGTCGCACCGCCCGCTCCGGCATCCCGCCCGGCCCCCGCGCCGCAACCCGCTCGCTCGAGCGCGCCGACGTCGAAGCCCACGCCGTCGTCGACACCGACCCCGACTCCGGCCCCGACGCACGTGCCCGCCCAGCTCACGGCGACGGCCGACTCGGGCGGCGGCCTGTACTACCCGATCGTGTCGGGCACGGGCGACCCCGGCGCGACCGTCACGATCTCGAACGGCTCGAACCAGACCTCGGTCACGGTCGGTTCGCACGGCTCGTACTCGACGGGGCAGCTGACCTGGGTCGCGGTGGGCTCGTCCTCGCTCACTGTCACGCAGAAGCCGATCTCGGGCGCGTCGAGCCAGACCACGGCGAGCTATGCCGCGCTCACGCCTCCTTCGAGCGTGAGCGCGCCCCTCGGTGCCGTGACGGTGGCGGGTGCACCGAATGCGACCGTGTTGGTCTCGGGCAGCGACGCCCTCGGCGTGACACAGGGCGCTGTCCAGATCTCGCTCGATGAAACCGGCAGCGGGACGGGCACGCTTCCGCTGCTCGTCACACAGGTGACGGCCCGCTATGTGAGCGGCTCGGGTCGTTTCGGGCCGGCGATCTCGGGCCTGTGACCGTGCCTCACCGGAGCTTCTCGCGCAGGAACGCGACGATCGCGTCGACGGCCTGCGGGTCGAGCCGGGTGCCGTCCTCGTTGTAGTTGGTGCCGGGCGCCTGCGCGACCTCGGCCATCGGCCGCAGCTCCTCTTTGAGGATGTGGTTCGCGTTGGGCAGGTACGTGATCGCGACGTTCGGGCGCTCGGCCGCCGCGGCTTCGAGCGGGCCGCCGTCGGCGCGGGCATCCACCTGCAGGTCCTTCTCGCCGAGCAGCACGAGCGTGGGCTGCGCGACCTCCGCAAGGCCGGCCGCCGCGCCCTCGTTCCACAGCTCGCGCGCGAGCGGCAGGTTCGCCGGGGCCTCGAACGACAGCAGCAGCTGGCGCAGCTGTTCGGGCAGCGCGACATCCGGCGCCATCGGCTCGCCCGCCGAGTAGCGCTCCATCGCCGCGTCGAGCAGCGGCTGGTGCTCGGCCGCGCCGACGAGGGCGAGCTGCGCGGTCAGCTGGGTGCGCAGGACCTCGCCGACCGGGCGGCCGGGAGGGGCGGCGAGCACGACCGCGGCGAGCGGCATCCGCTGCCCGCTGTTCGCGTAGTGCAGCACGTGCAGCGTGCCCTCCGAGTTGCCGAGGCCCGCGAGCCGCGTGATGTCGACGGATGCCTCGGCCGCCAGCGCCGCGACGGCCGCCTCGAGCTCGGCGAGGTGCGAGGCCATGCTGAACGTGCCGATGAGTCGGGGCAGGTTCTCCATGACGTGCGGGCCCGAGGCGCGCTTGTCGTAGCGGATGCTCGCGAAGCCGGCCTCGGCGAGCGCCTCGGCGAGCAGCTTCCCGCTGCCGTTCGTGCCGGGCAGCATCGGCGAGTTCCAGTCGCGATCGGTCGGGCCGCTGCCCGCGACGACCGCTACGGCCGGGAACGGCCCCGTGCCGTCGGGCACGGTCACCGTGCCGTACATCGTGATGTCGTCGAGCTGCCAGGACACTTCGGTGGAGGTCGTCACGCTTCCATCCTGGTGCCGGATGCCGCGAAACGGGGGCTGTGGACGCCGAAGCCGCGCGTCAACCGCCGCAGCCAGGTCGCGACGAGGGCGGCCTACCAGTCGGAGGCCGGCGCGGCGACGATCGGCACGTCGACGCCGTGCCACAGCGAGCCGTAGCCGTAGTGGCTGCCCGCCCACGCCGAGGCCATGATCGCCTGGGCGGTGACCGACGGCGCCGAGTCGGCGGCGAGCGCATCGTGGATGCCGGCGAAGAGCGAGCGGTCGAGCTGCTGCGCGACATACGACGCCGCGGTCTGCAGGTCGGAATAGCTGCCGAAGCCCGCGCCGCCGCCCGAGCCGAGGCCGTTGTTGAGCGGGTTGTTGCGCAGCCACCAGTCCTGCGGCGAGTTCTCGGAGTCCATCCACTGCAGGATCACGGTCAGGTTGTTGCGCGTGACCGGCAGCGAGGCGTCCTGCAGCACGAGCGCCGCCCAATCGGCGTTCGTCGTGCCGCCGACCGTGAAGGTGATGCCGGAACCCGCCGCGGTCGAGTTCACGTCCGCCGCACTGGGCCGCTCGACGCCGTAGGTGTCGGTGACGATCGAGGGGCCCGCCGCATCCGCGGCGACCTTGAAGCTCTGCGGGTCGGCGAGCAGCTGGCTCGCATAGACGGTGTGTCCGCCGGGGATCGTCGCGGCGTCCGCCGGAAGGGCGACGGCCGCGCTGCCGGCGAGCAGGATCGAGGCGCCCGCCGACATCAGGATGCGGGCGCGGGCGCGCCGCGAGAGACGGACGCGATGGTGCGGATGCCGCGGCGTCGGCGTCGCGGCAGGCTGGGGCGCCGCGGCGGCTGCAGGCGGCGCCTCGACTCGGGCCTCGGGCTCGAGGGTCCAGCGGAAGGGCGGCGGAGCGGCCTCGTCCTGGGCGCGGGCGCGCGCGGCTTCGGCTTCGCGCAGAGAACGTCGGGTGGGGTACTCGGTCATATTCGGGTGCGTGCTGCGCCTCATTAGGGGGGTGACGCAACAACTCGGCGAGCGTATCAAACGGCCCTGGGCGCTCGCACCGGCAGCTTGCTAGATCCAGTTCTTGCGCTTGAAGACGACGTAGAGCGTGCTGCCGATGCCGACGATGACCCCCACGCTGAGCAGGAAGCCCCACCACTTCCCGAAGCCCGGGTACGGCACGTTCTGGCCGAAGTAGCCCGTGACCGCCGTCGGCACCGCGATGATCGCGGCCCAGCCGGTGAGCTTCTTCATGACGTTGTTGAGGCGCGAGTCCTGCAGCGACAGGTTCGTCTCGAACATCGCCGTGACCATGTCGCGCAGCGACTCGGTCCACTCGGTGACCCGCAGGACGTGGTCGTACAGGTCGTCGTACGAGGCATCCAGCTCGGCCGCCGCCCCTGCTTCGTGGCGGTGCCGCAGCACGCCGTTGACGACCTCGCGCATCGGCAGCACGACGCGGCGCAGCTGCACGAGCTCCTTGCGCACCTGGTAGGTGGAGCGCTGCACATGCGCCGCGACGGCGCGGTCGTCGAACAACCCGTCCTCGAGGCCCTCGATCGTGTCGTCGAGCACCTGCACGGTCTCGAAGTGGCTGTCGACGACCGAGTCGAGCAGGCCGTGGACGAGGGTGCCGACGCCGTACCGCAGCAGGTCGGCGTTGTCCTGCCACCGTTCGAGCAGCCCGTCGACGTCGAAGCCGTCGTTGTGCACCGTGACGAGGCCGTTCGGCAGCACGAAGGCCGAGATCTTGTGCAGTTCGAGGCGCACGGGGATGCCGTCGCCACGGTCCTGCGCGGCGGCCGGCTCGTCGACGCACACCGTGGCGTATACGGTGAAGAAGGTGTGGCTGGCGTACCGCAGCGCCTTGGGCCGTTCCACCCGCTCGATCGCGTCCTCGACGGCGAGCGGGTCGAGGCTCAGCTCGTCGGCGAGGCCGAGCAGCAGCTCGTGGTCGGGGTCGGTCAGATCGACCCAGGTGAGGGTGTCGGCGCGTGCGAGGTAGTCCGAGATCTCCTCGAAGGGGAAATCGTCGGCGATCTGCTTCCCGTCCTGCCAGACGCGCGAGCGCACGGATGCCATGGCGCAACGGTACCCGGCACGGGCTCTCAGGCCCCGAGGCGCGGGGTCAGCGTGCGCCGCGGACGGCCGCGACGAAGGCGCGGATCAGGGCCGGGTCCTTCCTGTCCTCGACCCCCGAGACGCCGCTGATCACGTCGACGCCCGTGGGGCGCACCGCGGCGATGGCGTCCGCGACGTTGGCGGGGTCGAGGCCGCCCGCGAGGATGACGGGAACGTCCACGGCATCCACCACGGCGCGCGCGATGCCCCAGTTGAAGACCTGCCCGGTGCCCGCCGGTCTGTCGGCGCTGCGCGAGTCGAGCAGGATCTCCGCCACACCCGCGTCGACGAAGCGGCGCGCGAGGGCGACCCAGTCCTCGGCCGCGCCGGCGGCCTTCCCGGCCTCGGCGCTCAGTGCCTTCAGCACGTGCACACCGGTGGCTGCGACGGCCTCGACGACGGCGGGCGGCTCGTCGGCGTGCAGCTGCACGAGCCCCACCCCGGTCTCGGACACGATGCGGATGATCGACTCCGCGTCGCCGCCGACCACGGCGACGCGCTCGGCGGCACCCCCGAGCGCCATGAGCTCACGGGCACGGGGGATGTCGAGGTTCCACGGCACCGGCTGCGGGTAGCCGACGACGAACCCGAGTCGCTCGGCGCCGGCATCCCTCGCCGCCACGACGTCGTCGGGGTGCGTGAGGCCGCAGATCTTCACGAGGGTCACGGACGGCCGCCCGGAGCCGCCGCCGAGCCGACCTCGACCAACGACCGGATCATTGCGGCGGGGTCGGCGGCGCGGAGGATCGCGGTGCCGACCAGCACGGCGTCGGCGCCGGCATCCCGGGCCCGCCGCGCGTCATCGGGGCCCGTGATCGCGCTCTCGCTCAGCCGGGGAACGCCGCCGGGCAGCCGCGCGGCGAACGACTCCGTGCGCCCGACGTCGCCGGCGTCGGTCTCGCCGATCGCGATGTCGCGGTTGTTGATGCCGATGAGGCTCGGCCGGATGCCGTGTTCCCGCAACACCGCGAGCTCGCCCGGATCGTGCACCTCGACGAGCGTCTCGAGCCCGAGGTCGAGCGCCGCCCGGTGCAGGGCGACGAGTCGCTCGACCTCGAGCATCTTCACGATGAGCAGGATCGCATCGGCGCCCGCCTCACGCGTCTCCTCGAGGTCGGCCTCGGTCTGCGGGAAGTCCTTGCGCAGGATCGGCAGCTCGGTGACATCCCGCACCCTGCGCAGCATCTCGACCGAGCCGCCGAAATCGTGCGGCTCCGTCACGACCGAGATGCCCGCGACGGGCAGCGCGGCGTAGGCCAGCGCCAGCTCGCGCGGGTCGCGGCCGGCGAGCAGGTCGCCCTCCTTCGGCGAACGCGGCTTGATCTCGGCGATGACGGGCAGCAGGCCGGATGCCTGGCGCGCGCGGATCGAGGCAACCAGCGACCTCATCCGAGGGCGTTGGAGGCGGCGATGATCTCGTCGAGCTTGCGTGCGGCGGCACCCGACTCAAGCGTCTGCTTCGCGAGCGCGATGCCCTTCTCGGGGCTGTCCGCCGAGCCGGCGGTGTACAGCGCGAAGCCCGAGTTGAGCAGCAGGAAGTCGCGGCGCGGGCCCTCGTCCTTACCGTCGAAGATGTTCTTGATCACCTCGGCGTTGAACTGCGGGCTGCCGCCGGCGACGTCCTCGATCGAGGCGCGGGCGAAGCCGAAGTCCTCGGGGGCGACCTCGTAGCGCTCGATCGACTCGCCGCGCACCTCGGCGATCGAGGTGCGACCGAGGATCGAGATCTCGTCGAGCCCGTCGAGGCCGTGCACGACGAGCACGTGCTTCATGCCGAGCTGGGCGACGACCTCGCCGACCATGCCGACGAGGCCGGGCTGGTAGACGCCGAGCAGGTGGCGCGGTGCGCCGGCCGGGTTGATGAGCGGCCCGATGATCGTGAAGAAGATGGTCTTGATGCCGAGCGCCTGCTCGGGGAAGAAGACCTTGAGCATGATCGGGTGGAAGGCCGGGGCGTAGAGGAAGCTCCAGCCGACCTGCTCGATCAGCTGGCGGCCCTGGTCGGGCGCGATCTCGACCTTGATGCCGAGGGACTCGAGCACGTCGGCGCTGCCCGACGAGGACGAGATGCTGCGGCTGCCGTGCTTGGCGACCGGCACCCCCGCCGCAGCGGTGAGGATCGAGTTCGCCGAGCTGACGTTGAAGGTCTGCAGGCCGCCACCGGTGCCGCAGAGGTCCATCAGGTCGCGATCGACGGCGGGCTGGATCTGGACGCAGTTCGCGCGCATGGCGCGGGCGATGTAGGCGACCTCGTCGATGCTCGGCCCCTTCATCAGGAGCGCGACGAGGAAGCCGGCGATCTGGACATCCGTCACGGTGTCATCGCGCATCGCCTCGATGAAGTCGACGACCTCGACTTCGTTGAGGTTCTGGTTCTGGGTGAGCTTGGCGAGGCTGCTGCGGTAGAGCGCGGACATGGGTGATCCCTTCAGGCTTTCGGCGCCGGACTCAGAACTTGTACGTCCGGAAGGACATCAGCGTCGTGCTGTCCACGATGCCGTCGACCCGGGTGAGCTTCTCGGTGACGACGTCCGCCATCAGCTCGTATGCCTCGACCTGGATCTTGACCACCAGGTCGTACGGCCCGGTGACCGACAGCACCTCGGTGACTTCGGGGATCGCGCCGAGGTCCTTCGCGACCTGGCTCACCGCCCCGTGATCGGTGTTGATCAGGACGATGGCAGTGACCATGGGGGCTCCTCGACGTTGAGTGTGCGGTGATCGGAGCTTAGCGGTTGCCCGGGGTGGGGCGTCTTGGTTCTGTGCCGGCGTCGCCCGCGCTGCGTTTCGCGGCGTCGACATGGCACTCGTCGTCGTCATACCGTCCGAATGGGGGCCGCAACCGCCCACTCGATGCGCCGTAGTCTCGGCTCGTGGAGGATCGACTGTTGGCCGCCGTCGAGCGCGAGTACGCGGCGCTCGCGCCGAGGAGCAGCGCGTCATGGCCCGACCCGCACGAGGGCGGCAGCCCTTCCCAAGACGAGTACTCCCGAGTGACCGAGCCGGCGCGGTATCGGATCGTGGGCGCGCGCGCCGACGCATGGGCGCGAGCGCTCGTCTCGCTCGAGCTGGCCACGGAGGAGCGAACGGATGCCCCCGCGGGCTGGCGGGGTCCTGTCGGTGCGACGGCGTCGCGGCTGGTTCCCCATGCTGCGGGCGCCCTGCCTCTGATCGTGGTGCGCGGGGAGTTCGAGAACACGCCCGACACCGTTGTCGTGCTTCACGCCGATGCCGCCGAGCCGCTCTACCTCGGGATCGAGCCGGACTGCGGGTGCGACGCGCGCGACCGCGGCTCCGAGGACTTGCTCGAAGCGATCGACGATCTCTACATCGACGTCATCGCGGGCGACTTCGTCCACGTGTCCGGTCCGGGGTGGACCGCGCGCGCCGGCCGCAACCGCTGGGAGACGAGCGGTGACGTGCCGGACGATATGGAGAAGGTCTTCGCGGATGCCACGGCGGGCCGCCCGACCCCGTTCTCAGTGGTCACCGGCGCTGCCTGGTGGTGCGGCAGCCCGGCGGAATAGGCCTCTTTCCTGCGAAGTTGACACGAACGGACTCAAGTTTTCCGGGGTCGGGTTGACAGGCATCCTGGCCCGCATAAAGTTGAGTCTGTGCGGCTCAATGCCGCGCCGCAGACTTCAGGAACACAAGCAACACAACAGGAGGGCCAACACATGGCACGTGCAGTAGGTATCGACCTCGGAACCACCAACTCCGTGGTCTCGGTTCTCGAGGGCGGCGAGCCGACCGTCATCGCCAACGCGGAGGGCTTCCGCACCACCCCGTCGGTGGTCGCCTACACGAAGGACGGTGAGGTGCTCGTCGGCGAGACCGCCAAGCGCCAGGCCGTGACCAACGTCGACCGCACCATCTCCTCCGTCAAGCGCCACATGGGCACCGACTGGAAGCAGGAGATCGACGGCAAGAAGTACACCCCGCAGGAGATCTCGGCCCGCATCCTGGCCAAGCTCAAGCGTGACGCCGAGCAGTACCTCGGCGACACCGTGACCGACGCGGTCATCACCGTCCCCGCCTACTTCAACGACGCCGAGCGCCAGGCCACGAAGGAGGCCGGCGAGATCGCGGGCCTCAACGTGCTGCGCATCATCAACGAGCCGACCGCGGCCGCGCTCGCCTACGGCCTCGACAAGGGCAAGGAGGACGAGCTCATCCTGGTCTTCGACCTCGGTGGCGGCACCTTCGACGTCTCGCTGCTCGAGGTGGGCAAGGACGACGACTTCTCGACCATCCAGGTCCGCGCGACCGCCGGCGACAACCGCCTCGGCGGCGACGACTGGGACCAGCGCATCGTCGACCACCTCGTCAAGAAGTTCAAGGACACCACCGGCGTCGACGTCTCGAACGACAAGATCGCGCTGCAGCGCCTGAAGGAGGCCGCGGAGCAGGCGAAGAAGGAGCTCTCGAGCTCCATGTCGACCAGCATCCAGCTGCCCTACCTCTCGCTCACCGAGTCGGGCCCGGCCAACCTCGACGAGACGCTCACCCGCGCCCAGTTCGAGCAGATGACGAGCGACCTGCTCGACCGCACCAAGAAGCCCTTCCAGGACGTCATCAAGGAGGCCGGCATCAAGGTCTCCGACATCGCGCACGTCGTGCTCGTCGGCGGCTCCACCCGCATGCCCGCGGTCGCCGAGCTGGTCAAGGCCGAGACCGGCAAGGACGCCAACAAGGGCGTCAACCCGGACGAGGTCGTCGCGGTCGGCGCGGCCCTGCAGGCGGGTGTCCTCAAGGGCGAGCGCAAGGATGTCCTGCTCATCGACGTGACCCCCCTCAGCCTCGGCATCGAGACCAAGGGCGGCATCATGACGAAGCTCATCGAGCGCAACACGGCCATTCCGACCAAGCGCTCCGAGACCTTCACGACCGCCGACGACAGCCAGCCGTCGGTCGCCATCCAGGTCTTCCAGGGCGAGCGCGACTTCACGCGCGACAACAAGGCGCTCGGCACCTTCGAGCTGACCGGCATCGCGCCGGCGCCCCGCGGCATCCCGCAGATCGAGGTCACCTTCGACATCGACGCGAACGGCATCGTGCACGTGTCCGCCAAGGACAAGGGCACCGGCAAGGAGCAGTCGATGACCATCACCGGCGGCTCGTCGCTGCCGAAGGAGGACATCGAGCGCATGGTCAAGGAGGCCGAGGAGCACGCCGCCGAGGACAAGCGCCGCCGCGAGTCCGCCGAGACGCGCAACACGGCCGAGCAGCTCGTCTACTCGATCGAGAAGCTCATCAAGGAGAACGACGAGAAGCTGCCCGAGGACGTCAAGTCCGACGTGCAGGGCGACGTCGACGCGCTCAAGACCGCGCTCGCCGGTGACGACGACGAGGCCGTGAAGACCGCGTTCGAGAAGCTGTCGGCCAGCCAGCAGAAGCTGGGCGAGGCCATCTACGCGTCGTCGCAGGCGGAGCAGGCGGCGGGTGCCGGGGATGCCTCGGCCGAGGGCGCCTCCGACGAGGACGTCGTCGACGCCGAGGTCGTGGACGACGAGGACGAGACGAAGTAATGACGGATCAGCAGCCCGAGGGCCAGGAGCCCGAAGAGAATGCTGCGGCCGGTGCCGACGGGGCCGAGGGCAACACCTCGGCCCCCGAGGCGGGTGACGGCGAGGAACTGTATGTCGAAGACATCCTCAACGCCGCCGAGGCCGAGCAGGCCGACCCGTCCGACGAGCACCTCGCAGACCTGAAGCGCGTCACCGCCGAGTACGCGAACTACCGCCGCCGCACCGAGGGCGAGCGCGAGCAGGTGCGCGAGCGCGCCGTGCGCGACGCCGTCAAGGTGCTGCTGCCGGTGCTCGACGACCTCGACCGCGCCCAGAAGCACGGCGACCTCGACGGCGACGGCGCGTTCCCGACGATCGCCGCGAAGCTGCGCGGCGCCGTCGAGAAGCTCGGCGTCGCTCCGTTCGGCGAGGTCGGCGAGGTCTTCGACCCGCAGAAGCACGAGGCGATCTTCCAGCAGCCGACACCCGGCGCGACCGAGACGACCGTGCTCGACGTCGTTGAGACCGGCTACACGATCGGCTCGACGCTCGTGCGCGTCGCCCGCGTGGTCGTCGCCACCCCTTCCGAATAAACTCCCGGTCTCCATTCGCCGCAAGCGGCTCAGTCGACCAGCGGGTTCCGATCTCGCTGGTCGACTGGGGCCGCCAGGCCGAATGGAGCCCCCCACTCCAAGGAGGCGCGTTGGCCAGTCAGGACTGGTTCGACAAGGACTTCTACAAGACGCTCGGCGTGTCCAAGGACGTGTCCGAGGCGGACCTGAAGAAGACCTATCGCAAGCTCGCACGGCAGTACCACCCGGATTCGAACCCGGGGGATGCCAAGGCTGAGGCGCGCTTCAAGGAGATCAGCGAGGCCTACTCGGTGCTCTCCGACCCCGAGCAGCGTCAGGAGTACGACCAGATCCGCGCCATGGGCTCGGGCGCCCGGTTCACGGCGCCCGGGTCCGGCGGGGCGGGCGGCTTCGACGACGTGTTCGGGTCGATGTTCGGCGGGGCCGGCGGCGGCCGCGGCGGGTACCAGCAGTACCCGGGCGGCGGGGCCGGGTACGACGACATCCTCGGCGGCCTGTTCGGCGGCGGCCGCTTCGGCCAGTCCTCGGGCGGCTTCCGCGGCTACGGCGGGCCGACCAAGGGGCAGGACCTGCAGGCATCCGCCTCGATCGACTTCGTCGACGCCGTGCGCGGCGAGACCGTCACGCTCGAGGGCGTCGGCGGCAAGCCGATCAAGGTCAAGGTGCCGGCCGGCGTCTCGGACGGGCAGAAGATCCGTCTGCGCGGCAAGGGCCACCCCTCGCCCGACGGCGGCGAGGCGGGCGACCTGATCCTGCAGGTGGCGGTGCGCAAGCACCCCGTGTTCGAGCGCGACGGGCTCAACCTGCGCCTGCACGTGCCGGTCACCTTCATCGAGGCGGCGCTCGGCGCGACCATCGAGGTGCCGACGCTCGACGGCCAGGTCGTGAAGCTCAAGGTGGCCCCCGGCACGCCGTCCGGGCGCGTGCTGCGCGTCAAGGGCCGCGGCGTGGCGACGGCGAAGGCCACGGGCGACCTGCTGGCCGAGGTCCAGGTCGCGGTGCCGTCGCACATGTCGGCCGAGGCCGAGAACGCGCTGCTCGCCTTCGCGGACAAGCTTCCGAAGGAGAACCCCCGCGACGACCTGCTCGCGCGGGCGCGGGGCTAGGTTCGGGTCATGGCCACCGTCGACGTCGACCAGGACACCCCGCTCTTCGCGATCGCGGCCGCGGCCGAGCTCGCCGAGCTGCACCCGCAGACCCTGCGACAGTACGACCGGCTCGGCCTCGTCGAGCCGAAGCGCACCGCGGGCAAGTCGCGGCGGTACTCGCTGCGCGACATCGCCCAGCTGCGCGAGATCGCGCGGCTGTCGGCCGAGGGCGTGTCTCTGGAAGGCATCCGCCGCGTGCTCTCGCTCGAGAACGAGGTGCGGTCGCTGCAGGGCCGCGTGCGCGAGCTCGAATCGGCACTGGCGGATGCCCTGCTCGCCCGGCAGGGGCGCATGGTGTTCGCGTCGGATGCCGCGGGCGAGGTCGTGCCGCTGCGCCCCGGCACCCGCACCCAGCGTCGCGACCAGCTCGTCGTCTGGCGCCCTTGGGGTTCGGAGGGCTGAGCGGTGCTGCTGGGGTGCGCACGGCTGCGTGCGCATAACTCCTGATGGACGTGTCGACGGCCGGGGCGCACCCGCAGAAAACCGCGGTCGCCGGCGGCGCAGGGCCGGACTCGTCAGGAGTTCTGTGCATCGCCGCCCCAAAGTGACGCGAGCGGTGCGTTCGGGCGTGGTTTCCGCGCTCTACGCCGCCCGAACTGCCTCGAGAGGTGCGTTGCGGCTGCCGACGGCCTCACCGTGAAGTGCCGGTGCCGAATATCGGTGCGAAATGTCGGTTCGTGTGCTGCCCAAGCGACATCCGGCGCCGCTTCTTCAGCTCCGCAGCTCCCAGATCTGCGCGGCAGCCCCCGCATAGCGTTCGAGCGGCCCCACGAGGTCGGCCTCGGCGTTGAACCACTCGAGGAAGATGTCACGGATCGTCACGGTGAGCGCCTCGACGCTGGAACTCGAGTCGAGAACACGATCGACCTCCTTCGCCTCCGAGTCGTACTCATCCGTGTTGATCGTGAAGTTGAGGCCGATCGGGTCCGCATCGAACAGCAGTGCGCTGATCTGCGCGGCCCGGCCTGAGGCGCTGCTCATGTCCTCATCATCTCCGCGCCGTCGGCATCCGGTGCGCATTGTGCTCCGGAGCAAAGCCGCCTCGGCGTCGGTGTCGGTGCCGTGCGTCGGCGCGTGCCGGAATCCACCGATTCGGCTCGATGCGGTCGACGAGGTGCCGTTGTGGGGAGATACCGACCGAATTGGTGGAATCCGGCGAGAGAGGGCGCGCCATCTTGCGACTTCGTTTGCGCCTGACCCGCGACTGCATGTCGGTGCCGTCATGCAGGGTTCAGACATGTACTCCGATTACCAACTTGACGAGTCCGCTGACGTAGAACGAATGTGGCCGGCTGCCGTGCTGGTGGGGACCGCTCTACTCGGGGCAGCGACGATTCCTCTGGCCACGGTTCCCCTTGGCGGCGGGTTCGCGGGGTCGGTTGCTCAGTGGCTCTATGCCCAGCTTGCTCCAGCTGTCTCCTGGCTCTGGCCGGTGTTCTTCGCTCCCCTGGTTGCGACACTGTCGCGGCGCGGAAAGACAGACCTGTCTTCACGTACTGGTTTGGTGGTGGTATTCGCGCTGCTCGGGGTGTGCATTGTCTTTGCCCTTTTGGCCGCGGCGTCGTTCACCGTCCCGCCCGGCCGACTGGCAGACGACGCGAGTCCGCTTGCGCTCTGCATCGGGGCGCTTGTCTTTACGGGGCTTTCCGTCTATGCGCTGCGCGTCGTCACTCTTCCGAGTCTTCGCGTGCTTCTCGAGAGGCGGGAGCGAGATGTATCGCGAATCCGCGATAGCTTGCGGGGTTCTCCGAAGATCGGATGGCGAGCCACCGCTCTTGCCGGCAGCGGCACTCTTGTCGTGCCGATCGTCCTGGCTCAGGCAGTGGCGGATCCTGGACGAGTTGGCAGGGTTGCGGTGGCGTTGGGAACCTTCAGCGCCATGATCACGGTGTTCTCGGCATTCTTCACATGGGTCTGCGTGAAGATCCCACGCCGCGATCAGGACACCCGAGGGCTGCGGCTCTTCGGGCTGGTGATGGCGGTTCTGATGTCTGCTTTCGGTTTGACGGCGGCGGTGGACATCGCTGCGAGAGTCAGCTCGAATTATGTCCAATTCGGTGGCCTCATCGTGATCTTCGCGTTCGGCGTATGCCTTGGGACCATGGACCGATGGCTTGTGTTCCACGGACGAGAAATTCCGATCAGCTTCGGCGCCGTGGTGAGCGTGATTGTCGGGGCTATCTATGCGCGCATTGCGGTGCGCAGAATCCGTGCCCTCGGCGACGTTCGCGCGGAGGTCAGGCGGCGGGTCTCGCAATACACCTGAGCATGCGCGGGCTCTCGAGCCCCGGCGACCTCCGTGCGGTGCATGTGCCGTGCGAAAGTCACCGATTCGGTCGATTCCGATCGGCGAGGTGCCGTTTCGGGGTGAGACCTGCCGAATCGGTGACTTCCGGCACGTGGGCGACGACTTCGCGTGTCGGGGGCTCGTGGAAGCATGAACGGGTGGGCGCGAGCGGCGAGAACGAGTGGAAGCGGAGGCTTCGCGGGCTCGCGCGCGCCGCAGATGACGCGGATGCCCCGGCCGGGGCATCCCCTGCTACCCGCGCCAACGCCGCCCGCACGCGACTCGGCGTCCAGTTCGAGGTGCGCGAGGTCGTGCGCCGCGGCTCGGGCCGCTGGCAGCACACGAGCAACACGACGACGGCCGCGACGGCCGAGTCGGTGGGGCCGCTCACGCTCTCGGTGCGCCCGGTCATGCCGGGCAAATCGCCGCGCCCCGGCAAGTCGGGCGAGCCCGACCGCGTGAACTGGGTGGGCGCGAACCTCACCTGGGCCGGCCTGCAGTACCAGGTGCACCAGCTCGGCCTCGACCCCGCGCAGGTGCGGTGGTTCACCGAGTTCTCGGCACTGGCGCGGGCGTCGTCTGGCAGCTTCCTCGGGCAGGACGGCGCACGCATCGCCCTCGACGAGTTCGGCTCACCGCTGCTGTGGCCGCTGCTGCGCGAGGCGCGCGAGCTCGGCGTCGCGCTCGTCGGCGCGGGGCGCGAGCCCGTCGTGCGCGTGGGCGCGAATGCGGTGGTGAGGCTGGATGCCGCGTCCGACCAGTCCGGCGACGTGGTGCTCTCGCCCGTCGTCACGATCGACCGCGCCGACGTGACCGGGCTGCGGCTCGGAGCGATCGGCGACACCGGCACCGGGGCGCACGGGCTGTGGGCCGTCGAGTGGCCGGGGCCCGTGGTGCGGCTCGCTCCGGTCGAGGTGCCGGTGACGGTCGAGGTGCTGCGGCTCGCGACATCCGACCCGCTCCGCGTGCCCGCGAGCGAGCGCGACGAGTTCCTCGCCGATTTCGCGCCGACGCTCGCGGTGCCGGTCGTGAGCACGGATGCCTCCGTGCCGGTGCCCGCTTCCCCGCCCGACTCCCGCTGGTCGACTGAGCCGCTTGCGGCGAAGGGAGACCCCGACCCCGACGACGAGCCCCTCGACGAGGATTTCGTCGACACCCGCCCCGAGCTCACGGTCACGCTCGTGCCGAGCGACGACCGCGACTGGCTCGACCTCGGCTTCATCGTCAAGGTCGGCGAGCGCGAGGTGCCGTTCTCCGAGCTGTTCGCCGCGCTCGCCGGCGGCCGGAAGTCGCTGCGGATGGTCGACGGTTCGTACCTGCGGCTCAACCAGCCCGTGTTCGGGCGGCTCATGGACCTGATCGCGGAATCTGACGCGCTGCGCGAGTGGGAGGCCGGCCCGAAGCTGCACCGCACCCAGGTCGTGCTGTGGTCCGATTTCGAGGACCTCGCCGACGAGTCGCGCGCGGCCCTCGAGTGGGTCGAGCAGGTGAGGTCGATGACGGATGCCCCGGCTCGCCGCCCCGCGCCCGACGGCCTCGCCGCTGAACTCAGGCCGTACCAGCTCGAGGGCTTCGCGTGGCTCGCCCACCTCTACGAGCACCGGCTCGGGGGCATCCTCGCCGACGACATGGGGCTCGGGAAGACGCTGCAGGCGCTCGCGCTGATCGTGCATGCGGTCTCCATTCGGCCGCAGGCGGCCTCAGTCGACCAGCGGACCTTCGCCGGTCGACTGAGCGAAGCGAATGGAGACCCGTGCGCCGAGCGACCCTGGCTCGTGGTCGCACCGGCGTCGGTGGTGTCGAACTGGGTCGACGAGGCGGCCCGCTTCGCGCCGGGGCTGCGCGTGGCATCCGTCACCCGCACTCAGCTGCGCGAGAAGAGCAAGCTCGGGCAGCTCGCCCGCGAGAACGATGTCATCGTGATGTCGTACAACCTGTTCCGCCTCGACTACGACGACGTCGAGGACGTGCGCTGGGCCGGGCTCGTGCTCGACGAGGCGCAGTTCGTGAAGAACCACCGCAGCCGCGCGCACGAGTGCGCGAAGGCGCTCGACACCCCGTTCAAGCTCGCGATCACGGGCACGCCGCTCGAGAACAACGTGCTCGAGCTGTGGTCGATCCTCGACATCGTCGCCCCCGGTCTCTTCCCGAGCATCCGCCGCTTCACCGAGCAGTTCGCGCGGCCGCTGACGCATGTGCGCGAGGCTGATGCCGTGCCCGCCGGCATCAGCGACGCCGACGCCCGGCGGGTGATCGAGAAGCTGCGTCGGCGCATCCGCCCCTTCCTGCTGCGCCGCACGAAGGCCCTGGTCGCACCGGAGCTGCCCGAGAAGCAGGAGCAGGTGCTGCGTGTCGAGCTCACCCCCAAGCACCGCCGGGTCTACGAGCAGTTCCTGCAGCGCGAGCGACAGAAATTGCTCGGTATTGCGAAAGAAGAGTTCGACAAGGCGCGGTTCATCCTGTTCCGCTCGCTCACACTGCTGCGCATGCTCGCGCTCGACGCGAGCCTCATCGACGAGGAGTTCAGCGGCATCCCCAGCGCCAAGCTCGACGCCCTGCTCGAGCAGCTCGACGACGTCGTCGCCGAGGGGCACCGCGCGCTCGTGTTCAGCCAGTTCACCTCGTTCCTCGGCAAGGTCGAGGCGCGGCTCGACGACGCCGGCATCGCCTACGAGTACCTCGACGGCTCGACCACGAACCGCCCCGAGGTCATCGCGCGCTTCAAGAACGGCACCGCGCCCGTGTTCCTGATCTCGCTCAAGGCGGGCGGCTTCGGGCTGAACCTGACCGAGGCCGACTACGTGTTCCTGCTCGACCCGTGGTGGAACCCGGCGTCCGAGGCGCAGGCGGTCGACCGCACGCACCGCATCGGCCAGGCATCCCCCGTCAACGTCTACCGGCTCGTCGCCGACGGCACCATCGAGGACAAGGTGATGAAGCTGCGCGACGAGAAGGCCGAGCTGTTCGGCAGGATGCTGGATGACGACGGCGCCTTCAGCGCCGCGCTGTCCGCCGACGAGATCAGGGGGCTGCTCGAGCTGTGATCCGGGCTGGAGCGTCGGGCCGGCCACTGTTGCCCGCGCGGACATCTGCGCCCGGCATGGCACACGCGATTGTCCCTACAGGCGCTGGCGAGCTGATCTCGGACGCTACCGTGAACGGGTGACCTCGCTCGCCTCCGTGCTCGACGCGCTGCGCCGCTGGCCCGATGTCGAGGCGCCGAACCTCGTCGCCGTCGATGCCGCCGACCGGCTGCTGCTCGACACGGCGGCGGTCTCCATTCGCTCCGCTCAGTCGACCGGCGGGGCGGGTGCAGCGTCGACCAGCGGGGAGGGCGACGAGTCGAGCGGCGGGGGCGGCGCGGCGCCGGGCACCGTCGCCGTGATCGGCGACGGCTTCGGCGCGCTGACGCTCGGCCTGCTCGAGCTCGGGGCTCGCGACATCCGCACCCATCAGGACCCGCTGCTCGGCGAGCGCGCGCTCTCGGCCAACGCGGAACGGCTCGGCCTGTCCGGCTTCGTCTCGCACGGGCTGACGGCGGAGCTGGTCGAGGATGCCGCGCTCGTGCTGCTGCGTCTGCCGAAGTCCCTCGACCAGCTCGACGAGTGGGCGCAGCTCATCGCCGCACACGCGGCCCCCGACGTCGTCGTGCTCGCCGGCGGCATGGTCAAGCACATGACCCTCGCGCAGAACGAGGTGCTGGCGCGGCACTTCGGCTCGGTGCAGGCGGGCCTCGCGCGGCAGAAGGCACGCGTCGTGACGGCCTCGGCGCCGCGTGCATCCGCCGCCGCCCCGGTGACCTGGCCCCGCACCGCCCGCCTCGACCCGCCCGGCCTCACTGTGGTGGCGCACGGCGGCGTCTTCGCGGGCGCCGCTCTCGACATCGGCACGCGCTTCCTGCTCGAGCACCTCGACGACGCGGCACCTCAGGCCGCCGCCGCGATCGACCTTGGCTGCGGCACCGGCGTGCTCGCGGCGGCCCTCGCGCAGGCGCGCCCGGCGATCCGCGTGCACGCCTCGGACCAGTCGGCCGCGGCCGTGGCATCCGCCCGCGCGACCATGCAGGCCAACGGCCTCGCCGACCGCGTGACGGTCGTGCGCGACGACGCGCTCGGCTCGCTGCCCGAGGCGAGCGCCGAGCTGATCCTGCTCAACCCGCCGTTCCACACGGGCACGACGGTGACGGCCGACGTCGGAATCCGGCTCATCGCCGACGCGGCGCGCGTGCTCGCTCCGGGCGGCGAGCTGCGCGTCGTGTTCAACTCGCACCTGCGCTACCAGCCGACGCTGCGCCGCCTCGTCGGTGCGACGCGGCAGGTCGCGCGCAACAGCAAGTTCACGATCACGAGCTCGATCAAGGGGGCCTGATGCGCGGGTACAGCGCTCAGCAGATCCGCGACGCCGAGGCGCCGCACCTCGCGGCCGGCGAACCGCTCATGGCGCGGGCGGCGGCCGCCCTCGCCGACCGCTGCGAGCGGGTGCTGATGGATTCCGGTGTCGCCCTCGCGCACGCGCGCGTCGTCGTGCTCGTGGGCGGCGGCAACAACGGCGGCGACGCGCTGTTCGCGGCCGCGAAGCTGGCCGGCGACGGGATGTCGGTCGAGCTCGTCCGCACCGCCGAACGGGTGCACGCCGCGGGTCTCGACACCGCCCTCGCCGCCGGCGCCGTGATCGTCGATGCGAGCCCGGCCAAGGTCGCGGCCTCCGCTCGCGCGGCGGATCTGGTGATCGACGGCATCCTCGGCACCGGAACCAGCCCCGACCCACGGCTGCGGGGCGCCGGGCGCGACATCGTGGCGGCGCTCGTCGCGGCGTCGCCACCGGCCGTCGAGGGCGCGGAGGCCGAGGGCACGCCAGCCGAGGGGGCGGAGGCCGACACCGCGGCCCGGCCCACGACCGGCAGCCTCGACCTGCGGCTGGGGGCACCGCGTCGGCGGCCGGTGTGGCCGAAGGTCGTGGCGGTCGACATTCCGAGCGGCATCCACCCCGACACGGGCGCCGTGCCCGAGCCCGAGGCCGTGCTGCGCGCCGACGTGACCGTGACCTGCGGAGGCTGCAAAGCCGGCCTGTTGCTGGCCCCCGCGCGAGGTTTCGCGGGCGACATCCGCGTCATCGACATCGGTCTCGCCGCCGACCTCGAGAAGCTGACCCCGCTCGTCGACCTGCCCGACTGATCCTGCTCCGGCCCCTGGCCTGGGCCCGGCCCCCGCCCCGACCCGACCCCGGCCTGTGGCTTCGGCCGGCGGCCCCTGCCGCGCCCAAACTCACGCGAAGTGTGCATTCGGGTCGCTTCCCACGCGAGGTGTGAGCCCCAACTCACACTTCGCGTGCATTCGCGTGCATTCGCGCGAGGGCAACTGGCGCAGCAGCCGTAGCCGCAGCAGCCACAGAAGCAGCAGCCATGGCAACGACACCCGCGCCCCTACGCCGAGAGGATGACTTTCAAGGCCTTCGTCTCGGCCGCGTTCCCGAAGGTCTCGTAGGCGTCGAGGATGTCGCTCAGCGCGTACCGGTGCGAGATGAACCCCGCGACGTCGAGCTTGCCCTGCGCCAGCAGCTTGATGAGCGTCGGCGAGGTGTCGGTGTTGACGAGGCCGGTCGTGATGGTGAGGTTTTCGATCCACTTCTCCTCGAGGTGCAGGCCGACGGCCTTGCCGTGCACGCCGACGTTCGCGACGTGGCCGGCGGGGCGGACGATGGCGAGGGCCATGTCCCAGGTGGCCGGCACTCCGACGGCCTCGATCGCGACATCCACCCCGAGCCCGTCGGTGAGGGCGAAGACCTGTTCCTTCCAGTCCGCGTCGGAGGCCACGACACCGTCGGTCGCGCCGAAGTGTTTCGCCTGCTCGACGCGGTTCGCGTCGAGGTCGACGGCGATGACGCGCGACGGGCCGTACAGCCCGGCGGTCGCGATCGCCGCGAGGCCGACGGGGCCGGCGCCGACGACCGCGACGACGTCGCCGGGTGAGACACGGCCGTAGCGCACGCCGATCTCGTGGCCCGTGGGCAGGATGTCGCTGATCAGCACGGCGAGCTCGTCGGCGACACCGTCGGGCACGCGATACAGCGAGGTCTCGGCGAACGGCACGCGCACGTACTCGGCTTGGGTGCCGTCGATGAGGTGGCCGAAGATCCAGCCGATGCCGGGGGCGCCCTCGTCGGCGCGGCAGTGCGAGAACACGCCCTTCTTGCAGAAATCGCACTTCCCGCACGCCGAGATGCACGAGACGATCACGCGGTCGCCGACCGCGAGGTCGGTCACGGCGGCGCCCACCTCGGTGATGGTGCCGACGCCCTCGTGGCCGAGGATGCGGCCCTCGGTCACGGCGGGCACGTCGCCCTTGAGGATGTGCAGATCGGTGCCGCAGATCGTCGTGGTGTCGATCTTCACGACGGCGTCGGTGGGCTTCAGGATGACGGGGTCGGGGACCTCTTCCCATGCCTTCCGGCCGGGGCCGTGGTAGACGAGCGCTTTCATGACGTGCCTCCCGGGCGAGCGGGGACGAAGGCGCCCGCCCAGCACAGAAATTAGTGCGTCAAGCCCGGCGCGGATAGGGACGAACGGACCTACCATCGGCCGCATGAACACCGTCAGAGAGAACGTGCGTCACGCAGCGGGCTGGCTCGATGACAAGCTGATCCCGTTGATCGGTCCGGCCAACCTCGGCCCCTATGAGCTCGACGAGAGGGACGATCCGCACCCCGGCGTCGCAGACACGCTGTGCCCGGTGTGCTACCACGCGATGAGTCGCCACTTCGTCGACATCGACGCCCTGACCCATCACATCTACCTGGCTTGCCCGGGCACCGGCGTCGAGATGGAGACCGCGCGGCACGGGTGACGCGGGCGGCATGACGAGGGGCGGGATGCCGCGGCATCCCGCCCCGGAAAAGCCTGCTCCGCTACTTGATCGCGCCGAGCGACAGGCCCTGCACGAGCTTGTCCTGCGCGGCGAAGCCGGCGACGAGCACCGGCAGCGACACGGCGATCGACGCCGCGCACACCTTCGAGAGGAACAGGCCCTCGGAGGTGACGAACGAGGTGAGGAACACCGGCGCGGTGATCGAGGTCGTGCCCGTCAGCACGCTCGCGAACAGCATCTCGTTCCAGCTGAAGATGAAGCAGATGAGCCCCGTGGCGACGATGCCCGGCGAGGCCATCGGCATGATGATCTGCCGGAACAGCGTGAGCATGCCCGCGCCGTCCATCTCGGCCGCCTCGAGCACCTCGAGCGGCAGCTCGGCGAGGAACGAGCGCATCATCCACGCCGCGATCGGCAGGTTCATCGACGTGTAGATGATGATCATCAGGATCGGGGTGTCGAGCAGGTGCAGCGTCTTCGCGATCAGGTACACGGGCAGCAGCCCCGCCACCATCGGCAGCATCTTCGTGGTCAGGAAGAAGAACAGCGTGTCCGACCACTTCTTCACCGGGCGGATCGAGAGGGCGTAGGCCGCGGGGATCGCGAAGCCGAGCACGAACGCCGTCGAGACGACGCTGATCAGCGCCGAGTTGATGAGCGCCGGCCACGGGTTCGCGCCGCCGGCCGCGCCGAAGAAGCTCGCATAGGACTGCAGGGTGAGCGGCGCGAAGAGCGACGGCGGGTTGGTCGCAGCATCCGTCTCCGAGTGCAGCGAGGTGAGCAGCATCCACAGCACGGGGCCGACGAAGATCAGGCCGATGATCCAGGCGAGCGCGCTCAGCCACACGCCGCGGCGGCGCTCCCTGTCCTGCAGGGTGATGCGGGGGCCCGCCGTGCGGGCGCCGGTTGCGACGGCGGTCATCGCTCCACTCCATTTCCGTCCGCTGTCGCGGTCATCGCTTTCCGTCTTCCTTCAGCAGCGACGAGACCGTGCGCAGCACGAACGTCGCGATGATCATCGAGCCGATGACGACGACGACACCCGCCGCGGATGCCTTGCCGTAGTCGAGCGCCTCGAAGAAGGTCTGGTAGATCGTGTAGGGCAGGTTCGCGGTGCCGAGGCCGCCCGAGGTGATGGTGAACACGGCGTCGAAGTTCTGCACGATGTAGATGCAGCCGAGCAGCGCCGCGAGCTCGAGGTACTGGCGCATGTGCGGCAGCGTCATGTGGCGGAAGATCTGGGCGTTCGTGGCGCCGTCGATCTTCGCGGCCTCGATGACGTCGAGCGGCCGGCCCGTGAGCCCCGCGAGCAGGATCAGCATCATGAACGGCGTCCACTGCCAGATCAGCGCGGCCATCACGGATGCGAGCGGCTGCGCGGTGACCCAGTCGATCTGAGGGGCGTGGGATGCCTGGCCGAACAGCCCCCAGATCCACGTCAGCGTGCCGTTGAACAGGCCGTAGCTCGGGTTCAGGATCGCGTGCTTCCACACGAGCGCCGAGGCGACCGGCACGATGAGGAACGGCGCGATCATGATCGTGCGCACGATGCCGCGGCCGCGGAACTTCCGGTCGAGCAGCAACGCCACGACGAAGCCGAGCACGAGGCTGATCAGCACGACGCCGACCGTGAGGCCGATCGTGACGAGAACCGACTGCAGGGTCGCGCCGTCGGTGAACACGGCCGCGTAGTTCTGGAACCACCCGAAGCCGACATCCGTCGGGTACAGCGCGTTCCAGTGCACGAACGAGATGATCAGCGTCGCCACGAAGGGCAGCTGGGTCACGATCACCATGAAGATGAGCGCGGGCAGCAGCGGGATGCGGCGCAGCCACACCTCACGGCGACCTGTGACGAGCATCGTCGGCTCGAGTCGCATCGTGGTCACTTCTGGTACTTCCTTCCGACCTGCTGCGCCTCGGCCTGCACGTCGTGCAGGGCCTGCGTGACCGACTCCTTGCCGGCGATCGCGCTGCTGAAGGCCTGTGAGGCATCCGTGCCGAATGCCGCGAACTCGGGGATGGCGACGAACTGGATGCCGGCGGCCGGGCGCTTCTGCACGCCCGGGTCGCTCGGCTGGGCGCTCTCGATCGCCGTGTGCACCTGCTCGGAGAAGGCCCCGGCGCTCTTCTGGTAGTCGGGGTTCGCGTATAGCGAGGCGCGCGTGCCCGGGGGCACCTGCGCCCAGCCGAACTGCTTCGCGGCGAGGGTGAGGTAGCCGGGGCCGGACGCCCACTCGATGAACTTCTCGGCATCCGCCTGCTTCTGGCTCGCCTTCTCGACGCCCCATGCCCAGCTGAACAGCCAGCCGGAGTTCTGCGTCTTGTCGACGGGCGCCGGCGCGTAGCCGATCTTGCCCTTGACCGGCGAATCGGATGCCTCGAGCGAGCCCGCCGCCGCGGTGGCGTCGTACCACATGGCGACCTTGCTCTGGCTCATGTCGTTGAGGCACTCGGTGTAGCCGGCCTGGGCCGCGCCCGCCTCGCCGTGCTGCTGCAGCAGGTTCACGTAGAACTTCACCGCGTCGGCGAAGCCGGGCTGCGTCACGCCCGCGTTCCACTTGGCATCCCACCAGGTGCCGCCCATGGTGTTCACGACCGTCGTGAGGGGCGCGAGGATCTGGCCCCAGCCGGGCTGGCCGCGCAGGCAGATGCCCTTCATGCCGGGCTCGGCGCCGTCGAGCTTCGCCGCGAAGCCGGCGATCTGCTGCCAGGTGGGGTGCGCGGGCATCGTGAGGCCGGCCTTCTGGAACAGGTCCTTGCGGTAGTAGACCATCGACGACTCGGCGTAGAACGGCTCGGCGTAGATGTGGCCGCCCGCGCTGAGCGCGTCCTGAACGGGCTTCAGGATGTCGGGCTGATCGAACGCGGGGTCGGCGGCGACGTTGTCGTCGAGCGGCTCGAGCCAGTGGTTCGCGGCGTAGAACGGCACCTCGTAGTTGCTGATCGTCGCGACGTCGTACTGCCCGGCCTGTGCGGCGAACTCCTGGTTCGCCTTGGCGCGCAGGCTGTCCTCGGGCAGCACGGTGTAGTTGACCTTGATGCCGGTCTTCGCCGTGAAGTCCTTGGCGGTGATCGTCTCGAGGTCGATCATCTGGGGGTTGTTGACCATCAGCACGTTGATGGTGTCGTGGCTGCCGCCGGACAGCCAGGCGCCGGCGCCGGTGCAGCCGGTCAGACCGACCGCTGCGGCGGAAGCGACGGCGAGGGCCGCGACGCCGGTGATGCGCCGCCTTCTTCTCGTGTGGGGCACCTTCGTCCTCTCGTGTTGCTCACGCGAGGTCGGCGCCAATGCCCACTTCGCTGTGAAAGGCCGAGGGTTCGTGAGAATCCGGGGCCTGCGATGAGCAGATTTGCACGGATTCCCCACTTGTGCAAGCCAAAACGGGCAAAAAGCCACCAACTGATTGCGCAAGCGGGCATGTTCGGGCAGGCTGAGCATGTCGATGACGACGAGAGAGGTTTCCATGGTCCGTCTCACTGCCGCGGCGCTCGCCGCGCTGCCCGCCCCCGTGGCCGTCCCCCACTACGACCGCACCGCGATCACCGCGGGCATCGTCCACTTCGGCGTCGGCGGCTTCCACCGCGCGCACCAGGCGATGTACGTCGACCGGCTGCTCGAGGCGGGCGTCGGCGACGCGGCGAGCTGGGGCATCTGCGGGGTCGGCGTGCTCGAGGCCGACCGGCGCATGAAGCAGGCGCTCGAAGATCAGGACCACCTCTACACGCTCGTGCTCAAGCACCCCGACGGCACCCTCGAGCCGCGCGTCATCGGCTCGATCGTCGACTATCTGCTCGCGCCCGACGACCCGCAGGCGGTCGTCGAGAAGCTCGCCGACCCCGCCGTGCGCGTCGTGTCCCTCACGATCACCGAAGGCGGCTACAACTTCGACCAGATCACGGGCGAGTTCGACGCCGGGAACCCGGCGGTGCAGGCCGACCTCGCCCCGGGCGCCCTGCCGCGGACGGTCTTCGGGCTCGTCGTGGCCGGGCTCGCGCTGCGCCGTGAGCGCGGCATCCCGCCCTTCACCGTGATGTCGTGCGACAACGTGCCCGGCAACGGCGACATGGCCCGCCGCGTGTTCACGGCCTTCGCGGGCCTGAAGGATGCCGCGCTCGCCGACTGGATCGCGACCGAGGTGCGCTTCCCGAACTCGATGGTCGACCGCATCACGCCGGCCACGACCGATGACGACCGCGCGCTCATCGCGAGCGAATGGGGCATCGAAGATGCCTGGCCGGTGGTCGCCGAGCCCTTCGAGCAGTGGGTGCTCGAGGACGGCTTCGGCCTCGGCCGCCCCGCCTACGAGACCGTCGGCGTGCAGGTCGTTGCGGATGTCGAGCCCTATGAGCTCATGAAGCTGCGCCTGCTCAACGTCGGCCACCAGGCGATCGCCTACTTCGGCATCCTGGCGGGCTACACCTTCGCGCACGAGGCCGCGCGCGACCCGCTGTTCGTCGCGTTGCTGCGCCGCTACTGGGATCGCGAGGCGCGCCTCACCCTGCACCCCGTGCCCGGGGTCGACCTCGACGAGTACACCGCCGAGCTCGTCGAGCGCTTCGGCAACGAGCACGTGCGCGACACGCTCGCCCGGCTCGCCGCCGAGTCGTCCGACCGCATCCCGAAGTGGCTCGTGCCGGTGGTGCGCGAGCAGATCGCCGAGGGCGGAGAGGTGGATGCCGCCGCCGCGGTCGTCGCGAGCTGGGCGCGCTACGCCGAGGGGGTGGACGAGGCGGGGCATCCGCTCACCATCGTCGACCGCCTCGCCGACTCCCGGCACGCCGCGGCGCTCGCCCAGGCCGGCGACCCGGTCGCGTTCCTGCGCGACGAGAGCCTGTTCGGCCCGCTCGCGGGCGAGCCGGCGTTCACCGTGCCCTACGTGCGCGCCCTCGACGCCCTGCATGCGCGCGGGGCCCAGGCGGCCCTGCGCGAGCTGCTCGACTGAGGGCGCGGCCAATTCCGCTGGGCTCAGCGCCCGCCGGCTTCGTGTCGCGCCCCTTGCCGCGGCGTCGCAAAGCGCCGTAATCACGGCACTGTTCCATCATTTTGCGACGCCGCGGGAAGGGCCCCGGTTCGCGCGGCGTCAGTTGATGTGGGAACCGCGCGGGCTTTCCCGCATCAACTGACGCCGCGGGTGGGGTGAGGTGGTGTGGGGCTCAGGCCAGAACGAGGTCGACGCCCGCGGCGCGCAGCTCGGCGGAGTGCTCGTCGCTCACGCCGTCATCCGTGATGAAGGCCTCGAAATCGGCGAGGTCGGCGAAGCGGACGAAGGAATCGGCGCCGACCTTCGAGTGGTCGGCGATGAGGATGCTGCGCCGCGACTGCTTCATGGCCGCTCCCTTGACCTCGGCGATCGCCGCGTCCGGCACGGTCGCGCCGCGCTTCACCGAGATGCCGTTGGCGCCGATGATCGCGAGGTCGAGCACCATGGTCTCGAGCATCTCGACGGCCCAGAAGTCGACGGCGCCGAGCGTCTTGGGGCGCACGCGCCCGCCGAGCGCGATGACCTCGATGTTCGGCCGGCCCGCGAGCGAGACGGCGATGGCGAGCGAGTTCGTGACCACGGTCGTCGGGCCGGCCGGGAACAGCCGGTCGGCGAGCAGCTGGAAGATCGCGCCCTCGTCGATGTAGATGGCCTCGGCGTTCTCGAGGCGTTCGAGGGTGGCCTGGGCGACGCGCTCCTTCTCTTCGATCATGCGCGTGCTGCGGGTCGCCAGGTCGGACTCGAACGACAGCCGCTCGACCGGCACCGCGCCGCCGTGCACGCGCCGCAGCAGACCGGACTTCTCCAGCGTGGTGAGGTCGCGGCGCACGGTCTCGGCCGAGACGCCGAGCAGCTTCGACAGCTCCGCCACATCGGCGCGACCGGTCGACCGGGCATGGTCGACGATGACCTTGCGGCGCTCGATGGAGAACAGCGACATGGCGCGAGTCTAGCCGCGGGGCCGGTGCAGAAGCCACGCAAAGCCACAGAAGCGGGCATATCCGCAGGTCGGCATGCCGGCCGATCGCCCGGAGGGCGCCGGGCTAGGCCAGAACCGACTCGCGGAACTCGCTGCCCGTGCCGGCGAGCAGCAGCTCGAGGGTCGTCGCGGCGCTCGACTGCAGGGTCACGAACTCGAGCGGGCGGTGGATGCCGGCGAGCACGAGCTCGACCGGAAGACCCGTCTCGAGCACCTCGACCCCGGCCATGTTCCGCAACGCGGCCAGCACGTCGGGCAGCTCGCGCCGGTGCGGCAGATAGACGACGGGCGCCTCCTGCGCCTGGGTCGAGACCCAGCGCAGGTAGTCGGGCACGGTGACGAGCCCGTCGGTCGGCCGGGCGCTGCCGAGCAGGATGCGGTCGCTCGGCAGGTCGATGGGGCTCGCCGCGTCGCGTGTCCAGCCGAAGTCGTGGCGGAGCGTGCGGATGCCGCGGGCGCTGAGCGCCTCGACGCGCTGCTCGCCGAGTGGGAAGACCGTGAAGAGCTCGAGGGCCTCATGACCGGCGAGGGTCTGCATGCGGTGCCGGGCGACATCCCCGAGGAACCGCGTGAGGCGGCCTTCGGTGCGCCGCGGGCGGCGGAACGGGGTGCGGTCGAGCAGGGCGTCCGCGAGAGCGAGGGTGTTCGCGCCATCGTCGAGCAGGACGATGCGCTTGGGCTTGAGTACCGAGGCGACCATGCGGAACTGGCCGCTGAAACCGTCGCCGATCAGCCATTCCTTGTCGTCGGACAGCTTCGACCGCGGAATGCCGACCCACGGCGTGATCTCGTCGACGGGAGCGCCGCGGCGCAACAGCTCGGCGGCGGTCTTCTCCATCTGAGGGCCGCTGAGGCGCATGGCGATGGAGATGCGCCGACCCGCTGCGTGCGCCCATTCGACGGCGCTCAGCAGCTGGAAAGGAGACTCCACCCAAGCCAACACAAGACAAGTCAACCAGAACTGGCTGGGTTTTCGATATGGGGACCGGTTTCAGGCATCCGTGCGGGTGACGGGCTTCTTGTTCCCGCCGAGCGCGAACAGCACCGAATGGTCGACGCGGTCGGGGCTGTGGGGGTCGGCTTCTGTCTTCGCCGCACCGCGCTTGCGCCACTTGGTGACGACCGCGCCGAGCTCGTCCGCCATCTGCTGGGCCTCCTGCTTGGTGAGCAGGGCGCCCGCGAACTGCACGGCCGAGACCGTCTGCTCCGAGTCGAGCTCGCCGCCCACGAGCTGTCGCAGCCAGTCGATGCGCTCGCCGATCAGTCGCGATGTCGCGGGGTCGGTCGCCACGTTGTCGAATTGGAAGCCGCCGTGGTTCGCGAGTTCCCATACTCGGTCGCGCTTGTCGCGCGCCTTCTCGGGCAGCTCGCGGATGAGTCCCGCTTTCGCGAGCGTGCGCAGGTGGAAGCTCAGCGCGTTGGCGGGCTCGCCGAGCCACTGCGCCAGGTCGGCGGCGCGGGCGTGGTTGCGCACGGCCAGCTCGCGCAGGATCCGTTGCCGCACAGGGTGTGCGAAGGCGCGCAGCATGCCGGCGTCCGTCACCTTCAGCGGCGGTGCGTCCCAGCGGGCGTCGGGGTCGTGATCGGCCATGCCGAGAGACTAGCAACATCCGCACGATCAATTGCGCAATCAATATTGCGCAATTAATGTTGCGAATCTAGAGTCACGGCATGAACGAGAGAACGACGGATGCCGGGCGGCACGCCACACTGTTGCGCAACACCCCCTACATGCTGCTCATGTCGGGGAAGACGACCCAGATCGTCGGCGAGGGCATCGGTGCCTTCGCGGTGCCGCTCGTCGCCTTCGGCCTCACCGGCTCGGTCGTGCTCGCCGGGGTCGTCGCGGCCGTCGGCGAGGTCGGCAGCCTGTTTGCGACGCTCCCGGCGGGCGTGGTCGCCGACCGCGTCGACCGGCGGCGGCTGCTGATGGCGGCTGCGGCGGTCGGCACGGTGCTGTGGGGCTTCGCCGCGGTGGCCGGGGTCGCCGGCATCCTCACGGCCTGGCAGCTCGCCGTCGCGCTGTTCGGCGTCTCGGTCGTGACCGCGGTGTTCAACGCAGCAGAGGTCGGGGCGATCCGGGCTGTCATCCGACCCGACCAGCTGGCGCCGGCGATGGCGGCCGTGCAGGGCCGCAGCGCCGTCGCCGCGCTCGTCGGGGCTCCGGCCGGCGGCGCGCTCTACGCCGTCGCCCGCACGGTGCCCTTCATCGCCGGCGCCGTGGGCCACGCGGCGGTGCTGGTGTGCACCGCCTTCGTGCGCCGACCGCTCAACGGCGACCGCGCCGCGGCGCGACGGGGCCGCCCGCTCGAGCAGCTGAAGGAAGGCATCCGCTTCGTCGCCGGCATGCCGCTGCTGCGCACCTCGCTCTGGCTGATCATGCTTCTCAACCTGACGGTGAACGGCGCGCTCATCGCGATCAACCTGCAGCTCGTGCAGACGCACACCCTGCCGTTGCTCATCGGCCTGCTCGACTCCGTCGCGGGGGCCGGCATGCTGCTCGGCTCGGTGATCGCGGCACCGCTCATGAAGCGCGCGCCGGCGGGCCCGCTGGCGATCGTCGGCCTGGCCGTCGCCGCGGCGGCCTTCCTCGGCATGGCCGTGGTGCACTCCTATGCGGGCTACCTCCTGTTCTCGGCAATCGGCTTCGTGCTGTTGCCGGCCGTCAACTCGGGTATCGGGGGCTACGTCGCGGCGATCGTGCCCGATGCGCTGCAGGGCCGCGTCAACTCGGTGTCGTCGCTCGGCTATCTCGCGGTCGCGCCGATCGCGCCGGTGATCGCCGGCGCGGTGCTTGCGCACCTCGGGATCCAGCCGACCCTGTGGATCTTCGCCGCCGGTCTGGCCGCGGGCGTCGTGCTCATCGCATTCGTCAAGGAGATCAGGCGCATCGGCACGCCCGAGACCTGGGCCGACGACCTGATCGAGTGGGACGGAGCGGAGGTCGCAGACCCGGCTGGTGCGGATGCCTCGGTTGAGGCATCCGTCTGAGCCGGCTTCGTGTCGGAATCGACAAGACCGTCCGCGGGCGCGGGTGGTCCTGTCGATTCCGGGCCGCCGCAGCCCGGCGCGTTCCGAGATGGACGGCCGCGTCCGGAACGGCGGACGGCTTCGTCTGCTCCGGCCCACTCAGCCCGCGCGATAGCGGCGCAGCGCGGGCACCGCGCCCGCGATCACGACGGCGAGCACCGCGCTCACCGCACCGCCGATCGCCATGCTGAACCAGCCGCTGGTCGCCTGTGCGACGAAGCCCGCGCGCAGGTCGCCGAGCTTCGGGCCGCCGGCGCCCACGAGGAAGTCGAGCGCGCTCACGCGGCCGCGGTAGCCGTCGGGGGTGACGGCCTGGATGATCGAGGCGCGGCTGACGACGGATGCCACATCCGCCGCCCCGGTGACGGCCAGCAGCGCGAGCACCGCGGGCAGGCCCGGCACCAGGCCGGCGCCCATGATGCCGAGGCCCCACACCGCGCTCGCGACGACCATGACGAGGCCCTGGCGACGCGCGCGGGTGATGCGGCCGGAGAGGAACCCGGCCAGCACGCCGCCGAGCCCCAACGCGGGCGCCAGCAGGCCGAGTGTGGTCGGGCTGCCGCCGAAGCGCTCCGCGTTCAGCACGGGGAACAGCGCGACGGGCATGGCGAGCACGGTCGCGTTGAGGTCGGCCAGCAGCAGCGCGGCGACGATCGGGGTGCGGGTGACGAAGCGGATGCCGGCGGCGATCTGGGCGAGCGGGCTCGGGGCATCCGCTCGGCTCTGCTCCTTCGCGTCGCTCGTGCCCGACGCATCATGCCGCGGCAGCCCGAACACCCCGTAGAGGGCCGCGGAGAAGCTCAACGTGTTGAACACGAGCGCCCAGCCGGGGCCGGCCGCCGCCAGCAGCAGGCCCGCCGCGAGTGGGCCGAGCAGCACCGTCACCTGCCCGGCGGTGTGGTTCAGGGCGAGTGCGGCAGAGCGCAGTTCGCCGTCGAGCAGCGTCGCGACGAAGGCCTGCGTCACGGGCTGGCTGATCGACACGAGGGCGGACTCGACCGCGATCAACAGGTAGAAGCCCCAGACCGCGTGCGTGGTGGTGAGCGCGGTGACGGTCATCGCCGCGGCCGCGGCGAGCTGGGCCCAGCGCACGGCGACGATGAGCGTGCGTCGGTCGTAGCGGTCGGCCCAGTGACCACCGAGCAGCGTGAACACGATCATCGGCACGAGCTGTGCAAGGCCGATCGCGCCGACGGCGGCCGCGCTGTGCGTGCGCGACCACACCAGCCAGGTCACCGTGAACGCGGCCATGGCGCTGCCGATGCCCGAGATGGAGTTGCCTGCCCACAGCCGGCGGAACGGCACGCTGCGCCGCAGTGGGCGCAGATCGACGAGGAGGTTTCCGAGGGCCATCGTCCGCTCAGCCTGGCATGCCGGGCGGCACGGGGCGCGGTCAGCGCGGCAGCGTGACCGTGAAGACCGTGTGGCCGGGGGCGCTCTCGAGCGCGACCGTGCCGCCGTGCGCCTCGGCGATCGCCTTCACGATCGCGAGGCCGAGGCCGGTCGAACCGGCGTCGCGGTTGCGGGCGGCGTCGCCCCGGGCGAACCGGGCGAAGACGGTGGGCTGCAGTTCCGCGGGGACCCCGGGCCCGTCATCCGCCACCGTCAGCGTGCACCGGTCGCCCGCCGCGTGCAGCCCGATCGCCACCCGGGTGCCAGCCGGCGTGTGCCGGCGCGCATTGGCGAGCAGGTTCTCGACGAGACGGCGCAGCTGGCTCTCGTCGCCGTGCACGAGAACGGGTTCCGGGTCGAGATCGAGGTGCCAGTCGTGGTCGGATGCCGCGAGCCGGGCATCCCCGGCCGCCTCCGCCACGACGAGCGACAGGTTGACCTCGTGCATCGGGGGCACGATGCCCGGGGCCGCACCCGCATCGAGGCGCGCGAGCAGCAGCAGCTGCTCGACGAGCTCGCCCATGCGGCCGGACTCGCGGTCGATGCGCGTGATGTTGCGCTCGAGGTCGGCGGGCAGCTCGGGGTGGTCGCGCGTCGAGAGCTGCGCGTAGGCGCGCACGGTCGCGAGCGGCGTGCGCAGCTCATGGCTCGCGTCGGCGACGAAGCGGCGCATCGTCTGCTCGCTGGCCTCGCGCGCGGTGAGCGCGTCGCCGACGTGCACCAGCAGTGCGTTGAGTGCGCCGCCGACCTGGCCGACCTCGTGGGTGGAGGCGAGGTCGGCGTCGCTCACGCGCGCGCTCAGCCGCACGTCGCCGCGGTCGAGGCGCACGTCGGTCACGGCCGACGCCGTCGCCGCCACGCGCCCCAGCGGGCGCAGCGAGCGGCCGATGGCGGCGGCGCCGAGCGCGGCGGCCGCGGCGATCGCCGCGATGATGACGCCGAGGATGACCCACGCCACGCGCCACGTGGTCGAGTCGACCGGGCCGAGCGGCACGCCCGTGACGATCCTGTCCCCGTTCGGCAGGGCGCTGCTCGCGACCCGGTAGCGCCCGAGCGAGCCGCCCAGGTCGACCGTGACCGGGGTCGTCGCGTGCACCGCCGTGAGCGTGCTCTGGGCGCCGGCGCTCAGCTGATGGCGGGTGCCCGAGGCGTCCACGAAGCCGTCGACGCGCAGCGTGCCGCCCGCGAGCACCACGACGACCGTCTGCGGCGCCTGGCCGGGCACGCCGAGGAAGTAGCGGCCCGGGTCGGGGCCCGTGGTCGGGTTCGAAGTCGTGCCGGACGTGCCTGTGCCGCCGGCGCTGCCTGTCGAGCCGCCGACCTGACGGCTGCCCGGGGGCGGCTGCTGGCCGCCGATCCGGTCGACGCGCTGCGCCGACGACACGAGCCGGCTGTCGAGCTGGCCGACCAGGTAGCTGTGCAGCGCGAACAGGGTGACACCGCCGATCGCGACGCTCGAGGCCGCCACGAGCGCGGCGGCGATCAGGACGATGCGCCAGCGCAGGCTGCGCAGGGCGGTCCTCACGCGGGGTCTCCGGCGGGGGCATCCGTCGTCTTCAGGATGTAGCCCACGCCGCGGATCGTCTGGATCACGATGCCGCAGTCGTCGGGCAGCTTGCGGCGCAGCGTCGAGACGTACATCTCGACGAGGTTCGACTCGGCGCCGAAGTCGTAGCCCCACACCGAGGTGAGCAACTGCTCGCGGCGCAGCGCCTTGCCCTCGTTGCGCGCGAAGAAGCGCAGCACCTCGAACTCGGTCGCGGTGAGCTCGAGCGGGGTGCCGTCGCACGTCGCGGTGCGGGCGTCCTCGTCGAGGGCGAGGCGGCCGATCGAGAGGATGCCGGCGGCCGCGGCATCCGTCATCGACGGCGCGAGCCGCACCAGCGCGCGTGCCCGCGCGAGCAGCTCGGGGATGTCGAAGGGCTTCGTGACGTAGTCGTCGCCGCCCGCGCGCAGACCGTCGATGCGGTCCTGCTGGGAGTCCTTCGCGGTGAGGAACAGCACCCGCACCTCGTCGCTCACCGCGCGGATGCGGTCGAGCACGGCGAAGCCGTCGAGGTCGGGCAGCATGATGTCGAGCACGACCACATCGGGCCGCTGGGTGCGCACGGCGTGTGCGACGTCGCGGCCGCGGTACATGGTCGAGGTCGCCCAGCCGTCGCTTTCGAGAGCGAGGGCCACGGCGTCGGCGAGCGCCTCTTCGTCGTCGACGACGATCGCGCGGGCGGGCGTGCCGTCGGCGCGGCGCACGGGCGGGAGGTCGAGCGGATGACGCGGCATTCCACCATTGAGACAGCGTCGGCCGAGAGTTTCCTATGTCTCGACCCAGCCTCTGATAGCGGTGTTTCCCTGCGAAGATTCACGACATGGGCTCGGACACCCCGATGATCGTCGGCGCCGTCGTCGCGGCGGTCGTCCTCGCGGTCGTGGTGACGGTCCTCGACCGCCGGCTCGGCTGGTCGGGGCCGCTCATGCTCGTCGCGATCGGAGCGGGCATCGCGATGATCCCCGGCGTGCCGCACTTTGCGATCGACCCGGACGTCGTGCTCTACGGCGTCCTGCCACCGCTGCTGTTCTCGGCCGCCATCAGGGCTTCTCTGATCGACCTGCGCGCGCGGCGCGACCCGATCCTGCTCTCGTCGATCGGGCTCGTCGCGTTCACCGTGGTCGCGGTGGGCGGCGTCGCCTGGGCGCTCGTGCCCGGCATCGGCGTCGCGGCGGCCCTCGCGTTCGGTGCGGTCGTCGCGCCGACCGATCAGGTCGCAGTGGAGGCCGCGACGCGGCGGGCGCGGCTGCCGAGGATGCTGAGCACCCTGCTCGACGGCGAGAACCTGCTCAACGACGCCACCGCGCTCGTCGCCCTGAACTCGGCGATCATGGCGATCACGGCGACGATCTCACCGGTCGCGATCGGGGCGTCATTCGTGCTCGAGGTCGTCGGGGGCGCTGCGGCCGGGCTTCTGGTCGGGTGGCTGCTCGGCCTTGTGCGCGGTGCACTCGGTGCCCCGGTGCTCGACACCTCGCTGTCGCTCGTCACGCCGTTCATCGCGTTCCTGCTCGCCCAGCTCGTGCACGGCTCGGGCGCGCTCGCCGTGGTGGTCGCAGGGCTGTACCTCGGCTATCGCGCCCCGAACTTCCAGTCGGCGCAGGCGCGCGTCGCCGAGGCCCTGAACTGGAAGACGATCCAGTTCATCGTCGAGAACCTCGTGTTCCTGCTCATCGGGCTCACGGTGCCGTCGGCGGTCATCGGGGCGCGAGGCGCCGGCATCCCGCTCGGCCGGTTCATCGCCATCGCCGTCGGGCTGCTGCTCGCGGTCGTGGTGAGCCGGCTCGTCTGGGGCGTCGTGCTCACTCCCCTGTTCCGCTACGGGCCCGCGCGGCTGCGTCGCGTCGGCTGGCCGTGGGGCGCCGTGCTGCCGTGGACCCTCTCGGGCGTGCGCGGCGTCGTGACTCTCGCTGCGGTGTTCCTGCTGCCGGCAGCGACGCCCGATCGAGCCGTGCTGCAGCTGCTCGCCTTCGTGATCGTGATCGGCACGCTGTTGCTCGCGCTGCCGATCCCGCGCGTGCTGCGCCAGTCGGGCATGGTGTCGTCGGCCTCCGATCAGGAGCGCATCGAGGCCGAGCTGCTCATGGCCGAGGCGAAGGCCGCGGGGCTCGAGCAGGTGCGCGCGATGACGGCCGGCCGTGCGGACCCGCGCGTCATCGCGCGGCTGACGGCGGATGCCGAGTTCGTGTCCTCCTCGGTGTCCGAAGAGCCGACGCCGCAGGGCGAGAGCCTCAACGCGGCCTACGCCAAGCTGCGCATCAAGCTCTTCCAGGCCGAGCGGCAGGCGGTGCTCGTCGCCCGTGCCGAGGGGCGGTATCAGGAGGCCGCCGTGCGCGCCGTGATGCAGATCCTCGATGCGGAGGAGACCGCAGCGCGGGTCATGCGCAGCCCGGAGCTGTAGCGGGTACGCGCGCAGCGCGGTGCGGGCGGTTCGATGCAACTGCGCGCCCTTAACGGCGGTGGCCCGCCGGCAAGGCCGGCGGGCCACGTGGGGGTGAAGAGGTGCGCGGCGGTCATCGTCGCGGCACCGTGCTCAGCCAGAGCAGCTGCATGAGCCGCTCGCGCTCGAGGCGGGCGGCCCGCTCTCGCCGCGTGAGGAGTTCGTGCTCCGTGACGAGCTCGGCGTCGAGCTCGACGCGCGGTTCGACGCGGGTCATGAGCGCGAGGCTGAGCCGCAGCGCGAGACGCCGGGCCGGGCTGAGCCTCGGCAGTTCCGTCAGGTCGATCGTGACGGTCGTCACGCTCGGTTGAGGCGGATGGGATTCGATGATGGTTATCACCTGGTTCTCCTTGTTGGGATGGGTGTGGCCGGGTCGCGGCCGTTGTGATGGAACGGGAGATGGGTCGGATGGGGCCGGGCGAGGGCCCGGTGGCGGCGACGGCGAGACCGTCGACGGTGGCCGTTACGGCCGGGGCACGGAGGCGACACAGGTCACCTGTGGGGCGGAACACCACTGATGCGGGACCGCCGACTGGCGGTCAGGCGTCGATCAGCGCAGTCCGGCGCGGAAGATGCGCCCGGCGGCCGTGAAGCGGCCCGTGGGGCGTGCGCCGGCGGCGAAGGCTCGACGCATCGTTCGCTGGGTCATGAACATTGCGGAGCCTCCTCTCGTTTCTCGGCGGATTTTCAGCTTATAGAACCTCGGCGATCGCACACAAGACCCGGGAGCCGGATCCGCTGTGCGGGAACCGGAACCGGTTCCCGCACAGCGGATCCGGCTCCCGGGTCGCGGTGGGGAAGGAACCACGAGCGCTGCGCGCCGCGATAACGCGTGACGGACTCCGCGGCGCGCGGAAGACTGAGGCCATGACCTCGGCGCACACGGCCCTCGACCGATTCGTGAGCGGCGTGGATTCCGAGAGGCTCGGCGCCTACGGCGTGCACGTGCTCATCGGCGACGAGGCGGCGCAGCACCGCTGGCGCAGCGATGACCGCGAGAACCTCTACTCGGTGTCGAAGGGGGTGTGCGCGCTCGCGGCGGGGATCGCGGTGGATGCCGGCGTTCTCACCCTCGACACCACCGTCGCCGACGCATTGCCCGGCATCGAACTCGGCGCCGGCGTCTTGGAGGTCACTCTCGAGCACCTGCTGACGATGCGCAGCGGCATCGACTTCGCGTGGTTCGGTGCCGACCCTGTGCCGTGGCCAGACCTCGCGGGCGAGATGCTGCGGCGCCCGACATCCGGCCCGGGCCGCGCTTTCCAGTACTCCGACGCGAGCGTCTATGTGGCGATGCGGATGCTGGGCGCCGCGGTCGGTGATGTGCGGGACTGGCTCGTGCCTCGCCTGTTCGAGCCGCTCGGCATCCACAACCCGCAGTGGCACCGCTGTCCGCTCGGTCACATCGTCGGCGGCAGTGGGCTCTACCTGACGACCGAGGAGCTCGCACGCGTCGGGCGCCTGCTGCGCGACCGTGGGCGGTGGGGCGATGTGCCGCTCGTCAGCGGCGAATGGATCGATCGCATGCACGCGGGCTGGCGCGAGACGGGCGGCGGCGCGCCCTTCGAGCGGTACGGCATCGCCGCCTGGGACGGCCCCGGGGATGCCTGGCGCCTCGACGGCCTCTACGGGCAGTACGTCGTGGTCGATCAGTCTCGGAATGCCGTGGTCACGATCACCGCGCACGAGGAGTCGCGCGACCACCGTCTCGCCGAGCTCGCGGCAGAGGCACTAGGCGACTGAGGCGCCTGCGCGGGTGCTTCCGGGAACCGGATCCGTATTCCGGGAACCGGATCCGGCTCCCGAACAGCGGATCCGGTTCCCGGGCGCGGAGGCGCGGAGGCGCGGAACGGGAGACGCCGCGGGGCGACGGCCGATGTCGGCGGCGCTGCATAGGGTCGAGGCGTGCCCATCGTCGCGCCGACATCCACGACCCCCGAGTACGCCCTTGTCGTCTTCGACACCGCGGGGCGCGAGGTCGCCGAAGCCGACGGCACTGCCCTGAGCGAGACGCTGGCCGCACGCATCGCGGCGGGCGGCGTGGCGGATGTCGTGCTGATGTGCCATGGCTGGCTCGACGATCTCGCCGGGGCCGAGACCGTCTATCGCGGCTGGCTCGAGACGGCGCATCCGCTCGCGTGGCCGGGGGCGTCCGCGCCGCTCGTCGTCGGCGTGCACTGGCCGAGCTCGCCCGACCCGGCCGACGAGCCGCCCGACGTGCCTGCCGCCCTGCAGCCGCATCTCGCCGACGGCAGCCTGCCCACGGCGCTCGCCGGGGCCGGTGCCGAGGTGCGCGACTTCCTCAGCTTCTGGAGCATGCGGCAGCGCGCCGTCGCGCTCGGGGCGGCGGATGCCGGGCTCGCCCGGCTGCTCACCCGGCTCGGTGCCGCGGCGCCCGACATCCGCCTGCACCTCGTCGGCCACAGTCTCGGCTGCGTCGCCCTGTCCGGGGCTCTGGCGGGGGCGGGTCGCGGCGGCCTGCATGCGGCGACCCTGCTGCTCGTGCAGGCGGCCGAGTCGTCGTGGGCGTTCTCCGATCGGGCGCCGTTCCTCACGGGCGGCTCCGGGGCGTTCCGCGCGGTCATCGACGACGGCCTCGTCGACGGCGCGCTCGTCGCGACCACCTCGAGCCACGATGCGGCGCTCGGTGTGCTCTACCGCCTCGGCATGGAGTTCGTGCTGCAGCGCAACTATGCCGCCGTGCCCGCCGCGCTGCAGGGAACGCCGGCCCGCAGCGCCGCACTCGGCGCCGAGGGCTTCGGCTTCGACCCGCCTGTGTCGACGGCGGGTGCCCTGCCGCCGCTCGCCGTCGGCGCGGAGCACTTCGCGCTCGGCGCGGGCCGTCAGTACTCAATCGACTGCTCGGCCGTGATCTCGGGGCACAGCGACGTCGACCACGTCGAGCTCGCGCGCCTGTTCTTCGCGGCGGTCGCGGCCGCGTAGGCCGACGGCTCAGGCCGTGGGCGCGGGCGCGGGCGACCAGCCGAGCGCCGGGGCGAGTGCCCCCGCGATGTCGGTGAGCAGCTGCACGTAGTCGTCGCGCTCGAACGAGAAGGGCAGTGCGAAGGCGACCTCGTCGACGGCCTGGAAGGCGATGTCGGCGGCGAGGCGCTCGGCGATCTCGGCGGATGTCCCGACCAGGTCGGGTGCGAACAGCATCCCCCGCGGCCCCTGCGGTGCGCCCACGCGCGCCTCGCGCGACGCGGCGTATTCGCGGTATTTCGCGACCTGCGCGGGCGTCGCCGAGTCGGTGGGGATCACGACGAGCCCCTGTGAGACGCGCGCGCCCTCGCCGCGGGCCTCGCGGTAGCGGTCGATCTGGCCGCGCTGCACGGACGAGAAGTCGCCGCCGCCCTCGGCGAAGACCACCGACGAGGTGAGCAGGTGGAACCCGTTGGCACCCGCCCACTCGGCCGAGCGCATGCTCGCCGCGCCGTACCAGAGGCGCTCGTCGAGGCCGTCGGCATGCGGCTCGACGCGGTGGCTGTACTGCTCGATGCCCTCGGCGCCGGCGAACGCGCTCGCCTCGTCGCCGCGCACGAAGCCGCGGAAGCGCAGCAGGCGGGCATAGCTCAGGTCCTCGTCGCGCCAGGTGCCGGGGTAGAGCGCTTCCTTGTAGTCGTCGAAGTGGATCGGCGTGCCCGTCGAGAAGCCGGGATTGAGACGGCCGCCCGAGAGGATGTCGACGGTGGCCAGGTCCTCGGCGAGCCGCAACGGGTTCTCGGCGCCGATCGGCACCACCGCGGTGCCCAGCTCGATGCGCGAGGTGCGCTGCGTCGCCGCCGCGAGCACGGCCACGGGCGACGAGATGCCGAACTGCAGGTGCCGCTGACGCAGCCAGGCCGAGTCGAAACCGAGGCGCTCGCCGAGCTCGATGAGCTCGAGCGTGTCCTCGTGGCCCCGCCGCGGCGCGGCCGGGTCGAACGTGCCGATGGTGAGGAACCCGAGCCTGTGCAGCGTCGCCATGGCCCCAGTCTGTCGCGCGGGCGGGCGCCGGGCTACTGCCGGCCGATCTCCGAGCGCTCGGTGAGCTCGTGCCAGGTGCGGCTGTAGTAGACGAGCGGCGGCGCGGTCTCGGCCGCCGTGGTCTCGGGCAGCCGGGCCTGCAGGGCGTGCACCGCGACGACCGTCGACGAGCCGGCGCGCATGCGGTCGATGACACGGCCGCGGATCCACGTGCGCACGGCCGGGAAGTACGGCTCGCCCGTGATCAGGCGGTCCCAGATGGAGGTGTCGGCGAAGCGGTCGATGCCGCTCGTCGCACCGAGCCGGGCGAGGTCGAGCTGGTCGGCCGAGAGCAGGTGCACGATGAGCGTCTCGGCCTTGGTGATCGTGGCCGTCGCCGACGACTGGTCGGAGATCGAGAACACGAACAGCGGCGGCTCGGCACTGACCGAGAACACCGAGGTGACCGTCATCGCGACCGGGCCGTCGCCGGCGTCGGCGGTGATGAGAGCGGCGCCCGCGGCGTGGTGGCGGAACGCGAACTTGAACTCGTCGGGGCTCAGGCCGCCGAGGGCCGCGGCCTCCTGGTCGCTCTCCAGCCGGTGCACGTGCGCGTGCTCTGCTTCTGACATCAACGCCTCCTTCGGATGCGGGGGCCGTCGTTCAGCTCGGCGGCGGCGTGACATCCTCAGCTTCGACTGTACGTCGCGGCGCGCACAACGCCGTCGCCGGATGCTCCGGTCAGGGCGCGGGGGCCGGGCTCGGCACCGGTGCGCGGTCGTGTGTCGACAGCCCGCGCACGAGGCCCGAGGCCTGGCGCAGCGAGAGCGTCGGCAGATAGGCGCGCACGAGCGCGAGGCCGATCGCCGGCAGCGCGACCGCGTCGGGGTAGGCGATCAGCAGAGGCCTCAGCTCGGGCTGGAACTTGCGCTTGAAGTCGAGCAGGCTGCGGAAGCCGTACACGGGCTCGAGGCGGGTCGAGAGCCCGTCGAGCATCGCGTCGATGGCATCGGCGGATGTCTGCGCCGACCGTGCGAGCGGCGCGGCCGACAGGCTCAGGCGCTCGAGCCCGTCGTTGCGCAGGCGCGCCGCGACCTCGGCGATCGTGAACTCCATCGCGCCGTGCGGAGCGTCGGGGCGGCGGCGCAGCAGGTCGTTGGTGTAGCCGACGAGCACGCCGTCGCGGTGCACCGGCAGCCAGCTCGTGAAGGCGAGGACGCGGTCGTCCGCGTCGACCGTGACCATCAGGCGCACGGCGGGGTCGCGCGCCTCGGCGAGACCGCCGAGGGTGAAGCCCATCTCGGGCAGCTCTTTCGCGGCGACCCATTCCTCGGAGATCGCGACGAGCTGGCGCGCCAGGTGCCACGGCAGCTCGTGGTGTGCGCACCAGATGGCGCGCAGCCCCTCGCGCTGTGCGCGGTTGACCGCCGAGCGCACCTTCTGCTTGCTGCGGCCCGCGAGGTCGAAGGTGTGGGCGTCGATGACGGCCTCCTCGGCGACGGTGCGGGCCTGCCAGCCGAGTCGGGCGAAGACGGGCCGCAGTGCCGCGTCGACGCTGTAGAACACCGGCGTGCGCCCCGCGTCGTCGCAGAACCGTGCGAAGCGCGCGATCGTCGCGGCGGCGTCGGCGGGGCGGCCGATCGGGCCGCCCGACGTCACGGCCACGCGGCCGACGACGCGGTAGGCGACGCCGGCTTCCGGGTCGTCCGGGTCGAACCAGTACGTGTTGCCCGGCCAGGTGGCCATGAACGACAGCCCGTCGCCGCCGAGCAGGACGAGGGCGCGGGCGTGCGCGGCATCCTGCTGCAGCCCGCGCTCGACCGCGTCGCCCCACCGCAGCGGGAAGTCACGGCGCGAGAGCACGAGCGCGACGGCCAGCGCGAGCGGCAACGCGATCGCGAGCACGGCGCCGACCGAGAACTGCACGTCGCGGTACGTGCCGCCGACCTGCGGCCCGAAGACGTCGGCCGGCACGATGCCGAAGAAGAACGCGGCGAGGATGCCGAGGGCCGCGCTCACCGCGGCGCCGAGCCAGACGGCGGCGCGTCGCCCCTGTGCGAGGCCCAGCGCGGCGAGCAGCAGCAGCGCGAGCGGGGCGAGCGAGACGATGAGCTGGCCGGGGCGGTCGCTGTGCGCGGTGCTCAGCTGCTGCACGCACGCCCGGGTCAGTGCGAACAGCTCGCAGCGCGTGGCGCCGGCCTGCGTGTGCACCACGCCGGGGGTGGCGAAGAGCACGCCGATGGGGCCGAGCAGGCCGACGCGGGTGCGCGAGACCAGGGCGATGACGGGGCCGACGGCCGTGATCGCCGTGGCCGTGGCGAGCAGCATCCGCTTCTCATGGCTGCTGCTGCGCGTCCAGCCGGCGCGGCGCGGGGCGCGGTGCAGCAGCAGCCCCAGCCCGAAGCCTGCGGCCGTCGCGACGAGCCGGTAGACGTCGGCGGGCTCGCCCGAGTAGAGCACGAAGACGATCGCGGTGAGGGCGGTGAACGTGCGGATGCGGCGCCGCCACAGCTGCCCCGCGAAGGCGCTCGCCGTGGTGATCGTGCCGAAGACGCCCGCCTGCGGGTCGACGGTCGCGATGCGGTCGATGCTCTGCGCCCACGGCACGTGGCCGAACTCGCCGAGCACGATGAGGCCCGCTCCGACCGTGACGCCCACGACCGAGGTCACGACGAAGGCGAGCGCGGTGCGCCGCCACCCCATGAGCGTCTCGGCGGCGCCGATGAGCACGATCGCGCCGGCGACCGCGAGGCCCAGCTTCACGAGCCCCCCGGCGAAGAACATGCTCGTCACGGGCGCCCACCAGTGCCGCACGGGCTCGTCGGTGCCGAGCACGACCCACAGCCGCTGGCGCAGCAGCGCGTCGGGGCCGCGCGGCCCCGTGGCGAGGGCGACTGCGATGTAGAGCGCGGTCAGGGCGCTGCTGAAGGGATGCCGCCGCAGGTGCGCGCGCAGCGTGGGGCGCGTGCGCGGGGCATCCTTCGACGTCGTCACATCGAGATGATCGCAGGGTCTCTCACGTAATCGACACAGAATCACGGGCATTCGTGGGGTCTGGAGTTGTGTGCTAAACCAAACTAGTCCGGTTTAGTAATTGATGCGCCGAGGCCGGCGCAAGCGGGTAAGCCTGTACGCAAAATAAGCCAAAACCATTGGAATTAGGGCATCTTGCATGTAGCTTGTGGCGCACTAAACCGGATTATTAAGGAGGATGTATGTCCGGATTCCTTGCTGCAAGGGGCCCGCGTCGCTGGGCGTCTCGCACGGCGTTCGCGGGACTCGCCGCCGTCGCCGCGGTCGCGGCGCTGACCGGGGTGTCGGCACCCGCACACGCCGCGACGCCGACCAAGAACGGGCCGCTGTCGGTGGCCTACGTCGAGGTGAACAACGATGACATCGCCAACGTCGGCGACTACACGCTGGCTTCCAACGGCGCCAACGTGTTCGACATCGCCGTCATCTTCGCCGCCAACATCAACTACAGCGGCGGAGCCGCGCAGCTGTACTTCAACCCGCAGGTGCAGGCCGTGCTCGACAACGCGGCGACGGAGATCGCGCCGCTGCAGGCCAAGGGCATCAAGGTGTACCTGTCCATCCTCGGCAACCACCAGGGCGCCGGCGTCTCCAACTTCCCCGACCAGGCCTCCGCGGCCGCATTTGCACAGCAGCTGGCCGATGTCGAGAACCAGTACGGGCTCGACGGCATCGACTTCGACGACGAATACGCCGACTACGGCACCAACGGCACCGGCCAGCCCAATGCGTGGTCGTTCCCCGACCTCGTCCAGGCGCTGCGCAACGACGCGCCGAGCAAGGGCATCTCGCTGTACTACTACGGCCCGGACACCAACTCGCTCTCGTACAACGGCATCAACGTCGGCAGCCTGATCAACTACAGCTACAACGCGATCTACGGCACGTGGAGCGTTCCGAACGTTCCCGGCCTGCCGAACTCGGATCTGTCACCGGCTGCTGTCGACATCCAGAACACCTCAAGTTCCACGGCGGCCAGTCTCGCGAGCCAGACCGTCTCCAGCGGCTATGGGATGTACATGACCTACAACCTGCCCAACGGCGACGACAGCGCCTACGTCTCCTCGTTCACGCAGCAGCTCTACGGCAGCGCTGCGGTCTACACCGACCCGACCACAGGCGTGACCTCAGGTCCTTCGGCGACCGTCACCCGCGCCTCGAACGGCAACTGTCTGACGGCACCCGGCACGGCCGACAGCACGCAGCTGCAGGCGACGTCGTGCAGCGGCAGCGCCGGACAGACCTGGACATTCCCGAGCGACGGCACCGTCCGAAACCAGGGCAAGTGCATGGATGTCCGCAACTCCGGGACGACCTCGGGAACCGTCGTCCAGCTCTACACCTGCAACGGGACTCCCGCGCAGCAGTGGACCTACAACGCGAGCACGAAGACCTACTCGAACTTCGGCCTCTGCCTGGACACGACCTCGTCCGGCCTGCTCGGACTGGGCACGCCCGTCACGGTCCTCGCGACCTGCAGCGGCAGCACCAGTCAGCAGTGGAGCCACCCGTAGCGCATCGATCCGCGGCGGCCGGCCGGGTCGAGAACCCGGTCGGCCGCTGTGGGATGCCTTCACATCGCGCCGAACCTCGGGACCCTCACCCCGTCGGCGCAGAATCACGGCCGTGCGCGCGGCCGAAGACGAGCGTCGCGGTGAACACCACGAGGAAGAGGGCGCCGGCGAGGCCGAAGCCCGCGCGGGCCCCGAAGGCGTCGGCCACCGCGCCGGCCGCCAGGCCGGTGAAGGGGTTCATGCCGGGGATCGCCATGTTCCACAGGCTCATCACTCGGCCGCGCATGTGGGCCGGCGACTCGAGCTGCACGAGCGCGTTCGCGCGTGCGATGAACAGGATGCTGACGCCGCCGATGGCCGCGAGGCCGAGGCCGAACAGCCATTCGGACGGCGCGAGGGCGCTCAGCACGATCGCCGCACCCGTCGCGCCGGCGAGCAACGCGACTGTGCGGAAGCGGGGCGTGCCCGAGCTGTTCGACGCCGCGAGCGCGCCGACGAGCGCGCCGACGCCGAAGACCGCGACGAGCGCGCCGTAGGCGCCGCCGCCCAGCCCGAACACGCGCTGCGTCACGAGTGGCACCGTGACGGAGAGGTTGAAGAGCATGCCCGAGACGGCGGCGAACAGCAGCATCCAGGCCACGTGCGGGTTAGCGGCGACCCAACGGATGCCCGCGGTGAAGCTCGCGCGCTCGCCCGACTTCGCACGCTCCTCGTGGCCCGAGTGCGTGAAGATCAAGACCAGCAGCACGGGGACGAACGTGATCGCATTGAACACGAAGCACGGCACGACGCCCCACGTCGCGAGCAGCGCGCCGCCCGCGGCGGGGCCGAGCACGCGCGAGGCGTTCAGCACGACCTCGTAGAGGCCGACTGTGGCCGGGATCATCTGGGGCCCGACGAGGTCGACGAGATAGACCTGGCGCGCCGGGCCGTCGACGGCGTTGACGATGCCCGTCAGCAGCGCGACGCCATAGAGCACCGGCAGGTTCGTGTGGTCCGCCGCGGTCGTGGCCGCGAGGACGGTGGCGAGCACGAGGTACGCGGACTGGGTCGCCACGAGGAGGACGCGGCGGGACATCCTGTCGATCAGCGTGCCCACGAGCGGCCCCAGCAGCAGCACCGGCACGAGCGAGAGCGCCGTCAGCAGGCCGAGCGCGACGCCGCTGCCCGTCGCGCGCACGACGAGCCACGCCATACCGATCATCTGCGTCGAGGAGCCGGATCCTGAGAAGATCTGGACGATGAACCAGTTGCGGAAGGGGCGGTGTGCGAGCGCTGCACGCGGCCCCGTCGCCTGAGTCGCTGTCATCGTCACTCAGTATGGCGGCGGGGCTGACGCCGCAGCGCCCGTTCGCATGACAAAACCGGTTTAGTTCTCTATCGTCGGGCGCATGCAGCAGTTACGGCGCGAAGGCGGGCCCGAATTCACCTACAACGCACGGCCCGGCATCGGGTCGGTGTCGCCGGCGGCCTTTGCGGTGCACGCCCCCGCGGGCGAGGGCGAGGCGGTGTTCGAGGTGCCGGATGTCGTGGTGCCCGACGGCGGGGCATCCGCTCTCGTGCTGCAGTACGACTGGTTCCCCGTCGCCGGCGAGACGCTCGAGACGCGCTGGGATGCGACGGCCTTCGCGCTCGACGTCGAGTTCGCCGACGGCTCGTGGCTCAGCGACGGCGAACCGCGCGACCAGCACGGCAACGTCGTGACCCCGAGCGGGCAGGCGGACGTGAAGACGGTGTACGTCGACCAGTGGAACCGCAGGAGTGCGGTGCTGCCGGATGCCGCTGCCGGGGGCATCCGCCGCGTCATCGCCCGCGTGCGCCGCGCGCCCGGCCACGACCTCGCCGGCTGGCTTGACGGGGTGCGCATCGCCGCGGCCGCGCCCGCACCCGTAGAGTCGCTCGACCGCGTCGACACGACCCGCGGCACGCAGTCGAGCGACACCTTCTCGCGCGGGAACACCGCGCCGCTCGTCGCCGTGCCGCACGGCGGCGTGTTCGGGCTGCCGATGACGAACGCTTCGGCCGGCAACTGGCCGTACGCGTTCCATGCGCACAACCGCGACGACGGGCGCCCCGCGATCGAGGCGTTCGCGACCTCGCACATTCCGAGCCCGTGGATCGGCGACCGCGGTGTGTTCCAGCTCATGCCGAGCCCTTTGGAAAGTCCTGATCAGGGGCGGAAAGCCCGAGCGCTCGGCTTCGACCGCGAGCGTGAGCGCGCCCGGCCGCACCGCTATGTGGTGGAGCTCGACGGCGGCCTCACGGCGCAGCTGACAGCGGGCGACTTCGCACTCGGCATGCGCTTCACCGGCGACGGCTCGAGCCCGTGGCTCTCGGTCGTCGTCGACCACCTCGGAGACGCGGCGTCGCTCGACGTCACGGACGGCGCTGACGGCATCGAGCTCGACGTCGAGCTGGGCGACGGCCCGGGCCGGCCGCGGCACTTCGTGCACCTGCGACTGCCCGCGGGCGGGCGCACCGCGGTGCGTCTGGAGGGCGACGCCGACGGTGGTCGCGTGACGGGTCACGTGACATATGCCGCGAGCGCCATACATCCGGTTGACGCCCTCATCGGCATCTCGACGATCGACGCGGCGCATGCGCGGACGAACCTCTCGACGGCGGGCGGCTTCGATGCCATGGCCGAGGCGGCCGAGGCGCGCTGGCGCGACAAGCTCGGTGTGCTCGAGCTCGAGGGGGCGAGCGACGACCAGGCGCGCTCGCTCTACTCCGATCTGTACCGCCTGTTCCTCTATCCCAATGCGCACGCCGAGCCGGATGCCGCGACGGGCGGTCTGAGCTATCGCTCCCCCGTCGATGGCGAGCTCCGCACGGGCGGGTACAGCGCGAACAACGGCTTCTGGGACACCTACCGCACCTGCTGGCCCGCGCTCGCACTGCTCACTCCGGGCTCGGCGGGCGAACTGGCGCAGGGCTTCGTGCAGCACTTCGCCGACGGCGGCTGGACGAGCCGGTGGAGCGCGCCCGGCCCGGTCGACTCGATGACCGGCACGACGAGTGACACGGTCTTCGCCGACCTCGCCGCGAGCAGGGTCGACGGCTTCGACCTCGAGACGGCCTACCGCTCGGCCATCGTGAACGCGACCGTTCCCGCCCCGCGCCCCGAGGTCGGGCGCAAGGGCCTGCACCCGGGCATCTGGCGCGGCTTCATCGACACCGGGACGCACGAGGGCATGTCGTGGACCCTCGACAACGCCATCAACGACTGGGGTGTCGCCGTGCTCGCGCGCCGCGTGGCCGAGCGTGAGACGGACGCCGTGCGCCGCGCCCGGCTCGAGACGGAAGCCGAGTACTTCGAGCGCCGCAGCGCGAACTTCCGCAACGTCTTCGCTCCCGAGCTTGGCACCTTCCTCGGCCGCACCAGAGACGGCGCATGGCGTATGCCGGCTGCGGAATACGACCCCACGGTGTGGGGCTTCGACTACACCGAGACCAACGGCTGGGGCACGGCGTACACCGCACCGCACGACGGGGCGGGGCTCGCGGAGCTGCACGGCGGGGAGGCGGCGCTCGGGGCATCCCTCGACCGCTTCTTCGCCACGCCCGAGACGGCCGACCCCGCCACGTGCGGCTCGTACGGCTTCGTCATCCACGAGCAGACCGAGGCGCGGGATGTCCGCATGGGCATGCTCGGCCTGTCGAACCAGCCCGCGCACCACATCCCGTTCTTCTATCTGCACGCCGGCCGCCACGACGACGCGCATCGCATCGTGACCGAGGCCCGCGACCGGCTGTTCGTCGGCTCGGACTTCGGCCAGGGCTTCCCGGGCGACGAGGACAACGGCGAGATGTCGGGCTGGCACCTGTTCGCGAGCCTGGGCCTCTACCCGCTCACGCCCGCGAGCGACACCTTCGTGCTCACGCCCCCGCTGCTGCCGCGCGTCGTCGTGCGACCCGAGGGCGGTGGCGAGCTCGTCATCACGGCCACGAACGCCGGGGCTCCGTACGTCGCGGGCGTGCGCTGGAACGGCGAGCCATGGCACGACGTGTCGATCCCGCGCAGCGCGCTGCGCGCGGGCGGCCTGCTCGAGTTCGAGCTCGCGCACGCGCCCCAGGGCTGGGCGGCTGCGAGCCGGCCGGCCTCGGCATCCCGCCTGCACGGCTTCACGGCCCCGCCGCGCGACCTGCTCGCCCGCGTGCCCGGCGGCCCCGCCGACGACCTCGGCGCCCACCCGATGGTGCTCGCCGCCGGAGAGTCCGTCGAGCTGTCGCTCGAGCCTCCGTCTCGCCCGGGCCTCCTCTACACGGTAAGCCTCGCATCGCCAGTGCTTGCGGCGTGGCGTCTCGAAGGCCTGACGGCTGACGGTCGCGTGGTCCCGCTCGACAGCCGAGCCGAGGAGGGTTTCGAGCGGCCGGGGCAGCTGCGACCGTTCCGCTGTTCGGGAGAGCCCGTCGTTGGAGCATCCGATCTCGTCACCATTCGCTTCACTGCCGACAGCTCGCTCACGCTGGCCCAGCTCGAAGTCTTCGCCTGACGGTATGGCGGCCCGCGACCCGAGTGCGAACCGTCGCACTCCGGCACCGATTCACGAAGGAGCGGACACTGATGACCGCACCCGCACAGGCTGCTGACGGTGTAGACACGTTCCCGCGAGTCCGATTCGCGATGACGAGGTGCATCTCAACGCTCATCCGCTTCACCGGAGTTCAGTTCTGGGGCCTGATGGCGCTGCGCTTCCTTACCGCGCTCGTGCCTACGGGGCTCGTCTACCTGCAGACACACGGTCCGACTGTGGCACAGCAGTATGGGCTGGGGATCCTGCTCGCACTGCTCGGCTCGATGTTCCTCGTCGAGGGCGTGCTCGGGCAGCTGACGGTGCCGATGCAGTTGAGCGCCTTCGACCTCATGCGGGGGCGCCTACATCAGATGTACCAGGACGCGATCGCCCGTTGGCCCGGCATGGGGATGCACGAGTCGCCGGAGCTCATCTCGCGCAAGACCCAGGCAAAGCAGGCGATGGACCAGTCTGCGCAGCTCGTCTGGTCTTTCATGACACTTCTGCAGTCGGCGGTAGGGCTCGTCCCGATGCTCGGTCTTGCACTGACAGTCGGACGTTGGTTCCCGGTCATCCTGGTCGTCGGCATGGTGCCCTCGATGTATGTGCAGCTGAAGTTCGACCGGCTCATGTGGCGGCTCGAGGAGAACTTCTCGGGAATGCGGCAGCGCATCGACGCCATCTCAAATGTGGCTATGGAGGCCGAGTTTGCGAAGGACCTGCGCATCTTCCGGATGCAGCAGTGGGCCCCCCGCCAGTGGTTCCTCGATCAGTTCCGTGTCCTCGGGCGGGTCAATAGCCTGCGTTATCGCGCGGGCTGGTACCTCACAGGAACGCAACTGGTCCCCGCGGCCGCCTCGGTCGTTGCGTGCGCCGTGTACATGGATCCCGCGCGACCGTACTCGATCGTGCTCGTGCTGGGCGTGCTCATGAACGTGGGGAACATGTTCTGGGGCGTCGTCAACGGGGTGAATCAGCTGGCCGCCTTCCAAGCGCCCTGCACATCGCTCATGTCTTTCGTCCTCGCTCGCCCGAAGGCGCCCGAGCCACGCGCAGACGTCGTCGACCCGGGTAATGCCGTCGAACTGTTGGGTGTCTGCTACCGCTACCCGGCAGCAGAGGCCGACGTGCTGCACGGCGTCGAGGGCGTCATCCGACGTGGTGGCATGACCTGCATCGTCGGTCCGAACGGCGCGGGGAAGTCGACCCTTGTGAAGATCCTGACGGGGCTCTACGAACCGACCGGCGGAGCGGTACGGCAGAGCACCGGGCCGCGGCTGTCGATGGCTGTGATGAACCAAGACTTCGCCAAGTTCCCGCTGAGCATCCGCGAGAACCTCGCCTGCGGCGACCCGGAGCTCGAGAACGAGGAGGAGGCGATGCTCGCCGAGCTCGACCGCGTCGGCCTCTCCGAACTGCGCACGGCGAGATCGACGAACGTCCTGCGACCCAAGACCAGCAGGGTCACCTTCTCGGGCGTCGTGTTCGGCGGGAAGACCACGAGAGACGAGCGCGGTGTGCTGAGCGGCCTCGACTCCTATCTCTACATCGACGCGGATGGGAACGGCACGGACCTCTCGGGCGGCCAGTGGCAGCGGCTCGCAATCGCCCGCACGATCCTGCACGCCCGCCGCAGCGAGATCGCCTTGTTCGACGAGCCGACCTCGGCCCTCGACCCGTACGCCGAATCGGACCTACTCGATCACATCGAAGGCTCTCTGCGGGGCGGCACGCTGGTGCTCGTGACACATCGCCTCTCGCATGCGGCCCGCGCTGACCGGGTGATCGTCGTCGAGCACGGCCGCATCACCTCGGCCGGCTCGCCCGCGGAGGTGTACCGCTCGAGCGAGTGGTACCGGGAAGCCTTCGACCTGCAGGCGGCCGGCTATCGCGTTCACAAGAACGGCTAGCTGCGGTCGCGGAACAGGGAGCGGTGGCCCGTCAGCTATATCGGTTTATTATGGCGACATCACGCGGACAGTGCTGCCCGTGAGGACAGGAGAAACGGATGTCTCTCGCCCCGAAGTCGCACCGGGTCGTCGTCTACCACCAAACGCATCGGATCGGCGGGCATCAGGTTCCGGTTGCGTCACTCGCCCGTCACGGGGCGACGCATCTGATCGTTGCCGCAGTGCACATTGGCGACGACCGCCGGGTCGTGGTGAACGATCACGAGCACACCCACCCGTATCACGACGGTCTCTGGCGAGAGGTCGCTGGCGTTCAGGATTCCGGTCTGCCCGTCCTCGCGATGGTGGGCGGCTGGGCCCCTGGAACGATCGACAAGCTCGACGGGGCGATGTTCCGCGAGTTCTATCCGCTGCTTCGCGACTTCCTGCGCGAGCATCGCTTCGACGGCATCGACATCGACGTTGAGCAGCCGATGTCGCTCGACGGCGTGACCGGCCTGATCGACGCCGTCCGAGCCGATTTCGGCCCGGATTTCCTCGTCGTGCTGGCACCCGTCGGCACTGCCCTCAGCGGTGGCGAAAACCTCTCGGGCTTCGACTACGACGAGCTGTATCGCCGCCGCGGTGATGAGATCGACTTCGTCAACGTGCAGTTTTACAGCGGCTACGGCTCCCTCGCGACGGCCGCCGGCTACGACGAGATCGTCGCGCGCGGCGTGTATCCGCCTGACAAGTTGGTCGCAGGTGTCATCGGTCATCCCGAGGACGGCGCGGGCTGGGTCGACCCGTATGAGGTCGCGCGCACTGTGAAAGAACTCGGGTCCCGCTACCCCAACTTCGGCGGCGTAGACGTCTGGGAATACTTTCGGGCCCTGCCGGGTGGTCGCGATGCGCCGTGGCGGTGGGTCGACGAGATGAGCGGCGCGCTCGCGCTCGCGTCCCGCTGAGCGCACCCCGCCCGCCCGGCCGATGCCGCGCGATGCCGAGCTTGCCCGCCGCGCTTGACACGAGCGCCGAATGTCGTGTTAATACTGCTATCAACTAAATCGGTTTATTAGACTTCTCGGAGCGCAAGGAGGCGATCTGATGTCGGCACCAAACACCGCCGTGCTCTATGCCGGAGCCCCGGAACCGGGCGCCGCGCGAGCGAGCGTTCCCCGAGGTCGGCGCACCCGACGCAACGGTGGCAACCTCGCCTACTTGGGCAAGCGCCTCGCGACTTACGCAGTCATCGCCTTTGTCAGCCTCTTCGCGAGCTTCATCTTGCCGCGCCTCGTTCCGGGAAACCCTGCTGAGCAGATGATCCAGCAGATCATCGCGCAGACCCACGCTCAGCCGAGTCCCTACGTCCGCCAACAGATCTACGACCGCTACGGCGACCCGCACCAGAACCTGTTCGTCGCCTTCTTCAACTATCTGGTCCAGACGCTGCACGGTGACTTCGGCCGCTCGATCCAGTACTACCCGCTGCCGGTGTCCTCGATCATCTCGCAGGCGTTGCCCTGGACGCTGTACCTCGCGCTCGTCTCCACCATCATCGGCTGGCTGATCGGCACCTACCTCGGCGCGCGTCTCGGTTGGAAGCCGGGCCGCCGTCTCGACAGCATCCTCACGCCGTTCTCGATGTTCTTCTCCTCGATACCCGCGTTCTGGCTTGGCCTGCTGCTCGTCTGGTACGTGAGCTACAAGAACGGATGGATGCCCAACGAAGGCGCATATAACGAGGCGCTCGGCAAGCCCGACATCTTCAACCCGATCTTCCTGTTGAGCGTCGTGTGGTACTCGGTGCTTCCGATGGTGACGCTCGTGATCGTCGGGTTCTCCAACTGGATGTTCACCATGCGCAACATGATGATCACGACCGTCAACGAGGACTATGTCCAGCTCGCCCGCGCGAAGGGCTTGCGCCCGGCCGCGGTGCGTAATCACTATGCGGCCCGCAACGCCCTGCTGCCGAACTTCACCGGGCTCGCCCAGTCGATCGGCGGGTCATTGACCGCGGTCATCCTGGCCGAGTCGGTGTTCATCTACCCAGGCATCGGCACCTTGCTCTCGCAGGCCCAGGGCACCCGCGACTACCCGGTGATGCAGGCCGTGATGCTGATGATCATTGCCTTCACGCTCGTGTTCAACTTCCTGGCCGACTCGGTGTATGTCCTGCTCGACCCCCGCACGAAGGAGCTGTGATGCTGAAGCGTTTCCTCAGCCTCGGCAAGGTTCAGGTCGGGCTCGTCATCCTCGGGGTGTTTGTCCTGGTGGCTATCATCGGTGAGCCGTTCTCGACCCTGGTGCTGCACCTGGGCCCCTACGACTACGACCACAGCGCTCTCGGTCAGCCGCCGAGCGCCCGGCATTTGCTTGGAACCACGAGCACCGGCCAGGACGTGCTGGTCTGGCTCCTCTACGGCACCCGCAACTCGATCTTGGTCGGCCTCGGGAGCGCCGTCGTCGGCATCGCTTGCACCGTGCTCGTCGGCCTCACAGGCGGCTTCATCGGCGGCTGGACGGATCGGGTCCTCAACGCCGTGACCTTGATCTTCCAGAACGTCCCGTCGTTCGCTGTTCTGTTCATCGTCGCCGGCTTCCTCGGCAACGCGAACTGGATCATGGTCTCCCTGATCATCGGATTTTTCGAGTGGCCGGGCGGCGCGCGTGCCGTGCGGGCTCAGGCGATGTCTCTGCGCGGCCGCGACTTCGCCACGGCGCTGCGGACGGTCGGGGAATCCCGTTGGCGCATCGTCCTGTCGGAAGTGCTGCCCCACCTTTCCGGTGTCGTCTCCCCCATGTTCCTGCGCCTCATCGCCGCAGGCATCGGGCAGCAGGCGGCGATCGCGTTCCTCGGTATCGGCAGTGCGACCGACCCCAGCTGGGGTCTGATGATCAGCTACGCCACGAACCAGAACGCCCTCTTCAACGGGTTGTGGTGGTGGTTCGTGCCGCCGGGGCTCTGCCTGGCTCTCATCGGCCTCTCGACCACCATGCTCAACTTCGGGCTCGACGAGGTGTCGAACCCGACCCTTTCGACGAAGCGGATGCGTCTGATGAACGCATTCCTCAAAAGTCAGGCGAGAGTGCGCGCCAGTCAGAAGACCTCAGCACGCGGGGAGGTTGCGGCATGACCACGATGACGGAAGCCGAATCCACCGAGTCTCGCTCCGAGACACCCCACGAGGCCCCGACCCGTAGGCCCCTCCTCGAGGTGCGCGGCCTGTGCGTCGACTACATCACCGAGCGCGGCAACGTCCGCGCCTGCGATGACATCACGCTCACGTTGCACCGCGGTGAGATCCTTGGGATCGCCGGTGAGTCCGCGTCCGGCAAGTCCACACTGCTCGCGGCGCTCGGTCGTCTGCAACGTCCGCCGGCCGTGACGAGCGCGGGCTCCGTGCTACTGCACCACGAGATCGGCTCGGCAGCGGTCGACCTGGCCCAACTCAGTGAGAACGAGCTCGCCGCCTATCGATGGGTCGACATCTCGATCGTCATGCAGAGCGCGATGGCCTGCCTCAACCCCGTCATGCGCCTCGGCTCCCAGTTCACCGACGTGATCCGCGAGCACATGCCTGCTGTCGGCAAGGGTGAAGCACGCGAGCGCGCTGCCGAACTGCTTCAGATGGTCGGCATCCCCAGTCACCGCTTGGACGCGTACCCGCATGAGCTCTCCGGTGGCATGCAGCAGCGCGCGCTCATCGCACTGTCGCTCGCGTGCGAGCCGCAGCTCGTCCTCATGGACGAGCCGACCACCGCGGTCGACGTCGTGATGCAACGGCAGATCCTCACCCAGATCCTGCGCCTTCAAGAGCGCCTCGGCTTCGCCATCGCATTCGTGACGCATGACCTGTCGCTGCTGCTGGAGATCTCCGACCAGATCGCGATCATGTACGGCGGGAAGATTGTTGAGATCGGCACCGCCGAGCAGCTCTACCGCGCGCCGCGCCACCCGTACACGCAAGGGTTGCGCCAGGCGTTCCCGCCCCTCAGCGAGCCGGTACGGCGATTGTCCGGCATCCCCGGCTCGCCCCCCGACCTGCTCAACCTGCCGCGGGGCTGCGCCTTCGCGCCCCGGTGCCCCAAGCGCATCGCGCGATGCGATACGGAGCTCCCGCCGCTTCTCGAGGTGCCGGGCGGGAAGGTGGCTTGCCACCTGTCCACGCCCGAGAACCCGAATGGCGCGATCGGCGCAACGGCGCATACCCCGCAGGAGCAGGAGGGCAGTGACGGCTACGAAGTCATGGCCGCGGAAGAGCTGGCACACGATGTGAAGGAAGGTGACGCGGCATGACCACGAGGACGGATGCCGGGCAGAAGCCCATCGCCGACCACGTCGACCGGACGCCGATCCTCGAGGTGCGAGATCTCGAGGTGCACCTGCGTGCTCCAGGCGGGCGCCGCACAGTGCGAGCCGTCGACGGCGCCTCGCTCGCGCTGCACGCCGGTGAGATCACCGCCCTGGTCGGCGAGAGCGGCTCGGGGAAGACCACCATCGCCCGCGTGCTGTCCCTCGTGTACAAGCCGACCGGAGGCAGCCTGCTGTACGACGGCAAGCCCGTGAAATACGGGCACCGCGCCGAGCGCGCCTACTACAGCAACGTGCAGCTCATCTTCCAGGACCCCTTCGCGTCGCTCAACGCGCTGAAGAAGGTCAGCTACATCCTTGGCCGAGCCCTGCGTATCCACCGCATCGCGAGCGGTCCCCGTGCCGTCCGCGCCAAGGTGCTCGAACTGCTGGGGCTCGTCAACCTCACACCGGGCGAGTCGTTCGTCGACCGCTACCCGACCGACATGTCGGGCGGCCAGCGACAGCGCATCGCCATTGCCCGTTCGCTGGCGATGAATCCCCGGGTGCTTCTAGCCGACGAGCCCACTTCGATGCTCGATGCCTCGATCCGTATCGGCGTGCTCAACCTGCTCGATCGCCTGCGCCGAGAGCATCAGCTCGCTGTTCTCTACATCACCCACGACATCGCGAGCGCACGATACCTGGCGGACCGTGTCAACGTGATGTTCGGCGGGAAGATCGTCGAGTACGGCGATGCGGAGGACGTGATCGCCAACCCCAAGCACCCGTACACCCGTCAGCTGATCAGCGCTGCGCCTGACCCGGCCCGATACAAGGGCTCCGGCCACGAGATCATCACCGACATCAGCGATGCCAGCCCTATCGACAACACCGTCGAGTACATGGGCTGTCGATTCGCCGCGCGCTGCCCCGTGGCCCTGCCGAAGTGCACCACGCAGCAGCCGCCCTATTTCGTATCCGGCACGCGGGCGACAGCGTGCTGGCGCGCCGAGGACGATCCGTCGTTCTCGGAAACCACACCCCAGTCCACCGCAACACATTCTGGGGCCGGCGATGAAGCCACGCCCCCCTCGCAGAAGGAGCACGTCTCACATGACTCAACTGAGTAGGAGGACCTTCCTCGCGCTCACCGGTGTCGCCGGATTGACCGCTGCCACGCTCAGCGGCTGCACAAGCCTTGGCGCCGTGACCGGCAACACGACGGGGGCCGCGAAGAACGGCATCCTGACCATCGGCGCCGCCATCAACAACGGCAACACCTTTCCACAGAACTACAACGTCTACGGCGGCGGCAACTCGGCCCCCGGCTCCGGCTTGTTCTGGGAGACGCTGTTCCGCGTCAGCCAGGACGACGGCGGCAAGCTCGTCCCGAACCTGGCGGAGTCCGTCGCCTTCAGCTCCGACGGCCGCACCGCGACCTACACGCTGCGCAAGGGCGTGAAATGGAGCGACGGCGAGGACTTCAACGCTGACGACGTCGTGTTTAGCTACAACTTCATCTTCGGAACCCCCGGCCCGCCGGACGCGGCGGACCCGTCGAAGACGCCGTTCCTCAACAAAGCCGTGTACAAGACGGATGACTACACGGTGGTCGTCCCCTACAACAACCCGAACTTCCAAGAGGACACCAACCTGTCGCTGTACTGGGTGATCGTCCCAGAGCACATCTACGGCAAGCAGGGCGATGTCAGCAAGTACGTTGACCCGAAGCCCGTCGGCACCGGCCCCGGCAAGGTGAAGAGCTTCACCAACGAGCGCATCGAGATCGAGATCCGTGACGACTACTGGGGTGGAAAGTCGCACGGCGTCAAGAGCGTCGTCATCGTTCCCCAGGGCACGGTCGGGAACATCCAGTCGCAGATCTCGAAAGCCAAGGTCGACTGGTCCGATGGCGGTGGTCAGGGCGTGCTCACCACCTTCCTGAAGCAGTCGAAGGACAACGGCTACAGCTTCTGGCCGGACGGCTCGCAGCGCGGTGTCCAGTTCTACGTGAACGTGGCGCCGATGGACGACGTCAATGTGCGCAAGGCGCTCCGTGCCGCGATCGACTACAACGCGGTCGTGCAGGCCCTCGGCACCGGTTTCACGGTGCCGTCCACCACGGGCCTTGACACCACGCTGTACAGCAAGCTCATCATCAGTGGCTACGACAAGCCGGCTGCGCAGGACGCTTCCGCCGCAAAGCAGGCCCTGACGGACGGCGGGTGGACGGTCACGGGCGGCAACCTGACAAAAGACGGCAAGTCCTATCCGCTGGCTCTCGCCGTCGACCTCGGCCAGCCGGACGACGTCACCGTCGCGCCGCTCCTGATCGCCGCCTGGAAGAGCGCGCTCGGCATCACCGTCACGCAGCAGTCGATGGCAGACGCGGTGTTCCAACAGGACCAGCTGGCCAACCAGAAGTACACGATGGCGTTGTGGAACACGAACCTGAACGGTTCGCCGTACAACGCCTATGAGGCATACAGCCAGGTCAACCTCGGCGCGACCGAGCAGAAGAACGGCTACGGCAACCAAGGCCGCTGGAAATGCCCGAACGATGTCGACGCCGCGATCAGCACACTGCAGTCGACCCCGCCGGCGAACCAGTCGGCCATCATGGCACCGCTCGCTGTCATCCAGCAGGCCGTTGTCGACCAGGCGCCGTTCGTTGCGCTGTGGCCCGGCGGCGGTGGCGAAATGTACACCACGACGAACTGGAAGGGCTGGCCGAAGCCCGGCTCGTCTGGCTTCGCCCCGCGCACCAGCGGGTACAACAACATCAACCAGACGCTGCTCGCACTGACGCCGGCCTGAGCCCGGCGCATCTGACGGGGTCCCCATCGCACTTCGTGTGCGATGGGGACCCCGTTGCCATGATGAGGCCGTTGTACCCCAGAGGCCGCGAGCCGAAAGGGTCAGCGGTGCCGCGGCGACATTCTCACGAGCGGCCGTGCGGCGGCGCCGTGCTCTCGCGCACGGACAGCTTGGGCACGGGCCCCGCCATACTCGGCACTGGCTCGTCGCTGTCGAGCTGGTCGAGCAGAGCACGCGCTGCGAGCTCGCCGAGTTCCACCGTGTCACGCGTCAGCGTTGTGATCGAGGGTCGCACGAGCCGTACCATCAGCGAGTCGTCGAACGAAGCGATCGACAGCTCACCAGGCACCGCGACGCCCATCTCATCGGCGACGCGGAGACCTGCGAGCGCCATCACATCGCTGTCGTAGACGATGGCGGTGGGGCGCGATTTCCCGGCGAGCAGGGTGCGGGTCTCGGAGGCGGCGGCGTCCGCGCTGTAGTCGGTCGCGGCGCTGCGCACCCACTCGAGGTCGAATTGCTCTGCGCAGTCCTTGAGGGTCGCCATGCGCAGTGCCGTGTGCTCGAATTCGGCCGTGCCCGCGACGTGAGCGATGCGTCGGTGGCCGAGCGCCGCGATGTAGCCGAAGAGCGTGTTGGCGGCCTCGATGTCATCGACCCAGATCGTCGGGATCTCCGTCTCGCGCGAGGGGTGGCTGCCGATTTGGACCGCGGGCATGCCGAGCTCGACGAGCAGCTTGCTGCGCGGGTCGTTCATGCGGGGGTCGATCACGATCACGCCGTCGACCCGGTGTGCGTGCCACCACTCCCGATAGGTGTCGAGCTCCTCGTCGAGGTCCGAGACCACGAGCATGTGCAGCGCCGTGCGTGATGGCGAGAGGCCGAGTTCGATGCCCGAGAGCAACTCAGGGAAGAAGGTTTCGGTTCCGAGAATGCGCGCCGGACGGTTCAGCACGAAGCCGATCACACCCGCCCGCGACTGGCCCAGTGCCTGAGCCGCGCTGTTCGGGCGCCAGTTGAGCTCGCCGGCGATTGCAAGGATGCGCTGCCGTGTCTCAGCGCTCACGCCCGGACGGCCATTGAGGGCAAACGAGACCGCGCCCTTCGACACGCCGGCCTTGCGGGCGATGTCGCCGATGGTGGGGCGCTTGGGTTGCGGGGCCACGGGTGCCTCTCAAGTTGACTATATCGATTTAGCTCACCAGGCTATCGCCTCGCGGGGAGCACGACAACGGGTGCCGTGATCTGGTGGCGAGACTCCGTGACCTCTCAGATGCACCCGCGCTCATTCGCTGAACCGGTCAATTCGCACTTGCGCAATGCGCGGTCACCCATGAGTATGGATAAATCACTATATCGGTTTAGTGACGGGGAACTAAGGAATTGACGGCAGCGATGGCTGGATTGCTCGAAGATGCTCGACCCGATCGCCTGGGCGGATGCTTCCGCGCATGAGATTCGGCGTCAACTACACCCCGTCCGCCGGCTGGTTCCACTCGTGGCTCGACTTCAGTGCGGAGGCCGCGCGCCGTGACCTCGAGGGCGTCGCTTCCCTCGGGGTCGATCACGTCCGCGTGTTCCCGCTGTGGGGTGTGGTGCAGCCGAATCGTGGAATCATCCGGCGGGCGGCCCTCGACGACGTCGGCGCGCTGATCGACGTGGCCGGCGAGTTCGGACTCGATGTGAATGTGGATGCCATCCAGGGCCACCTGTCGAGCTTCGACTTCCTGCCGGCCTGGCTCGCGACGTGGCACCGGCGCAACATGTTCACCGACCCGGATGTCCTCGAGGGCGAGGAGCAGTACGTGCGCGCCCTCGGCGCGCTGCTGGCATCCCGCCCGAACGTCGTCGGCCTCACGCTCGGCAACGAGCTGAACCAGTTCGCGGCAGCGCCGCACCCCGACCCGCACCCCGTCACCGCGCCGCAGGCCCACGCCTGGCTCGAGCGGATGACGGCGGCGGCGCGCGAGACCGCGAGCGGGCTCATCACGCACTCGATGTACGACGCCGCCTGGTACGACGACACGCAGCCGTTCGGCCCGGCGCATGCCGCCGAGCACGGCGACGCGACGATCGTGCACTCGTGGGTGTTCAACGGCGCGGCGCAGCGCTACGGCGCTCTCGCACCGGGCTCGGTGCGCCACGCCGAGTACCTCCTGCAGCTCGCCGCCGCGTGGAATCTTCACGCGACGCGGCCGGTGTGGCTGCAGGAGGTCGGCGCGCCGACCAACGTCGTGCCCGTGGCCGACGCCCCCGACTTCCTCGAGGCGACCATGCGCCACGCGGCTCGTGTCCAGCACCTCTGGGGCATCACCTGGTGGTGCTCGCACGACGTCTCCCGTGGCCTCGCCGACTTCCCCGAGCTCGAGTACGACCTCGGGCTCATCGCCAATGACGGCACCCTCAAGCCGACCGGGCGACGTTTCGCTCGCGTGGTCGCCGAGCTGCGCGCCGCGGCGGCGGCGAGCTCGGGCGGTGCCGGGAATGCCGCGGCGCCGGAATCCGCCGCCCTCGTTCTCGACGACACGGCCGACGGCTACCGCGTGAGCTGCGCTCCCGGCGGAGACTTCTATGAGGCGTGGCTGCGCGCCGCCGGCACCGGAGCCGACGGCTCCGGTCCGCAGGTCGTGCTCGCCTCGCGTGCCGGCGACGAGGCATCCCTCGCGGCCCGCGGCATCACGCGCCTGCTCGCGGCCCGCGACCCCGACGTCGCGCCCGCCGCCTGACCTGAACCGCCTACCACCAGCTGCACGCAGAGAAGACAGTCATGCACGACGACATCCCCCTGACCGTAGGCCGCGCGACCCGCGTGCTGACCGAGCGCATCAAGCCCGCGATCTACGCGCTGCGCGTGCCGCTGACCGTCGAGGCGCACGAGCTGCCCGGTGAGCCGATCGCGCCGACCGAGGGCCTCGCGCTCGACTTCGCGCCCTACGAGGTCGGCAGCCCGTGGGGCGCCGCGTGGGGCACGACCTGGTTCCGGCTGACCGGCGAGATCCCGGCCGAGTGGGCGGGCCGCCGCGTCGAGGCCGTCGTCGACCTCGGCTTCGACCAGAACATGACGGGTTTCCAGTGCGAGGGCCTGGTCTACCTCCCCGGCGGCAGCCCGCTGAAGTCGCTCAACCCGCGCAACCAGTGGGTGCGAGTGGCGGATGCCGCGACAGCCGGCGACCCCGTCGAGCTGTTCGTCGAGGCCGCCTCGAACCCCGTGCTGCTCGACTACCACCCCTTCCTGCCGACGCAGGAGGGCGACATCCTCACCTCGTCCCCGCGCAGGCTCTACACGACGCGCGCCTTCGACCTCGCGGTCTTCGACGAGCAGGTCTTCGAGCTCGCCCTCGACGTCGAGGTGCTGCTCGAGCTGCAGGCCGAGCTGCCCGAGTCCGGGCCGCGCCGCATGAGGGTGCTGCAGGCGCTCGACGACGCGCTCGACCTGCTCGACCTGCAGCGCATCTCGGAGACGGCGGCGGATGCCCGAGCCGCGCTCGCCGCGGTGCTCGAGTCCCCCGCCGAGGCGTCGGCCCACGAGGTCTCGGCCATCGGCCACGCGCACATCGACTCGGCGTGGCTGTGGCCGCTGCGCGAGACGATCCGCAAGGTCGCGCGCACGACCTCGTCGATGACGACGCTCATCGACGAGCAGCCGGAGTTCAGCTACGGCATGTCGAGCGCTCAGCAGTACAAGTGGGTCAAGCAGCACCGCCCCGAGGTGTACGCGCGGATCAAGGACGCCGTCGCCGCCGGCCGCTTCGTGCCGCTCGGCGGCATGTGGGTCGAGTCCGACACCGTCATGCCGACCGGCGAGGCGATCGCGCGCCAGTTCCTCTACGGCCAGTCGTTCTTCCGCTCCGAGTTCGGCGTGACGTGCAAGGGCGTCTGGCTGCCCGACAGCTTCGGGTACTCCCCGCAGCTGCCGCAGCTCATGAAGCGCGCGGGCTTCGAGTGGTTCTTCACGCAGAAGATCTCGTGGAACCAGGTCAACCGCTTCCCGCACCACACCTTCTCGTGGGAGGGCATCGACGGCTCGCGCATCTTCAGCCACTTCCCGCCGATGGACACCTACAACTCGCAGCTCTCGGGCTCCGAGCTCGCCCGTGCGACCCGCCAGTTCAAGGAATCGCGCAAGGCCTCGCACTCGATCGCGCCCGTCGGCTGGGGTGACGGCGGTGGCGGCACGACCCGCGAGATGACGGGCAAGGCGCGGCGCACGGCAGACCTCGAGGGCAGCGCCCGCGTGCGCTGGGAGCACCCCGACGCGTTCTTCGAGAAGGCCCAGGCCGAGCTGCCGCACCCGCCCGTGTGGGTCGGTGAGCTCTACCTCGAGCTGCACCGGGCGACCCTCACGAGCCAGCACAAGACCAAGCAGGGCAACCGCCGCGGCGAGCATCTGCTGATCGAGGCCGAGCTGTGGGCGGCGACCGCGGCGGTGCGGGCCGGGGATGCCGGCTTCGAGTACCCCTACGACGAGCTCGACGAGCTGTGGGAGCTGCTGCTGCTGCACCAGTTCCACGACATCCTGCCCGGCACCTCGATCGCGTGGGTGCACCGCGAGGCCGTCGCCAACTTCGCGCGGGTCACCGACGGCGCCGAGGCGATCATCGCCCGCGCGCTCGACGCGCTCGCGGGCACCGGCAGCTCGCCGCTCGTGTTCAACGCGGCGCCGTTCGCGCGCGCCGGCGTGCCCGGGCTCGGTGCGGGTGAGGCCGTCGGGGCCGCGACACCCGTCATGGTCACGCGCGACGAGCGTGGAGTCACGCTGCGCAACGAGCTCGTCGAGGTCGTGATCTCGGCGGAGGGCCTGATCACGAGCGCGATCGATCTCGCCACGGGCCGCGACGCCATCGCGCCGGGCGGCGAGGCGAACCTGCTGCAGCTGCACCAGGACTTCCCGAACATGTGGGACGCGTGGGACGTCGACCGCTATTACCGCAACCGCGTCGACGACCTGCGCGCGCTCGACGCGCTCACGGTCAGCGAGGACGCGGAAGGCGTGCACGTCCGCATCGAGCGCTCGTTCTCGAGCTCGCGCGTGAGCCAGGTGCTCACCCTCGAGCCCGGCTCGCGCGTGCTGCGCATCGAGCAGAGCACCGACTGGCACGAGACCGAGAAGTTCTTGAAGGTCGCCTTCCCGCTCGACGTGCGCGCCGAGCACACCGCCGCCGAGACCCAGTTCGGCTACTACAAGCGGGTCACCCACACGAACACCAGCTGGGAGGCGGCGAAGTTCGAGACCTCGATGCACCGCTTCGTGCTCGCGCAGGAACCGGGCTTCGGCGTCGCGCTCGTGACCGACTCGACCTACGGCTACGACATGACGCGCGACGCGGACGAGGGCGACGTGACCACGACGCTGCGCCTCTCGCTGCTGCGGGCCCCCCGCTTCCCCGACCCCGAGACCGACCAGGGTGTGCAGACCCACGCCTACGGCATGGTCATCGGCACCGACGCGCTCGGTGCGACCGAGGCGGGCATCGCGCTGAACACGGCGTCGCGTGCCCGCCTCGGGGCGGGGTCGGTGGAGCCGCTCGCGGCGGTCGCCGGCGACGGCATCCTCATCTCCTCCGTCAAGCTCGCGCACGACCGCTCGGGCGACCTGATCGTGCGCGTCTACGAGGCGCAGGGGCGCCGCGCGAGCGGCGTCGTCAGCGTCGGGGCGCCGTTCGGTGCGGGTCGCGCGGTCTCGCTGATCGAGGACGAAGCGGGTGAGGATGCCGCGCGCGGCGGCGCCGCGGTCGAGGTGGCCCTCACGCCGTTCGAGGTGCGCACCCTGCGCTTCAGCCGCGTCTGACCGTCGGGCACTTTTTCTACTGGCGGGCATAGCCGGCACGGCCGTGCCATATGCCCCACAGTAGGAAAAGCGCCCGACGGGCGCGCGGCCGAGCCGCTGCGAGCCGCTGCTATGCAAGCCCCAGGGTGGCCGCGAGTCGAAGTACCTCGCCGTGGGCGGAGTCAGTGTCGTCCGCGGCGAGCCAGGTGATCGCGTCCGGAACCCACATGTGGTGCACTGCGGTGATCCGTTCGCCACCCACGGGGGACGTCGGCGCCCCGACGACGCGCACCGAGCAGAGCGCGTATGTCCACCAGTAGACGGGGTGTGGGACGTGCGGCAGGTAAGGCCGGTCCAGCCGACTGGTGGCGATGTGGCTGAAGAAGAAGCTCGGTTCGCTCGTCGGCGCCACCCCCGCTTCCTCCAGAAGCTCCCTGCGCGCCGCCGTCTCTGCGTCTTCGTATGCCTCGAGGCGGCCGCCGGGAAGGAAACGCCACCATTCCTCGGACTCGCACACCGTGACGAGTCCCGGTTCTGGCTGAGCGATCAGATGAACTCGATGGATCAGGGACGGATCGGGCGCAGCAAGGGTGCCGACGATGTCGGCATCGGCATAGGGCACATAACGACGCCGGAACAGGTCGTCGAAGCCTGCCGGGGGTTGCGGGATCGGCCGGTCCGTCATGCAAGGACGATATCGGTGCCCACCCCGTGACATCGCGTGCTTGACCCCCGCGTGGGGGCGAGGCTTAGCATCGGGAATTGGAAACGTTTCCAAATGTGCGTCTCCACCCCACGGCTCCATCCCGCTTCGAAGGAGAACCATCGATGTTGAGCAGAAGAACCCTCTTGAAAGCCGGCCTCGGCGCAGCAGGCGGCGCCGCCCTCTGGGGGGCCGCGACCGATGCGGCGCTGGCCTCGCCGACGTGGCCTCCGGCCCAGGGCGGCACCAACAACGCCGCACGTGCGCTCGAATCCTGGTCGGCGCTGCAGCGATTCGTGCTGGCGAACGACGGGTCGGATCTCGTTCACGAGACCTATCCGGCGCAGGCCGGCGACCCGGCATACGGCTATGAATGGTCCCACTCGCAGGTGCACGTCGCGGCGCTCGATCTCGTCGCGATGCGACCCGATGCCGCCACCAGGGCGGCGTTGGCCTCACTCGCCGCAGGTCAGGAACACTACTGGGAAGACACGAGCACGACCGGGCAGCCCGGCTATGCCTCGGGCGCCCAGGCCCCCTACGGCAACAGCGGCGATCTCTTCTACGACGACAATGCGTGGGTCGCGCTCGAGAAGATCCAGCTCCACCTGATGACCGGCGACGCGGCCGCTCTGCAGCGCGCCGAGCAGATCTTCACGCTGCTGCAGTCGGGTTGGGACAGCGACCCGACCCACCCCGACCCAGGCGGGATCTTCTGGACCCAGGCATCGTGGAGCCAGGACCGCAACACCGTCTCGAACATGCCCGCAGCGCTCATCGGCGCCCGCCTCTTCGCGATCACCGGCAACCGTGACTACCTCGACGGCGCGGTGCGTTCCTATGACTGGACGAACCAGTACCTGCTCGACACCGACGGTCTCTACTTCGACCACGTCAGCATGAGCGGCGCGGTCGAGCAGACCAAGTGGTCCTACAACCAGGGCATCCCGCTCGCTGCGGCGTATGCGCTCTACCTCGCCACCCGGGACCGCACCTACCTCGACCACGCCGTCGATGTCGCCGAGGCGAGTTACGCCTATTACATCGAGTCCGGCACGATCGGGCAGCAGCCGATCTACTTCAACTCGATCTACTTCAAGTCGCTGCTGCTCCTTTCCACGGCGACGAGGAACGGCACGTACTACGACGCCATGAACAGCTACGGCGATCTGCTGTGGTCGGGGCGCAGGGATGCCACGACCGGCCTGTTCTCGCAGGACATCAGCGGCGCGACCAAGGCCCTCGAGCAGGGCGCCGCGGTGCAGGTCTACGCGAGCCTCGCAGCGAACGCCCCCAGCTGGTCCCGGCTGTACTGATTCTCGGCTCCCGGCGGAGAGGCCACGGCTTTCCGCCGGGAGCCCGGGTCGCGCGGCCCTGAGCGGCTAGCCTGAAGCGGTATTTGCGGCCGAGATGCGTGTGGGAGCAGGCGATGGGCGATCCCAGACCGACGATGCGCGATGTGGCCGCCCGGGCCGGGGTCGGGGTGGGAACCGTGTCGCGCGTGGTCAACGGCGGCACCCACGTCAGCCCGGCGATGCGGCAGCGCGTCGAGGCCGCGATCGCCGAGATCGGCTTCAGCCGCAACGAGGTGGCGAGGATGCTGCGCCCCGGCCAGGCATCCTCGACGATCGGTCTGATCATCGACGATCTGCGCAACCCGTTCAGCTCCGAGCTCGCGAACGGCGCCGCGGCGGTCGTGAGCGAGCACAACCACGTGCTGCTCATCGGCACGACCCAGCTCGACTCCGGCACCGAGCGCGAACTGGTCGAAGAGTTCATCCGGCGCCGCGTCGACGGGCTGCTGATCGTGACGAGCGGCATGGCGACCGGGCCGGGCGAGGCCGCCGCGCTCGACAGCGGCACGCCGGTCGTCTACGTCGACCGGACGCCGGCGAAGACCGCCTTCGACAGTGTGGAACTCGACAACACCTCGGGTGTTCGGCAAGCTCTCGGGGGTCTGATCGCGGCGGGCCATCGTCGCATCGCGTATGTCGGGGGCGACCCGGCGGCGGCCACCGGGGGCGCGCGCATGCGCGCGTACCGCATGGTGCTGCAGGAGGCCGACGTTCCGCTCGAGCACGAGCTCGTGTCGACGCACAATTCCACCGCGGAGGCGGCCTGTGCCTCGACCGTCCGGCTGCTGCAGTCGGACCGGCCGCCTACGGCGATCTTCTGCGACAACAACCGGATGACGCTCGGCGCGATCCAGGCGTTCACGGCGCTCGGCACCACGGTCGCCCTCGCCGGCTTCGACGACCTCGAGCTCGCCGACCTGCTGCCGTTCGAGGTCGACCTCGTCGTCTATGCGCCGGCCGAGATGGGGCGACGCGCCGCCGTCCGCCTGTTCGATCGGATCGCCGGAGACCGGTCGGCGCGCACGAAATACCGGGTGGCGACGCACATCGAGCGGCGCGGGCGGCGCTTCCACCGCGACGACTGAGCCTCGCGCGGGCGAGGCCGGTTGGCGTCGGCGACGCGCGATCGCGGGTTCCGGATGACTCTTGACACCCTGCGACGGCGTCTTCGATACTCGTTTGGAAACGTTTCCAAATACTGATCCAGGAACCTTCTGCGTCTCCCAATGCGGTTCCTGGGGTGCCGGTCCTGACGACGGCGCCGTCGTGAACAGCAGGAAAGGGAAAGAGCACCATGCCGACATCTCGTGCCTCCCGCGCGGTCCGCGCCCTCGCGATGGCCGCGGCCGTCGCCGTGGCCGCCGCGCTTCCGGTCACCGCCGCCCAGGCATCCACCGGTTCGACGTCCGCCGGGGTCGACGCCCCGACCGCCGTCGCACGGGCCAGGGTCGCCGCCGACGTGCTGATGCAGTCGTACGACCCGGCGAACGCGTGGTTCCCCTCGAGCTGGTGGAACTCGGCCGTCGCGCTCCAGACGATCGGCGACTACATGCAGCGCACGGGAGACCGTCGCTACGTCGCCGAACTCGACAACACCTTCGAGAAGGACAAGGGGACGTTCCCCGCAGGGGTGTTGTCCGGCGACCCCCTGCTCGGGAACTTCACCAGCCGCGCCATCGACGACTCGGAATGGTGGGGTCTGACCTGGGTCGAGGCCTATGACGTCACGGGCGACCACAAATACCTCGACATGGCCGAGACGATCGCGACCTACGTCAACGGCTACTGGGATTCCAGCACGTGCGGCGGCGGCGTGTGGTGGGACGCCGAGAAGACCTATAAGAACGCCGTGACCAACGGGCTGTACATCCGGCTGACCGCCGAGCTGCACAACCGGCTGCCCGGCGACAAGCTGTGGCTCGGTCGAGCCGAGCAGGCGTGGACCTGGTTCACCGGCAGCGGACTGATCAATTCGGCCGGGCTGGTCAACGACGGGCTGACCTCCGACTGCCAGAACAACGGGCAGACGGTGTGGAGCTACAACCAGGGCTTGGCGATCGGTGCGGGCCTCGAGCTGTGGCGGGGCACGCACGACCCAAGCATCCTGACGACCGTGCGTCACCTCGCCGATGCGGCGCTGAGTTCCCCGCAGCTGGTGAGCGACGGCATCCTCACCGAGAGCTGCGACGCCGTCGGCCAGTCCTGCGACGACAACGCCAAGCAGTTCAAGGGCGTCTTCATGCGCTACATGATGGACCTCGCCGACACGACCGGCGACCCGCGCTACACGGCCTTCGTCTCCGCCCAGGCGCAGACGGTGTGGGCTGAGGATCGCGACCCCGGCGACCGGCTGGGAACCAAGTGGGCCGGCGCGGCGAACGCCACCGACCCGAACGTGTTCGACTGGCGCACGCAGGCCAGTGCGCTCAGTGCGCTGATCGCCGACATCCCCGCGAACACCCGCACCTCGTCGCTGTCCGCCCTGGCCTCGCCCGCGCAGCCGGTCGTGATGCCGGCCAAGACGGGGTCGAGCACCGTCAAGCTCTCGCTCGATGTCGAGGCGACGTCGATGCCGCAGAGCTCCGCGCCGACCCGCGTCGCACTGAACGTGTCGGCCCCGGCCGGGTGGGGCGCGACGCCGGCGAGCCAGAGCCTGGTGCTCGCCACGCACGGCACCGAGGTGCCGGCATCGGCCACCGTGCCGATCACGGTCAGCGTGCCCGCGAGCGCCCCGGACGGGAACTATGCGGTCACCGCGCAGGTCACCGCGGCGCCGCACCTGAGCTTCACCGCCACGGCCGACGTCCTCGTCGCGCACAGCATCGACTTCGGCACGGGCACCGCTGCTGAGACGCCGTGGCTGTGGGACGCCGACGGCTCGCAGATCAACGGCTCTCAGGACCGCTTCGCCGATGGGACGAATTACTTCGTGTACCGCTTCCCGTTCCCGGCGGACACGACCTCGGCTCAGGTCGTGCTCACGATCGGGCAGGAGTACCTGGTACAGGTCAGTTCCGACGGTACGAACTGGACCACGGTTCTGACCGAAGACCAGCAGATCCACGACACCTCGAACCTGGCGCCCCAGACCATCGACGTCACGCCGTATCTGGGCCAGTCCAAGACGGTCTACGTGCGGGTGGGCGACTCGTTCCCGAGCGATGGCTGGGGCGGCCTGGTCTCGCACGTGTCGGCGCCGTTCACCGAGTAGGGAGTGGGGGCGGTGGATGCCACACGCCGGTGCGCGTGGCATTCACTGCCCGCAGCGGCGATCCGGTTCATAGTCTTGGGTCGTGCCATCGATTCGAAACATCGCGGTGGGGTTCCATGTGCGCTCCGGCTGTGTCCTCGTGCTCGACGGTGTTGACCGCGTCGCAGGTGAGGCCTTCCACCGGGCGGTCGGCGGCGGAATCGAATTCGGAGAGACCGCAGAAGCCGCACTTCGCCGAGAATTCCGCGAAGAGCTCGACGTGGCTCTGGACCAGGTCGAACTGCTTGGGGTGACTGAGAACCTCTTTGAATACGAAGGACAGCCGGGGCACGAGATCGTCCATGTTTTCGGCGTCGAGTCCGTGGATCTGGCGGCTCTGCCGCTGGATGCCCACCTCATCATCCTTGACGAGGGCAGCCCGGTCAGCTGGAGGCCGATCGACGGCCTTGACCGACCGCTCTACCCGTCCGGGACCTTTGAACTCCTTCAAGCGTGGAACCGTCGCACGCAGTCCGAGTAGGTCGGCTGGTGCGCGCGGGCCTTGCCTCGGTGCCGCTTATCCGGTGATCGCCTTGCGCAGCAGGTGCAGGGGCGCCTTCGGCTCCCGGTCTTCGGTGAGCAGGCCGTTGGTCTCCTGCTCGGTGTCGGTGAGCTGGGTGTAGCAGGAGCCGACGAGGAAGCTGCTCGCGCGGATCGCGTCGTAGAGCGCGGTGATCCTCTGCACCCAGTCCGCCTCGTCGGACGCCGCCGTATAGCCCCAGCCGTCCTCGCGGCCCGCACCGGGCTGATAGACGATGCCGCCGAACTCGGTGAGCATCACCGGCTGCCCGTGGTCCTCGGCGCCGGCGATCAGGATGCGCCGCCCGGACGGCCCCATGCCGCGCAGCAGCTCGTCGCGCGCCGCCGCGTCCGCATAGCGGCGCGCGAGGACGGCGCCGTCCCCCTCGTAGTCGTGGACGCTGAGGATGTCGGATGCGGTGTGCTCCCAGCCGTCGTTGGAGATCACGGGCCGCGACGGGTCGAGGGCGCGCGTGACATCGGCGAGGGCGCGGGCGTAGGCCTGCTGGGCGGGCTCGGTGGCGACGTGCTGGATGCCCCAGCTCTCGTTCGCCGGCACCCAGGTGACGACCGACGGGTGCGACACGTCGCGCTCGACGACGTCCATCCACTCGCGCATCAACCGCTGAACCGCCGTCGGCGAGAACTCGTACGCACCTGGGGCCTCACCCCACACGAGCAGGCCGAGTCGATCGGCCCAGTAGTGGAAGCGCGGGTCCTCGACCTTCTGATGCAGTCGCACTGCGTTGAAGCCGAGCGCCTTGATGGCTTCGACCTCGCTGCGCAATGCGGCACGGCTCGGCGCGGCCAGGTGGGACTGCGGCCAGTAGCCTTGATCGAGCACCGAGCGCACCGGATACGGGCCGCCGTTCAGCAGGAAGGCACCCCGGTCGACGCCGACGGTGCGCAGGCCGACATACGACGCGACCGCATCGACCGCCGTGCCGTCGGGCCCCAGCAGGGTCACCGTGGCGTCGATCAGGTGCGGGGCCTCGGGGCTCCACAGGATCTCGTGCGCGGCCTGGCCGTGACGCTGCCGGGCGATCGGAACCGCCACCTCGACGTCGTGCGTCGACGGGGAGGCGATCGTCGCCTCGACCGCGGCGAGGTCCTCGCGCCCCTCCACGTCGAACAAGGTCACCCGGATGCGCGAACCGACCGCCGCCGCGCCGCGCAGGCCGACGCGGAGGGACACCGCCGCCTGTCCGGCGGGAAGCCAGCGCAGCCCCGCGATCGAGGCGGTCGGCACGGCTTCCAGCCACACGGTCTGCCAGATGCCGGTCGTGCGCCGGTACCAGATGGCGTGCGGGCTCTCCTGCCAGTCCTGCTTGCCGCGCGGCTGCGTCGCATCCGCCGGGTCGTCTTCGGCGCGGACCACCAGCAGGTGATAGCCGCCCTCGGCGAGGAGCCCGGTCGCGTCGAACGAGAACGGGGTGTGACCGCCCTCGTGGGCGCCGAGGAACTCGCCGTCGAGCCAGACGCTCGCACGGTAGTCGACTGCACCGAAGTGGAGCAGGAGCCGTGGGGCGGCCTCCGACCACCCCGCCCGCTCCACATCGGCCGGAGTGATCGTGCGCGAGTACCACACCACGGGGTGGAAGCCCGGCTCGCCGATTCCCGAGGCCCGGGATTCCGGCGGGAACGGGACGAGGATGTCGCGAGCCTCGCCGAACCCCGACGACCACCCCTGCTGCGCCCCGAGGTCGGCATCGTCGTGCCGGAAGGACCAGACGCCGTCGAGATCCGCCCAGGCCGAGCGCATCAGCTGCGGTCGCGGGTAGCTCCCGTCCTGTCGGGACGCCTGCGGCAGCTCGGCAGGCGTTCCGACGGGCTGCCGCTGTGCGGCGTCGGAGGCGAGGGAAGGTGACTCCATTGTTGTTACCCCTTGATGGTCGTGATCGGAACAGCGGCGTGCGAGCTACGCCTGCACGACAGCCTCGGCGCGGCGGATGCGCAAGGTGACCACCTGGAAGGGGCGGACGGAGAGGCTCACCCCATGGGGGTCGGCCGCGTCCACGCCGTCCGGCGCGGCGAGCTCGCGTTCCAGCAGGTCGGTCTGGGTGACATCCCCCACGGGGAAGGCGCACCGCAGCGTCGCCGTCGCGCGTCGTCCGAGCGCCTCGTAGAGGCGCACGATCACGTCGCCCGAGCGGTCCTCGGCGAGCTTCACGGACTCGACGAGCACGCCGTCGCCGTCCACGGCGACGAGCGGCGCAACCTCGGCCGAGGCCGCGCGCAGCGGCAGGTTGAGCGCGTAGCCGGCGGCGACGGCATCCGCGATGTCGGCGCCCAGCGTCAGCGACGAGCGCAGCACGTGCTCGCCCTGGTCGGCCTCGGGGTCGGGGAACAGCGGGGCGCGCAGCAGCGACTGACGCACGAGCGTCATGGTGCCGCCGCCCTGACGCGGGCGACGGGTCACGTCGTGCCCGTAGCTCGCGTCGTTCGCGACCGCGGCGCCGAAGCCCGGCTCGGCGACGTGCACCCAGCGGTGCGCGGAGGTCTCGAAGCGCGCGGCATCCCACGAGGTGTTCTCATGCGTCGGCCGGTAGACGTGACCGAACTGCACCTCGCTCGCCGCGCGATCGGCGCGCACGTCGAGCGGGAAGGCGAACTTGAGCATGCGCTGGCGCTCGTGCCAGTCCACGCGGGTGGTGATCTCGAGCGTCGCGGCACCCGCACCGAGCGCGAACTCCTGCTCGATCGTCGAGCCGCCGAACCGGCGCGTCACGCGCACGGTGGCCGTTTCCGCGTCGACCTCGAGGGCGATCGTGCCGCCGAGTTCCTCCTCGTGCCGGCGGTAGTGCTCGTCGACATCCCACGCGTCCCATCGGTTCGGGGTGTCGCGGAAGATCTGCAGACCGGCCGACTCACCGGGCGCGATGGCCTCGCGGCCGCTCGCGAGGTCGACGGCCGAGACCACGCGCCCCTCCGCGTCGAGCACGAAGCGCGCATGCGCGTTCTCGAGCACGACGGTGTCGCCGTCGCGCCGCAGGACGGTGGCCGAGGCATCCGCCGCCGCCCCGCCGCCGAGCGCGGGAACCCCGCGCACGCTGACGGGCGCCGCGTTCAGCAGCACGCCCGCTCCGTCGGCCGGTGCACCGACGCCGAGGGCGTCGAGCGCGCTCTGCGTGAGCGCCGTCACGTCCTCTGCCACGGCTCGGTAGTTGCGCTCGGCCTCGCGATGCACCCACGCGATCGAGGAGCCGGGCAGGATGTCGTGGAACTGCTGCAGGAGGACCGTCTGCCAGGCCGCCTCGAGCTCGTCATAGGGGTAGTCCGCGCCGGCGCGCACGGCCGCCGTCGTCGCCCACAGCTCGGCCTCGCGCAACAGGTGCTCGCTGCGCCGATTGCCGTGCTTCGTGCGGGCCTGCGACGTGTAGGTGCCGCGGTGCAGCTCGAGGTAGAGCTCGCCCGACCACACCGGGGGGTGCGGGTACTCGGCCTTGGCGTGGTCGAAGAACGCCTCGGGGGCCTCGACCGCGACGCGCGGCGAGCCATCGAGCGACGCGGTGCGCCGTGCGGCCGCCATCATCTCGCGGGTCGGGCCGCCGCCGCCGTCGCCGTAGCCGAAGAGGGCGAGCGAGGAGTTCGCCGCGCCCTTCTCGGCGTACTGCCGTTCCTGCCGGGCGAGCTCGGCGCCCGAGAGCACCGAGTTGTAGGTGTCCATCGGCGGGAAGTGGGTGAACATGCGGGTGCCGTCGATGCCCTCCCACAGGAAGGTGTGGTGCGGGAAGCGGTCGGTGTCGTTCCACGAGATCTTCTGCGTGACGAACTGCTCGATGCCGGCCCCGCTGAGCAGCTGCGGCAGGGCGCCGGTGTAGCCGAACGAGTCGGGCAGCCAGCCGGTGACCGCGCGGACGCCGAACTCGCGCTCGAAGAAGCCCTGGCCCGCGACGAACTGGCGCACCATCGCCTCGCCGCCGACCATGTTGGTGTCGGACTCGACCCACATGCCGCCCACCGGCACGAATCGCCCCTCGGCGACCCGGGCGCGGATGCGCTCGAACAGCTCGGGGTAGAAGCGCTTGATCCACGCGTACTGCTGCGCCGACGAGCAGGCGAACATGAAGTCGGGGTCGTCGTCCATCTGGGCGAGCACGTTCGAGAAGGTGCGCGCGCACTTGCGCACCGTCTCGCGCGTGGGCCAGAGCCACGCGGAGTCGATGTGGGCGTGGCCGACGGCGCTGATGCGGTGAGCGGCGGCGGATGCCTCGACGCCGAGCACCCCGGCGAGAGCCGCTCGCCCGGCTTCGGCCGTGCCGGCCACATCGTGCGGGTCCATGACGTCGCACATCCGCTCGAGCGCGCGCAGGATCTGGGCCGAACGGCTCGTGGCCGCGGGCAGCTCGGCGTGCAGGCCGAGCAGGGTCCAGACATCCCGCTCCAGCTCCCACACGAGGGTGTCGCGACGAGCGAGATCGATGCCGCGCAGCCGGTAGATCGGGTCGGTGCCCGCCGTCGCCTTGTCGCCCATGGGCGTTCCGGCCCAGCCCCAGCCGCCGCCGATGTTCGGGTTCGACGCCGCCTCGACATAGAGGTCGACGCGGTCGCCCGCGATCGGGACCGCCGTGTTGAGCGGCTCGACGGCCTTCACCGTCGTGCCGTCGGGCGCGAAGACCAGGCCTTCGGCCTGGAACCCTGGCGAGTCGCCCTGGTAGCCGAGGTCGACGAGCATCTCGACGCGGCAGCGGTCGGATGCCTCGCGCCAGGCATCCGGCACCTCACCCGTGACGTGGAACCACGTCGTGCCCCACGGCTTGCCCCATTCCGTCCCCGCAGCGAACGGCTCGTACCGCTGCGTGACCGCCTCGGTGAACGGCACCGGCTCGTCGGGCACCTCCCACGCCGTCAGCGCGAGCGCCACGCGCTCGGGGTAGACGGCGGGCGAGATGCGCTCGCCGAGGAAGCGGGTGATGCGGTCAAGAACGAGACGCGAGTCATCGTGCATGGAAGACGTTCCTTACTTCTTTGTACGGGGTGTTTCGGGTGATTTCTGGTGCTCTGCGGGCGCGAGCCGCAGATAGAGGGCGGCGACCAGCGCGAGGAGGGCGCTGGCGATGAGCGCCAGGTTGTCGCCCATCAGCCCGGAGGGGGTCGACGCGATGAACCGGCAGAGGATGGTGAGGATCACCATCGCGATGCCGGCCTTGAGCAGGCCCTTGGCCGCGAGCCGGGTCATGCGGCCTCCCCGTTCGCCAGCTCGACGTGCAGCAGCGGGGGCACTTCGTCGGAGAAGTGGCACGCGGTGGAATGGCCGCCGCCCTGGTCGACGAGCGCCGGCCGCTCGGCGCGGCAGCGGGCCCGGGCCAGGGGGCAGCGGTTCGCGAAGACGCAGCCGCTGTCGGCCGGGTCTCCGGTCAGTCTGCCGTCGCCCTCGGCCTGCGCGCGCTCCCGCGCCATCGCCGGGTCGGGGATCGGGATGGCCTCCAGCAGCATGTGCGTGTACGGGTGCTTCGGCGCGGTGATGACCTCTTCGGTCGGCCCCTCTTCGACGATGTAGCCGAAGAACATCACGGCGATGCGGCCGCCCTGCGCGAAGTAGCGCACCACGCCGAAGTCGTGGCTGATGAACACGAAGGTGATCCCGCGGTCCTTCTTGAAGGTCAGCAGCAGGTCGAGGATGGCGACGCGCATCGACACGTCGAGCATCGAGGTGACCTCGTCGGCGACGATCAGCTCGGGCTCGAGCGCGATGGACCGGGCGATGGCGGCGCGCTGGCGCTGGCCGCCCGAGAGCTGGTGCGGGTAGCGCTGCAGGAAGTCCGTCGTGGCATCCAGCCCGACGGCCTTCAAGAGGGCGAGCATCCGCTCCTGCACGTTGGCTCGGGTGGCGAGCCCGTACTTGAGCATGCCCGGGGACAGCGTCGCCCCGATGGTGAGCCCCGGGTTGAGCGAGCCGTACGGGTCCTGATGGATCATCTGCACCTTGCGGCGCCACGCCGCCCGGGCGCGGCCGCGCAGAGCGGAGATGTCCTGGCCGTCGAACGAGATGGAGCCGCCCGTGGGCGAGTACAGGCCGGCGATCATCCTGCCGAGCGTCGTCTTCCCGCAGCCCGACTCGCCGACGATCGCGACGACGTCGCCGCGGCCGGCTTCGAGGCTGACATCCTTCAGCACCGGGCGCCCCGTGCCGGACGAATAGGTGTGGGTGACGTTCTGGATCTCGAGCATGCTCATTGTGAGAGGCCCTCCAAACTCCGATTGATGACGTGACACGCCACGCGGTGGCCGTGTCGGTCGCCGAGCAGCGGCGGCTCGGTGACGTGGCATTCCGGTTCGGCCAGCCGGCAGCGCGGGGCGAACCGGCAGCCGGGCGGCGGGTCGGCGAGCGACGGCACCGATCCCCCGATGGGGCGGACGGTCAGGCCCGACTTCAGCACGCTCGGGATCGCATCGATCAGGGCGGCGACATAGGGATGCCGCCTGCCGCCGCGCGTGAAGATCTCGTCGACGGTCCCGGTCTCGACGAGCTTGCCTGCGTACATCACGGCGACCCGCGTGGCGAGTTCGGCGACGACGGCCAGGTCGTGCGTGACGAACAGCACCGTCGTGCCGAGCTCGGCGTGCAGGTCTTTGAGCACGTCGATGACGAGCCGCTGGTTCAGCACGTCGAGCGCGGTCGTGGGCTCGTCGAGGATGACCAGCTCGGGTTTGAGCAGCAGCGCCACCGCGATCGCCACGCGCTGCTTCATGCCGCCGGACAACTGGCTCTCGAAGGAGCGCCAGATCCGATCGGGCTGCAACTGGACGAGGTGCAACAGGTGGTTGAAGTAGGCGCGTCCTTCTGCGCGCTGCGGATAGACCTCCGGGTGCGCGTCGAGGATGTGCTCGACCTGGGCGCCGATCGTCAGCACCGGGTTGAAGGCGTTCATCGCGCCCTGGAACACCATCGAGATGTCCCGGCCCCGCATGGTGTCGAACTCGTGCTTCGACAGCCGGACGACGTCGCGCCCCTTGAACCGGATCGATCCTTCGGTCGCCTTGCCCGGGGGCGGCACGATCCCCAGCAGCGAGTAGCCGAGGGTGGACTTGCCGCAGCCGGACTCGCCGACCAGGGCGAGGATCTCACCGCGCGAGATGGTGAGGCTCACATCGTCGACCGCTTTGACCGCGGTCGCGGTGTCGCCGAACGCGACGGTGAGGTGCTCGACCGCGAGGAACGGCGCGGCGTTCGAGTCCACGGGGGCGTTGACGGTCAATGGCATGGTCATCACTGGACTCGCAGTCTCGGGTTGAACACGCTGTCGAGCGCGCGGGAGAAGAACACGAACGCGACCTGGAGGATCACGATCGCCGCCATCGGCGAGAACAGGTACAGGGCGCTGCCCGGTGTGTAGAGCGCGCCCTGCGACATCGCGAGGTTGATCATGATTCCCCAGTTGGTGCCCGAGATCGGCGCGATTCCGAGCAGGAAGAGACCGACCTGGGCGTAGATGGCGCCGGTGATTCCGAGCAGGAAGTGGATCGCGACATACGGCCCCACGTTCGGAAGCAGCTGTCGCCCGACGATGTTGCCGAGCCCGAGGCCTTGCAGTCGCGCGGCTTCGATGAAGTCGCTCGACCGCAGCGACAGCGCCTGCGAGCGGATCGCCCGGGCGAGCCCCGGCCATGCCGTGACCGAGAGGATCAGCGCAAGGACGAGCGGATTGGTCGTGTGCACGATGGCCGCGATCATGATGATCAGCGGCAGGCCGGGAACGGTGAGGAAGACATCCGTGACGCGCATGAGCGCGGAGTCGGTGAAGCCGCCGACATAGCCCGAGACGAGTCCGATCACCACGCCCACGACGACCGTGATCACGGCCGAGACGACGCCGACGATCATGATCGGCCGGCAGCCGACGATGATCTGGGCGAGCACATCCTGGCCGAGCGCGTCGGTGCCGAGCAGGTGCTGCGGCGAGGGGCCGGCATAGGCGTCGGATGCGTTCTGAACCGAGCTGATGTGCACCAGCATCGGGCCGAAGATGGCCATCAGCACGTAGATCAGCACGATGATGCCGCCGACGAGGGCGGGCTTGTCGTTCCACAGGATGCGCCTGAGGTCGCTCCAGAACCGCATCACACACCGCCCTGGGCGACGAGGGCGACCGTCTCGGTCGTGGGCTCGCCGCCGGTCGCAGCGACCTTGCGGCTGGACGGCCAGGCGATCCGCGGGTCGACCGCCGGGTAGAGCAGGTCGACGAGGAAGTTGGCCACCACGACGGCGGTCGTGATGAGGACGAAACAGCCCATCATGAGCGAGTAGTCGCGGCTGTTCACCGACTGGACCATGTAGTACCCGATTCCGGGGTATTGGAAATAGGTCTCGACGAACACCGAGCCTCCGAACATGAACCCGACCGCCAGCGCGAGCTGCGTGATCATCGGCAGCATCGAGTTCCGGCCGATGTAGGAGCGGCTGATGACCCGGTCCGAGAGCCCGCGGGCCTCCGCGGCCCGGACGTACTCGGACCCGAGGACCGACACCGCCGAGCCCTTCATGGCGAGCGCCCAGCCGCCGAACGAGGTGATGACGGATGCCGCGATCGGCAGCACCGCGTGATAGGCGACCGACGAGATGAACGGCCAGTTGAACCCCGGGGTGACGCCGACGTCATAGGCGCCGTTGCTCGGGAAGACCCGCCAGATGCCGGTCAGGAAGTAGAGCAGGACGATCGCGACGAGGTAGCTCGGAACGGCGCCCATGACCGAGACGATGAACGTCCAGACCTTCGCGAATGTGCTTCCGGGGTGCACCGCCATGCGGTTCCCGATGTAGACGCCGATCACGAAGCTGATCAGCAGTGAGACCGCCACGACGAGGATGGTCCACGGCAGTGCCGAGCCGATGACGGCCACGACCGTGGTGCTCGGGTTGGTGATGGGGCGGCCGAGGTTGCCGTGCAGGATGTTGCCGAGGTAGTCGAGGTACTGCGTCCCCAACGGGGCCTTCGGCATCAGACCGTAGACGGTCTGCACCCGTTGTTCGATCTCCTGCTCGGTCATGCCGCCTTGAACGCGCAACTGCGCTTCCAGAGCGGCCATGGGGTTTCCGGGCATCAGCCTCACCATGAAGAACGACACCGTGAGCACGATGTAGATGATCGCCAGTGAGATGCCGAGGCGTTTCAGTATGTATTGCACCATTGCATGACCTCCCGTCGGGTGGGGTGGAGTTCGGTTCGATTCAGCGGGGGCGAGCCGCGGCCGGCAGTGAAAGCCGACCGCGGCTCGCCTCACTCAGATGGCGTGCGCAGAGCTGCGTGCGCTCACTTCGGCTGGATGTAACCGCTCTCCATCGCGTAGGCGATTCCGGCGTTCTGGTTGTTGCCGATCATGTCCCAGTACGGCGACGAGCCGTTGGAACCGATGCTCGGCCAGTTGGTGTAGTGCGACTCCGAGAAGGACAGCTGGTAGACCTTGGTCGCGTACCAGATGTAGGGAACCTGCTGGTTCACCGTCTGGGCCCAGTCCCAGGTCAGGCTGTTCATCTCGGCGCCCGGCCCGACCGTGCGCGACTGGCTGAAGATCGTCGTCGCGACCGGCACGTTCCCGAGTCCGGGCACGTTCTGCGTCGGCCCGAACCCCATGCCCTTCTTTCCGGCGTAGTTGCCGGAGGTCTGGAAGTTCTGGTCGTGCAGCATGCTCGACAGCGTGAGCAGCGGCGTTGCGCCGTTGACGAAGTAGCTGGCCACCTGGAAGTTGCCGTTCATCTCATCCGCGCTCAGCTGGGCGCCCGAGGTCGCGTTGACGTCGGACTTGATGCCGAACGCGGTCAGCGCCTTGGTCGCCGAGGTGAACGAGGTGACGATGTCGGACGTGTCGGAGTTGGCCTCGAAGGTCAGGGTGAACTGCTTGCCCTGCGGCGTATACCACTGACCGCCCTTCTGGGTGAAGCCCGCGCCCGTGAGCAGCTGCGTGGCCTTCGCCGTGTCAGGGTCGTACTTGTTCAGCTGCGCCAGCTGGCTCGAGGTGAGATAGGTCTTGTTCTGCTGCGGCGACAGACCCGTCAGGTAATCCTGGGCGACGCCGCCGGCGCCCTTGCCCGAGCCGTATGCCGCGTCCGACATCGCCTGTCGCGGAATCAGGTAGGCGAGCGCCTGCCGGACCGGGGTCAGGTTGAGCGGGTACTGCGCGTTGTTGAACGCGAGGACGAAGCCGAAGGCCTGCGGCAGCGCCAGATTCGACCCCTTGGTCGCCTGCCAGCGCTTGAGCAGCGGCGGCGCGAGGTAGACGTTCGAGTAGTCCGCGTTGTTCGAGAACAGCTGCGGGTAGATCTCCTGGTTGGAGCCGTTGTCGAACGTGATGGACGGCACCTTGATCTTGTCGGCCGCCCAGAAGGTGTTCGACTTGACCAGCTTGGCCTGCGAGCCCGTCACGCCCGAGAGCTTGAACGGTCCGTCGCCCATGGTGCTGCTCGGGGTGAGCGCCGCGAGCTGCTTGAACACCGCGTTGTTCCGCGTGTACTCCGGCATGGCCGTGGCCTTGGTGGGGTTGGTGTTGTACTCGGCGTAGTAGGCCGGGACATCCTTCTCCAACTGAGGCGTGACGAACGATCCGTACACGCTGGCCGGGTAGATCACCGTGTTGGCGAGGATGTCGTTCTCGGCCAGGGCCACGGGCTCGTTCTGGCGCAGCGTGAACACCAGGGTCTTGTCGTCGGTCGTCTGCACGCCGGTGATGTCGTTCCACAGCGCGGAGCCGTTGAGGCCGTCCAGCATCACGGTGTCGTAGACGTCCTTCGACGTGACGGGCGAACCGTTCTCCCACTTGGCCTTGGGCTGCAGATGCACCGTGAGGTTCTGGCCCGACGCCTCCCACGAGGCAGCGAGCTGCGGGGCGTAGTCGGTGATCGACGGGTACTTCTGGATGGCCAGCCGCAGGTAGACGAAGTCGCTGAATGCGCCCGCGTACTGATTGGCGTTCCACGGGTTGGCCGAGGCGGTTGCGTTCGGCCAGGAACAGCACGGCGAATAGACGAGCGGGGCTGCGTTGCTCGCGCTGTTGCCCGTGCTGGCGGCCCCGGCGGTGCAGCCCGCGAGTGCCATGGCGGCGGCTGCCGCCACGGCCGTCGCGACTGCGGCGCGCGGGTGCTTACGGATGCGCCCGGCGGCTTCGCCGCGGGCTGTCGAGCCGCTCGACCGGAACATTCCCCCGAGTCGTTGGGCCCACGAAGAGTTCTGCTGCGTCATTGATCCTCCTTGATCCAAGACAAGCTCCCCGGGACCGGCCACTCGACGCTGGCGTGACCCGTTCGGGTAGGGTCACTGTATTAGTAAATCGTCTCGATGAATAGATTATTTTTGGCTTCGATTCGCGCTACAGGGCGGCGGCCCGGATGTCGGCGCCCCACGGTTGTTCCCAGCAACAGACGTGGTGCTCGTCTCCGACCCGCCAGCGCCGTGGGGTCGATGCGCTCTGCCAGTCCAGTGGCTCGATGCCGCCGGCGTCATCGCCCGCCAGCACGCGCTGCGCAGCGCGGGCGATGTCGGCCGCCACGTCATCGGTCAACGTCTTCGGATCGATCGACACGAACGTCGCCGTGCCGCCGGCCGCCACCAGCTCGAGGAACTCGCGGTTCCGAGCCCATGGGGTCTGCGGTGTCGACGGCACGCAGTCGGCGTCGACGAGGAAGAACCGGCGGTTCTGGGCGAGGCGGAAGGCCAGGGTGTTCACGCCCATCCGCCGCGTCCGCTCCCACTCGCGCCCGGAGGTGTCGTCGCCGATGCGGTGGATGTGCTCCAGGCCGGCGGCGAGGTGTCCGATCGTGTTGCAGCCGAGCACGATCGCGCCATCGGCGGCGTCGTGGATCGTGCGGTACAGCTCGATGAGGATCTCCGCGGTCGTGCGCCGGGCATCCGCGAAGCTCCATCTCGGTGCGCCGACCTGATGATCGGATCGCTGCAGGAACCGCCCGAAGACGTCGTAGGTCGAGAAGTCGTGCTTGATCAGCTCATAGCCCCAGTCGCGGAAGCGCGCGACGCTCTCGGCGACGAGGGCGAGCGTCTCGGGTCTGCTCGGGTCGAGGGGCCAGTCCCCGTCGAGCCGCTCGTGGCGGCTGCCCGGAACCTGCCGCCGTGACAGCAGGGGGCGGAACCACAGCCCGGGCAGCGCCCCCGCCGCGCGGATGCGTGCTGCGACATCCGCCATCTCGCTGAATGTGCCCATGCCGCGGTCCCACGGTCCGCCGGGGGCGGTGCCGCCCTCGCTCCACCCGGCGTCGATGACGCAGAACGGTGCTTGGTCGGTGCCCTCGGCCGCGCGCACCACGGTCTCCGCATCGCGGAGGACCGCGTCGGCGTCGAAGCCGACCCCGTAGGCGTAGTACCAGTTGTTGCTGCCGAACACCGGGCGGTCCGGCACGATCGGGTCGGAACACAGCGCCGCGCACAGCTCGCCGAGCGCGTCGAAGGCCGTGCCTTCATGAGATTCGAGCTCGACCAGGGTGGCGAGGGCGAGCTCGCGCTCGCCCAGTTCGAGCGGCCGATCGCCGGATCTCACGTCGAGCCACAGGGTGACGCCCGCGGTGTCCGCTGTCCATGAGCACAGCGCCGTCGGGCGCACGCGGACGCCGGCTCCGCGGATGCCGCCGCCGGGTTCGGTTGCGATCCAGTACCAGGGCAGAGCCCGCTCGGCGCGGGGCGGTTCCCAGCGCAAGTCGCCGTACGAGCGCTCCCACGCGTCGCCGAGCACCAGGCATCCCTCGGGCAGCCCGCGATTCCAGCGCACTGCGACACCGCTCAGCGGCGAGTGCGAGGTCACGGAGAGGCGCAGGCCGTCAGGGGCGGGCGAGGCGCGGATGACAGCCCCCTCGGCGGCCCACTCGTCGTCGTCGTCGGGTCTCGCGGCTCGCGGCACCTCGCCCTCGGCGCTCCAGGTGAAGACCGCATCGGGCATGGGCATGTTCCGGATCATTTCCACCTCCGCTGCTCGGCCCGCAGGCTCGGGCGACGTCTCAGTCCTGGATGAGAAGCCAGAAGACTTCGGTCTCGGCGTCGTCGGGGTTCGGCGTCGCGTGGCCATAGATCTCCCAGCACGGCCCCGCGAGCTCGCGCCCCCGGGCTGCGGCGTGATCGCGGGCGGCCTGGTGCGTCTCCCCCAGCGTCGAGTAGTCACCCCGATGCAGCGCGGTGACGACCTCGCCGCCGGGCAGCGCGGAGCAGACCACTTCGCCGTCCGACTCGAACGCGGCCGCCGCCAGCACCCCCACCTCGACGGTCGGGGTCTGGTCTGTGTAGAGCATGACGTTCTGCCACCTCTCACCGCCTCCGCCCGTCGCGAGCTCGGGGTGCGCGCGGGCGAAGAGGTAGACCTCGTCCAGCAGCGGCATCCACAGTTTCGGGAATTCGGCCCAGTTCGTCACTCGGCGGATCACCGCCGTCGGCCTCGCCGCGATCGTCGTGATGCGCACTGACTCCGTTGTCATGCCTGTGACGATACCGGCGCGCGGATGCAATTCATCAAAATACTTGACTGATTATCTCGACCCCCGAGAGGATGACGGGGAACGTCCCGAACCGCACCGCCGCGCCGGCGCGGATCCGCAACATCGGGCGACCCATCCCCCTCGTGAACAGGAGACGACGATGTCCGACGAGACCCCGCTGAGAGTGGCGGTCCTGAGCTTCTGGCATGTGCATGCCGGCGACTACGCGGGCACCGCCGCGCGGCATCCCGGCACCGAACTCGTCGCGGTCTGGGACGACGATGCCGCCCGCGGTCAGGCGGCCGCCGAGCGCTTCGGCGCGGCCTTCGAGCCCGACCTCGACGCGCTGCTGGCGCGCGACGACATCGACGCGGTCACGATCACGACCGCCACCAGCGACCACCGCGACGTGATGGTCAAGGCGGCCCGCGCCGGGAAGCACATCTTCACCGAGAAGCTGCTCGCGCCCACCGTCGCCGAGGCGGAGGAGATCGTCCGCGTCTGCGACGAGAACGGCGTGAAGCTCATCGTCTCGCTGCCGCGGCTGTACCACGGCTACACCCAGGTCGTGCGGGATGTCCTGGCCTCCGGTCGCCTCGGCGCCGTCAACTACTCGCGCGTGCGCCTGTCCCACGACGGCGCGGTCGCGAACTGGCTGCCTGATCACTTCTACGTGCCCGAGCTCGCCTTCGGCCTCGCCCTCGCCGATCTCGGCTGCCACCCCGTCTACCTGACCCAGCTCTTCCTGGGGGCGCAGCCGAAGACCATCGCCGCGACCTACACGCACGTCACGGGCCGCCCCGTCGAGGACAACGCGGTCGTCACCGTCACCTACGACGGCGGCGCGATCGGTGTGATCGAGGCGGGCGTCGTCTCGCCGGACCCGTTCCTCATCGAGATCGGCGGGACGACGGGCTGGCTCAGCTACTCGGAGCGCGACGGGCACGTCGCCGTCGCCGTGAAGGGGAACGAGATCGAGCGCATCCCCGTGCCGGACGACCTGCCGAGCGCCTTCGACCAGTGGGTCGAGCACATCCGGCGCGGCACCCGCGCCGACGACAACCTTGCGCGCGCCGTCGAGCTGACCAGGCTCGTCGTCGCCGCGAACCATGCAGCAGAGACCGGAGTCAAGGAGGACTATCGATGATCAAAGTCGGACTGATCGGTGGCGGAGGCATCGCCGGCGCCCACATCCGCGGTTATGAGGCGCACGCCGGCGAGATCGCCGTCGTCGCCGTAGCGGACGCCTTCGAGGAGACCGCGCAGCGGCGCGCGACCGAGCTCGGCGCGACGGCGTACACCGACTACACCGCGATGATCGCGGCCGAGCAGCTCGATGCCGTCGACATCTGCCTGCCGCACCACCTGCACGCGGACGCGATCGTCGCGGCGGCGCGGGCCGGGCTGCACATCCTGTGCGAGAAGCCCCTGTGCCTGACGCCGGGCGAGGCGCGGCGCGTGAACGCGGCCGTCGCGGAAGCCGGCGTCACGCTCATGTGCGCGCACAACCAGCTCTTCATGCCGGCCGTCGCGAAGGCCAAGGAGCTGCTGGATGCCGGCACGATCGGCCCCGTCTACGAGGTGCGCACGACCGACTCGTTCTACAACGACTTCGACCCGGCGAACATGGGCTGGCGCGCCCACACCGCCACCTCGGGCGGCGGCGAGCTCATCGACACCGGTTACCACCCCAGCTATCTGCTGCTGCATCTGGCCGGGGCGCGCCCCGTCGAGGCCACGGCGATGCTGTCCACGCACCGGTTGAAGTTCATGGAGGGCGAGGACAGCGCGCAGGTGCTCGTCCGGTTCGACAACGGTGTGGTCGGTCAGATGGTGACGAGCTGGGCGTATCAGCCGGCGAGCTCGACCGAGCGCTTCTCGGTGGTCGGCGAGCTCGGCTCGCTCACGAGCGACGGCACGAGCCTGAGCTACCGACTGCGCGACGGCCGCGAGGAGTCCTTCGACTTCGAGCCCGTCGACACCTTCGCCGCCGAGATCGGGCACTTCGCCGAGTGCCTCGCGAACGGAACCCGGCCGTTGCACACCGAGGACGAGGGCATCCAGGTGCTCGGTCTGCTGCTCGCGGCCTACGAGGGCGCGCGCGAGAAGACCATCGCGCCGGTGCTCGACGTGCTGAACTGAGCCGGCCTCCCCTCGGGCAGGTTTTCTACTGTGGGGCATACGCGATCCGCGGATCGCGTATGCCCCACAGTCGGTTCTGTGCCCGGCCGCGGTGCGGCGACCCGCCTAGGAACCGATCAGCAGCGTCTGCGGGCGCGGTGAGAGCAGCCCGTCGAGCACAAGGCACGCGGCACCGATCGCCGCGACATCCTCGCCGATCGCCGACTCGGTGAAGGTCACCGGGTGGGGCAGCGTGTAGACCGACGACCCCATCACGAGGCCGGGCACCCGCTCGAGCACGATCTCGCGCAGCGGCGCGAAGAACGGCCCGCCGAAGACGACGTGGTCCAGGTCGAGCAGATTCACGAGGATGACCAGGCCTTCCGCGAGGTCGGTGACGGCATCCCCGACGAGCTTCTGGGCGCGCGGGTCGTCGGCCGTGGCGACCAGGGCCGAGTAGGCCGCACTGACCTCGGCGGCGGTCATTCCGTCGGGACCCCCCGGGATGATGCCCGCCGCGGCCGCTTCGGCGACCATCAGGCTCGGCATCAGCGAGTTGCCGAGCCTCCACCGACGGCCACGAGGCCTGTCCGGGTTGCCGCCCACGATGATCGCCCCGATGTCCCCGGCGTTGTTCGAAAACCCGCGGATCACCTCGCCCCGCGCGACGATGCCGCCGCCGATGCCGGTGCCGCAGTAGAAGAAGAGCATGTCGTTGCGCTCGCCCGTGGTGTCCATCCAGAGCTCGGCGACGGCCGCGGCCGTGACGTCCTTCTCGAGGATCACCGGCAGGTCGAGCAGGCGCGCGAGCTCGTCGCGAATGGGGACGTCGTGCCACCCGGTCAGCAACGGCGGGTTCAGGACCACGCCGGAGCCCAGGTCGATCGGCCCGGGGGACGCGACGCCGACACCCAGCACCTGATTGCGATCGGCGCCGCTTTCCGCGATGAGCGCCTGCACGCCGCTGGCGATGCGCTCCAGCGTCCGCGGCGCCTTCGCCCGGACCGAGGTCTGCAGCACGCGGTGTGAGACGACCTCGCCGGCGAGGTCCAGCAGCACGATCGTGATCACGGAGGGGTCCAGGTGCACGCCGACCGCGAGCCGGCTGCGCGGCTCGAGGCGCAAGATGGTGCGCGGCTTGCCCACACCTCCGACCGTCCGCGTGCCGGCTTCCGCAACGAGCCCTTCACGGAGCAGCCGCCGCACGATGTTCGTGACGGTCTGCGCGGAAAGCCCCGTGGCCTGCGCGATCTCGACGCGACTGACGCCCTCGGGGGCGCGTCGCACCGCGTCGAGGGTCACCGCCTGGTTGTAACCCCCGACGGCAGGAATATTGCTTCCCGGTCGCATCGTCGTCCCATCCGACCCGTGATGCGCCGTCCGGCGCGTTCCGAGACTATCGCCAGGCATCCGGGAAACGCGGGACGCGCCGCGGGTGGAAAAGTGCCCGGCTAGTGCTTCTTCGCCGCGGCCAGGGCGGTGTCGAGCTCGGGGATGTCGAGCGCCGGCTCCGGCAGCGGCCCGCGATCGGTCGCGCGCAGGCCGTCGAGGAGCAGCCACAGGTAGCGCTCCCAGACGGGCCGTGAGACCGCGTCGGATGCCAGGTAGCACGGCCCCATCATGAACAGGATCGCCGCGAAGTCGGACGGCGCGGCATCCGCTCGCACGCAGCCCGCGGCCTTCGCCCGCTCGACCAGCTCGCTCACGGGCCCCACGAGCGCCTCGCGCATCGTCTCGAGCTTGCCGTCGACCTGCACCGGCCGCTCGCCGAGCGAGCCGGTCGCGGTCATGACCTCGTAGAGGCCGCGGTCCTGCGCGTGCTTCGCGATCGTGCCCTCGACGAAGGTGACGAGCGCCCGCCACGGGTCGTCGATCTCGAGCGCGGACTGCGCGTTCGCGACGAGCTGGGCGAAGTCGTCGCTGAAGATCGCGGCCGCGAGATCCTGCTTGTTCGCGAAGTGGCGGTAGGCGGTGCCGACCCCCACCCCGGCCTTGTGCGCGATCTCGTCGAGGGTGGCCTCGAGCCCGCGCGCGGCGAAGACCTCGCGCGCCGCGTCGAGCAGCAGCGCGCGGTTGCGTGCCGCGTCACGACGAAGCGGCCGGGAATCGGCATCCGCAGTGGTGCTCACAGATGGTCCTTCCCGGCCGCTTCGCCTCTGATGCGATGCCTATGCGTGAATCATCGCAGGCTGCTCGCCCGAGTCGTGGACGAATTCCTCAGGCACGCCCGGGCGCAGCACGATCGCGGTGATGATCGCGCCGGCCGCGAAGATCGCCGAGGCCAGCCAGAACGCGTGGTGGTAGCCGTCGATCGCGCCCTGCGCCTGGATCGCCAGCTGGCTCGCCTTGTCGTGGGCGCTCGCGATGTGGTCGGCGATGTAGGCCGTGATCGCGGTCGACGCGATCGTGTTGAGCAGCGCGGTGCCGATCGATCCGCCGACCTGCTGCACCGTGTTGACGGTCGCCGAGCCGACGCCCGCGTCCTGCTGGGTGAGGCGCAGCGTCGAGATGCTCATGGCGATCGCGAACAGGGTGCCCATGCCGAAGCCGAGCAGGATCAGGCTGGGCAGCACGTCCGCCGCGTAGTGCCCGACGACCTGGATGCGGGTCAGCAGCGCGAGCGCGACCGCGCCGAGCAGCATGCCCGCCGGCACGAGCACCTTCGGGCTGACGCGGCGCTGCAGGCGCGGCATCACGATCGCGGCCATCACGATGATCGCGGCGGGCAGCGGCAGGAAGGCGACGCCCGTCTTGACCGCGCTGTAGCCGAGGTTCGCCTGCAGGTAGTAGGTCATGAACAGGAAGACGCCGAACATGCCGGTGGTCGCGAGGAACATCGCGATGAGGCCGCCGCCGCGGGTGCGGTCGAGCAGGATGCGCAGGGGCAGCAGCGCGTGCTTCGAGCGGGCCTCGATGACGACGAACGCGATGAGCAGGATGCCGGAGGCGATCAGGAAGCCGAGGGTCTTGGCATCCCGCCAGCCGTCGGTGTCGGCGAGCGAGAAGCCGTAGACCAGCGCGAACAGGCCCGCGGTGATCGTGACGGCCCCGGGCAGGTCGAGCTTCGGGCGGTGCGCGCTCGCCGAGTGGCGGAGCAGGACGAACGCCCCGATCAGGGCGGGGATCGCGAAGAAGATGTTCACGAACATGGTGGCGCGCCACGAGAAGTACTCGGTGAGCACGCCGCCGAGCAGCAGGCCGAGGGCCGCGCCGCCGCCGCCGATCGCGCCGAAGACGCCGAAGGCGCGGCCGCGTTCCTTGCCGTCGACGAAGGTCGTGGTGAGGATCGCGAGGACGGCGGGCGCCAGGATCGCGCCGAACGCGCCCTGGATGACGCGCGCCGTGACGAGCATCTCGAAGGAGTGGGCCGCGCCGCCGAGCGCGGAGGCCGCCGCGAAGCCCGCGAGGCCGATGATGAGCGCCCACTTGCGGCCGAAGAGGTCGGCCAGGCGGCCGGCGAACAGCAGTAGGCTGCCGAACGCGAGGGTGTAGCCGGTGATGATCCACTGGCGGTCGTTGTCGCTGAACGCGAGGGCCTTCTGCGCGGTCGGCAGGGCGATGTTCACGACGGTCGAGTCGAGGATGACCATGAGCTGGCTGAGCGCCAGGACGACGAGGATGACCCAGCGCCGGTTGTGGTGGTGCTCGGCGTGCGGGTCCGTGACGGCGAGCGGCACGGGCGCGGTTGCGGTGGCTGACATGAAGGCTCCCGAGGTGTGGCGGTGCTGAATTCGGAGAGGAGAACTCCGAATTACAGTATGCGCAAAATGGAAGCCATTCCTCCGGATTAGCTGGGCATCGGGTTGCGCGCGGGTGAACTCGGCATTTCTGGACGCGCGCGGCCGTCGGGCACTTTTTCCAGCGGCGGGCATAGCCGGCGGCGCGGTTCTGTATGCCCGCCAGTGGAAAAAGTGCCCGACGGGGTTCGCGGGGCGCGATCAGGCGATGGCGAGGATGCCGAGCACGAGCGCCGCGAGCGGGATCACACCCTGGGTGAGGGCGGGGCGCACGAACTCCTTCCCGAGGGTCGTGAGTACGCATGCCGCCGCGACCATCGAGGCGACCGCGGTGATCGTGAGGGTCCAGCCCGCGACGTCGGCCCCCGCCCACACCAGGATCGGCCCGACGACCGCGGCGATCGCGAGGAACAGGTTGTAGAAGCCCTGGTTGTAGGCGAGCTGGGCGGTGGCATCCGCCTGCGCCTGGTCGGCGACGTTGAAGCGCTGCCAGATCGCGGGCCGGCGCCAGAGCACCGACTCCATGGCGAAGATCAGGACGTGGAGCGCCGCGGCGGCGAGCGCGAAGATCAGTGCGACGGTCTGCATGCGGCCAGGCTAGAGCGGAGTCGGGGCGGATGTCGGCGGCCGCGCCCCCCGATCACCCGCGCGTCGCGCGGTCGGCGCGACCGCGGTCGGGGCGACGACCGCGCGCTTGAGGTGCTCGTAGACGACCGAGGTGCGGACGTCCACGATCTCGGGCCGCGTGGTGAGCGTGTCGATGACGAACGCGTACAGGGCGTCGTTGTCGGCGACGGCGACGTGCAGGATGAAGTCCTGATCGCCTGCCGTGACGAACACGCCGAGGGTCTCGGGCAGCGTCGCGACCCAGTCGCGGAAGGCCTCGAGCACCGTGCGCTTCGGCGGCCGGATGCGCACCGAGATGAGCGCCTGCACCCCGCGCCCGATCGCCGGCAGGCTCACGTCGAGGCGCGCGCCCGTGACGACGCCGCGCTCGTAGAGGCCACGGGTGCGCTCGAGCGCGGTGGTCGGCGAGACGCCCGCGGCGGCCGCGACGTCGCGATTGCTCGTCCGTGCGTTGTTCTGCAGGACGGCCAGGATCGCGGCATCCACATCATCGAGATTCGCCATATCGCCAGGCTAGGCGCATTAAGTCCGGCACACTTGAATCGCGCCCGACGATATGGATTGCTGAGCGCATGGATGCCCCCGCAATCGGCTTCGCGCCCGATGAGATCGACACCTCCGCCCCGACCCGCTCGGCCCGCCTCAAGTGGGTCGTCGTGGTCGACGAGGCGCTGCCGCCGGGCCGCGCGCTGAACGCCGCCGTGTGCACGGCCGCGGCCACGGGCCGCGCGGTCGCAGGGCTGCTCGGCCCCGACGCGGTCGACGCCGAGGGCTCGGCCCACCCCGGGCTGCCGTGGGCGGGGTGCACCGTGCTGCGCGCCCCGGCCGAGACGCTGCGCACGATCCGGGCGAAGGCCGCGGCATCCCCCGAGCTGCACACCGTCGACATGCCCGAGGACGCCCAGCTCACCCGCGTCTACGACGAGTACCTCAGTGTGATGTCGGGGAAGGCCGCCGATCGGATCGCCTACGGCGCCGTCGGCATCGTCGGCCCTCGCAACCGCGTCGACCGCATCGTGGGGCGGCTGCCGCTCTACTGAGCAGCGCGATGCGAACGGCGGGGTGCTCTAGCTGGGGCCCCGCGCGGGGTCGAAGTTTCGCGCGGTGCGGAGTTCGCCGTGCGGTAGGCGGCTCCGCAACGCGCGACGAACTCCGTACCGCGCGAAAGGCGGCCGGGCGGTGCGGCGCGCCGCCGCCGCTACGCCCGCCCCGGCAGTTGCGCGAGCGGGGCCGAGCGGCGCTCGAGCAGCTCGGCGTACGTGCCGTCCCGCTCGGCCCAGCGGTGCATCTGCACGCCCCGCACCAGGATCTCGTCGGGCGTCGGGTCGGCCGAGAGCAGCCCCACGACCTCGTCGAGGTAGTCCGCGAGCTTCAGCGCGGCCGGGTTCTGCGCCTCGTGCTCGGGGGTCGTCGCGACGGCCGGCGGCACGAGCTCGTGCACCGTGACGCCGGTGCCCTCGAGGTGCTTGCGCAGCGACTCGGAGTACGAGTGCACGGCCGCCTTCGACGCGCCGTAGGTCGCCATGAGCGGGAACGGCAGGAAGCCGATGCCCGACGAGACGGTCACGAAGGCGCCGTCGCCGCGGCCCAGGAAGTGGGGCGTGAAGGCATCCGTCACGCGGATCGTGCCGAGCACGTTGACCTCGATCGTCGTCTGCGCGGTCGCGAAGTGCGCGGGGTCGCGCAGGTCCTCGAACAGCAGCACGCCCGCCATGGTGACGACCGTGTCGAGCCCGGGATGCCGCGCGAGCACCGCGTCGCGGGCGCGCTCGACCGAGCCGGAGTCGGTGACGTCGATCTCGACGAGCTCGAAGCCGTCGATGGGGTCGGTGCGGCGCCCGCCGATGACGACGGTGCTGCCGGCGGCGGCGAAGCGGCGGGCGAGCCCCAGGCCGATGCCCGAGGTGCCGCCGACGATGAATACGGTGCGGTCGGTGATGTCCATGGCCTCAGCGTGCGCGGGTCGCGGCGGGCGAGGCAGAACCCTGCGGATCCGGGTAGTGGCAGGGCCCCGGCTCGCGCGGCCCGCCGGGGCTACCGTGGGCGTGATGGACGAACGAGACGATGAGGATGCCGCCGGGGCCCTCGGGCCGGACGGCCCCGAGACGAACCGCCTGGGCGCCTACCTGCGCGCGCGCCGCGGCCTCGTGACGCCGGAGCAGGCCGGCATCCCCTCGGGCCCGCGCCGTCGGGTTCCGGGCCTGCGCCGCGAAGAGGTCGCGATGCTCGCGGGCATCAGCTCGGACTACTACCTGCGCCTCGAGCGCGGCCGCGACCACAACCCGTCGCCGCAGGTGCTCGAGGCGCTCGCGCGCGTGCTGCAGCTCGACGACGTCGAGCTCGACTACCTGATGCTGCTCGCGCGCCCCGAGCCGCCACACCGCACGCAGGCGCGGGCGCGCGCTCGCCGCGGCGCGGCCGAGCGGGTCCCCGCCCGCCTGCATGCGCTGCTCGCGTCGATCGGGCTGCCGGCCTTCGTCGAGGGGAAGACCTTCGACGTGCTCGCGTCGAACGAGCTCGCGCGGGCGCTCAACCCGCGACTGCGGCCGGGTGAGAACCGGCTGCGCTCGCTCATCCTCGACCCCGAGGAACACGCGTTCCAGATCGACTGGGACCGGCAGACGGCGGGCTTCGTCGCGGCCTTCCGCCAGCAGGTCGGCGACGACGTGTCCGACGCGCGTGTGCTCGAGCTCATCGGCGAGCTGTCGGTCGCGAGCGGGCGCTTCCGCGAGCTGTGGGCGCGGCACGACGTGCGGGCGCTCGGCGGCGGCACGACGGATGTCGCGCACCCCGTCGTCGGCGAGCTGCGCCTGCACCGCGACAAGCTGCCCGTCGACGATGTGCTGCTCGTCGTCTACTACGCCGACGAGGGCAGCGAGACCGCGGAGAAGCTGCGGCTGCTCGCGTCGCTCGCGGCGGGGGCCGCGGTGCCCGGGGCGGACGGGAAGATGGTGCGATGAACGACGTGGTCGCCAGGCGGGCGGGGCTCGCCGACATCCCCCGCCTCATCGAGCTGCGCGCGCTCATGGTGGCCGAGATGGGCGACGACTTCGATTCGGTGCCGGGCCTGCGCGAGGCGGCCGCCGCCTGGTTCGCGCGCCGCATGGCGGACCCGCGCGGCTTCGCCGCGTTCGTCGCCGAGGTGCCCGGCGAGGGCGTGGTCAGCTGCGCGATCGGCACGGTCGAGGACCATGCGCCGAGCCCGCGCAGCCCGAGCGGACTGCGCGGCGAGCTCGCGAACGTGTGCACCGAGCGCGCGTTCCGCGGCCGCGGCCTCGCGCGTGCCTGCGTCGAGGCGCTGCTCGCGTGGTTCCGCGACGAGACGGACGCGACGCTCGTCCGCCTCGCCGCCACCGAGGACGGCGCGCCGCTCTATCGCAGCCTCGGCTTCGTGCCGCCGCGCGACCTGATCCTGCAGCTCAGGCTCGCGCGCTGAGCCGCGCCCCGCAGTAGCCTGTTTTTCGCGCGCTACGGAGCTCATCGCGCGTTACCGGCCGCCACAACGCGCGACGAACTCCGTAGCGCGCGAAATTCCGCGGCCCGCGTCAGCGCGCAGCGAGGAACGCGGCGGCGTCGGCGGCGGATGCCAGCAGCACGGTGCCGCTTGCGACATCCGCACCCGTCGAGGCCGCGATCGCCACGGCGCCGACCTGCTCGCTCGTCACCCACCCGGTCTCACCGGGCGCGAAGCGCGTCGCGACCGGGCCGAGCTCAAGCGCGAGCACGCGGCGCCCGGGGTTCTCGGCGGCGAGCACGCGCTGCAGCATGAGCAGCGCGGTCTGCTCCATGCTCACGAGGCCGCTGCCCGGCACGGGGAACTCGGCCGACTGCCCGACGACGATCGTGTAGGCACCGGCGCCCGACATCCGCGGCAGCACCGCCCGGGCGAGGCCCATGTGCGCGGTCGCGAGGCCCGTGAACGCCTGCTGCCAGTCGTCCGCGGTGATTCCGGTGAGCGGCCCGCCCGCCCACCAGCCGCCGACCGGGACGATCACGTCGTCGATGCCGCCGCGCATCTCGACCATGGTGGATGCCAGCACCTCGGGGCCCCCGTGAAGGTCGTGTAGTCGTGCGTCGGCAGGTGCAGCAGAGGGCTGCGGCCGAGGTCGCCGAGCACGGCGCGCAGTTCGGCACCGCGGGCGTCGGAGCGGGTCGGCACGACGACATCCGCCCCCGCCTCGAGGAAGGCGCGCACGATGCCTGCGCCGACACCGCCCGTGCCGCCGGGAACGAGAACGCGGCGGCCGCTGAGGTTCGTGGTCATGGGGGTCTTCCTTTCGTTGGTGACACCAACATATCGTTGGTGACGCCAACGGTAACACGAATCGTTGGTTGCGCCAACTGTTATGCTCGCGACATGGACAACGAGGTGCGCGCGCCGCAGGCCCTGCGGCATCTGGTCAGCTGGCAGGCGGGCCGCCTCGCCACGATCGGCGCTCGGCTGACGGCGCAGAGGCTGCCGCTCGAGGCGCGCTCCGACTTCGCGGTGCTCGCGAGCCTCGTCGAGTACGGCGATCTGAGCCAGGCCGACCTCGGGCGCATCCTCGGGCTCGATCGCAACAACGTGAATGGCATCGTGACGCGTCTCGACACCAATGGGCACGTGACGCGGCGCGCCGACCCTGGCGATCGCCGCCGCAACATCGTGAGCGTGACGGATGCCGGTCGCACCCGTCTCACGGAACTGCAGCGCGCGTCATCCGCCGTCCAGGCTGAACTGCTCGACGGGCTCACCGCCGCCGAGCAGGCCCGGCTCGTCGAACTGCTCGACCTCGTGCTCGCGCGCCACCCCGCCCAGCCGGCCTGAGCGCGTGTCGCGCTGCGCCGCGCCGTGTCCGTTTTTCGCGCGTTACGGAGTTCATCGCGCGTTACAGGCCGCCGCAGCGCGCGACGAACTCCGTAACGCGCGAAATAGCGTGGGTCGCAGCGCGTCGCACCCGGCGGGTCGGTGCTCGCGCGCACCGGCCCGCGGCCCTAACGTGCGGCCTATGGGAAGTGGTCTGGGCTGGGTCGCCCACTCGGGCATCGTGCAGGGCGTCATCATCGGCGGGGTGTTCGCGTTCCTGACGGCGACGCTCGTGCTCAACCTCGTGGCGCGCTCGCAGACAGTGACGGTCAACGGCTGGAGCTCGGTGCCGCGCGTCGGGCAGCCCGGGCTCGGCATCCTCACCCGGTCCGCGCTGGCCAAGGCGCTGCCGGCGGTGAACGTCTTCGAGGAAGCCGCCTATTGGACGGCGACGAAGGATGCCGCAGGCCGCCCCCTCCGCGGCGACCGCAGCTACGTGCTCCGCTTCCCGCCCGGTCAGCAGCCCCCGAACGGCGCGTTCTGGTCGCTCAGCGCGACCGATCTCGTGGGCTACATGGTGCGGAACGACGCGGGCCGCTCGACCGTCGACGACCGTGCGCCGCTCGTCGCGAACGCGGACGGCTCGGTCGACATCCGTCTGCAGCGCACCGCGCCCGACGGCCCCGCGCAGAACTGGCTGCCGACCCCGGCCGGCCCGTTCAAGCTCATGCTGCGCGCCTACCTGCCCGGCGCGACGGTCGTCGACGGCGGCTACCGCGTGCCCGCCGTCGAGGAGGTGCGGGCGTGAACCGGCTCATCCTCAAGTACGCGACGCCGATCACGGTCGTGATCCTCGCGGTGTTCGCGTGGGTCGTCTACAGCCGCATCGCGAGCGGCAGCGGCATCCTCGTGCTCGCCGTCACGGCCGTGATTGTGTGGGTGCTCGGCACCGCGGCGTTCATCTGGTTCTGGCCGCGCATGATCGTCGGCGGGTTCAAGCGGGCGATCCTCGCGCGCGGGCTCGGCGGCGGCCCGATCCCGGTCAACACGCTGTATGCCGAGCCGAGCTCGTCCTCGTCGTCGGCCTCGACCGGCAGCCTGCTCGCGACCGGCACCGACGACGTGCTCTACGTCGGCGGCTGGCTCGATCTGAGCGCCGGCCCGCAGGTGCTGCACGTGCCCGAGATGGCCGGGCGGTACTACAGCGTGCAGCTCACCGACCCGACGACGAGCGCGAACTTCGCCTATGTCGGCACACGCACGACGGGCACTGCGGCCGGCGAGTTCGCGATCGCGGCGCGCGGCTGGCGCGGGGACGTGCCGCCGGGGATGCCGCTGATCACAGCCCCGGGCCGCGGGGCGCTGCTCATCGGGCGCGTGTTCGTCGCCGACGAGGCCGACCAGCCCGCGGCATACGCGCTCGCGCAGCAGCTCAGCCTCTCGCCGCTCTAGAGGTGCGCGGCCCAGTCGCCGGTCGAGAGGTACTGCACCTTGCGCGCGATCGACACGGCCTGGTCGCCGAAGCGCTCGAAGTAACGCGCGGCGAGCGTCGTGTCGACCGTGCTCTGCGTGCTGGCGGCCCACGACCCGTCGGTGACGGTCTCGAGCACGTGGCGGTGCAGGGCGTCCATGGCGGCGTCGTCATCGATCAGCTGCTGGGCGACCCCCATGTCCTGCGTGGCGAGCAGACGGCGCAGCTGGGCGGCGGTGCCGACGGCCTGCGCGGACAGCTGCAGGAACGCGTCGCGCAGGGCGGCCGGCGCGACATACGCCGGGTACCGCCGCCGCGTGAGCGCCGCGAGGTGGTGGGCGAGGTCGCCCATGCGCTCGAGCGCCGTGCTCATGCGCAGCGCGCTGACGACGATGCGCAGATCGTGGGCGACCGGGCTCTGGCGCTGCAGAATGCCGATGGCGAGCTCGTCGAGCTCGATCGCGAGGGCGTCGATCGCGGCATCCCCGCTGATCACGCCTTCGGCGCGGGCCAGGTCGGCGGTGTTGAACGCGGTCGTCGCGTCGGTCACCGCCTCGAGCACGAGGTCGGCGAGCCGCACGAGGTTGTCCTGCACGGTCTCCAGGTCGAGTTGGAACACGCGTCGCATGGCGTCGAGCATTCCATCGGCGCTCTAAGCCCGGGCTAAGGAAGCCGACAGCGCGGGCCGGGTCAGCGACCGGCGGCGGCCGCTACATGGCGCCGGCGGTGCCGAGCAGTGCGCCGATCGCGAAGGTCGCCGCGAGGGCGATCGCGCCGCCGAGCACGATGCGCAGCGTGCCCTTGCGCTTCGAGCTGCCGCCGATGCGGGCGCTCAGCGTGCCGGTCACGACGAGCGCGGCGAGCACGGCGGCGAAGGTCACCGGGATCTTCCACGGCGCGGGCACCGCGAGCACGACGATGAACGGCAGGATGCCGCCGCACAGGAACGCGATGGCCGAGGCGAAGGCTGCGTGCCACGGACTGACGACGTCGTCCGGGTCGATGCCGAGCTCTGCCGCGAGGTGCGCGCGCAAGGCATCCTTCTCGGTCAGCTCGATCGCCACCTGCCGGGCCGTCGCGTGCGAGATGCCCTGCGCCTCGTACAGCGCGGTGAGCTCGTCGAGCTCTTCCTCAGGCATGGTGGCGAGCTCGTTGCGCTCCTTCTCGATGAGCGCGTGCTCGCTGTCGGCCTGGCTGCTGACCGAGACGTACTCGCCGACCGCCATCGAGAACGCGCCGCCGACGAGGGCCGCGACGCCCGAGGCGAGGATCGGCGCCGAGCCCGCTCCGGCGCCCGCGACGCCGACCACGACCGCGGCGACCGAGATGATGCCGTCGTTGGCGCCGAGCACGCCGGCGCGCAGCCAGTTGAGCCGTTGCGCGAGACCGCCGCGGTGCGGCTCGTCGGGCTGGTTCGCGAGGGCGTCGTTCGTCATGGGGGAAGCGAAGCAGACATCCGGATGCCTGTCCACGGCCCGCGCCGCGCGCGAGAAGCCCAGAACGCACGAGAGGGAGGAACTTTTCGCGGGTACGTCCTCCCGATCGTGCGTTCTGGGCTTCGCGCGCCCGGCGAGCGCCGTTTATCGGGCTGATCGGGCTCTCCCAGTGCCTGTGCCCCGGTTTTGCACGTGACGGGCCGGGAACGGATAGGGATCGGGCAGGTGCGCTCAGCAGGGTGGGTCACCCGGGCTTCGAAGATCTCGCGGCCCGGCTGACAGGAATGAGGTCACTCATGCAGGTTCGCAAGCGCATCGGCTACACCCTGGCCGCCACGGCCCTGATCACCGCGGTCGGCTGCGGCGGAGCGGTCGCCGCCAACGCCGCCACCACCTCGTCGTTCGGCGCCACCGGCGCCGCGGCGTCCACCACCCACGCCGTCACCACGACTGCGAGCACGGGTTCGAGCTCGAGCTCGAGCACGTCGAGCGGCTCGAGCACCACCGCACCCGGCGCACCCTCGGGCCAGAAGGGCACCCCGCCCGCACTGCCGCAGCTCTCCGCGACGCAGCTCGCGAAGGTCACCGCAGCGGTGAAGGCGAAGGATGCCTCCGCCACCGTGCAGCGCTCGTGGAAGGACGCGGACGGCACCTTCGACGTCGTCGTCACCTCCGGTGGCAAGACGATCAAGTACGAGGTCTCGGCCGACTACACGAAGGTCTCGATCGACACCGACGGCCCGTCCGCCCCGCCGCAGGGCGCCCCCGGCCAGCAGGGCTCGAAGCCGGGTTCGGCCTCGGGCGCGAAGCCTGGTTCGGCCTCGAGTTCGACCTCGGGTTCGGCCTCGGGCACCCAGGCTCCGACCCCGCCCACCGGCCAGCCGAGTGGTGCGCCCGCGCAGGGGCAGACCTCGGGCTCGTAGCCGGCATCCCCCTCTCCCCACCCGCGGCGGGGCCTCGACAACCGGTCGGGGCCCCGCCGTTTCGCTGCAGCCGGCAGCGCTTAGGGAACGGATAGGCATCGCTCGGGGGCTTCCCGGCTGAAGTAAGAAACGCGGAAGAAACGGTCGCGAGTGTGGAAGGCAGACAGAGAAACCGGACGACAGGAGCAGCCATGAGCATCAGGAACCGCGGAACCCGCATCGCCTCGAGCGTCGGAGCGGCGATCGGCGCGCTGGCCGTCGGATCGGCGGCCGTGCTCGGCGGCGCGCTGTGGCACAGCGAGGTCGCGAACGCCGCGACCCGCTCGGCCTCGTCCGGCACCACCAGCTCGTCGTCGGGCACCCGGGCGACCACCAGCACCCCCACGGCGACGTCGACCCCGTCGTCCAGCCCCTCGGCCACGAGCGCGACGTCGAGCGGCTCGTCCGGCTCGACCTCCTCGTCGACGAGCAGCACGTCGGGCACGAGCTCGAGCGGCTCCACCAGCTCGTCGACCTCGTCGAGCACCGGGGTCGGCTCCTCGAGCGGCACCGCCCCGCAGGCGACCTCGTCGGGGTCGTGAGCGCGATGCCGATCATCACGGGTGCGGGCGGCGGGGCATCCGCAGCCCACCTCGAATGGCAGGTCTGGAACCTCGAGGCCCGTCTCGTCGTCACCGACGCGGCACGGCTCGACGAGGCGGCCCGGATCGCCCGCGAGGTGCTGGCCGAGGTGGATGCCGCATGCAGCCGCTTCCGCGCGGACTCCGAGCTCACGGCGCGCTCCGCCGAGTTCGCCGTCGGCGCCCCGGCCTCGCCCATGCTGACGCGCCTCGTGCGCGCCGCCCTCGACGCCGCCGAGTGGACCCACGGCGACGTCGACCCCTCGCTCGGCGACCAGCTCGGCGCGCTCGGCTACGACCGCGACATCGCCGAGGTGCGGGCGCGCAGCGAGCACCTCGCCGACCGCATCTCGATCGCACCGCTCGCCCCGCGCCGCTCGACCTGGCGCGACATCCGCCTCGACGGCGACCGGCTCACCGTGCCGGAGGGCGTGCTCATCGACCTCGGCGCCACCGCGAAGGCGGTCGCGGCCGACCGCGTCGCCGAGCGCGTCCAGGCCGAGCTCGACACGGGCGTGCTCGTGGGCCTCGGCGGCGACCTCGCCACGGCCGGGCCGCGCGACGAGGCCTGGCAGGTCGTCGTGCAGGACCGTGCCGGCGAGCCCGGGCAGCAGATCTCGCTCGAGCCGGGGTGGGCGGTCGCGACATCCAGCACCCTGCACCGCCGCTGGCGGGCCGGCGGCAAGTGGATGCACCACGTGCTCGACCCCCGCAGCGGCCTGCCCGCGCCCGAGACCTGGCGCACCGTCACGGTCGCCGCCCCGAGCTGCCTGCGCGCCAACGCGCTGAGCACCGCCGCGATCGTGCGCGGGCACGCCGCGACGCGGATGCTGGCGGATGCCGGCGTCGCCGCGCGCCTCGTCGACGCCCGGTTCGGCATCCATCGCGTCGGCGGCTGGCCCGAGGCGGATGCCGAACGCACCCTCGATCATGCGAAGGAGCCCGCTCATGCTCGATGACGCCATGTGGGCCTTCGGCCGCGCGAGCGGCGTCGTCGCCCTGGTGCTGATGACCGTCTCGATCGTGATCGGCATCACGACGCGATCGGGCAGGCCGCTGCCGGGGATGCCGCGCTTCTCGGTGCAGCTCGTGCACCGCAACGCGGCGCTGCTCGCGACCGTGTTCACCGCGCTGCACGTGGGCACGCTGCTGCTCGACAGCTACGCGAAGCTGACGCTCGCCGACATCCTCGTGCCCTTCATCTCCTCGGCGAAGAACGCCGTCTGGGTCGGCTTCGGCACCGTCGCGGTCGACCTGCTGATCGCCGTGATCGTCACCGGGCTGCTGCGCGCGCGGGTCGGCGCGCGCACCTTCAAGGCCGTGCACTGGGCGACCTATGCACTCTGGCCGATCGCCCTCGCGCACGCGATCGGCGCGGGCACCAACGGCACGTCCGGCTGGTTCCTGCTGCTCGGCGCGGCCTGCGCGGCCGCCGTGGGCGCGGCACTCGTCTGGCGGCTCTCGCCACGGTTCGCCGAGGCGACGGGGCTGCAGCGCCGCGCGATGAAAGACCTGGAACGCAGCGCAACCGGAAGGAGCCGCGCATGACCATCGTCGAGACCCCGGTGGCGGCATCCGTCACCGTCACCCGCCTTCTCGCGGCCGGCCCGCACGCGGGGCTCGCCGCCCACCTCGCGGCCTTCGGCGCGTTCGACCCCACCCGCGTCGGGCCCGCGCTCGTGCGCGAGCTCGAACGCTCGGGCCTCACGGGCCGCGGCGGGGCGGGCTTCCCCGCCTGGCGCAAGCAGGCCGCGACCGTTGACGCGGCAGGACGCACCCGCCGCCCCGTCCTGATCGCGAACGGCGCCCAGGGCGAGCCGGCCAGCAGCAAGGATTCGGTGCTGCTGCGCAACGCCCCGCAGCTCGTGCTCGACGGCGTGCTCGCGGCCGCCGCCGCGATCGGAGCCCACCGGGTCTACCTCTATGCGGGCGCCGACGAGCTCGCGGCCGTCGCGACCGCGATCGACGAGCGCACCGCGGCGGGCGCGGCGGGGGCGAAGGATGCCGCGCGCATCACCCTCGTCGAAGCCGCAGACACCTTCGTCTCCGGTGAGGCGAGCGCCGTCGTGGGCGCGATCGAGCGCGGCACGCCGCTGCCCCGCGACCACGCGAAGCGCCTCTCGACCTCGGGGCTGAACGGGCGCCCGACCCTGCTGCACAACGTCGAGACCCTCGCCCAGGTCGGGCTCATCGCGCGCTTCGGCGCCGACTGGTTCCGGTCGGTCGGCACCCCCGAGGACCCCGGCACCCGCCTCGTCACCATCAGCGGCGACGTGCCCGCGACCCGCGTGCTCGAGGTCGCGGGCGGCTCGCGCCTCGGCGATGTGCTGCAGCAGGCGGGCTGCGACCTGGGTGCGACGCAGGCCGTGCTCGTCGGCGGCTACCACGGAGCCTGGGTCGGGGCCGGCGAGATGGACGCCCGGCTGTCCCGCGAGGGCCTCGCACCGTTCGGAGCGAGCCCCGGCGCCGGCATCCTCGTCGCCCTCTCGTCCCGTCGGTGCGGGCTCGCCGCGACCGCGCAGATCGTCGACTACCTCGCCGGCCAATCGGCAGGGCAGTGCGGGCCGTGCATGTTCGGCCTGCCGGCCATGGCGGCGACCTGGGACGACATCGCGAACGGCGCCGCCGACGCGACCCGCCGCGCACGGCTCACCCGTCTCGCCGAGGCCGTGGACGGGCGCGGAGCGTGCGCCCACCCCGACGGCACCGTGCGCCTCAGCCGCAGCGCGTTGCGCGTCTTCCGCGCCGACCTCGAGCAGCATGCGCACGGGCGCTGCCACCACGCGCGGCGAGCGGAGGCGCGCGCATGAGCCCCGCCGAGCCGACGCGCGACACGGCCCTGCTGCACATCGACTGGACCCGCTGCGACGGCCGCGGACTGTGCGCCGAGCTGCTCGCCGAGATCCTCGATCGCGACGAGTGGGGCTACCCCATCGCGCGGCCCGGGGTGCTGCGCGACGGGGACGACCCCTCGGACATCCCGGTGCACCCGTCACTGCGCGCCGCCGCCGAGCAGGCGGTCGCGATGTGCCCGCTCGCGGCGCTGAGGTTGACGACGCGCTGACGCGCCGACCCCGGCCGGCGTCAGCCCCCGTGCCGCTCGACGCGCGCGTCGAGGCCGGCGCGCACGGCCGGCCACTCGTCGCGCAGGATCGAGAAGGTGACCGTGTCGCGCACGATGCCCTTGTAGACCTGGTAGGCGCGCAGCACACCGTCCTGCTTGGCGCCGAGGCGCTCGATCGCGGCGCGCGACTGCCGGTTGTGCCAGTGCGTGTGGAAGTAGACGGCGTTGCAGCCGAGCTCGTCGAACGCCCGCGCGAGCAGCAGGCGCTTGGCGTCCGCGTTGATCCCCGTGCCGTGCACGGTCGGCGAGAGCCACGTGTAGCCGATCTCGACGCGCAGGTTGGGCTCGGAGATGTTGCAGTACGTCGTCATGCCGACGGGCTCGCCCGTGCGCGAGTCGCGCACGACCCACGGCGCCATCTCGCCCGTCGCCTGCAGCCCGAGGCGCCGCTCGATCTCGGCGGCCATGCCGGCGCGGTCGGGAACCGTCGTGTACCAGAGCTTGTGCAGGCCCCCGGCCTCGGCGAGGACGCCGAGTGCGTCGGCGTGGTCGACCGACGCCTGCTCGAGCGTCGCGAGGGGGCCGGTGAGGGTCGGAGTGGCGGCGAAGGCTGTCATGGTCAGACGCTACTGGCACTCACCGCCGCGACGAACCTCGTGATGTTGTCGCGCAGGGTCTCGATGCGCTCCTCGCGCGCGGCATCGACGTCGAAGCCGACGTAGGCGAGCGACGGACGCTTGCGCACGTTCGCCGAGCACTCGAAGCCCGCGCAGGCGAGGATTCCGACGGTGTTGCCGTTGCGGCCCGCCTGACCGGCGCGCTTGGCCGAGAACATGACGACCTCGTTGGGCAGATGGATGTCCTCGCACCACGAGCACTGCGGCCGGGTGCGCGTGCGGCCGTTGCCGGTGCGCATCATGATGCCGACGGGCGCGCCGTCGACCCAGGCGACGACGTAGCCCGCGTTGTCGATCTTGCGGTCGCGCCAGCCGAGGAAGTCGAGCTGGTCCCAGTCGAGGGCGGCGAGGTCGGGCATGGTGACGGAGTTGCGTTCGCGCAGTGAGGCGTTGACGAACGACGCGCGGATCTGCTGCTCGGTGAGCGGTTGCATGGGTGTGCCTGTCTGTAGCTGTTCGGCGGGGCCGGGCGCGCTCGACGGCGCGCGAGATCGGCGGAAGTGGGCGCGCCGGAACGGCGCGAAGAATCACCAGGTGGAGCGAACGAGCTACCTCGAGCCGGCGCTGAGCGCGCCGACGACCCCCAGACACCCGGTCATCGGGCTGAGTGAAGAGGTAAGGGACACGCCCGACATCCTAATCGCGAGCTGCGCGCCGTCGGCCTGCCGTGATGGTCGGGGCGACGGAACGCACCGCTCGCGTCACTTCGGGCCGGCGCAGGGCGCGGAACGGAGCCCGAACCCACCGCTCGCGTCACTTCGGGCGCCCGCAGGCCGAATAATCGAAGGGTGCGCATCACCGCGAAGATCGACTACGCCGTGCGAGCGTGTGTCGAGCTCGCCGCACGCTACGACGATGTAACCGGTGCTGCCGCCGGCCCGCGCTGGGTCAAGGCCGACGAGGTCGCCGCCGCGCAGGAGGTGTCGGTCGCCTTCGTGCTCGGCATCCTCAACGAGCTCAAGCAGGCCGGGCTCGTCGCGAGCAAGCGCGGCGCCGACGGCGGCTACCGCCTCGCGTTCGCGCCGGCGGAGATCACGATCGCGGACGTGATCCGCGTCGTCGACGGCCCCCTCGCGAACGTCGCGGGCCGGCACGTCGAAGACGTCGGCTACGGCGGCGCGGCGGGAGCGGTGCGGGATGTCTGGGTGGCGCTGCGCGCGTCCCTGCGCTCGGTGCTCGAGGGGGTCTCGCTCGAGGATGTCGCGACCGGGCGCCTCGCCGCTCCGGTGCGCGCGCTCATCGAGGGCGACGAGGCCTGGAAGACCCGGCCGCACGGTCGGGCGACGGTCGCCGGCACCCGGTCCTGAGGGTCAGCGGGTGGAGGCCGCGAGCGCGGCCTCCACGTAGGCGGTGAGGTCGATGCTGACGGTGGCTGGCGGCAGCACGGCCGCGGGGCTCACTTGCTCGGGCATTCGTAGGCCACCGGCTTGCCGTTCTTGCCTGGGTCGATGCTGGTCTGCATGCCCGGGGTGGAGGTGCTCCACATGTCGGGCTTGCATCCCGTGCTGTCGAACCCGCCGTCCTTCGTTGCGCGCGGGGCCGTGTCGACCACCGTGGTCGTGACGGCAAAGGAGTCGACGGTTCCGGTCGGAGTCCCGATCAGAGGGAGCACGCGGACATCACGTTCGCCGATGAATGCCCCCGTGGCCGGATCGATGACGAGTTCCTGACGGGTCTGGGTGACCTGTTCCGTGTAGCTGACGGCGACACCCGTGCGACCGCCGACAGTGGCCGAATGATCGCTGATGACGACCCCGGGGATCAAGGCCGCGGTGCGGAACATCACGGCCCGGACGGAGGCCGGCACGGTGCCCGTCGACAGTCGGTCGGCGATCCAGACGAAGGCTTCGCCGTTGCGCGAATGTCCTGCCCCGCGCGTTTGGGCATAGATGTAGCTCAGCAGTCGGCTCGGGTCGGTCGGCAGTTTCACCAGTTCGGCGTCGTTCTCGGAGCTCGGGGTGCCGAAGTAGTCGCCGCCGACGCCGGGAAGCCACCAGGTCGCCAGGCCGGAGGACGTCTGGACCCCGTTCGGTCGCACCTCGATCCAGGTCTTCGAACGATCGGCCGGGATGTACTGCGTGATGTCCCCCATCTGGATCTTGAGGTACTGCCCGAGTGCGACGGATGGGTCCGATTCGTGCGAGGCCACGTCGGCGGCGGAATAGAGCACGGCTGCCGCCGCCGGGCTCGCCCCCACACGCGAGCCGGGCAGGCCGATGACGTTCACCGCGACGAGCACTCCGGCCACGGCGAGGGCCAGCGCGGCCCCCCCGGCCGACCAGCCGGCGCGGCGCCAGCCGACGCGGCCGCGAGAGCGCGGCCGCTTCCGCGAGGGCACGTGGGCAGAGGCGGCGGCGAGGGACTCGGCGTCGATGCGGGCGAGGATGTCGACGCGCAGGCGCTCGAACTCGGCTTCGTCCGGCAGGGCGGGGCTGTCGATGTGGATGGTCATGATTCCTCCTGCTCGGTCAGGTCGTTCAGTAGCCGGCGCATGGTGCCGCGGCTGCGAGAGAGTCGGTTGCGGACCTGGCCGTGGCTGATGCCGAGGCGTTCGGCCGCATCGTCGTAACTCAGGCCGTCGACGAGGCAGAGGTTGACGACGGTCTGGTCCAGGGGCTTGAGCGCCGCGACCACCGCGGCGAGCTGGCGGTTCAGGTCGCGTGCGACCGCGAGGTGCTCGGCCGAGGGCACGAGCGACGCGAGGATCCCCTCGTTGAGCTCGACGTCCCGTCGGGCGCTGCGCCGTTGGTTGCGGGCGAGATAGCGGGTCGTCGCCAGCAGCCACGGCAGCACCGTGTCCGCGAGCACGATCGACTCGCGCTTGCGCCACAGCACCATGAACGCGTCGGACGTGACCTCCTCGGCCGCCCGCCGGTCCTCGACGATCACGAACGCCGCGGCGAACACCACCCGCGAATAGCGGTCGAAGAGCACCCCGAAGACGCGGGAGTCGCCCCCGGCGGCGTCGAGCAACTCGGCATCGGTGCGCGCATCGACATCCATGACAGCCGGCCCCCGCACGGTTCGGAACTCACTCACGAACAACAGATGTCGACACGAGACGAATCGTCTCAGAATCCGCACCCGCGAGGACATGCCGCGGCCGCACAGTGCCCCACGTCATGTGACGCAACGCGACGACGTAGTCGGTCACATTCTTAACCGAAAAACTCAACAATGCCTACCGTGGCCGCATGACGACACGAACCGCACGGGCAGGGGCCGCAGAAGCCGGCCGCGCGCCCAGGAACCACCGCACCTTCGCAGCAGCAGGTACGGCCGTCGCCATGGCGGCCCTGCTCACCGGGTGCTCCCTCGCGCCGGCATCCGACTCGGTCGCCGCCAAGGGCGCCGAGGTCACCGTGCTGCGCTATCAGGGCAGCGCCAACCAGGTCGTGCTGCCTGAACTCGCCGAGGCGCTCGGCTACTTCGGCAAGATCAAGCTCGACTGGGTCGGCAACACGATCAGCGGCCCGCAGGACATCCAGTCGGTCGCGACGAACCAGACGGATGTCGGCGAGGCCTTCGCCGGCGCCGTCACCAAGCTCGAGACCGCGGGCGCCCCGATCACCGCCGTGGTGAGCGCGTACGGCGAGGACGACAAGACCTTCACCGGCTACTACGTGCCCGCGGGCAGCCCCATCCACAACGCCCACGACCTGATCGGCAAGAAGATCGCGGTCAACACGCTCGGCGCCCAGCAGGAGGCCGAGATCGACACCTACCTGAAGAAGGGCGGCCTCACCCCCGCGCAGATCGCGCAGGTGCAGCTCGTCGTGGCCCCGCCGAACAACACCGAGCAGGCCGTGCGGCGCGGGCAGGTGGATGTCGGGGCCCTCACCGGCATCCTGCAGGACAACGCCGTCGCAGCCGGCGGTCTGCGCAGCCTGTTCGACGACTACAGCCTGTTCGGGGCGTTCGCGGGCGGCGAGTACGTGTTCCGCAAGGACTTCATCGCCGCCAACCCCGACACCGTGCGCACGTTCGTGACCGGGGTCGCCAAGGCGATCCACTGGGAGAACACGACGCCGCGCGAGCAGGTGATCGCGAAGCTCACCCAGATCGTGCAGTCGCGCGGTCGCAACGAGAGCACGGCGACGCTCAAGTACTGGAAGAGCTCGGGCCTGCCCGGCTACGGCGTCATCGCCGACTCGGACTTCACGAAGTGGACCGACTGGCTCAACGGGACCGGCATCGTGAAGGGCCGCGTCGACGCGCCGTCGCTCTACACCGACGAATTCAACCCCTACGCCACCTCGGCCCACCCCAAGACGGCCGCGACGGCGACGAAGGAACAGTGAGATGACTCCCAAGATCAGCCTGCGGAACGTGACCAAGCGGTTCCCCGTGCGCAGCGGGGCGGATGCCTCGGCCCAGGGCACCCTGACCGCACTCGACGACGTGTCGATCGACGTCCCACCCGGCGACTTCCTCGCCCTCGTCGGCCCGAGCGGCTCGGGCAAGACGACCCTGCTCGACCTGCTCGCCGGCCTCACCGAGCCGACCAGCGGCGCCGTGCTCGTCGACGGCACCCCCATCACGGGCCCCGGGCAGGACAGGGGCGTGGTCTTTCAGCAGTATGCGCTGTTCCCCTGGCGCACCGCGCTCGCGAACGTCACCTTCCCGCTCGAGAACCGGCCCGTCGGCGGCGTGCGGCTCACTCGCGCCCAGCGGGTGCAGCGCGCCCGCGAGCACCTCGAGCTCGTCGGCCTGCGCGGCTTCGAGGACAGGTACCCGCATGAGCTGTCGGGCGGCATGAAGCAGCGTGTCGCGATCGCGCGGAGCCTCGCCTATCGGCCCGACATCCTGCTCATGGACGAGCCGTTCGGCGCGCTCGACGCCCAGACCCGCGAGCAGCTGCAGGACGAGCTGCTGCGGATCTGGCGCGCGACCGGCACGACGATCCTGTTCATCACGCACGACATCGACGAGGCCGTCTACCTCGGCACGCGCGTCGCCGTGCTCAGCGCGCGGCCGGGGCGGCTGCAGGCGGTCGTCGAGACCGAGCTGCCGCACCGGGGCCACGGCGGCGACATCCGCTCGGACCCGCGCTTCGTGCGCCTGCGGCACGAGGTGTGGTCGCTGCTGCACGGCGGCGACCGCCTCGTCGCGGAAGAGAGGGCCGTCGCATGAGCGCCGCCGTCGTCACCGGGGCCGCGACCGCGGCGTCCCGACCCGCCGCCCTGCCGCGCCTAGCCCGCCGGGTCGGGCGCACCGCCGGACGGACCGTGTGGGGGTCGGCCGCCATCGTGCTGTTCCTCGCCGTGTGGGAGTTCGCGCCGACCTTCCTGCTCACGCCCGCGACCCGCGTGTTCCTGCCGCCGCTGCATGTCGTGCTGGCGGCGGGGTGGCAGCTGACGCTCGACGGGCAGCTGGAATCGAACATCGCCGCGAGCCTGAGCCGGGCGGCCAGCGGCTTCGCCATCGCCGTCGTGGTGGGCGTCGCGGCGGGGCTGCTGATCGCCTCGTACCGCCGCCTCGACGCCTTCCTCAGCCCGCTGCTCGAGCTGTTCCGCAACACCGCGGCGCTCGCGCTGCTGCCCGTGTTCACGCTGCTGCTCGGCATCGGCGAGACCTCGAAGATCACGATGGTCGCCTACGCGGCGTTCTTCCCGATCCTGCTCAACACGATCGCGGGCGTGCGCGGGGTCGACCCCCTGCTGATCCGCGCAGCGCGCACGCTCGGCGTCGGGCGCGCGCGGCTGTTCGCCAAGGTCGTGCTGCCCGCGGCGGTGCCGACCGTGTTCACGGGCATCCGCATGGGCGGGGCCGCGTCGATCCTCGTGCTGGTCGCCGCTGAGATGGTGGGCGCGAAGGCCGGCCTCGGCTTCCTGATCGTGAACGCCCAGAACAGCTTCCTGATCCCCGACATGTATGCCGGCATCCTCGCCATCGCCCTGATCGGGCTCGCCGTCAACGGCCTGCTCGTCGCCCTCGAGCGGCGCTTCTCGCGCTGGCGCGCACCGGCCGTCTGAGCCGGCATCCCCCGAACGAACTCGACGAACCTCACGAAGAAGGAGTCACCATGTCTTCCCCCCGACAGCTCAGCCTCAACCTGTTCATCCACCCCGCCGGCCACCACGAGGCCGCGTGGCGGCACCCGGCCACCCAGGCCGAGCGCATCTTCAGCGCCGACTACTACACCGAGCTCGCGCGCGCCGCCGAGGCCGCGACCTTCGACGCGATCTTCTTCGCCGACGGCCCGGTGCTGCACGGCGGTGTCGAGCACAACGCGGTGGGGCGGCTCGAGCCGATCCTCACGCTGGCATCCGTCGCCGCCCACACGAGCCGCATCGGCCTGATCGCGACCGCCTCGACGACGTTCTACGACCCGTACAACCTCGCGCGCCTGTTCTCGACGCTCGACCACCTGAGCGGCGGCCGCGCCGGCTGGAACATCGTGACGACGCAGGCCGCGGACGCCGCCGCGAACTTCGGCCTCGACGCCCACCCCGACCCCGCGACGCGCTACGCCCGCGCCGCCGAGTTCGTCGAGGTGCTCGAGCGGCTCTGGGACAGCTGGGAGGACGACGCGATCCTGCTCGATCGCGCGGGCGGCCGCTACGCCGACCCGGCGAAGATCCACCCGGCCGACTTCGTGGGCGAGCACCTGCGCGTCGCGGGGGCGTTCAACGCCGCGCGCTCGCCGCAGGGGCGGCCCGTGCTCGTGCAGGCGGGCGCCTCGGACGACGGCCGCGCCTTCGCCGGCCGCTACGCCGAGGCGATCTTCACCGCGCACCAGCGTCTCGCCGATGCGCAGGCGTTCTATGCCGACATCAAGGCGCGCGCCGCGGCACTCGGCCGCTCGGGCGACCAGATCAAGATCCTGCCGGGCATCAGCCCGTTCATCGGCTCGACCGAGGCCGAGGCGCACGAGCTCGAGCGCGAGTTCAACGAGCTCAGCGTTCCCGCCTACGGCCTGCGCCAGCTCGCGGGCCTCACGGGCGTGCGCCTCGACGAGAGCGCGCTGGACCGCCCTGTCCCCGTCGAGCTGTTCGAGGGTGCGGGGGATGTCACGAGCAACGCCCGCAGCCGCCTGCAGGTCGTCGCGGGCATCGTCGAGCGCGAGAAGCCCACGGTGCGTCAGCTGCTGCACCGCCTCGCCGGAGCGCGGGGGCACCGCGTCGTCGCCGGAACGCCCGAGCAGATCGCCGACACGATCGAGGAATGGTTCACCGCCGGCGCCGCCGACGGCTTCAACGTCATGCCTCCGTACCTGCCGGGCGGCTTCGAGGTGTTCGCCGAGCAGGTCGTGCCGATCCTGCGCTCGCGCGGGCTGTTCCGCGAGGAGTACGCCGGCACGACCCTGCGCGACCACTTCGGGCTCGCGCGACCCGAGAGCCGGTGGGCGCGTGCGGGTGCCTCGGCCGAGGCCGACACCGACGAGCCCGCGCTCGTCGGGGCCTGAGCCCGACCGGGCATCGGCCGAAGAGACAGAACCACGAAATCAATAGGGAGAGAGCCATGACGAACCTCACGGCCGCACGGCCGCTGCCCCTCCAGCTCACGGCGGACGCCTTCCGCAGCGTGTTCCGCGGCCACCCCGCCGGGGTCGCCGTGATCGGTGCGCTGGCCGGCGATCGACCGGTCGGATTCACCGCGACATCCGTCATCTCGGTCTCGGCCGAGCCCCCGCTGCTCGCGTTCTCGCTGCCCGAGACCTCGTCGTCGTGGCCGGCGGTGCGCGACGCCGAGACCCTCACGGTGAGCTTCCTGGGCGCCGACCAGCATGCGGTCGCCGCGCGCTTCGCGACGCACGGCATCGACCGCTTCGCGGCCGGTGGCTGGCGCGCTCTGCCGAGCGGCGAGCCCGTGGTCGAGGGGGCCCGCAGCTGGATCCGCGGCGCGGTGGCGCAGCGCACACCGGCCTTCGGCAGCCGCATCGTGACGCTGCGGGCGATCGACTCGTCGGCGGTCGACGAGGAGCACCCGCTCGGCGCGCCGTCGCCGCTCGTCTATCACGACCGCGTCTACCACCGCATTGGGGCTCATTCGGCGATCGCCTGAGCGGCGACGCGGCGCGAGTGGTGGGTTCGGGCGATCGGCCCGAACCCACCACTCGTGTCAGTTCGGACCCATGTTGCGCGCCGCCGGCAGCCCGAACCCACCGCTCGCGTGCATTGCGGTGGGTTCGGGCCCCGAGCGCCCGCGCTACTTCCAGCGGAACAGCTTGACCGCGAGCGGGGTGAGCACCGCGGTCCAGGCGACCATGGCGATGATCTGCACCCACGGGAAGACATCCCCGCCGAACCAGCCGTAGCTCATCACCTGCGAGGCCGCACCCAGCGGGGTGACCCGCGCGATCTCGTAGAGCACGGTGCCCGGCTCGACGACGGTGAAGACACCGGCGGTCAGCAGCAGCGGGAAGAACACGAGCATGCCGACGGTCGAGGCGATGGCCGCGCGCGGCACCCAGGCCGCCAGCAGCGAGCCGAGCGACATCATCGCGGCCATGCCGAGCGCGAAGCCGAGGACGACCATGGCGATGTTCACGGGCATCGCGATGGGGAACAGGGCGGATGTCACGACCACCGCGATCAGCGCCCCGACGAACGACATCACGGTGTTGATGATGAAGTGCGCGAGGAACAGCGACTGCGGCCGCATCGGCGTCGCCGAGAAGCGGCGCAGCACCCCCTTCTCACGGAAGGCGCCGAACGTCGCGGGCAGGATCGTGAGGGCGGTCGTCGCGATCGCCATCGCGAGCATCGCGGGCAGGATGATGTTGACGACGGCCACCCCGTAGAAGGGCGTGCCGGCCCAGGTGTCCCCCGTCGCGACCTCGCGAAGAGCGGGTGCGACGAGCGTCTGGCCGACGATCAGCACGGTTGGGAACAGCAGGGCCCAGAAGGGGTCGGTGCTGCGCATCCAGACCTTCGCCTCGGTCCAGACGAGGCGGCGCAGGCTGCCCTTCGGCTTGGTGCGGGCCGCAGCCGCGGCACGTGTCGGCGCGTAGGTGGTGACGGACATGGTCAGGCGGCCTTCCGGGTCAGGGCCGACGACGGCCGTTTGGTGAGTGAGACGAAGACGTCCTCGAGGCTGAGGGCGCCGGGGACGGACGCGATGAGCTCGCGCGGCGAGCCCTCGGCGATGACGCGGCCGTGGTCGATGATGACCAGGCGGTCGCAGAGGCGCTCGGCCTCCTCCATGAAGTGGGTGATGAGCAGCACGGTGGCGCCCTCGTCGCGGACGCGGCGCACGACGTCCCAGGTCGTCCGTCGCGCCTGCGGGTCGAGGCCGGTGGTCAGCTCGTCGAGGATCGCGACATCGGGGCTGCCGACGAGAGCGAGCGCGATCGAGACGCGCTGCTTCTGGCCGCCCGACAGGCTCTTGAACCGCGCGTCGCGCTTCTCGTGCAGGTCGAGCGCGTCGATCAGCGCGTCGACGTCGGCGGGTGATTCGTAGAAGCTCGCGAACAGCGAGAGCGCCTCGTGCACGGTGATCTTGTCGTGCAGCTGCGACTCCTGGAACTGGATGCCGACGCGCGCGCGCAGCAGGTCGGGCCGGGCCTGCGGGTCGATGCCGAGCACGCGGATGTCACCGCTGTCGGCCTCGCGCAGCCCGGCCACGCACTCGGCGGTCGTCGACTTCCCCGAGCCGTTGGGCCCGAGGATGCCGAAGATCTCGCCCGGTGCCACGTCGAAGGAGACGCCGTCGAGGGCGACCTTCCTGCCGTAGCGCTTCTTCAGATCGCGCACGCGCACGATCGGCTCGGCCACGGCGGTCGCCATGGGCGACGGTGTCTCGACGGTAAGCACTGCCCCTCCTGAACATCAATTTATGATGCATTCATCATAAACCCATTGGGGAGGGCTTGTCACGCCTCGGGGTGGTGTGGTCTACCGCGCCGCTCGACAGGCCGCCACGAGGTCGGCGGCGGTGCCGCGCCATGGTGCGCCATGGCCGGGGATGACGAGGCGGATGTCGAGCTCGAGCAACGCGTCGAGCGAGGCGTTGGCCGTGCCCGGGTCGTCGGTGAAGGGCGCGGGGGCGGGGCCCGTGCGGCCGGTCAGCACGTCGCGGGTCGTCAGCGCGTCGCCCACGAAGACCGCGCGGTGCTCGGGGACATAGACCGCGACGCTGCCGGGCGAGTGCCCCGGCAGCGGCACGATCTGCGGCGAACCCGGCAGGGGAAGCCGCTCGCCGTCGTGCATTGTGGTGACTGCGGTGAGGTGGCGGGTGCGCAGGCCGCCCATGGCGACGGTGTAGCCCAGGAACTGCAGCAGCGGGCCCAGGCGGCGCGCACCCCAGGCCGGCGACGTGCTCTCTTCCCCGCGGGCGCGCGCGGCATCCGCCTCGTGCACGAAGACCGGCACGCCGTGCTCGGCGCGCAGTCTCTCGGCGAAGCCGACGTGGTCGCTGTCGCCGTGCGTGAGAACCAGCCCGCGGATGTCTGAGAAGGGGCGGCCGATGGTGGCGAGCTCGCGGCGCAGGCCCCGATAGTGGCCGGCGAGGCCGGCGTCGATGACGGTCACGCCCTCGGGCGTGACGACGAGGTGCACCGCGATCAGGTCGTTGCCGATGCGGTGGATTCCCGGTTCGATCTCCATGAAGGCTACGATACATAGCCTTCATGGCTTTGTGCAATAGCCTTGATGCGGTGGTCGCAGCCACCCCGATCGAGAGGAGCCGGCATGCCCGCACCCGAGCGCACCACACGGGGGGCCATCGTGGCCGCCGCGCGCGACATCCTGGCTGCTCGCGGCCTGGACGCCGTCACGATGCAGGCCGTCGCCGACCGCGTGGGCGTGCGCGCCCCCTCGCTCTACAAGCGCGTGCAGGGCAGGGACGGGCTGATCAGACTGGTCGCCGAGGCGGTCATCGCCGAGCTCGACGCCCGACTCGCGCCCGTGGCGGAGCGGTTGCGGGATGACCCGCGGCGGGCGCTCGCCGCGCTCGCACGCGAGCTGCGCGCCTTCGCACACGACGACCCGGCCGCCTTCGGGCTGCTGTTCGGGGCCGCACCCCTGGGCGCGCGGCCGTCGGTCGAGGTTCTGGCGCGCGCGGCATCCCCGGTCGTCGACGCCGCGGCGCGCTTGGTCGGCCCTGAGCAGGCGCTGGATGCCGCGCGCACCGTCACCGCGTGGGCCAACGGCTTCCTCACCATGGAGCTCGCCGGTGCCTTCCAGCTCGGCGGCGACGTCGACCGCGCCTTCGAGTGGGGCCTGAGCCGGCTCATCGAGGCCGTCGGGGCCTAGACGCTCTCGATCGCACCGGCTTGACACGGGGCGCGCGGGGTCCGAGATCCGCGTGTTTCCGCCACTGGCTTGACGGTCGGGTGGCGGATCCGGCCGAAAAGTCGGCGCAGGCGCGTCCGGCGTGCTGTGCTCGTGGCATGACCCCATCGAAGAAGGCGTTCGGCCAGTTCGTGACCGGCAAGCGGCAGGCCGCCGGGCTGACCCAGCGCGAGCTGGCCGATCGGCTCTTCATCACCGAGTCGGCCGTCTCGAAGTGGGAGCGCGGCCTGTCCTACCCGGACATCACCCTGGTCGGCCCGCTCGCCGAGGCGCTGCGGGTCAGCGAGGGCGAGCTCATCAACGCCAGCGACGACCACGCCACGCAGCAGGTCGAGCGCGAGGCGCGCGTCTACCGCAGGTGGCGCTCCACGATCCTGTGGTCGACCTCGATCGCGTATGTCACCGCGCTCGTGACCTGCTTCATCGTCAACCTCGCCGTCGAGCACGCGCTCAGCTGGTACTGGGTGGTGGTCGCCGCGCTGGCGCTGGCCTTCAGCCTGACGACTCTGCCGCTGCTGCCCGGGCGCCGCAGCCCCTGGGTGACGCTCGGCGCCGCTGTCGTCAGCCTGTTCGCGCTGTTGGCGATCACCCGACTGCTCTACGGCGGAGGGGGCGGGTGGCTGTTGATCGCGATCGGCTCCGTGCTGTTCGCCGGCGTCTTGATCTTCGGCCCCGTCTGGCTCGCCGGCCGCTGCCTTCCCGGGCGGGCCGGGCGGCACCGCATGGTGATCGTCCTGGCGGCCGACACCGTCGCCCTCGTCCTGCTGGTGCTCCTGATCCACGCCGCCACCGGGCGACCCGCGCACCTGGCGGCGCAGGCCCTGCCGATCATCGGCGTCTCCGCGGTGCTGCCGTGGCTGATCGCCCTCGTGATCAGGTATCTGCCGGCGGCGCCCCTGTACCGGGCGGCCGTCGCCGTGGCTGCGGGAGGGCTGTATGTCTTCGCCGTCCTCCAACCGGCCATCGATCACCTCGCAGGCAACCGCGAAACGCGCCCCGTCGACCTCGGCCAGTGGGATGCCGCCCACATCAACGGGAACGTCAACGCGCTCACGGCCGTCGCATGCCTGCTCGTCGCCGCCGTCCTCGCGGTGGCGGCGGCGCTGCGCGGATCGCGCCGGACACGCGTGCTCGGCTGAACCCGGACCGCGGGGCGGTCGTGGATGCCTGCCGGTTCTGCTGAGGGCAGTTCTGCCCCTGGCAGAGGCGGGGCTCAGCGGCGGCTTGCCGGCGGCAGTGTGGGCTCATGAGCGATTCGCCGACATTGCCGCAGTTCACCGAGCGTGCCCGCCGGGAACTCTACGAACAGCGCGTTCTCGTGCTCGATGGCCCTTTGGATGACGACAACGGGACGCTGCTGGCGGCATCTCTGCTGGGTTTGGCCGCCGAGAACCCGGCGGCGGATATCTCGTTGTGGATTCATTCGCCGGGTGGTTCCGTGCCGTCGATGCTCGCGATCCGGGACGTCATGCGCCTGATCCCGTGCGATGTCTCGACCCTCGCACTGGGCATGGCCGCCAGCGCCGGGCAGTTCCTGCTCTCCTCGGGAACGCCAGGCAAGCGGCGGGCGCTTCCGCATGCGCGGGTGCTGATGCATCAGGGTTCGGCCGGGATCGGGGGCACGGCGGTGGATATCGAGTTGCAGGCCGATGATCTCCGGCACACCCGAGACACCGTTCTCGGGCTCATCGCCGAGGACACCGGCCAGCCGATCGAGCGGGTGTTCGAGGACTCCCTGCACGACCGCTGGTACACCGCTGAGCAAGCGCGGGAGTACGGCTTCATCGACCAGATCGTGGACCGATTCGCGGATGTCGCGCCTCGCCCGCGCGACCGCGCCGGCTTTCACGCCGAGCCGGAAGGAGCAGCACGATGAGCAGCTACACGATCCCCAACGTCATCGCCCGCGACGCGCGCGGCGAACGGATCATGGACGTCTACTCGCATCTGTTGACGGAGCGGATCGTCTACCTCGGCACCGGCATCGACGCGGGCGTCGCGAACGCGCTGATCGCGCAGTTCCTCTACCTCGAGGCCGACAGCCCCGAGCAAGACATCCAGCTCTACATCAACTGCGAGGGCGGTGACCCGAGCGCGATGCTCGCGATCTACGACACCATGCGCTACATCCGCTCACCCGTCGCGACGACGTGCGTGGGGCAGGCGGTCGCGGTCGGCGCGGTGCTGCTGGCCGCAGGCGCAGACGGGAAGCGCGCGGCGTTGCCGCACACCCGCGTCATCCTCCACCAGCCTGCGGCGCAGGGACGCGGCGCCATCCCTGACCTGATTCTGCAAGCCGACGAGATCGTGCGCATCCGCGCGGATCTTGAGACGATCCTGTCCCGTCACACCGGTCAGACGATCGAAACCCTCCGAGCTGACACCGACCACGACCGCATCTTCACCGCCCGTGGTGCGGAGGAATACGGACTCGTGGATCGCGTCATCGACCAGCGGTAGGTCGTCTCACGCCGCCAGCGCGAAGGCCGCGGCGCACGCAGCATTCCGCGAGGCGCCGCCCTGCACCGAGCGAAGATCCTCCGCCACCGCGAGAGTGAGATCCAACAGGGTCACATCGAGGGCATCGGCGACTGCGGCGATGATCTCGCTCGACGGCTCCTTGATGCCGCGCTCGACCTCGGAGAGATACTGCGACGAAACGCCCGCACGTCGGGCCGTCTCGATCAAGGTCTCGTCTCGCCCGTGGCGCAAACTGCGCAGTCGGCCGCCCAGCAAGTGCCGCCACAACGGCTCACGCTCGGGCCGAACCCCGTTCGGCAATGGCTCACTGGACACCAGATAAAGACGCACACCCGACTCGGCCATGCCTGATGTTAGAACCACGGGCCGGACCCGTCGCACGAGTTCTGCCCACAGCAGAACCGGGTTGAGAACGATGGCAACTGTAAGTTCCGGTCCAAGCTGTCACGGACTTCCGTGCGATTCCGCGGATTCCCTGCGATGGCCGGGCAGGAACGCGAGGGTGGCGATCGCGCCGATGACGGCGATCACCGTGGAGGCGAGGAGCGATGCGGTGAGCCCGTGCAGGAATGCGTTCTGGATCGCCGTCTCGAGAGCCGGGGAGCCGAGCCGCTGGGCGGCGGCAAGCCCGGCGAAGACGCTGTGGTGCGCTGCACCGGCGGTGTCGGCGGGGAGCGCGGCGGCGTCCAAACGCGTGCGGTAGCCGGTGAGCAGAACGCTGCCGACGATCGCAGCGCCGAACGGCGCCCCGAGCTTCTGGATGGCCTGCATGGCCGCCGAGCCGACGCCGCTGCGGTCCGCGGGCAGGTCGGCGAGGGCGGCGGATGCGGTCGTGGAGAGCGCGAGGCCCGTTCCCGCTCCGACCAGCGCCATCCACGCCGACACGAGAAGGATGCTCGAGGCGCGAGTGGTCGTGGTCCCGAGCAGCATGCCGGCGGCGATGACGACGAAGCCGGCCGTGACGGTGAGCTTGGCGCCGATTCTGGCGGCGAGCCGGGCCGAGGGGATGAGGCCGACGACCATGCCGCCGATCAGCGGCAGCAGGCGCAGCCCCGAGTCCATCGCCGTCTCGCCGAGCACTGCCTGGAAGTACTGCGGCATCGTGAACAGGATCCCGCTCATGGCGAGCAGCGTCACGGCGGCGAGCGCGACGCCCCAGGTGAAGCGGGCCGATCGGAACAAGGCCGGGTCCAGCAGGGGGTGTGCTTCCGGCCTGCGGGCGAGGCGCGATTCCCCGACGAAGAACGCGACGAGCGTCAGGATGCCGCCGCCGATCCACCCGAGCGCGGCCGGCGTGCCCCAGCCGTGCTGGCCGGCGTCGATGACGCCGTAAGTGACGGCGACGAGGCCGGCGCTGGAGGCGAGGATGCCGAGCGGGTCGAGCCCGGTGCGCCCAGGTGCGCGGGATTCGGGGATCAGGACGACCGCGGCGACGAGGCCGATCAGAGCGACCGGGACGTTGATGAGGAACACCCAGCCCCACCAGAAGTGACTGAGCAGCCAGCCGCCGAGAATCGGCCCAAGGGGCAGAGCGAGGAAGTTCGCCCCGGCCCACACGGCGATCGCCCTCGGTCGCTCCTGGTCGGAGAACAGCACGGTGAGAGCGGAGACCGCCATCACGGTGATTCCGGCGCCCGCGACCCCCAGCGCGAGCCGGGCGGCCAGGAACAGCCCGGGCCCTGGCGCGAAGGCGCACGCGGCGGACCCGACCGCGAAGAGCGCGAGGGCGATGACGAGCACCCGCTTGCGCCCGAACCGGTCACCCAGCAGGCCGGCGGGCAGCATCGCGGCGGCCAGTGCCAGGGCATAGCCGGACGTGAACCACTGCAGCTCCGACTCCGAGGCGTGCAGCGCGCCGGCGAGGGTGGGCAGCGCGACGCTGAGCACCGTGGTGTCCAGGCCGATCGTCAGAACCGACAGGGTCACGGCGCCCAGTGCCCACCACCGCCGGGTGCTGCGGGCCTTCAGCTCCGCCGGCGAACCGCTGCTCTCCATGCTCATGATTACCCGCCCCTCAGATATCAACGTGCGTTGATGTCATCGTGCGTTGAGTTTAGCGTTGTCGAGGCAGATGTCAACAAGCGTTGATCTTGTGTGTTAGCGTCGCTGGCATGGCAGCCGACGGGTCCGCGCGACGACGCACCGGGCGTGCCGCGGGGTCTCCGCGGAATCGAGACGCGATCCTCGCCGCAGCGCGGCGTGAGTTCGGCGAGAACGGCTTCGAGGGCACCACCGTCCGCAAGATCGCGGCGGGCGCCGGCGTCGACGTCGCCCTCGTTTACCACTACTTCGCCTCGAAAGATCAGCTCTTGCTCGAGTCGCTTCATGACGCGCGAAGCCCTGTGCTCATCGAAGTGCTCGACGGCGACCCCGAGCGGATCGGCGAGCGCCTGCTCCGCCAGGCGCTCGCGGTCTACGACGACGGCGACGCGCTCGTCGGCTTGATCCGTGCGGCGAGCACCCATGAGGAAGCAGCCAAAGCTCTGCGGGAGGGCATCGGCGAAGGTGAGCTCGTTCCGTTGCTGAAAGCTCTTGGCCAGCCGCAGCCCGAGGTCAGGGCCGCGCTGATCGCATCGGTTCTGGTCGGCCTGACCACCACTCGCTCCATCGTGCGCGCAGGGGCGCTCGTCGCCGCTGACCATGACGCTCTCGTCGCCTGGTACGCCCCGACCATTCAGCGGTACCTCACCGAGCCCCTTCCTGGCAGCTAGCCCGGACCAACGACACGTCGACGACAACGATTCCGGACATCGACAAGTTGTGCCGGATCCGACAACCAGGGTCTGACGGGCGCAGGGGCTCCGGAATAGACCCTGGTGCGGGGAAGTTGAGCCTTCTAGACTCAAGTTTTAACGGCATCCCGCACCACGAAAGGAACCACCCGCAACATGGCGAACATGCAGGGCGCGCCGGCGCAGGCGGACGAGGGCAAGAGCGCCCTCGAGCAGTTCGGCATCAACCTCACCGAGATCGCCCGACAGGGCAAGCTCGACCCGGTCATCGGCCGTGACGCCGAGATCCGCCGTGTCAGCCAGGTGCTGACCCGCCGCACGAAGAACAACCCCGTGCTCATCGGCGAGCCCGGCGTCGGCAAGACGGCCGTCGTCGAGGGGCTCGCCCAGCGCATCGTGGCGGGTGACGTGGCCGACTCTCTGAAGAACAAAGAGCTGATCACGCTCGACATCTCGGCCCTCATCGCGGGCGCCATGTACCGCGGTCAGTTCGAAGAGCGCCTCAAGGCCGTGCTCAAGGAGATCAACGAGTCCGACGGCAAGGTCATCACCTTCATCGACGAGCTGCACACCCTCATGGGCGCGGGCGGTGGCGAGGGCTCGGTCGCGGCGGCCAACATGCTGAAGCCGATGCTCGCCCGCGGCGAGCTGCGCCTGATCGGCGCGACCACGCTCAACGAGTACCGCGAGTTCATCGAGAAGGATGCCGCGCTCGAGCGCCGCTTCCAGCAGGTCTACGTCGGCGAGCCGAGCGTCGAGGACACCGTCGCGATCCTGCGCGGGCTCAAGGAACGCTACGAGGCGCACCACAAGGTCGCGATCGCCGACTCGGCGCTCGTCGCGGCCGCCGTGCTCTCGAACCGCTACATCACGAGCCGCCAGCTGCCCGACAAGGCGATCGACCTGATCGACGAGGCGGCCAGCCGGCTCAAGATGGAGATCGACTCGAGCCCCGTCGAGATCGACGAGCTGAAGCGCGCCGTCGATCGGCTGAAGATCGAAGAGCTCGCGCTCAAGAAGGAGAAGGACGAGGCATCCCGCGAGCGCCTCGCCAAGCTCCGCGAGGACATGGCCGAGAAGCAGGGCCGCCTCGACGCGCTGCAGGCCCGATGGGATGCCGAGAAGGCGTCGCTGCACTCGGTCGGCGACCTGAAGACCCAGCTCAACGAGGCGCGCATCGAGCTGGATCGCGCCATGCGCGAGGGCGACTATCAGAAGGCGTCGAAGCTCAACTACGAGACGATCCCGAACATCGAGAAGGCGCTCGGGGCGGCCGAGAGCGGTGAGGGCGCGGCATCCGGCCCCCGCATGGTCAACGAGCAGGTCACCGACGAGGACATCGCGGCGGTCGTCGCGCAGTGGACGGGCGTGCCCGTCGACCGGCTCACCCAGGGCGAGAGCGAGAAGCTCATCAACCTCGAGAACGAGCTGCACAAGCGGCTGATCGGGCAGCACGCGGCGGTGTCGGCGGTGGCGGATGCCGTGCGCCGCAGCCGCTCGGGCATCAGCGACCCCGACCGCCCGACGGGCTCGTTCCTGTTCCTCGGCCCGACCGGCGTCGGCAAGACCGAGCTCGCGAAGGCGCTCGCCGAGTTCCTCTTCGACGACGCCAAGGCGATGGTGCGCATCGACATGAGCGAGTACGGCGAGAAGTTCTCGGTCTCACGGCTCGTCGGCGCCCCTCCGGGGTATGTCGGCTACGAGCAGGGCGGCCAGCTGACCGAGGCCGTGCGTCGGCGCCCCTATTCCGTCATCCTGCTCGACGAGGTCGAGAAGGCGCACCCCGAGGTGTTCGACGTGCTGCTGCAGGTGCTCGACGACGGCCGCCTGACCGATGGCCAGGGTCGCACGGTCGACTTCCGCAACACGATCCTGATCCTCACCTCGAACCTGGGCTCGCAGTTCCTCGTCGACCCGTCGCTCGACGACGCGCAGAAGCGCGCCGCCGTGAACGAGCTGGTGCGCCAGGCCTTCAAGCCCGAGTTCATCAACCGCCTCGACGACATCGTCATCTTCGACGCGCTGACCGCCGAGCAGCTCGGCGAGATCGTCTCGCTCTACGTCGACCGGCTGCAGAAGCGGCTGCAGGACCGCCGCCTCGACCTCGGGGTGACGCCGGATGCCCGGGCCTGGCTCGCCGAGCGCGGTTACGACCCGGTTTACGGCGCCCGCCCCCTGCGCCGCCTGATGCAGCACGAGATCGACGACAAGCTGGCGACCGCGCTGCTGCGTGGCACGATCGCCGACGGCGACGTCGTGCGGGTGGATGTCGCGGAGGACGGCGAGTCCCTCGTGGTCGGCGCAGGCGAGGGCCTGCCGCCGCTCGACCTCGGCGAGTAGTCCCCGGCGTCAGCGCCCCGCGGCGTACCCCTGCATGCCGCGGGGGTTCGCGGCCGCCCAGAGCACGCCGGTCGCGGCATCCCGCCCGACGGCCGACAGCCGCCCGAGCGTCCAGTCGCCCGACACGGTCACCCGATGTCCGCGCGCCTCGAGCTCGGCGATGACGGCGTCCCCGGCCCGGGCCTCGACCACGAGGCCCGCCGGCTCCCACACGCGCGGCCAGAAGCTCGAGAGGTGCGAGGTCGTGTGGAACGCGGGCGCATCGATCGCCGCCTGCGGTGTCCACCCTCCGACGATCATGCGCAACAGGGCGGGCAGCTGCCACTGGTCCTGTTGATCGCCGCCCGGCGTGCCGAGGCTGAACAGCGCCCTCCCGTCGGCATCCAACACGAGCGTCGCCGACAGGGTCGTGCGGGGCCGCGCGCCCGGGCGCAGGGCGCTCGGCGAGTCGGGGTCGAGCCATGCCATCTGCAGGCGCGTGCCGAGGCAGAACCCCAGCCCGGGGATCGCCGGCGACGACTGCAGCCAGCCGCCCGACGGCGTCACGGTCACGATGTTGCCATGCGCGTCGATCACGTCGAGGTGGCAGGTGTCACCGCGGGTCTGCCCGGCGCGATCGATGGTCGGCTCGCCGATGAAGGCGGAGGCGACCCGTGCGGATGCCCCGGCGCCGGCATCCGCATCGGCTGCGCCGCTCTGCTCGTCGGGGTCGGCGAGCCCCGACTTCCCGGCCCCGGTGTCGCCGGCCAGCGCGACGGGCGTGCGCCCATCGGGTGAGCCGGGCCGCAGCTCGGCGCTGGCGCGCTCGCCGATGAGGGCGGCACGCTCGGCGGCGTAGGCCGGCGAGAGCAGCGTCGTGAGCGGCACGTCGACGAATGCCGGGTCGCCGTACCAGGCGTCGCGGTCGGCGAGGGCGAGCTTCTCGGCCTCGGCGATCACGTGGATGCCGAACGCCGTCGACGGGTCGAGGTGCTCGTCGTCGAGCCCGTGCAGCCGCCCGTACGCCTCGAGGATCGCCAGCGCCTGCAGCAGCACCGGGCCCTGCCCCCACGGCCCCGTCTTCGCGACGGTGACGCCTCGGAATTCGAGCGTGACCGGGTCTTCCTCGCCCGGCTGGAAGGCGGTGAGATCGGATGCCTGCAGCACGCCCGCGTGGTCGCGGCCGTCGCTGTGCCGGTGCGGGGCGGCGACGAAACCCTCGATCGCCTGCGCGACGAAGCCCGACTTCCATGCGGCGCGGGCGGCCTCGACGCGGTCGAGGCGGGTGCCGTCGTCGGGCCCGGAGGCGATCAGCCGCCGCAGCACCTGCGCGTAGGCCGGGTTCTTCACGATCGAGCCGACTTCGGGGGCGCGCCCTTCCGCGTCGAGCCACAGCGCGGCGGAGGACGGCCAGTGCGCGCGGAAGTGCGGTGCGATGCGCTCGATCGTGGTCACCACGGCCGGGGCGATCGGATGCCCGTCCGACGCGTACCGGATCGCGTACGCCAGCACCGCGTCGAGCTCCCACGTGCCGTGCTCGGCCAGCAGCCACAGCCACGCGTCGACCGACCCGGGCACGGCGGCGGCGAGGGCCCCCGCGCCCGGAACCTCGCTCAGCCCCTCGGCGTCGCGGTAGTGCTCGAGCGTCGCACGCTCGGGCGCGGGGCCCTGCCCCATGAAGACACGTGCGGCGCCGGCATCCGGCTCGTCCGCCAACTGGAACAGCCCCGTCAGATCGCCGCCCGGCCCGTTCAGGTGCGGCTCGACGACGTGCAGCACGAAGCCGGCGGCGACCGCGGCGTCGACGGCGTTGCCGCCGCGCTCGAGCACCGACTGCGCCGTCGCGGTCGCGAGCCAATGAGTCGACGCGGCCATGCCGAAGGTTCCGCGCAGAGTCGGCCGGGTGGTGAACGCAGTCGCCGTCGAAAAGCTCACCCGGCCACGTTAACCCGCCCGACCTAGGCTGAGAACATGCACGCGACGACGATCTACGGAACCAACGATGTCCGCTGGGAAGAGGCCCCCGACCCCCGGCTCACGACCGGCGAGGGAGCGGGGCTGGATGCGATCGTCCGGGTCGTCGCGGCCTGCGTGTGCGGGTCCGACCTGTGGCGCTACCGCGGCGTGCAGCAGGTCACCGAGCCGGCGCGCATGGGCCACGAGTTCGTGGGCATCGTCGAGCAGATCGGCGAGCGGGTCGGCAAGATCAAGGTCGGCGACTTCGTCATCGCGTCGTTCTACGACTGTGACATGACGTGCGAGAACTGCCGGAACGGCTTCTCGACCTCGTGTCAGAACGTCGGCTGGTGGGGAGGCCGCGACCACGCCGGCAACGCCGTCGAGGGCGGCCAGGGCGAGTACGTCCGCGTTCCGCACGCCGACGGCACGCTCGTCGCGACGCCGGGCATGCCGACCGACGAGCAGATTCCGCACTTGCTCACCCTCGCCGACGTGTTCCTCACGGGTCACCACGCCGCCGTCTCTGCCGGCGTGCAGCGCGGCTCGAACGTCGTCGTCGTGGGCGACGGCGCGGTGGGGCTCAGCGGCGTGCTCGCGAGCAAGCGGCTCGGGGCATCCCGCATCGTCCTCATGTCGCGCCACGAGGACAGGCAGGACCTCGGCCGCGACTTCGGCGCGACTGACATCGTCGCCGAGCGCGGCGAGGCGGGCGTCGAGGCCGTGCGCGCGCTGTTCGGCGGCATCGGGGCGGATGCCGTGATCGAGGCGGTCGGCACGAAGGAGTCCTTCGACCAGGCGCTGCGCTCCGCGCGCCCCGGCGGCCAGGTCGGCTTCGTCGGCGTCCCCGCCGGCGGCCCCGAACTGCCCGTGCGCCAGCTGTTCAACACGAACGTCGGCGTGCGCGGCGGCGTCGCCCCGGTGCGCAACTACATCGACGAGCTGCTTCCCGAGGTGTGGAGCGGCGCGCTGCAGCCGGGCCGGGTCTTCGACCTGACCCTGCCCATGTCGGAGGTGGCCGAGGCCTACGCCGCCATGGATGAGCGCCGCGCGATCAAGGTGCTGTTGACGGCGTAGCTGCGGGTCGCCGCCCGCCCAACTGCGCCAGACGGCCCCGACTGTGCGCTACGGACGTCCGTGCGGCGCAGCCCGGGCCGTTCAGCGCAGTCGGGCCGCGCGCGCGGCATCCTCGCCCACTGCGTTCTTGTCCTGCTGCCTTCCCTTGATCGTCGTCACCGCCGCAGCGGTCACGGTGTAGCCGGCATAGGCGAAGAGCAGGCCCGCTGTGGTCGGGATGATCCACGCGCGGTTGCCCTGCGCGTTGACCAGATTGTTGACCCAGCCGAGGCCGGGGATCGAGTACCAGAGCTTGGCGCGCACCTGCAGGCTGCGCACGGGCGGGTCGGGCTGCGCGTTGGCGTCGCCCTGCACGGTGAAGATGAAGCTGCCGTTCTGCACCGAGGTGATGCCGACGACGCGGTGCGTGATGAGCGTCGGGTCGAGCGGGTTCGGCTGGTACGAGATCACGTCGCCGATGCGGATCGTGTGCATCTCGGCTTCGGTGAGCGGCCGGACGACGAGCATGGTGCCCGGCGGCAGGCTCGGCTCCATCGAGGGGCTGAGGACGGTGAGCGGGACGGCACCCGCGAGCCGCGGCAGTGCGATCGCGACGACTGCGAGGCCGAGGATGACGGCGAGCAGCCCCGCGCTCACCCCGTACCAGAGCCAAGCGAGCACCCCGTCGTTCCTCTGCGGGCGCCGGCGCTTGTCGGCGGTCGCCGCAGCCGGGGCACGGACGGTCGCGGTTGTCATCGTGGGTTCCTTCGTTTCGTTCGCATGAGGGACTCAGTTGTGGGCGGCGGATGCCTCGTCCGCGGCTCCGGCCGGAGCCGGTTCCGCGGCCTCGGCTGCGGCGGTCGGCGCGACATTGATGAAGTAGAAGTCGCCTCCGTCCCCGCCGATGACCCAGATAGTGCCTTGGGCGATGACCGTCGGGTCGGTGTTCAGGGTGACGGTGAACACGAGCGCGATCGTCTGATCGACCGAGGTTGGACGGTACTGCGGTGGTACATCCTGAGTCGAGACCGTCTGATGGGGCCAATTGAAGCTCGACGAATCCGGAAGCTGAATGCCGTTGATCTGGAGGTGGAACTGGTCGAGGTGGGTAAGGCCCGGAGGCGCGATCCAGGCGACGTCCATGCTGTGAGCTCGATCGCCGTACAGCGCGAAGGTCATGTTGAAGTCCTCGGCGGGCGGATCGACGGTGACCCCGACCGACTGGGTGAACGAATCCCGATCGCTGACGGACCACGAGGTGCCCGCCTGTGCGGTGACATCCACCTGCGCGGTCACCTGATTGCCGGTGAGCGCCCCCGTGAGGACACCCGACAGCACCGAGGTGTGGGCGGTGTACGTCACCGACTGCTGCGGGGCGAGCGTGGTGTCTGCGAGCCAGTCGGTGATGCTGATCGGCGTCGAGCTGTTCTGGGCGGTGAAGTAAATGCTGACCTCGTTCAACAGATCGGCCAGACCGTCGCCGACCGTGATGGTCGCATCGAATCCGTGCAACGGCACGTTGCCTTCATTGGCCACTGTGACAGTCGCCGACGTGGCGAGCCCGAGCAGCGTGTACTCGTGGTCGAGCCCATCGAAGCCCTCGATGACGAGTTCCGGAAGCCCCGAGGTGATGGTGCCGGTACCGATCGGCAGGCTGTCATTCCACAGTGCGTATGTGCCGCCCTGCGTTGAGATCGTGCCGACGATCAGGGCCATGCTCACGGCCGAGACGCCGGCAAGCGCACGCCGGATGCGTTGCATCGGCGAGAGCGCTGCCGTGTGGCGTCCCATGATCATGGCCTTTCTGTGAGTGGCGGATGTCGGGTGCGAGGCCCGGGTATGACAACGGGGATGCCGCGACGGGTGCGGCATCCCCTGCTCGTGGTCAGTCCGACCTATATGGCGACTAGATCGTCGGATACGGGCTCGGCTGACCGGTGTGCGCAACCTGCTGGAGGGTCAGGTTGAAGGCGCTGAGGTTCACCGTGCCGCCTTGGCCGTCGGTGCCGGTCGTCGTGGTCGGGTTGAACCCAATGGTCACGACCACGGTGCCGAGGGCCACGCCGGTGCCGGGCGTGAGATCGATCGTCGTGTTCGTGACGTCAGTGCCGCCGACGGTGATGCTCACGTCGAGATTGCTGTAGAAGTCGGCATCCGCGCCGGATCCGCCCGGTGCCAGGCCTGCCCAGTCGGCGCCGATGGTTCCGGCGATGTAGTCGCCGGTCGCGGTGTAGGTGGCGCCCGTGACGGTGTACGTCAGGACATCGCCGGGGACGAGGAGCGCGGTCGACGGGTCGACGGCCTGCCCGTTGAGCAGCCAGGTGCCGGTTCCGGGGTTCGCCCACGCCAAGGTGCCCGCGGTGATGGTCTGGCTGTCACCGATCGGCATATCTGTGTTCCACAGCGCGAACGTGCCCGCGCCGCCGAGGAGGAGGGCCACGCCGGCAGCACCGGCGACAGCGCCCTTGAACAGCTTGTTCATGAGATTTGTCTGCCTTTCATGTCGGTGCCGACCCCACTTTCACCGGTGACATCAGCTGTCGTCTTCGCCCCCGGCTGTCTGCCCGGGCGGGAGATGAGTCCGGGCCCGGTGGCTCACCGCCCCGCTCATATACAAGATTCTACATAAATACAAGACACATGCAACTTTGTATGGATGAAGGCTGGGGCTGTGCAGGATCGCGGTGTGCGCACACCACAAGGGCCGCGCGCACCAAGCGGTGCGCGCGGCCCTTGTGGGTCGCCTCCGGTCGCCGTGCGACCGGATTGGCGGGATCAGTGCAGCACCACCGCCTCCGCCTCGGGGTCGGCGGCCGGGGCATCCGACCCCCACACCGCGTAGAGCACGAAGGCGACCCCGACGAACACGACGCCGCCGACGATCGCCGTCGTGAGACCGCCCGCGAGGCCCGAGGCGGCCGCAGCCGAGACGAACACGGTCGACAGCACGGCGACGCCGATCGACCCGCCGAGCTGCTGCATGGTCTGCAGCACCGACGACGTCGCGCCGACGTGGCCCGCGGGCGCGTGCGCCATGATCACCCCGGTGATCGGGGCGAAGGTGAGCCCGGCCCCGAAGCCCATGACGATGATCGGGCCGAGGATGCCGGTGGCATACCCCTCCGACGCATCGAGTCGCGACAGCCAGCCGAGCCCGACGACGAGCCCCGCGAGCCCGACGGCGCCGACCAGGCGCTCGCCGAAGCGGGCGAGCAGGCGCGGGGCGAGCTGCGACACCACGATCATCACGGTCACGAAGGGCAGCAGCGCGAAGCCGGTGCCGAGGGCGTCGTAGTGGTAGACGTCCTGGGTGAAGAGCGTGATCAGGTAGAAGAACGCGAACATGCCGGCGGGCACGAGCAGCATCGCGACGAGCGGCACGGCGCTGCGCGAGCGCGTGAACAGCTGCAGCGGCACGACGGGCGAGCGGTGCCCGCGCTCGATCAGCACGAGGGCGATGAGCGAGGCCGCCGCGATCGCGAACGAGGCGATGACGACGGGGCTGCCCCAGCCGGATGTCGCGGCCGTGGTGAAGCCGTACACGAGCGCGATCATCGCGATGACGCTCGTCGCCGCGCCGCCGTAGTCGAGGTGCTCGCGGGTCCGCTCGGTCTCGCGCAGGAAGAACAGCGCGCCGAGCGCGATCACGATGCCGATCGGCACGTTGACGAACATGACCCACTGCCAGCCGAGGCTCGTGGTGAGGATGCCGCCGAGAATGAGCCCGATCGCACCGCCCGAGCCGGCCGCGAGCACGAACAGGCTCATGGCGCGGTTGCGGTGCGCGCCGGGCGTGGTGTTGGCGATGAGCAGCACGAGGGTCGACGGCGCCGCGATCGCCGCGCCGACGCCCTGGACGACGCGCGCGATGATCAGAGCCGACGCCGTCGGCGCGAGACCGCCCGCGGCGCTCGCCGCGATGAAGACGAGCGTGCCGATGACGAGGGCGCGCTTCGGGCCGATGATCGAGCCGAGCTTGCCGGTCAGCAACATGAGGCCGGCGAAGGCGAGGGCGTAGCCGGTGACGACCCAGCTCAGGCCGCTCGGCGTGAAGTGCAGTTCGCGCTGGATGTCAGGCAGCGCGACGTTCACGATGCTGGCGTCGACGACGAGCATCAACTGGGTGATGAAGACGGTGATCAGGCCGAGAACCGACGCGCGGGGCATCCGCGCGGCCTCGCCGGTCGACTGAGTCGCCTGCGGTGGCTGGAGACCCTCCGGGCCGGTGAGGTCAAGGGTGAGTGTGTCGCTCATAGGGGTGTCCCAACACGAGAAGGTGTATGGTCGAAGCCAAATCCGGAGGGAGTCTCCGTCTTCGGAACCATCAATATATGGAGACCGTCTCCGCATTGTCAACAAGCGGAGAGTGAATCCGTTTCGCTGGGAGTGAACGAGTGATGGGTGCGGATGTCGCCGAGCGCCGGCCGCTGCGCGCGGACGCGCAACGCAACTACGACAAGATCGTGAAGGTCGCCGCAGAGGCCTTCGCCGAGAAGGGCACCGGCGCCTCTCTCGACGACATCGCGTGCCGTGCGGGCGTCGGCCCCGGCACGCTGTACCGCCACTTCCCCACCCGCGACGCCCTGCTCGCAGCGGCGCTGCACGACTCGCTCGGCGAGCTCGCCGACGCGGCCCGTCGTCTGTCGGTCGAAGCTGACGCGGGCGCCGCGCTCGACGAGTGGATCCTCGTCATGGCGCGCCACCTGCGCACCTACGCGGGGCTGCCCGACTCGATCGGAGCGGCCTTCGCCGGCGGCGAGGCCGACTCGCCGCTGCGCACCACCTGCATGCCCATGCAGTCGGGCACGCGCGAGCTCGTGCGGCGTGCGAAGGAAGCCGGCGTGATCCGCGCCGATGTCGAGGCATCCGACGTCGCCGCCCTCATCGGCTCGATCGCCTGGGCCGCCGAACGCAGAAACGACTCGGACGAGACGCTCGTGCGTCTCGTCCGAGTCGTCTCGGAGGGCCTGAGGTAGCGGCCTGCGCCGTTACTGGTTGACGACGACGATCTCGTCGATCGCCAGGCGGGTGCGCGGGGCGCGCTCGCGCTCGGCGAGCTCGGCGACCAGGTCGTCCGGGGTGCCGACGGTGCCGATCGCCGCGACGACGAAGGGCTTGACATCCTCGGGCAGCTCGAAGGCCGCGGCGAGGTCGGAGGCGACGAACCCGGTCATCTGGTGCACGTGCAGACCGTCGTGGTGCGCCTGCACCGACAGGTGCGCCATGGCCTGGCCGAGGTCGTAGATCGGGGTCGGGCGCAGGTTGCCCTCGCCGTCGCGCAGCTCGGTGTAGAGGCCGACGAGCAGCACGGATGCCTGCGGAGCCCACGCCTGGTTGAAGCCCATCAGGCTCGCCGAGACCTTCGCGAAGGCCTCGGTGCCGCGGCGCGCGACGATGAACCGCCACGGCTGCGAGTTGCCGGCCGAGGGGCTCCAACGGGCGGCCTCGAGGGCCGACGCGAGCTTGGCCTCGTCGACGGCGTCGGTCGTGAAGGCGCGGGGGCTCCAACGTTCGGCGAGCACGTCGAGGATCGGCGCGTCCGTGGTGGCGGTCTTCTGGTCAATGATCAGCGTCATGGCGCTGCTCCTCTCGATCGGGGTTCACGGCGCCATCGCCGATGGGTACGACAACATGATGCAAACACATCGAAGCTGTGGTTATTCCCAGACCCCCGTTCGCGGGCCGCCCGAGCGGAAAAGGAGGCTCGGCCGGGCGCTCAACCGCAGGAGGGGGCCGAATGGGGAGCGCGCCGGCCGAGGGCCGAGATGGTCGACATCGACCGCGTGATCGACGAGCCGTACCCCGGGGTGCCCGCCGCTCTCTCCTTCAGCGGATCCCGGCCTCGCCGTCTCTTCCAGCGTAACTTAGATGCATCAAGGATGCAAATTACGCCACGCGCTCAGCCGACCGCCTGCAGCGCCTCGACGATCGCGTCGGCGAAGGCCTCGACGTGCTCCTCCGTCGTGTCCCACGCGGTCATCCAGCGCACCTCGGTGAGGCCGTCGGCGCGGGTCGCGTCCCAGTCGTAGAACGCATGGCGCGAGCGGATGACGTCGGCCGCCGTCTTCGGCAGCAGGGCGAACACGGCGTTGGACTCGGTGGGCTGGGTGAACGCGAGACCAGGCGCCGAGGCATCCTGGATCGCGTCCTCGAGCGACTCGCGCAGCAGCGCCGCCATCGCGTTCGCATGCTGTGCGGCGCGCAGCCACAGGCCGTCCTCGAGCATCGCGACGAGCTGCGCCGCGATGAAGCGCTGCTTCGACGCGACCTGCATGTCGGCCTTGCGCAGGTACTCGATGCCGAGCGTCACCTCGGGGTCGACGATCACCACGAGCTCGCCGAAGGCGCCGCCGTTCTTGCTCGCGCCGAAGCTCACGATGTCGACGCCGACCTCGGTCGTGAAGTCCGCGAGCGGCAGGTCGAGCGCGGCGGCGGCGTTCGCGATGCGCGCGCCGTCGAGGTGCACGGTCATGCCGCGGTTGTGCGCGTGGTCGACGACGTCGGCGATCTCGTCGGCGGTGTAGACCGTGCCGTACTCGGTCGCCTGCGTGATGCTCACGACGCTCGGCTGGGCGCGGTGCTGATCGCCCCAGCCCCACGCCTGGCGGTCGATGAGCTCGGGCGTGAGCTTGCCGTCGGGCGTCTCGACGGGCAGCAGCTTCAGGCCGCCCACGCGTTCCGGCGCCCCGTTCTCGTCGGTGTTGATGTGGGCGGATGCCGCGCAGATCACCCCGGACCAGCGCTCCGTCACGCTCTGCAGGGCGAGCACGTTCGCTCCGGTGCCGTTGAGGGCGACGTGTGCCTCGGCGGCATCCCCGAACTGCTCCTTGATCAGGGCGTCGAGGCGCTTGCTGTACGCGTCGGCGCCGTAGCTGCCCTGGTGGCCGCCGTTGGCCGCGAACATCGCGTCGAGCACCTCGGGGATGGCGCCGGCGTAGTTGTCGCTCGCGAACGAGATGACGGACGGATCGTGCAGACGCTCGAAGGCCATGGCTTCATCTTCGCGCGGAGGCCGGTGCTGGTCGAGTCCCTGGCGTCCTGTGACATTGCGAACTTTCTTACTATGAGATAGAAAGTATCCCAATGCGCCGCCCCACCGTCCGGCGCTCCCATCTCAATGAGGAGATTTCGATGCACAGCAACAGCGGGGAAAGCCCCCTCGGCTCCGCGTTCTCCCGTGTTCAGCTCGACCGCCGCACGCTGCTGCGTGCGGGCGCCGCAGGCCTCGGCGCCGCGACGACCGCGAGCCTGCTCGCGGCCTGCTCCGGCGGCTCGTCGTCGGCGTCCGGCGGCAAGGCCACGGTGCGCGTGTGGAGCTGGTACACCGACTCGAAGGACGTGCTGCCGCAGGTCGTGAAGGACTTCGAGGACAAGCACCCGAACATCTCGGTCCAGCTGCGCACCTTCGGCACGCCCGACCAGTACCTGCCCGCGCTCACCGCCGCGGTCTCGGGCGGCGACGTCCCCGAGATCTTCGCCCCGCACGTGCGCGCGCTCACCTACGGCGAGCAGGGCATCTCGGCCGACCTGAAGAAGGATCTGGGCAGCGACTTCCTCACGGACTTCTTCGACGCCGAGAACCAGGAGTACTCGACGGGCGGCAAGCAGTACGCGGTCGGCTGGGAGGCGCAGACCTTCGGCATCTTCTACAACCCCGACATCTTCAGCCAGGCCGGCGTCGACGGCGAGCCCGAGACGTGGGACGACCTGATCGCGGCCGCGGCGAAGATCAACGCCCTCGGCAAGTCATCCGTCGCCTTCTCGGCCAACCCGGGCACGAGTGCGCTCGACTTCTTCCTGCCGCTCATCACGCAGGTCACCGACGACCCGACCTGGTTCCTCAAGCTCGACAACCTCGAGAAGGGCTACACGTGGACGAGCGATCCCGTCGTCCAGGCGCTCGAGCTCAACGACAAGATCGTGAAGGCGAAGGTGTTCCAGCCCGGCACGACCGGCACCTCGGGCGACCAGGCGACCCAGGCGTTCTACACGGGCTCCGCCGCGATGCTGTTCGCCGGCTCGTGGATCCCGCAGGGGCTCATCCAGAACGCGACCCCCGACTTCGTCAAGAAGTACAAGATCATGAAGACCCCCGCGATCCGCTCGGGTGCGCGGCACTGGACGGCCGATCAGGCCGGCGCCGGCTTCGCCGTGTCCGAGACGAGCAAGAACAAGGAAGCCGCCCTCGAGCTGCTCAAGTACCTGTACTCGCCGGACGTCTACTCGAAGCTCATGAACGACTCGAACGCGATGCCGGCGACGCAGAGCGCGGTCGACCGGATCGCGAACCCGCAGGTCAAGCTGATGGCGTCATGGCTGCCCGACGGATGCCCGCACATCCCGTTCGGCCCCGGCTCGTCGGCCGCCGGCGACCCGCTGACCAAGATCTTCGACCAGAAGGCCGGCCCGTCCGAGGTCGCGAAGGAGATGCAGCAGGCGGTCCTGAACGCCAAGGGCGGCACGCAGTGAGCTCCGCCCCCTGGCGGCTGCAGCGCTCGGAGCGGATCGCGGGCTACGCGTTCATCATTCCGATCACAGTGCTGTTCGCGCTGTTCGTCGGCTGGCCGATCCTCAAGGCGGTCTACCTCGGCTTCACGACGTGGAGCGGCTTCGGGGCCCCGCACTTCACGGGCTTCGCGAACTACGTGCGGATGTGGAACGACCCCGTCGCGCAGCAGGCCTTCGGCACGACGATCCTCTATGCGGTCGTGACGACGGTGCTGCAGACGGCGATCCCGCTGTTCATCGCCGTGCTGCTCGCGAACGTGTGGAAGGGGCTGAGCACGGTCATCCGCACCCTGCTCTTCATCCCCGGCATCGTCTCGTTCGTCGTCTCAGGGGTGCTGTGGAAGCTCATCTACGACCCGAACCTCGGCACGCTCAACAAGGCGCTGAAGTCGATTGGCCTGGGGTCGCTCGCCACCAACTGGCTGGCGAACCCGGCCACCGCCCTGCCCGCCATCATGGTGGTCTCGCTGTGGGGCGCGATCGGCGCGAACATGCTGATCTATTTCGCGGGCATCCAGGGCGTCGACCCGACCTACTACGAGGCCGCCGAGATCGACGGCGCGGGCAGCTGGCAGAAGTTCCGCTACGTCACCGTGCCGAGCCTGCGGGTCGTGACGGCGATCGTGCTGAGTCTCAACCTCATGAACGGCTTCAAGGCCTTCGATCTCATCTTCGTGATGACGGGCGGCGGCCCGGCGCATGCGACCGAGGTGTTCGGCACCTATCTCTACTCGCTCGCCTTCGGCTCGACCGCCGGCTCGATCCCGCAGCTCGGCTACGGCAGCGCGTTCAGCGTCATCGTCATGCTGCTGTGCGGCGTCGCCGTGCTCGTGCAGGTCGTGCTGTCGAGAAGGGCGCAGCGATGAGGGCCCGCCGCTTCCCCGTCGGCAGGTCGTTCGCCGCCTTCCTGCTGTGTGCCGCCGCGGCGCTCACGGTGTTCCCGCTGATCTGGCTCGTCATGACCTCGCTGCGCAAGCAGAACACGATCTTCAACGGCCCGATCTTCCCGACGCACCTCACCTTCGCCGCCTATCCGAAGGCGTGGGAGTCGACGCAGTTCGCGCTGCACTTCTTCAACAGCCTCTGGATCACGGCGGCGACGGTCGCGGGCGTGGTGCTCTTCGCCTCGCTCGCGGGCTACGCGTTCGCGAAGCTGCGGTTCCCGTTCAAGAACGTGCTCTACGTGCTGCTGCTCGCGACGCTCATGATGCCGTCGACGTCGCTGATCATCCCGCTCTACCTGCAGCTCAAGAACCTCGGGCTGCTGAACACGCAGGTCGGACTGGTGATCCTGTACGTCTCGAGCTCGGCGCCCTTCGCGATGTTCCTCATGCGCGCATTCTTCGAGACCCTGCCCGACGAGCTCGTGCAGGCGGCGCGCGTCGACGGCGCGGGCGAGTTCACGGTGTTCTGGCGCGTGATCGTGCCGCTCGCGCGACCCGGCATCGCGACGGTGATCATCTTCCAGTTCCTGTCGACCTGGAATGAGTTCATCTACGCGAACACCGTGCTGCAGGACACCGATCGCCTGCCGCTGCAGCCCGTGCTGTTCAGCCTCGTCGGCCAGTACACGACCGACTGGCCGACCCTCACCGCCGGCCTGACCATGTCGATCGTGCCCGTCGTCCTCGTCTACGTCTGGATGCAGCGCCAGTTCGTCGCCGGCATGACGCTCGGCGCGGTCAAGAGCTGACCCCACCACCCATCTCGTCACGAAAGCGAAGTGATCCCCTGTGCCACGAGCACTCTCGACCGGGCAGAGTTCCCAGCTGTACGTCCACGACCTCGCGTCGGGGCGGGCGCGGCTGCGGTACAGCTCGCCCGACATCCTCTTCGAAGCCCCCAACTGGTCGCCTGACGGGCGCGAGCTCGTCGTCAACGCCGACGGCCGCCTCTGGCGGCTCGGCGCCGACGACGGCGACCTCGTCGAGGTGCCGATGCCGGGTGTCGAGTACATCAACAACGACCACGTGCTCAGCCCCGACGGGGCGACGGCGTATGTCTCGAGCGAGGACGGGCACATCTACGCCGTGCCGTTCCGCGGCGAGGGCGGCATCCGCTGCATCACGACCGACAAAGGCCCGTCGTTCCGTCACTATCTGCACGGCGTGAGCCCCGACGGCGCGACGCTCGCCTACATCGGCATGGAGATCCTGTCGGCGGGCGGCACGCGCACGAACGTGTACCTGCTGGACCTCGCGACGCAGCAGGAGCGGCAGCTCACCGACGACGACTTCCCCGACGACGGGGCCGAGTTCTCGCCCGACGGCGAGTGGGTCTACTTCAACTCGGAACGCGGCGGCGGCGAGCGGGGCCACGCCCAGCTGTTCCGCGTGCCGACCGCGGGCGGCGAGCCCGAGCAGCTCACCTTCGACGAGCGCGTCAACTGGTTCCCGCACATCTCGCCCGACGGGCGGCGCATCGCGTACGTGAGCTTCCCGCCGGGCACGATCGGCCACCCCGAGAACCGGGATGTCATCGTGCGGCTGCGCGAGGCCGACGGCACGACGGCCGACGTCATGGCGTTCCTCGGCGGCCAGGGCACCATCAACGTCCCGAGCTGGGCGCCCGACGGCAGCGCGTTCGCGTTCGTCGCCTACCCGGTCGCCGGCTAGCCGCGGCATCCCCCCACAGGCCACAGAGAGAAGAAGAATGCAGAACACGATCCCGCTCGGCGGGCTGATCCAGATCGCGGTCGTCGTCGACGACATCGAGGCGGCACTCGACACGTGGTGCGAGCTGTTCGCGGCGCCGCGACCCGAGGTGCGCGTGAGTGTGCCGCAGGCCGAGCCCGACCCGGGCACGACCTATCGCGGCGAGGTCGCCAACTACGGCCTCAAGCTCGCCGTCATCGACTGCGCCGAGCGCGGCTTCGTGATCGAGCTGCACGAGCCCGACGAGAACCCGTCGACCTTCCGCGAGTACCTCGACGAGCACGGCAACGGCGTGCACCACCTCGGCTTCCGGGTCGGCGAGGCGCGCGATGCCATCATCGGAGAGCTCGAGTCGAAGGGCTTCGAGATGCGCACGGTCGGCTTCTACCCCGGCAGCAGCTGGACCATCGTGGACTCCGAGGACACGCTCGGCGTCAACCTCAACATCAAGCCCCGCCCGTAGGAGGAGACCGGAATGGCGATCCGCAGGATCCTGATCAACACGCCCGACGTCGTCGAGAGCGTCGACTTCTACCAGCGCTTCCTCGGCGCGCGGCTGCTCGACGGCGCGACCGACGAGCGCGCCGACCTCGACGTCGTCACGGCCGTCATCGAGCTGCGCCGCGTCGTCGACCCGGCCCCGTCGACGTGGGTGGGCGACGACCTCGTCACGGGCTTCCGGCACGTGGGCTTCAAGGTCGCCGACGTCGACGAGCTCGTCGCGCCGCTGAAGTCGGCCGGTGTGCGCTTCCACCTCGACCCGCTCGAGGCCGAGGGCGGGGTGCGCATCGCGTTCTTCTACGCGCCGGAGGGCACGCTGCTCGAGTTCGTGCAGCGCGACCTGCAGTACACGGCCGTGCACGACGAGGCCGGCGTCGAGCGCGAGCGTGCGCTCGGCATCCCCACGCGCCCGCGCTTCGACCACGTCGCGGTGACCGTCGAGGACAGGCCGGCCGCCGAGCGCTTCTACGCTCCCCTCGGCTTCGCCCGCATCGGTACGATCGAGCAGCCGCACGATCCGCGCGGCTTCCACATCGACTACCTCAAGGGCGGCGACTCCGTGCTCGAGATCTTCACCTACGACGTGCCGAAGACGCGCGCGACGCCCCGGCTCGATGCGCCGGGCTTCGTCGCCGCGGTGCTGGACGCGCCGGCATCCGCCCCGCAGGCCGCCGAGCCTCTCGGCGACTACGACGGCGCTCTCGTGTCGCTCGACGCCGACGGCTTCTCCGTGGCGCTCGTCGGGGCGGGCGCGGATGCCTGAGCCGCTGACCCCCGCCGCGGCCGGCCTGCCCGCCGGCTGGATCCGCCCGCTCGGCCCGACCGGCCTGTCGGTGTCGGCCCTGTGCCTCGGCGCGGGCCCGCTCGGCGGCATGCCCGAGCTCTTCGGCTACGACGTGACCGAGGCCGACGCGGTGGCGCTCGTGCGCGAGGTGCTGCGCAGCGGCATCCGCTTCATCGACACCTCGAACGGCTACTCGAAAGGCGCGAGCGAGATACGCATCGGCCTCGCGATCGCGGCCGAGGGCGGCGTGCCCGATGGTGTGCTCGTCGAGACGAAGGTCGACGCGGACGGCAGCGACTACTCGGGCGCGCGCGTGCGCCGCTCGGTCGAGGAGAGCATGGAGCGGCTCGGCCTCGACCACCTGCCCGTCGTGCACCTGCACGACCCCGAGTTCCACCCCTTCGACGAGCTGACCGCCTCCGGCGGCGCGGTCGACGCGCTCGTCGAGCTGAAGCGCGAGGGCGCGATCGGGCACATCGGGGTCGCGGGCGGCGATGTGCGCGAGATCGCGCGGTATGTCGAGCTCGGCGTCTTCGAGCTGCTGCTCACCCACAACCGCTGGACTCTCGTCGACCGCAGCGCCGGCCCGCTCATCGAGGCGGCCGTCGCGCGGGGCATGGGCGTGCTCAACGCGGCGGCGCACGGCGGCGGCATCCTCGCGCGCCCGCGGGCCGGCATCACGACGTACGGCTATCGGCCGGCGCGGCCCGCGACGCTCGACGCGGTGGCGGCGCTGGATGCCCTGGCCGCCGAGCACGGGGCGGATCTGGCATCCGTCGCCCTCGCCTGGTCGCTGCGCGACCCGCGCCTGTCCGCGACGATCGTCGGCTTCACCAAGCCCGCGCGCATCGCGGAGTCGCTCGCGGCCGCATCGCTCGACCTGCCCGAGGCGTTCTGGGCGCGCGTCGAAGAACTCGTGCCGGCGCCCGAGAACTGGCTCGACGGGCCCGTCGGCTGAGCACGTCGACGACCGGGGCGCGTCGCGCGCACCTCGGCCGCTCGACCGGCTCACCCGATGCGGGTGAGGCCGATGATGTGCATGTGATCATGGCCGAGCACCGGGTCGCAGACCTGGAAGGTCAGGCTGGTGCCGCGGGCGACATGGCTGATCGTCGTGGTCGACGTGATGTATTGCAGGATGCCGTCGACCCGGAAGGTGCCGGTGATGGCTCCGGTGAGGTGGACGATGCTGCCGGCGGTCTGGGGGAAGGTCAGGCCGCCCTCCGCACGGTCCCACACGATGAACGGGCTGCCATAGAAGGCCGAGGCGTCGACCGGCAGGGTTGAGGTGAACACCTGGTGCTGCAGAGCCGTGCGGTCGGTGGATCCGGCGACGACGGTGAAGTTGTGCTCGGCCGGTGCAGGTGCGCTCGTCGACCCAGAACCCGTCGTGGTGCTCGTGCTTCCGCTCGTGCCGGTGCTCGAGCTGGAGCCCGAACCGGACGAGTGCTGCTGTTGCTCGGCAGCTGCTGCGGCCGCCGCAGCGGCACGGACGGCCTTGGCCTGGGCCTCGGCCTCAACCCTCGCTTGGGCTGCCGCCGCGATCCGCTTGCGGGCGGCAAGCTCGGCCAGCCGGATGTCCGGTCCGTCGCTCTGGTCCGCCGCCTCCTGCGCTTCCACGGCCTTCACGTCGATCTTCGAGATGAGGGCCAGCTCCTCGCGAGCCTGGAGCTGCACGGGAATCGCCTCCGCCTCAGCGACGACAGGGATCATGACCAGCCCCGCCGCGGCGAGCGCGATCCCGCAGAGGATGCGGCGGGCACGGCGGCTGCGGACAGTCCGCGCCGCACGGCCGGCTGAGTTCCTGTGCGTGTTCATCGTCTTCGGTTCCTCTCGGTTCGGCGGGGTGGGCACTAGATCTGCTCTGCGATGATCACGGCGTTCGCGGTGGACGGGGTGTTGCGGGCGTTCTGCAGGCAGGTCATGAGTGCGAGGCGCCCGGGGACGTCCTGCCAGATGTCTGCCCGCGAGGGGAGTTCGGTCTTGGCGACGACGTGCGTCTCGGTGAGGCGGAATGTCGTGCAGCCGACCTCGATGAGCGCACCCGGCTCGAGGGCGACACGGCCGCCGGGGATGTCGATCACCGCGTTCCCCGGGCCGATGCCGCCGCGCAGCGAGTGCATCACGACGAAGGTCGTGCCGTCGGCGGTGCCGAGGTCACGCACCAGGTAGGCGCCGTCGTAGCTCGGCGGGTTGAGCACCCCGTTCCGGGTGCGTATCTCCCCGAGCCGCACGTCGAGGTCCACGCTCGGGATCCTCAGCCGGGCATCCCCCACCTGCCGCACCGTCGTCGGATCGTCGACGATGGGAAGGTCCGGCACGACTGTGTTCCCCGCCAGGTCCCGCAGGCCGCTCTGCTCGGCTCCGCCGGGAAGCGCGAGAGCCCCCACACCGAGGCCCGCGACGACCAGGGCTGCGCCCGTGATCAGGCTCGTGAGCTTCCGCATGGGGGCTCTCCTCTCCTCTCGTTACTGCTGTCGTGCCTTGCGCCGGGTGACCATGAAGGGCACCGCGATGCCACCTGCCACCAGGACCCCAGCGAGTCCGATCGCCACCGCGGGGTGGATGCCGGTGTGGACGCTGCCGCCGGCCTCGAGTGCCGGCGGGTCCTCAGGGCCACCTGTGTCGAGTGCGGGCGGGTCCGGAACCGTCGGCGGGGTCACCGGCGGGTCGATCGGCGGGGTCACCGGCGGGTCGATCGGCGGCGTCACAGGGAGCACGATCTTCCACACCTCGACCTCCGGGCGGAAGCGCTGCGTGTCCGAGTTGTAGCCCTCGTAGTACTCGGGTTGCTCGCCGGGGTCGTTGCCTTCGGCCCAGCCGTCGGAGTCGCCGTAGCCGATGACGGCCTCCCACTCGGTGCCGGTCGCCCAGTCACGGAGCTGCGCGTCGCCGTACTGCGTCCACTCCGCACCCGGTGCTTCCGCCAGCCATGCGGCCTCGTTCACGTCGGTCGTCTCGCCGTCCGCGGTCGCCCAGACCGTGTGCTCCGGGGTCACGACCTCGGTCTCGCCGGTCTCACGCTGCTCCGAGGCGATCTGCTCCCAGCCGCGGCCGGCGGGCGGGCGGATCATCCACTCGGCCTCATCCGGGTTACGGGTGTGCTGACCGTCGGCCGTGGCGTAGATGGTGTGGCCCGGTTCGACCGTGACCCACTCCTCGCCGATCTGCTTCGACTCCTCCCGCGAAGCGGTCTGAGCCCATCCGGCGCCCGGCGAGGACAGCAGCCAAGCGGCATCCGCCTCGTTCTCGGTCTCTCCGCCGTCGGCGGTCGCCCAGACGGTGCGGGCCGGGGTGACCACGACCTCCTCGGTGCCGATCTGTGCGCCCTGACGGGGCTCGCCATACTGCACGCCGCCCTCGGGCTTCGCGCTCAGCGGCACCCACGCCGCAGCGCTGGCGGAGGTCACCCAGTGCTCACCGTTCCAGAACAGCTGCTGCGTGAACCCGGTGGCGCCGCCGCCATAGTGACTGGTGTCCGATGGCGGCGAGTTGAAGAACATCGTCTCGTACTTCTCGTACAGGACGGTGGTGTTCGGCAGGTGGCTGGCCTGGTGCCCGAGCATCTCCATGTGGCGCCCATAGGTCGACTGGATGTTGAAGCTGCCGGTGGGGGCCGTGGTGGCCGGGTTGAACGTCGGGTCGGCGTTGACGATCTGGTACGGCATCTTGAGCCAGCCGCCCGAGTTCGCGTAGGTCACGCCGACGTTGAGCGTCGGGTCGACCCTGTCGAAGGCCGCCAGGAGCTGGTTGAAGGCAGCCTGGTTGGCGGCCTGGACGTACTTCGACTCCACGGTCCAATAGGGCCGCGTGATCTCGAAGCGGTACTCCATCTGATAAACCGGCACCGTCTCGGTGATGGCGGGGATGGTCTTCGAATACTGGTACTCCGTCCAGTTCTCGTAGACGGGGCGGAGCTCGTCGCGGTCCGGCACGTTCTGCGCGAACTTGTGCCACGTCTCCATGACAGGCCGGGTCTCGGCCGGAACCGTCCGGGAGAAGCGGTAGTCGGCCGCACGGCGCTGCTCCTGCCAGCCGTGACGGGCGTAGTAGAAGACGCCGTTCTCCTCACGGACGAACCAGCCGAGTTCCCGCAGTTGATCGGCGGTCGTGCCGTCGACGGCGATCCAGGCGGGGCCGTTGCCCTCGATGGGGCGCTGCCCGTTCTGCATGTGCTCGGGGGGCGGGGCTGCGAAGGCGGCGACCGCGCCGCCGACCATGAGGAGGCACAGCGTCGCGGCGGTTGTCCCAGCTGCCTTGGTGAGGAGTTTCATGAGATTCCCGTTCTTCGTGGTGTCGGAGCCGGCCTGGTTCGGGCCGGTGCCGGCGAAGGACTCGTGAACCTTCGCACACATAAATACTAACATGCATCTATGTAGTGTGCGACAAGATGGAACGACCTGGTGGGGCGGGGCCGAACGTGTGCGAAACCCGGCTCGGGCACCTTCGAAACGTCGCCGAAGGTGCCCGAGCCGGGTTTCGCGGAAGAGGACCCTGGTGGGCTCAGCCGTATGGTGTGAGCCGGTTGTGCAGCACGACGCTCGCGGCCCCGAGTGCGGCCGCCTCGGCGCCGACGGCGCTCAGCCGCGTCTCGACGGGGTGCACCCGGCGCATGAACGACTCGTTCGCGAGCGCGTCGCGCACGACCTCGAGGTAGATCTCGGCCGCGTCGCCGAAGCCCGGGCCGCCGAGGTAGACCGCGTTCAGGTCGAGCAGGTTCGCCATCGACACGATCGCGGCGGCGATGTACTCCGCCGACTGGCGCACGAGCGTGACGCAGCGCTCGTCGCCGGCGGCGGCTGCCCGGGCGACGGCGGCGAAGTCCTCGCGCATGGACTCTTCGCTGTGATCGTCGTCACTCAGGCCGAGCTCTCCGACCAGCGTGGCGTCGGCGCGCGCGCGGCGCACGACCGCGGCGGGCGCGGCGAGCGGCTCGAGGCATCCGCGACGCCCGCAGAAGCAGCGCGGCCCGTTGACGTCGAGCGTCATGTGGCCGAGCTCGCCGACGTTGCCCGATGCGCCGCGGTAGAGCGCGCCGTCGATCACGATGCCGCAGCCGATGCCGCCCGCCATGTAGACGACCGCGAAGTCCTGCGCGGCCGAGAGGCGGCTCGACCAGAACTCGCCGAGCGCCGCGCTGTTGCCGTCGTTCTCGAGGATGACCCGCATGCCGGTCGCGTCGTGCAGCGCGGCGTCGATCGCGAAGTCCTCCCAGTCGGTCGTGTCGCGCGAGCGGCGCAGCACACCGCCCGAGGCGTCGAGGCGGCCGGCCGCGGCGACGCCGATGCCGAGCACGTCGGCCGGCGCGAGCTTGGCACGCTTCATGAGGCGCTGGATGTCGGCCGCGATGCGCTTGATCACGAGCGGCGGCGCCGTCGTGCCGTAGCCCTCCACGGTCATGTGGTGCACCGCGCTGCCGCTCATGTCGGCGACCACGTAGATGATCGTGCGCGCATCGAGCAGCACCCCGATCGCATGGCGGGCGCTCGTGTTGAGCGAGAGCAGGATCGGTCGCTTGCCGCCCGTCGAATCGGCGAACCCGGCCTCGACGACGAGCTGCTCGTCGAGCAGCGTCTTGACGATCTTCGAGATCGTCGCCTCGGTGAGACCGGACTTCGCCGCGAGCTCGGTGCGGCTGACGGTGCCGCTCGAGCGGATCAAGTCCAGGATGGCGCTGCGCGTCTCAGCGGACGACTGCCCCTTCATGCGTCGCGCGACCATGCTCTCGATCTTACTTAGCGAGAGTAAGTAGCTGCGGCGGCCGCGCATCCGTCGCAATGCGCGGCAAACGTGTTTGCCGTCGTTGGTATACCAATACGCTGGTGCACATGCTGGGCGTGCTGACGGGCTTCGGGATCATCGCATTCGTGATCGCCGTCGGCTACGTCGTGGGCCGCATCGGCATCGGCGGGCCGCAGGCCGGCTACGTGCTCAACCGCATCGCATTCTTCGTGACGAACCCGGCGCTGCTCTTCCTCGTGCTCTCGAAGGAGGACCTGCACGTCGTCTTCTCGGGTGTGGGCGTCGCCGCGAACCTCGCCGCGATCATCACGGGCGGCGTCTTCCTGGTGCTGAGCCGCGTGTTCTTCCCGCGCCCGGCGGCGCGCACGACGATCGGCGTGCTGTCGTCGTCGTACTCGAACTTCAACAACATCGGCATCCCGGTGGCGGTGTACGTCCTCGGCTCGGCCGCGTACGTGGCGCCCGTCATGCTGGTCCAGCTGATCGTCTTCGCACCCATCGCGCTGACCGTGCTCGATGTGACGAGCCGCGGCCGGATCTCGGTGCGCGACATCCTGCTCAACCCCGTCCGCAACCCGATGATCATCGCGTCGGTCGCCGGCGTCGTCTTCGCGGCGCTCGGCTGGAAGCTGCCCGGCCCCGTCGACAGCGCGTTCACGCTGCTCTCGGGCGCGGCGGTGCCGGTCGTGCTGATGGCGTTCGGGATGTCGCTGCACGGCTCCGCGCCGCTGCGCGCCACCGGCGCCCGCGCCGAGGTCGTCATCGCCACCGTCTTCAAGGTGGTGCTCATGCCGCTCGTCGGCTGGGCGATCGCGAAGTACGGCTTCCACATCTCGGGCCACACGCTCTTCGTCACCACGGTGCTCAGTGCGCTGCCCGCTGCGCAGAACGTCTACAACTTCGCCGCGCGCTACGAGCGGGGCGAGATCGTCGCGCGCGACGCGGTGCTGCTGACGACCGTGTTCTCGGTGCCGGCGATCTTCGTGGTGGCACTGCTGCTCACGTAGCGGACTCGCGGCCGTTCGCGCAGCCGGGCGCGGCAGGATGGGGCTCATGCCCTTCACCGTGCGCTCCACCACCCGCGACGACTGGCAGGCGATGCGCAAGCTGCGCCTCGAGGCGCTCGCCGACACCCCGATCGCCTTCGGGCAGACCGTCGAGAACGCGCGCGCGATGAGCGAGGGCGAGTGGCGGGCGTATGCCGGGCGTGGGCAGGACGCGAACCGCACGTTCCTCGCCGCCGTCGATGACGAGTCCGGGGACTTCCTCGGCATGATGGGCGGCGCGCTCGACCACGCGGGCGGCGCGCCCTTCCTGGTCGGCGTGTTCGTGTCGCCGCGCTGGCGCGGCAAGGCGGCGGGCGTGACGGATGCCCTGCTCGCCGCCGTCGAGGACTGGGCCCGTGGCTTCGACATCCGCCTGCAGCTCGACGTGCACGAGGACAACGCCCGCGCCCGCGCCTATTACGAGTCCCGCGGCTTCGTGCTCACCGGCCAGACCGTCCCCTACCCCCTCGACCGCACGCGCCTCGAGCTCAACATGCTGAAGCGGCTGTGATCGCCGCGCTGCGGTCGATGCGGGGGTTGGGACTGGGAGCGGGGCGGCTCTGGCCCGGTCAGCCCGTCGTCGCCAGGCCGCGCACGAGCAGCGCGATGACGCGGCGCACGTCGTAGTCGGGGTCGTCGGGGGCGAAAGCGCAGAGATCGCCGACCGCGCGCATGAGCTCGTAGGCGGTCGCATCGGACGCGACCTCCCCCACCGCCCGCCCCGCGTCGAGCAGCGCGGTCAGGACGGGCGCGAGCCGCTCGAGGAACAGCGCATGCAGCGTCGCCAGCCCTTGCGGGTCGCCGCGCATGACGGTGACCATGCCGTGCTTCGCGCCGAGGAAGTCGGCGAAGAGGAGCATCCACTTCCGCGTCGCCTCGAGGGGTGACGGCTCGGCCCTGAGCAGTTCGGGGCCGGCGGCCGCGCACACCTCGATCTGGTGGCGGTACACCGCGATCACGAGGTCGCCGCGGGTCGGGAAGTGCCGGTAGAGGGTGCCCATGCCGACGCCTGCGGCCTCGGCCACGTCGCGCACCGTCGCGTGCCGCCCCGACTGGGCGAAGACGGCGGCGGCGGCCTCGAGCAGCGCTCGCTCGTTGCGCTCGACGTCCGCCCGGCGACGGGCGGGCAGGGGGCCCGGATCGGTGGCGGTCACCCGATCATTCTGGCATTCGCGAGATGAATTCGGAGCAATGCTCCCTTTCGTGTCGACAAAACGGAACTGCGCTCCGTATAGTGATACGGAACCTTGCTCCGTTTCGAGAGGATGTCGGAATGCCCACCTCACCCGCATCGGCCCGCCCGCACTTCGGCGGCGCGCAGATCCTGTCCGCCAAGCCCGTGACGCTCAGCGCACCGGGCCGCGGGGACGACCTGCAGGTCCGCGTCTCCGCCCCCGCCTCGGGTTCCGGCTTGCCGGTCATCGTGTTCGCGCACGGCTTCGGCGGCGCGATGGACGCCTACGACCCGCTCATCGACTTCTGGGCCGCCGCGGGCTTCGTCGTGGTCCAGCCCACCTTCCTCGACTCCATGACGCTCGGCATCACGCCGGCCGACCCGCGCTACGGCGACATCTGGCGCATCCGCGTCGACGACGTGGTGCGCGTGATCGACGAGCTCGAGGGGATCACCGAGGCGATCCCCGGCCTCGCCGCACGCGTCGACCGCGAGCAGCTCGCCGTCGCGGGGCACTCTTGGGGCGGTCAGACGGTCGGCATGCTGCTCGGCGCCCGCGTCGTCGGCAGCGACGGACGGCCGGGTGAGAGCCGCGCCGATGCACGCGTCAAGGCCGGCGTGCTGCTGGCGACCACGGGCCTCGGCGGCGACGACCTGACCCAGTTCGCGCAGCAGAACTTCGGCTTCATGAGCCCTGACTTCGACATCCTCGACACCCCCGCCTTCGTCGTCGCGGGCGACGCCGACCAGTCGCTGCTCTCGACCCGCGGGCCCGACTGGTTCACGGACGTCTACCGCCTGAGCCCCGGCGCGCAGGCCCTGCTCACGCTGTTCGGCGCCGAGCACTCGCTCGGCGGCATCCACGCCTACGGCTCCGCCGACACGACCGACGAGAGCGCGGAGCGCGTCGAGCTCATCCGCCGCGCGTCGGCCGCGTTCCTGCGTGCCGCGCTGGGCATGGATGAGGATGCCTGGCGGTCAATCGTCGCCGACCTCGCCGGCGCAGCCGAGCCGATCGGACGCATCGACGAGAAGTAGCCGCATGGCCGCCGCGTGCGCGCATGTGGAGAACCGGCACCGGGCCGCGGATGCCGCCGCTAGGGTCGTCCGCCATGAGAGAGGTGACCGCGACCTTCGCCCGGGCCAACTGGGCGCAGATCCTCGACGAAGCCCGCACGGAGCCGATCGCGGTCACCTCGCACGGCCGCGCGCGCGTGGTGATCGCGAGCGCCGCCGTGTCGGATGCCATCGCCGAGGCCTACGCCCGAATCCCCGGCTCCGCGGTTCCGGTGCTGACGCGCGATGAGATCCGCGCCGCCGCGGAGGCCACGGTCCTCGCGCCGCATCACCCGTGGATGGACCTGAGCCTCCCGTTCACCGAGCGCAGGCGACTCATCCGCGAGCGCAAGAAGGCGCTCTATGCGGACTTCGGGAACTGGACCGCGGAAGAGGAAGCGATCCTCCGATTCGACTCGATGACGCTTCCGCTGAGTGATGACGAGCGCGACGAGGAGTGACGGGCTCAAACCCGCGTTGATGGGCGCGCGGCGGGGTGGCGATGTGCGCGCGAAGGGGACCTGACGGCCTTCGGTCTTCTGCCGCGGTCCGCCTCGGGCCCGATGCCTCTCTGTTTTCGACATGTACAAAATCGCGAAAATTGACGTGTCGAAAACAGGGAGGCTATGCCCCTGCGCGGCGGCTCGTTGTGGTCATGTGCCGGGGTGCGCCTGTGCGCGCATGGGTGGCGGGATCTCGGGCGTCACGCCGTGCACCGGATGGGGAGGGCTCCCCATTGGGGTGGGCGGGCACGTGCTGCTTCCATGGCAGGCATCGCACAAGGCGACCGCAAGAAGGAGTGTTTGACATGAAAAACAGGCGCAGAATCGCCGCCCTCGGCCTGAGCCTGGCAGTGGTCGGCGGAGTCCTGTTCACGGGCACGGCGGCCAACGCGGCCACCCGCACCAGCCAGCTTGTGAGCAAATGCCAGACGTACGCCGTCGGCACCGTCTGCCTTCATGCGGAGCAGGTCGACGCAAGCGCCACCGGCCCGTCGACGGACAACGTGTGGATCACGTACACGCCCGCGCCGGGTCGTGGCTTCACCCCCACGAAGCTGACCGCGGAGGACTCGCACGGCAATGTCGTCCACAGCCTCACCCTCTCCGGTGTCAAGCAGACCGCGAACTTCACCAGCAAGACGCTCAGCTTTTCCGCGGCGTACGTCTCATTCCACGCCTACTTCAACGTCGCTGCCGGCGCGACCTCGATCGACTCCGCGCTTCAGCCGGTCAAGCCGCTGTAGCGGCGATCCGCGCTCGAGTAGGCCAGGAGCCGCCTAGAACACCATCGGGCGGTCGTAGTCGCCCTCGTCGTCGCCGGTGTCGAGGTCGACGACGACCGGGACGTGGTCCGACGGCGCGTCGCCCTTTCGCTCGTCGCGGTGGATCGAGGCATCCGTCACGAGCTCCGCGAACGCCGGGGAGCCCAGGATGAAGTCGATGCGCATGCCCTCGTCGCGGGGGAAGCGCAGCTGCTTGTAGTCCCAGAAGGTGAAGCCGGTCGGGACGACCGGGCGCACGACATCCGCCATGCCGAGCTTCTCGAAGGCCTCGAAGGCGCTGCGTTCCTGCGGCGACACGTGCGTCGAGACGCCCTGCACGAAGCTCGGGTCGCCGACGTCCGAGTCGAGGGGCGCGACGTTCCAGTCGCCCATGAGGGCGAGCGGCAGCTCGGGGTCGTCGGCGAGCCACGCCTGCGTGTCGTGCGCGAGCGTGGCGAGCCAGTCGAGCTTGTAGTCGTAGTGCGGGTCGCCGAGCGCGCGCCCGTTGGGCACGTAGAGCGACCACAGGCGGATGCCCTCCACCGTGGCGCCGAGCGCGCGGGCCTCGAGCGGCTGGTCGGGGCCCTCCGCGCCCTTGAGGAAGCCGGGCTGGCCGGGGAAGCTCGCCTGGACGTCCTCGAGCGGGAAGCGGCTCGCGATCGCGACGCCGTTCCACTGGTTGAGCCCGTGGATCGCGAGCTCGTAGCCCGCCTCCTCGAACGCTGCGCGCGGGAACTGCTCGGGCTTGCACTTGATCTCCTGCATGGCGAGCACGTCGATGTCCTCGCGCAGCATCCAATCGACGACGCGGCCGTAGCGGGTGCGGATCGAGTTGACGTTCCAGGTCGCGACGCGCATGCCTCCACTGTATTGGCGTGCCCGCTGGTCGACTGAGCCGTGTGAGCCATCCGCTGGTCGACTGAGCGAAGCGAATGGAGACCGAGGCCGGCCTGACATACTGTCCGGCATGGCGGGGGCACATCGGGGTGCACGTGCGGGGGCACGGGCGCGGTCGGGCGGACAGGGCGCGGCGTGGTGGCTGTCGCTGCTCGCGGGATGCCTGGCGCTCGTCGCCGTGGCGGGGCTCATCTACTGGCACTTCACGCCGCAAGCCTTCCCCCACGTCGTGCCGACACCGGTCTATTCGACGGGGCCTGGCGGCCTCTACGACCCGGGCACGACGCTGATCCCGAACCCTCCGGTCACCCACGCGCCATAGCCGCGACCTCCGCGGCCCCGAATGTGCCCAGGTGTCGCAGTTGTGCCCGGACGTCCGGGCACAACTGCGACACCTGGGCACATCGCCCGGACGTCCGGGCACAAGAATGGAGACATGGCCACTCTGCTCGCCCTGTGCCGTGTCGAGACGCTGCTGCCCGACCCGGGCACCGTCGGCGTGACCGCGATCGACAAGCGCCCGGTGGGCGACGCGCTCAAGGTCTACGACTACGGCGTCTACGGCGACGTGCAGGCCGACCGCAAGAACCACGGCGGGCTCTTCCAGGCGGTGTACGCCTATGCCCAGGAGGACGCGGACTGGTGGGCCGAGCAGCTCGGCCGTGACATCCCGCCCGGCCTCTTCGGTGAGAATCTGCGCACGCAGGGCATCGCGGTCAGCTCGGCCGAGATCGGCGAGCGCTGGCGCATCGGCAGCGTGCTGCTCGAGGTGACCGCGCCGCGCACGCCGTGCGCGACCTTCCAGCGGCGCATGGGCGAGCCGCAGTGGGTGAAGCGCTTCACGGATGCGGGCCGCACCGGCGCCTATTTCCGGGTGGTCGAGCGCGGCCACCTGACCGCCGGCGACCCGATCGCGATCGAGCACAAGCCGGGCCACGGCATCACCGTCGACCGCTTCTTCGCCACGGGGCGCCGCGGCGAGGCCTACGACTATGCCCGCATCCTCGCCGAGCACCAGCCGGTCGAGACCCTGCACCCCGAGATCGCGGCGCTCGTGGGCGCCCGATGACGGCGCGCATCGGTTTCTCCGCCGCGCTCGAGCAGCTGGCGCCGGCCGAGGCGGTCGAGCTCGCGGCCTACGCCGAGTCCCGCGGGTTCTCGGGCGTCATGGCCTCCGACCACTTCCAGCCGTGGGTGCCGCAGCAGGGCGAGTCGCCCTTCGTGTGGAACGTGCTGACCGCCGTCGCCGAACGCACCGTCGGCGACTTCGGGCCCGGCGTCACGGCACCGACCTTCCGTCTGCACCCGGCCGTCGTCGCACAGGCGAGCGCGACCCTCGGCGCGATGTACCCCGGCCGGCACTGGCTCGGCATCGGCTCGGGCGAGGCGCTCTCCGAGCACGTCGTCGGCCAGTACTGGCCCGAGGCGCCCGAGCGCATCGACCGCATGTTCGAGGCGGTGGAGATCATCCAGCGGTTGTTCGCCTCCGGCATCCGACACAGGGATGTGAAATTCGACGGCCGCTACTTCAAGCTCGAGACCACCAGGCTGTGGACGATGCCCGAGGTCGCGCCCGAGATCCTGATCGCGACGGCCGGCCCGGTCACTGCGCGCCGCGCCGGCAAGGTCGCCGACGGCCTCATCACGGTCGGCGCGCCCGTCGACCGGCTCGCGAACCTGCTCGAGCGGTTCGCCGAGGGGCAGCGCGAGTCGGGGCGGCGGGCGGATGCCGCGCCGAAGGTCCTGCAGCTGCACCTGTCCTGGGCCGCCACGGAGCAGGAGGCGCTCGAGAACGCCCTCACCGAGTGGCCGAACGGCGGCATGCGGTTCCCCAAGACCGACATCCGCAGCCCGTACGAGTTCGCGCAGTTCGCCCGCTCGGTGCGCCCCGAGGACTTCGAGGGCCAGGTGCTCATCTCGGCCGACCCCGACGTGCACCGCGCCGCGATCCAGCAGTACGTCGACCTCGGCTTCGATCGGGTCTATCTGCACAACGTCGGCCGGAACCAGCGCGAGTGGATCGACGTGTTCGGCCGAGAGGTCCTTCCGAAGGTGAGGTTCTGATGCGCGACGCCGAGGCACCCCCCGCTGGTCGAGTAGCAGTCGGCGCCGGCGAACCGTCCCCCGCCGGTCGAGTAGCAGCCGAGCGCCAGCGAGGCCGCGTATCGAGACCCGACGCCGTCTCCGCCTGGGCCCTGGCCGGCATTCCCGAGGTGGCCCCGGGCGCCGACCTTGCGGCGCTGATCGGCGCGGCGCTCGAGGCCGACGGCTCGGACATCCTCGACGGCGACATCCTGGTCGTGACCAGCAAGATCGTCTCGAAGGCCGAGGGGCGCGTGCTGCACGCCGACGACCGCGAGGACGCGATCACGGCCGAGACCGTGCGCGTCGTCGCGACCCGCGCCTACGAGGGCGGCGTGACGCGCATCGTCGAGAACCGGCTCGGCGTCGTCGGCGCGGCCGCGGGCGTGGATGCCTCGAACACCCCCGACGGCACGGTGCTGATCCTGCCCGAGGACCCGGACGCCTCGGCCCGCGCGCTCGCCGCGGCGCTGCGCACCCGCTTCGGCGTGCGCCTCGGCGTGATCGTCTCGGACACCCTCGGCCGCGCATGGCGCATCGGCCAGACCGACGTGGCGATCGGCGCGGCCGGCCTGCATGTCGTCGACGACCTGCGCGGGTCGACCGACAGCCAGGGCCGCACGCTCGCCGTGACCGTGCCCGTCGTCGCGGACGAGCTCGCCGCGCTCGGCGACCTCGTGAAGGGCAAGGCATCGGGGCGGCCCGTGGCGGTCGTGCGCGGGATGTCGCGCCTCGTCACCGACGACATCGACACCCCCGGCGCCCGCACCCTGCCCCGCACCGGGCCGACGGACATGTTCCGGCTCGGCACCGACGAGGCGTACGCCGCGGGCTACGCCGACGCGGCGGCGGGCCGCCCGGCCGACCCCTTCTCCGCCGGTCGAGTAGCAGCGCCGCCTGCGGCGCCAGACCCCGCCGGTCGAGTAGCAGCGCCGCCTGCGGCGCCGCGTATCGAGACCCCGGACCAGACCGAGCTCCCCCTGTGACCTGGGCCGTCGTCATCCCGTTCAAGGGCGCCCCGCGGTCGAAGTCCCGATTGGCCGAGCGTTTCGACGACGCGACGCGGCACGCCCTGGCGCTCGCGTTCCTGCAGGACACCGTGGCAGCCGTGCGCGGGGCCGCGGGGGTGGCATCCGTCGTCGTCGTCTCGAACGAGCCCGGGCTGCCCGGGCTGCTGGAGGGCGACGAGACCGCCGCCGAGCTGACCTTCGTGCCCGACCCGGGCGACGGGCTCAACGCGGCGATCGAGGCCGGGCTGCGCGCGGCCCGCGCCGCGGACCCCGACGCGCACCGGGCCGCCCTGCTCGGGGACCTGCCCGAGCTGCGGCCCGAGGAACTGGCCGCTGCGCTGGCGGCGGCGGCGCGGCATCCGCTCGCCTTCGTGACGGATGCCGCGGGCACCGGCACCACCCTGATCGCGCTGGCCCCCGGACAGAACGCGACCCCGCACTTCGGCGCGGGTTCGGCCGCGGCCCACGAAGCCGCGGGCTTCGCGCCCCTCGAGCTGCCGCCCGACTCCGGCCTGCGCCGCGACGTCGACGCCCCGGCCGACCTCGATGCGCTCCGCGCACCGGGCCCGCACACGCGTCAGGTGCTCGCCGCGCTCCGCTAGCTTGTCCGAAGGAACAAGCCAGGAGGCAATGGTGCAATCCCGCGCGTGGCTCGCCGTCGAGCTCGCCGTCCTCGCGGCCGCGACCTTCGCGGTCTACGCGCTGCTGTGGGTGACCCAGAACGCGCTCTGGACCAACGGCCTGAACGCGCAGACTCCGCCGTTCCTGCCGCGCCCGGGCACCGACCCCGACCTCGGGCTCAGCGACTCGATCCGGGTCATGGTCCTCGGCACGCTCGTGGTCGGCCTCGCCGCGTGGCTGTTCGCGCGCGCGAACCGGTTCGCGGCGGCGGGGCTGACCTGGGCCGTGTTCGCGATCCCGGCGGTCGTCGGCGTCGTGCTCTACGTGCTGCCGCCGACGCTCTCGATCGACGCGTACTCGTACCTGTCCCACGGCTTCCTCGCCGCGACCCCGGGGCAGAACCCCTACCTCGACCCGTCGTCGGGCGTGATCAACACGGCCCACGGCATCGAGCTGCTGCGCAACGGCTGGCAGCCGGTGCACGGCGTCACGCCCTACGGGCCGCTGTGGACGGCGATCGAGCGCCTCGCGTTCGTGCTGTCGGGCGGGGATGTCCCGCGCGGCATCCTGCTGATCAACGCCCCGACCTTCGCCGCCGTGATCGGCACGGCGCTGCTGATCTGGAAGCTGCTGGGCGAGATCGCGCCGGAGCGCCGGGTGACCGGCGTAGTGCTGTTCGCCGCGAACCCGCTCGTGCTCATCGAGCTCGTCGGCGACGGCCACAACGACGCCGTCATGATCTTCTTCGTCGTGCTGGGCCTCTACGCGACCGTGCGCCGCTGGGCGTTCGTCGCGGTGCTCGCGATCGCGGCGGGCGCGCTCGTCAAGGCGAGCGCCCTGCCGCTCGGCCTGCTGGTCGTCGTCGCGCTCGTCGTGTGGCGGCGTTCGTGGCTGCGCACGATCGGCGAGCTCGTCGCGGGAATCCTGGCCGCGGCGGCGGCGACGGCCCTGCTGTTCGCGCCGTACTGGGTCGGGATGTCGACGCTCGACGGCCTGTTCGCGGAGGGGATGCCGGCGCCCGGGTGGTCGGTCTCCGGCATCGTCGCGTCGATCTTCCTGCCGCACACCGCGCAGACCGTCATCACGGTCGCGCTCGTCGTCATCACCGTCGCGTGCTGCTTCCTCGTGCGCACGGTGAGGGGGTTCCTGCGCGCCGCGAGCATCGTCGGGCTCGTCATCCTGCTGCTGCTGCCGCTCGAGTGGCCATGGTACGCCGCGCTGCCCTCGGCGCTGCTCGCGGTGAGCGCCGACGAGGAGCTCGACGCCGTCGTCATCGTGGTGCTCGCGTGGTGCTCGCGCCTGATCGCGCCCCTGGGGGATGCCGTCGCCCTGAGCGCGATGGACTGGTCGCTCTTCGCCACGGCGCAGGCACTCATCGGGCAGCTGGTCGCGGCGTTCTTCGGCCTCTGCGCGACGGTCTCGGAGGTGTTCTCGACCCGGCTCTGGCGCGGCGGGGCTCGTCGCGGCGATGGCGACGGGTTCGCGCGGCGTCAGTTGACGCCGGAATGGGACGCCGGTTCCCGCATCAACTGACGCCTGGGCGTGCAGGGGCGGCGTGGAGGGGCGGAGATGGCGGCCGCGACCAGGTGCGGCGGGGCGGCGTGCGCTGCAACACTGGGGCATGGCATCCGACGCCCTCATCTCGCTCTGGCCCGCGGCCGGCGTGCGCGCCCGCGCGGGCGACCTCGAACTGCGCTGGATCGACGACGACCTGCTCGTGCAGCTCGCCGAGCTCGCGGCGCGCGGGGTGCACGCGCCCGATGCGATGCCGTTCTACTTCCCGTGGACGCGCGGGACCCCCGAAGAGGTCGCCCGCAGCGTGCTGAAGTTCCAGTGGGCGGCGCGCGAGCGCATCGGCGAGCGCCTCACGCTCGAGCTCGCGGTGCTGGTCGACGGCGTGGTCGTCGGCTCGCAGGGCGCGAGCGGTGCGGACTGGAGCACGCTGCGCACCGTCGAGACCGGCTCGTGGCTCGGCCTCGAGCACCAGGGCCGCGGCATCGGCACGCGCATGCGGGTGCTCATGCTGCACCTGCTCTTCGACGTGCTCGGCGCCGACGAGGTCACCTCGGGCGCCTTCGCCGACAACGCCCCCTCGAACGCGGTGTCGCGCAAGGTCGGCTACGAGCCGAGCGGCACGAAGCGGGTCGCGCGCGAGGGCGCGCCGGCGGAGGTGAACGAGTTCCGGATGCGGCGCAGCCGGTGGCTCGAGGTCCGCGACCGTGACCTCGCCCTGCTCGGTGCCGAGCCCGAGCTCATCGGTGTCGAGGCGCTGCGCGCTCAGCTCGACGGGCTGGGTGCGCTGGGTGCGCATAACTCCTGATGAGTTCCGGCGCCGGCACCGGTCAGCCCCGCCACTGCGCGTCGGTGTGAACTGGCCGGGCCGGTCGATCAGGAGTTATGCACGCGCGACCGCCGGCACCGGCTCGAACGGCGCCGGGTCGAAGGCGCCGTAGCGCGCGCGGAACTCGGCGACCGGGGCGGGCCACAGCAGGGTGACGCGGCCGGACGCCGGGTCGAGGTACCAGCTCGAGCAGCCGCCCTGCGTCCACACGGTGCGCCCGGCGAGCCGGTCGATCTCGGCCGAGTACGCGGCTTCGGCCTCGGCAGAGACCTCGAGCGGCGCGGGCGCCGCATCGAGGAAGTCGAGCGCCCCGAGCACGTAGCCGATCTGCGCCTCGATGATCTCGAAGGCGGAGTGATGGCCGAGCGCGGCGTTGGGGGCGTCGAGCACGAACAGGTTCGGGAAGCCGTGCACGACGGTCGAGGCGTGACTGACCATGCCCTCCGACCAGTGCGCGGCGAGCGTCTCGCCGTCGCGACCGGTGACGAGGCGCGCGAACGGCGGGCGGCTCGTCTCGAAGCCGGTCGCGAAGATCAGCACGTCGAGCTCGTGGCGGGCACCGGACGCCGCGACCGCGACGCCGCCCTCGACCCCCGTCAACGCGCTCGCCTCGAGCGTCACGTTCGGCCGCTGCACCGCGGCGAAGTAGTCGTCGCTGAACAGTGCCCGCTTGCAGCCGATCTCGTAGTCGGGGGTGAGCGCGGCGCGCAGGGCGGGGTCCGCGACGCTCGCACTCAGGTGCGCCTCGGCGCGAGCGCGCAGCGCGCCGAGCTCGGACGAGCCCGCGAGACGCGCGGCGAACAGGGCCTCGGCCTCGGCATCCAGCTCGGCGCGACTCGGCTGCGCCTCGCCGGGCGCGAACGCGCGATCGCCGCGCGGCAGCACCCAGGCGGCGCTGCGCTGGAAGAGCGTGACGTGCGCCGCCTGCCGCGCGACCTCGGGCAGCAGCTGCACCGCGCTCGCGCCGGTGCCCACGATGCCGACGCGCAGCCCGTCGAGCGGGCGCGGGTCCCAGCGGGCGGAGTGGAAGGCGCGGCCGGCGAAGGAGTCGAGGCCGGGGATGTCGGGCAGCCTCGGCTCGCTGAGCCGCCCCGCCGCCATGACCAGGGCCCGCGCCTCGTAGCTGCCGCGGGGGGTCTCGAGGTGCCAGAGCGCGGCATCCTCGTCCCAGCGCGCCGCGGTCAGCGGCTCGTCGAGCCGGAGGTGGTCGTCGAGGCCCTCGGCGCGGGCGGTCGCGCGCAGGTAGCCGAGGATCTCGGCCCCCGGCGCGAAGCGGCGCGACCAGTCGGGCTTGGTGCGGAACGAATACGAATAGAGCTGACTCGGGATGTCGCACGCGACGCCCGGGTAGACGTTGTCCCGCCAGGTGCCGCCCAGGCCGCCGGCCCGTTCGAAGATCAGGAAGTCGTCGCGGCCGGAGCGCTTGAGCCGCGCCCCCATGCCGAGCCCGGCGACACCCGCCCCGACGATCGCGGTGCCGATCACGCGCGGCCTCCGGTGGTCGAGTAGCAGCCGAGCGTCAGCGAGGCCGCGTATCGAGGCCCCGTTTCTCCGTACGACCCCCGCACTACGCGACCTCGCCGTAGGTCGTCGTCCGCTGCCGCACAGGGCGGCCGAGCTCGGCGGCGAGGCGCGTGACATCCGACACGGTCAGCTGCCGCCCGGCTTCGGGGCCGGCGCTCGGATCGATGACGCCGTCGAGCAGCACGCCGCCGAGGTCGTCGGCGCCGCCGGCGAGCACGAGTTGGGCGCCGCGCAGGCCGAGCTTGGTCCACGCGGCCTGCACGTGGTCGATGCGGCCCGCGAACATGAGCCGGGCGACGGCGTGCACGGCGCGCGACTCGCGCAGGCTCGGCCCGGGGCGCGCGCCGGGCACCTCGACGGGCGACTCGGTCGGCAGCCACGGCATCGCGATGAACTCGGTGAAGCCACCGGTGCGGTCCTGCAGCGCGGCGAGTCGGCGCAGGTGTCTCACCTGGTCGGCGGCGGTTTCCAGGTGGCCGTAGACCATGGTCGCCGTCGAGCGCAGGCCCGCGCGGTGCGCGTTCTCCACAGCCTCGACCCATGCGGCGGCGGGAATGTCGGTGGCCCCCGTGAGGATTCCGCGTATGCGATCGTCGAGGATCCGGGCCGCGGTGCCCGGCACGGTGTCCACCCCGGCTGCGCGCAGGCTCACCAGCCAGTCGGCGAGGGGCAGCCCGGCGCGGTCCGCTCCGTCGAGCACTTCGGCGGGGCGGAAGGCGTGCAGGTGCAGAGAGGGCTGCGCACCCTTGATCGCGCGCACGAGGTCGAGATAGCCGTCGGCGCCGAGCTCACGCGGGGGCAGGCCCTGCATGCAGATCTCGGTGGCGCCGAGTGCGACGGCCTCATCCGCGAGCTCGGCGACGAGAGCCGGGTCGAGGCCCAGTGAGGAGTCGAGGTTGCGGTTGACGGCATAGGTCACGGGGTCGCCGACGTGCTCGCGGCGCACGCGGTCGGCGAGCGCGGCGAGTTCCTCGAGGTCGTCGCCGTCGGCGTGCAGCAGCGCGGTGTACTCGGCGTCGCTCAGCCCGGCCGGATCGGTGGATGCCGCGCGCAGCACCGACTCGAGGTACGCGTCCCGACGCGCCAGCCCGTAGTCGTCGGCGAGCTCGAGCACCCGCGGCAGCAGGCGGTCGTCGACCCAGTCGGCCCCGCGCCCGTCCGCGGTCCCGCGTGCCTCGCGCAGGAAGTGCGGGTGCACGGTGAGCCGCTCGCGCAGTGTGTAGCCGCCCTCGGCGGTGAGCCGCGCGAGCTCCTCGATCTGGGGCCAGGGACGTTCGGGGTTGACGTGGTCGGGGGTGAGCGGCGAGACGCCGCCCCAGTCGTCGATGCCGGCGCGGATCAGCAGCTGCAGCTCGGCGGCATCCGTCAGGTTCGGCGGCGCCTGCACGCGCATGCCGGGCCCCAGCAGCACGCGGGTGACGGCGACGGCCGCCGCGTATTCCTGGGTCTCGAGGTCGACGGCGCCCATCATCGCGGTGGCGTTCTTGGCGCGGAAGTTCTGCACGATCACTTCCTGGATGTGACCGTGCCGGGCCTGCGCGTCACGCAGCGCGAGCACCGCGTCGATGCGGTCGGCGGGTGTCTCGCCGATGCCGAGCAGCACCCCGGTGGTGAACGGGATGCGGGAGCGCCCGGCATCCTCGATCACCTGCAGCCGCACCGCCGGGTCCTTGTCGGGCGACCCGAAGTGGGCCTCGCCCGGGGTCTCCCAGATGCGGGTCGAGGTCGTCTCGAGCATCATGCCCATCGACGGTCCGACGGGCTTGAGCCGCTGCAGCTCGGCCCAGGACATGACGCCGGGGTTGAGGTGCGGCAGCAGCCCGGTCTCGCGCAGGATCAGCTCGGCCATGTCGCGCACGTAGTCGAGCGTCGACGCGTAGCCGTGCTCGTCGAGCCACGCGCGCGCGACCGGCCAGCGGTTCTCGGGCCGGTCGCCGAGGGTCAGCAGCGCCTCCTTGCAGCCGAGCGCAGCGCCCGCGCGGGCGACCTCGAGCACCTCGTCGGCCGACATGTACGGCGAGATTCCGGCCTTGGCGAGTTTGCCCGGGGTCTGCACGAAGATGCAGTAGTGGCAGCGGTCCTGGCACAGGTGCGTGAGCGGGATGAACACCTTGCGCGAGTAGGTGATGACGCCGGGGCGCCCCGCAGCGGCGAGGCCGGCGTCGCGGATGCCTCCGGCTACGGCGAGCAGCCGATCGAGGTCGTCGTCGCGCGCGGCGAGGAGGGTCACGGCATCCTCGTGCGCCAGCGTCCGCCACGGCTCGGCCGCCGATTCCAGCCGGTCGAACGCACCGTCGAGTTCGGCGGGGCGGGTGTATGCCGCGGCAGGGGTGCGCAGCAGAAGCGGGACAGCCATGGAAGACCTCGTGAAGACAGGAGGAACGAGACGGATGCCGGACTCGCGCCCGCTCAAGATCAGAGCCTCGCGTTCCGGCGGCCCAAATCCAGGCCGCTGCCGATGCGCCCAGCCTAACCCGGCTCGTATCGATTCGAGCGGCGGATTCGTGACACCGCCGCGCCGGGCGCGTCAGCTCTCGGCGCCCCCGGCTGCGTGCCGGCGCATGCGGCCGAGCCACTCGCCGACCGCCGCGCTGACGAGCTCGAACTGCTCGCCGATGATGTTGTGCCCGGCCGCGTCCAACACGAGGAACGAGCCCCGCGGGTAGTGGTCGAGCCGCTGCCAGGCGTCCTGATAGCCGGTCACCTCGTCGTGCCGACCCGCGATGAAGAGAGAGGGGCGGGTGAACGGGGCGGATGCCGCGTCCTCCGGCTCCACGTCGAAGGAGTAGTGCTCGGCGATCCGCTCGAGCGCCTTCTGGTCCATGGCATCGAGACCGGGCTGCACCGTCTCGATGAAGTTCTCGAGCCCCGCGGCCGACTGCCACACCGCGAAGTTCCGATAGCCCTCGGCGACTTGGGGGTCGATGCCCGCGAAGATCGCCGGCTCCTCATGCAGCACGGTGCGCGGCGGCGCCGTGCGCGCGCCGTGCGCCGCGACGAAGACCCCGGCCAGCGTCGCGAGCCCGAGCACCTGCGCGCCGAAGTCGTGCGCGACCCGCCGCGCCAGCATTCCGCCGTAGGAGTTGCCGAGCACGGCGAAGGGCTCGTCGCCGACCGCCTCGCGGACGGCGCCGGCCACGGCGGCCGCCACGCCCTCCGAGCTCGCGATCTCGCCGATCGGCGAGCGCCCCATGCCGGGCAGGTCGAGGTAGACCCGCCGCCATCCGCCGCCGGCGATGACGGGGTCGAGCGGCAGCAGGATGCGGTGATCGACGCCGAACCCGTGGATCAGGACGAGCGGCGTGCCCTCGCCGCGGCTCTCGATGTGCATGCTTCGACGCTACGCAGCACCACCGACATCCGGGGCGGTTCGGCGTTGCGCAAGACACGCGACACGCGTGGTGCCGACCCGGTTGCAGTAGCCCCGGCCGCACTCAGCGGTGTGACGGCTGTCCGATTCCACCGCGTACAAAATCGCGAAAATCGCGATTTTGTACAGCTTGAAAAAGGAGAAGCCACCGGCCGAGCCGCCCGCCGCGCAGACCTACTCCGCGAGCTGCGCCCCGAGGTCGAGCGCGGTGCCGGCCAGGGCGGCCGAGGCGGCGACATCCGTCATCCACAGCGGAACGGCGCGGGTGCGGATGCCGAGCGCCTCGACCCCGGGGACGAGCGCCGCGTCCTCCTCGCCGACGAGCCACCCCGACAGCAGCCCCGGCCGCAGAGCGCCCGAGCCGGCGAAGGCCGCAGACCGCGCCCCGTAGTGCGCCGCGACCGCCGCCGCAGAGGTCTCCACCCCGATCGCGGTGAGGCAGGCATCCGCCATGCCGCGCACGACCGCGCCGCCGATGATCGGCGAGACGCCCACGACGGGCGCGCCCGACGCGTCGATCGCGGCCCGCACACCGGGCACCGCGAGGATCGTGCCGATCGACACGACCGGGTTCGAGGGCGCGATCAGGATCAGCGAGGCCGCCGACAGCGCGTCCCGCACCTGCCAGGTGGCGGATGCCCCGGGCAGCCCGACCTGCACGAACCGCTGCGCGGGAACCGATGCGCGGTGCTTGACCCACCATTCCTCGAAGTGCACGAGCTCGGGCCCGGAACCGAGGTCGATCTCGACGTGCGTCTCGATGGGCGAGTCGCTCATCGGCAGCAGCCGCACAGGCGGCCCGAGACCGTCGTTCCACCGCGCGGTCAGTCTCTCGACGACCTGGGTGTGGCTGAGCCCGTCGCGCAGCATCGCCGAACGGGCGATGTGGGTGCCGAGGTCGAGGTCGCCGAGGGTGAACCAGGGCCAGCCGACGCCGTAGGCGCTGAGCTCGGCCGAGACCCGGTACGACTCGTCGCGCAGCCCCCAGCCGCGCTCCTCGTCGTTGCGCCCGGCGAGCGTGTACATCATCGAGTCGAGGTCGGGAGTGATGCGCAGCCCGGCGACCCAGGCGTCGTCACCCGTGTTGACGACGGCGGTCACGTCGGGGCGGGTGGCGGGGTCGGGATGCCGCGCCTCGAGCTCCGCGACGAGACCGCGCGTGAACCGCGCGCCCCCGACGCCGCCGGCGAGGACGACGATGTTCTGAAGCATCCCTAGAGCCTAGGACGATCGTCCGGGGGCGCGTCGCGGCCGTCGTCGCCGCGATATCGGGCACCTGTCTCACAGGAACGCCCCCACTAGACTCGCGTGCGTGACTGACGCCCGCGCCCAGCTGATCGAGTACATCAAGTCCGATGCCGTGTTCCACGGGGACTTCACGCTCACCAGCGGCAAGAAGGCCACCTACTACGTCGACATGCGCAAGGTGAGCCTCGACCACCGCGTCGCACCCCTCATCGGCCAGGTCATGCTCGATCTCATCAAGGACGTGCCGGGCGTCGCGGCCGTCGGCGGCCTCACCATGGGCGCCGACCCCATCGCCTCGGCCGTGCTGCACCAGGGCGCCGCGCGCGGCTTCACGTACGACGCGTTCGTCGTGCGCAAGGAGCCGAAGGACCACGGCCGCGGCCGCCAGGTCGAGGGCCCCGAGCTCGCCGGCAAGCGCGTCATCGTGCTCGAAGACACCTCGACCACGGGCGGTTCGCCGCTCAAGGCGATCGAGGCGCTGAAGAAGGTCGGCGCCGAGATCGCCGGCGTCGCCGTCGTCGTCGACCGCGCCACCGGCGCGAAGGAGATCATCGAGGCCGAGGGCTACCCCTACTTCGCCGCGATCGATCTCGCCGATCTGGGGCTTGCGTGACCGACGAACCCCGCGACCCGTCGGTCGACCCGCAGCAGGCGGACGGTGAGGCCGAGCCCGGCAGCACCGACTGGCTGCTCGCGCAGTTGAGCGGCGGTCGCATCGAGTCGCGTCGTGAACGTCGCGAAGCCGAGGCGGCACTCGCCAAGGCCGCGGCCGAACAGGATGTCAGCACCGGGGCCACCCCGACGGCGGTCCCCGCCACCCAGCCGGTCGCACCCGCGGAGCCGATCGCGCCCGCCGCCGCTGACGGCGCCGAGGCCTCCGACGAGCGCCCGAAGGCGCGCTTCTCGTGGGAGACCGGCATGCTCGAGGCCGTCCCGGCCCCGGAACACGACCTGCCCGTCGCCCCGGCGGCGCCGGCCCCGGCGATCGAGCCCGAGCCGGCGTCCCCTCTCGCCGCGCTGTTCGCACCGGCTGCACCTGAGGCACCGGTCGCCCCCGCTCCGGAGACCGCGACCCCGGCCCCGCTGTCTCCCGCCGCGGCGCTCACCTTCGACACCACGCTGCGTGCGCCCCACCCCGCGGTGGAGGCGCCGAACGAGACGCCCGCTGCGTTCCGGTGGCAGTTGGCGCCGACCGGCGACGCGGACCCGGCGCTCAACGCGGCCGCCGATGCGTCGGCATCCCCCGAGCCCGAAGCGCCCTTCGTGATCCCCGCGGCGGCCCCGCTCGTGATGCCGAAGCCGATCGCGCCTGCGGAGCTCGCGCCGCCCGCCGCGGTGCGGAACGACTTCGCGTGGCCGCCCGTCCCCGAGACGCCGACGGCGCCGCAGCTCGACGTGGCCCCCGAGCCGGCTTCCGAGCCGATCGACCTCTTCGCGCACCCCACCGTCGCGCTGCCGGTCGCGCCGGAGTTCGTCGCGACCCCGGTTCCGCCGCTCGACGAGTTCACGATGCCCGATGAGGCGGCGCCCTCCGAGCCGACGCAGCTGCTCGAGGCGCCGGGCTTCACCGAGAAGGCCGCAGCCGCCGAGGACCCCACGCAGCTCATCGACACGGTGCCGGGCTTCGCCGGCCCTGCGGCTGCCGCGGCGGCACCGGCGCCGCTCATCGATCTGCCCGTGACCGCCGCGACGGATGCCGCCCCCGGCGCCCCTGACGCGAACGCCGGCGCCGCCCCCGACGAGCACGTCACCTCCGACTGGAGCGACATCGCCGACATGCTCGGCGCGCAGCCCAAGACGGTCGAGACCTCGATCGTGCCGCAGTGGCCGCCGGCCGAGGGCGCCTTCGACGCGCTGACGCAGATGGTCGCGCCGAGCGGCACCGGCGAGGAGCTCGCCACGGCGGCGCCCGCGGCGATCGCCGTGCAGCCCGCGTGGGCTCCGCAGCCGAGCGACTCGGGCTCGGGCCGTGGCCCCCGTCGCGGAGGAACCGGCATCGGCGGCATCCGCGGCATGAACCGCTGGCTGCTCATCGGTCTCGCCGTGTTGGTCGCGGTGCTCGTCGGGGTGGCGCTCTTCGCTCTCGGCCGGGCCATCGCGAACCGCAACGACGGCGCTCCGATCGCGGCGAACACGCCCACGAGCCGCCCCACGTCCCCTGCCGCGACGCCGACGCAGACCCCCACGACGCCGCCAGCCGCCGCCGCCGCAGGCCCGCTGCCCGCGGGCACCTACGAGTGGGACCAGCTGCACGGCGGCGAGTGCATCGACCCGTTCTCGGGCGCGTGGGACCAGACGTTCACGGTCGTCGACTGCACCGCGCAGCACGCGGCGCAGCTCGTCTACACCGCGCCGTACTCGGCCGACCCGGCGGCGCCCTTCCCCGGTCAGAACGAGATCTCGAGCCAGATCAACCTGCTGTGCAGCAAGTCCGGCATCATCGACATGAACGCGGCGGCGGCCTACACCGACCTGCAGATCGTGGCGAGCTACCCCGTCACGCAGGACCAGTGGGACAACGACCAGCGCAACTACTACTGCTTCGTGACGCGCTCGTCGGGCCAGCCGCTGTCCAGCTCGGTCGCGGGCTCGGGGCCGACGGCTCAGTGAGCCGGCGCCGCGGCGCTGCGGACTAGAGGACCCCGAGCTCCAGCGCCCTCGTCACCGCGCGGGTGCGATCGGCGACCTCGAGCTTCTCGAACACGTGCAGCAGGTGGGTCTTGACGGTCGCCTCGCCGATGAACAGCTCCGCGGCGATCTGCGGGTTGCTGAGACCGGATGCCACGAGCCGCAGCACCTCGAGCTCGCGGCCCGACAGCCGAGGCACGGCGGCGCCGGTCCGCACGCGCTTCACGAGCGCGGCGGCGATCGACGGCGCAAGGGCCGTCTTGCCGGCGTGCACCGCGCGCACCGCGGCGAGGATCTCCTCGCTCGGCGCGGCCTTCAGCAGGTAGCCGCTCGCGCCGGCCTCGATCGCGGCGATGATGTCGTCGTCGGTGTCGTAGGTCGTGAGCACGAGCACCTTCGGCGGGTGGGGTGCCGTGAGCAGCTGCTCGGTCGCGCCGGCTCCGCCGAGCGCCGGCATCCTCAAGTCCATCAACACGACGTCGGGCGCGAGCTGCGCGGCGGCGGTGACCGCTTCGAGTCCGTTCGCGGCCTCGCCGACGACCTCGATGTCGGGCGCCGTGGCGAGCAGCGCGACGACTCCGCTGCGGACGATGGGGTGGTCGTCGGCCACGAGCACCCGGATCACGTGTGCGCTCCGCTCGGGATCACGATCGCGAGCTCGGCCCCGCCGCCGGGCCGCGTGCCGAGGGTGAGGGTGCCGCCCAGCATCCCGACCCGCTCGCACATTCCGGCGACGCCGAAGCCGGGGTCATCGCCGAGGGACTCCGCGGTGAGCCCGACTCCGTCGTCGCGCACGCTCAGCGCGACGGCGCCCGTCGCCTCGTCGCGTGTCACCGCGACGACCACGCGGCGCGCCTGAGCGTGCTTGCGCACGTTCGCCAGGCCCTCCTGGGCGCAGCGCAGCAGCACGACCTCCTGCTCGCGCGGCAGCTGCTGTTCGACGACCTGCGTCTCGACGACCACGCCGGTCTCGCGCTCGAAGCGCGCGCCGACGCGCCGCAGCGCCTCGGCGAGCCCCGAGTCGGTCGCGACGGGCGTCATGGTCGCAACGAGGCTGCGCGCCTCGTCGAGCGCCTCGCGTGCGGCCGATTCGACGAGTGAGACGGATGCCGCGGCCTCGGCGCTCTGCCCGGCGCGCAGTTGCGCGCCCGCCCGTTCGGACAGCATGACGAGGCCCGTGAGGCTCTGTGTGACGGTGTCGTGCAGCTCACGGGCGAGACGCGCTCGCTCGCTCGTCTCGCCGGCCTGCCGGTGCATGGTCGCGAGTTCGTCCTGTGCGGCGGTCAACTCGGCGAGCAGGCGCGCGCGTTCGTGGCCGTACGCGGCGATGTGGCTGATGTACAGCCCGAGGAAGAGGGCGAAGGCGAGCGACAGCGCCGCGATGGCGGCCGAGGTGGCCAGCAGGTACGGCTGGCTCTGCTGGACGGGCGAGAGCAGGAATCCGACGAAGACGGCGACGGCGATCGCGCAGGACTGCACGATCGCCCAGCGGGTGCGGAGGGTGCACCAGGCGAGCGGGTAGGCGACGCACTGGATGGTCGCGAGGCTCGGGATGAGGAGGCACATCGCTCCGGCCAGGATCACGACCAGCGCGCTGTACCCGAACAGCAGCGAGCCGGGTGCCGGGCGGTAGATCGCCCGCCGGCCGACGGCCGCGTAGGCCGCGGCGAACAGGGCGAGCAGCGCCCAGGGCACCCATCCGGGTTGCCCGGTGTCGGCCACGATGCCGGGGCCCATGAGCCAGGTCATCAGGGCGCAGACCAGCACGCCCGCGGCGACCGCGGCATCCCACCCCCACGGCCGGGTCACCATCGCATCATGCTCTCACCCCGCGGTCGCACGGCACCCGTCACGCGTCCTTGCGGATCCAGCGGAACGTCAGCCGGCTGACGACCAGCCCGACGACGAGCCAGCCGAGCAGCACGAGCGCGACGGCGCCGAGGTTCCAGGCGCCGCCGACCTCGAGCGTCTTGAACTGGTCGGGCAGGAACACCGAGCGCATGCCCTGCGCGAGCCACTTCAGCGGGAACAGGCTCGCGACCGTCTGCATCCAGCTCGGCAGCTGCGAGAACGGCAGATAGACGCCCGAGATGAACTGCAGGAACAGCACGAGCGGGATGACGACCGCCGTGGCGCTGCGCCCGGTGCGCGGCACGGCGGACAGGGCGATGCCGAGCAGCCCGCAGGTGAGGATGCCGAGCACGAAGATCCACAGCAGATCGAGGTACCGCGCCGGGTCGGTCGGCAGCGCCACCCCGAACAGGAAGTGGGAGAACAGCATGAGCAGCACGAGCTGCATCGCGCCGGTGACGAGTGCGGTGAGCAGCTTCCCGGCGAAGTACGACAGCGGCGCGAGGGGGGTGCCGCCGAGGCGCTTCAGGGTGCCGTCGCTCTTCTCCTCCGCGATCCGCACGGCCAGATTCTGCACACCCGAGAGCAGGATTCCGGCCGCCGCCATCGCGGGCAGATAGTAGGTCGCGAAGTTCACCTTCGCGTCGCCGGCGCCGAGGTCGCTCATGCCGCTGAACGCGGCGGAGAAGATCCCCAGCATGATGACCGGGAACAGGAACGTGAAGAACAGGGCGTCGAACTCGCGGAAGTAGGCGATGAACTCGTACTTCGTGCGGACGAGGCCGAGGGCGATGGTGCTCATGCGAGTGCCTCCTCGGGGGCCGCGGCGGCGGCATCCGCACGCGTCTGCTTGATCAGCTCGAGGTAGACGTCCTCGAGGCTCGGACGGATGACCTCGAGCGCCGGCGGCTCGCCCGCGAACCGGGCGCCGAGCTCGGCGACGAGGCGGCCGGGCTCGTGCGTGCGCCGTTCCCTGACCTCGCCGCCCTCGTGCCAGCGCACGAGCGGCACGCGCGCCTCCGCGCCGCCGATCTCATCGACGGACCCGATGTCGACGAGCTTGCCGGCCGCGATGATGCCGACTCGGTCGGCCAGTTGGGCGGCCTCGTCGAGGTAGTGGGTGGTGAGCAGGATGCTGGTCCCTTCAGCCTGCAACGACCTGATCAGGCCCCAGAACTCGCGTCGCGCCTCGGGGTCGAAGCCCGTCGTCGGCTCGTCGAGGAAGAGCAGCTCGGGGCGGCCGACGATGCCGAGCGCGACATCCACGCGCCGCCGTTGGCCGCCCGAGAGCTTGTTGATGCGCGAGCTCGCCTTCTCGGCCAGCCCGACCGCGGCGATCACGTCGTCGACGGCGCGCGGCGCGGGGTAGAAGGCCGCGACCTGGGTCAGCATCTGCCGCACCGTCAGCGGGTTCTGCTCGTTCGGCGATTGCAGCACGATGCCGATGCGCGCCTTCCAGTCGCGCAGCGCGCCCCCGTGCAGGTGCTGCGGGTCGGCGTCGAGCACGGTCACCGTGCCGCCGCTGCGATCGTGGTAGCCCTCGAGGATCTCGACGGTCGACGACTTGCCCGCGCCGTTCGGGCCGAGCAGGGCGAACACCTCGCCGCGCGCGATGTCGAAGTCGATGCCGTCGACGGCGGTCACCGCGCCCGGGCCGAGGCCGTAGGTCTTGCGCAGGCCGCGGACGGTCACGACGTTGTCAGTGGTCATGCGACCAGAGTGGCGCGCGGCGCCCCGCGCCGGTAGCGCCCGGGCGACGGAATCCGGCATCCACCGATCGGTGGATGCCGGCCGCTTCCCGCTGGTCGAGTAGCAGCCGAGCGCGAGCGAGGCCGCGTATCGAGACCCCGGTGCTATTCGGCGGTCGTGCCGCCCTGATCCCGAACGAGCTCGAAGACGCCCTTCAGCACCTCGTCGGGCCGGAACGGGTACTTCCTGATCTCGCCCTCGTCGCTGATGCCGGTCATGACGAGCACGGTGTGCAGGCCCGCCTCGATGCCGGCGACGATGTCGGTGTCCATGCGGTCGCCGATCATCGCGGTCGTCTCGGAGTGCGCGCGGATCTTGTTCATCGCCGAGCGGAACATCATGGGGTTCGGCTTGCCGACGATGTACGGCTCGCGGCCCGTGGCCTTGGTGATGAGCGCGGCGATCGCGCCCGTCGCGGGCATCGGCCCCTCGGCGCTCGGGCCGGTCGCGTCGGGGTTCGTCGCGATGAAGCGCGCCCCGGCGGTGATGAGGCGGATCGCCTTCGTGATCGCCTCGAAGCTGTAGTTGCGCGTCTCGCCGACGACGACGAAGTCGGGGTCGGTCTCGGTCATGATGAAGCCGGCCTCGTGCAGGGCGGTCGTGATGCCCGCCTCGCCGATGACGAAGGCCTTGCCGCCCGGCATCTGGCTCGCGCAGAAATCGGCGGTGGCGAGGGCGGATGTCCAGATCCGCTCTTCCGGCACCTCGATGCCCGAGGCCCGGAGGCGCGCCGCGAGGTCACGCGGCGTGAAGATCGAGTTGTTGGTGAGGATCAGGTACTCCGTGCCGTCGTCCGCCCACTGCTTGAGCAGTTCCGCGGCGCCGGGCAGGGCCTTGTTCTCGTGGACGAGCACGCCGTCCATATCGGTCAGCCAGGAGACGACATCGCCGCGTTCGCGCATGCGCTCAGCCTATTGGAGCAGTGCTGGGCGCCGCCGCCGGTCGACCGAGCGCCCCCTCCGCTGGTCGACTGAGCGTCCTCACCCCGCCGGTCGGCCGAGCCTCCTCACCCCGCCGGTCGGCCGAGCGTTCTCACCCCGCTGGTCGAGTAGCAGCCGAGCGTCAGCGAGGCAGCGTATCGAGACCCCGTAGCGTTAACAGGTGCCCGAGCCCGAGACATCCGCCGATCACCTCGCCCACGGCGTGGGCCCGTGGGTCGGCGACCTGCCGGATGACGCGCGCTACGACCCCGAGCTGCTGCGCCACGGCGACACCCGCAACGTCGTCGACCGCTACCGCTACTGGTCGATGGACGCCATCGTCGCCGACCTCGATGCGCGTCGGCATCCGTTCCACGTCGCGATCGAGAACTGGCAGCACGACCTCAACATCGGATCGATCGTGCGCAGCGCGAACGCGTTCCTCGCCGACACCGTGCACATCGTCGGGCGCCGCCGCTGGAACAGGCGCGGGGCGATGGTGACCGACCGCTACCAGCACGTGCTGCACCACGACACGATCGAGGAGCTGGTGGCCTGGGCATCCGCCCGCGACCTGCCGATCATCGCGATCGACAACGTGCCCGGCTCGGTGCTGATCGAGCGCTTCGCGCTGCCGCGCGCGTGCGTCTTCCTGTTCGGCCAGGAGGGGCCGGGGCTGTCGGATGCCGCGATCGCCGCCGCCGACGCGGTCGTCGAGATCGCGCAGTTCGGCTCGACCCGCTCGATCAACGCGAGCGCGGCGGCCGCCATTGCGATGCACGCGTGGGTGCAGCAGCACGCCGCGTTGCCGAGCTGACCGCTCTTCCCCTGTTCCCGGGTGCGCCGGCCGTGGCCTGCGAGCAACGTTGCTCCCAAGTGGCAGTTCGGGCTGCCCCGTCGCGCGATCGACAGCCGCAACTCACACTTGGGGTGCATTCGGCTTCCACGATGAGCGTGCGCCGCGATGTCGCCGGTGGGCGCTAACGTGCCCCGCATGAGCACGCTGCGCATCCTGCACCTCTCCGACACGCACCTCCTCGGCGACGCCGACGCGCGTCACAACGGCATCGACACGACGGCCGCGCTCGAGCGCGTGCTCGAGCGGGCGGCCGGGGTCGCCGGCATCGGGCTGGTCGTGGCGAGCGGCGATCTCGCGGAAGACGGCTCGGTCGCGGCCTACGAGAAGCTGCGCGAGCGGGTGGATGCCTTCGCGGCGGCGCGTGGCGCGCAGGCGGCCTACGTCATGGGCAACCACGATCTGCGCGCCGGCTTCGAGCAGGTGCTCGGCCCGCGCGAGGGGGTGCTCGACGTCGACGGGTTCCGCGTCATCCGCCTCGACTCGTCAGTCCCGGGCAGGGGCTACGGCGAGCTGTTCCCCGAGCAGCTCGCGCGGCTGCGCGACATCCTCGCCGCCCCCGCCGAGCACGGCTCGATCGTGGTGCTGCACCACGCACCGGTGGCCGCCTGGACGCCCCTGCTGCGCGCCCTCGAGCTGCAGCGCCCCGACGCGGTGCTCGCAGCCTGCGGCGCGGGCGACGTGCGGCTCGTCCTGGCCGGCCACTACCACCATCCGGTCGCGACGGTGGCGGCCGGCATCCCCGTCATCGTCGCCCCCGGCGTGACCAACACGACGGATGTCGCGCCGCCGCCCGGCCACGAGCGCGCCTCCGCGGGCAGCGGTTTCGCCCTCATCAACGTGCCCGCCTCGGGCGAGCCGGCGGCGACCTTCGTCACCGCACCGGCCCCGGGCGACGGTCGTCTGCTCTTCGACATGGACCCGGCGCGGGTCGCCACGATCGCGGCGGAATACGGCGTGGGCTGAGGCGCCGGCGCCCCTCCGCGACCGTCCGTTCTACCCCTCGGGGCGGGGCGATTCCGGCGGGCACCCCCGAACGGGTGCCGCTGGACATGTCCGGACAAGCACTGAGATACTGGCCGACACCCATGTCCCACCATCGCCGGACACCCCCACTCACGGCGTTCGTGGCACGTCAGAACCCGGCCCTTCTGGGCGGGATCGTCGGCGGCGCCACGGCGTTGCTGCTGGGCGCCCTCGCGCTCGGCTGGGTCGCCCTGTCCAGCACGGGGGTCGACTTCGTCCCGACGCCGGCGCAGGCGCTGGCCTCGGTGATCGACCCGGGCTCGCCCGTCGTCGCGCGCGAGGCCGGCGTCAGTGCGGCGCCGACGGACCGCCCGACCCCCGCCACGACGCCGAAGCCCAGCGCGGTCGCGAGCGGAGCCGCGAAGAGCACCGCGACCGTCGCGGCGGCGAAGCGGACGGTGGCGCCGCAGGCCGGTGCCGCGGCATCCCCCATGACGACGTCCACACCAGCGCCTGCCGTCGTCGTGACGACAGCACCGACATCTTCACCGAGCCCGACCTCCGCCCCGAGCCCGACGACCGAGCCCAGCGCCGCGCCGACGCCGTCACCCACGCCGTCGCACGGCTCACAGGGCAACGGGCACTCGGGCGGCAACGGTCAGGGCGGCGACTGCATCCTGCTCGTGATCTGCACCGGGTGAGCTGAACCCGGCACGGCGGTCGGGCGCCCGTTCCGGCCGCCGGGCTCAGGCGCGCAGCCAGGCCGGCTCGGCCGACGGCGGTGCGAGCTCGGCGCCGTAGGCCAGCACCGGGGTGCGCGCGATGAGCTCGGTGATCTCGCGGTGGCTGAGGCCGGCGATGCCGAGCACGCAGGAGATGACGAGCACGTGACCGCGCTCGGGGCTGAGGAAGGTGCGACGCGCTTCCGAGAGCACCGAGAGCGCCGTGGCCTCGATGAGCCGGGACAGCGAGCCGGGCTCGATGTCGCCGCGCAGCGAGCCGCCGGCGATGCCGCGCTCGATGGTGTCGCGCAGGCGGATGCGGACCGGTTCGAGCATGCGCGCGACCTGGTCGCGGTGCCGCCCGTGGCCCGAGAGGCGGGTGAGCAGCCGCACGTCGTCGCTGTCGGCCCAGAGCCGCGACGCGTGCAGCGCCAGCTCGACGCGCGGGTCGCTGTGGCTGATGGGGTCGAGCTCGGCGATGAGCTGAGCGGCGGCGCGGATCAGAACCGCGTCGATGAGCTCGTCACGGCCGGCGAAGTGACCGTAGACGGTGCGGCGGGTGAGGCCCGCCTGAAGGGCGATGCGCTCGAGCGAGGTGTTGCGTTCCTGCATGAGCAGAGCGGATGCCGCGTCGAGGATCGACTCGCGGTTCGCCTCGGCGTCCTTGCGACGGGCGCGCGATTTCTGGTCTGCCATGGACAGACCCTAGACCATTTGTTCACCCCGCTGTGAACGAACAGCATCTCAATTCGGATACTGTTACGACCCGTTTCGCGCCGGGGTGTCGGGGGCCGTCATCCCGGTCGGTACGGAGGCGCCGGGCATACCATGGCAGCCATGACGGACGAACAGGACGTGCAGCAGGCGGCCCACGAGGCAGAGCAGCAGCCTGTGAAGGCTGACCCGGCGCCCCCGACGGAGGCCATCATCCTCAAGAGCTCGGATTAGCGCAGGCGGTCACTCCGCCGCGCGCTCCTCGCCCTCGGCCCCCGCGCGGATGTGGTGCCTGATGACCTCGGTCACCACGAAGTTGAACCACTTCTCGGCGAACTCGGGGTCGAGGTTGCTCTCGATGGCGAGCTCGCGCAGGCGCGCGATCTGCATGTGCTCGCGGTCGGGGTCGGATGCCGGCAGCCCGAACTCCGCCTTCAGCTCGCCGACGGTCTGCGTGAACTTGAAGCGCTCGGCCAGCAGGTGGATGAGCGCCGCGTCGATGTTGTCGATGCTCTGACGGATGCGCAGCAGCTGCTGCCAGGCCGCCTCGGGGCTGTCGGGTGCGGTGGGCATGCTGAAACCCTAGCGGCGAACGATGGGCGGCAGATCCGTGCGGCGGTCGGATGTCAGAGCGCCGGCACCACCGCGGTCGGCGAGCCGGCCGGCAGGCTCTGCACGGCCTCGCCGGGCACGCCGTCGGCGCCGAGCGCGAAGACCGCGATGTCGCCGCCGAGCTGGTTCGCGACATAGAGGTGCGTCGCGGTGACGTGGTGGTGGCGCGGGAAGGCGGCGCCCGTGCCCGAGGGGGTCTCGGCGAGCGGTGCGAGCGAGCCGTCGGCCGCGACCGACATCGTCGCGATGACGTTCGAGCCGCGCACGCCCACGTAGAGCAACGACTCGTCGGCGTTCAGCACGAGGTGCGCGGCCGACTCGCCGGCCTGGCGGCCGACCGTGCGCACGGGCGCCGCCGACACGACCCTGTAGCGGCCGTCGGCGCCGGGCTCGAGCACCGTGACGTCGATGGCGTACTCGCCGTCGACGTAGAGCCGGCCGGTCTGCGACGGCGCGATGTGGCGCGGGCCGGTGCCGTAGGGGAAGACGACCTCGTGGTCGAGCTCGAGCGCCGCATCCGCCTCGCTGAATCGCCAGACCCGCGCGAGGTCGAAGCCGAGGTCGATCGTCATGACGCGGCCGTCGGCGAGGAACTGTGCGAAGTGCGCGCGGCTCTGGCGCGGCGCCGAGTCGGGGTGCGGCGCGACCAGCTCGGTCTCGGGCACGCCCGCATACGGGTCGGATGCCGGCGCGGCCTCGGTGCGGCCGACGATGGCGCCGCTCGCCGCGTCGAGGGCGTAGACGAGCACCTGGCCAGAGGCCCAGCACGCGACGACCGCGAAGCGCCCGGCCGGGTCGACGGCGACGTGGCACGCGGCGGCGCCCGCGGGGGCCGCCGCGCCGAGCGGCGCGAGCGAGGCATCCGCACCGATCTCGAACGCGTGCAGCGTCTGGGCGGCCTCGCCGACCGCGTACAGCACGGGCAGGCTCGGGTGCTGCGCGACGAAGCTCGGGCTGTCGACGCGCGCGGCGAGCCGCACGTCGGTCAGGGTGCCGTCGGGCGCGATCTGCGCCGAGAGGATGCCCTCGCCGGCGCCGTCCATGTCCGGCGTGTAGCCGCCGAGCCACACCTGCGTGCTGCGCTGCGTCATCCGTGTTCCTCCGCGTGATCGGTCGTGACTAGTCGATGAGGTCGTGGCGCACGATGATCGCCTCGCGCGCCGGGCCGACGCCGATCGCCGAGATGCGGCAGCCGGAGAGGCGCTCGATCGCGAGCACGTAGTCCTGTGCGTTCTGGGGCAGGTCGTCGAAGTCCCGCACGCCCGTGATGTCCTCGGTCCAGCCGGGGAACTCCTCGTAGACGGGCGTCGCGTGGTGGAAGTCGGACTGCGAGACGGGCACCTCGTCGACCCGCTTGCCGTCGACCTCGTAGGCGACGCAGACCGGGATCGACTCGATGCCGGTGAGCACGTCGAGCTTCGTCAGCACGATGTCGGTGAGGCCGTTGATGCGGCTCGCGTAGCGCGCGATGGGCGCGTCGTACCAGCCGGGGCGGCGGCGGCGGCCGGTCGTGGTGCCGAACTCGTGACCGTTCTCGACGAGGAAGTCGCCCCACTCGTCGAACAGCTCGGTCGGGAACGGGCCCGCGCCGACGCGCGTGATGTAGGCCTTCGCGATGCCGATGATGCGCGTGAGCTTGGTGGGGCCGACGCCCGAGCCGGTGGACGCGCCGCCGGCGGTCGCCGACGACGAGGTCACGAACGGGTAGGTGCCGTGGTCGACGTCGAGCATCGTGGCCTGGCCGCCCTCGAAGAGCACGTTCTTGCCCGCGTCGATCGCGTTGCCGAGCTCGAGCGCGGTGTCGATGACCATGGGCGCGAGGCGCTCGGTGTGCGACAGCAGCTCGGCCACGACCTCGTCGACGAGGATGGCGCGGCGGTTGTAGACCTTGACGAGCAGCGAGTTCTTCTGGAAGAGCGCGCCCTCGACCTTCTGGCGCAGGATCGACTCGTCGAAGAGGTCCTGCACGCGGATGCCGACGCGGTTGATCTTGTCGGCGTAGGCCGGGCCGATGCCGCGGCCGGTCGTGCCGATCTGGCGCTTGCCGAGGAAGCGCTCGGTGACCTTGTCGAGCGTGCGGTGGTACGAGGCGATGACGTGGGCGTTGGCCGAGATCTTGAGCTTCGAGGTGTCGAGGCCGCGCGCCTCGAGCGCGTCGATCTCTTCGAACAGCACCTCGAGGTCGACGACGACGCCGTTGCCGATCACGGGGATGACGCCCTCGGTCAGGATGCCGGAGGGCAGCAGGTGCAGCGCGTACTTCTCGTTGCCGATCACGACGGTGTGACCGGCGTTGTTGCCGCCGTTGAACTTGACGACGTAGTCGATGCGGCTGCCGAGCAGGTCGGTCGCCTTGCCCTTGCCCTCGTCGCCCCACTGGGCGCCGACGATCACGATTCCAGGCACGTGGCCCTCCTCACGTAGGAGCGGGTGGACCGCGCGATCGGTCCACCCCATCCTATCGGGCGCCCGTTATCGAGCTGTGACACGGGCGGGGGATGTCTTGCCCAGGGGCACTTATTGACTCTATGTTCAATAGCGGTGGCGACGGTGTCACCTGTCCGGGGGAGGAACGACATGACATCCACGAGGCCGCGTCTCGCCATGGCGGCTCTGGCCGGGGCATCCCTGGTCGCCGCGCTCGTCGTCGCGCCGCTGCAGGCGGATGCCGCCGACAGCAGCGTGCAGGAGGTGTCGCGCGGCGTCGCGATCCCCGCGTTCTACAACCCGCCGGCGACGTTGCCGAGTGCCGACGGCGCGCTGATCCGCAGCGAGCCGCTGCCGCTCGGCGCCGGCCTGACCCTGCCGGGCGTCGGCACGCTGCCCGGCCGGGCGACGCGGGTCATGTACAAGACCACCGATGCGGCCGGCGCGCCCGCCGCGGTGACGGGCGCCTACATCGAGCCCGCGGCGCCGTGGCTCAGCGGCGGCGCCCGACCCCTCGTCGTGCTCGCGCCCGGCACGATGGGGCAGGGCGACCAGTGCGCGCCCTCGCTCGCGCTCGAGCACCCGATCCGGTTCAACGGGCAGACGGTCTCGATCGGCTACGAGGACATCGCCGCCTATCGGCTGCTCGCCGAGGGCGTGGCGGTGATGGTCACCGACTACATCGGGCTCGGCACGACCGATGCCGTGCACACCTACGTCAACCGCGTGGACGAGGGGCATGCCGTGCTGGATGCCGCGCGCGCCGCACTGCAGGTGCCCGGGGCGTCCGTCGACGCCGCATCGCGCGTCGGCCTCTACGGCTACAGCCAGGGCGGCGGCGCCACGGCATCCGCCGCGGAGCTCCGCACCGGCTACGCGCCCGACGTCGACCTCGTCGGCAGCTATGTCGGCGCTCCCCCGGTCGACCTCACCGCGGTCGCCGCGGGCATCGACGGCAGCGCGCTCGCCGCGGCGCTCGGTTGGACGATGAACAGCCTGATCCAGGCCTACCCGGCGCTCGCGCCCGTCATCGACCGGCATCTCAATGCGACGGGGCGCGCCGCGCTCGCCGACCTCGCGACCGCGTGCATCGGCGACGGCATCGCGGGCTACGCGTTCCAGAAGAGCAGCGCGTGGACCTCCGACGGCTCGTCGCTCACCCAGGTCGTGGCGGAGGAACCCGCCCTGCAGGCCGCGCTCGCCGCGCAGAAGCTCGGCACGCTCGCGCCGTTCGGCCCGGTCCGCGTCGCGACCGGCACGGCCGACGACATCGTGCCGCACGCGCAGGCCAGGCAGCTCGCCGTCGACTGGTGCGCGCGGGGCGGCGATGTGACCTACGCGCCGATCCTGCTGCCGAACCTCGGCGACGGGCTGCTCACCAACCACCTCGCGCCGCTGCTGGCCGACCAGACGAGCGCGGTGGCGTGGCTCACCGCGCGTCTGAGCGGCGCGCCCGCCAGCTCGAACTGCGGGGCGCTGCCGCTGCTGCCCTGAGGCCGGGAACGGGTCGGGCACGGCGCCCCGCGCACCAAGCGATCGCGCCCGACAAGTCCGAACCGGAAGACGGTCCAGCTTGTCGGGCGCGATCAGAGGCGTGCGGCCGAGGCCCGGGGGCTACTCCGCGAGGTGGCGCGCGGCGCGGTGGTGGTCGCCCTCGGGGGCGACGTAGTACGCGCCCTCGGTGTGGCCGACGACCGGGCCGAAGTGCTCGGGCAGGGTCGAGCGGTGGGCGGATGCCAGCTCTTCGAGCCCGACCGTGAACAGGCCCTGCACCTCGAGCGCGGGCACGGCGCCGGCGACGGCATCCGTCACGCCGATGCGCGCGACCGGGATGCCCCGGCCCGCGCACAGGCCGCGGAACTGCACGTCGTCCTCGCGGGCGACCGAGACGATGACGCGAGCGGTGGACTCGGAGAAGAGCGCGGTCGCGGCATCCACCCCGTCGCGCTCGATGATCTCGTCGAGCACCACGCGCGCGCCGACGCCGAAGCGCAGCACGGCCTCGGCGAGGGCCTGCGCGAGGCCGCCGTCGGACAGGTCGTGCGCCGAGGTCACGAAGCCCTCGACCGCGGCCGCGTGCAGCAGCTCGGCCAGGGCGCGTTCGCGGCCCAGGTCGACGGCCGGCGGGCGGCCGCCGAGGTGGCCGTGCACCGTGCCGGCCCACGCCGAGCCGTCGAGCTCGAGCGCGGTGGTGCCGAGCAGGTAGATGTTCTCGCCCGGGTCCTGCCAGCCGGAGGGCACGCGGCGCGCGACGTCGTCGATCACGCCGAGAACGCCGACGACCGGGGTCGGGAAGATCGGGGTGGTGCCGGTCTGGTTGTAGAACGACACGTTGCCGCCCGTGACCGGGATCTCGAGCTCGAGGCACGCGTCCGACAGGCCCTCGACGGCCTGCGAGAACTGCCACATGACCTCGGGGTTCTCGGGGCTGCCGAAGTTGAGGCAGTCGGTGACGGCCATCGGCACGGCGCCGGAGACGGCGACGTTGCGGTAGGCCTCGGCGAGGGCGAGCTGCGCGCCCTGGAACGGGTCGAGCTGGCAGTAGCGGCCGTTGGCGTCGGTCGCGATCGCGAAGCCGAGGCCGGACTGCTCGTCGACGCGGATCATGCCCGCGTCCTCGGGGAAGGCGAGCGCCGTGTTGCCGCCGACGTAGTAGTCGTACTGGTTGGTGACCCAGCTCTTGTCAGCCAGGTTCGGCGAGCCGGTGAGCGCGAGGAACTGCTCGCGCAGCTCGGCGCGGCCCTCGTCGGTGGCGGCGTCGGGGCGCGCGAGCGAGGTCGCCGAGTCGGCGTTCAGCGCGTCGATCCAGTCGGGGCGGGCGACCGGGCGGTCGTAGACCGGTCCGTCGATCGCGACGGTGCGCGGGTCGACGTCGACGATCTCTTCCCCGCGCCACTGGATGATGAGGCGGCCCGTGTCGGTCACCTCGCCGAGCACCGAGTACTCGACATCCCACTTCTTCAGCACCGCGTCGAACGCCGCGAGCTTGTCGGGGTGCACGACGGCCATCATGCGCTCCTGCGACTCGCTCATCAGGATCTCTTCGGCCGTGAGCGACGGGTCGCGCAGCAGCACCGAGTCGAGCTCGACGAACATGCCGCCGTCGCCGTTGGAGGCGAGCTCGGAGGTCGCGCACGAGATGCCCGCGGCGCCCAGATCCTGGATGCCGTCGACGAGGTGCTCGCGGAACAGCTCGAGGCAGCACTCGATGAGCACCTTCTCGGCGAAGGGGTCGCCGACCTGCACCGCGGGGCGCTTGGTCGGACCGGTGGATGAGAACGTGTCGGACGCGAGGATCGACGCGCCGCCGATGCCGTCGCCGCCGGTGCGCGCACCGAACAGCACGACCTTGTTGCCGACGCCCTCGGCGTTCGCGAGGTGCAGGTCCTCGTGGCGCAGCACGCCGACGGCGAGCGCGTTCACGAGCGGGTTGCCCTGGTACACCGGGTCGAAGTACGTCTCGCCGCCGATGTTCGGCAGGCCGAGGCAGTTGCCGTAGTGCGAGATGCCGGCGACGACGCCGTGCACGACCCGGGCGGTGTCGGGCTCGTCGATCTTGCCGAAGCGCAGCTGGTCCATGACGGCGACGGGGCGCGCGCCCATGGAGATGATGTCGCGGACGATGCCGCCGACGCCGGTCGCGGCGCCCTGGAACGGCTCGATGTAGCTCGGGTGGTTGTGCGACTCGACCTTGAAGGTCGCCGCCCAGCCCTCGCCGATGTCGACGACGCCCGCGTTCTGACCCATGCCCACCATGAGGTTCTTGCGCATGTTGTCGTTGACCTTCTGGCCGAAGATGCGCAGGTACTTCTTGCTCGACTTGTACGAGCAGTGCTCCGACCACATGACCGAGTACATGGCGAGCTCGGCCGAGGTGGGGCGGCGACCCAGGATCTCGCGGATCTGCGCGTACTCGTCGGGCTTGAGGCCCAGCACGTCGTACGGCTGCTCCTTCTCGGGCGTCGCCGCCGCGTTGGCGGTCGTGTCGAGACCGGAGGTGGGAATGTGGATGGTCTCGCTGGCGTCCGGCAAGGTGCACTCCTCGTGATCAGGCGCGGTTCACCTCGATTCTACCGGGGCCGTGCGCCCTCACCGGCCCAGGCGATCACCCCAGGCGGTAGGCCCGGTTCGTGCTCTGCGCGCTCGCTGTCGGCACCAGGGCGCGCTGTTCGACGAGGACGCGCAGACGTTGGCGCACGGAGCCGACGCTCGAGCCGACCGCGGCCGCGATGTCGCGCGAGTTCAGCTCGCCCGCTGCACGCACGGCCTCGACGATGCGCTCGTCGAGAGTCCCCGACGACGGGGCGCGCGGTGGCGAGACGAAGACGCCGGGGGCCGCCTCGCGCACCTCTTCGTGCTGCAGCCGCGCGCCGCGGCGGTAGGCCTCACCCGGACGCGCCGGGTAGCGCAGCCAGCCGTCGTCGACGAGGGAGCGGAGCACATCCTGCGCATCGTGCGAGTCGATGCCGAGCAGTGCGCGCAGCAACTGGTCCTCGACGGGGAGCTCACGATGCACGAGCGCGAGCGCACGCTGCTGATCCGGTTCGAGCGACTCGGCACCGATGTCTTCGAACCACTCGGTCACGTCGGGCGTGAGCAGGCCGTGTCGTTCGAGCACGGTCGTCATGCCCGTCGCGGTCGCCTCGAATCGGGGCGCGGGCAGCCCGGCGCGGCCGAGAGCCCCGGTCATGCGCGGGATCCCGCTGCCGGCGTTCTCGGAGACGGTGTCGCCGCGGCCCGGCATCGGCACGTCGGTGAGCAGCGTGGCGAGGCGGGCGTTGCGTGAGCGCGAGACGCCGTCGTAGAGGTCGGCGACTCGGCGGCCGCCCCAGATCCCGCCCGGATTGTGCACCTCGAGCCGGTCGGCGAACAGCTCGATGCGCACCTGATCGCCTTGGGCCATCGGGCTGTAGTCGCGGTGGGTGAGCGCGTTGACGACCGCCTCGCGGATCGCATCGACGGGGATCTCGGGCTCGTCGAACGCACCAGCGCCGTTGCTGACGCGGCGGCTGCGCAGATTCGAGATGACGAGGCGGATGGCGTCGTCGACGATCGTGGGGATCGGCCCTTCGAGCGTGCGGCGATCGAGCATGCGGATGTCGCCGTACACGGCGTCCTTCGTCGGGCCGGGGTATGACGCGAAGGTCACCATCAGTTGCGGCGCGAACTGCTGCGGGTACCGGCCGAAGGCCAGCAGCCCTGCGAGGGTGGGGGTGCGTCCGTCCGAGGCGAGCACGCCGTGGCGGCGCAGGATGTCCGCCGTCGAACCGAGGCCCTCGATCGAGCGCGGCCGGACGGTGCGCAGCCGCTCGATGAAACGGTCGACGAGCGAGGGATCGAGGTCCTCGAGCTCGGCGCCATCGACCGGTGTCGAATCCTGTGTGGGCTGCTGGGCATCCGCCCGCATCAGATAGACGCCGTACGCGCCCATCGCACGGTCGCCGTCGCCGATGCGCTGATAGCTGCCGTTCTCGATGCCCTGGGTCGTCACGAAGCACGGCTTGGCGGTCGCCGGCAATTCCTCGATGTCGATGACGACGACGGATGCCCCGTCGACCGTTGCGACGTCGATCACGCCGCTCGGCGTCGGCGTGAGCGGGCCGGGTCCTTCGCGGTTTCCACGCGGGCGGAAGGCCTCGGCGACCGCATCGCGCACGCGCGCCGCGTCGAAGCCGTCGGCCGGCGCGAAGCCGCTCGCCTCATCCAGGCCCAGGATCACCAGGCCGCCGCCATGGTTGCTGAACGCGCTCACGGTCGGCCAGAGACTGCGCGGCACCCCGCCCACGGCGGCTTTCACCTCGATCTGCGTCAGATCCGTCCGGGCGTTCCGCAGCCGCTCGACGACCTCGCCGAGCGGGCCCTGGCTCGTTTCCATGCGGCTCCTCACTGGACTTCACTGACCCGGCTCAGTGATCGTCACCGATCATCACTGAAGCCACCGACACTCACCACTGCACTGCACTGCACTGCACTGCACTGCACTGCACTGCTCACTGCAGTCCTTCACTGCAGTCACCTGCACTGATGAACTGCACTGACCACCATCACTGAACTGCAGTGACGGTCCGTGAGGCGCGCCCGGCCTTGCGAGAATGGACCGTGCCCGATCTCGGACTTCTCCTCGACGTCGACGGACCGATCGCCTCGCCCGTCACGCGCTCCATCGCCATCCCGTCCATCGCCCACGACCTCGTGACCCTCGTCGGGAACGGCGTGCCGGTCGCGTTCATCACGGGCCGCAGCGACGAGTTCATCAACGAGCAGGTCGTCCTGCCGCTGCTCGAACGCGGGCTGGCGGATGCCTTGAACCAGACGGGCGCGCGCATGTTCGGCGTCTTCGAGAAGGGCGGCGCGTGGGCGCCGATCACCGCGCAGGGCATGGGCGAGGTCGTGGTCGACGACAGCCTGGCGCCGTCCGTGTCGCTGGGCTCGGACATCCGCTCGCTCGTCGCAGGCGGCTTCGCCGACACGATGTTCTTCGACGCGACCAAGCGCGCGATGATCTCCGTCGAGCAGAACCACGACGTGAGCAACGCGGTCTATCTCACAGCCCAGGCGCGCTTCGACGACGCCGCGTTCGGCGTGCTCGCCGACCACGGCATCGGCGTCGCCCACCGCGAGCGCGTCGCGCCCGACGTGAACGGCGAGGTGACGTTCCGCCTCGACTCGACGATCATCTCGACCGACATCGAGTCGGTCGTGCTCGACAAAGACCGCGGCGCCCAGCGCGCCCTCGAGTACTTCGCCGCCTCGGGCGAGCTGCCGCGCCGCTGGCGCTCGGTCGGCGACTCGCGCAGCGACTACAAGATGTCCGACTACCTGCACGCGGCGGGCTACGACGCGGCGCATGTGGATGTCCGGCCGTCGGACGGCGTGCTCGCCAAGCCCTACCCCGTGCTCGCCGACCACGGCAAGCTGCACGACGAGGCCGGCGCGATGTACCTGCGGCACTGGGTCGCCGAGCTCGGGCTCGCCTAGCTCAAGACATCCTTCGTGCTCAGCCGCGCGTGCGCCAAGAGCCCGAACACCACCAGGTAGCCGAGCTGCAGCAGGGCGTTCTGGCCGAACGAGTCCCACACGAGCGGCGCCCGCAGCAGGTCGCCGAGCCCGAACCAGTAGTGGCTGAACAGCCACGGGTGCAGCCAGTCGAGCTGGGGCAGCGAGTCCGCGACCTGCGTCACCGCGGCGAGCACGACGGTCGCCGCCATCGCCCCGACCGGCACGCTCGTGAGCGTCGAGAGGAACACGCCGATCGCGGTCAGCCCGACGAGCGAGAGGGCGGCGTAGGCCACGAGCAGCAGCGCCCGCACGACGAATCCCCCGAAGCCGACGGTCGCCCCCGACAGCAGCGTCACCTGCCCGACCGGGAACAGGATGACCCCGACGAGCACGCCCATCGCGACGACCGCCAGCACCGCCGCGACGACGAAGGCCATCGAGCCGAGGAACTTGACGACGAGCAGCCGCAGTCGCCCGATCGGCGCGGTGAGCAGGTAGCGCAGCGTGCCGAGACTCGCCTCGCCCGCGATCGTGTCGCCTGCGACCACGCCGACCGCGAGCGGCAGGAACGCGGGGATCGACACGATGAGCGCCGAGAACGACACGAACAGGCCGTTCTGGGTGATCGAGCCGACGAAGGCCGGCCCGCCGCCGCCCGCGCGGATGTGGCTCGTCACGCGCACGGCGACGGCGATCAGCACCGGCACGGCGGCGAGCGCCGAGAGCAGCGCGATCGTGCGCCAGCGCCGGAAGAGGGTCTTCAGCTCGTCAGCCAGCAACATCGAAGCCCTCCCCGGTCAGCGCGACGAAGCGGTCCTCGAGCGTCTCGCCCGTGACGCGGATGCCCCGCACCCGCACCCCGGCGGCGACGAGCGCCGCGGTGAGGTCCGCGGCGTCGGCGGACTCGCCGAGCGCGGCCGTGACGGTGCCCGGGGCGTCCGCGCTCGCCGCATCAGGCTCGAGCCCGGCCGCCGCCAGCACGCCGCGCGCGGAGTCCACGTCGGGCGTCTCGACGACCACGCGCCGCACGCTCTCGGCCCGCAGCTCGTCGAGCGTGCCCTGCGCCACGAGCCGGCCGGTCGACATGACGGCGACGTGCGTGCACACCTGCTCGATCTCGGAGAGCAGATGGGATGACACGAACACTGTCGTCCCGTCGGCGGCGAGCTCGCGGATCAGCGAGCGCACCTCGCGCGTGCCCTGCGGGTCGAGCCCGTTGGTCGGCTCGTCGAGCACGAGCAGGTCGCGTTGCCGCAGCAGCGCATTCGCGAGCCCGAGGCGCTGCTTCATGCCGAGCGAGTACGCGTGCGCCTTCTTCGCGGCCGCGTGCGTGAGGCCGACGCGGTCGAGGGCGGCGTCGACGCGGGCGGCGCGGGTGGAGGCGTCGCTGCGGACATCCGCCGAGTCGAGCCGCACGAGGTTGTCTCGGCCGGACAGGAAGGGATAGACCGCCGGGCCCTCGATGAGCGCGCCGACCCTGGGCAGCACCGTGGGCCGGGCCGCGGGCATCCGCTCGCCGAGCAGTTCGAACTCGCCCGATGTGGGCGTGATCAGCCCGAGCAGCATGCGGATCGTGGTCGTCTTGCCCGAGCCGTTGGGGCCGAGGAAGCCGAACACCGCGCCGCGCGGCACCGTCAGGTCGAGCCCGTCGACCGCGCGCTGCTTGCCGAAGACCTTGGTGAGGCCGGATGCCTGAATGGCCGCGCCCTCGCCGGCTGGGCTCACTTGGCGGCGTTCTCGAGCGCGGTCAGCGGAACGGCGCCGGCGAGCACCCGGCCGTCATCGGTGATGAGCACAGAGACGAGCGAGGTCTGGATGCCGCGGCCGCCGTCGACCTGCTGCAGCAGGTTCAGCATCGCCGAGGCGTCGGCCCCGCTCTGCGCCGCCTGCTGGGTGAGCTGGGAGAGGTCGAGCGAGCCCGCGGGCAGCTCGGCGATCGCGTCCCACCCGGTGCCGATCACGGTCGGCTTCTGCGCGCCCGACAGCTTCGGGGCGTCGCCGCGAGCCCCCGCGAGGTCCTGCGGGGTGATCTGCTGCGTCTCGACCTTCGCACCCTTCGGCGGCGAGAAGCGGAACACGTCGGCGGCGGGGGAGCCATAGCGGATCGACGAGAACTTCACCTGCACCGCGGGGCTCGACTGGCCCTTCGCATAGACCGACACCTCGAGCGGAACGCCCGTGTGCGCGTCGACCGCGACGGTCGCGTCGGCGACGAGCGAGTCGGCGGCCTTCGGCGTGAGCGTCAGGCGGTAGGTCGCGCGGCCTGCCACGCGGTCGCTCGACGAGACGTCGAAGCCGGTCGTCGGCTGCAGCTGGGCGATGAGCTGGGTCGCGAGCTGGGTGGGTGTGACCTCGGGGGCGGCGGATGCCTCGCGAGAGGCATCCTTCTTCTTCGCGCCCCCGGTGAACACGAGGTGCGTCGCCGCGCTCTGGCTCGAGTCATAGAGCCACACGCTGTCGCCGCTGCGCACGACGTCGCGCTCGGCGAGGCTGTCGAGCACCTGCAGGCGCTGTTTCGAGCCGCCGTCGGTGTAGATCTTCGCCGTGTGCGACGCGGTGAGCAGGTCGAGCAGGTTGTTGCTCGAGGCGCCCGCAGCGCCCAGCTGCTTCTCGAGCGCGCTGAGGTCGGGCAGGCCGAGATCGGAGGTCTGCTGCACCGTGCCCGAGTACGCCGCCGTGTCGCTCTTCGCGACGAGCGCCAGCACCTGCGCGGGCGTCTTGTCGGGCAACGGCGACGATGCCGAGGCGATGGCCGGCCACGCGAGCGCGCCGCCGATGATCACGACGGGTGCGGCGAGGGCCGGAACCCAGCGAGCGGTCTTGTTCATCAGGGATGCCTCCTGGCGCGAGCCTACGTTCGTGTGTCTCGATTCCACCTGAGACTTCCGCCGCTGTCGTCAGCCCAGAGGCTGATCTCGAGTGGTACCGCCGATCGACTGAGGCGATTGTTCCTCCGCTGGTCGACTGAGGCCGCGGTGCTCTCGCTGGTCGACTGAGGCCGCCAGGCCGAATGGAGACCCCGCCTCAGCGCAGTCGCTCGACCGTGTCGCGCAGCGCCGCGAGCCGGTCCGGCGTCGGCGGCTCGATCGCGACGCGCACCGTGTCGGCGATGGCGAGCCCGCGCTGAGCGAGCCCGGTCTTCATGAGACCGATGCCCGCACCGCTTGCGGCCGCGGCCGCGGCGTCGATGTCGCTCTGGAACACGGATGCATCCGCCCCGGCCCGGATCGCCCGCGCCGCCGAGACGAACGTCTCGGGGAACAGCGTCGAGATGCCCGAGACGATGCCGGATGCCCCGGCCGCGGCCAGCCGCACGATGTCGGCGTCGCTGCCCGAGTAGTACTCGAACCCCTCGGGCGCCGCCGTCAGGTACGCGAGGTTCTCGGCGAGGCTCAGCCCCGAGACCTTCACGCCGACGACACCGGGCAGCTCGGCCAGCGTGGCGAGCTCGGCGGGGTTCACCGTGGTGACGGCACGGCTCGCGAAGAGGTAGACGTACAGGGACGCGCCGGGCAGGGCATCCGCCAGCGCCGCGTAATAGTCGCGCACCGAGATCGCGCCCGCCGGCATGAAATACGGGGTGATCGCGGCGAAGCGCGTCGCCCCCGCGGCGTGCGCCGCGCGCGCGAGCCGAACGGCCTGCCGGGCGGATGCCGCGCCGACGTGCGCCACGACGCCCTGCTGCCCGAACACCTCGAGCGCCGCCTCGATGATCGCCAGCCGCTCGTCGTCGTCGAGCGCCGTGAACTCACCGGTCGTGCCCGGAGTGAAGACCCCATCGACCCCCGCAGCCCGGAGGGCGGCGAAGAGCGCCCGCGTTCCGTCGATGTCGAGCGAGCCGTCGGCGGCGAAGGCGGTGACCGGGGCGCAGATGAGCTGGAAGTCGGACGGCGTCGTCATACCGCCAGGCTATGCCGTGCGGATGCCTCACCGCCGGGAACGACGAAGCGCCGCCCCTCGGGGCGACGCTTCGTGAAGCAGGTGCCTAGACGGCTTGAAGGGCCTGCAGCGCGCTCGTGAAAAACCTCAGCCCGTCGACGCCCGAGCGCATGCGCTCGCGCGTGTTCGGCCCGAAGCCCGGCTCGACCGCGTGCTCGGGGTGCGGCATGAGGCCGACCACGTTGCCGCGCTCGTTGGTGACGCCGGCGATGTCGTTCGCGGAGCCGTTGGGGTTGACGCCCTTGTAGCGGAAGACCACCCGACCCTCGCCCTCGAGGCGCTCGAGCGTCGCGGCATCCGCGATGTAGCCGCCCTCGCCGTTCTTCAGCGGGATGACGATCTCGTCGCCCTGGGCGAACTCGTTGGTCCAGGCGGTGTCGGTGTTCTCGACCGTGAGGGCCTGGTCGCGGCGGATGAACATGCCGTGGTCGTTGCGGATCAGGCCGCCGGGCAGCAGGTGCGCCTCGACGAGCATCTGGAAGCCGTTGCAGATGCCGAGCACGGGCAGGCCCGCGTTCGCGGCGGTGACGACCTCGGTCATGATCGGCGAGAGCGCCGAGATGGCGCCGCAGCGCAGGTAGTCGCCGTACGAGAAGCCGCCCGGCAGCACCAGGGCGTCGACGCCCTGCAGGTCGTGGTCGCCGTGCCACAGCGCGACCGGCTCGGCGCCCGCGAGGCGGATGGCCCGCTGCGCGTCGCGCTCGTCGAGCGAGCCGGGGAAGGTGATGACGCCGATCCGGGCCACGATCAGGCCTCCGGAGCGGTCTCGAGCACGCGCACGTTGACGACGTCCTCGATGACGGAGTTGCTCAGCACGTCGTCGGCGATCTCGCGCACCTGCGCGAGCAGCTCGTCGGTGACCTGACCTTCGACGGAGAGCTCGAAGCGCTTGCCCTGGCGGACCTGGAAGTCGCCGCGGCCGGTGCGGGCGAGGGCGCCGGCGATGGCCTTGCCCTGGGGGTCGAGCAGCTCAGCCTTCGGCATGACTTCGACGACGATCGTGGGCACGTGGTTCTCCGTCCGTGGCGGGTGTGCGAGATGCACGGTCGATTCTACCGGCGGATGCCTGGGCCCACGGCCTGCCCGGCTGGGGCAGCCGCGCGTTCACCTGCGATTGGTTGACGCGAAATATTCCATGCGGAATAATCGGATCGGAACACGCGAGGGCACCGCGATGTCGGTGCCCGTCGTTAGCGTGGTTCCCGGTTGTGTTCCCACGTTCGAAAGAGGGGTGATCGCTCGTGATGACGCCGTTGGCGATGTCGGCGCTCGCCCTGCTCAACGAGCGGCCGATGCACCCGTACGAGATGTACCAGACCCTGATCCAGCGGTCGGAAGATCGCATCGTGAAGGTGCGGCCCGGCTCGCTGTACCACACGGTCAACAAGCTGGAAGAGCTCGGGCTCGTCCGCGCGACCGGCACCGAGCGCGAGGGCAACCGGCCCGAGCGCACGACCTACGAGATCACCGAGAAGGGCAACCTCGCTCTCGCCGAGCGCATCGCGGGGGTCATCGAGGCGCCGGAATACGAGTTCCCGGTCTTCCCGGTGGCCATCTCGCAGGCGCACAACCTGCCGCGTGAGACGGTCGTCAACCTGCTCGAGCGGCGGCTGCAGCAGCTCGAGTCGCGCCGCAGCGAGATCGGCGCCGGGCTGCGGAAGCTGGGGCTCACCGACCTCCCCCGCAAATACTGGCTCGACGTCGACTACCTGCGCTCGCAGTACGACGCCGAGCATCGCTGGCTCGAGCGGGTCGTCGCCGACATCCGCTCGGGCGAGCTCGACTGGGGTGAGGCGAAGCACGCCGCGCACCCCGGCGCCACATCGACTTCAGAAACGAAAGACGACGAGTGATGACTACGACACATCCGACACACCACAAGGAGATCCGACCCTGGCCGGCGCTATGGGCGCTCGTCATCGGCTTCTTCATGATCCTGATCGACACGACGATCGTGTCGGTCGCGAACCCCTCCATTCAGGAAGGGCTGAACACCACCACCAACAACGTGATCTGGGTCACGAGCGCCTACCTGCTGACCTATGCGGTGCCGCTGCTCGTCACGGGCCGACTCGGCGACCGCTTCGGCCCCAAGAACATCTATCTGATCGGCCTCGTGGTCTTCACGCTCGCGTCGCTGTGGTGCGGCCTGTCGCACAACCTCGCCGACGCCGGCATCGGCAGCGGCATCGGGAACCTGATCGTCGCCCGCGCGGTGCAGGGCCTCGGTGCCGGCATGATGACGCCGCAGACCATGGCCGTCATCACCCGCACATTCGCGCCCGAGAAGCGCGGCACGGCCATGGCACTGTGGGGCGCGACCGCGGGCTTCGCGACGCTCGTCGGCCCGATCCTCGGCGGCGTGCTCGTCGACAGCCTCGGGTGGGAGTGGATCTTCTTCGTCAACGTGCCGATCGGCGTCCTCGCGTTCGTGATGGCCGCGCTGCTCGTGCCGAAGCTCGAGACGCACAGCCACACGTTCGACTGGCTCGGTGTGTTCCTCTCGGCCGTCGGCATGTTCTTCCTGGTGTTCGGCCTGCAGGAGGCGAACAACTACAACTGGAACGGCTGGGTGTGGACCTCGATCATCGGCGGCGTCGTCGTCATCGTGCTGTTCGTCGTGTGGCAGGCCGTCAACCGGAAGGAGCCGCTGCTGCCGCTCGGCCTCTTCAAGGACCGGAACTTCTCGCTCTCCAGCAGCGCGATCGCGGCGGTCGGCTTCTCGATCACGGCGATGTTCATTCCGCTCATCTACTTCTTCCAGGCCGTGCGTGGCATGACGCCGACGGAGTCGGCGCTCATGGGCACGCCGACCGCGGTGCTCTCGATCGTGCTCGCGCCGATCGCCGGCCGCCTCACCGACAAGGTGCACCCGCGGCTCCTCGTGCTGCCCGGCGTGATCCTGGTCGGCGCCGGCATGTGGTTGTACTCGATGATGCTCTCGCCGACGATCGCCTGGGGCCTCCTGCTCATCCCGTCCTTCGTGATGGGTCTCGGCAGCGCCTTCATGTGGGGTCCGATCGCGACCACCGCGAACCGCAACCTGCCGCCGCGTTCGGCGGGCGCCGGCTCGGGCGTCTTCAACACGACGCGTCAGGTGGGCGCGGTCATCGGCTCGGCGGCCCTCGCGGCGCTCATGTCGAGCCGCATCTCCACCGAGATCCAGAAGGCGCTGCCCCCGGGCGGCCACGCCCAGGGCGGCAGCCTGCTGTCGCAGAACAGCACGGTGCTGCCGTCCTTCCTCAAGCAGGCCTTCACCAACGCGATGAGCGAGACGCTGATGCTGCCGGCATCCGTCATCCTCGTCGCCGCGGTCTGCGCGATCTTCTTCGTGAAGCCCGCGCACCTGCGGGGCGAGCACGCGGCGGCACAGGCCGGGGCCCCCGCGGGGGCGCCCTCGTCGGTGCCCGCCGCCGAGTAGGGCCAGGCGCCCACAGAACGGCGCCGGTGCGGGTCTCCGCACCGGCGCCGTTCCGCGTGTGCCCGGGTGTCGGTTACGGGTGCCCGTTCGTCGCGGATGTGCCCGGACGTCCGGGCACATCCGCGACGAACGGGCACAACTGTGAGCGCGCCCGACAATCCGCACCGTGACGGCGGTCACAGGTGTCGGTTGCGATCGCAGTTGTGGGCCCGCGCCGGGAACCGATGCCCCGAGCGCCCCGCCCCTACTTCGTCAGGCGCTCGATGAGCTCGGCGTAGCGCTCGGCGGTCTGCGCGACGATCACGGCGGGCAGCTCGGGCGGCGTGCCCTGCTTGTCCCAGTTGGTGGCGAGCCAGTCGCGCACGATCTGCTTGTCGAAGCTGGCCATGCGCTCCTCGGGGGTGGCGCCGGCCTGCCAGGCGGCGAGGTCCCAATAGCGCGACGAGTCCGAGGTCAGCACCTCGTCGGCGAGGGTGATCTCGCCGGTCGCCGTGTCGCGACCGAACTCGAACTTGGTGTCGGCGAGTACGAGGCTGTGCGCCTCGGCGAGGGCTGCGGCGGCCGCATAGACCGCCAGCGACAGGTCGCGGAGCGCCGCGGCATCCTCGGCCCCGACGATCTCGACCATGCGCTCGAAGGTGATGTTCTCGTCGTGCTCGCCCTGCGGCGCCTTCCACGCGGGCGTGAAGATCGGCTCGGGCAGGCGGTCGCCGTTGCGCAGCCCGGCGGGCAGCGGGATGCCGGTGACCGACTGCGACTGCTGATACTCGGCCCAGCCGCTGCCGGTGAGGTAGCCGCGCACGACGCACTCGATGGGGAACATCTCGAGCGGCTTCACGAGCATCGCGCGACCGGCGACCTCGGCGGGGATGCGGGCGGCACCGCCCGCGACCAGGTGGTTGGGCACGTCGAGCTGTTCGAACCACCAGTTCGACAGCGTGGTGAGCAGGGTGCCCTTGCGCGGGATGCCGGGCGAGAGCACGAAGTCGAAGGCGCTCACACGGTCGCTCGCGACGACGAGCAGCTCGGCTGCGTCGGCGAGCGTGGTGCCCGCGGGCACGTAGAGGTCGCGCACCTTGCCCGAGTAGACGTGGTTCCAGCCGGTCAGTTCCTGAGCAGTCACGCCTCAATGCTAGTGAGGGGCTGGTGTGCGGATGCCGCGTGCTGTCTAATATGTAGTGAGAGACAACAAAGGAGTGCTCGTGGCGAATCCCGAGGTCAACTGGTCGGCCAACTACACCTACCGCGCGGGCATCGTGCGACCGCGTTCGATCACAGAGGTGCAGGCGCTCGTGAAGGGTGCGACGGATGCCTCGCCCGTGCGCGCCCTCGGCACGCGACACACCTTCAACGATGTGGCCGACCCCGGGGCATCCGGCACGCTCATCAACCTCTCCGAGCTGCCGTCGAGGGTGATCGTCGACGCCGAGCGCCGCATCGCCACCGTCACGGCGGGCCTGCGTTACGGCGACCTGGCGACGGCGCTGCAGGAGCAGGGCTGGGCCGTGCACAACCTCGCTTCCCTGCCGCACATCTCGGTCGCCGGCGCGGTCGCGACCGCGACGCACGGCTCGGGCTCGGGCAACGGCAACCTCTCGACGACCGTGGCCGGCCTCACCTTCGTCGACGGTTCGGGCGAGCTCGTGACGCTGCGTCGCGGCGACGCCGACTTCGACGGCGCGGTCGTGGCGTTCGGCTCGCTCGGCATCGTGGTCGAGCTCGAGCTCGACATCGTCCCGAGTTTCGAGATCGCGCAGACGATCTACCTCGGCCTGCCCTACGAGAACGTCTCCGAAGCGCTCGACCTCGCGTACAGCGTGAGCGTGTTCACCGACTGGTCGCCCGCGGCGGTGAACCAGCTCTGGGTCAAGGCGCTCGTGCCCGAGGCGGACGAGGCCGGCGCGGCTCTCGCGGGCGGGACCGCGCTGCACGAGGCCTCCGCGCGCGAGCTCGGCGCGACCCCCGCCCTGCACAAGCTGCACCCCATCGCGAGCGTGGATGCCGCGGCCACCACAGCCCAGTTCGGCGAGCCCGGCCCGTGGCACGAGCGCCTGCCGCACTTCCGCCTCGACTTCGAGCCGAGCGCCGGCGAGGAGATCCAGTCGGAGTTCCTGCTGCCGCGCCGGCATGCGCAGGCCGCGATCGCGGCGCTGGTCGCCGAGACCGAGGCGATCACCCCGCTGATCCTCGTCAGCGAGATCCGTGCGATCGCGGCGGACGGCCTGTGGCTCAGCACCGCGTTCACCACCGGGGGCGACGAGTTCGCCGACGGCGCCGTGGCGTTCCACTTCACGTGGAAGCGCGACCAGGCCGCCGTCGAGATCGCGACCGCCGTCGTCGAGAAGGCGCTCGCGCCGTTCGGCGCGCGCCCGCACTGGGGCAAGGTCTTCACCGACACCGCCGGCGTGCCGGGACTCTACCCGCGCTGGGCCGACTTCCGGGCGCTCGTTGCGAAGTACGACCGCCGCGGCGTCTTCCGCAACGACTACACGCGGGCGCTCGGCCTGTAGCGGGCGCCGCCACCACCTGCGGGAGCCTGATCCGCTGTGCGGGAGCCGGATCCGGCTCCCGCACAGCGGATCAGGCTCCCTGTGTGTGCCCTCGCGCGGAGCACCCCGGGGCGTGGCCGCGGCGTGACGCAGCCGAGCCCGCCGAGGTCTCGGCGATGAGCGCGGATGCCGTGCGTCGGCGTCCGCAACGGCATCCGATTGCGGCAAATTTGCGGCAAAAAAACTTAATCGAGTCGATTTATAAATAGATTCATCCCGCGCCGTCAGGCACGTTCCGCGCCGAGGGCGAGACACCTGGAGTCTGTGTTCGATCAAGGAGGATCAATGGCACAGCCACGTCGCTCAATCCTGCGTCGCCTCGGGAAAACACTCCGAGGCCGTACGTCGCCCGGCACGCCCGCCGAGGCCCCCGTCCCCTTCCGTTCACCGAAATCGCGCCGGGCGCTCGCCGCATCTGCCGTCACCGTCGCGACCGCACTCACCGTCGCAGGGTGCACGGCCGGCGCCTCGACGACGAACAACAGCGATGCGCCCGCCCTGATCTACTCGCCGTGCTGCTCGTGGAACCCTCAGACCTATTCGTACAACCCGTGGAACGTGAACCCCGCACCGCTGTCCGACTTCGTCTTCCTGCGCCTCGCCGTACAGGACTATCCGTCGATCACGAAATACGAGCCCGAGCTGGCGTCGTCGTGGGATGTCTCGGGGCAGACGATCACCGTGCACCTGGCGAAACAGGCGAAGTGGCAGGACGGCTCCAAGGTCACCGGCAAGGACCTCTACGACACGGTGCTGCTGAACGGTCTCAACGGCGCCGCGCTGTGGAACGACATCACCGACGTGAAAGTCGTGGACGACTCGACGGTCGCCTTCACTCTGCGCCCCGGTCAGCCGGTCGCCCTCGCCGAGCAGGACCTCCTGATGAACACCCTCGTCTATCCGTCGAGTGTGTACGGGAAGTTCGTCACGCCGCAGGTCGAGAAGGACGTGCCGGCCTACTACGCCCAGGTGAAGGCCGACTCGAAGGGCGCTGCCTCCTCGCCGCAGCAGGCGCGCAATGCCTCCGTGTTCCAACAGCTCGCGGCCTACGACCCGAAGACGGTCGTGGGCGACGGCCCGTACCGGCTCACGGCGATGACCGGGGCCGAGGCGCAGCTCGTCAAGTGGGACGGCTTCTGGCTCGCCGACAAGATCAACGTGCCGAAGATCAAGTTCACCAACAACGCCAACGAGGCGATCTACCCGCAGCTCTTCTCCGACAACGTCGATTTCACGGGTGTCTACCTGCCGCCACCCCTGCTGAAGCGGTGGAAATCGACGGCAGGGTCCAACCTGGCGCTGCCGCCGGCCTTCGGCTACAACGCGGTGTTCAACAACGCGCTGTACCCCCTGAACATCACGGCCGTGCGCCAGGCGCTGGCCTACGCCATGCCGCGCAAGGACATGATCTCGGCGGCGTTCGGAACGGAGAAGGGGTCGGGCGGCGTTCCGCAGCAGTATCTGACCGGATTCTCGCCGCAGCAGAACGCCACCTACCTGACGAAGGATCAGCTCGCTCAGCTGAACCCGTATGACAACGACACCGCGAAGGCGGCGTCGCTGCTGACGGGCGCTGGGTTCACGAAGAAGAACGGCGAGTGGTACACGCCGAAGGGCGTGCCCTTCACGCTGAGCTTCGAGGCGAACTCGAGCACGTCGAACGTGGTCACCTCGTTCACCGCCGCGACCAAGGCGCTGACGGAGTTCGGGATCAAGTCCTCCGTCAACGCGACCTCGGGCGCGCAGGTCAGCGCCGATCTCTCGAACGGGAACTTCCAGGTCATCGCCGCCAACGCGAGCGGCGCGACGCCGCTGCTCGCGGTCTCGGCGCTGCTGCACGACCAGAATTTCCTGGGGAGCGGCAACTACGCGGGCAAGCGCGGGCTTGGGTTCGGGCCCACGGCGGATGTCCCGGGCCTCGGCACCGTGAACATCGCTGACACGATCTTCAACGAGTCGCGCAGCGTCGGCCCCGGCGCCAAGCTGAACGAGCTCAGCTGGGACTGGGCGCAGCTCGTCAACCAGCAGGTCCCCTACGTCTGGTACGGAACCAAGTCCTACCAGTTCTCGTTCTCGACCAACCGCTACACAGACTGGCCTCCGATCGGCTCAGACGGGACCTCGACGATCTGGAACATGGCTTCGAACAACACGAGCGCCGGCTTCGTGTACGCCCTGACTCAGGGCTACATCAAGCCCAAGAAGTAACCGTGCGGAGCAGTGGCCCGCCCCATCGCCGAACCTCGCTCGCCGTCATGCGGCGCAAGGGAACGGTGGCGGGGCGGGCCGCTGCGCGGGCGGCCGGATGGCCGGATCGACGAGCGGATGCCTAGACCGCCGCTGCGATGTCGGTGCGGTGCTGCGAGCCCGCGAGCCCGATCTTGTCGACGGCCTCGTAGACGCGGGCGCGCGCCTCGGCGAAGTCCGAGCCGAGCGCGACGACCGAGAGCACGCGACCGCCGGTGGCGACGAGGCCCGTGGACGTCCAGGTGCCGGCGTCGACGGCATCCGTCAGCGGGGCGATCTCGGTCGCCGCGTGCAGCACCGTCACCTCGGCGACGGCCTCGGCCGCCTCGATGCCCGTGATCTGGCGGCCCGTGATCGACTTCTCGGGGTAGCCCTCGCTCGCGATGACGACGGTCACGGCGACGTCGAGCGCGAACTCGGGGCGCGGCAGCGTGCTGAGCGTGCCGTTCGCCGACGCGAGCAGCAGGGACGAGAGCGGCGTGACGAGGCGCGCGAGCACGACCTGCGTCTCGGGGTCACCGAACCGCGCGTTGAACTCGATGACGCGGATGCCGCGCGGGGTGACGATCAGGCCGCAGTACAGCAGGCCGATGAAGGGCGTGCCCTCTTTCTCGAGCCGGCGGACGGTCGGCAGCGCGATGGTCTCGATGACCTCGTCGACGAAGCTCTCGGGCAGCCACGGCAGTGGCGAGTAGGCGCCCATGCCGCCGGTGTTGGGGCCGAGGTCGCCGTCCTCGAGGCGCTTGAAGTCCTGCGCGGGCGTGAGCGGCAGCACGTCGTGGCCGTCGCTGAACAGGAACAGCGAGACCTCGGGGCCCGAGAGGAACTCCTCGACGAGCACCGGCCCGTGCTCGAGCCAATAGGCCGCGTGGGCGACCGCGGCGGCGCGGTCGGGCGTGACGATGACGCCCTTGCCCGCGGCGAGGCCGTCGGCCTTGATGACATAGGGGGAGCCGAACTCGTCGATGGTCTTCTCGACCTCGGCGATGGTGCCGGCCAGCTCGGCGCGGCCGGTCGGGACATCCGCCGCCTCCATGATCCGCTTCGCGAAGGTCTTCGAGCCCTCGAGCGCCGCGGCGGCCTTCGACGGGCCGAAGACGGGGATGCCGCGCTCGCGCAGCGGGTCGGCGACACCCGCGATGAGCGGCGCCTCGGGGCCGACGACGACGAGCTCGAAGCCGTTCTCGACCGCGTACTCGGTGACGGCGATCGGGTCGGTCGGCTCGAGGTCGACGGTGCGCACCGCGCGCGCGATGCCGGCGTTGCCCGGCGCGGCCACGATCTCGTGGCTAGCCCCCTCGGACAGCAGGCTGGTGATGATCGCGTGCTCGCGCGCGCCGGAACCGAGGACCAGAATCTTCACCCCCGGATTCTACCGGGGGCCCATCCGCGCGGCGCGGTGGAAGACTTCAGGGATGGCGAAGAAGGGGATCGACGACCAGGCCGGCTTCGCGGCGGTGCGCGCGGCGCTCGCCGACGCGACCCCGAGTCGCGACGTGCTCGCGACGGCCGTGCGCTATCTGCTGCAGCTGCTCGCCGAGAAGGCGCCGGGCCACACCGTCGAGGTGCGCGTTCCCCCCTTCGGCGCGGTGCAGGTGGTCGAGGGTCCGCGCCACACGCGCGGCACGCCGCCGAACGTGATCGAGACGGATGCCGCGACCTGGGTCGCCCTCGCGTCGGGTCGGCTCAGCTGGGAGAGCGCCGCCGCGGCATCCCTCGTCTCCGCATCGGGCACGCGCGCGACGCTCGACGACCTGCTCCCCGTGCTGCCGCACAGCTTCGCCTTGGGAGAATGAACCCGTGACCGACGAGCGCCCCACCCCCGCTGCTGCCGAGCCGACCCCTGCCGAGGTCGATTCCGTCGGTGAGGATGTCGCGGCGCCGCTCGTCGAAGAGACGGTGACCCACGAGCGCCTCGAGGTGCGTCGGGCGCCGAAGTACTGGAACTTCATGTTCCTCTGCGCCGCGCTCGCGGGCATCGCGATCACGATCATCACGTTCTCGATGCCCTACGACCCGGCCACCGCGAGCTACGACCGCACGACGGTCTACGGCTTCGCGCTGCTCATCTCGGTCGCCATCGGCTTCGCGATCGGCGCGGTCGTCGCCCTGCTCGCCGAGCGCCTCACGCGTCGCAGCGCCCGCATCGTCGAGGTCGCGCACGTGACCGGCAAGGTCACGCACCCGGGCGGGCAGCGCTAGCTGAGCTGGGTCTTCTCGACCCAGGCGAGGTACTCGTCGGTGACGGTGCCCGTCACGTACTCGCCGGTGAAGCAGCTCATGTCGAGGTCGGTGATCTCGCTCTGGCCGTCGAGGATCGCCGACTTCATGTCCTCGACGGTCTGGTAGACGAGGTGATCGGCGCCGAGGTACTCGGCGATCTCGGGGATCGTGCGGCCCGCGGCGACGAGCTCGGCGCGCGACGGCATGTTGATGCCGTAGACGTGCGGGAAGCGCACGGGCGGGGCCGCCGAGGCGAAGGTGACCTTGCGGGCGCCGGCGGCGCGCGCCATCTCGACGATCTGCTTCGAGGTGGTGCCGCGCACGATCGAGTCGTCGATGATCAGCACGTGCTTGCCGCGGAACTCGCTCGACATGGCGTTGAGCTTCTGACGCACCGAGCGCTTGCGCTCGGCCTGCCCCGGCATGATGAACGTGCGGCCGACGTAGCGGTTCTTGTAGAAGCCCTCGCGGTACTCGATGCCGAGCTTCTGCGCGACGTTCATCGCGGCGGGGCGCGAGGAGTCGGGGATCGGCATGACGACGTCGATGTCGTCGACGTCGACCTCGCGCGCGATGGTGTCGGCGAGGCGGTCGCCGAGGCGCAGGCGGGCCTCGTACACCGAGATGCCGTTCATGATCGAGTCGGGGCGGGCGAGGTAGACGTACTCGAACGAGCACGGCACGAGCTTCGGGTCGCGGGCGCACTGGCGGGTGTGCAGCTCGCCGTCGAGGGTGATGAACACGGCCTCGCCGGGTGCGACCTCCCGCACGACCTCGTAGCCCGACGCCTCGAGCACGAGCGACTCGCTCGACAGCACCCACTCGTCGCGCCTGTCGGCGCCGTCGCGGCGGCCGAGCACGAGCGGGCGGATGCCCCACGGGTCGCGGAAGCCGAGCAGGCCCCGCCCCGCGATCATCGCGATGACGGCGTACGAGCCCTCGATGCGCTCGTGCACCTGGGCGACGGCGTCGAATACCTGCGCCGGCTCGAGCGTGAGCGTGCGGATCTGGCCCTCGAGCTCGGTCGCGAGCACGTTCACGAGCATCTCGGTGTCGCTCGTCGAGTTCATGTGGCGGCGGTCGATGCGGAACAGGTCCTCGGCGAGCTCGCGCGTGTTCGTCAGGTTGCCGTTGTGGACGAGGATGATGCCGTACGGCGCGTTCACGTAGAACGGCTGCGACTCCTGCTCGTTCGCCGCGTCGCCCTTGGTCGCGTAGCGCACGTGGCCGACGCCCATGTTGCCGAGCAGCGAGCGCATGTCGCGGGTGCGGAACGCCTCGTTGACCATGCCGCGGGCCTTGTGCATGTGGAACATCGAGCCGTCCGCGGTGGCGATGCCGGTCGAGTCCTGGCCGCGGTGCTGCAGCAGCAGCAGGCTGTCGTAGACCTGCTGGTTGACCGGCTCGGATGAGACGATTCCGACGATGCCGCACATGAGTTAAGCGGGTCCCCATCTGTTGAAGCTGATGACACCGGATTCCGGGCGTTTCCAGTTTCCCATACGGGTGCATGAAGGATGTCTGAGCGCCGCGACCCGCTGGTCGAGTAGCAGCCGAGCGTCAGCGAGGCCGCGTATCGAGGCCGAGCCCTCTCTCATACTTGAACCGATGGCCCCGACATCCCACGCCCCCGCCCTCACCCGGCCGCTCACCCTGATCCTCGCGATCACGTGCGGCGTGCTGGTCGCGAACCTGTACTACGCGCAGGCGGCCATCGGCCCGATCTCGCGCGATCTCGGGCTCTCGGGCGGCGCGCAGGGGCTCGTCGTCACGCTCATCCAGTTCGGCTACGCGCTCGGCCTGCTGCTCATCGCCTCGCTCGCCGACCTGGTCGAGAACCGCCGTCTCGTGCTCATCACGGTCGCCATCACGGTGCTCGGCCTCGTCGGGGTGACGTTCGCGCCGTCGGCCGGGGTGTTCCTCGTCGCGTCGCTCGCGGTGGGTGTGTGCACGGTCGGGGCCCAGGTGCTCATCCCGCTCGCGACGCACCTCGCGCCGATCGAGCGCCGCGGCCGCGTCATCGGCGACCTCATGGGCGGCCTGCTCGGCGGCATCATGCTGTCGCGGCCGTGGGCCAACTTCGTGACCGGCCTGCTCGGCTGGCGCTGGGTGTTCGGCATCGCGGCGCTGCTCGCGCTGGCCCTGCTGGTGGTGCTGTGGTTCACGCTGCCGAGGCGGGTGCCGGAGCACGCCGGCATCCACTACGGCACGCTCCTCACCACGACGTTCGGCTACCTCGCGTCGTCGCGCACGCTGCAGCGCCGCTCGCTCTATCAGGCGCTCGTGTTCGCGGCCTTCAACTTCTTCTGGACCTGCGTGCCCCTCATGCTGCACGGCGCGTTCCACTTCACGCAGTTCCAGATCGCGCTGTTCGCGCTCGCCGGGGCCGGCGGGGCGCTGGCCGCGCCGTTCGCCGGGCGGCTCGCCGACCGCGGCTTCGCGAACGTCACGAGCGGCGTCGCGTTCGCCGTCATCGCGGTCATGTTCTGGCTCTCGGGGGTCTCGGTCGCCGCGCGACTGCTCGTGCCGCTCGTGATCGCGGCCGTGCTCATCGACGCGGCGACCCAGAGCAACCAGGTCTCGGGGCAGCGCATCGTCTACGGCATCGCGCCCGAGGCGCGCGGCCGCGTCAACAGCGCGTACATCTTCACCTTCTTCCTCGGCGGCGCGCTCGGCTCGCTGCTCGCGCCGATCGTCTACGAGCACTGGGGGTGGACGGGCGTCGCGGCGGTCGGGGCCGCGATCGTCGCGTTCGCGCTCGCCGTGTTCGTGACGGAGCGGGTGGATGCCAAGCAGCGGCGCGAGGCATCTGCCGCTGCCTGATGCGCAGGACCCGCCTCACGGAACTCACCTCGGGAACTCATCTCGGGAGCTCACCCCAAGTGTGAGTTGCGGTCGTCGATATCGCGAGGTCGCAGCCCGAACTGACACTTGGGTGCCGTGCGGTCGGTCGGTCTTGGCTCAGGGAGCCCCGAATAGAATCGGGCTGTGAATGATGCGAGCAGCACCTACCGCGAAGCCGGCGTCGACACTGCGGCGGGCGACCTCGCCGTCGAGCTGATGAAGTCGGCCGTCTCGGCCACGCACGGCCCCGAGGTGCTGGGCGGCGTCGGCGGCTTCGCCGGCCTGTTCGACGTCTCGTTCCTCAAGACCTTCGAGCGCCCGCTGCTCGCGACCTCGACCGACGGCGTCGGCACCAAGGTCGCGATCGCGCAGGCGATCGACAAGCACGACACCATCGGCCAGGACCTCGTCGGCATGGTCGTCGACGACATCGTGGTCGTCGGCGCGAAGCCGCTGTTCATGACCGACTACATCGCGTGCGGCAAGGTCGTGCCGAGCCGCATCGCCGACATCGTCGCGGGCATCGCGCGCGGGTGCGCCGACACCGGCACCGCGCTCGTCGGCGGCGAGACGGCCGAGCACCCGGGCCTGCTCGGGCCCGACGACTACGACGTCGCCGGCGCCGCCGTCGGCGCGGTCGAGGCCGACGCCCTGCTCGGCGCCGACCGGGTGCGCCACGGGGACGTCGTGCTCGCGCTGGCGTCCTCGGGCCTGCACTCGAACGGCTATTCGCTCGTGCGCCATATCCTCGCCCAGGCCGGCCTGTCGTACACCGATCACGCCCCCGAGCTCGGCACCACGTGGGGCGAGGCCCTGCTCGAGCCGACGCGCCTCTACACCGCGCCGCTGCTGCGCCTGCTGGGCTCGCCCGTCGGCGGCTCGGTGCACTCGCTCTCGCACGTGACCGGCGGCGGCATCGCCGCGAACCTCGCGCGCGTGCTGCCGCGTGGCGCGTGGGTCGAGCTCGACCGCGGCCTGTGGTCGCCGGCGCCCGTGTTCCGCACCCTGTCGTCCGTCGCGGGCACGTCGCTCGAGTCGGCCGAGGGCACGTGGAACCTCGGCATCGGCTTCTTCGCCGTCGTGGCGGCCGAGGCGGCGGATGCCGCGATCGCGGCCCTCGAGGCGGACGAGATCGCGACCTGGGTCGCGGGCACGGTCTCGACCGAGGCGCGCGATCTCGCGGGCTTCGAGCAGGGCGCCAAGGGCGTCGACGGCGGCGCGGTGCGCCTCCTCGGCTCGTACGCAGGCTAGCCTCAGGCGGTTCCGGCTGGCGGCGCAGTGCCGGCGCGCGCATAACTCCTGATGAAACCTGCGGCCGCCCGGCGTGAGTCGCGGAATCCTGCGGTGCGCTGGCCGCTATGCCGCCGCGCATCAGGAGTTATGACCGCGGTCACCGCCTGACCGCGTAGCGCGCGAAGAGGGTGCCGCCCGGGAAGGCTCGGCTCTCGAGCAGCTCGAGCTCGACCCTGACGCCGGCCGGCAGCCACGACGTGCCCCCGCCGACGACGACCGGCACGGCGTGCAACTGCAGCTCGTCGACGATGCCCGCCGCGAGGGCCTGTCCGGCGATCTCGGCACCGCCGATCGCGACATCCCGCTCGCTCGCATCGACCAGGGTGCGCACCGCGGCCGCGTCGAACTCGCGCTCGAGCCTTGTGCGCGCGGTGCTCGGCGCGTCGAGGCTGCGCGAGTAGACGACCTTGGTCGCGTCGCGCCAGATGTGCGCCCAGTCGCGGGCGACGGCGGGGGTCGCGTTGTCGGGGAAGTCCTCCCAATAGCTCATGACGTCGTACATGCGGCGCCCGTGCAGGAAGGTGCCGACGCCGCGGTGCCGGTCGTTGATGTGCTGGTGCACATCCTCATCGGGGGCCGCCCACTGGAAGTCGCCGTGCATGTCGGCGATGTAGCCGTCGAGGGACGCCGTCGCCGAATAGATCAGCCGTGCCATGCAGGCATGGTCTCGCGTCCGCGCCGATTCCGCGAGACCTGCGCCGGGCACCTTGAAGCACGCCCGGGAGGTGCGTTAGGCAGGTTGTGTGAAGACGTTCGAGGAACTGGTCGCCGAGGGCGTCGCCGAGTCGACCGACGGGTGGAGCTTCGCGTGGTTCGACGGCCGCGCCACCGAGGAGCGCCCGCCGTGGGGCTATGCGCGGCTCGCGGCGCAGGCGATCGGCGCAGCGGCCTCGGTGCTCGATGTGCAGACGGGCGGCGGCGAGGTGTTCGCCGCGGCGCTGGCGGATGCCACGCGCCGGCCCGCGCGCATCGCCGCGACCGAGGGCTGGGCCCCGAACCTCGCGATCGCGCGGCGGAACCTGACGCCGTTCGGCGGCGCCGTCGTCGATGTCGACGAGGCCGGGCCCCTGCCGTTCGCGGACTCGTCGTTCGAGCTCGTCGTGTCGCGGCATCCGCACGGCGTCGTCTGGGGCGAGATCGCGCGCGTGCTCGCCCCTGGCGGCATCTACCTCGCCCAGCTGATCGGCGCGGGCACCAACCGCAGGCTCACCGAGTTCTTCGTGGGCGAGCTGGGGGATGCGCATGAGGATGCCGGTCACGAGGCCCTCGTTCGCGCCGAGGTCGCCGCAGCCGGTCTCGAGCTCGTGCGGTTCGACGACGTGCTGACGAAGGTCGAGTTCTTCGACGTCAGCGCGGTCGTCCACTTCCTGCGCAAGGTGCTGTGGACGGTTCCCGACTTCACCGCCGAGCGCTACGACGCCGAGCTGCGCCGCATGCACGAGCTCATCTCGGCGCAGGGCTCGTTCGTGTCGTATTCGCGGCGGCTGCTCGTCGAGGCGCGGAAGCGCTGACGCGGCATCCCGCCGATATATTCCACTGCTGACATGCAGAAAACCCCGCCTCCTCTATCGGAAGCGGGGTGCTGCACGGAATCGCTGAGTGGGCTCAGGCGCCCTTCGGCTGACGGGCCTCGAACTCTTCCTCGTCCTCGTCGTCTTCCTCATAGCCCTCGGGCTCGTAGTCGGCCCAGGCCGCGTACTGCTCGTCCTCAGACGGTGCGTGCGTGCCGAGCTCGCGCTCAAGCGCCGCGTAGTTCACGTCCGGGCTGTAGGACTTCAGCTCACGCGCGATCTTGGTGTGCTTGGCTTTTTGACGGCCACGCCCCATGCGAGACCCCCTTACGACGACGGGCCGGGATTTGGGTGTGACCCGGCGCTCTAAACAGAGATGAAATCTAGCGGGTAGTTTAGCATGAGGCGCTTCGCCGCCTTCGACCCGGCCTCTCTCGAACCCGCTTGGAATCGCCTTGCCGCACCTGCCGATCCAGACCCAGGTCGTCGTCGTCGGTGCGGGTCAGGCGGGCCTCTCCGTCGCCTATTTCCTGAGGCGGTTCGACCTCGAGCCCGGCGTCGATTTCGTGGTGCTCGACCGCGGCCCGAGCGCGGGCGGCGCGTGGCAGCATCGGTGGTCTGCGCTGACGCTCGGCAGCGCGCACCGCGTGGCCGACCTGCCCGGCATGGACCAGCTGGGCATCTCGTTCACGACGGCCGATCACCACCGGCCGGCGAAGGATGTCGTCGAGGAGTACTACCGGCGGTATGAAGAGCACTTCGAGCTGCACGTGTTCCGCCCCGTCGAGGTGATGAGCGTTTTCAACCGCGGCGCCGACCTGTTCGTCAACGCGCGCGTGCCCGACGAGCACGACCCCGACTACCGCGAGGTCGTCGAGACCCGGCTCGTCGTGAACGCGAGCGGCACCTGGCGGGCGCCGTTCGTGCCGTATGTGCCGGGGATCAGGGATTTCACCGGCATCCAGCTGCACACCAACACCTACCGGTCTGCGGAGGATCTGCGCGGCAAGCGCGTCGTCGTCGTGGGCGGCGGCACGAGCGCCATCGGCTTCCTGCTCGAGCTCGAGGGCGTCGCGGCCGAGCTGAGCTGGGCGACCCGGCGGCCCGTCGAGTTCGACGACGACGAGCAGCTGAGCCAGGAGGGCGGGGTGAGGGCGGTGGCCGAACAGGATGCCGCAGCCAGAGCCGGTCGCCCGCTGCCCTCGATCGTGCACGGCACGGGCGTCGCGAAGACCCGACGCATCGCGGCCGGCATCGAGCGGGGTCTGCTCGTGTCGCGCCCCATGTTCACCCGCATCGAGGCGAACGGCGTGCGCTGGCCCGACGGGGCGTTCACCGAGGCCGACGCCATCATCTGGGCGACGGGCTTCCGCCCCGAGCTGCGCCACCTCGCGCCGCTGCGCCTGCACAACATGGGCGGCGGCGTCACGGTCGCGGGCGGGGCGGCTGAGACCGATCCCCGTATATTCCTCGCCGGGTATGGACCGCAGGCGTCGACCATCGGCGCCAGCCGCGCAGGCCGCGCGGTGGCGCGCCAGGTGATCGCCGCCCTGAGCTAGGGAGGTGCCGGGCAGCGGTCGTCACTTCCGCACAGTGCGCGACGGCGCAACCGTGCACGAGTGACGACCGGTGACCGGTGACCGGTGGGCGGTCACCGGTCACCGGTGGCCGCCCACCGGCGCACCCCGGCCGCCGCCGCTCAGTGCAGCGCGAAGGCGATCGCGACCGCGGCGGCGGCCGACCACGCCTGCGGGCGGCAGGCGGCGGGATAGGGCAACGGGGCCTCGGTGCCGTGGCGGGCGTCCCCGGAGTGCAGCTCCGGCATCCGGAACCCGAACCGCACGGCGGCGCTGATCAGGCCGTCGGCGAGCTCGCGCGCCTCGCGGCGCAGCCCCTCGCGGGCGAGGCCGATGACGGCGATGGCCGTGTCGTGCGCCCACACCGAGCCGCCGTGGTAGCTCAGGGGCCAGTACCCGGCATCCGCTGTCGACATCGTCCGCAGTCCGAACTCCGAGTTCATCTCGGGTGAGAGCAGGCGCCGCGCGATGAGCTCGGCCTGCTCGCGGTCGAGGATGCCGGTGCCGAGCAGGTGCCCCATGTTGCTCGCGACCGAGTCGACCTTGGCGCCGTGCGCGTCGAGCGCCACCGCGGGGTAGTCGCCGTCGGGGTGCGAGATCCAGAACCGCTCGTGGAAGCGGGCGCGCAGCTCGGCGGCCCACTGCGTCCACTCCTCGTAGCCCTCCTCGCCGAAGCTCTCCAGCAGCTCGGCGCCGGCCATGGCGGCCTGATAGGCGTAGCCCTGCACTTCGCAGAGCGCGATCGGCCCCTCGGCCAGCCGCCCGTCGTGCCACTGGATCGAGTCGTCCGAGTCCTTCCAGCCCTGGTTCGCCAGCCCGCGCCCCGACTCGTCGATGTAGCGCAGGAAGCCGTCGTCACCCATGCCGTAGTCGCGCATCCACGCGAGCGCGGCCTTGAGGTTCGGCAGCAGCTCTTTGATGTCGTGGCCGGAGACACCCCCGTGCCACGCCTTGCACAGCAGCACGATCCACAGCGGCGTCGCGTCGATCGTGCCGTAGTACAGCGGCGGCAGCGTGATGCTCAGCTGCGGCAGCTCGAGCACGCCGGGACGCAGCTCGTGCAGGATCTTGCCCGGCTGCTCGGCGTTGTCCGGGTCGACGCGCTCGCCCTGCAGCTGCGCGAGGGCGCGCAGCGTCGAGAGCGCGAGGCCGGGGTCGAGCGGCAGCATGAACTCGGCCGCCCAGATCGAGTCGCGGCCGAACATGGTGAGGAACCAGGGTGCGCCCGCGGCGAGGAACGGCTCGTCGTGCCCGTGCAGGGTGACGCGCAGCGCCTCGAGGTCGGTGAGCGCGCGCTCGGCCCAGCGCAGCAGCCGCTGGTCGGCGGTCGGCAGCGCCTCGAGATCCCACCCGGGGTCGCCCGGCACGGCCTCGACGACGGCGTGCTCGTCGTGCAGCTCGGCCGTCCAGCCGATCTGGGGCGAGCCGCTGGCGGCGACGTCGACCGCCCAGCGGAACTCGAGGCCGTCGGCGGTCTGCACCACGGTCGCCCCGGGCGCCGTGACCGCGAGGGACACGCCGTCGTCGTGCCAGCGCGCGACCGTGCCCGTGGCATCCGTCGTCACCTCGTCGGGCTCGGCGTTGTGCCGCTTCATGCCGTCCTTCACGAAGTGGATCGGTGTGAAGTCGGCGTGCAGCCGCAGCACCGCCGTCAGCGTGACGGCTTTCGGCAGCGCCGAGACGAACGCGATGCGCTCGGCCAGCAGGCCTCCGTCGATGCGGCGCGTGCGGTCGATGCGGAACCGCGGGTCGGCGCGTTCGCCCGGCAGACCGCGCAGCAGCATTGTGAAGGTGGTGAGGGATGCCGAGTCCTCCTGCGCGCGCAGCTGCTCGAGCGTGTGCCCCTCGACCTCGAACGACAGTGTGTCGATGACGCGCGTGTTCGAGTGGTACAGGCCGTGCACGGGCTGAGCGCCCATGTCGCCGCGACCGTCGGACCACGCCTGGGTCGGGGCGCGCATGACGACGATGGCGTTGTGCAGCAACGGCTGCGGTCGCTGGGTGGATGTCTGGGTGGATTCCTGCGCTCCGCCGTCCGTCATTATTCTTTGACCGCTCCTTCGCTCTGGTTCATGATGCGCTTCTGGAAGATGAAGAACATGACCGCCACCGGAATCGTCATGATCAGGGCGGCTGCCAGTTTCAGCGGATACTGGGTGCCCGCGCCGAGGCCACCGTTCGCGAGCGAGTTGAGGCCGGTTGTCAGCGTCATCAGGTTGGGGCTCTGCGTCGCGACCAGGAAGTGGGAGAACTCGTTCCACGAGCCCTGGAACGACAGGATGATGATCGTGATCAGCGCCGGGCGGGCCATGGGCAGCACGACCGACCAGAACAGCCGGAAGGTTCCGGCGCCGTCGATGCGCGCCGCCTCTTCGACCGCGACCGGGATCGACTCGAAGAAGCCCTTCATGATGAACACGCCCGCGGCGTCGACGAGCAGCGGCACGATCATGCCGGTGTAGCTGTCGAAGATGCCCAGCTGGTTCAGCACGAGGAACTTCGGGATCAGCAGCACCACACCCGGCACCGCCATGACGGCGACGAGGCCGGCGAAGACCACGTTGCGGCCTCGGAAGTGCAGGCGCGCGAGGGCATAGCCCGCCATCGAGTCGAAGAACACGCGGCCGAGGGTCACGAACACCGTGACGATCGCCGAGTTCATGAACCAGAGCGGGAAGTCCGAGTTCGCGAACAGCTTGGTGATCGCAGCGAGGCTGAACGGGGACGGGATCAGGCTGATCGGGTTAACCGCGGCATCCTGCTCCGTCTTGAACGACGTCGCGATCTGGATCAGGAACGGCATGATGTAGACGAGTGCGAGCACGATCAACAGGGCGTACAGCACCGACTGGGCCGCGACGCGGCCCGTCGACCAGCGGAACGGCTTCATCGCTCGGCCTTTCGTGCGGGCATCGGATTGAGCCTGCGGCTCTTGGAGATCGGCCGCTCACGCAGCACCCAGCGCTGGAAGAGCGTGAACAGGATGATGATCACGAACAGGATGAACGCGATCGCGGAGCCCTGACCCCAGTTGCCGTCTCCGAAGGACGTTTGATACGACAAATAGGCCGGGGTGAGGGTGGTTCCGCTCGGGCCGCCGTGGGTACCGATGGCGATCTGGTCGAAGACCTGCCAGCAGCCGATCAGGCCGAGGGTGATCACGGTGAAAAGCGTCGGCCGCAGCTGGGGCAGCGTGATCTTCCAGAACCGCTCGCCCGCCGATGCCCCGTCGACCATCGCGGCCTCCTGCAGGTCGCCGGAGAGGTTCTGCAGCGCCGCGAGGAACAGCAGCATGAAGGTTCCGGATGTCGTGAACACGGCCATGATGATGAAGGCGCTCATGGCCCAAGACGGGCCGCCGAGCCAGTCCCACCACGTCACCCTGAGGAAGCTGTGGTTCATCAGCACCGCGGGCCCACTCTGCGCACCGAAGTGCAAGATGCCAGCCGGCGCGTTGAACCAGTCGGGACCGTGGATGCTGAACCACGACAGCACCTTGTTGATCGCGCCCGACGTGCTGAACAGGAACAGCCACAGCACAGTGATGGCGACGCTGCTCGTCACCGACGGGAAGTAGAAGGCGGTGCGGAAGAAGCCCGAGCCCTTCAGGCGTCGGTTGTTGACCATCACGGCGAGGAACAGGGCGACCGCAGTCTGGATCGGGACGACGAAAATGACGTACCAGAAGTTGTTCTTGATCGCCATGCCGAAGTTCTGTTCGGCGAGGCCGCCGCCCGAGACCACGGACGAGTAGTTCTTGAAGCCGATGAAATTCACACCCGACTCAAGAGGGCTGCCCCGGCCGCCCCAGTCCGAGAAGCTGACCCAGAGGGCCATCAAGACCGGGATGACCAGGAACAGTCCGAGAAGCACCAACATGGGTGCCGTCATCAGCCACCCCGCGGGGGCCTCACCCTTGCGGATGGAGCCCCCGCGGCCCGTAGTCGGGCGTGGCCGCGTCGCCGCGGTCGTCATCTTTGACCCCTTACTGGTTCAGCAGTGCCTGCAGATTGGTCTGAGCTGAATCCAGAATGGTCTTCGGGTCGGTGGTCTTCAACTGTGCGATCTTGCCGTCGAGGTCGGTGATCACCTGCGAGACGCCCTTCAGAGTCGGCGTGCCCTGCGCGTAGGACGCCGCGTCGAGGAACGGCGCGAACTGCGGGAAGGTCGACTTCCAGTCGCTCGCTGCGGACTGGATCGAGGGCATCACGCCGAAGGCCTTCGCGAAGCCCATCTGGTCGTCCTTCGAGGTGAGCTGCTCGACGAGCTTCAGCGCGGCGGCCTGGTTGGGGCTGTCGGCCGCGATGCCCCAGCAGTTGGTGAACTGCAGGGTGCCCTGCCCGGCGGGGCCGGCGGGAAGCGGGACGACCGCGTAGTGGATGTTCGGATAGTCCGCCGTCATGGCGCCCGAGATCCAGTTGCCCTCGATGGTCATGGCCGCGAGGCCCTTGCCGAAGGCCTCACCGCCCCAACCCGTGCCGATGTCGGCGGCGAACTTCATCGTGCCCGCCTTGAGCAGCGACTGCGCGTAGGTGAGCGCCTGCACGTTCGCGGCGCTGTTCGCCGTCACCTTGGTGTTGTCGGTGTTGGTCAGGTTGCTGCCGGCCTGCACCATGAAGGCGCCGAGGCGCTCGTACTGGCCCGAGACCACGAGGCCCGTCGTGCCGCCGGTGGTGAGCTTCTTGGCGACGGTGGTCAGGTCATCCCACGTCTTCGGGTAGTCGGCGCTCGTGAGACCCGCCGCCTTCCACTTGTCGGTGTTGATGATGAGCTGCAGCGTCGAGAAGTCCTTCGGGGCGCAGTAGAACTTGCCGTTGTAGGTGAAGTTCTTGACGAGCGAGGGGTAGAAGTCGCTCTTCTCCGAGGCCGGCAGCAGGTCGCCGTAGGCGAGCAGCGAGCCGTTGGCCGCATAGCCGGGCAACGAGCCCGAGTCGAGGTAGAAGACATCCGCCGGCTTGCGCGCCGCGAAGCCCTGCGCGAGCTGCTGGCTGAGGTTGCTGGCCGGGATCACCGATGCGCCGATGCCCGAGGACTTCGACCAGTCGGCCACCGCCGACTTGACCGCGGCCGTCTCGGCGTCGCCGCTCGAGCCGATCATGACCGTCAGCGCGTCCTTCGACGAGGTGAGCTTCGACGACCCCGAGGTGCTGCCGCCGGTGCTGCCACCGAATCCCGAGCCGCACCCGGCGAGGGCGATGGCCGCTGCTGCTGCGACCGTCCCCATGAGGAGGGAACGTGTGATGCGCGATTTCATTGCGAGACACTCCTGTTCGTAATCCGCCACGTTGCAAGATTTGAACGATCAAATAAGCTTCAACCACAGTTGCGCCTTTGTGCGGCTCTGTCAATGATTTGCCCAGACTTGGTCTGCGGGTCTCGAAGGAGGCGGGCCGATGGCCGGTGGGATGCCCAAGCGCCTGCCCACGGTGAGCGACGTCGCCGCGCTCGCCGGCGTCTCGCGCCAGACCGTGTCGAACGTGCTGAACTCGCCGGCGGTCGTACGCGAGGGCACCCGCGAGCGGGTGCACACGGCGATCGCCGAGCTCGGCTACCGCCCGCACACCTCGGCCCGCCGGCTGCGCACGCAGCGGGCGGCGACCATCGCCGTGCGGCTCGACCCGGTGGGCGGCGGCATCTCGGGGGCGGTGCTCGACCGCTTCCTGCATGCCCTCGCGGAGCGCGGCGAGGAGCGCGGGCTCACGGTCATGCTCTACACGGCCGTCGACCCCGACGACGAGATCCGGCAGTTCCGCCGCCTCGTCGACGCCGCCGCGGTGGACGCCTTCGTCCTCGCCTCGACCTATCACGGCGACCCCCGCACCGAGTGGCTCATCGAGCACGACCAGGCCTTCGTCACCTTCGGCCGGCCGTGGGGCATCCCCGATCTCACCGACCCCAAGCATTTCTGGGTGGATGTCGACGGCCGCCACGGGGTGCGCGAGGCGACGGAGCAGCTGCTGGCCCGCGGCGCCCGCTCGGTCGGCTTCCTGGGCTGGCCCGCGGGCTCGGGCACGGGTGACGAGCGACGGGCCGGCTGGGCCGAGGCGCTGCGCGACGCGGGCTTCGACGACGCCCGGTCGGCGGCGCTGTCGATCGTCGCCGAGGAGGGCGTGGCGAGCGGGCGCGAGGCCGCTCGAGCTCTGCTCGAGCGCGAGCCGCACCTCGACGCGCTCGTCACGGCGAGCGACACGCTCGCCCTCGGTGCGCTGATCGCGACGGGCGGCCGGGTGCCCGTGGTCGGCTTCGACAACACCCCGGTCGCCGAGGCGATCGGGTTCTCGAGCATCGATCAGCGGGTCGACGAGGTGGCCGTCGCCGCCCTCGACCTGCTCGACGCGGTCGGGCGCGCCCAGTCGGCCGGGCCCAGCGGCCATCGACTCATCGAGCCGCGGGTCGTGATGCGCGAATCCGGGCCTCTGCTCGGCCTGCTGCGCTGACCCTCGATAGAGGCTCGGCTGCGGTCGGCACTCGTGCACGGTATGCGGCACGGGCACCGTGCTCAAGTGACGACCGGCGGAGGGGGGACCGGCTGGCGACGCGTCCGCTACGGCGTGCGGGCGTGCTCGGTGACCTCGGCGTTCGCGGCGGCGAGCGCCTCGGCCGCCGCGGCCGCGCGCGCGGCGTGCGTCGGGCGCGCGGCGCGGCGCACGGGCTGCAGGCGGCGCGGCTCGCCACGGCGGTCCTGACCGGGCAGCGGGCGCGAGCGGCGGCCGTAGATGAGGGCGGACGAGTCGAGCATCCAGGGCACGAGGGCGATGACGACGCCGTGCACGAGCATGAGCTGCCGGCTGATGCGGCGTGAGCGGTGGTTGTGCAGGAACTGCTCCCACCAGTGGCCCACGATGTACTGCGGCAGGTAGACCGTGACGACCTCGGAGCCGCAGAACTCGCGGCGCTTCTTGATGTACTTCGCGAGCGGGGTCGCGTAGTCGCGGTACGGCGACTCGATGAGCGTGAGCGGCACGTGGATGTTCATCTCGCGCCACTGCTCGCGCAGCCGCTCGGTCGACTCGTCGTCGACCACGATGTGCACCGCCTCGAGCGAGTCGTGCTTCGCCGCGATCGCGTAGTCGAGCGCCTTCAGCACGGGCTTCTGCATCTTGCCGACGAGCACGACCGCGTGGTCGCCCGACGAGCCGAAGGTGGTGGTCGAGTCGACCTCGACCTCCTTCTCGACATCGCGGTAGTAGCGGTTCACGCCGAGCATGAGCACGAAGAGCACCGGCATGATGATGAACACCAGCCACGCGCCGTGCGTGAACTTCGTGATGATCACGACGATGAACACGGATGCCGTGAGCAGGGCGCCGAAGGCGTTGATGCACAGCGACCGGACGATCGAGCCGCGGGTCATGAGCTCGCCGTCCTCCGTGCGGAAGCCGACGAACTCGCCCTTCTCGCCGGACTCGTGGCCCGTGCGCAGCAGCCTGATCCAGTGCCGAACCATGCCCGACTGGCCGAGCGTGAACGAGACGAAGACGCCGATGATGTACAGCTGGATCAGGGCCGTGACGCTCGCCTGGTAGATGATCAGCAGCGAGATGGCCGCGAGGGCGAGGCCGACGATGCCGTTCGAGAAGACGAGGCGGTCGCCGCGGGTGGTCAGCGCCTTGGGGGCGTAGGACTCCTTCGCGAGGACATACGTCAGCAGCGGGAAGCCGTTGAAGGCCGTGTTCGCCGCGAGCAGCAGGACCACCGCGGTCGCGGCCTGCACGATGAAGAACATCACCGTGTTGTTGCCGAAGGTCGCCGAGGCGATCTGCGCGATGAGGCTGCGCTGCGGGTCGACGGCGCAGCGCGTCCAACCCTCGAGGTCGCAGGGGTTCTCGGCGTAGTGCACGTGCGAGATCAGCGCCGTCCACACCAGACCGATCAGCAGGCCGATCGAGATGCCGCCGAGCAGCAGCAGCGTGGTGCGGGCGTTGCGGATCTTGGGCTTGCGGAAGGCCTGCACGCCGTTGGCGATCGCCTCGATGCCGGTGAGGGCCGAGCAGCCGCTCGCGAACGCGCGCAGCAGCAGCAGCACGACCGCGGCCTGCGCGAGCTGCCCGGTCGTGTGCACGTCGTAGTGGGCCGACTCGGCGATCGGCGTATGCCCGAAGACGGTGCGGGCGAGAGCCGTGAGCACCATCACGCCGATGCTGCCGATGAAGACATACGTCGGGATCGCGAACGCCTTGCTCGCCTCGCGCACGCCGCGCAGGTTCATCACCGCGATCACGATGACGCACAGCACGGCGAGCTCGACGCGGAACTCGGCGAGGCCGGGCAGCGCCGAGATGATGTTGTCGACGCCCGACGCGACCGAGACCGCGACCGTCATCACATAGTCGGTGAGCAGGGCGGATGCCACGACCAGGCCGGCCTTCTCGCCGAGGTTCTTGTGCGCCACCTCGAAGTCGCCGCCGCCCGAGGGGTACGCCTTGACCAGCTGCCGGTACGACAGCACGGTCGTGACGAGCACCAGCACGACGACGCCCGCGATCCACGGCGAGAACACGAGCAGCGAGGCGCCGCCTAGCAGCAGGATCATCATGAGCTCCTGCGGGGCGTACGCCACCGAGCTCACCGCGTCGGACGCGAAGATGGGCAGCGCGAGCCGCTTCGGCAGCAGCTGCCCCTCGAGCTTCTCGCTTGCCAGTGGTTCGCCGAGCAGCCACCGCTTTGCACTGAATGACTCGGTGGTCTGGGCACGGCCCTCGCTTGTCACGAGGGGCAAAGTTACTACCCGTTAGGGAAACGTCAAAAACACGTGCGGCGGGTCGCAGATCGCGCCCAGCCGGAATGCAGACGAATTTCAGCGCCCGAGGGCGTCCTGGAATTCCCGACGCGCCCGATCGAGCGCCGTGCGGAGCCCCGTGACGGCCGAATCCGCGAGCTTCCCCCGCTGCGCGAGATCGCGCAGTTCGCCGCGCAGAGCGGAGCGGAACTCGTTGATCGCGAGCTCGGCTTCGCGCAGTGCGAAGCGCGAAGCGGCGAGGGCGTCGAGGTCGGATGACGCGGGCGCCGGCCCCGCGGTGAACCGGGCGTGCTCCTTCGACTCGCGGGCGGCGCTCGCCAGGTCGGCGCGCAGCGACTTGAGCGCCGCGTTGACGCCCGAGCGCACCTCGTCGGCCAGGCGCCGCACCGAGTCGGTGACCTCGGCCTCGATGTCGGCGAGCTCGGACTCGCGGCGGCCCAGCTCGGCCCGCCCGGCATCCGTGATCTCGTACACGGTCTTGCGGCCGTCGGCCGTCTTGGTGACGAGACCCTCCTCTTCGAGCTTCGACAGGCGCGGGTAGATCGTGCCCGCGCTCGGGCTGTAGGTGCCGCCGAAGCGCTGTTCGATCGCCTGGATGAGCTCGTAGCCGTGCTTGGCGCCCTCGGCCAGCAGGCTCAGCAGGTAGAGGCGCAGGCTGCCGTGGCTGAAGACGGGCGGGTTCATGACGATGCCTGACCGGGCCGGCGGACCACCGAGACGTTGCCGCTCACGGAGTTGGCGGCGACCTCGACCCAGTGCTTGTCGAGCGGGCCGTCCTGGTAGTCGAAGTTGCGCGCGCTCGCGCCGCGGTAGATCGAGTTGTCGACCTGCAGCGTGCCCGAGACGGTGTTGACCTTGTAGCGCGCCGGGGTGTCGCCGTCGATGCGCAGCGTGAGGTCGCCGCTGACCGTGTTGGTGCGGATGCCGTCGGGCACGCCCTTCGCGTCCACGAACATGTTGCCGCTGACCCCGTCGATGGCGACCCGGCTCAGCGTGCCGCCGAGGGTGACATCCCCGCTCACGGTGTTCGCCTTCACGGCGCCGAGGTGGTTCTGCACGGCGAGCTCGCCCGACACGGCGTTGAGCTCGAGGTTGCCGACGAGGGTGTCGATGGTGAGGTCGCCGCTCACGGTGCTCGCCTTGGCGTCGGAGACGAGGCCCGAGATCAGGGCGTTGCCGCTGACCGTGCCGAGCTTGAGCGCCACGTCGCGGGGGACGAGAACCGAGACGTCCGCCCGCGCCTTGCCCTGCCACGACTTGAAGACGTCGAGGAAGTTGTCCCAGCGCAGCTGCGGGTGGTCGATCTCGAGGCGGTCGCCGACCACGGTGACCTTGATGTCTTTGCCGGTGACCCCGCCGATCTCGACGCGGGTCGTCGGCTCGTCGTGGCCGATGACGTCGACCTGGCCGCCGATGAGGCCGATCTTGATGGATGTGACGCCGTCGACGTCGATCGTCTTGGCCTGGCCCGGGTTCACGAGCCACTTCTCTTCGGACATCCTGCCCTCCAAACGCGATATATCTCGAAGTTGATGGATCAAAGATAACACGATATATCGCGTTGTGAGGTCGGGGTTTCCCCTGATTTCCGGGTGCGGGATGTCGGGGTGGTGAAACGCGCCCCGGATGGAAAAGTCACCGATCCGGTCTGTGCGTGCGGCGTATGCGGCGAGTCGAGAGCGGTTTCGCCGAATCGGTTACTTTTCGCTGCTGTGCTTCGCGGATCATCCGCTCGATGACGGTGAGCACCTTGTCCCACTCCCGGTCGACGAGCCTCGGGCCGATGCGGAGCACGCGGATGCCTGCCGCTTCGGTCATGAGATCTCGCCGATGGTCCTCTTCCAATGTCTCGGCATGCTGCTTCCCGTCCGTCTCGACGGCTACCACCCGATCTACCAGATTGTCGAGGTGACCGACCCCGTGCAGAGGGAACTGAGGCACCACGTTGTGCCCGCGGGCTTCGAGCCGCAGCCGGACCTTCGTCTCGTAGCCGGACTGGGCGCGGAACAGGGTGTCCACCTTCTCGATGTCCACCCGGAGCCGGCGCGGCAGCGCAACCATCACCTCGTGCGCCTCGGCCGGCGTGAGCCTGCCCAAGTGCACCGCCGACTCGATCGCGGCGATGAGGTCTTCCGGTGGCAGGCAGCGCGCGGCGCAGAACAGCGCCTCCTTGGTCGAGACGCGAGTCTTCGATCCGCCGGGGAAGAGCTCGGTGTCCCAGTGCACCCGGATATCGCGGTGCGTCGCGGCGACCCGGGCCGGCGCATGTCGGTCACCGCGTCGCAGACGGAGATGGATGCCGGCGTAGTGGCCTGTCCAGACCCCCTCCGCACGGAGCACGGCAACGCAGTCGAGGCGAGCCTTGCAGGCAATGGCCACCCGCTCGGCGGGCTCGAGATGCGTGCAGGCGAAGGTGCCTTGGCGCGGCTTGTACACGGCGCCGGATGCGACCAGAGCGGCGCGTCCCTTGCCGTCGATGCCGGTCTCGGCCAACTCGGACGTCCGTGCCACGTGGCCCAGCGCGCAGAGGGGTGAGGTCATTCCGCCACTGTGATCGCGGAGGGCATGCCGCAGGGCCGGAAACCACTGGTGTGGAGGAGGTTGTGGAACCGGGCGACAGGCAACCGGTTCGGTGGAGAACGGCCGGTTCAGGCATCCTCGCCACCCGGAATCACCGAATCGATGACTTTTGGCGCCCGCGCCCGCGGCCGGCACCCGCACCGGCGCCCGCACACAGACTTGCGTTATCTCGCGCTGACAGGATCTCCGCATGCACCGTCTCGCCGTCCTGAGCATGCGCAACCGCGCGCTCATCGCGCTCATCACGATCTGCGCCGCGCTGTTCGGGGGTGTCGCGCTGACGAACCTCAAGCAGGAGCTCATTCCGAGCGTCGACTTCCCGCAGCTGGCGATCCTGACCGTCTACCCGGGCGCGAGCCCCGCGGTCGTCGCGCACGACGTGAGCACGCCGATCGAGACGGCGATCCAGGGCGTGCCGGGGCTGTCGCAGACCTCGGCCGTCTCGTCGAGCAACCAGTCCCTGGTCACGGCGCAGTTCGACTACGGCACGAACCTCGACACCGCCGATCAGAAGCTCACGCAGGCGATCAACCAGATCAACAGCCAGCTGCCGTCGGATGTCACGCCGCAGGTGATCCGCGCGAGCCTCGACGACCTGCCCGTGATCCAGCTCGCGGCCACCGGCGTCTCGGACACCGCGAAACTCGGCGACGACCTGAACCGCCTCGTGCTGCCCGACCTCAAGAAGGTCAGCGGCGTGAACGACGCCCAGCTCATCGGCCTGGCGGGCCAGCGGGTGACCATCACGCCCGACGACGCGAAGCTCGCGGCCCATGGCCTGACCACGCAGGCCATCACGAGCGCGCTGCAGCAGAACGGCGTGCTCGTGGGCGCCGGCCAGGTGACCCAGGGCGGCCAGACGCTCACGGTGCAGACCGGCCAGCAGTTGACCTCGACCGCCGACATCGCGGCGCTGCCGCTCATCGGCAGCTCGGCCACGGGTGCTGGCACAGGTGCGGCTGCGGCCACGAGCGGCGCCCGCGGGCTCGGCGCCGCCGGAGCGGCAGGCGTCGCGGGCGCGACCAGCACGGCCGCTCCCGCCGCGACGCCGTCCGTCACGAAGCTCGGCGACGTGGCATCCGTCGTGCTCGACACAGACCCGCAGACCACGCTCTCTCGCGTCAACGGCGAACCCGCGCTGACGATCGCGGTCACCAAGCTGCCCTCGGCCAACACGGTCGAGGTGTCGCAGGCGGTGCGCAAGCTGATCCCGGGCTTCGAGGCCAAGCTCGGCGGCGGCGTGAAGCTCACGACCGTCTTTGACCAGGCGCCGTTCATCACGCAGTCGATCAACTCGCTCGCGGAGGAGGGCCTGCTCGGCCTCGGCTTCGCGGTCGTCGTGATCCTGCTGTTCCTGCTCTCGGTGCGCTCGACGCTCGTCACGGCGATCTCGATTCCGACGAGCGTGCTGATCACGTTCATCGCCATGTGGGCGAGCGGCTACACGCTGAACATCATCACGCTCGGCGGTCTGACGATCGCGATCGGGCGCGTGGTGGACGACTCGATCGTGGTCATAGAAAACATCAAGAGACATCTGGTTCCCGGAGTCACGACCCCGGCCGATCGCGCGAAGACCGTCGTCACAGCCGTGCGCGAGGTCGCGGGCGCCATCACGGCGTCGACCGTCACGACCGTCACGGTGTTCCTGCCGATCGCATTCGTGGGGAACGTCACGGGCGAGCTGTTCCGCCCCTTCGCGCTCACCGTCACGATCGCCCTGCTCGCCTCGCTGCTCGTGGCGCTGACGATCGTGCCCGTGCTCGCCTACTGGTTCCTGCGCGCGCCCAAGCAGCACCACCGGCACGCGACCGAGAGCGAGGCCGCCGAGGCGATCGCCGCCGACCCGGCCGACGCCGACCTCGAGAAGGTCACCTGGCTGCAGCGCGGCTACCTGCCGATCATCCGCTGGACGATCGGGCACTCGAAGCTCACGATCGTGCTGGCCGTCGCCGTGCTCGTCGGCACGGTCGCGCTCGGCCCGCTGCTCTCGACGAACTTCCTCGGCAGCAGCGGCCAGAACACCCTCACGGTGACGCAGACGCTGCCTGCCGGTGCGAGCCTCGACGCGAAGGACGCCGCGTCGAAGAAGGTCGAGCAGGTGCTGCTCGGCACGAAGGGCGTCACGACGGTGCAGACCTCGGTCGGCGGCAGCGGCAGCGCGATCGCGGATGCCTTCGGCGGCGGTGGCGGCGGCACGACCTTCAGCGTCACGACCGACGCCTCGGCCGACCAGACGGCGCTGCAGGACACGATCCGCAACGAGCTCAAGGCCATCACGGGCGCGGGCGACATCGAGCTCGCCGCGAGCCAGGGCTTCGGCGGCTCGAGCGACATCGAGGTCGACCTGAGCGCTCCGGACGACGCGACGCTGCAGCAGGCATCCGACGCGCTCGTCACGAAGCTCTCGACCTACAAATCGCTCACGCAGGTCTCGAGCAACCTGTCATCCGACCTGCCCTACATCGCCGTCGACATCGACCGCACGAAGGCCGCGCAGGCGGGCCTCACCGAGGCGGCGCTCGGCCAGCTCGTGTCGCAGGCCATGCAGCCGACGCAGATCGGCCAGATCGCGATCGACTCGACGACGCTCAAGGTCTACCTCGACAACCCCGACGCGCCCACGACGCTCGCGCAGCTGCAGGCGCTCACGATCCCGACGGCCGCCGGTCCCGTCGCGCTGTCGACCCTCGCCGACGTGCACCGCACCACGGGCCCCGCGCGCATCACCACGCAGAAGGGGCTGCGCACGGCGGCCGTCACCGCGACCCCGGTGGGCCAGAACCTGACCGTCGCGAGCGCGGACGTGCACGCCGCGCTCGCCGCGGTGAAGCTGCCCACGGGCGCGACGGCGACGATCGGCGGCGTGCAGTCCTCGCAGTCGAGCGCCTTCTCGCAGCTCGGCCTCGCGCTGCTCGCGGCGATCCTGATCGTCTACATCGTCATGGTCGCGACGTTCAAGTCGCTGCGCCAGCCGCTGCTGCTGCTCGTCTCGGTGCCGTTCGCGGCGACCGGCGCGATCGTGCTGCAGGTGGTCTCGGGCATCCCGCTCGGCGTGGCATCCCTCATCGGCGTGCTCATGCTGATCGGCATCGTCGTGACGAACGCGATCGTGCTCGTCGACCTCGTGAACCAATATCGCGAGCGGGGGATGTCCGTGCCGGACGCCGTCGTGCACGGGGCCTCGCGCCGACTGCGGCCCATCCTGATGACGGCGCTCGCGACGATCTTCGCCCTCACCCCGATGGCGATCGGCCTCACGGGCCACGGCTCGTTCATCTCGCAGCCGCTCGCGATCGTGGTGATCGGCGGCCTCGTGTCGTCGACCGTGCTCACGCTCGTCGTGCTGCCGACCCTGTACAACCTCGTCGAGGGCGCGCGCGACCGGCGGGCTGCCCGGCGCGCGGCGAAGGTCACTTCGAGCGTTGCGGAGCCGATTTCTCAGCCTTGACCAGCACCTTCTGCACGGCGGTGAACTGTGGCTTCGGCTTCAGGCTGTCGTCGTAGAGGGTCGCTGCGCCCTCGCCGCTGAAGGTCTGGGGGATCCAGGAGTCCTTGTCGTCGAGGTCCCACACGGTGTACGAGATGCACTGCGGGACATCGACGCAGGCCTGCATCGTCTGGGCGAAGATGTCGGACTGCGTGGCGACGTCGGCCTTGCTCACGGGCAGCTGGTCGCGGACATCCGCCTCGGTCACCGCGACGTCGAGGCCGAGGCCGGCGAACTTCGCCAGCTGCGTCTCGAGGTCGGGGGCCGCGTAGGTCGCGTCGAGGTGGGTCTCGAAGCCGACGCCGTCGATCGGCACGCCCTGCGACTTGAGGTCCTGCACGAACGCGTACTCGGCGCTGGCCTTGATGCCCGCGTCCTCGATGCCGTAGTCGTTCAGGAAGAGCTTGGCCGCGGGGTCGGCCTCGTGCGCCCAGCGGAACGCGTCGGCGATGTAGCCGGGGCCGAGCTTCTCGAGCCAGATGTCGTTGCGCAGCTCGCCGTTGTCGTCGAAGGCCTCGTTGACGACATCCCACTGCCAGATCTCGCCCTTGAAGTGGGTGACCTCTGCGGTGATGTGGGCCTTGAGGATCGCGCTCAGCTGCGCGGCGCTCATCTTCGGCGCGGCGTCGGTGAGCCAGGTCGGCAGCTGCTGGTACCAGACGAGGTTGTGGCCGCGCACGAGCTGGCCGTGCGCCTGCGCGAAGGCGACGAGCTTGTCGGCGGCCGTCCAGTCGTAGGTGCCCTCGGTGGGCTCGACGAGCCCCCACTTCATGGCGTTCTCGGGCGTGACGGTCGAGAACTCGTCGCCCGTGAGCTGCGCATAGGCGGGGTCGTCGAGCCTGTCGGTGTTGACCGCGACGCCGACCTTGAGGCCGAACTTGCCCGCAGCGGCGCGCAGCGTCGTCGAGGATGCCGCGACCGAGGTGTCCTTCGTGGCCGCGGTGCCGCTCGTGCAAGCCGTGAGGGCGGCGAGCGCGGTGAGGGCGAGCAGGACGGCGGCGGACCGCGCCAGCGTGCGGGTGCGGGATGTCACGGCGGCACTCCTTCGTGCAGACGGGGGCGGCCCGGCGTCGGCGCGGGCGGTCTCAGAGTAGAGGGTCGGCGCTGTGAATCGCGAAAACGTTTAGCGTCGGGCTGAGCGCGCTCAGCTGGGGCCGGTCGTCAGTCATGCACGGTTCCGGGGTGTCGGACTGTGCGGAAGTGACGACTCGACGGCGGTGGCTGCCAGTGGGTCGCGGCCAGGCGGTCTCCCAGCCGCTGCGCGTAGCCTGATCACGTCGGCTTTCTGATGTGCCCAGTGTGGGCCACCCGAAGTTTGTATGTCAGAGCGGCCGGTAGGGGTGCTCCGCGCCCCCGGGCCCCGCGAGGTGGCGGGTTCTGAACTCATGCAAACTCAAGAAAGCAACGGCGATTCATGCCCAAGAACATGAAGCGCGGCGGTAGCCGTGCGAACAATTTCGACCCTTCCTACGCGCGCCCGTCCAAGCAGAAGCCGGGCTCGCGCAGCGCCGGCCACCGCGGCTATCGGCCGGATGACGCGGGCGCGGCCCCGGAGAAGAAGGCTCGCTGGTCCAATGAGACCCGTGCCTTCCGCGACAACGTCGCCGGCCGCCCGGCGCGCGGTGCCGGTGCCGATCGTGACGACCGCGGCTTCGGCCGTGACGATCGCGGAGACCGCACTGACCGCGGTTTCGATCGTGGCGGCCGTGACGAGCGTCCGGCCCGCGGCGGCTTCGACCGCGACGAGCGCCCCGCGCGCGGTTTCAACCGGGACGACCGCGGCCCGCGCTCGTTCGACCGCGACGCCGACCGCCGTCACCAGAGCGGCGAGCGCCGCTTCGAGCGCGGCAACCGCCCCGACCGCGCCGACCGGATGAACCGCTTCGAGCGCGACGAGCGACCGACCCGCTCCTTCGACCGTGACGAGCGCGCCCCGCGTGCGTTCGACCGCTCGGACCGCCCGGCTCGCTCCTTCGATCGTGATGAGCGCCCGGCCCGTGGCGGTTTCAACCGCGACGACCGCGGCCCGCGTCGCTTCGACCGCGACGACCGCCCGGCACGTGGCGGCTTCGACCGCAGCGACCGTCCGGCTCGCTCGTTCGACCGTGACGACCGTGCCCCACGTTCTTTCGACCGCAGCGACCGCCCGGCTCGTTCGTTCGACCGTGACGAGCGCCCCGCGCGCGGCGGCTTCGACCGCAACAACCGTGCCCCGCGCGGCTTCGGCCGCGACGACCGCGCGCCCCGCTCGTTCGACCGCAGCGAGCGCCCGGCCCGCAACTTCGACCGGAACGACCGCGCCCCCCGCAACTTCGGCCGCGGCCGCGATGAGCGCGCCACTTCCCGCTTCGAGCGCGATGACCGCCCGGGCCGCGAAGGCTTCGTCGACCACGACCCCCGCTACGACCGCCCGCGCGGCCACCGCAGCGAGCGCCAGGGCGACTTCTACGGGGACGCGAAGCAGAAGGCATCCTTCACCCCGCAGGACGACGTCGTGCTCGAGCGCCTCGAGGCCCAGGCGACCCAGGCCGCAGACGTCGAAGGCGTGACCTTCGGCGACCTCGGCCTCGGCTCGGGCATCGTGCGCGCGCTCGACGAGCTCGGCGCGACGAGCCCGTTCCCGATCCAGGCGGCGACGATCCCCGATGTGCTGAGCCGTCGCGACGTGCTCGGCCGCGGCCGCACCGGCTCGGGCAAGACGATCGCCTTCGGCGCCCCGGCCGTCGAGCTGCTGCTGCGCGCCGGCTCGGCCGAGATCGCCGCGGGCAAGCGCACCAAGCGTCAGCAGGGCCGTGCGCCCCGCGCGCTGATCATGGCGCCGACGCGCGAGCTCGCGCTGCAGATCGACCGCACGGTGCAGCCGATCGCGCGCGCCGTCGGCCTCTACACGACCCAGATCTACGGCGGTGTGCCGCAGCGCTCGCAGGTCATGGCGCTCGAGCGCGGCGTCGACATCATCGTCGGCACGCCCGGCCGCATCCTCGACCTCATCGAGCAGGGCCGCCTCGACCTCTCGCACGTGCAGGTGTCGGTGCTCGACGAGGCCGACCACATGTGCGACCTCGGCTTCCTCGAGCCCGTGCAGGAGATCCTGCGCCAGACCTCCGAGGGCGGCCAGAAGCTGCTGTTCTCGGCGACGCTCGACGCCGGTGTGGCCAAGCTCGTCGACGAGTTCCTCGTCGACCCGGCGGTCCACGAGGTGGCCGGCGAAGACCAGGCATCCGGCACGATCGAGCACCGCGTGCTCGTGATCGACCACCGCGAGAAGCTCGACATCATCCGCGAGCTCGTCGACCGCGACGGCAAGACGCTCGTCTTCACGCGCACGCGCAGCTATGCCGAGGACGTGGCCGAGGGCCTGCAGGATGCCGGCGTGCCCGCCGTCGCCCTGCACGGCGACCTCAACCAGGCCAAGCGCACCCGCAACCTGCAGCGCATGACGCAGGGCAAGGTCAACGTGCTCGTCGCGACGGATGTCGCGGCCCGTGGCATCCACGTCGACGACATCGATCTGGTGATCCAGGCGGACGCGCCCGACGAGTACAAGACCTACCTGCACCGCGCCGGCCGCACCGGCCGCGCGGGCAAGACCGGTGTCGTCGTGACGCTCGCCGCGCGCGGCCGCACGCGCCGCGTCGAGGGCCTGCTCGAGCGCGCCGAGATCACCGCCGAGTGGGACACCGTGGCCCCCGGCGACGAGCTGCTGCGCACGCTGGCGCAGGGCGCTCGGGACTGACGCCGTCGCGTCGGCGCCGCGGTGCCGACGCAGTGCCGTCGCGTCCGGGAACCGGATCCGCTTTCCGGGAGTCGGATCCGGTTCCCGGAAAGCGGATCCCGCACCCGGAAACACACGGCAGAGCGCCCGGACGGTAGGAACCGACCGGGCGCTCCGTGTGTGTTCGGCGGGATGCCTCAGCCGGTGTACGACGGCAGATAGCTCGTCTCGACCGAGTTCGCGTCCTCACCGGGCTGGGCGAGGCGCACCTCGGCGCCCTGGTCGTTCACGACGTGTGTGATCGAGCCGTTGCCGTTGAGGAAGCGGGTCATCGCGTCGGTGATCTGCACCCCGGGCGCGTTCGGCACCTGGATCGCGGAGTGGTCGGCGATGTCGACGCCCTGGTCGAAGTACGAGTACACCCCGAGCCCGTAGGCCTGGTGGCTCGTGACCTGGTCGCCGACGCGGTAGGACGCGTAGCCGGGCTGGGTGCCGTCGGTCCAGGCATCCTGGCTCGGCACGTCGTACGGCAGCTCGGACTGGTAGAACACGGTCGTGCCGCCGTTGCCGTTCCACACCACCTGGTTCTTCTGGTAGTGCTCGACGGCCAGGCCGGTCGCGGTGACGTCGTCGCCGTTCACCTGCAGGCCGGTGTCGCCCGTGTTGGCCGTCCAGCCGACGCCCGTGCCGTGGTCGGCGCGCCACGACCAGATGTCGTCGAGGATCGTGTGGTCGGTGTTGACGACGATCGCGGTGCCGACCGAGCCGGGCTCGGCGCCGCCGACGCGCACGAACACGTCGGAGAGCAGGGTCGGGTTCGCCGCCGACGACTGCGGGGCGGCGGCGTGCGCGGCCGGGCCGATCTGGATCAGCACGTTCGACTTCTTCGGGCCCGCGTCGACCGTGATGCCCGAGATGACCGTGCCCGAGCCGGGGCCGGTCACGAGCGCCGTGTTGCCGTTCGTCGGCACGAGGGTGGGCAGGCCGAGGCCGAGCACGACCGTGCTCGCCGCGTGCACCACGTTGATCGGCTGGGCGTAGCGGTAGACGCCGGGCGTCAGCAGCAGGTTCTTGCCCTGGGCGAGCGCCGCGTTGATCGCGGAGATCGAGTCGCTCGGCTTGGCGATGAAGAACGAGCCGATCGGCAGGGATGCCCCGGCCGAGGCATCCGTCGACCAGTTCACGCCGCTCGTGTCGGTGCCCGCCTTCGGCACGAAGACCTTGTACTGGCCGCCGTCGACGTAGAGGAACGGGGCCTCACGGGTCGTCGGCGTGGTCGGCAGCACGGTCATCGGCGGCGACGGGTAGGACGGCGCCGGCGCGCCCTGCACGCCCGAGAACACCATGTTCCAGACGCTGCCGTTCCATGAGCCGATCGACGAGTCGCGCGTGTACCACTGCTGCTGCGAGCCCGAGACGACCTGGCCCGAGACCTTCGAGTTCGCGAGGTAGCCGCCGCTCGAGTAGCCGCCGAAGCGCGGGAACAGCGAGAGGTCGCCCGCGATGTCGACGCGGCGCAGCGGGGCGGCCTGCGAGACCGCCCACTGCAGCACACCGGGGTTGGCGTCGCCCTCGGTGAAGACGCCGGGGACGACCCCGGGGAACTCGCCGGCCGTGTAGGTGTTGGCGGCGATGTCGGCGTCGGTCGCCTTCTCGATCGGGTTGATCTTGACGTTCGAGAGCGAGCGCCAGAAGTTGTCGAGCGCGCTGTCGCCGCCCGCCCACGGCATCGCCTGGTGGCTCGCCTGCCCGTCGGAGTGCACGGCGCCGTTGATCGTGACGTCGTCGGGGGACGCCCCGAGGCCCGCGACCTGCTCGTAGTAGCCCACCGAGCCGTTGACGAGGTCGGCGGCGGCGTCGATCGAGCCGTCGGTGCCGGTCGCACTGCCGTAGGTGCCGGGCAGGAACAGCACGGCGTGGCGGTTCGTCGAGAACTCGCTCTCGCCGCCGGCCGCGGCCAGCGCCTGGTTGATCTGCTGGGTCGTCCAGCTCGGGTCGATGATCGTGACGTTCGGGCCGAAGCCCGGGTTGGCGGGGACGTTCGGGCTCGCGGCGGTGTCGGCGAGGGCGGGGGCGGCGGATGCCGCGAAGCCGCAGCCCGTCACCGCCAGTGCCGCGGCCACCACGAAGGCCGAGCGTCGGGTGCGCGTGCGCACGCGTCGGTTCACGCTGTTCTCCTTTGAACAACTTGGGTCAGAGGGGCTGAGTCGCCCCTCGCAGCCAGGCTATAAGCCCGGCGATCGTGGCCTCCACGGCCGCGGGCATGTCAACGGTCGGTTCGAGCAGCCACTGCACCTGCATGCCGTCCATCACGGCGATCGTGGCGGACGCCGCGATCTCGAGCCGGGCCTCAGGGGTGTCGCGAGGAGCGATCGGGGCATAGGCGCCCATGATCATGTGGCGCAGCCCGTCGAAGCGGTCGCGGAAGAAGTCGGCGGCAGGGTGCCCGTCGGTGACCGATTCGGCGGCGAGCACCGCGTAGCCCTGAACGATGCCGGCTCGGGTCATGTTGAGCCGGACCGTCTCGACGAGGTGCGCGAGCAGCTCCGACCCCGGCGGCACGTGCTGGCCGTCGAGGTCCTTCACGTCGTCGCTGTCGCGGTATTCCAGGACGGCCACGAGCAGATTGTCCTTGGAGCCGAAGTGGTGCAGCACGCCGGCATGCGTCATCCCGGCGAGCTCGGCGATCTCGAGGAGCGAGCCCTTGTTGTACCCGCGGGTGCCGAAGACGGTCATGGCCGCGTCGAGGATGCGCTTGCGCGTCTCAGCGGTGCGGGGCCGCGGTTTCTGGGCCCGATCGGCGGCGGCGACCGGGCGCCTGGTTGCGGTGTTGTTCGGCATCCGACCCCATTTCGTGACGTTCCGTAAACTGTAGCCACATCTACTTGCTTACAAGTCAGTAAGTGTGACTATACTCAGGAACCCGCGGCGGGGCAGCCGCGAGAGATGGTGCACAAAGGAGTGCTGATGACCGCTCATCCGAGCGCGGGCAGAGAACGCCCGGAGGGGAAGTTCGCCGCCTGGCTGTACGACTTCCGGCAGCAGTGGCAGCTTCAGCTGATGGTGTGGCCGGGCGTCGTCTTCATCATCGTGTTCGGCTTCCTGCCGCTGTACGGCTACGTGATGGCCTTCCAGAACTACACCGTGACCAGCACGATCTGGAATGCGCCGTTCGTCGGCCTGGCCAACTTCCAGCTGATCGTCACCGACCCGACGTTCTGGAGCTCGCTCGTCAACACCCTCGGAATCTCGCTCCTCAAGCTGGTCATCGAGTTCCCGCTGTCCATCGTGCTCGCGATCATGGTCTACGAGCTCGCCGGCGGGGTGTTCAAGCGCGTCGTGCAGGCGATCTCATATCTGCCGCACTTCATCTCCTGGATCGTGCTCGGCGGCATGCTCGTCGTCTGGCTCTCGTCGACGGGGCTGTTCAACCAGATCTTCGGCGGCAGCACGAACCTGCTCCAGCAGCCCGGTCTGTACTGGCTCATCGCAGCGCTGTCGGACACGTGGAAGGAGGTCGGGTGGGGGACCATCCTGTATCTCGCCGCGATGGCGGCCATCGATCCCTCGCTGTATGAGGTGGCGCGCGTGGACGGCGCCGGGCGGTTCCGCCGCATCTGGCACATCACGCTGCCGGGCATCCGCGGGATGATCGCGCTCCAGGTGATCCTGTGGGTCTCCGGGCTGTTCGGGTCCAACCTCGACCAGACGATGGTGCTGAACAACCCGCTCAACGACCCCCGGTCGAACGTGATCAACTTCTACGTCTACCAGGTCGGCTTGCATCAGGGGAACTTCTCCTACGGCACCGCCGTCGGTCTGGGCATCTCCCTCATCTCCCTCATCCTGCTGCTCGGCGCGAACTTCGCGACGAAGAAGCTCAACGACAACACCTCGATGCTCTGAGGGAGGACCTGCCCGTGGTTACGACAATCGACCCCTCTGCGGCGCGAACGCGCGGCCCCCTCGTGGTGGAAGGCCGGCGTCGGCCGGCCCGCCGCCCGCCCGCCGGGCGGCCGACCCTGCTGCAGCGACAGGACGGCGGTCTCTTCAACATCGTCAACGCGATCATCCTTCTGGCGTTCGCGCTGATCATCGTGGTCCCGGTCTGGAACATCGTCGTGTCGTCGCTGGCGACCGGCACCGATCTCAGCCAGGGCGTCGCCCTCTTCCCCCGGCACTGGACGCTCGCGAACTACCGGCAGGTGCTCGGCGACTCGTCCATCTGGACGGCCTTCGGCATCTCGGTCGCCCGGACGGTGCTCGGCGCGCTCAGCCACGTGCTGTTCTGTGCGATGGTCGCGTTCGCGATGTCGAAGGGCTTCCTGCGCGGCCGCAAGGTGTATTCCGCGATGGGCATCGTCACGATGTTCTTCGGCGGCGGCATGATCCCCACCTACTTGCTCATCAAGTCGCTCGGGCTCATCGACACCTTCTGGGTGTACATCATCCCGGGGCTGCTCGCCTACTTCGACGTGATCATCCTGATGAACTTCTTCCGCGGCATCCCCGACTCGCTCGACGAGGCCGCGAAGCTCGACGGCGCGAACCACTTCCAGACCTTCTGGAAGATCTTCCTGCCGCTCTCGAAGCCGGCGCTCGCCACGATCGCCCTGTTCAACGGCGTCGGCCAGTGGAACGACTTCTACTCGCCCCTGCTCTACATCAACTCGAACACCTGGCTGTACCCGATGCAGATGAAGATCTATCAGATCGTGGTCCAGTTCCAGCAGTCCCAGGTGCACGGCTTCAATCCGAACGCCGCCAGCATCGTCTCCTCCCAGGGCATCCAGCTCGCCACGATCGTCGTGACGGCGCTGCCCATCGTCATCGCCTACCCGTTCCTGCAGAAGTACTTCGTGGGCGGGATGATGATCGGCGCTGTCAAGGGCTGACGGCGGCGGGTCCGGCCCATCCACCTCGGCCGTCGTCGGTGCACGGCGGTCAACCCAGACGGCAGACCTCCGCGTCTGCAGGAAAGGAACACAGCAGTGAAGAACATGAAGATCGTCGGGGCCGCGGCGGTGATCGCCTCCGCCGCCCTGCTGCTCGTCGGGTGCTCCGCCGGCTCCGGCAGCACGACGGCCGCAGACAAGCTGCCCGCATCCCGCGTCAAGGTCGACGCGAACACGCCGTCCTGGAAGGCCGACTCCAAGACCAAGAAGACCCTGACCTGGTACGTCGACCAGACCTGGTGGAACCCGCCGATGCAGTCCAAGGTCGCCCAGCAGATCTCGAAGGATCTGAACATCACGATCAAGTACGTCGCCGGCGACGACACCAAGCTCAACACCTACTTCGCCTCGGGCAACCTCCCGGACATCGTCACCTTGAGCGGCGGCACGAACCCGGCCGCAGCGACCGCGAACCAGTGGGCGCTCCCGCTCAATCAGCTGGCCGCGAAGTACGACCCGTACTGGAACAAGATCGCCTCGGCCCAGACGATGGACTGGATGAAGCTGAAGGACGGCAACACCTACGGCTACCCCAGCTTCTCCAACTCGGCGGCGGACTATCAGTCCGGCCAGATCAAGCCGGAAGAGGCGTTCGTCATCCGCAAGGACGTCTACGAGGCGCTGGGGTCGCCGACGATCAGCACCCCGGCGGACTTCGTCAACCTGATGAGCGAGATCAAGGCGAAGTACCCGAGCCTGACCCCGCTGGGATTCTCGGCGAACGGCGCGCTGGACAGCACCGTGCAGGACCTCCTGGGGGTGCCGTACTACCAGAACGGCAAGGTGTACGACCGCAACACCGACCCCGACTATCTGAAATGGGTCGAGGCGATCCGCCAGGTCGGCGCCAACGGGGGCTTCTCGCAGGACGAGCTCAACGCCACCGACACCGTCTTCCAGCAGAACGTCTCCAGTGGCAAGTTCGCCTCCGTCATCCTCGGCAGCGCGATCAACTACGCCTCCTCGCTGCAGGCGCTGATGCAGGCGCACCCGGGCGAGCAGTACGTCGCGATCCCGGCGATCCAGTCCACGACGGGCCGGAAGCCGGTGCTGCAGCAGGCGGGCATCTCGGGGTGGATGCCGACCTACATCACGCACAGCACCAAGGACCCGGAATCCGCGATGGAGCTCTTCACCTACCTGCAGAGCGACTACGGCCAGATGCTCACGAACTACGGCTGGGAGGGCACGACCTACCAGAAGAACGCGGACGGGACCGTTCAGCTGCTCCCGACGATCAAGACGCAGGCGGCGAGCAACAACGACGCCTACAACAAGGAATGGGGAATCGGCCAGTTCTACCTCTTCGGCCATGACAAGTGGAAGGCGGTCGACCCGACGGACTCGTACCCGGCCGCGCTGACGACGATCTTCGACTGGGGCAAGGGCTATCTGACGCCCGAGTTCCCGCAGGAGAACGCGACCGTCTTCGCGAGCGGCTCCGTGCAGGGGCGTGACTACACGAACATCACGAACAAGTGGACGACGACGCTCGCGACGATGGTCACGGCCAAGAGCGCGGCCGCGAGCCAGAAGGCGCTCTCGGGGTACGAGAGCTTCCGCAGCGGCAACGGCTGGTCGCAGGTGCAGGCCGTCGAGAACGCGAACGTGAAGGCCAGCCTGAAGGCGCTCGGGATGCCGGCGAACGCGAGCACGCCGAACAACTAGGGGACGCACAGGGGGAGCGGGGCGGGGCGGCGTCAGTGCCGCCCCGCCCCGTGATCGACGGAAGGATGAGAATGAGCATGGTGGTGAACGGCTTCCTCCGGCGCGACGGCCGTCGGCTGGTCAACGACAGCGGCGAGGTCCTCCTGCGCGGCTGGGGCATCGGCAACTGGCTCCTGCCCGAGGGCTACATGTGGCGGCACGAGGAGTCGCCGCGGATGGACCGGCCCCGCCGGATCGAAGCGGTCGTCCGCGAACTGGTCGGCTCGGTGGACGCGGCGGCGTTCTGGCAGTCCTACCGCGACCGCTACTTCACGCGTGCGGACGTCCAGCGCATCAAGGCGCAGGGCTACAACTCGATCCGCCTGCCGCTGAACTGGCGTCTCTTCCTCGCCGACGAGCCGGGCATCGCCTTCCTCGACGAGGGCTTCCGCCGCGTCGAGGACGTCGCCGCATGGTGCCGCGAGGCCGACCTCTACCTCTGGCTCGACCTGCACGGCGCCCCCGGCGGTCAGACGGGTGCGAACATCGACGACTGCATCGACGACATCCCGCGTCTGTTCACCGACGCCGAGAGCTTCGAGAAGGGGCTCGCGCTCTGGGAGGAGCTCGCCCGCCGCTGGGCGGACGACCCCGTGATCGCCGGATACGACCTGCTGAACGAGCCGATCCGCCCCGTCGATCCGAGCCGGGGCTTCACCGACTGCGAGCATCTGGTGCCCGAGTTGATCCGCTTCTATGAGGAGGCGATCGTCCGGATCCGGGCGGTCGACGGCAACCACTGCGTGGCCGTCGAAGGTCACCACTGGGCGACCGACACCACCGTCTTCGACCGGCAGTACGACGAGAACTGGGTGGTGCACTTCCACCGGTACTGGGAACCGCCGACGCAGGCGATGTTCGAGGACTTCCTTGCGATCCGGGAGCGGTTCGACGTGCCGATCTGGCTCGGCGAGACCGGGGAGAACTCGAACGAGTGGTTCGCGGCCGTCGCCGGGATCTGCGAGCATCTGCAGGTCTCCTACCACTTCTGGCCCTACAAGAAGATGCAGTCGCCCTCGTGTTCGGCGAGCATCCGGATGCCGCGCGACTGGCACGAGGTCATCGCGTACTCGAAACGCGGACGCCACCCGGGCACCGCGCGGGCGAAGCGCATTCTCGACGAGCTCCTCGACAACCTGTCCCTTGAGGCCTGCGTGCTTCACGACGAGGTGGACCTCGCGATCCTCTCGGAGGCGCCCGCACCGTGAACGAGGTGTTCAACCCCGAGGGGCGCCTCTACCAGGTGCTCCTCAAGGTGTACGAGATCGTCGCGCTGCACGTCCTGTTCGTCGTGACCTCGGTGCCGCTGGTGACGATCGGTGCCGCGACGACGGCGACCTACGCCACCTGGTTCCGGATCTGGAACGGCGTCGACGACGGCAAGCTGGTGCGCACCTTCTTCCGGGAGTTCCGGAGCAACTTCCGCAAGAGCACCATCCTGTGGCTCGTGATGGCCGCGGTCGTCGCCGTCTGCGCCTGGCTCGTCTACCCCGTCGCCGTCGCGCCGGCGATCCGGGCGTTCCCGCCGCTGTCGCTCGCGGCGATCCTGCTCGTGACCGTCGCCGCGCTCGCCGCGGGCTATCTCTTCCCGCTCCTCGCGCGCTTCGAGAACAGTGTGTGGCGGACGGTGCTCAACGCGTTCGTGATCGCGATGACCAACATGGCGGCGAGCGTCGCCGTCTGCGTCATCAACTTCGGCATCCTGGTCGGCGGGTTCGTGTTCGCCGGACGGTTCGTGGTGCTCTGGCTGTTCGGCGCCGTCGGCGTCGCCTCGTTCTTGAGCAGTTGGATCCTCAACCGGGTGTTCGCCGCCTACCTTCCGGCGGAGGAGCCGTCGGCCGCTAGCTGATCGGCCGGTAGAGATCCGCCTCGAAACGGTAGGCGTCGCCGCGATAGGTGTTCACTCCGAGCAGCACAGGGGAGCCGTCGTGAGCGTAGGCGACCTCGCGGCCGATGAGCACCGGCGAGCCGACCGGGATTCCGAGCTGCGGGGCGATCTCGGTGCTCGCCCCATCGGCCTGCACCGAATAGGCGCTGCGGCGGATGCGCACCCCGCTCACCCTGTCGAGCTGGTCGTAGAGCGAGGCGTCGGCCATGTCGGTCTCGGCGAGCGCGCCGGCGATGGTCACGGGGATGACGTTGGCGTCGACGCACACCGGCGTTCCGCTCATGCCGCGCAACCGAATGAGGGAGAGCACCTGGGCGCTGGGGGCGATGCCGAGCTTCGCGGCTTCCTCGAAGGTGGCCGCGCGCACCTTCTGCTCCAGCACCATCGCGGTCGCGGTGAGCCCGCGCTGCCTGGCCATCTCGGTGAAGCTCTGCAGGACGCTCGGCGGCTCGCCCACGGTCTGCCGGGGCACGAACCAGCCGCGCTGCGCGGAGCGCGAGAGAGCGCCGTCGGCCTCCAGTCGGTCGAGCGCAGCGCGGATCGTCTCGCGGCTCACCTCGAGTTCGGCGGCGAGGGCGCGTTCGCCCGGCAGCCGGCTGCCCGGCGCGTAGAGCCCGCGGGTGAGGGCGTCGCGCAACCGGGTGTACGCCTCGTCGCTCGCCGTCCTCGCCCGCATGTCTAGAAACATACCAGTTGGGCCACTGGTTTGGTGAAATCATCCGAATTATGCGTTCCGCCAAGCAAAATCGACATTAATTGGGCCAAAACTGGACTAAGTGGTCTGCTTATCCATACGATTGGCCGAGGGGGCTACAGCTCAATCCGGACTATCCACCCGAAATCGACCGCGAGGCGGTCGTCAGAGTTCAAAGGAGACCTCTCATGGCAATACGGAAGCGCCTACTGGCCGCGGTGGCCGTGGCGGCACCGCTGGCCCTTCTGCTGAGCGCCTGTGCGCCGGGGGCGGTGTCGACACAGCCGAACAAGCAGCCGACGAGCGTGTCGAAGAACATCGCCTCCGAGGGCGACGTGACGCTCAAGATGCTCGACACCTTCCAGGGCGGCGACAGCACCTGGGTGAACGCGGTCATCAAGCAGTTCGAGGCGAAGTACCCGAACGTGAAGATCAGCCGCACGACTCAGAACTTCGATCAGGTGATGAGCACGCTGAACCTGCGCTTGGCCGACCCGAACGGCCCGGACATCGCCACGGTCAACAACGGCTGGCAGTCGGAGGGGACGCTCGCGCAGGCCGGTCTGATCTTGAACCTGGACAAGTACGCGTCGCTGTACGGCTGGAAGAGCGAGATCCCGGCCACGATGCAGCGCGAGCTGGAGTTCACTCCGGACGGCAAGCAGATGGGGTCCGGGTCGCTGTATGCCGTGCCGACGGCCCGCTCGTCGCTCATCGGCCTGTACTACGACAAGGGGATCCTCGACTCCCTGGGCCTGCCCGTTCCCCAGACCCTCGCGGACTTCGAGGCCGACTGCGCCAAGATCAAGGCCGCCGGCAAGGTGCCCATCGTCTACGGGTCCGAGGACAAGGGCCCGAACACGGCGATCCTGCTCGCCGTCCAGGACCTCTACGGCACGGCGCAGAACATCGGCGACTTCGTCTACTCGAAGAACGGCAGCAGCGGGAAGATCGCCGACACCGGAATCGTCCAGGCCGCGCAGACCGTGAAGAAATGGGCGGATGCCGGGTGGCTCACGCCCAACTACGCCGGCATCCAGTACGCCGACGCGGTGAACGCCTTCCAGAGCGGAAAGGGCGCCTTCCGGTTCGAGTACACCGGCACCTTCTCCTTCACCCCGGCGCAGCAGCAGTCGTTCGGATACGTGCAGCTGCCGCAGGTCGCCGACCCGTCGACCGTCGTCGGGACCGGATCGCCGAGCGCGAACCTGGCGATCTCCGCGAAGTCGAAGCATCCGGACGCCGCCGCTGCGTTCCTGGACTTCATCGCCGGCAAGGAGGCGGCCCAGCTCGGGGTCGACCAGGGCGACCTGCCGCTGCTGCACTCCGGTCTGAGCGTGCCGTCGAACAACCCGGAGTTCGCGACCGAGGTCGCCGGGCAGAACGCGCTCGACAAGGACAACGGCTACGTGCCGTACTTCGACTGGTCCACCCCGACCATGCTCGACACGCTGGGCACCCAGCTGCAGCTTCTGCTGGCCGGACGGGCGACCCCCGACCAGCTCGCGCAGGCCGCGCAGCAGGACTACGACAAGTTCCAGACGCAGCAGAAGAACGGCTAGCGCGTGACCTCTCGTATCGCCGTTCGGCGGCCGCTCCGGGCGGCCGCCGAACGCCCCGGAACGCGTCGACGTCGTCGGGCATCCCGATGGCTCGGCCTCTGCTACGCCCTGCCCGCACTCGTGTTCTACGGCGCCGTCGTCATCGCGCCCGTCTTCCAGAGCGTGAACTACTCGTTCTACGACTGGAACGGCGTGACGGCGGCCCGGTGGGTCGGAGTGCAGAACTATGTCAGCTTCTTCACGGACCCGGCCCTGTCCGCGGCGCTCGGGCACGTCCTCGTCCTCGTCGTGTTCTTCGCGGTGCTGCCGATCGTGCTCGGGCTGATCAGCGCTGGTCTGCTCGGGCGCGGCAGGGTGACGGGTGCCGCCGTCTATCGGTGGCTGCTGTTCCTGCCGCAGGTGCTGACCACGGTCGTCGTGGCCGTGATCTGGAAGCGCATCTACGGGCCGGACGGCCCGCTCAACGAGGCGTTGCGGGCCGTGGGGCTCGGGCATCTCGCGGTCAACTGGCTCGGTGACTTCACCTGGGCGCTGCCGGCGCTCGGCCTGATCGGAACCTGGAGCGGTCTCGGCTTCTGCATGGTGCTCTTCGTGGCCGGCGTCTCGGCCATTCCGAACGAGCTGTACGAGGCCGCGCGCATCGATGGCTGCGGCGCCGTCGCCGAGTTCTTCCACATCACGCTGCCGGGCCTGCGCGGGCAGCTCGCCGTCGCGCTGACCCTCACCATCACCAGTGCGCTGCGGGCGTTCGACCTGGTGTGGATCACGACACAGGGCGGCCCCGGCACGGCGACGACGACCCCGGCGCTCCTGCTCTATCAGAAGGCGTTCGAGAACCCCAATGTCGGTCAGGCCGCGGCGATCGGCGTGGTGATGGCGCTCATGTGCCTCGCGATCGCCCTCATCATCACGCGATCGGTGGAGGCGAAGGACTGATGATCTCCGCATTCGAGAGGCTCATGAACCACGCGGTGCTCGTGGTCATCTCCTTCATCGTCGTCTTCCCGGTCGGCTGGTTCCTGCTGACCTCGCTGAGCCCCAACACGGCCGGCACCATCGATCTCGCCCATCTGACCTGGTCCAACTTCACGACAGCGTGGCAGGCCGGGGACTTCGGGCAGGCGATGACGGCGTCCGCGGTGATCACCATCGGCGCCGTCCTGGGGCAGATGGTCACCGCGATCCTCGCCGGCTACGGCTTCAGCGTGCTCGGCGTCGCGGGCGAGAAGATCATCTTCCCTGTCATCCTCTTCGGCCTGATGATCTCCTCCGAGGTGTTCATCATCCCGCTCTACTACGAGATGCGGCAGATCGGGCTGACCGACTCCTGGCTCGGGCTGATCCTGATCCAGATCGGCATGGGCGTGCCCTTCGGGACGTTCTGGATGCGTGCGACCTTCAGGGCGGTGCCGCGTTCCCTGATCGAGGCGGCGCAGATGGACGGCGCCCGTTCGTGGCGGGTCCTGTGGGCGATCCTCTTCCCGATCGCCCGGCCGTCGGTCCTCACCCTCGCGCTGCTGTCGTTCATGTGGACGTGGAACGACTACTTCCTGTCCCTCGTCTTCATCTCCGACCCCGCCAAGCAGCCGGCGACCCTCGCCCTCGGCGTGTTCCAGGGGCTGCATGTCTCCCAGGTGAACCTCCTGGCGGCCGGGTCGCTCATCGTCGCACTGCCTGTGCTGCTGCTCTACGTCTTCTTCCAGCGGCACTTCATCCAGGGCGTGATCAACGGAGCGCTGCGCGAGTGAGCATCCGGCCAGAGCAGGTCCACTCCCGGCGTGCCCACCGGACTCATCGCGCCATGACGTTCTGTGCGCGCGAACTCAAGACGAAAGGGGCGGAGTCGTGCAATTGACCCCCCAAGTCCTTGACGATGCCGCAGCGATCGGCGAGGCCGTCGCCGACCTGATCGTGGATCGGCTGGTCGCGAAGGGCACGGACCCGTTCCTGCTCGGCTGTCCGAGCGGGCGCACGGCGGTGCCGGTCTATGCGGCGCTCGCACGCCGCGCCCGTGCCGGGCAGGACCTCTCGAGACTGGTCGTCGTGATGATGGACGACTACCTCATCCCGAACGATCACGGCGGCTACCGCATCGTCGATCAGAACGCCTCGTATTCCTGTCTGCGCTTCGCGCGGGAGGAGATCCTGCGCCCCATCGCGGACGCCGGCCGGGCGGCCGGCACCACGCCGCCGCAGGAGATCTGGACAGCGGACCCGGAGACGCCCGCACACTTCGACACGCGCATCGAGGCCGCCGGCGGCATCGACCTCTTCCTTCTCGCGTCGGGCGACAGCGACGGGCACATCGCGTTCAACCAGCCCGGCACCGATCGCGGCGCCCGCACCCACCTCGTCGAGCTCGGCGAGGCGACCCGGCGGGACAACATGGGCACGTTCCCGGAGTTCACGCGCTTGGACATGGTTCCGCGCCACGGGGTCACCGTCGGCGTCGACACGATCGCGCGGCTGTCCGCGTCGGCCGTGATGATCCTGACCGGGGCGCACAAGCAGAAGGCGTTCGCGCGGATCACCGCGGCGCGCGCGTACGAGCCGGACTGGCCCGCCACGATCGTCACCGAGTGCCAGGACGCCTCGATCCTGGCGGATGCGTGCGCCGCCGGCATCCCCGCGAGAGCATAGGAATCCTCGATGCCAGTTCGCTGCGACAGCCGGAAGGCCATGGAATGGGCGTGAGTCCGAAGTATGTGATCGGGGTCGACATCGGCGGGACCAAGACCCGGATCGTCACCGCTCCGGCCGATGACGCCGACGGTGCCGCACTCGAGGATCTGACGGTCGCGAGCTCCGCCTGGCGCGGCGGGCTCGGCGACCCCCGGTCGGATGCGATCGGTCTCCACCGTCTCATCGTCGACCGGCTCGGGCCGTCGGCGCTCGCCGCGGCGCTCGCGGTCGGCGCGCACGGCTGCGAGAACACCCGGCAGTGCCGTGAGCTCGAGGACGCCCTCCGCACCCGCTTCAGCGGACCGGTCATCGTGGTCAACGACTCGGAGCTGATGGCCCCGGCCATGGGGATTCCCGAGGGGATCGGCCTCGTCGTCGGAACCGGGTCGATCGCGACGGCCCGCTCCGCGGAGGGCGAGCTGCTCACCGCCGGCGGATGGGGCTGGCTCCTCGGCGACGAGGGAAGCGCGCCCGCGCTGGTCCGAGAGGCCACTCGCGCGGTCCTGGCGGCCCTCGACCGCGGCGAACCCCTCGACCGGCTCGGTCGGCGTCTCATGGCGGCCTTCGGGGTGCAGGATGCCGCCGGGCTCGCGCTGGCCGTGACCGACGGCGCAGCGGCGACGGCATGGGGCGATCACGCGCCCGAGGTGTTCGCGGCCGCCGACGAAGGGTCCTCCACGGCCCAGGAGGTGATCCGCCAGGCCGGGGTGCAGCTCGCTCTGCTGGTCCAGCGGATCCGACAGCGCGGCGTCCCGTGGGACACGGTCGTGGCGGGCGGCGCGGTCATCGAGCGGCAGCCGCGACTGCAGGCCGCCCTGTACGACGCGGTGGAGAGCGCCACCCCGTCGATCCGGCTGCGGATCCTGTCGCAGCCGCCCGTCGTCGGGGCCGTCGCCCTTGCGCGTCGCAGTGCGGCGCGATCTGAGAACACGTAAGCAGAATGGAGAAGGCGCACACATGAAGGTCACACTGATCGGCGCCGGCAGCCGAGAGTTCGCCGGAAAGATCCTCCGGGATCTGCTCTTGAGCAAGCCGATCGCCGACAAGGGACTGGCGATCACGCTGATGGACATCGCCGCCGGGCCCCTGGGCGAGATGGAGACGTACGCGCGCGGGCTCATCGCCCGCCTCGGCCACGACGCGAGCGTCGAGGCGACCACCGATCTCGATGCCGCGGTCGCCGGGGCCGACTTCGTGGTCACCGCGATCGAGGTGGACCGCTATCACTACTGGTCGCAGGACTTCACGGTGCCGCGCAAGCACGGGTTCCGCCAGGTGTACGGCGAGAACGGCGGCCCCGGCGGCCTCTTCCACGCCCTGCGCCAGTTCGGCCCGTTGCTCGAGATCGCCCGCGCGATCGAGCAGCACGCGCCGGATGCCCTGTTCCTCAACTTCTCGAACCCCGAGCACAAGGTCTGCGAGGCCATCTCGCGGCTGACGAACGTGAAGGTGGTCGGGTTGTGCCACGGCTACTTCATGGGCGTGCGGCAGATCTCCGAGTTCCTCGGCGTCCCGCGCGAGCAGCTGGAGCTGCCCGCGGCCGGCATCAACCACTTCACCTGGTTCCAGGCGATCCGCGATCGCGAGACGGGCGAGGACCTCTACCCGCGCCTGCGCGAGCTCGAGCGCACCGCGAACTGGGTCTCCGAGTGGCACGAGATCGCGCTGTCGCGCATCCTGTTCCGCCGCTTCGGACTGTGGCCGTCGCCGAGCGCGAACCACCTGGGCGAGTACATCTCGTGGGCTGAGGACTACGTGGTGCCCCAGCTGCAGTACTTCCACGACCCGGCCGAGGGTTCGCCGTGGCGCGAGGGCGCTCCGACGCCCGAGTGGTTCTATCACGTGGGTCTCGCCGACACGCAGCGCCCGCTGCACGCCGCTCAGCACGACGGCCCGGTCGGCGTCCCGCTCGAGGAACAGGCGATCGAGGCATCCGAGGAACTGGCGATCCCGATCATCGAGTGGGTCGCCTGCGGCGTGGAGCGCGCCCTGCCCGCCGTGAACATCCCCAACCGCGGCGCGATCCCGGGCCTGCCCGACGAGATGGTCGTGGAGGTCCCGGCGGTCGTGCGCGACGGCGAGCTGGTGCCCGTGCCGATGGAGCCGCTGCCCGAAGGCATCCTGGCGATGGTCCAGAGGCAGGGCTCCATCCACAAGCTGCTGGTCGAGGCGTACGCCGAGCGATCGAAGCAGAAGCTGCTCCAGGCGATCCTGCTCGACCCGGTCGTCGACTCGCACAACCGCGCCGTCGCGATGCTGGACGAGTTCCTCGACCTCCAGCGCGACGTGCTTCCGTCGCTGGCCTGACCCGCAGGAAGGGAGGAGAAGTGTCAGCTCGACCCGTCGACGTCGACTCCGTCCTCGCCGCCCTCACCCTCGAGGAGAAGGCGTCGTTGCTCTCGGGCGTCGACGACTGGTTCACCCAGCCGATCGACCGCCCGGGCCTGCCGGCGCCGGTGCCGTCGATCGAAGTGGGCGACGGACCGCACGGGCTCCGGAAGGAGACCGGGGTCGACATGGTGTGGGTGCCGGCGACCGGGTTCCCCACGGCATCCGCCATGGGGGCCTCATGGGATCGCGAGCTGATGCGCCGGGTCGCGCTCGCCATCGGCGAGGAGGCGCGCGCCGAGGGGGTGCAGGTCGTGCTCGGGCCGGGGGTCAACATGAAGCGCTCGCCGCTGTGCGGCCGCAACTTCGAGTACTTCTCCGAGGACCCGATGCACGCGGGCGAGCTGGGGGCGGCGTATGTGCAGGGGCTGCAGTCCGCCGGGGTCGGGGCCTCGCTGAAGCACTTCGCAGCGAACAACCAGGAGATCGAGCGGACGCGGATCTCGGTCGAGGCGGACGAGCGCACGCTGCGCGAGATCTACCTGGCCGCGTTCGAGCGCGTCGTCCGGCTCGCCGACCCGTGGACGGTCATGTGCTCGTACAACCGCCTGCGCGGGGTGCACGCCTCGCAGAACCGGTGGCTGCTCACCGAGGTGCTGCGTGACGAGTGGGGCTACACGGGGGCCGTGGTGTCCGACTGGGATGCCGTGCACGATCGTGTCGCGGCGCTGCAGGCCGGCCTGGACCTCGAGATGCCGGGCACGCAGGGGCGCACGGACGCCGAGGTCGTCGCGGCCGTCCGCGCGGGCGAGATCGACGAATCGGCGGTCGACGCGGCCGCTCGGAGGGTGCTGGAGCTGGTCGCGCGCGCCTATCCCGGGCCCGAGCTCGTCGACGGCCCCGTGATGGCGCTCGGGCACGTCGCAGGCCGGAGCCTCACGGCGGAGCAGCTCGGGCTGCTCCGCGCCGAGGACCACCACGCGCTCGCCCGGGAGGCCGCCGCCGGCTGTCTCGTGCTGCTGCGCAACGAGCCGGCCCCCGGCAGCGCGGCGCCCGTCCTCCCGCTCGCCGAGCAGGAGTCGGGCCCGATCGCCGTCATCGGCGCGTATGCGCGGCATCCGCGGATCCAGGGCGGCGGGTCCTCCGGCGTCGAGCCGACCAGGATCGACATCCCCCTGGACCGCATCCGCGAGATCGCCGGAGCCGAGGTCGTCTACGCCCCCGGCTATGTGCACGCGCCGCAGAACGCGTACCAGGACGACAGCCTCGCGGTCCTCGCGGCGCACGGGCTCACCCCGGGCGACGGGCCGCTTCCCGTCGGGCGCCGGGCGGCGACGCTCGTCCGCGAGCTGCAACTCGCCGAGCTCGTGCAGCTCGCCGGCGTCGGGCCCCTCTCCGCCACGGCACAGGGGCTTCTCGACGAGGCGGAGGCCGCCGCCGCGCAGGCGCGGTCCATCATCGCCTTCGTCGGGCTGCCGCTCACCTCCGAGCAGGAGGCGAAGGACCGCAGCGGCCTCGCGCTGCCGGCGGACCAGGCCGCGCTGATCTCGCGGCTGGCGGACCTGCGCGACCGCACCGGGGCGTCCCTCGTCGTCGTCCTGTCCAGCGGCTCCCCGGTGACCATGGACCCCTGGCACGACCGCGTCGATGCGATCGTCGAGACCGGACTCGCCGGGCAGGGCATGGGTGCGGCGATCGCCGACATCCTCTTCGGCAGATCGAACCCCAGCGGCAAGCTCGCCGAGACGTTCCCGCTCGCGGTCGGGGACACCCCCGGCTTCCCGAACTGGACCGGCGAACGCGGCACGGTGCTCTACGGCGAGGGGGTCTTCATCGGCTACCGCTGGTACGACGCCCGCCGCCGAGCCGTGCGCTACCCGTTCGGGCACGGGCTGTCCTACACGAGCTTCGCGTACGAGGACCTGTGGCTCGAGGTCGTCGACGCGGAGGCCGGTCGGGTGCGCGCGTCGTGCGTGATCACCAATGACGGGGCGCGCGGCGGAAGCGAGGTGGTGCAGCTCTATGTCGGCGATCCGGATGCCGAGGTGCATCGGCCGCTGCGTGAGCTGCGCGGCTTCGAGAAGGTCGACCTGGCCCCGGGCCGATCCGCTCGGGTGGTCTTCGAGCTGCAGAGCCGCGACTTCGCCTACTGGGACGGCGCGGCTCGTCGCGGCGACGGCCGCACCGGAGTGTGGCGACGAGAGGGCGGTGAGTTCCGCATCGAGATCGGCGCGTCCTCGCGCGACATCCGGCTGGCCGCCACGCTGCAGCTGCCCGATGATCCGGACGCCCCGCCCCTCATCCCCGACGCGAAGCTGCTGGAATCCGTCGGTTCCCGATTCGTCGACGGCCACAGGGGGTGAGCGCGACCGGGATCACCGTCGCCGTCGTCGGGTTGGGCTTCGGGCAGGATTTCGTCCCGCTGTATCTCCGGCATCCGCAGGTCGCGGGCGTGGTCCTCGTGGAGCCGGACGAGGAGCGGCGGCGGGAGGCGGCGGCCCGCTTCGGACTCGACGCCGGCTATTCCGGGCTCGATGACGCGCTCGGCGATCCGAAGGTGGACGCCGTGCACATCCTCGCGCCGGTGTTCCTCCACGCCGACATGGTCGTGGCCGCGTTGGAGGCGGGCAAGCACGTCGCCTGCGCCGTGCCGATGGCCACGACGCTCGACGACATCGACCGGATCATCGCCGCGGCCGAGCGGTCGGGGCTGACCTACATGATGATGGAGACCGCCGTGTTCGCGCGCGAGTACTTCGCGGTGCGCGACATGCATTCCGCCGGCGAGCTCGGCGCGCTCACCCTGTATCGGGGCTTCCACGTCCAGAACCTCGACGGCTACCCGCCGTACTGGCAGGGCTTCCCGCCCATGCACTACGTGACCCACGCGCTCGCGCCGATCCTCGCGCTGCTGGGGACGTCGGTGCTCAGCGTGAGCTGTCGCGGGGCGGGCCGGCTGACGGCCGAACGCAGGGCGGGCGGCTTCGAGAACCCCTTCCCTGCCGAGGTCGGCCTGTTCGCCCTCCGTGACAGCGACGTCGTGGCCGACGTGACCATGTCGTTCTTCCAGACGGCCCGGTCGGCGATCGAGGGCTTCTCGCTGTACGGCGAGAGACGCGGCGTCGAGTGGGCGCCCGCCTACGGCGGCCCGCTCACGGTCTATGACATGTCGGGCCCGGAACGAGGCGAGCGCGGGAATCGGGTGGATGTCGCGCAGCTCCATCCCGCCGGCCGGACCGAGACGCTGCCGGAGTCTCTGCGCCCCTTCGTCCAGCCCACCCGGGCGCGCTTCTCGGCGACCGGCGACCCCGTTCGAGTCGAGGCGTACCACGGCGGGTCCCATCCGCACCTGGTCCATGAGTTCGTCTCCGCCGTGATCGAGCGTCGTCCGTCGGTGATCGGCCCGCGCGAGGCCGCGACGTGGACCGCCCCGGGCATCTGCGCCCACCTCTCGGCACTGCGCGGCGGGGCGGCTGTTCCCGTGCCGCAGTACCTCGCTGTTCGGGAGCCGGATCCGCTGTGCGGGAACCGGAGCCGGCTCCCGCACAGCGGATCCGGCTCCCGGGGGCGCACGCCCTAGGCTGAGATCACCCGACCGCCCGAGCCCGAGGACCCCATCGATGCCGTCGCTCGAAGACAAGATCCGTCTGCTGACCGGTGAGACGTCGTTCACGACGCACGCGGTCGACTCCCTCGGCGTCGAGGCGATGGCGCTCAGCGACGGGCCCATCGGCATCCGCGGCATCGCCGAGCCCGCACCGGTCGCCGCACAGCTGCCGGCCCCGTCGGCCGTCGCCGCCACGTGGGACCCCGAGCTCGTCGCCCGCCTGGGGCGCCTGATCGGGCGCGAGGCGCGGCGCCTCGGCATCGACGTCGTGCTCGCGCCCGTCGTGAACCTGCAGCGCACGCCGGTCGGCGGTCGCCACTTCGAGGCCTTCAGCGAGGACCCGGTGCTCACCGCCGACACCATGGTCGCCTTCGTCGCGGCCGTGCAGGCCGAGGGCGTCGGGGTGTGCGTCAAGCACTTCGTCGGCAACGAGTCCGAGACCGAGCGCACGGAGTACATCGCGCGCATCCCCGAGCAGGCGCTGCGCGAGGTCTACCTCGCGCCCTTCGAGGCCGCGGTGACGCGGGCGGGCGTGTGGTCGATCATGGCGGCGTACAACAAGGTGGATGCCGGCGGCGAGACCTCCCAGGCCACCGATCACTCGTTCTTGCTGGGCCATGTGCTGAAAGGCGAGTGGGGCTTCGACGGCGTCGTCGTCTCCGACTGGCTCGCGACGAAGACCACGGTCGAGTCGGCCCTCGGCGGCCTCGACCTCGTCATGCCCGGCCCCGGCGGCCCGTGGGAGCAGCGGCTGACGGATGCCGTGAACGCCGGCCTCGTGCCCGAGTCGGTCATCGACGACAAGGTCGCGCGCCTCCGGCTCCTGGCCGAGCGCGTCGGCAAGGCGACGGGGCCCTCGGTCTCCATTCGGTCGCAGGCTCCCTCAGTCGACCAGCGGGACACAGAGCCCCCCGCCGGTCGACTGAGCGCAGACCCCGCCGGTCGACTGAGCGCAGCGAATGGAGACCACGGGGACGCCGAAGACGCGGCGACCCTGCTGCGCGAAGCCGTGGCCCGGGCATCCGTCGTGCTCCGCAACGAGGGCGCGACGCTGCCGCTCGACCCCGCGGGCGTCGCGAAGATCGCGCTCATCGGCCCGAACGCTCTCGAGCCGTTCGTGCAAGGCGGCGGCAGCGCGTTCGTCAACGCCGAGTACCTCGTCACGCCGGAAGACGGCCTGCGCGAGGCGTTCCCGGACGCCGAGGTCGCGGTGCGGCGCGGGGCGTCCGGCCGCCGCTTCGCGCCGCTCATCGACCCGGCTCTGGTCACCACCCCGGCCGGCGAGCCGGGTTACGAGCTCGTGCTGCTGGGGGCCGACGGCGAGGCGATCGGCGAACCGGTCGTGGTCGACGCCGCCGAGGGCTGGAACCGCGGCATCGTCGAGGGCGCCGAGCGGGCCCGGGTGACGGCGCTCGTGACGCTCGACACCCCGGGCGCGCACCGCGTCGAGGTGGGGCTCTCGGGCATCCACACGGCCCGGTTCGACGGCGAGCTCGTGAGCGAGTCGAGCGAGTTCGCCGATGCGAACGTCATCCTCAACTCGTCCGCGAACCACCCCGACGGGCCGAGCCGTGTCGTGACGGTCGCCGAGGGCGAGACCGCGGTCGTCGAGATCGTCGTCGAGGCGCAGGTGGTGGATGCCGGCGCCTACAGCCGCTTCGTCCGGTTCGAGCTGCGCCACGGCCTCGACGCCGGCGACCCCGAGACGGAGCTCGCCGAGGCGGTCGCCGCGGCATCCGCCGCCGACGTCGCGATCGTCGTAGTGGGCACGAACGAAGAGGTCGAGTCCGAGGGCTGGGACCGCCGGAGCCTCGCGCTGCCCGGCCGGCAGGACGAGCTGGTGCGGCGCGTCGCCGCGGCGAACCCGAAGACGGTCGTCGTCGTGAACGCGGGCGCGCCCGTCATCCTGCCCTGGCTCGACGAGGTCGCCGCGGTGCTGTGGTGGTGGCTGCCCGGGCAGGAGGCGGGGCACGGCCTCGCCGACGCGCTGACGGGTGCGACCGAGCCGAGCGGCCGCCTGCCGTGGACGCTGCCCGCGACCGAGGCTGACGTGCCCGTGCCGGACGCGGTGCCGGTCGACGGCGTCGTCGCCTACGACGAGGGCGTGCACGTCGGCTACCGCGGCTGGGAGAAGCTGGGCCGCACGCCGGCGCGCCCCTTCGGCTACGGCCTGGGCTACACGCGCTGGCTGCTCGGCGAGCCGATCGCGGCCGAGGAATGGACCCAGCAGGACACCCTGCCGGTCACCGTCGCGATCACCAACGACGGCGAGCGGGATGCCCGCGGCCTGGTGCAGTTCTACCTGTCCGGCCCGCGCGACGAGGACGGCGCGTTCGACCGCCCGGCGCGCTGGTTCGCGGCTGCGGCCGCGGCCGAGGTGCGGGCCGGCCGCGTCGCCGCCGTCACCGTGCGCCTGCCGCGCCGCGCCTTCCAGGTGTGGAGCACCGAGGCGCGGGCCTGGGTGCTGCCGACGGGCACCTATACGATCCGCGCGGCCTTCGACGCCCGCCACGAGGGCACGACGGTCTCGATCACGCTCTAGCGGGCGAACGCCGCCTGCGACGCGCGCTCGAGCCCCTCGATGGCGGCGCGCACGGCATCCTGCTGCTCCCTGGGGAGCGTCTCGAGGAGCGCCGCGAGCCGCTCCGCGCGCTCGAAGCGCGCACGACGCAGCACGTCGACGCCGGCGGGCGTCGGCACGACGAAGAACGAGCGCCCGTCGCTCGGGTCGGGGCGGCGGGTGATGAGACCCTTCGCCTCGAGGTCGGCGACGAGGCGCGTCATCGTGGGCGCGGCGACGGCCTCGACGCGGGCGAGGTCGCCCGGGCGGATCTCGCCGACCCGCACGACCGTGCCGAGCGCCGACACCAGGCCGTGGCTGAGACCGTCGCGAGTCGGGCGGATGCGGCGGTTGATCCGCCCGATCGCGACGGCGAGCCGGGTGGCGAGGTCGCTGTCCTCAGGGGCCGGCAGCGCGGTGGCCGCGGGGGATTCCGTGGTGGACATCGACTCCGCCTTCGATCAGGAGGCCTGCTCCGCGGGTTCGCGGGCTTCGAGCGATTCTCCCACCTGGGCGTTATGAACCTCGTGGACGTAGTGCTTGCCGCGAATCAGCGAGGCGAACGCCGCGACCACCGACATGGCCGCCGCCGCGATGAACACGACGACCAGGCCGTCGTGGAAGGCGCCCGAGATGAGGTGCGGGAAGAACTCGTTGCCGACCAGCGTCTTCTGTGCGGCATCCGGCAGCGACGACAGGATGTTGAGGCCGCCCTTGCCGAGCAGCGTGTCCATCGGGTTGTAGCCGAGGAACGCCGCGAACACGCTCGACACCGGGGGCAGGTGCGAGATCTGGGTCGCGACCTGGGCCGGCACGCTGTTGGCGGTGAGGCCCGAGAACAGCGCCTTCGGCAGCGAGCTCGAGAGGCCCGCGATGAGCAGCGAGAAGAAGATGCCCATCGAGAGGCTGGTGCCCGAGTTCTGCACGGTGCCGGCCATGCCCGAAGCGGCGCCGCGCATGTCGGCGGGCACCGAGTTCATGATCGCCGCGCGGTTCGGCGCCGCGAACATGCCCGAGCCGATGCCGTTGAAGAAGGTCAGCAGCGCGAACTGCCAGTAGGTGAAGTCGATCGGCAGCACGATCAGCAGCACGAACGTCGCGGCGACGACCAGCAGGCCGGTGGTCGCGAACAGGCGCGGCCCGACGCGGTCGGAGATCGTGCCGGAGAGCGGGCCGGAGATGAGGAAGCCGATCGTGATCGGCAGCATCGCGAAGCCGGCCATCAGCGGCGTCTGGTCGTAGGGCACGCCGTGCAGGGGCAGCCAGATGCCCTGCAGCCAGATGATCAGCATGAACTGCATGCCGCCGCGGCCGATGGACGACAGCAGGCCGGCGAGCATCGCCATGGCGAAGGCCCGCACCTTGAACAGGCGCATCTCGAACATCGGCGACTTCTGCGCGAGCTCGACGAAGATGAAGATCACGAGCACCACGCCGCCGCCGATCAGGCCGGCGAGCACCCAGGGGTTGGTCCACCCCTCGGTGGAGTCGCCGTAGGGCTGGATGCCGTAGGTGATGGCGGTGAGCAGCGAGGCGAGGCCGATGGCGAAGAGCGCGTTGCCCCACCAGTCCATGCGGCCGGTCGCGGTGGCGCCCACCTCGTGCAGCGAGAGGTACGACCAGATCGTGCCGATGATGCCGACGGGCACCGAGACGAGGAACACCCACTCGACGTCCAGGGTGCCGACATGCCAGCTGAGGTTGGCGAGCAGACCGCCGATGAGCAGGCCGATGAAGGAGCCCGCGATGGCGGCGACCTGGTTGATGCCGAGGGCCATGCCGCGGCGGTTGGAGGGGAAGGCGTCGGTGATGATCGCCGTCGAGTTGCTGAACAGCATGGCGCCGCCGATGCCCTGCACGAAGCGCCAGACGATCAGCCACATCGCACCGTGGCCGCCCGAGAGCGGGTTGAACGCGAGCGCGACCGAGCCGATGGTGAAGACCACGAACCCGAGGTTGTAGATGCGCACGCGGCCGAACATGTCGCCGAGGCGCCCGAAGGTCACCACGAGCACGGCGGTGACGAGCAGGTAGCCCATCAGGATCCACAGCAGGTAGCTGACGTTCGCCGGGTCGAGCGGGTTGATGTCGATGCCCTTGAAGATCGCGGGCAGCGAGATGATCACGATCGACGAGTTGATGGTCGCCATCAGGATGCCGAGCGTGGTGTTGCTCAAGGCGACCCATTTGTAGCGCGGGTGGTCTTTGCTGAAAAGGGTGTTGGACACGGAGACTCTCTGGCCGAGGAAGTTAGTTGCGTTGTGCTAACTAACTATAGCTCGGCTTCGCAACCCTGACGGCCCCGTACGGGTGAACCGCACGGGGCCGTCCGGTGCACGGTCCTACTCGGGGCGCCGCCGCCGTGAGAGGACGAGGACGATCACGACCGCCACCACCGCGAGCAGCACCACGCCGGCCGCCGTCGCGAGGATGCCGATGACCGCGGGGCTCACGGCCGCCGCCGCCGTCGGGCCGTTCGTCGCGGAGGGCGCGCTGACGGTGGTGCCGCACTTCGCGATCGGGCCGGATGCCCCGGCGCCCGCCTTCGGCCCGGAATAGGTGAACTGGATCGAGTTCGAGACGGGGTGCCCGTCGGCCGAGACGATCTGCCAGGTGATGCGGTACGCACCGGGGGCGCCGAGCGCCACGGGCACCGTGACGGTGCGACCGGCGACGGCGGCGCACCCGGTCTCGAAGTGGTGGCCCGAGGCATCCGTCACCTGCACGAGCGCCCCGTGCCCGCCGTCGTCGATCACGATGTCGTCGAAGGTGAGCGCGACCGAGGGCAGGGCCGTGGTCACGGTCGCGTTCGCCGCCGGGGTGCTCGAGACGAGGTAGTCGTGCGCGCTCGCCGCGGCGGCCGGCGCGAGTGCGAGCAGCGCGGCCGCGGCGAGCCCGGCGAGGGTTGCCGCGACCCTCGCGCCGACCCCCTTCGCGCCGGTCCCCTTCGCGCCGGTCCCCTTCGCGCCGGTCCCCTTCGCGCCGGTCCCCTTCGCGCGGCGTCGCGTAGTGCGGGAATCGGTGCTGGATTCCGACGTTTCGCGACGCCGCGTGGGGGCCGCCTGGGCGATCATGCTGCGCCTCGGCGCGAGCGGGTGAGCGCGACGACCGCGATCACGACGCCCGCGGCGCCGATGACGAGGCCGGCGAGGCCGACGATCAGGGCGACGGTGGTCAGACCCGAATCGGGCGCAGGGGCCGCGGCGCCGTCGGCCGGCGGCGCGTCGTTGATGTAGAGGACAGGCGCCGGGTGCGCGGGCTCGGTGCCGTTCGCGGGCGTCGACTGATCCCAGTGCACGACCGAGCCGTCGGAGTACGTCTGGGTCACGGGCAGCTCGATCTTCCCGGTGTCGGGGATCAGGCCGAGGGCGACGGTGAAGATCTGGAACTGCCCGGGGGCGATGCCGCCGTCGGTCGCCGTGAAGGTCACGGAGGTCGGCGCCTCGGTCATCGTGGTCCCGTCGATCTTGACGGGCTTGGGCAGCGTCGAGGTGGTGACCTTCGCCGTCCAGCCCGGGACCGGCTCGTAGCTGACCGCGGTGAACGGGGTCGAGGTCGGCAGCTGCACGGTCACGCCGACGGTGCTCGCCGTCGCCGACTCGGTCGGCACGCGGAAGCCGAAGTAGGCGTCGTCGTCGCCCGCGGTCGCGGTGTCGGGCGCGACGTGGACGTGGGCGCTCGCGGCGAGGGGCGCCGCCAGCGCGAGCGCGCCGCCGATCGCCAGCGCGGCGAGCGCGCGCAGGGTGAAGCGTTTGTTCATTTGTGTGGATGTCTTCCTGGTCGGGTTCGCTGATGGCTACGGAGCGAACCGGACAGGTGGACCGCGATGCCGCCACGCGCCCGACAGCAGGCGCACGGGCGTCGCACGACGGCGCGATGCGCGGGCGACGGGGCGTCGCACCTCGCCCGCAGCGGGCACGAGGAGGGCGAGGACGCGGACCAGGAAACGGGCGGCGAGCGCGATCAGGCGGCCAACGGTGCGCTCGCCGTGGCGGATGACGGCGATGGTGAGCGCGGCGGCGACGGCGTGCCCCGCCCACATCGCGGCGATCGAGAACCCGCCGGCGGAGGCCGCGGCGGCGGAGCCGACGGAGGTCACGCGGAGCCCCGCGCCCGGCATCCCCGCCATCTCCGCATCGCCGGTGAAGGTCGCACCACGGGCCTGACCGAGCGAGAACAGGGCGTGCAGCAGGAACTGGCTGAGCGACACGGACAGGGCGAGCCGCCAGCCGCTCGTGCGCCGGCCGGCGAGGAGCACGCACGCGGGCGCCGCCAAGACGATGCTGACCGCGACGGCGAGCGGGGTCGGCGCCGCGCCGCCTGCCGCGATGTGGAACCAGGCGGCGATGAACACGGCGAGGCCCGCTGCGCCGGTGCCGCGGAGCGCTCGTCGCTGCCGCTCGCTCATACGGTCACCTTATTCCGCCGCCGCGCGACATCGCCGCTCGCGCGTGGAACGTGCACGGCGCGACTCAGGCCCGTCGCCTCAGCACGGCGACGACCGCGATCACGACGCCCGTGGCGCCGAGGACGAGGCCGGCCAAGCCGACGACGAGGGCCGCTGTGACGAGGCCGGAATCGGCGGGCGACGAGGCCGTGGGGGCCGCGGATGCCCCGGGCGGGGCGTCCTTCACATACAGGGTCGGAGCGGGGTGCTCGGGCTCGGCGCCCGAGGCCGGGGTCGGCTGGTCCCACTTCACGACCGTGCCGTCGGAATAGGACTGGGTCACGGGCAGCTCGATCTTGCCGACATCGGGCACGACGCCGAGCGCGAGCGTGAAGGTCTGGAACTGCCCGGGCGCGATGCCGCCGTCGGTCGCCGTGAAGGTGACCGACACCGGGGCCGTGGTGACCTGGGTGCCCCCGATCGTGACGGGCTTCGGCAGCGTCGAGGTGGTGACCTTGGCCGTCCACCCCGGGACCGGCTCGTAGCTGACCGCGGTGAAGGGCGTGCTCGTCGGCAGTTGGACCGTCACGCCGATCGTGCTCGCGGTCGCCGACTCGGTCGGAACGCGGAAGTCGAAGGTCGCGTCGTCGACGCCCGCCGTCGCGGTGTCGGGCACGATGCGCACGTGCGCGCTGGCGGCGAGCGGCGCGGCGAGGGCCAGCGCGACACCGGCGATGAGCGCGGCGACAGTGCGGATCGTGAACCGCTTCTTCATGTCCTGTGCTCCTTGTCGCGCGCACCCCGTCTGCGCCCCGATCCACGATTCCACAGGGCACATAACGGTCCCCTGAGTGTCGGGGGCGCCCGTTACTGTGGGGCGCATGGCCGAGACCCCGTTGGAAGTGCTGCACCGCGTCTTCGGCTACTCCGAGTTCCGGGGCGACCAGGCGGCGATCATCGACCGGCTCGTCTCGGGCGGCGACGCCGTCGTGCTCATGCCGACCGGCGGCGGCAAGTCGTTGACCTATCAGATCCCGTCGCTGCTGCGCGAGGGCGCCGGTGTCGTGATCTCGCCGCTCATCGCCTTGATGCAGGACCAGGTGGACGCCCTGCGTGCGGTCGGCGTGCGGGCCGCGTTCCTCAACTCGACGCAGTCGCTCGACGAGCGCCGCGCTGTCGAAGAGGCCTTCGCGGCCGGGGCTCTCGACCTGCTCTACGTCGCGCCCGAGGGCCTCGCGACGCCCCGTGTGCAGGAACTGCTGCGGCGCGGCACGATCGCGCTCTTCGCGATCGACGAGGCGCACTGCGTGAGCCAGTGGGGCCACGACTTCCGCCCCGACTACCTGTGGCTCTCGAACCTCGCCGAGCTCTGGCCTGACGTCCCGCGCATCGCCCTCACCGCGACCGCCACCGAGGCGACCCACCGCGAGCTCACCGAGCGCCTCGGCCTCGGGCGTGCGCAGCACTTCGTCTCGAGCTTCGACCGGCCGAACATCCAGTACCGCATCGTCCCGAAAGACGAGGTGCGCCAGCAGCTGCTCGCCTTCATCCGCGAGCAGCAGGAGCTGTCGGTCGACGCGGCGGGCGTTCCGGCCCCGGCCGCGGGCATCGTCTACGCCCTGAGCCGCGCCACCGTCGAGAAGACGGCCGAGTTCCTGCGCTCGAAGGGGGTGGCGGCGTTGCCGTACCACGCGGGCCTCGAGGCATCCGTGCGCGCGCAGACCCAGGCGCGCTTCCTGCGCGAAGACGGCATCGTGATCGTCGCGACCATCGCGTTCGGCATGGGCATCGACAAGCCCGACGTGCGCTTCGTCGCGCACGTCGACCTGCCGAAGTCGGTCGAGGGCTACTACCAGGAGACGGGGCGTGCGGGGCGCGACGGCGCGGCATCCGTCACGTGGCTGGCCTATGGCTTGGCGGATGTCGTGCAGCAGCGCCAGCTGATCGACAAGTCCCCGGGCGACCGCGCGTTCAAGCAGCGCATGGGGCAGCACCTCGACGCGATGCTCGCGCTGTGCGAGACCGTCGCCTGCCGCCGGGTGAATCTGCTGTCGTACTTCGGCCAGGCATCCGAGCCGTGCGGCAACTGCGACACGTGCCTCGCGCCGCCCGTCACGTTCGACGGAACGGTGCCCGCGCAGAAGCTGCTCTCGACGGTCGTGCGGCTCAAGCGCGAGCGCAACCAGCAGTTCGGGGCGGGGCACCTGATCGACATCCTGCAGGGCAAGAAGACGCCGCGCGTCGAGCAGTACGGTCACGACGGCCTCGCGACGTGGGCCATCGGCGCCGATCTGAACCAGGCGCAGTGGCGCGGCGTCGTGCGGCAGCTGCTCGCACTCGGCCTGCTGGCGGTGAGCCCCGACGGCTACGGCACGCTGCTGCTGACGGATGCCTCGGCCGAGGTGCTGCGCGGCGAGCGGCGCGTCGAGCTCCGGCAGGACGTGCACGAGACCGCCGGCCGGGCATCCACCCGCTCCGCCCGCGTCAGCGTGGCCCAGGCCGACCTGCCGGAAGAGGCTCGCGGCCTGTTCGAGGCGCTGCGCGCGTGGCGCGCCCAGACCGCGCGCGAGCAGTCGGTGCCGGCCTATGTGGTGTTCGGCGATGCGACCCTGCGCGCCGTCGCCTCGACGCGGCCCGCCCGGCTCGAGCAGCTCGAGGGCATCACGGGCATCGGCGCGAAGAAGCTCGATCAGTACGGCGCCGCCCTGCTCGAGGTCGTCGCCGCGACGGACTGATCGCGGCAGCCTGATCGCGGCCGCCCGCCTGCAACCCGCAACCTATGCGGGTGCGCCCACCTGCCCTATGTGGATGTGCCCACCTGTCGCGGATGTGCCCGGACGTCCGGGCACATCCGCGACAGGTGGGCACACCGGTGCGACATCCGGGCACATTCGCGCGCCGAGTGAACAGGGGCGCCGGCCGAGCCCGCCTCTATCGCGTGAAGTAGGTGCCGTCCAGGGCGAGGTCCTCGAGCAGGCCGGGGTGGCTCGGCGTCCACGACAGCAGCTCGCGCGTCTTGGCGCTCGAGGTCGGGTTGTCGACGCCGATGAAGGCGCCGATGAAGCCGTAGCGCTCGGCCGCGACCTCGGCTGAGACGCTCTCGACGGGCACGCCGGCCCCGCGGCCGATCGCCTCGGCGATCTCGCGGAACGGGATGCCCTCGTCGGCGGCGAAGTGCAGCGGGATGCCCGCGGGCAGATCGTCCTTCTCGAGCGCCAGCCGGATCAGGTGCGCGGCATCGACGTTGTGCACGGCGGGCCAGCGGTTCGCGCCGTCGCCGACGTAGCCGAAGCCGCCCGCGGCGCGCGCGGCCTCGATCAGCGTGGGGATGAAGCCGTGCAGGTCGGTCGGGCCGTGCACCGTGGGCGCGAAGCGCAGCGCGGCCGTGCGGATGCCGCGGCCCGACAGCCCGAGCAGCAGCTGCTCGGTCACGGCGCGGGGGTTCGCGGCCGTGCTCGCATCGACCACCGTGTCCTCGGTGCCGATCTCGCCCGGCGCGGTCGAGCCGGCGAGCATCATCGTGCCCGACGCGGCGAAGAACGGCTTGCCGGAATCGGCCAGGGCGTCGCCGATCGCGAGGATGAGCGCGCGGTCGGCCGCGAGCGCGGCCCCGAAGTCGCCGAAGTCGTGCTTGAACGCGAGGTTGACCACGCCGTCGGCAGCGGCGGCGAGCTCGGCGACGTGCGCCGTGTCATCCATCGTGCCGACGATCGGCGACCCGCCCTGTGCCGCGACCCGCTGCGCGCCCTCCTCCGAGCGCGCGAGGCCGACGACCTCGTGCCCTGCGCCGACCAGTTCGGCGGTGACGAGCTGGCCGATGTGCCCGCTCGCACCCGTGACGAAAACCTTCATGACGACCTCCGTGATGATCTGATGTCAGAAACTGACATGACGATAACACGCGATGTCAGCATCTGTCATCACCTAGAATCGGAACATGGGTCGATGGCAGCCGGGCGCACGCGAGCGCCTCGCCGTCGCCGCGATCGAGCTGTTCGAGGAACGCGGCTACGACGCGACGACGGTCGCCGACATCGCCGTGCGCGCGGGCGTGACCGAGCGCACCTTCTTCCGGCAGTACGCCGACAAGCGCGAGGTGCTGTTCGGCGACCCGACGGCCTACAACGCGACGTTCACGGATGCCGTCGCCGCGGCCCCCGCCGAGGCGACCCCGCTCGAGGCCGTCGTCGCGGCGCTGCGGGCGGCCGGCGGGTTCTTCGAGGGGCGGCATCCCTATGCCCGCCGCCGCACGGCCGTCATCACGTCGAACGCCGCACTGCTCGAGCGCGAGCAGATCAAACGCGTGCACCTGACGGATGCCATCGCCGAGGCCCTCCGCGAGCGCGGCGCCCCGGCGCCCGTCGCGGCCCTCACGGCCGAGCTCGGCACCGTCGCGTTCCACCAGGCCTTCGCGCGCTGGGTCGCGGCCGACGTCGAGACCGACCTCGGCGCCCTCGCGGTGCAGGTGCTCGGCGAGCTCCGCGCCGCGATCGCGTAGCGCACCCCCTGCGCTGCCCCGCGGCACCTCCGGTGCACCTGCACCGCGTCTCAAGGTGCCCATTCGTCGTGGATGTGCCCGGACGTCCGGGCACATCCACGACGAATGGGCACCCTGCTGCGACGAATGGGCACACTGACCGTCGAGTGGCGCCGCCGACTGGCGCCGCTGACCGCACCGCCGACTGGCGCCGCCGACCGCACCGCCGACGGCAGCGGCCGGGCCTTCTTGCAGGGTTCCGACAAGCGGCGCGGCATCCCCACCCCCGCCGTCTTGTAGCCAGCGCACGCATTCGGGGCGCCGCGCGCGACCCGCGACGTACCGTGAAACCAGAGTTCCGGCCCGCGCATCGTCGCGCGCCGATGCCTCACCCAGCAACACCGAGTGCGGAAGCAGGTACGTCAATGGTCGACACAGCACCCCGAGCCGATGAGCGCGTTCTGAAGCAGGCGAGCCCCGCCCGGGCATCCTCGAAGCCCGCAGTGAACGCCGCCGCGGGGCCCAAGCTCGACGTCGATCTCGTCGCGAAGATGCTGCTCGGCAGCTTCCCCGAGGTGCGCCTCGAGGCGCGCGAGATCGCGAAGGACCCGCAGTTCCACAGGGTCGAGGGCCTCAGCCTCGACGAGCAGCGCGAGCGCACCCTCGAGCAGATGAAGCTGCAGGCCGAGCGGGGCTTTCAGCTGCGCGCGTTCCCGAAGCGCCTCGGCGGCTTCGAGGACGCCGGCGGCAACCTCGCCGGCTTCCAAGAGCTGGTCACCGCCGACCCGAGCCTGCAGATCAAGGGCGGCGTGCAGTGGGGCCTCTTCGCTGCGGCGATCCTGCACCTGGGCACGGCCGAGCACCACGACCGCTTCCTGCCCGGCGCGATCAGCCTCGAGGTGCCCGGCGCGTTCGCGATGACCGAGACCGGCCATGGCTCGGATGTCGCCGCCATCGGCACCACCGCGACCTACGACCCCGCGACCGAGGAGTTCGTCGTCAACACCCCGTTCCGCGCGGCATGGAAGGACTACCTCGGCAACGCGGCCAAGCACGCGACGGCCGCGACGGTGTTCGCGCAGCTGATCACGGACGGCGTGAACCACGGCGTGCACTGCTTCTACGTGCCGATCCGCGACGCGGCGACGGGCGAGTTCCTGCCCGGCATCGGCGGCGAGGACGACGGCCACAAGGGCGGCCTGAACGGCGTCGACAACGGGCGCCTGCACTTCGACCAGGTGCGCATCCCGCGCACCAACCTGCTGAACCGCTACGGCGACGTCGCCGCCGACGGCACCTACACGAGCTCGATCGACAGCCCCGGCCGCCGCTTCTTCACGATGCTCGGCACGCTGGTGCAGGGCCGCGTCTCGCTCGACGGCTCGACCACGATCGCGAGCGCGCTCGGCCTGTTCATCGCGCTGACCTACGCATCGCAGCGCCGCCAGTTCGCCTCGGCGACGCCCGGCGTCGAGCACGTGCTGCTCGACTACCAGCGCCACCAGCGCCGCCTGCTGCCGCGCCTCGCGCAGACCTATGCGCAGTACTTCTCGCACGACGTGCTGCTGCGCGCCTTCGACGACGTGTTCTCGGGGCGCGCCGACACCGACGAGAACCGCCAGAACCTCGAGACGCTCGCGGCGGCCCTCAAGCCGCTGTCGACATGGCACGCGCTCGACACTCTGCAGGAGGCGCGCGAGGCGTGCGGCGGCAGCGGCTTCCTCGCCGAGAACCGGCTCACGGGCCTCCGCGCCGACCTCGACATCTACGTGACCTTCGAGGGCGACAACAACGTGCTGCTGCAGCTCGTCGGCAAGCGCCTGCTCACCGACTTCGCGAGTCAGTTCAAGGGCGCGACGAAGAGCGACCTCGCCAAGTTCGCGGCCGGCCAGGTGGCGGGCAAGGCGTACAACGAGGGCGGCATCCGCCGCGTCGGCCAGAACCTCAGCGACCTCGCGGGTGTCGGCCACTCGATCGAGGCGCTCAAGGACCGCGACACCCAGCGCGCCCTGCTGCAGGACCGCGTCGACACGATGGTCGCCGCCATCGGCTCCGAGCTCAACAAGGTGCGCACGGCGTCGCCGGCCGAGCAGGCCGCGGCGTTCAACGCGCACCAGGACGAGCTCATCGAGGCCGCACGCGCGTGGGGCGAGCTGCAGCAGTGGCAGGCCTTCACCGACGCGCTCGAGAAGGTCGAGGATGCCGGCACGCGGAAGGTCCTCGGCTGGCTGCACTCGCTCTTCACCTTCACGCTCTTCGAGCGGCACCTGGCGTGGTACCTGATCCACGGGCGCATCTCCGCCCGCCGCGGTCAGGCCGTGACCTCCTACATCCACCGCCTGCTCGAGCGCCTGCGCCCGCACACGCTCGACCTCATCGGCGCGTTCGGCTTCGCGCCCGAGCAGGTGCGTGCACCGATCGCCTCGGGTGCGGAGGGCCTGCGTCAGGACGAGGCGATGGCCTACTACGCGAACCTCCGCGAATCCGGGCTCGCGCCGGTGGATGAGAAGGCCGCGAAGAAGAAGCCCCACTAGAAGACAGCGCACACCGAACGACGGCCGAGCAGCGGATGCTGCCCGGCCGCCGTGGTCTCGCGGTCAGCCCCGCGTGCGGGTGCCGCCGGCGAGCCAGGTGACGGTGAAGCCGTCCTTGGCGGCGTTCGGCGCGCTCGTCGACGTCTCCTGCGTGCCGCGCGTGTCGACGATGTCGATCGACTCGCTGCTCGTGAGGCCGGCGGGGGCCCCGTTGACCTTCGCGCCGGTGAAGGTCACCTTCTGCCAGTCGGGGGCCGTCGAGATGAAGCCGTTGACGTCGGTGTCCTCCTGGATCCACTCGGCCGATGCGCCCGGGCCCGTGTACGCCGAGGTGTGCGAGACGGACTGCCCGGTCGTGTTGTCCACGAGGGTCATCACGGCCGACGACCCGGTGCGGGTCACCGTGCCCGTGATCGAGTCGCCCGGCTTGATCGAGAAGCCCGAGTAGACGACCTCGGGCGCGAGGCTCGTCGGGGTGATGACCTCCCACCAGGCGTCGTAGGTGACGCGCTTGTTGACGACGTCCTCTTCGATGCCGGTCTGCGCGAGATAGGAGTCGGCGTAGCCGTCGAGGCCCACCCACGTCGAGGCGTAGCCCGACTTCGTCGTGAGGGTGGTCGGCACGGTCCACGTCGCCGAGGCCGAGTTGAAGGCGCCCTGCTCGGCGTAGCCCGCCCAGTTGTAGGACGACTGCGCCCCGTTGACCGTGTGGCCGCTCGCGGGCAGGCGGCGGGCGCCGGGCCCGCCGTGCGCCGCGAGGCGCGTCAGCGCGGTCGCCCCGGCGGCGGACGGGTGGGCGGATGCCGGAGCGGCGCCGGCGGGAGCCGCGGCGAAGGCGCCCGCGGCGGCGAGGGCGACAGCCGCACCGGCGGCCAGACGCGAGACGAGTGACATGTGGTACCCCCGGAAGGTCGGCGGCGGGGCCGCGGCAGACGAGACGCCCGGCGGTCGCCGGCCGATGGGCGCCAGCGTAGCGCCGTGTACCTCGTTCGGGGGAGGGTCAGTTCGTGGCGATCGGGCCGGCGGGTGCGGCATCCCCGGCACCTCCGATCAGCGCGGGCGTGCGGGATGCCCCGCCGAAGCGGCTCTTGAGGCGCAGGAACCTGCGCTCGACGACGGCGTACGAGAGCGCCGCGACCGCGATCGACAGCGCGAGCGTCGCCGCCACGACGCCGGCCGTGGGCAGGGGCACGCGCGGCAGCACGTAGGCCGCGAGCATCCGCAGCACGAGCGGCGACCAGAGGTAGACGCCGTACGAGCGCCGGCCGACCCACGCGAACGGCGCCCACCCGAGGAACGCCCCGATGCCGTGCCGCAGCGGCGCGGTCACCAGGTGCCACACGAGGGCCGCGGCGAGGACTCCGACGATCGGCACCTCCCACGCGAGGTTCGGCAGCCAGCCGTAGTGCGCCCCGAGAGCGACCATGCCGACGAGCCCGGCGGCGGCGCCCCAGCCCGCCCATCGCCGTTCGAGCACCGGCGCGTGCACGCCGCGGTGCACGGCGATCGCGACCGCGCAGCCGAGCAGCGGCTCGAGGAAGCGCCCGGCGGGCAGGTAGTAGGCCCAGTCGGCGGTGCCGTCTGCCGTGCGGTGGAACGCGGTGACGGCGATGATCGCCGAGGCGACCCCCGCCGCGCCGAGCGCCCAGGGCAGCAGTCGCCTGCCGCCCCGGAGCAGCAGCACGAGCGCGATCGGCCAGAGCAGGTAGAACTGCTCTTCGACCGCGAGGCTCCAGGTGTGCTCGAGGCCGCCGAGCCGCGCGGGGCCGCCGAGCCCGGCGACGAAGTCGGCGACGTAGAGCCCCGCCGCCGCGGCCGCGGCGCCGAGGGAGCGCAGCGTCCCGTCGGGGCTCATCGCGTGGAACAGCACGAGGCTCGCGAGCAGGAAGACGAGCAGGGCGGGGTAGAGCCGCAGTGCGCGGCGCGCGTAGAACCGCGGCAGCGACATCCGCCCCGACCGCTCGTGCTCGGCGAGCAGCAGGCTCGTGATCAGGTAGCCGCTCAGCGCGAAGAAGACGTCGACGCCCATCCAGCCGCCGAAGCCGAGCGCGCCGCCCGCGTGGATGAGCACCACGGCCGCGGCGGCGAAGGCCCGCAGTCCGTCGAGCTCGGGGCGGTAGCGCATCTCGATCGTGCAGCTCGCGCTCAGGCCGCGACCAGCTGCGCCTCCACCGCGCCCTCGACGACATCGACGCCGCGCAGGAGGTCCGCGTCGTCGATGGTGAGGGCGGGCAGGAACTTGACGACCTCGTCGTACGAGCCGGCCGTCTCGATGACGACGCCCGCCGCGAAGGCCGCCTGCGAGACACGGGCGCCGAAGTCGGGGTCGGTGAGCGAGGCGAGGCCCTGGAACAGGCCGCGGCCGCGCACCTCGAGGCGCTCCGGGTGGCGCGCAGCGATCGCCTCGAGCCGCTGCCGCAGCAGGGCGCCCTTGCGTCGCACCTCGGCGCCGAACGCGTCGTCGGACCAATAGCTGCGCAGCGCGGCGGTCGCCCCGACGAAGGCGAGGTTGTTGCCGCGGAAGGTGCCGGTGTGGCCTCCCGGGCTCCACACGTCGAGCTCGGGGCGCAGCAGCACGAGCGACATCGGCAGCCCGTAGCCCGAGAGCGACTTCGAGAGCAGCACGATGTCGGGGCGGATGCCCGATTCCTCGAAGCTGAAGAAGTCGCCCGAGCGGCCGCAGCCGGCCTGGATGTCGTCGACGATGAGCGGGATGCCGTGGGCCGTCGCGAGCTCGGCGAGCCGGCGCAGCCACTCGGGGCTCGCCGCGTTCACGCCGCCCTCGCCCTGGATGCACTCGACGATGATCGCCGCCGGCAGGTCGACGCCGCTCGACGGATCGCTGAGCTGCCGGGCGAGCATGGCGATCGTGTCGACGCCGGGGCCGTAGTAGCCCTCGTAGGCGGCGAACGCCGCTCCCGCGAGCGGGGTGCCCGCCGCCAGCCGGTACTTCTGCGCGGCCGTCGTCGCGAGCGCGCCGAGGCTGAGGCCGTGGTAGCCGTGCGTGAACGCGATGACGGTGTTGCGCCCCGTCGCCTGGCGTGCCACCTTGATCGCCGCCTCGGCCGCGTTCGCACCGGTGGGCCCGGTGAACTGCAGCTTGTAGCGCAGGCCGCGCGGTGTGAGCACGAGGTCGCGGAACGTCTCGATGAACTCGCGCTTGGCGTGCGTCGCGAGGTCGAGGGCGTGCACGATGCCGTCGCGCGCGAGGTAGTCCATGATCGCGCCCTTGAAGAGCGGGTTGTTGTGGCCGTAGTTCAGGGTGCCCGCGCCGGCGAAGAAGTCGAGGTAGTCCGCGCCGTCCTCGGCGATCAGGTGCGAGCCGTGCGCGGTGTCGAAGGCGACGGGGAACGCGCGGATGTAGCCGCGCACCTCCGACTCCCACTCGTCGAAGACGCTGAGGTCGTTCATCAGGTGCCCCTCTCCGCGAGAGCGCCGACGGGCTCGTCGTGCCCGCTGATGCGCACGACGGTCGTCGTGGCGTGGATGAGACGGCGCAGCTCGGCGAGGTCCGCCGTGGTGCCCGTCAGGTGGAAGACGTGGGCCTCCGAGCCCTCGCGCCAGTCGATGCGGCGGCCGGGCCCGCGCACGAGCACGATCTCGTCGACGCCGGCGTGGGCGCGCAGCCCGGGCAGGCCCTCGACCGCGTCGATCCACTCGACGTCCTCCGTCGGGAACACGTAGAGCAGGTAGCCGATGCGCGAGCACGCGACGGGCCCGCGCAGGCCGATCGGGTCGCCGACGGCGAGGCGCAGGGCGGTGCGCAGGATGCTGAAACCCGAGGCGCGCTCGAGCATCTCGGACATCCCGCCGCCGGGTCGGCCGTTCACCTCGATGACGACGGGGCCGGCATCCGTGAGCTTGATCTCGGTGTGCAGGCAGCCGATCGTGACGCCGAGCGCGGCGGCGGCATCCGTCGCGACCCGCATGACCTCGGCCTGCAGCTCCGGCTCGAGCGCGCTCGGGGTGAAGTAGCCGGTCTCGCGGAACGGCCAACGGAACGCGGTGCGCGCGCTGATCGCCGCATGCGCCACGACGCCGTCTTCGACGACGCTCTCGACCGACACGAACGGCGCGAAGCCCACACCGCCGAGCGGGGTGCTCGCGTCGGGCACGAACTGCTCGAGGACGTATTCCTCGTGCGGCATGTCGGCGCGCGCACCGAGGTCGCCGATGACGGTCGCGAGCTCGTGCAGCGACGCGATGGGCAGCGTGTCGCGGCTCGACTGCCCCTGGCGGGGCTTGAGGACGGCGGGGAACGGGAAGTGCTCCGCCGAGCGGGCCGCGGCCTGGGCATCCATCGCCGCCGGGATCACGGTGAAGGCCGGCACCGTGAGCTCCGCCGCCTCGAAGGCGAGTCGCTGGGCGTGCTTGTCGGTCAGCTTGACCGCCGTGTCGACGCTGTGGAACGGCAGGCCGAGGCGTTCGGCGAGCTGTGCCGCCCACACGAGGTCGGCGTCGTGCAGCGAGAGGATGCCGGCGGGGGCATGTTCCGCGATGCGCGCCGCGACCTCGTCCGCGGTCGCGCCCGCACCGTCGATCACGGGCCCGAACTTCGCGAGCAGGCGCCGCATGACGGCGGCATCGGGGTGCGCGCCGTCGACGACCCAGAGCAGGCGGCAGACGCCCTCGGCCGCCTCGACGATCGACAGGGGCGCGAACGACTGCGGGTGGTAGACGTAGGCGAGCAGCGGCAGCCGGGCCGTCGCGGCGGGGGCGGACATGGGCGTCAGAGCTCTTTGCGGACCGCGAGCATCTGGGCGTTCTCGTCGAGATAGCGGTCGGTGCTCACCATGATCAGGCCGCCGTGCGCGTCGCGGATGATGCGCTCGAGGCGGTTCTCGCGCCCGCGGCGCAGGCCGCCGATGCCGCACACCTGCAGGGCCTTCGTCGCCGTGTGCACGGCGGTCTGCGCCGTGACGACCTTGACGTTGCGCAGGGTCATGATGAGGCCGATGTTCTCGAGGTCGTCGAGCTCGACGGCCGTCTCGACCTGGCGCAGCGCCTCGAACAGCGTGCTGCGTGCCGCCTGCACGTCTGCGGTCATCTCCGCGAGGCGGATCGCCGAGAGCGGCGTCGTGCCGATGTTCTTCCGCGCGGCGGCCCGCACGGCGGTGTGGGCGTCCTCGAGCGCCGCCTCGGCGAGACCCGTCCACACCGCCGTCAGCAGCACGTGGCGCAGCTGGCCGCCCCCGCCGTTGCCGATCTCGGAGAACGGCACGGGGAACAGGTCGTCGGGCGTGACGTGGCCGGTGAGATGCAGGCCCGAGCTGACGGTGCCGCGCAGGCCGAGAGTGTCCCAGCCGCTCGTCGCCTCGAGCTCGAAGTCGGCGGTGCGGAACAGCGCGACGACCTGGTCGGTCTCGGCGGCTTCGGGCGAGCGGCGCGCGGTCGAGGCGATGAGGTCGGCGCTCTGGCCGTAGGAGGCCGCGAGCGCCTGCTTGTCGAAGCGCCAGCCGTCGCCCTCGGGGGTGAGCGCGTTGATGCTGCGCGTCACGTCGCCGCCGAGACCGACCTCGCTGTTCGCGTTCGCGATGAGCAGCTGCTTCTCGACGAGCTCGTGGGTGAGGCGGCGCAGGGCCGGCGTCGTGCCGTACTTGAGCAGCAGGAAGACCTCGATCGTGTGCATCGCGAGCACGCAGCCCGTGGCCGAGCAGTAGCGGCTCAGCACGCGCACGGTGTTGCTCACGTCGGTGATCGAGGCGCCCATGCCGCCGAGCTCGACGGGGACGAGGGCCGAGAGCACGCCCTCGGCGCGCAGAGCGTCGATCGCCTCGTGCGGGAATCGGGCGTCGCGGTCGACGTCGAAGGCCGCGGGGCCGGCGACGGTCGCTCCGATGCGCGCGGCGATCTCGGCGAGCCGCTCGCTCGGCGAGGGGGCGGTCGTGGTGTGTCGGGGGGTGGCGAGATCGGTCATGGCTGAGTCCTGATCTGAATGCGGGGCGGCGGATGTCAGGCGACGGCGTCGAGGACGCCGAGGGTCTCCAGCGCGTCGCGGATCGCGGCGATCGACTGGAACGTGGCCTTGCGGAGCAGCTCGTCGGGGAACTCGACCTCGAAGGCATCCTCGAGGCCGAGCATCACGTTGACGCTCGCGTGCGAGGTGAAGCCCGCCTGGTACAGATCGTCGCTGTCGCCGAGCGCGACGACGGGGGTCTGCAGGCGGGCGTACTCGGTGAGGACCGAGCGGATCTTCTCGTCGATGGGGGTGGTCATCGTGAGGCTCTCCAGGTGTGCGGGGACGCCGCCTGAATCAGGGGGTTGGGCGCCGCTTGGGGTGAAGGCGTTGACCGATGTGGCCGACGCGGCCGAAGCTACAGCGGAGCGCGGAATGCGACCAACCCCTATTTGAGGGATCCTCACGAAGTGGAGACCGGTATGGCCGACGCGGTGCGCGTGGGGTGCGACGTCCAGAACGTCGCCGAGGTGCGTGCGGGGCTCGCCGAGTTCGGCGACGCCTACGTCCGCCGCCTGCTGGGCCCCGCGGAGCGCGAGCTCGCGGATTCCCTCGCGGACGCCGGCGCCGTCGCGCGGTTCCTCGGCGGCCGCTTCGCCGCGAAGGAGGCCGTGTTCAAGGTGCTGCGCGGCGCGCCCGACGCCGCCGTGCCGTGGCCGCAGATCGAGGTGCTGGCGGATGCCGCCGGTGCGCCGGTGGTCCGCCTCGCCGAGGCCGCAGCCGCGCTCGCGGCGGCGGCCGGCATCGCCGAGATCGCCGTGTCGATCAGTCACGCGGAGCCCTTCGCGTTCGCCGTCGCCGTCGCGACCGCATGTGACGGGGCGGGCGGCGCGGCATCCGCGCCACCGCTGCCTGTCGAATAAAGTGAGTTCCCCTCAACAGGGGGGAGTCGTCCGTTAGAAACTGAATTAGCCTCAGTAAGCCTTGGAACTGCCCACAACCCCGGGAAAGGCCTCCTGACATGACGACTCCTGACGCCACCGACGTCCTCACCCGCGAGCGCGGCGGATTCCGCACCGAGCTCATCGCCCACGGCTGGCTGCTGCCTTCGCGCACCGCCGTGCTGCCCGGCCTCGGCCCGCAGGCCAACGCGGTCTACGACGGGCTCGCCGCCCTCATCTCCCGCACGACCCGCGCCCGGTTCGCCGCCCCCGTCACGGCCGTGCGCTTCCCCCCGGTGTTCTCGGCCTCGATGCTCGAGCGCACCGACTACGTCGCGTCGTTCCCGCAGCTGCTCGGCACGATCTCGTCGTTCACGGGCGAGCAGTCCGAGTACCGCGAGCTCATCGACGTGTACGACCGCGGCGGCGACTGGCAGGGGAGGCTCTCGCCCACCGGCCTCGCCGTGGCATCCGCCGCCTGCCACCCGCTCTACGCCTACCTCGAGGGCACGACCGCGGCCGGCGCCACCGTCTATGAGATGACGGGCGAGTGCTTCCGCCACGAGCCCTCGGACGACCCCATGCGCTTCGTCGCCTTCCGCATGCGCGAATACGTGGTCGTCGGCTCGGAGCAGCAGGCGCGCGCGCACCGCGTGCAGGGCATCGCGATCGCACGCGGCATCTTCGAGGCGCTCGGCCTCGTGATCGACGTCGTGCCCGCCAACGACCCGTTCTTCGGCCGCGGCGGCGCGATGCTCGCCGCGAGCCAGCTGCAGGACGAGGCGAAGTTCGAGCTCGTCACCGAGGTCTACGCCGGCAGGCCGACCGCGATCGGCTCGGGCAACTACCACGGCACCCACTTCGGCGCCGAGTTCGCGCTCCACCAGGCGGACGGCACGGTCGCGCACAGCGCGTGCTCGGCCTACGGCATGGAGCGCATCGTCTTCGCGCTCGCCGCGCGCCACGGCTTCGAGATCGTCGACTGGCCGCCCCGGGTGCGCGAGCTGCTCGGGCTCGCCGACGTCGGCGCGGTGGCGTGAGCGCCCTCGGGCACCCGACCTGGTTCCGCAGCGGCGGCCGCGCGATCGAAGGCTGGGTGCATCGGCCGGATGACGGGCGCGCCGTCGGTGCGGTCGTGATCGCCCCGTCGCTCGCCCAGGAGAGCCAGGTGAGCTACCGCGCGCTGCGGGTCCTCGCCATCACCGCCGCCCGCCGCGGCTGGGTCGCGGTGCGCTTCGCGTGGTCGGGGCAGGGCGACTCGGAGCCGGCGCAGGCCGGTCTCGATCTCGTGGAGGCGTGGCGGCAGGACCTCCGCGCCGCGGTGCGGCTCGCCGAGCACGCCGCGGGCCGCACCGGTGTGGACGTCGTCGGGTTCCGCGTCGGTGCGGCGGTCGCCGCGACCACCGCGGCGCCGGGCATCCGCTCGCGCGTGCTGTGGGAGCCGATCGGCGGCCGCGCGTTCCTGCGCCGCCACGAGGCGCTGCGCAAGGTCGCGCTGCCCGACGGCTTCCCGCTCTCGGCCGACGGGGTCGAGGTCTCGAGCTATCGCTTCGCGGCCGCCGACGCGGCAGCGATCCGCGGCCTGGGCGACCCCACGGCGAGCGGCCCGGGCGAGCTGCCCGACGGCACGCGCATCGTGTTCGAGGACGACCCCGAGACGGCCGCGCGACTGTACGGCACCGAGCAGCTGCTGGCGCGGGCGCCGCTCGGCTCGATCGACCGGCTGCTCGGGGCGCTCGTGCCGGCCGAGCCGGTCGCGCTGCCCGCGTGGGCGCCCGAGGCCGAGGCGGTCGTCGTCGACCGCGAGAGCGGCCTCAGCGTGCGTCAGCGCTTCGTCGCGATCGGCGCGGATCGGCTGCCCGGCATCTACACGGCGCCCGTGGACGCCGAGCGGCGGCCCGCGGCCGCCCTGCTCGTGCCGGCCGGCGGCGAGGCGAAGGGCGTGAACCGCGTGTGGGCCCCCGCGTCGCGGCGCCTCGGCGCGCACGGCGTCGCGAACCTGCGCGCGGACCCGCGCGGGTTCGGCGATGCGGCGGAGGTCGCGGACATCCGCGACCCCAATCTGCTCAGCGAGAGCGTGGCGGCGGATGCCGGCGCGATGGCGGCCTGGCTGCACACCGAATCCGGTGCCCCGGTCACGGGGGTCGGCGTGTGCGCCGGCGCGTGGGTGATCGCGCGCGCGGCGACCCGCGTGCCCCTGCGGCGCATCGTCATGATCAACAACCAGGCGTGGCGCTGCTCGAGCGAGTACTACCGCGACATCTTCGAGCGCAGACAGGACGCCCCGCTGGGCGGCGGCGCGACCCGCGCCAGCGTCGACGGCTCGCTCGAGCCCGCGCAGGGCCCCGGCCCGCTGCGCGCGTTCAAGGACGCCGTGCGGGCGCGCTCGCCGTACCCGCTGCGCCGGGTGCTCGCACGCTTCGGCGTGCTCGAGACCGTCGAGCAGGTGCTGCGGCCCGTGCCGCGCACGACGAGCGTGCGCCTGCTGTTCGGGCCTGAGGACCAGCCCTGGTTCTCGGCGATGGACGGCGAGATCGGCTTCGAGCGGCTGCGGGCGGGCGGGCGGCGGATGTCCCTCGACCTCGACGCGCGCACCGACCACGCCCTGCTCTCGCACTCGGCCTACGAGACCGTCATGCACGTGCTCGACGAGGAGTTCTGCCGATGAACCCCGACACGTTCCGCCTGCTGTTCTCCGCCCGGACGCGCCACCGGCTCGGCGTCGCGACCGTCGGCACGGTCCTCGCGGGCCTCGCCGACGCCGTGGGCGTCGCGCTCATCGTGCCGCTCATGCAGCTGCTCAGCGGCGACTCGCTGCAGCACGGCCTGCTCGGCTGGCTCGCGGGCGTCTTCGGCCACCCGGACCGGCAGCACCTCGCCGTCTACCTCGCCCTCGTCACGTTCGGCGCGTTCTTCGCCAAGGGCGCCATGGTCATCGCGTTCCGCTGGTGGCTGCTCGGCTTCCTCGCGCGCGAGGAGACGGCGATGTCGACGCGCATCCTCGGCTACTACCTGGGTGCGCCCTACGGCCTGCACCTCGAGCGCAGCTCCTCCGACTTCATCCGCGTCATCAACGACGGGGTGCACAGCTTCTTCGAGAAGGTCGTCGTCAACACGATGAACGTCATCAGCGAGGCCGTCACGATCGTCGCGGTGTCGCTCACCCTCGTCGTGCTGGTGCCGGTGCCGGCGCTCCTGCTGCTCGGCTACTTCCTCGCGACGATCGCGCTGTTCTACTGGGTCATCCGCCCCATGGCGCGCACCGCAGGCCGCCGCCTGATCACGTCGATCGAGCGGGTCTACCAGGCCGCGGGGCATGCGCTCGGGGGCATCAAGGAGATCCGCGTGCGGCACAAGGCGCCGTACTTCCTGCGGCACTACGGCCTCGCGCGCGAGGACTACGCGGCCGCGCAGCGCACCTCGGCGTTCCTCGGCGAGCTGCCGAAGTACCTCTTCGAGGTCGTGTTCATCATGGGCATCGCGGGGCTCAGCCTCTACATCTTCATGACGACCTCGCCCGCCGAGTCGGTGAGCGTGCTCGCGGCGCTCACCGCCGCCGGATTCCGGCTGATGCCGAGCGCGACGCGCCTCGTGAGCTCGATGAGCATGGTCCGCCTCGGGCGGCCGGCGTACGAGATCGTGATCGCGGACCTGAGGGCGGCCGAGGAGGTCGCGCCCTCGGAGCCCGCCGAGGCATCCGCCCTCTCCGCCGCGCCCTTCCGGCTCCGCCGCGAGATCGCGCTGCAGGGCGTCACGTTCTTCCACGCCGGGCGCGACCGCCCCGCGGTCGACGGCGTCTCGCTGCGCATCCCCGTGGGCGAGTCCGTGGCGCTCGTCGGCCCGAGCGGCGCGGGCAAGAGCACGGTCGTGGACCTGCTGCTCGGGCTGTACCGCCCGACCTCCGGCTCGATCCGCGCCGACGGCGCCCCGATCGGCGACCTGCTGCCCGCGTGGCAGCGCAGCGTCGGGCTCGTGCCGCAGGAGGTCTACCTGCTCGACGCGAGCCTGCGCGCCAACATCGCGTTCGGCGAGGAGGACGCCGAGGTCGACACGGGCCGGCTCGCCGAGGCGATCCGCGGCGCGCAGCTCGCCGAGCTCGTCGCCCAGCTGCCCGAGGGCCTCGACACCTTCATCGGCGAGCGCGGCGTGCGCCTCTCGGGCGGCCAGCGGCAGCGCATCGGCATCGCGCGCGCCCTCTACACGCGGCCCGAGCTGCTGATCCTCGACGAGGCGACGTCGGCCCTCGACAACGAGACCGAGCAGCGCATCTCCGAGACCATCTCGCACCTGCACGGCTCGGTGACGATCGTGATCGTGGCGCACCGCCTGTCGACCGTGCGCAACTGCAACCAGGTCGTGTTCCTGCAGGACGGGCGCATCGAGGGCGCCGGCGGCTTCGAGGAGCTGCAGCTGCTGAACGACGACTTCGCGCGGCTCGTCGAGCTCGGCAGCCTGACGTGAGCGCGGCGGGCTCGGCCGTGGGCGGGGTGCTGCGCGTCCTGCGCACCGAGGGCGCGGGCGGCCTCGCTCGGCGCGCGGTGCTGCGCGCGTATCACCGGCTCGACGCGGGCGCGGCGGCGCCCGACATCCACCCCGCCGACATCTGGTCGTCGGGGGACGCGCGCCCGACCGCACCGGCCCGGCCGATCGACGGGCCCGCGCGCATCGCGTGGCTGTGCCGGGCGCCGGCGGCCGGCTCGGGCGGCCACACGACGCTGTTCCGCATGATCGCGGGGATGTCGGCGCGCGGGCACCGCAACACGATCGCGCTCTACGACCCGCAGCGCGGCGACCCGCTGCGCCACACTGGGGTCATCGCCGCGCACTGGCCGTGGCTCGGTGTGCCCGACCGGGTCGCGATCGCGGATGCCGCCGCCGGGCTCGCGGGCTTCGACGCGGTCGTCGCGTCGTCGTGGGCGACGGCGCACGTCGCCGCCCGCCATGCGCCCGCCGGCGCGCGGGTGTTCTACTTCATCCAGGACTTCGAGCCCTATTTCTACCCCCGCGGCGCGCTCTACGCGCTCGCCGAGGACACCTACCGCTTCGGCTTCGTCAACATCGCGCTCGGCGACATGGTCGGCTCAGAGCTCGACGCGATCGGCGCGCCCGCGCACCGTGTGCCGTTCGGCGTCGACACGGGCGTCTACCGGCGGGCAGGCGACGCGCCCCGGCACGGCATCTCGGTGTATGTGCGGCGCAACAACGACCGGCGCGGCTACCTGCTCGCGCGCGCGGCGGTCGAGCGGTTCCACGAGCGGCACCCCGAGCACGACATCCATGTCTACGGCGACGCCGTCGGCGACTGGGCGGTGCCCGTCGTGAGCCACGGCACGCTCGCGCCCGCCGAGCTCGACGCCCTCTACAACCGCGTCGTCGGCGGTCTCGCGCTGTCGTTCACGAACATCTCGCTCATCGCCGCCGAGATGCTCGCGGCCGGCGCGATCCCCGTGATCAACGACGCGCGCTCGGCGCGCGCCGACCTGTCGAACCCGTACGCCGTGTGGGCGGCGCCGACGCCCGCGGCGCTCGCGGACGCCCTGTGCACGCTCGTCGAGTCCGGGGATGTCGCGCGCCGCTCGCTCGCGGCGTCCCGGCACCGCGAGACCGTCTGGTCGGACACGCAGGCCGCGGTCGCCGAGCTCATCGAGGGCGAGCTCGCGCGCCCGTCGGGGTCATCGGCCGACCCCGAAAAACTGAGGAATGCTTGGGCTTCGGCATAAGTCGATGTAATCTCGCTTTCGGCCGTCGCCCGCGATCGGGCGGCACCACGCGCACAACCTTCGCGGGCGGGAGTGGTCGGTACATGTCGAGGTCGAAGATCGAACTCCGAGCACGGGGGCGCCTCGTCTTCGTGTGCGTCCTGGGCTTCTTCGGACTCGTCGGCGCTCAGTCGCTGCCCTCCGCCTCGCAGCACGCTCCGGCGAGCGGCTCGGGCTCGACGCAGCCGGGGGCGAACCCGCTGGCATCCCTGCCGACGATCCCGTGGTCGGGCGGCGCCGCGTTCTATGCGAAGTTCCCGGGCTCATCGGCGTGGGCGAACCCGGATGTCTTCCCCATCGGCGCCTGGTGGGCCGACTGGGACTCGGCCGCCAACATCGCGTGGGACAAGGACCACGGCATCGACTTCTACACGCAGCTCAACGGCACCGAGAACGGCGCCCTGCTCGACGGCACCGGTGTCTCGTGGGTGGGCTCGACGGCGCTGAAGGGCATGTCGGCGAACGACCCCGCGTGGGTCGGCAACTTCCTGGACGACGAGATCGACGGCCGGTACGACCCGGCGACCGGGCAGGCCGCCCTGCAGAAGGAGATCGACGCGGCGTCCCCCGGCCGGTTCGACGAGGCGAACTTCACGGCGATCGTCGCCTCCGACTTCAACGCGGCGCAGCTCCAGGCCGACGACACCTACGTGAACATGGTGAACGGGCCCGTGTCGGTGGACGCGTACTGGTACACCGACGACCACTGCTACACCGACCCGAGCGACGACACGTCGTTCTGGGGGGTCGACCCCGCGCACTGCGCGACGGCGTCGAGCTACGGCGAGCTGATCCGCGCCGTGCGCGCGCGGGACGCGTCGGACGGCATCCTCAAGCCCGTCTTCGGCTTCGTCGAGAACGGCGCGCCCAGCAGCACCAACGGCCGCTACATCACCCCGGCCCAGGAACAGGGCGCGGCGATGGACATGGTCATCAACGGCGCGAACGGCATCATCTGGTTCAACCAGTCGTTCAGCGGAAGCTGCCAGTCGGGCAACGTGCTGCGCCAGGCGGAGGCCGACCCGAGCGGCTGCAACGCGGCGCGCGTCGCGGCGATGAAGACCGTGGACGATCAGCTGCAGGTGCTCGCGCCGGTGCTCAACACGCCGTCGTACTACAACGCGACGCGCAGCGCCAACGGGTCGACCGACGACTATTACTCGTTCGGGAACGACACCGATGCGATGGTCAAGTGGTACAACGGCTCGGCCTACATCTTCGCGATGATCTCGGGCGACAAGGCGTCGCAGCCCGGCTCGCGCATCTTCGCGCTGCCGGCCGGCCTCGCGAGCGCCAGGGCGGTCACGGTGCTCAACGAGGGCCGCACGATCCCGGTGACGGGCGGCAGCTTCACCGACTCGTTCGCGGCCGAGTCGAGCTATCACGTCTACAGGGTGACGCCCTAGCCGCCGCTGCGCAGGTACCGCTCGAGGGCCCTCGTGTCCTCGTGGCGCCAGACGATCGGCGGGGCATCCCCGCGATACAGCCTGCGCAGCGCGGCGGCCATGCCCGGCAGCAGGAAGCACAGGCTCGCCGCCTGCGGGAACGACAGCGCGTCGAAGCTCGCGCACAGCATCGCGATCGCGAGGATCCCCGCGACGAGCGCCTGCCCGTAGACGCGCGCGCCCTCGTCGGCATGCACGCCGAGGCGCGCCGAGAACGCGCTCCACGCGCCCGTGCCGAACAGGCCGGCGAACGCCGCGAGCCCCACGACGCCGAGCTGGATCGCGATGCCCATCCACTGGTTGTCGAAGATGTAGTAGCGCGGCAGGAAGGTGCCGTAGCCGATGCCGAAGATCGGCGAGTGGCCGATGAAGTGCAGGCCGGCCGGGATGCCCGCCGACCGCGACTGCGCACTCGAGTCGGACGAGATGCCCGAGAACATCGCGACGATCGTCGAGAGCATGCCCGGCACCAGCACGGCGAGGGCGCCTGCGAGCGCGATCGCCCCGACCGCGAAGGCGCGCCGCACCGCCGAGGGCAGCGCGGGCAGGATGAAGACGATCCCGATCGCGACCCCGAGCAGGGCCGAGCGCGACACCGAGAGCGCCGCGGCGGTCGCGATGACGGCGACGGCGCACCACGACAGGTGCCGGCGGGTCGCCGAGAGCACGGGGTCGAGCGCGAGGGCGATCGCGACGGGCAGGCAGACGCTGAGCACGGCGGCGTATTCGAGGGGATGACTCGCCGTCGCGGTCGCGCGGATGAAGTCGGCGCGCCCCCCGACCTCCGAGGTGTCGTTCGACATCCCCGGAATCGCGATCATGTCGACGAACACCCGGCCCGTCGCGAACTGCACGAGGCCGAGCGCCGCCATGAGTGCGCCTGCGGTGACGAGCCGGCCCGCGAGGGCGCGGAAGCGCTCAAGCGAGGTGATGCCGTCCATCGCGACGAGCAGCACCCCGGCGAGCGAGACGAGGTCGAGCACCGAGACCATCGCGGGGCTCGTCTGATCGGCCGGCTGGCCGCGCAGCAGCGCCGCCCCGTAGCTCAGCAGGGCGACCGCGAGCACGGCGAACACGAGCACGCGCACCGGCTGGTGCACCCGGTGGACGGGCGGGGCGCTGCGCTGCAGCTGGCCGAGCAGCCACCAGAACATGAGGCCGAGACCGAACAGCATCGACGGCCGCCCGAGGCTGTTCATCGACGTGAAGAACATGCTCGACGGGATCGCGAACAGCAGCACGAAGTAGACGGTCAGCACGGTCACCGCGTCGATGCCGCGACGGTCGCCGACGGCGACGTGGGCGTGCGCGGGCGTCGCCGTGGGCGGCGACTCGACGTGCGCGGGCCGCGTCATGCGTGCTCGAGCCGCTCGGCGTCGGCGTCCTCGGCGGGGGTGAGGCTCGTGCGCGTGGGCATCCGGACGAGGCGGCGGTCGGGAAGCCGGCTCGCCGCCTGCCCCGCGACCTCGGGCTCGGCGTCGTCATCGCCCGCGGCCCGCTCCGCCGGTGCGGAGCCCGCGCGGGCCTCCTCGCGCTTCCGGCTCCGCGCGGGGCGGCGGCCGCCGCGTCGCGGGCGGGCGAGGAGGACCCCGTCCAGGAAGCTGGCGAGCGCCAGCGTGATCGCGAGCCCGGCGATGCCCGCCCCGACCGTCGCCATGAGCTGCGACTTGGTCTTGGGCGTCGCCTTGGTGTCTTCGGAGAGCTCGGATGCCGTGATCATCCGGTCGCCCGAGAGGTGCTCTTCGATCTGCAGCTTGGCCAGCGTCGCGTCGAGCGACACGACCGCCTGCGAGATCAGCGGCCCGGTGTCGGCGGCGCTCGCCGCCTCGACCGTGATGTCGATGACGGGGCCCGCGGTCGTCGTGTCGCGCTCGATCGTGATCGACGAGCGGGGGTACCGGTCGAGGATCGGCTCGGTCACGGCCTGCGCGCCGGCCGCGCGCACGAGGATGTCCGCGGCCTGCGTCAGACCGCCCACGTAGAGGTACGGGTTCGCGCCCTGCGGGATGCTCGCCTGATCGGGGATCAGCACGACGCTCGCGGTGCGGGTGAACGTCGGCTGCACGTACACGTGCGCGGCGAGGGCGAGGGCGACGGATGCCAGCAGGCCGGGCACCGCGACGTACCAGCGCCGGAGCAGCGCACGACGGAGGTTGGACGGGTTCACGGTTCAGCTGCCTTTCCTGAAGAGCGCGTCGGTCCACACGGCGAGGGCCGTGCCGACGATGAAGCCGGCGGCGAGGATCGCCGCGGCCGCCGTGAGCTTGTCGCGCGTGCCGGGCATGATCTGCTCGACGGTGCCGGTGAGCGGCTGCAGCTCCGCCGTGATGCGGGCATCCGCCGGCACGCCGTCGGCGGCCTGCGCCTCGTCGCTCATCGCGGTCAGCTGGGCGACGATCTGCTGCGTCGTCGCTCCGACCCACTGCGCCGTCGGCCCGACCACCTGGATCTCGACGAGCGGCGTCGAGAACGAGTCGACCCACTGGTTGCCCGAGTTCTCGAGCGCGACCTGCACGCCCTGCCGCACGCCGACGCCGTAGAGCGGGGCGGATGTCGTCGCGAACGGCTCGAGCACGCGCCCGTCGTCGAACTGGGTCACGATCGAGGCCGCGAAGCTCGTCACGGGCGAGAGGTCGCCGTCCTGCTGCGCGGTCACCTGCAGGCCCCCCGGGGGCAGGAACTCGAGGCGCGCGTCGGTCGCATAGACCCCGGCCGAGCGCAGGCTCACCGCGAGGAACGCGGCGGCGAGCAGCATCACCGCGCCGGCGACATACCAGCGGCGCAGCAGGATCCGGAGGGCGACGGCGGCGGTCACACGTGCCCCCCGAGGGGCATGAGCCGCCGCAGCGCCGACTTCACCCGGCCGGGTGCGGATGTGCCGAAGAGCGCGGTCACCGCGATGCGGGCGCCCGCGCGGGCGCGGCCCTCGGCGGCGCGCAGGGGGGCGCGCAGCAGGGCGTCGGCCGCGACATCCGCCCGGCTCGGCCGCACGCTCGCGTCGATCGTCGGCAGCAGGTCGACGAGGCCGGACGCGTCGACGAGGCGACCGCGCACGCGGTTGCTCACGTTGCGCCCGTGGATCACCTGCAGCCAGGCGGGCGCGCCGCGCAGCGAGACGACGGGCATCGCGCGGCCGAGGCGGTTGTGCCAGTCGGCCCAGCACGTGACGGCGCCGTCCCAGCGCTCGAGCACCGAGCAGAACGCGTTCTCGGGGTCGCGCAGCAGGTGGTTGCGCGCGCCGTGAGCGACGACGCCGTCGGCGAGGTAGACCGCACAGCGGTCGCCCGCGGGGCGCGGCGCGGCCTGCAGGCGCGCGGTGAAGTCGACGGCGAGCGCGTCGTCGTTGTCGAGGTTGGTGGTGAGCAGCCAGGGGCGCGGCGCGGCGATGAGGGCGCGGAGGTCGGCGAGCACCTCGGCCGCGCCGACCTCGTGGTCGCGATACAGGGGCGTGAGCACGCCCTCGGCGGCGAGGGCCGACATCCGCTCGGTCAGCCAGCCGGGGCCCGCCGCATCGAGGTACACGACCCAGCGGAAGTCGGCCGCGCGCTGCGCGAGCACCGACGGCACCGTGTGGTGCTCGAACAGCGCGATGCGCTCGCGCAGCCAGCCCTCGGCCGCGCGGATCGGCGCCTCGAAGCCGCGGGACGGCAGGTTGAAGCGCGTGACGATGACGTGGTCGACGGCGTCGCCGGCGGATGCCCCGCGCCGCTCGCCGCCGGGCAGCTCGCCCCACCGCCGCGGAGCGCGCAGCAGCTCGAGCGCGAGCCGCCAGCCGGGGTTCCCTCGGCCGCGCAGGCCGGCCTGCAGCATGGTGGCCCCGCGCATCCCGAGCGCCCACGCCGCCGAGTGGTGCTTGCGCGCGTAGCGCACGCGGTTCACGGCGAGCAGCGCGATGAGCGCGGGCGACGAGCCCGACCCGCCCACGCCGTGCACGACCGTGGCGGCCGGCTCGAACACCACGCGGAAGCCGGCGTGGCGCGCGCGGCGCTGGAAGTCGGTCTCCTCCCAGTACAGGAAGAACGTCTCGTCGTCCCACGCGCCGACGGCCGCGTCGCATGCGGCCGAGACGAGCAGTGCGGCGCCGCTCAGCCACTCGGCGTCGGCGCGGCGCGCGTAGTCGGCCTCACGGCGGTCGGTGAGTGTGAGCGCGCGCGGGCGGCGCGGCATCCGGTCGCCGAGCACGGCCTCGCCGAGCGCGCCGAGCAGGCGGGGCTCGCGGAAGCGCGAACGGTGCAGCGCGCCGTGGGGGCCGAGGGTCCGCGGCCCGACGACGCCGACGCCGGGCTCGCGCAGCGCCTCGAGCATCCGCTCGAGCGCGTCGGGCGCGAGCTCGAGGTCGGGGTTCAGGATCGCGATCGGCACGCCCGGAAGCACGTGAGCGCGCCCGACGTTGATGCCGCCCGAGTAGCCGAGGTTCGCGCCCGTCTCGACGACCTCGACGCCGGCGAAGCTTCGGGCGATCGCGACCGAGGCGTCCGTCGAGCCGTTGTCGACGACGACGACGTGCGCGTCGACCGTGCTCGCGGCGAGCGAGCGCAGCAGCCCCGGCAGGTCGGCGGCGCTGTTGTAGGCGACGACGATGGCCGAGAGCGGGATGCCGGCGCCGTCATCCCTAGCGCGAAGTGTCATCGCGCTCCCACCCTCCGGGCCGGGCCCGCCCGAACCGCGCGAGCGCGGCCACGGCGAGGTACACGCACGCGTCGAGCGCCGTGCGCGGCCCCCGCACCGAGCGGGCGAGCTCGTCGAGCGTCGTGCGCACGGTCGAGCCGTCGACGCCGCCGGGCGCCGCCTCGGCCGAGCCGCGCGCCGCGCGCCGTGTCACGGCGAGCAGCGCCGGCAGGGTGCGCGGCGTGCGCACGACGACGGGCTCGACGGCGACGACCGCCTTCTCGGAGGCCTCGAACAGGCGGTCGACCCACAGATCGTCGCCGATCGCGTCGGGGAACGCGCCGAGCCGGGCGTGACCCGCGCGCGAGAGTGCGTAGCAGCCGGCGCCCCACATGGCCCGGTGCAGCGAGGGCACGCGTGAGCGCGCGCGGTAGTAGGCGCGCACGCCCCAGGTCGCCGCCCGGGTGTCGTAGCGCGCGGCCGGCCGGGCGGCGAGCGCGCCGTCCGACGCGAGCAGGGCCGCGACGGCATCCAGCGCCGCACTGCTCGCCGTGATGTCGGCGTCGAGGTACACGCGCGGCCACGCGGTCGCGAGGCGGTCGCCGAGGTTCAGCGCGTGCGACTTCGACGCGATCTCGGTGTCGATGACGCGGATGCCGGGCACCGTGGCCGCGACGCGGGCGGTGTGGTCGCTGCATCCGTTGCACACCACGATCACTTCGAGTGCGCCCGCCCGCGCGGCCGCCGCGAGCGGCGCGAGCGTGCGCAGGATCACCGCCGCCTCGTCGTGGGCCGGGATGATCACGCTCGCGCGGGGCCGCGACGGCACGCGCTCGGGCGCGAGGGCGTCCTCGGGCTCCTCCAGGGTCCAGGCGGTCGCGAGCAGGGCGTCGGTCACGCGGGCGCCCCGGTGCTGCGCCGCACGGCGCGGTACGCCGACGGACCCTGGATCACGTAGCGGCGGAACAGCCGCTTCGGCTCGTGCGCGAGACGCCACGCCCATTCGAGGCCGTTGTCGGAGGCCCAGTGCGGCGCGCGCTCGACGCGCCCCGCGAGGAAGTCGACGACCGCGCCGAACGCGAGCAGCACCGAGGCGCCCGTGCGGGCGCCGTAGTGGTCGATCCACAGCTCCTGCAGCGGCTTGCCGAGGCACACGACGAGCACGTCGACGCCGACCGAGCGGATCTCCTCGGCGAGGCGGCTCGACCGGCGCGCATCGGCGAGCTCGTCGCGCGCCGGCGTCCAGAAGCCGCCGATCTCGAGGCCGGGGTACGTGTCGTGCAGGTGCGCCCGCAGCGGGGCCGCCACCGCGGGCAGGCCGCCGAGGAAGCCGACCGTGACCCCGTCGCGCTCGCAGCGCTCGAGCACCGCGCCGATCAGGTCGCTGCCGGCGAGGCGCGGCCACGAGTGCGCCGTCGTGCGCCGGGCCTGCTCCACGAGCGGCGCGCCGTCCGCGAGGTTGAGCCACTCGAGGTCGCCGACGGGCCACGGGCGCATGCCGAAGTCGCCCGACAGCGGCGCCCCCTGACCGAAGTGGTGGATGTGGTCGAGGTTGATCGAGACGACGCCGAGCGGCGGCACGTCGTGCGACCGGGCACGGCGGCCGATCAGGTCGACCGCCTGGTCGAATTCGAGGAGGTCGACGGGCGAGCCGCCGAGCCGGATGCGCGGGATGTCGAGAGTCATGTCGGGGTCCACCACTCAGTTCGTTCGGGGCGAGGTGCGCGCGAGGGCCGCGTGCGCGAGGTCGAGCAGACGGTGGGGGCGGCTCACGAGGCGGGCGCCGATGCGCAGCGCGCCGCGGAGCTGCTCGGCCCACACGCCCACGAGGGAGCCGCGCTCGGGGAGCTGCGCGGCGAAGTGCGGGGTCACGGCGCCGGGCCGCACGCGCAGCCCGACGATCTCGTTGAGGATGTTGCGGCCGTGCACGACCTGCAGCCACATCGGGTGCGCGGTCCGCACGTTCCGCACGGGCGCGAGCAGGTCGATCTTGTAGTGGAAGTCGGCGTAGACGGTGATCGGCGCCGCGGTCTCGACGTGCTCGACCATCGTGCAGAAGGGATTGCGCGTGTACGGCCGCAGGTAGAAGCGGCCCCCGCAGTACTGCGCGCCGTTCACGAGGTTGACGACTTCGCGCTCGGCCGGCGCGAAGCTGCGCTGGATCGTCTCGATGAAGTCGACGGCGACGGCGTCGTCGCTGTCGACCCCCGTCGTGAGCAGATAGGGCGTCGTGCAACGGCGGCCGAGCTCGCGCGAGAGATACGCGGCGTCGAGCTCGCCCTCGACGTAGACGGGCTCGAAGGCGCCGGCCGCGAGCTCGGCGACCCGTTCGCGCAGCCACGGCGGCGTCAGCGCGTCGAAGAACACGAGCCAGGTGAAGTCGCGGCTCGTCTGGCCGGCGAAGCTCGGCACGGTGAACGCCTCGAACAGGCCGAGGCGGTAGCGCAGCCACTCGTCGGTGGGCTCGGCCGTGTGCCAGAACGTGCGGACGTTGAACTGCGTCAGGGCGAAGTGGGATGCTTGCCCTGACACAAGATTTGAATAATCCTCAATCGCCACGCGACCAAGTTAGGCGGCGGTGAGAGCGCGGTCGCCCCCCAGTGCGAGGGGTGAGGATGTCTCACCTATGCATCCCGAGATCGATCGGCGCGACCCCTCGCACGGGGGCGTGGCGGCAGGCGCCCCGCTTCGTATTCTCAAGATATGAGAATCTCTCAATTCGATGTCAGGGTCGCCGTGGCCGCACTCGCCGTGGTCGTCACGGCGTCCGCCGCGCTGCTGCTCGGCGGCGTCGCGCCCTCGGCGGCCGACACCGCGGCGACATCGACTCCGGGCGCATCCCCGGCGCCGGCGTGCGCGAGTCGCGACCTCACGATCGTCGCGCATGAGGACGACGACCTGCTCTTCATGAACCCCGACATCCAGAGCGACCTCGACGCGGGCGACTGCGTGACGACCGTCATGCTGACCGCGGGGGATGCCGGCAAGACCGCGAGCTACTGGCAGGGGCGCGAGCTCGGCTCCGAGGTGGCGTACTCGACCATGCTCGGCCTCGACCCGAGCCAGGCGTGGACCACGACCACCGCGACGGTCGGCACGCGCCAGGTCGCCGAGGCGACGAGCCCCGACGGCCGCGCCACCACGATCTTCCTGCGCCTGCCCGACGGCGGCATCAACGGCACGGGCACCGATGCCACGGGCGACGAGTCGCTCATGCAACTCTGGAACGGCACCGTGTCGACCCTCACGGCCGTCGACGGCAGCAACACCTTCACGCGCCCGCAGCTGATCAGCACGCTGAGCGCGATCGTCGCGGCGGTGGCACCGCAGACGGTGCGCCTGCAGGACATCCGCGCGCAGAACGGCGACAACTCCGACCACACGGCCGCCGGGTGGTTCGGCCTCTCGGCGGTGCAGGGCTTCACCGGCACCGTGCTCGCCTACCGCGGCTACGGCATGACCGATTCGCCGGCGGATGTCACGGGCACCGCCCTCACCCGCAAGACGAACGTCTTCCTCGCCTACTCGGCCTACGACACCGAGATGAACTGCAGCAGCGCCTCGTGCCTCTCGGGCGACTACCTCGCCTGGGTGCAGCGCCAGTACACGGCGCCGCTCGTGCGCACCGCGGCCCCGGTCGCGGGCCCGGCGCCGTACTCGGGCCCCGACCTCGCGCGGGGCGCGCTGGTGTGGTCGTCGTCGCAGGCCGACGGCCAGCCGGCGACGAGCGCGATCGACGGGGTGATCGCGGGCTACCCGCAGGATTCCGGTGCGGAGTGGTCGAGCTTCGGCGAGCGCGCCGGGGCGTGGCTGCAGCTCACCTGGCCGACGGCCCAGACCCTCGACCGCGTCTACCTCTACGACCGGCCCAACACCGCGGACCAGGTGACGGGCGGCACGCTCACGTTCTCCGACGGCTCGACCGTCACAGTGCCGGCCCTCGACAACGGCGGGGCGGCGACCATCGTGACCTTCCCGGCCCGCACGACGACCTCGCTGACGTTCACGGTGACCTCGGTCTCGGCCTCGACCGGCAACGCCGGCCTCGCCGAGATCGAGGCGTACAACGGCGACCCGGGTGGTGGCAGCGGAACCGGAGGCAGCGGCGACACCGGAACCGGCGGCACGGGCGCCGGCGGCACGACCCCCGCGGGCGGCACGACCCCGACGGCCGGCACGGCGGCGTACGACGGCCCCGACGTCGCGCGCAACGCGCTGGCCTCCGCCTCGAGCGCCGCCCCCGGCCAGGACGCGACCAAGGCCATCGACGGCCAGATCGACGGCTGGCCGACCAACGGCTACGCCGAGTGGGCCTCGAACGGCGAGGGCGCGGGCGCGTGGCTGGACCTGAGCTGGTCCGCTCCGCAGACGATCGACCGCGTCTACCTCTACGACCGCCCGAACCAGTACGACCAGATCACGGGCGGCACGCTCACCTTCTCCGACGGCTCGACCGTCGCGGTCCCCTCGCTCGCCAACGACGGCACGGCGACGATCGTGACCTTCCCGGCGCGCGCCACGACATCGCTGCTGCTCACGGTCACGAGCGTGTCGGCCACGACGCAGAACGTCGGCCTCGCCGAGATCGAGGCCTACAACGGCGACCCGAACGCGCCGAGCGGCGCGGGCGGAGCGGCGCCGGCGGGCGGCACGACCCCGACGGCCGGCACGGCGGCATACGACGGTCCGGATGTCGCGCGCAACGCGCTGGCCTCCGCCTCGACCGACTCGCCGGGGCAAGAGGCGATCAAGGCCATCGACGGCCAGATCGACGGCTGGCCGACCAACGGCTACGCCGAGTGGGCCTCGAACGGCCAGGGTGTCGGTGCCTGGCTGAACCTGTCCTGGTCGACGCCCCAGACCATCGATCGCGTCTACCTCTACGACCGGCCGAACCTCTACGACCAGATCACGGGCGCGACGCTGACGTTCTCCGACGGCTCGACCGTCACGGTGCCCGCACTCGACAACGGCGGGGCGGCGACGATCGTGACCTTCCCGGCGCGGGCGACCACGTCGCTCACCCTCACGGTGACGGGCGTGTCGGCGACGACGCAGAACGTCGGCCTCGCCGAGATCGAAGCCTACGACGGCGACCCCGGTGTCACGGCAGGGTCCTGAGGCGGCGGAGCGGGCCGAGTCGCCGTCCATGAGCCGAGCCGCGGCATCCGCGGAGAACCTCGCGCTGCGCGCCCTGTCGGTCGTGACCGACGACATCCCGCCGCACTGGAGGTTCGGCCACTGGCAGCGCGTGCTGCAGAGGCTCGCCCCCGCGCAGCCGTTGCCGGCGGTCGCCCGACGGCCGTCCGCGGTGCCGGTCGTGCACCGCGAGGCCGGCCCGGCCGCCGGCCCGCTGCCCGACCTGCGCTGCCTGCTCATCGCGGGCGCGCTCGACAACGGCGGGGTCGAGTCCGTCGTCTCGATCCTCGCGCGCGGGCTGCCCGAGCACGGCGTCGAGGTCGAGGTCGCCTGCTCGTCGGGCGGCCGCGTCGCGCGCGAGCTCGCGCACGCGGGCGTGCGCGTCGTTGAGACTCCGCCGGCGGCGCTGCGCGACGTCATCGCGGAACGGCGGCCGGATGTCGTGCAGCTGCACCGCGTCGACCGCGGTCTCCTCGCGTCGGTCGCGGGCGCCGGGGTGCCGGTCGTGCCGGTCTTCCACGCCATGGAGTCGTACCTCGACCGCCGCACCTGGCACGCGCTGCGCGACTTCCTGAAGACCTCCGGCCCGGGGGTGGCCGTGAGCGGCTCGGTGCGCGGCTTCTTCGCCGAGCGCGCCGGCGGCGACATCCGCGTGGTCGTCAACGGCGTCGACCCCGCCGCCCTGTTCCCGGCCGTCCACGACCGCCGGGCCGCGCGCCTCGAGCTCGCGCAGGCAATCGGCGTGGCCATCGCGGACGACGACGTGCTCGTCGTGGCCCTGCAGCGCTACAGCGACCAGAAGAACCCGGCCGGGCTGGTCGATGCGTTCCTGCTCGCGGCCGAGGGCGACCCGCGGCTGCGGCTCGTCGTCGCGGGGGCGCCCGACAACTGGCTCGAGTACCGCCGCGCCGACCAGCTGCGGCGGGGGCACCCCGCGGGCGACCGCGTGCACCTGCTCGGCGACTCCGACCCCGCGACGCTGCTGACGGCTGCGGATGCCTTCGCCCTCGACTCCTTCGCCGAGGGCGGCCCGCTGTCGGCGCTCGAGGCCGCCGCTTTCGGCGTGCCCGTCGTGCTCTCCGACGTCGGCTTCGCCCGCGAGCTGCTGGGTGAGGTCGGCGGCCGCGGCGCGCTCGTGCCGCGCGCCAACGACGGCTTCACGGGCGCCATGATCTCGGCCGAGCGCCGCCGCCGGCACCAGTCGAACCGCGACGAGTTCGCGGCCGCGATCGGCCGCGCCGCGCACCTCGACCGCGGCGAGCCGGCCGTGCCCGAGCGCTTCTCGGAGCGCGCGATGGTCGCGGCCCACGCCCGGATCCTGAAGGAGGCCGCCGCTTCCTAGAACGCGCCGACGGGCGCGATCAGCACGCGCAGCGTGCGCCAGAGGATCATCAGGTCGCCCGAGAGCGACCAGTTCTCGACGTAGTACAGGTCGAGGCGCACGCTCTGCTCCCAGCTCAGCTCGCTGCGGCCGTTGATCTGCCACAGGCCCGTGAGGCCGGGCTTGATGTACAGCCGGCGGTAGACGTGGTTCTCGTACGTCGCGACCTCGGTCGGCAGCGGCGGCCTGGGGCCGACGAGGCTCATCTCGCCGAGCAGCACGTTCCAGAACTGCGGGAACTCGTCGAGCGAATGGGCGCGCAGGAAATGGCCGACGCGCGTGATGCGCGGGTCGTCGCGGAGCTTGAAGAGCACGCCGTTGCCGTCGTCGCATTCCTTCCGCAGCGCCGCGAGCCGGGCCTCGGCATCCGTCACCATCGAGCGGAACTTGACCATGCGGAAGACCTCGCCGTCCCGCCCGACGCGGGTCTGCCGGAAGAGCACCGGGCCGCCGTCGTCGAGCTTGATCGCGATCGCGATCGCGAGGAAGACGGGCGCGAGCAGGATGAGCGCGACGGAGGCGCCGAGCAGGTCGACGAAGCGCTTGAGCACGTGCTTGCCGCCCTCGAAGCGGGGGATGTCGACGTGGATGAGCGGCAGCCCCTGCACCGGCGTGAAGCGCACGCGGGGCCCGGCGACGTCGACGAGCGGGGCGGCGAGCACGAGGTCGGCGCCGCAGCCCTCGAGGCTCCAGCCGAGGCTGCGCACGAAGCCGCCGTCGTCGTGCGACTGGCTCGCGACGATCACGACGTCCGCGCCGAGGGCGGCCGCCGCCCGTGCGGTGTCGTCGAGGCCGGCGACGACGGGCACGGCCTCATCGCCGTCGACGATGAAGCGCTCGCCCGGCTCGTCGACGACCACGCCGACGACGTGGTACGCCGCGCCCGCCGACTCGCGGATCTGCCGCAGCACGTAGCGCACGTCGTCGTGGTGCCCCACGATGATCGCGCGCCGCAGGAAGCGGCGGTCGTGGCCGCGGGCGGCGAGCCGGTTGCGCCAGGCCCGGCGGGTCAGGAACAGGCCCAGCAGGCCGACCGGCAGGGCGAGCGCGTACGCGCGGCCGAGGTGGGCGCCGACGACGATGTTGAGGATGCCGAGCAGGCCGAACACGACGATGCTGGCGCTCGCGACATCCTTGTACTCGCCCGGCCCGACGCCGAGCCGGCGCAGGCTGCGGCTGCCCGAGGCGCCGAGCGCGAGATACCACGCGAGCGCGATCAGCGGGCAGAACACGAGCTCCACCGGGGGCGCGGGCATGCGGCCGCTCTCGCGCAGCAGCAGCGTCAGGCCCAGCGCGAGCGCGATCGTCACGGCGTCGCTCAGCCGCAGCAGCGCGAGGTAGCGTCGCGACAGGGCGGCCTCGGGGGTCGTGCGGCCGGCGGGGCGCGCCGACGCCTGCAACGGGGTCGCGCGCCGGAACGCCAGCAGGGGGCTGTGGGCGTCGGTGGTCATGTTCTCGGGCTTCGTGAGTCGCGGGGCGGGGTTAGTGAGAAAAACTCAACGACGATGACGCTACTCACCTGGAGGGCGCCCGGAATGTCCCCGAACGGGTGACTTGTGGCAATGGGTGAGAAAAACTCACCATAACGCGTGACCATCGAACTGGGCGTGCGCATCGTCGAGGGGCTGACGCCCGAGGCTTCCCTCGAAGGCGGCCTGAGCCCGCAGGCCTTCAAGCTCGCGTTCCGCAATCATCCGGCGGGCGTCGCGGTCATCACGGCGGACGCCGGTGCCGGCCCGGCCGCGCTGACGGCCACCTCGGTCTTCTCGATCAGCGCCGAGCCGCCCCTGCTCGTGTTCTCGCTGTCGGCGACGTCGTCCGCCGCCCCCACGATCGTCGCGGCCGACACCGTCGTCGTCCACCTGCTCGGCACCGCCCAGATCGAGCTCGCCCGGCTGTGCGCCGCGAGCGGCGTCGACCGTTTCGCCGACACGACCCGATGGGGGCGCCTCGAGAGCGGGGAGCCGTGCTTCCACGGCGTGCCGGCGTGGATCCGCGGCCGCATCGTGGGGCGCTTCGAGGCGGGCGCCTCGACGGTCGTCGTCGTGCACGCCCTCGACGCCAAGACCCCCGCGGACGCCGGCGCCGAGGCCGTGCGTCCCCTCGTCTACCACAACCGCGAGTGGCACGGTCTGAGCGATTGGTCGAGGCTGCCGAGCTGAGCGCAGACGGCGCGCGGTGCGCGTGCGCGATGCGCGCCGCGCGCACGGCGAAGGGCCCCGGGGAGGACAGCGCCCCGGGGCCCTTCGTTGTGTCGGCCGCGACCGACAGCGGCGATCAGAAGTTGATCATGTGGCCGGTGAGGCCGTGGAACGTCTCCTGCAGCGCCTCGGACAGCGTCGGGTGGGTGTGCACGTTGCGCGCGAGCTCGTGGGCGCCGAGATCCCACTTCTGGGCGAGGGTCAGCTCGGGCAGCAGCTCGGAGACATCCGGCCCGATCATGTGCGCGCCGAGCAGCTCGAGGTGCTTCTTGTCGGCGATCACCTTCACGAAGCCGGTCGGGTCGGCGAGCCCGTGCGCCTTGCCGTTCGCCATGAATGGGAAGGTCGAGACGACCACGTCGTAGCCCTCGGCCTTGGCCTGCTCCTCGGTGAGGCCGAACGAGGCGACCTGCGGCTGGCAGAACGTCGCGCGCGGCATCATGCGGTAGTCGCCGAGCGTCTGGGTCTCGGCGCCGCCGATGGTCTCGGCGGCGACGACGCCCTGCGCCTCGGCCACGTGGGCGAGCTGCAGCTTGGCGGTCACATCGCCGATGGCGTAGATGCCGGGCACGTTGGTGCGCATGTGGTCGTCGATCGCGATGGCGCCGCGCTCGGTGAGCTGCACGCCGGTCGACTCGAGGCCGTAGCCGGTGACGTTCGGCGCGAAGCCGATCGACATGAGCACCTTGTCGGCGGTGATGGTGCCCGCGGCGCCGTCCTTGTTGCCCGAGTAGGTCACCGTGACGCTGTCGCCGTTGTCGACGACGGTCTCGACCTTGGTGTCGACGAGGATGTCCACGCCGAGCTTCTTGTACTGCTTCTGGATCTCCTTCGAGACGTCAGCGTCCTCGTTGGGCAGCGCGCGCGGCAGGAACTCGATGATCGTGACGTCCACGCCGTAGTTCTTGAGGACGTAGGCGAACTCCATGCCGATGGCGCCGGCGCCGACGATGACGATCGACTTCGGCAGCTCGCGGGTGAGGATCTGCTCCTCGAAGGTGACGACGTTCTTGGACAGCTGCACGCCGGGCAGCAGGCGCACGGTCGAGCCCGTGGCGATGATGACGTTGTTGAACGAGACGATCTCGGCGCTGCCGTCGGCCTTCGCGACCTCGATCGTGCCGGCGTCGAGGAAGCGGCCGCGGCCGTCGATCTCGGTGATGCCGTTCTTCTTCGTCAGGAAGTGGATGCCCTTGACGCGGCCCTCGGCGACGGTGCGGCTGCGGTCGAACGCGGCGCCGAAGTCGAACTCGACCTCGCCCGAGATGCCGAAGGTCTTGGCATCGTTGTGGAAGATGTGGGCGAGTTCCGCATTGCGCAGCAGCGCCTTCGACGGGATGCACCCGACGTTGAGGCAGACACCGCCCCAGTACTTCTCTTCGATGATGGCGGTCTTGAGACCCAGCTGGGCGGCGCGGATCGCGGCGACATACCCGCCGGGGCCGGCTCCGAGGACGACGACGTCAAAGTGTGCACTCACGACGTCAAACCTATCCCCGTTGACCGGATGCCCGCAGGCCCGGGCCGGGCGCCCCGAGAGCACCCGCACCGGGGTAGACGACGGGGTCTAGCGCTCGGGCATCCCGGGGTCGTACGTTTCTCCTGAACCGGAGGGGGAGGGAACCGACGGGTCATCAATGGGGATCACCGTCGAGAGGAGCCGCAAATGGCAGATCCGTATTTCGAGTTGAAGAAGTCCAGCAACGGCAAGTTCCACTTCAACCTGCACGCCGCGAACGGGCAGGTCATCGCACAGAGCCAGATGTACGAGTCGAAGGCCTCGGCGGCCAACGGCATCAAATCGGTGCAGACGAACGCCGCGAAGGCCGAGGTCCGCGACCTGTCGGCTGACTGAGCGAGCACGGAAGGGCCCCCGGCGATGTGCCGGGGGCCCTTTCGCGTCTCCGGGGGCGCCTCCCGCCTCTCGACCTGGCAGTCGCGGTCGTCTCACCGGTCGGTTGGGGGCAGCGCCTGCCAAGTGGATCGTCTCGGCGGCCCGTGCAACGTTTCCGGCATCCTCTCGCGTATCCGATAGTGAGACGAGAAACGGAGAACGGATGCCGGTCAGCTTCCGATGGCCCGACGACCCGGGCTACGAGGCGTTCGTGCGAGCGAACGGCGAGACGCTGCTGCGCCTCGCCGTGCTGCTGACGGGCAACCGCGATGATGCGCAGGACGTGCTGCAGGATGCCGTGATCGCGGTCGCCGGCCGGTGGCCGCGCGTGCGCGCCGACACCGCGCTCGCGTACATGCGCACGGCCGTGAGCCGCAAGGCGATCGACCTGCGCCGGCGCCAGCGTTCTGCGGGCGTCGAGCCCGAGGAAGGGTTCGCCGAGGACCCGGGCTTCGTGCGGCTCGAGGCCGATGCCGAGTTCGTGCGCCTGCTCGGTGCGCTGCCCGACCGGCAGCGGGCCGTGCTGGTGCTGCGGTACTACGCCGACCTCGACGACACGGCGGTCGCGAAGACGCTCGGCTGCACCGTGCAGACCGTGCGCTCGCAGGCCTCGCGTGCGCTGGCCAAGCTGCGGGCCCAGCTCGTCGGGGCCGATGCGGGGGAGGGCGCTGCTGCTGCGGCATCCGCCGCCCCCGCCGCCGAGGGGAGAGGATGATGGACCCGATCGATCGCCTGCGCGCGCTGCGCGATGACGCGCGATGGATGCCCGCCGAGGTGGAGCTCGACGCTTCGCCTGTTGCGGGCAACGGCCACGCCCCGGTGCGCGGGCGCCGCGCCGGCTGGCGGTTCTGGGGGCCGAGGCTCGGTGTCGGCGTGCTGGTGACGGGCGCGGTCGCGGCGCTCGCCGTGGCGGTGCTCGGCTCTGGGCTCGGCTCGAACGTCGGGCGGTGGAACGGGCCCGTGGTCGGCGCTGTCGGAACGGCGACGCCGAGCCCGGCCGTGAGCGGCCCTTCGGCATCCTCACCGCCGCCGTCAAGCCCGTTGTCGCCGCCGCCCGCTGCCTGCGCCCCTGCGCAGCTGACCCCGTCGCTCCATATCGGCGGTGGCGCCATGGGCACGTTCTATGTCGAGGTCGAGCTGCGGAACTACAGCTGGTCGGCATGCACGCTCTTCACGCCCGCGACGGTCTCGTGGGCGAAGGGGGCGATGAAGACCGGGGCGGAACCGGGCGCTGTCGGCCGAGCGGCCACCGTTCCGGATCCGGGAACCTCCGTCGAGCCCGGCCAGGCGCTGTACCTGCGCATCGGCATCGCCGAGGCCGTGAACTTCCCGACCGCGAGGTGCCAGCCGGTGACGGCCGATTGGCTTCACCTCAGTTTCCCCGACTCCAGCGGGGGCTTCTCGGACTACTACCTCCCCGCATCCGCGCTGCAGCAGGCCTGCTCGTCGACCGCGGTGCAGCAGCTGACCGCCGCCCCGCTGAGCTCGACGCCGACCGTGCAGGTGTCGTCCCCCGCTGCAGTGCCGATGTGCGCGGCGAGCGAGCTCGAGACATCCCTGATCGATCCGGATGCCGCGGCCTCGGGCGTCTGGGGCGTCGAGATCGTGCTCACCAATGTGGGCACTCAGCCGTGCCGGCTGTCGGGCTCGGTCGAGGTGCAGTACGTCGGCTCCGATGCGAAGCTGCTCGGTGCGCCGGCCCAGCCGTTCCAGCCGGCGTCGGCCGTCCTGAGCGTCGTGCCGATCGCCCCCGGCGCATCCGCCTACGAGCGCATCGATGTCGCAGACCTCGCCGACGTGGTGCCGTCGGGGTGCGCCGCGGTGACACCGGCCGGATTCGCGGTCACCTTTCCCGGCTCGACGGCGCGACCGGTGGTGAAGTTCACCCGGATCAAGGCCTGCGTCTCGCCGAAGGTGCAGCAGCTGACCATGTACCCGCTCTCGCCGACATCCGCTTTCGCCAACTGAGCGGCCCTGCTCTCGACCCGGCGCGAGCGGCCCCGTGTTGGCACTTCGCTCGCGCCGAGTGCCAATAAGGGGCCGGTCGGTGCGCGAGGGTGCCGAGTGCTCGGCCCTGCTGCGCTGAGCGACGCCGAAGGGTGCGTTATCGCGGGTATCCGCACGGAAAACCGCGATTCGGCACCCTTCGCCGCCTTTCGGCGACCGCGACGGCACCCTTCGATGACCGAATGGCGCCCCTACGCCCCCACATACTCCGCGAGGTGCTGCCCCGTCAGCCCGGCGCGCGCCGCGACGAGCTTGGCCGGCGTGCCCTCGAACACCACGCGCCCGCCGTCGTGGCCGGCGCCGGGGCCGAGGTCGATGATCCAGTCGGCGTGCGCCATGACGGCCTGGTGGTGCTCGATCACGACGACCGACTTGCCTGAGTCGACGAGCCGGTCCAGCAGAGCGAGCAGCTGCGAGACATCCGCCAGATGCAGCCCCGAGGTCGGTTCGTCGAGAACCAGCACGCCGCCTCTGTCGCCCAGCCGCAGCGCGAGCTTGAGGCGCTGCCGCTCGCCGCCCGACAGCGTCGTGAGCGGCTGGCCGATGTTGAGGTAGCCGAGCCCGACCGCATCCAGATTCGCCAAGATGGCGGCCGCGGCGGGCGTCTTCGCCTCGCCCGCCGAGAAGAACGCGAGCGCCTCCGCGACGGGCAGTGCGAGCACCGCCGCGATGTCGAGGCCGCCGAGCTTGTATTCGAGCACGGATGCCTGGAACCGCTTGCCGCCGCAGTCCTCGCACGGGGTCGCGACCGTCTCCATGAACGACAGCTCGGTGTAGATCATGCCGTTGCCGTTGCACGTCGGGCACGCGCCCTCCGAGTTGGCCGAGAACAGCGCCGGCTTCACGCCGTTGGCCTTCGCGAACGCCTTGCGGATCGGCTCGAGCAGCCCCGAGTACGTCGCCGGGTTCGAGCGCCGCGAGCCCTTGATCGCGCCCTGGTCGACGACCACGACCCCCTCGCGCGCGGCGACCGACTCGTGGATCAGCGAGCTCTTGCCCGAGCCCGCCACGCCGGTCACGACGACGAGCACGCCGAGCGGGACATCCACGTCGACGTCGCGGAGATTGTGCGACGAGGCCCCGCGCACCTCGAGCGCCCCCGTCGGCTTCCGCACCTCGGGCTTGACCGCGGCCCGGTCGCCGAGGTGCCGCCCGGTGAGCGTGTCGGAGGCGCGCAGGCCCTCGACGGTGCCCTCGAACTGCACGACCCCGCCCGCCGAGCCGGCGCCCGGCCCCAGGTCGACGACGTGGTCGGCGATGGTGATCGTCTCGGGCTTGTGCTCGACGACGAGCACGGTGTTGCCCTTGTCGCGCAGATCGAGCAGCAGCGAGTTCATGCGCTGGATGTCGTGCGGGTGCAGCCCGACCGTGGGCTCGTCGAAGACGTACGTCACGTCCGTGAGCGACGAGCCGAGGTGGCGCAGCAGCTTGATGCGCTGCGACTCGCCGCCCGAGAGCGTGCCGGTCGGGCGGTCGAGGCTCAGGTAGCCCAGGCCGAGCGAGACGAAGGAGTCGAGGATGCCTTGCAGCCCGCGCACGAGCGGGGCCACGGCCGGGTCGTCCACCCCGCGCGCCCAGGCGGCGAGGTCGGTGATCTGCATGGCGCAGGCATCCGCGATGCTCACGCCGCCGATCTTCGACGACCGCGCCGCGGCGGACAGCCGCGTGCCGCCGCATTCGGGGCAGGTCGCGAACGTCGCGATGCGCTCGACGAAGGCGCGGATGTGGGGCTGCAGCGCGTCGACGTCCTTCGAGAGCATCGACTTGCGGATGCGCGGCACGAGGCCCTCGTAGGTCATGTTGATGCCGGCGATCTTGCGCTTCGTCGCCGGGTGCTCGAGCAGGTCGTGGCGTTCCTTCTCGGTGTACGCGCTGATCGGCTTGTCGGGGTCGACGAGGCCGGATTCCGCGTACTGGCGCACCATCCAGCCGTCGGCGGTGTAGCCGGGGATGAGGATCGCGCCTTCCCTGAGCGATTTCGACTCGTCGATCAGCGCGCTGTAGTCGAGGTCGCTCACCGTGCCGCGGCCCTCGCACATCGGGCACATGCCGCCGTGGTAGACCGCGTTCTTCACGATCTTCTTCTCGCCCGTCGACGAGGTCGAGACCCCGCTCGCCGTCACGGTCGGCACGTTGAAGGCGAAGGCCGTGGGCGGCCCGATGTAGGGGTCGCCGAGCTTGCTGAACAGCACGCGCAGGATCGCGTTGGCGTCGGTGGCGGTGCCGACGGTCGAGCGGGGGTTCGCGCCGAGGCGCTCCTGGTCGACGACGATCGCGGTGGTCAGGCCGTCGAGCGCGTCGACGTCCGGCCGCGGGATCGTCGGCATGAAGCCCTGCAGGAACGCGCTGTAGGTCTCGTTGATCATGCGCTGCGACTCGGCCGCGATGGTGCCGAAGACGAGCGAGCTCTTGCCCGAGCCCGAGACGCCGGTGAACACCGTGAGGCGGCGCTTCGGCAGGTCCAGATCGACGTTCTTGAGGTTGTTCTCGCGTGCGCCTTGGACCCGGATCAGGTCGTGGCGGTCGGCCGGATGCTCCATGCACACGACGCTAGCGGCGGGGCATCCCGCGCGCTTCTCGAATTCTGCTCGGGCGCCTAGGTGTGATGTCCAGGGACGTTGTTTGCTGACACGGCGTTGACCCGCCAGTAGGCGAAGGCCTCCGGTTGTGAAGTGGAGCTGTCTAATTCACCGCTTCATGCAACCTGGAGGCCTTC